>Ga0228536_1000010_pt1 | contig 566153 bp, 470 predicted proteins | sample SJ1Smetagenome_FD_168611 | JGI IMG/M metagenome (GOLD analysis project Ga0228536, IMG submission 168611) | Enriched culture of PCE-dechlorinating microbial communities from Ithaca, New York, USA - SJ1.S | ecosystem: Engineered > Modeled > Simulated communities (microbial... > Unclassified...
AGTAGGGCATCGCCGCCCCAATCCTTTTTTAAACCCCTTGTCTACAATCCCCCCCTGCAAAACATTCCCCTGCCCCATCCGCCGATGTCCAAGTGTGCCCGCCGGCCTCTTGCCCGCGCAGAGCATTCGCGCTCCCTCCCGGGTTTGCGGTCTCCTCCCATCGCCCTTCCGCCGCCAGCCTCAACTCGACCGACTTCTCCAAGCGGGCGGGGGTTGATTCTCACGCTTCGGCGTGAAAACACCCTCGGCCCTGGAGATTGTCAGGCTTCGTCAGTGAGCCCCCGGTTCATGGAAAATGTGAAAAGTGTAGGTTTGACCCCATGGCTTTCTTAAATGCCGTCAGGGTGAAGTCGATGTCCTCGGCTGTAATCCCGTAGTGTGTGACCGCTCTCATCCGCCGGGGTCCGGTGACCTGGACGAGAACGCCGTCGGGTTTCAACCGCGCGGCAAGAACCGGGGCGGTGAGGTCTTCGCGCTCCACGTCGATGAAAACGATGTTCGTTTTAACGAATTCCAGATCGAGGGTCAGGCCGGGCATGGTGGAGAGGCCTTCGGCGAGCGCGCGGGCATTGGCGTGATCCTCGGCGAGGCGATCCACCATTTCGTCGAGCGCCACGATGCCGGCGGCCGCAAGGATGCCCGCCTGGCGCATGCCGCCGCCGACCACCTTTCGAGTGCGTCGTGCCCGAGCGATGAAATCGCGCGTGCCGCAAACGAGGGAACCCACGGGCGCGGAAAGCCCCTTGCTCAGGCAGATGGTGACGGTGTCGGCCGCGGCGCTCAATTCCCGGACGTCGACGCCTTGGGCGACGGAGGAATTGAAAAGTCGCGCGCCGTCAACGTGGACCTTAAGTCCGTATCGGTCCGCAAGCGCTCTCACCTCGCGCAGGTAGGCCGGACTCAGCGGACTGCCGCTGCATCGGTTATGCGTGTTCTCCAGCGCAATCAGGCGGGTCGGGGGGAAGTGCACGTTCTCCTCCCGGATGGCCGCTTCGATGCCGGAGAGGGCCATGGCGCCGTCCGGTTCGTTGGGGACGGTGCGGGGATGAATTCCGCCAAGAGCCGCGGTCCCGCCCTGTTCGTACAGGAAGATATGGGACCGGTCGCCGAGGATGACCTCATCGCCGCGGCCGCAGTGGGTCAACAGGCTCACCAGGTTGGCCATGGTGCCGCTGGCCACGAAAAGGGCGGCTTCCTTGCCCAACCGTTCGGCAGCCTTCTCCTGGAGCGTGTTGACGGTTGGGTCTTCACCGAAAACGTCGTCGCCGACTTCCGCTTCGGCCATGGCGCGGCGCATGCTTCGAGTCGGTTGTGTAACCGTATCGGAACGCAGATCGATGATGTGCATTCGTCTTTTCTCCTGTGCGGCTGCGGAGCTCAAACCGGTATTGCTCGAGGCATGACCGTCCGCGGAGTATTTCTCACCACTGCGATCCACCACGGCGAAACGACGCTCTCAGTCACTCGACCGTCTCCCGTGTTTGCCGGGGAATCCGCCTTGACGGGCCCGTCGATCCGGTCACTGGTCGCAATGATGTTTGATGTTCATGCCCTGGACGATGAAAATGACGCTTTCCGCGATATTGGTCGCCTGATCGGCCACCCGCTCGAGGCACCGCGCAACGATGATGGTTTGCACGGATCGTTCCACGGCCGGTACTTCCTTGACCATGTAATTGAGAAGGTTCTTGAGAACGGTCACGTTCAGCTCGTCCGCGTTGTCGTCCAACTGGCAGACGTCTCTGGCCTGCGTGACATTCTCCTGGACAAAAGCGCTGATGGCGCAGCGAACCATATCGAGAGCCGTTTCCGCCAGTTCGAGCATGAGCGGGTTCCGGGGCAGGGGGGGACTTTGGCTGAGAACGATGGCCCGTTCCGCGACGTTGACGGCCTGGTCCGCGATTCGTTCGAGATCGACCGAAATTTTCATGCAGCCGATGATGAACCTGAGGTCCCGCGCCATGGGCTGATCAAGGGCAAGCAGCCTGAGGCAGTACTTGTCCACGTCGATCTCGAGCAGATTGATTTCCCGGTCTCCCCGGATCACCTCGTCGGCGATCTCGACGTCGCGCTCGAATAACGCGTGAATGCTTTTTTCCAATGCGGTTTCGGTTAAGGCCGCCATCTTCAGGATGGTCAGCTTGAGTTGGTCCAGCTCTTGATGAAAACGACTTTCCATGGGGGTGGCCTCCTGGTCGAATCAGCATCATCCATCGCGCGGCAATCGGAACGAGAAAACACAAAGACCGAAACAAGCTCGATTCAACTTTCCGGATTCAGCCGGGGCATGCCATGGGATATCCGAATACCGCACTCGGTGCGGCTATCCGGCCGCGGCGCAATCCCGCTTCTGCTCCTGCATTGGTACGAAAACCGGTTCCTCGCCGGTCGCGACGGCGCCGCCGCTCCCTCCGGCACGAAAGATCCTTTCGGCACGGACACCGTCATCCCGCCCGCCCGGTGACGTAATCCTCGGTGAGCTTGTTGCCCGGACGGGTGAAGATCGTCTCGGTCGCATCGAATTCGACCAACCGGCCCAGCCAGAAAAAGCCGGTTCGATCGGACACGCGAGCTGCCTGCTGCATATTGTGGGTAACGACCACAATGGTGTAGTCCCGCTTCAATGAGCCCATCAACTGCTCGATTTGCAGCGTGGCGATGGGATCGAGCGCGGAGCACGGTTCATCCATCAGGATCACTTCGGGTTTCACGGCGATGGTACGGGCGATGCATAACCGTTGCTGCTGCCCGAGTGACAGGCTCAAAGCGTCCTCCTTGAGTTTATCCTTCACTTCGTCCCAGAGGAAGGCGGCGCGAAGACTTTCTTCCACAATTCCGGGGATCTCGGACGTCCTGGCCGATCCGAGCACCCTGGGGCCGAACGCGACGTTGTCGAAAATGGATTGCGGGAAAGGGTTGGGCCGTTGGAACACCATCCCCACCCGCTTTCTCAGCTCCACCACGTCGAACCCCGGCGAATAGATGTTGTGCCCCTCCAGGCTGACGAGTCCCTGAACACGCGTGCCTTTAATGGTGTCGTTCATCCGGTTGAGGCAACGCAAGAAGGTGGATTTCCCGCATCCCGACGGACCGATCAGCGCCGTCACCTGGAGCTCCTGGATGGTGATCGAGATATCCGACAGCGCCGGTTTCTCGCCGTAATAGAAGTTGAGGTGTTCAACCGTGATTTTTGCCATGGGACTCTGTCTATCCGAAGCGGCCGGTCAGGTAGTCTTCGGTGCGCTTGTCACGAGTTGTCGTAAAGATTTCGGAACCCGGTTGAAATTCGATCAATTCACCCATAAGGAAAAAGGCGGCGTAATCCGCAACGCGGGCCGCCTGCTGAATGCTGTGGGGAACGATCACGATCGTGTACAGGTCCCGGAGCTCGAAGAGGGACTCCTCGACCTTCCGGGTGGAAATCGGATCCAGGCCGGACGTGGGCTCATCCAGGAGCAGGACTTCCGGCTCGAGAGCCAGGCTGCGGGCGATGCACAACCGTTGCTGCTGGCCTCCGGACAGGGCGCCGGCAGGACTGTCGAGGCGCGCGTTCACCTCGTCCCAGAGGGCGGCCTGGATGAGGCTGCGTTCGATGATCTCCTCGAGTCGGCCGCGGTCATTTATGCCGGCAAGCTTGGGACCGTAGACGATGTTTTCCCGAATGGTGCCGGGAAGGGGCAGCGGCAGGGCAAAAACCATTCCCACCCTTCGGCGCAGATTGGGAACGTTGACGCCGGGGGAGTAGATGTCATCGCCGTCGATGAGGATGCGGCCCGACATGCGAGTGTCCTCCACCAGGTCGTTGAGCCGATTGACGAGGCGCAGCAACGTCGTCTTGCCTCCGCCGGCGGGACCGAAGAAAACGGTGATCCGGTTGGCCGGAATGTCCAGGCTGATGTCGCGTAGCGCCTGTTCATTCCCGTAGGAGTAGCTCACCTGATCGATGCGAATCTTGGGGTCTACCACTGTCTTCTCCGCCGGAAATAGCTGCGCACGATCGTTGCCCCGAGATTCATGGAAAGGACCAGGGCAAGGAGCACCATCGCCGTGCCGTTCTGGATGCTGAACGGCATGCCGGGCACCTGTGTGCTGATCACGTAGAGGTGATAGGGAAGCGCCATGGTCTGGTCGAAGGGAGATTGGGGCAGCTGGGGCAGATAGAACGCCGCCACGGTGAAGAGGATCGGAGCGGTTTCTCCCGCGGCCCTCAGCAGTCCGAGGATGACGCCGGTGATCATGCCCGGGAGCGCCTGCGGAAGGATGACATGTCGGATGCCCTGCCACCGGGATCCCCCGAGACTGGCGCTCACGGTTCGAAATTCCGTGGGAACGGCCCTCAGAGCTTCTTCCCCGGTGCTGATGATGATCGGAAGGGTCATGATGGCCAGGGTGAGCGAGCCGGCGAGAATGGAGGTGCCCATCTTCATCATGAGCACGAAGAGCCCCAGGCCGAACAGTCCGTATACAATGGACGGAATCCCCGCAAGGTTGACGATGGCCAGCCGAATGGAACGGGTCCACCAGGTGTCGCGTGCGTACTCGGCAAGGTATATTGCTCCGCCGACCCCCACGGGAATCGCCGCCAGAGCCGTTCCCAGGGTCAGCAGAAGCGTTCCGACGATTGCGGGGAAAATGCCTCCGGCTTTCATCCCGTCCCTGGGGATGGCGGTGATGAATTCCCAGGAGATCGCTTGGATGCCCCCGGCAACCACGACCCCGACGACACACAGGATGGGGACGACCACGACCAGGGTGGTCAAAGCCAGAAACGCGAAGCCGATCCGTTGCACCCCGTAGCGGCTCATCAGCGCAGTCCTCCCCGGCGCCTTTTCTCGAAAATGGTCGCAGCCGCCGCGAGGTTGATCAGGAAAGTGATGACGAACAGGATGATTCCGATGGCGAAGAGAATGTGGTAGTGCACGCTCCCTTGTGCGACCTCGCCCATTTCGGCGGCAACGGTGGCGGTCATGGTGCGTGCGGGCCTGAACAGCGAATCCAGGCTGAGCGGCATGCGCGCCGCGTTCCCGGTCACCATCATCACGGCCATGGTCTCGCCTATGGCACGTCCCATTCCCAGCATCACGGCAGTGACGATGCCCGACCGGGCGGCGGGCACCACCACGCGCCATATGGTCTGCCATCGGGTGGCTCCCATGGCGAGGGCTGCGTCCCGGTAACTCTTGGGAACGGCGTCCAGGGAGTCCTCGGCCACACTGATGATCGTCGGCAGGGCCATATACGCGAGAATCAGCGCCCCGGTGAAGACCGTCAATCCGGTGGGTGCGCCGAGAACCTCGCGCACGAGCGGCGCGATGATGTGCATGCCGAAGAACCCGAGAACGACCGAGGGAATTCCGGCCAGCACCTCGATCAGGGGTTTCAGGAATTCCCTTGCCCAGTCAGGCGCCACCTCGCGCACGAAAACGGCGGTCGCAACACCGAGCGGCAGAGCCATGACAATGGCCGCGAAGGTGACCATCGCCGAACCGAGGATCAACGGCAGCGTGCCGTACAGGTCGAAGGTGGGATACCAGCGAGTCCCGAACAGGTTGCCCGGGCTCACTTCGAAGAAAGCGGGCATACCCTCCCGGACCAGAAACAGGCAGATCAACACCACCAGTCCGATAGTGGAAAAACCCAGCACCTTTATGGTGCTCTCGATAATCTGTTCCGCAAAAGGAAACGCGGGGGCAGGGGAATCTCTATCTGGCGACATTTCTCTCATCCCGATGCAGCGGCACGAACCCCAGCTTGGACACCAGAAGCTGGCCGTCGTTGATCACCCAGTCAAGATAGGCCTTGAGCTGTCCGGTCGGATCTCCGGCCGTGTACATGCACAGAGGCCGGGCGATCGGATAGGAACCGTCGTTGACCGTGGCGACGGAGGGATAAACGTAAGGGCTGTTCGCATCGTTGGCCACGGCCAGAACCTTCTGGTCGGGCGTCACGTAACCCAGCCCGTCATACCCGATTGCGTTCGGGTTCTGGCGAACCTCGGTACTGATGCCCTCGGATGAAGGCATCAGCAGAGCATCGGAGGAGAACAGCAACGTGCTCTCCTTCTTTCCCGAACGTATCACATTCTCCAGGAAATAAACGTAGGTTCCGGAGTTCGATTCGCGGGACAACAGGACGATGGGGCGGTCTTGGCCTCCAACTTCGCGCCAGTTGCCGATTTGTCCCGTGTAGATTTTTGAAATCTGATCCATGGTGAGGCCCGTTACCGGGTTTGACGGGTTGACCACAATGGCTATAGCATCCATCGCCACCACGAATTCGACGGGCTTGATGCCGTTGACTTCTGCGGCTGCAATCTCCTCCGGTTTCATCATGCGCGACGCATTGGCGATGGCGACCGTGCCGTTGATCATGGCGGCTATCCCGGTGCCCGTGCCTCCTCCGGTGACCGAGATGCGTATCGAGGGGTGGGACGGCATGTAGGCTTCGGCCCAGGCCAGTGCCAGGTTGACCAGCGTGTCCGATCCCTTGTTCTCGATGAGTTGAGTCGAAGGTTCCGTCTGTGTTCCAGTGTCCGTTCCAGGTCTACAACCCGGCATAAGGCAGAACAGGAGGAGGACGAGCAGGCCGGCGGCGAAAAGGATCCGGAATTTCCGCGAAGGGACGGGGGCGTTCGCGCCAGTCCCCAAGACCGCGTCGGCGGAAAGAGGAAGCAGTGTCCTGGGGTTCTCATTCACTGATCGTCACCGTTGCACTTTCGGAAGTCACCGTGAGAAGCGGCTCGGCGGCGTCGAGCCGGATCCGCCGTGCCGTAGTCGCCTGGAGTCCGGTGCGCTCCGGGCGATTCTTCCGAGGGCAGCGGTTGTTGAGCGGGCGAAAAGAGGCCGCCGCTCCCGGGCGTGCTCCGGAAAAAGTCACTGGATTATCCAAAATGAGGATGAGTAATTCAATAAGATTCCTGACCGGCCCGACCAATAATTTGTCACGGACGGCATCGGCGGAGAACGCTCAACGGAGTGCATTCCGGCACCTCACGACGAGGGAGCGCCATCCTTGGATTCGGCTCGGTTCTCGCCTGCCAGCGGCAGTGAAAAGAAGAAAGTGGTTCCCTCCGTGCCGTCCGGGTTCGGGCTCTGCACCCAGATCCTTCCGCCGTGGTTCCTGACGATGTGACGGCAGATGGCCAGGCCGAGCCCCGTGCTGCCGGGGAGGGTGCTCCGATGCTTTTCCACTTGGAAGAAACGTTCGAATATCCTCTGCTGGTGCTGCCTGGCAATGCCGGGGCCCTGGTCCCGGATGCCGAACACCACGTTCTTCCCTTCCACCTTGTGGAACACTTCCAGGTTCTTTCCCGGGGGGCCGTACCGCACCCCGTTTTCAAGCAGGTTCCGAAACACCTGCACCAACTGGTCGAACTCCGCCGGCACCTCGAGACCTGCCGGAGGGAGCGCGTTTTCGAGACCGACCTGCTTCGCAGCCGCCTGGGGGACGCACGCTTTCCAGGCGATGGCGAGCGCATCCGCGGGATTCACCGGTGCGGGCTTGAACCCGCGCTGCCGGGATTCCAATCGAGCGAGTTGGAGCAGGTCGTCCACCATCTTGACCATGTGCTCGGAGTTTCTCAGAATGATTCCCAGAAAGGAAGCCAGGTTGCCGGACTCCGGGCTCGGTTCGGACAGCAGGGTTTCCGCGGAACCCTTGATGGCGGTCAGAGGCGTGCGCAACTCGTGTGAAACGTTTGCAACGAAGTCCTGGCGCACCTTTTCGAGGCGTTTGAGCTCACTGATATCGTGAAACACGACAATGACTCCCATGCCCTTACGCTCCTCCTCGAGGCGCACGACATGGACATCGTAGATCCGGCCGCCGTCCAGGACGATCTGGAGACTGGCCGAGCGGGTGCCGCCGGCATTGTCGGAGGTCAGGGCGGCGTCACACGCCTCCTGAAGTTCCAGGTTCATGATGGTCTCGAGGGGACGTCGCCCGAGGCTGAGGGATGCATTCGGCACCAGTTCCGAAAAAGCCCGGTTGAAACTCTGGATCTTCCCCCGCGAGTCCAGCACCATCACGCCTTCCTGCATCCCATCGAAAACTGCCTCAAGCTTCTGTTTCTGTTCCGCAACGAACTCGACCTGGTCGTCGATGTTCTTGGCCATCTGGTTGATGGCTTCGCCCAGGGGATAAAACTCCTGTCCCGGGTGAAAGTGCGTGCGCAGTTTGAAATCGCCTGAACCGATGACTCCCGCCGCCCGGACGAGGGTGTTGATCGGAGTCTTGATCTGTCGGATGAGGACGTAACTGAGAAACAGGGTTGCCGCCAGGATCATTCCCGTGACGACGATGAAGCTGTTCCAGAGACGATCCAGCAAACCGGCAGCATCGGTGTAAGTCGTCGCAAGCCTCAGAATACCGGGAGGGACGATGCCCCGAGGTTCGATTCTCCTGGCGACGAATATCTGTTCGTGCAAACTGATTCTGCTCCGGCGGAGGGTGAGACCGATTTCCCGTTCCCGGGCCTGGACGATTTCGGGACGAGTGGCATGGTTGTCGAGGCTGTTGAGGTCCGAAACCAGAGAGTCGGCGATCACCTTGCCCCCGTCGGCGACGTAGGTCAGGCGAACATTGAGGTCTGCGCCTGCCTGGGAAACCCACTTCTGAAATTCGTTCAAGTCCTGGAACTGTTTCTCCTGAGACAGCATGCGATGGAAATGATTGAGTTGGCGGATGGCGGTTTGCTTGGCATTGTCGATGACCTCCCCGGTCAGGGACCGGTAGTAGAGCCAGGAGGGCAGAATGAAGACCAGGGCGAGGATCGCCCACATGGATAGAATCAGGCGCGCGCGGATCGATAGACTGCTCTGTCGCATGGATCAGCCCCGAAAACGATACCCGATGCCGCGTACGGTCTCGACACGGTCGGCATAAGGTCCCAGTTTCTGCCGCAACCGCCTCACGTGCGTGTCGACCGTTCTGGCGTATCCTTCAAAATGATAGCCCCAGACCTTGTCGAGCAAGTAGTCGCGCGACTTCACCTTCCCGCGGCTGCGCATGAGCTCCACCAGGAGTTTGAATTCCGTCGCCGTGAAAAGGACATCTTCGCCGTCGATCAAGACCTTGTGCGCATCGAAATCAATTCTTAAACCTTCGAGCTGACAGACGGACCCCTGCGCGGCGTCCGGCGGGGTTCTGCGCAGCACGGCGCGAATCCGGAGAACCAGTTCCCGGGGGCTGAAAGGTTTGACGACATAATCATCGGCTCCAAGCTCCAACCCCACGATGCGATCCACTTCCTCACCCCGGGCCGTCAACATGATGACCGGGATATCCCTGGTGTCCGTGCCTCTTTTCAGCTCCCTGCAAACTTCGAATCCATCCGCCCCAGGGATCATCAGGTCAAGGACGATCAACCCGGGATGGCGTTCCTTCGCAATCCTGAGCGCTTCGTACCCCTCCTGCGCGGTGAAAACTTCAAACCCCGCCGCGCGGACATTGTACGCCAGGAGATGAAGAATATCATCGTCGTCCTCGACAATGAGCACACTCGATCCGGACATTTGCCGCTTCCTGTCGAACAAGAGCGCAGGCCGGGGAAAGGTGACGGCCAGGCTGTGTTTTTGCCCTGATCCCAAAGATCATTCTAATCCGGGGATCGGTGAAAGAGCAACTGTATCCGAAAACAAAAGCGAATCACGTCCGATTATTGTGCCGTTCCGCACAGAAGAGGCGTATCCACGGCCGGGAAACGCATGCCCGCCCTGTCCCGTTTTCGTCGTGGATTTTCCCAACTCAAGTTGCATGTAAAGGGATCATCATGTAGATTGCAGCGCATGCGAAGGGGCGGAAGCGGTTCGTAGCTTCAATGTCCCCGGGTTTGCCGCGGTTGGCCTCTTCCGCGGCGCGTTCTGTGGAAGTGCGAACGTCATTCCGGCCGATGCCGGAGTGGGGATGGTTTTCATGTGCCCCCACATTATGGGAGACGGCGACGAGGGTTTGCATCTGCCGCTGTAACGGTTGAGTCATGGGGGGAACGGGAATCACCCGGGTCTTTTGCGCGATTCCTTAGTCCCGGATGACCCGGGATCCATTTTCGCCCGTGAGATCGACCGCATTGCGGAGTCTGCGGCTCCCGGGCGCCTTTTTTGGCTTTTGTTCAGTCGGAAATCGATTGGGAAGGGGAATATGGACAAGTTCTTCGAAGCGCGGAACGTGGTAGTCGTCGGTGTCTCGAACGCTCCCGGAAATCTTGGCAGGCTGATGGCGGCAAATCTCATGGAGTTCCATTTTCAGGGGAATATCTTCCTGGTCGGTCCCAAAGGAGGTTCTTTCCTCGGGCACAAAATTCATGCGCGCGTCACTGACGTTGACGATGCGATAGATCTTGCGACCATTCTCGTGCCGGCTCCCGCGGTGCCGGAGGTTCTGAGGCAGTGCGGCGAAAAAGGAATCCCGAGGGTGATCGTGCAATCGGCCGGATTCAGAGAACTGGGAGAGGAGCGATTGGAGCTGGAAAACAAAGTCCGGGACCTGCTGGAGCATTACCGGATGAGGATGATCGGCCCCAACTGCCTGGGGGTGATCAACCGGCGGACGGGGCTGGCCGTTCCCTTCTTCCCCTTGGCGGCCAATGTCGGAGCCGGCCCGATCTCCATTATCTCGCAGAGTGGCGGGGTGGGGGCCATGATGGTCAACCTGCTGGAGGCGGAAAACCTCGGCCTTAGCAGGTTTGCAAGCGTGGGAAACAAGCTCGACGTCTCTGAGAACGACCTGCTTGAGTATTTCGCGCGGGATCCGGAAACCGGGATGATTCTGTGCTATCTGGAGGGTATCGCCGATGGCCGTAAGCTCATGCGGATCACGCGTGAAACGCCCAAGCCGGTCATCGTCCACAAGTCGAACACGGGGAAGTGCGGGGCGGCCATAGCCCGGTCGCATTCGGCCTCGTTGTCCAGCGACGATCGGGTTGTGGACGCGGCTTTCAGGCAGAGTGGAATCATCCGAGTGCGGGAGCAGAGGGAGGCGGTGGAGGTGATGAAGGCGTACTCCCTGCCGCCGCTGGCAGGAAACCGGCTTGCCGTCATATCGAGGTCCGGGGGGCACGCCGTGCTTGCCGCGGACGCGGCCGAGGAATATGGTTTCGTTCTGCCGCCGTACCCGGAGGATTTCTTTCAACTCATCAGGGAACAATCGAGGGCCAACGTCATCTCTTTTCACAACCCTCTGGACGTGGGGGACGTTTACAATATCGCCCTGTACAGGACACTGATCGAAAAGACCCTGGAGCGGGAGGATATCGATGGAATGATTCATGTTCACAACTACCAGGGAAACTTGAATGTCGAGGAATCCAGGGAACTCATTTCATCGCTCGGGGAACTGATCAGGAAGTATCGGAAGCCGCTGGCCTCCTGTGTTTTCACCACGCGGGACGAGTTCGAGGCGATCAAGCATGCCGTCGACTTTCCGATCTTCAATGATCCGCGGGAAGCCGCAAGGGCACTGAAGCAGGTTCGCGACCACCGGAGCCTGCAAACGATTCCCCTCGCCGACGTCCGTCCTTCCGATATCGATCCGTCCCGCGCTCGAAAGACCCTGGAGGGGTTGAACCCCGGACCGATCCCCGCCGAAAGACTGGCGCCGCTTCTGTCCGCGTACCGGATTCCTTGCGTCGAATGGGAATTCGCGGACAGCCTGGATTCCGTGACGTCTGCGGCGCATCGCCTGGGGTTCCCTGTGGCGCTCAAGACCGCCGAACCTGACGTGGTGCACAAGAGCGACGTTGGAGGAGTCAGGCTCAACCTGGAGGACGCAAAAAGGCTTGCCGAAGCCTACGGGGAAATCGGCCGGTTGGGGCCGGCCGTGCTCGTCCAAAAGATGTCCGGGCCGGGCCTGGAATGGCTGGTGGGAGGGCGCCGGGATGAGAATTTCGGCCCGGTCGTGGTGGCGGGGCTCGGCGGAGTCTACGTGGAAGTCTTCAAGGAGACCGGAATCCGCGTTGCGCCGATTGAACGCGAAGAAGCCTCCCGGTTGGTGGACGAATGCCGGGGAAGCATGCTCCTGGCGGGCTTGCGTGGAGACAAAGCCCTGGATCGACAGGCGCTTCTCGATGTGATCGTCAGGGTCTCGTGGTTGTTGCATGATTTTCCGCAAATCCGGGAACTGGATCTGAATCCGGTCCGAGTATACGAGCAAGGGTGCCTGGCCCTCGATTGGCGCGCGACCGTCGAGTGACGTCCGGAGCCGGGTGTGCCGGCTCGAAAGGGGCGTGTCCGGACGCCGGCCGACGTTCGCACGCGGCCGATGGAGGAAGGGGACGTTTTTGTCGGCGATATGCTTGCATGGGGGAAACGGCACATTATTTTCTATTGAAATCGGAAGGGGGAGGCGGATGCTCCCGGTGTGCATGATCTCCAGTGGAATCCGCGGGTCCGTTTCAAGGGCATCCGGGAGCGGTCCGGAGCCAAACCGCGGGGCATGCGGTCATGGCCGCCGAGGTCGCAGGCAGCGAAAGAAAATTATCATTGTACTTTGAGAAGCGTTTCTGTTATCAACATACGCCGAAATTCGGAGGCCCGGGAAAACCGTTCGGCTCGGCAGCCGACGCGGGATTCCGGGGATGTGGCTGTAAATGTCGGATCGTGTTGAAATTTTCGCTAATGGCTTTGGGAGATTGCGTCGTATCTGATTTGGAGCTGAGAATCACAGGGCCATTTTAGCAATGCTTTCGGCAGAGGAGGATTTCGAGATGGCCAGATTCAGAAGATTTGCGGGCATAGCGGTGCTCTTTGTCACAGTGTCGGTGCTTTCCGGTGTTGTCATGGGGCCGGCGGCCTGGTGTGCTCAGGAGGAAACCATCGTGGGAACGGTGGTCAAGACCGATAAGGGCTACATCATCGAAGCCGAAGACGGCGACTACCTGGTGAAGGGCAAAGACGTTTCCAAGATGTCCGGCAAGATGATCGAGGCAACAGGCGTGATCACCGAAGGCGAGAAGGGTGATACCATCGATGTGAAATCGTTCGAAGAAATCAGGGAATAGAGAACGGTCGGTACGGGACGCGGCATGCCGTCCCGTACCTCCGCCGTTCCTGCTACGAGGCTTGAAGCCGGAGTTTTGCCGTAGGGTGAGGAGCTGATCAGATGGAAGACAATGTCTGTCTTGGCAAGGAAGTGGAACCTCCGAACGAAGAAACGGAACCTCCCGGTAGAGTCGTCCAACTCTCCATTTATCCCACGATAGGCCTCACGGATAACAGGTCACGTACACAACCCCTCGGACCCCGCCGCCGGAACCGCCGGTCAGAATCCAGATTCCCGAATGAGAACGCCGCATTCAGCATCAATCCCCGAGCCGATGCATTTCGGAGGACGCATTTCCCTCGTGCGTCGACTGCGGAATGGAACGATTGGCGCTGGCAACTCAGGAATCGGATCCAGGACCGGGAGGCTCTGGCGCGGATCATCCGTCTGTCCGACGAAGAGCTGAAGGCCGTGACGTCCGGACGGGGACCGTTGCCCGTCGCCATCACACCGTACTATGCCAGTCTGCTGGACTGCAACGACCCGTCGCAACCCGTGCGGCGTTGCGTGGTGCCGGTGGATCGTGAGTACTTGCATCATCCGTGCGAAACCGAGGATCCTCTCGGAGAGGAAAAAGACAGCCTGCTGCCCAACCTGGTCCACCGCTATCCGGACCGGGTCCTCTTTCTGGTGACCGGGTACTGCTCGACCTATTGCCGCTATTGCACCCGCTCGCGCATGGTGGGCAACCGGGGCACGCACCGTTTTGGCCATCGCGAATGGGACAGGGCCATCGAATACATCGAGCGGACCCCCACCATCCGTGATGTACTGCTGTCGGGAGGAGACCCGCTGACCCTTCCCAACGACCATCTGAAGTGGCTGCTGTCGCGTTTGAGGCGCATTCCCCACGTAGAATTCCTGCGCATCGGGACGAAAGTGCCGGTGGTCCTTCCTCAGCGCGTCACCATGGGACTGGTGCGCATGTTGAAACAGTACCATCCCCTGTGGATGAGCATCCACTTTACACACCCCGACGAATTGACTCCCGAGACGGCTCACGCATGCACCCGTCTCGCCGATGCGGGGATCCCGCTGGGGAGTCAGACCGTATTGTTGTCCGGCGTCAACGACAACGTCGAAACCATGACGAGGTTGTTCCACGGCCTGCTGAAAATACGGGTGAAACCTTATTACCTGTATCAATGCGACCCGATTCCGGGTTCATCGCACTTCCGGACTCCGGTGAGTAAAGGTCTGGAAATCATTCGGGGACTGAGGGGATTCACATCGGGATACGCCGTCCCCACATATGTGATCGACGCACCGGGGGGCGGCGGCAAGGTTCCGTTGCTTCCGGAGTACGCTGCCGGACGCGACGGCGACGATCTCCTGCTTCGCAACTACGCCGGGGATCTCTACCGGTATCCCGACCCGGCGGGAAACACCGGCGAAAGTGCGGGGACCTGATTTCGGATGCGTGCGGGACCATTGAAGGAATAGATCCATGAAGGTGGGTATTGCCTATGATCTGAGGCAGGAATACCTTGCGGAGGGTTATAGCGATGAAGAAACCGCCGAATTCGACCGCCCCGAGACCATCGATGCCATCGAATCGGCCCTGCGCGACCTGAAATTCGAAACGGACCGCATCGGGCACGTTCGGAACCTTGTGCGAAGACTGGCTGCGGGCGAGCGATGGGACCTGGTGTTCAACATTGCCGAAGGACTGACGGGTTTCGGACGGGAAGCGGCGATCCCCGCGCTGCTCGATGCCTACGCAATTCCCTACACCTTCTCGGACCCTTTGGTTCTTTCCCTGTCCCTTCACAAGGGCATGACCAAGAACGTGCTCCGCAACATGGGTATTCCGACTGCCGATTTCGTCGTCATCCAGGACTTGTCGGAAACGGAGGCGATCGGGATTCCCTTTCCGGTATTCGCGAAACCGGTGGCGGAAGGAACCGGAAAGGGGATCGACGCTGCATCCCGGATAGGCACTCAAGAAGAACTGACCGCAAAATGCCGTCAACTCCTGGAAGTCTACAGGCAGCCCGTCCTCATCGAAAAGTTTCTGCCCGGCAGGGAGTTTACCGTCGGACTGGTTGGGACGGGGGCGAAGACCGAGATCGTCGGCGTGATGGAGGTGATCCTCAAGGACGGGGCGGAGCGGGACGCCTATTCCTACAGCAACAAGGAACACTACGAACGGAGGGTGGAATACCGTCTGGTGGAAGGCTCCATTGCCGGGCTTGCGGCAAGAATCTCCGTCGAGGCGTGGAGGAAGCTCGGATGTCGAGACGGCGGCCGCATCGATCTGCGTTGCGATGAAAGAAACGTGCCGAGCTTCGTGGAGCTCAATCCGCTTGCGGGACTGCATCCCGTGCACTCGGATCTGCCCATTCTCTCGAGGCTCGCCGGTATTTCCTATGTTGAACTGATCGGCAGGATCATGGCGTCCGCCATGGAGCGCGTCGATTCCGGATGAGTCGCGCACGGCCCGGGACGCCGGTTGTTGCGCCACGTGCCGTGCACGATCGTTTCCCAAAGTGCCTTTCCATGATGAACACAGTTGTGCTGCACGGTCTGGTCCCGGAAGGGGCGGCGCAGGACGAGGCGGACGTGCTGGTTCAGGCCGGGGCCGTTTCGACCGCACTCGCCGCTCTTGGACATCTCCCGCGCCTTCTCGCCCTGAACATGGACCTGCAGGCTGCAATCGACGAGTTGCAGGGCATCCGGCCACGCCTGGTGTTCAACCTCGTGGAAACCATCAACGGATCGGGAAGATTCATTCATTTCGCACCGTCAATTCTCGAGCATCTGCGCATACCATTTACCGGGGCGAGAGCCGACGCCATCCAGTCGACCTCAAACAAGCTGCTGGCAAAAAGACTCCTGGATCGAGCGGGGATTCGGACTCCGCCATGGTTTGAAAAACCGGGGGGATCTCCGCGTCATCCGGGCAGTCCCTTTCCAGCCGGCACTTGTCTCGTCAAGTCGGTGTGGGAACACGCATCGATTGGAATCGACGAAAATTCGCTGGTTCAAGCCCGCGACGCCGGGGACCTGGTGGAACCGATCCGCCAGCGTGAAGCGATGCTCGGAGGGCAATGGTTTGCCGAATCGTTTATCGAAGGGCGGGAATTCAACATCTCGCTGATCGAGGAGGCCGGCCGGGTTCGAGTCCTTCCGCCCGCGGAAATCCTGTTCCGGGGCTTTCCATCCGACACGCCGAAGATCGTCGGCTACCGGGCGAAGTGGGAAACCGGCTCGTTCGAGTTCCGGAACACATCCAGGACGTTTGAATTCGCCGCGAAAGACAAAGGGCTGCTGTGCCGGTTGAGCGAGATCTCGATGAGCTGCTGGGAGCTTTTCGGGCTCAACGGCTACGCGAGAGTGGACTTTCGGGTCGACGGGGCGGGGGTTCCGTGGGTCCTGGAGGTCAACGCGAATCCGTGCCTGTCGCCGGATGCCGGTTTCATCGCCGCAGCCGCGAGGGGCGGACTCAGTTACACGGACGTCATCGACAGAATCGCATCCGGCGCACGATGCGAATGAAAGGGCGTGTGTGCGGTCTACACGGGGAAAACAGCGGATCGAGCTTTCGGATATCGTCTTCAGGGCCGATCCGCGATCCGGCGACCGGGCGGAGGTGGGCCGGCTTGCGCGGGCGACGGGTTTCTTCTCCCTTGAAGAAGTGGCGGTCGCCGTTGAATTGATCGAAACCCGGCTGGAAAAAGGGGGCGACAGCGGCTACCATTTCATCTTCGCGGAGCGTTCAGGCCAAATGGTCGGCTACGCCTGCTTCGGACCGATCCCGTGCACGCTTGCCGGCTATGATCTGTACTGGATCGTCGTGCTGGATGAATTCCGGGGAAAGGGGCTCGGAAAGCGCCTGCTCGCCCGAACCGAAAACGTCATTGCCGCCGCGGGCGGCACTCGGGTCTACGTGGAGACTTCGTGCCGCGGTCAGTATGAACCCACCAGGGCTTTCTACGAGAGGTGCGGATACCGGTTGGAAGCGGTGTTGAAGGATTACTACGCCCCGGGGGAAGACAAGGCGATATATCTGAAGGTCCTCGTTGGAGAGCGCACGCCTGAGCGCGCGGGCGAATGCGAGCGAAACGGCATGCAAGGTTCCGGCGACCTCGGAACCGCCCCTTGAGCCGGGCGCCGCCCGATTCGACACGTCGCGGCTTCTGCGGATCGTTGCGAGGGGCGTTTCCAATTCTTCAAGCAATCATTAACCTGGAGGTATGGAAAGGCAAATTTCGGTATCGGCCGAGGGCTGGGGTGAATTGGCGCGGAGACGCTGCGGAAAGGGGAAATCGTTCATGGCTTCGGAGGGCGAAGGGGTGTTGAAGAAAGAGGGTCTGCCTGAAAAGCTGAAAATTCTGCCGGTGCGGAACCTGGTCCTCTATCCGGACCTGGTGTTGCCTCTGCACGTGACGCGCCCCGGTTACCGGCGGCTCGCCGATGAAGTCTACCGGGAAAACGGTCTGCTGGCCGTCGTGGCCCAGAGGAACGAAGAGGCCGAGGAGCCTTCGCCCGCGGATCTCTACCAGGTGGGAACGGTGGGCAGCATCATCAAGCTGCTCAAGCAGGCGGACGGAACCTACCAAATCATTGTCGGGGCGAGCGAGAAAGTGCGCCTTCGAAACATCTCGCAGGCCGGGGATTACCTCGAGGCCGAAGTGGAGGCGGTCCCGGAGGACCGGAGTACCAGTCCGGAGATCGAGGCGCTGGCCCTCAATCTGCGCATGGGCTTCCAGAAATTCGTGTCGTTGGCCAGTCTTCCCCTGGACCTGGCGAATTTCGCCCTGAACGCCGAACGTCCCATGCAACTGGTGTATGCCGTGGCGTCACATCTCGCGCTCTCGGTGGTCGAGAGGCAATCGATACTGGAAATGCCCGAAACCAAGGCGGCTTTGGAACACGTTACGTTTTACATGACCAGGCAGTTGGAGAAACTCGAGCTTGCCCAGAGGATCCAGGACCGGGTCAAATCGGTGATGGACAAGCGTCAGCGCGACTACTACCTGAGGGAACAGCTGCAGGCGATCAGGAAGGAATTGGGGGAGGGGGAGGATACGAGCGAGGAAGTCCATGAGCTTGCCGCCCGGTTGCGCGACCTGGAAATGCCTGCGGAAGCGCGCGGCGCGGCCGAGAAGGAGATCGAACGACTCGGGCGCATGTCGCCCAGCGCCCCGGAATACCACGTCTCGAGAAACTACCTGGACTGGCTGCTGGAAATGCCGTGGAGCGTCTCGACGGAAGACCGGATCGATGTGCGTCAGGCCGCCGTGATCCTGGACGAAGATCATTTCGACCTTGAGAAGGTCAAGCGGCGCATCCTGGAATATCTTGCGGTGTTGCAGCTCAAAAAGGACCTCAAAGGGCCGATCTTGTGTTTCGTGGGGCCGCCCGGAGTCGGGAAGACCTCACTCGGCCAGTCCATTGCCCGGACCCTGGGACGCAAGTTTTTGCGCATTTCATTGGGTGGTGTCAGGGACGAAGCCGAGATCCGGGGTCATCGACGGACATACGTCGGCGCGCTGCCCGGCAGGATCGTCCAGGGACTGCGGCGCGTGGGCAGCAACAATCCGGTTTTCATGCTGGATGAGATCGACAAGATCGGCATGGATTTTCGAGGGGATCCTTCATCGGCGCTGCTCGAAGTCCTGGATCCCGAGCAGAACTTCTCCTTTTCCGACCATTATCTCGGCGTTCCCTTCGACCTTTCCAGGGTGATGTTCATCGCAACGGGCAACCTGCTGGACACGGTTCCCGCGGCGCTCAAAGACCGGATGGAGGTCATCGAAATCCCGGGTTATACGGCGGAGGAGAAGCTGGAAATCGCGCGGAAGTTCCTGGTGGAGCGCGAAACCGCAAATCATGGCCTGACGTCCGGTCATATCCGAATCGGTGAAGACGCCATCCTGGAGATCATCCGTTCCTACACGCGGGAAGCCGGTGTGAGGTCCCTGCAGAGAAACCTCGCTTCGGTATGCCGCAATACGGCCAAGGCAATCGCCGAGGGCGCCTCCGGACCGATTCACATCGATGCATCCAGGATCCCTGAGATCCTCGGTCCGGTTCAATTCCTTCCGGAAACCGCCACCCGCTCGTGGGGGTGCGGCATCGCCACGGGCCTGGCCTGGACACCAAGCGGCGGGCAACTCATTTTCATTGAAACGCTGCGAACGCACGGTAACGGCAAACTCCTTCTCACGGGCCAATTGGGCGAGGTGATGAAGGAATCCGCCACGGCCGCGCTCACCTTCGTCCGGGCGCATGCCGCGGAATTGGAGATAGAGGGGGAGGAATTCGATCGTTCCGATATCCATGTGCATGTGCCGGCCGGAGCGACCCCGAAGGACGGACCTTCGGCGGGGGCGCCGATGGTTGTGGCGCTGGCGTCCCTGATGACGGGCAGAGAGGTGAGGAAAGACGTTGCCATGACCGGGGAGATCACACTGCGGGGGGACATCCTGCCCGTGGGGGGAATCAAGGAAAAGGTGCTGGCGGCCCGTCGAGCCGGGGTAAGGGAAATCATGATACCCCATGCCAACATGAAAGACCTGGCGGACATCCCGGACCATCTGCGCAGGGACATGACCATTCACGAACTGCAGACCATATCCGACGTGCTGCAGCTGGCGTTGCTGCCGTCGCTGCGTCAGGGCGGGTCCTCGCCCCGCAACTGATTCAACAGGCGACATACGCTGCACGTCTCCCCGTAGCACGGCTCTCCGCACCGGGTGCAGGAACCGATGTCCGGGTCGAGCGACGGTTGCTCCCGCTTTTTCAGGAAGGAGAACAGGAAGTCCCTTTTCGTCCCGGGCATTCTGTCTTCCAGGAAATCGAGCGCTTCCTTGAATATGTGGCTGGTGGCTCCACGGGAGAGCGGGCATCGGCCATCCAGGGGGATGATGCCCGTCTCGGCGCAATAGATGCGGATTTCATCGGCTTCCAGGCGATAGAGGGGCTTCAGCCTGGCCGGAAGCCGGGGGTGGTCGGACGGCAGATAAGGATACTGTTTTTCGAAGTACCGGGCGCGGTGCCGCACCATGTTCCCGAGGAGGCGTCCGGCCTCGTCGTCGAGGTTATGACCGACGGCGAGAGCCCGGTAGTTTTCCCGTATAGTGAGGCGGTTCAGCATCTGGCGTTTGAGGAAACCGCACACCGAGCAGATCTTGCGCCGTGTCTTGCGACGGATGTCGGTGATGCTGTAGCCGATGGTTTCCTTGAGGGAGTACGTGACCCACGGGAGGTTTCTGGGCGAGGCGAAGCGTTCGATCGCTTCCGCGGAGGCGCGGGAAAACCCGGCCTCGATGCCCAGGTCGATGTGAAGTCCCTTGGTCTCGTACCCGAGATCCCGAAGGACGTTCCACATCGCCAGAGAATCCTTGCCTCCCGATACGGCCACCAGCAGAGGCGTGCCCGGAGTGGTGCCGAATTTCTTGAGCGCCTTGGCGACGGCATTCCGGAAGAACTGAAGGAAACATTCCGAACAGAAAATCGCATGATGGTGGGGCAGGCGGATCGTGGCCTGCGCCTTGCACCGCGTGCATTTGGCTCCCTTGGGAAGCTCCGGGAACAATCCGGGCATGCCGTCCTCTCGAGGTTGCATGGAAGGAAGTGAGAAAAACCGCCGTGTTTCGCACCGGGAATCATACTCTATTGAAGCGGGATAGGCTATCATGAGAATCGTCATCGAGGCGAGACGCGGCAAGGAGGTATTCGATGGACGGGATGCACTACGAAGGAACGATCATCCGGCCGCCCAGCGAGGCGGACAGCGTTCTGCTCCAGATCACGGTCGGCTGTTCGCACAACAAGTGCACGTTCTGCGGCACGTATAAAGGGGAACGGTTCAGGATCAAGGACGACGCCACGATCGATGCGGACATCCGTTACGCGGCCGGGAACCTATCCTTCCTGCACCGGGTGTTCCTGGTCGACGGAGATGCCCTTATCATTCCCCAGGACCGGCTGGTCCGGATCCTGCGCCGAATCCGGGAAGAGATGCCCTGGATCAGAAGGGTCGGCCTGTACGGCAATGCCAAGAGCATCCTGCGAAAGACGCCCGAACAACTTGCCGAATTGCGGGAGCTTGGGCTGGGCATCGTGTACCAGGGTCTGGAAAGCGGTGACGAACAGGTCCTGGGGGAAATCAACAAGGGCGTTTCCCTCGACCGGATGATCCAGTCCGGCAGGAGAGTGCGCGAGGCCGGGATCAAACTGTCGGTCATGGCGATCCTGGGACTGGCGGGGCGGGAGCGCTCCCTGGTCCACGCGCGGGCCACCGGTGAGGCGCTGACGGCGATGGACCCCAACTACGTGGGCGTCCTGACTCTCATGGTGCTGCCCAACACCGAGCTCTACGCCCGGATTCAAAGGGGGGAGTTCGAGCTGCTTTCGTCGCGCGAGATGCTCGAAGAGTTGCGGGAGATCCTTCGGCATACGACCATGACCAGGGGACTCTTCTTCGCAAACCACGCGTCCAATTACCTTCCCTTGAAAGTGAGAATGCCGGCCGAAAAGGAGCGGGCGCTCAAGACCATCGACGATGCGCTCCAGGGGGGCGTCCACCTGAGGCCTGAATGGATGCGGGGCCTGTAGCCGATCGCTTCATCCGCTTCAGTTGGCGTGGGGTCTAGGCTTGGCCCCACTTCAACTTGTTGCGAAGGATCTCGAAATGATCCACGGTAGGGGTCTTGATCAATCGGAGCGGGTTTGCCGCGGCGGTGATCACGATGCGGTCCGAGGGCGCCAGGAGGCAGCCGACCTGGCCGTCGCAGGTGAGCGTGACGTCTTTGATCGGTTCGCCCAGTTCGATGCGGATGATCACGTGGGACGGAAAGATGATCGGGCGGTTGGTCAGGGTGAAGGAACAAATGGGGGTGATGATGATGGCCTGCGCGGTAGGGAAGACGATCGGGCCTCCCGCTGCGAGATTGTAGGCCGTCGAGCCGGTGGGGGTGGAGAAGATGAGGCCGTCGCCGCGATAGTGGGTCAGAAAGCGCCCGTCGATGACGGTGACCAGGTCGATGATGCGCGCGAGCGCACCCTTGTTGATGACCGCATCGTTAAGAACCCTGTGACTGAAGATTTCACGGTGTTCCCTGCGAACCAGCACTCTCAGGCGCATGCGCTCTTCGATTTCGTAGTCGCCGCCGAGAATTCTTTCAAGCTCCATGTAGCAATTGTCGATGGTGATTCCAGTCAGAAACCCCATGCCGCCGAGGTTCACGCCGATGACGGGGATCTTGCGGCTCTCGATAAGCCTGGCCACGCTCAGCAGGGTGCCGTCGCCTCCAAGGACGATGACAAGATCGGTATCTTGAGGAAAATCGATGCGTTGATGAGAGGAAAGAACCCCTGCGCTGTCGATGTTTTCCATGCAGAATACCAGGACGTTGCGCTTTGCGAGCCAGGATTTGATATCCTGGGCCAGTCTGGCGGCCTCCGGTCGCATGCGCTTGTAGACGACGGCTATGTGTCGCATGTCGTGCTCCGTGAAGAGTTGGGTGAAAATCACCGGCAAATTGATTTGAAAGATACATGAAAACTATTTGTAAAAAAAAGTCAATTGAACTAATTAGAATTCCTGTGAGCACGCAGGAGCCCGTTCCCGACGGTGCGTGCTCCTGCGGAAGAATTCCCCTCCGTGCACGAGTGCTTTTGAACGTCTTTCCCTCGTTGCAGGATTTGGCCGCTCGAATGAGTTGTCTGGACGTACGTCTCCCTTGAGCGCAGCTGGTTAAGGTTGACCATGGAAGCCAGAGAGTTTTGGGCAAAGACGCCTTCGCAACACATACTCGTCGTCGACGATGAGCAGCCCGTGCGCGATTTTGTGGCGGAAGCGCTGGAGTCCATGGGACATGAGGTTGAGACGGCCGTGGATGGTCGGGATGCGTTGGAGAAGATGGAGGATTCGGATTTTTCCGTCGTGATCACCGATATGGTGATGCCTCGTATGGACGGGATGCAGCTCATTCGTTACCTCAGTGAACACCAGAACGAGGTGGACATCATCGCCATCACCGGTCTGGCCATGGACTACAAGTACACCGACGTGGTGGCGGCGGGAGCCTCCGACTTCATCACGAAACCCTTCACCATGAACGAGCTGGAAGCGAAGTTGAACCGGTTGATCCGGGAACGGCACCTGAGGGAGGAGCTGGAACGCCTTGCGGTGCGCGATCCCCTGACCGGCCTCTTCAACCGGCGTTTTTTCCAGAGACTGGTGCGCAAGGAATCGATCCGTGCAATCCGGCATCAGCATCAACTGTTTCTCTTTTTCCTGGATATCGACCGGTTCAAGGACTACAACGACCAGAACGGGCACCAGGCAGGGGATGAATTGCTGGTGAAGTTCGCCGCCGTGTTGAGGCAGTCCATTCGGAAGGATGTCGATACCGCCTTCCGTTACGGCGGGGATGAGTTCATGGTCCTTCTTCCCTATCTGCCCCTGGAGCAGGCGTTGCCGGTGGCGGAACGCATCCGGGAGAACTTCGGCCAACTCCTGCTGGTACCCACCTCGCTGTCCGTAGGTATCGCCCGGTACCTCGAAAAATCGGTGAGCATCGACGATGATATCGGAGACATGATCAGTCGCGCAGACCAGGCCCTCTACCATGCCAAACATGGTCTGGGACGAAACCGCGTCTATCTCGACAAGGAATCCGCCGTTTGATCTCATGGGCTGCGACACCGCGATACACGCTGTCTGAACGGCCGTGATTATTTTTGTGCAGGCGGGTACTCGACCCCGGTTTTCCCTTGACACATGCCAAGCTGTCCTTTATATAGTGCTGACTTTTGCATAGAGGTCCATCTTCGGTAAGCGGTGGAGAATTCTGAAAAACACAATGATTTTCGTCACCCGTGAACACGACGCCGGATAGTGGCGAAAGAGATAGACTGAGGGTTGGCTGAGAGAGTGAGCTTCTTCGGTTCGGGAGTTCATCGAGCCCATCAGGCACGAATGTGGAAGCAGGTCCGCCCCTGGTTCAGGAAGTGAGTCCATTATTATGAATGGCTAAAAGCGTGCAAGCCCTGCAACGCCTTTTAGGGGTCTCACGGTGGCATCTCCAATATTGGGCGGCAAGAATTGATCTGGGTTACTGAGAACGGACGGTTCTCCAATAAATGCAGGAGGTGACTGCCATGGGCATGGGCAAACCGGAGTTCGGCTTTGGTGTGCACTTGATGGTGGATGGATACGGCTGTGATCCGGTGGGGCTTCAGGATATGAGTCTGATCTACAGTTTCCTGGACGAATATCCCGTGCAAATGGACATGACGAAAATCATGCCGCCGTACGTATTCCGTTACAAGGGGTCGGTTCCCGAGGATTGGGGAGTCTCGGGATTCGTCCTGATCGCAGAAAGCCACATCAGCATTCATACGTTCCCTGAAAAACAGTACCTCAGCCTCGACATGTTCTCCTGCAAGCCTTTTGACACCCAGAAGGCGGTGGAAAAGGTGAAGAAATATTTTAGAATACAGAAGTTCGAGATGAAGGTGCTGGACCGGGGGCAGGAGTTTCCCAATACGATCCATGAATCCGCCCAGGTGGTGCGTATGGACCGGATGCTGATGCAGCGCTCCAGGTAGAGGGGTTATGACTTCCGAAAAATCGGTGGGGTCCGGGCTGAGGGAATGCCTGGGACCCCATTGTTCATTTTTGGGCCTTGCCGTTCCCGAGTGTGCGTTCGAGAATGCCGGAGCGGTCATCATCCCGGTGCCTTACGACGCAACGACGACCTATCGGGCGGGGACGCGTGAAGGGCCGCGAGCCATTCTTGCCGCGTCCAGGGAGCTCGAACCCTACGACGAGGAAACGTGCACCGAGGCCTATCGGCACGGGATCGCGACCCTGGAGGAATTGCCGGTGGTGGTGAGCTCCCCGCGCGATATGCTGGACAGCGTACGGGTGGTGGGGGCGCAAGTCCTTCGATCGGGAAAGCTGCCCGTGCTGCTCGGCGGCGAGCACCTGCTGTCGCTGGGTATGATCGAGGCGGCGGCCGATCACTTCGGGGATTTGAGCATTCTCCACCTGGATGCCCACGCGGACCTGCGGGAGCAATACCAGGGCAGTCCCTACAGCAACGCCTGCATCATGCGGCACGGCGCGGCGTTGGCTCCCGTGGTGCAGGTCGGGGTACGGTCGCTGACCGCCGAAGAACATGAGTTCATCCGGGGAAAGGAGATCCCCTGCTTTTTTGCGCACGACCTCCACCGGGATCCGTCGCTGTACGCCCGTGTCATCCCGTGCCTCGGAAAGCGGGTTTATCTCAGTATCGATCTGGACGTCTTCGACCCGGCGGTGATGCCGTCGGTGGGCACACCCGAACCGGGCGGTCTGTCGTGGTATGAAGTGATCGACCTGCTCAGGGCCGTCTTCCGGGAACGGCAGGTGGTCGGATTCGACGTGATGGAGCTGCTGCCGGTGCCGTATTTTGCCGCTCCGGATTTCCTGGCTGCCCGCTTGGTGTACAAGCTGCTTTCGTTCTTTTTTGCGGGTGCCGCTCGTCCGTCTTGCTAACGGACGTTCAATCCGGTAAAATACTCAAGATTTTTTGCACAGTTAGAACGCCTAACGGGTACGGGCCATCATCTTACTCTCATCAGGAAAGTGACTGGAAATTGGAAGAGGGGTCAGCCAAAGGATTTCAGAACTGGCTTAGAATGTGCTTCCGTAGACTTTCCCGGATTGGAAGCAGCGAAAACATCGAAAAGGAAATCCAACAGCTCATCGACGAAGGCGAACAGGCCGGGCTCATTTCCGAAGACGAAGGGGAGATGATCCAGGGGATCTTTTCCTTTCGAGACACGATCGCACGGGAAATCATGGTCCCTCGTACCGACGCGGTCTACGCGCGGGCGGAGACTTCGACGGCCGACGTCATTCAGTTGATCATCCAGAGCGGTCATTCGCGCATTCCCATCTACCAGGACAGCATCGACAACATCATCGGAACCCTGCACGCCAAGGATCTGCTCAAGTATTGGGGCAGCGATGATGTGGACCTGCGGGCGATCATTCGCAGTCCGTATTTTATTCCCGAGAGCAAGAAGATCAGCGAGGTGCTCGAGGATCTTCGGGACAACAAGTCGCACATGGCCATCGTGGTCGACGAATACGGGGGGACGGCCGGGATCCTGACGCTCGAGGACATCATCGAGGAGATCATCGGCGACGTCATGGATGAGTACGATGCCGATGTGAAGCTGATCGTGGAGCACGATGACGGTTCGATCACGGTGCACGCAAGGCTGGACGTCGAAGAGTTGGAGGATTTCCTGGACGTCAAGCTGCCGGAAGGCAAGTTCGAGTCCGTGGGGGGGTTTGTCATCAGCCTTGTGGGAAGGGTGCCGGGAGTCAACGAACGCATCGTTTTCGAGAATATGGAAATGGTGATCGAAGCGGCGAGCAACCGGAAGATCGAGAAGATACGGATTCGCAGGGTCAATCCCGAGGCCGCGGCGGCGGCCCTCCCGAACGGGGCGGCATCCTGACGCGGCGAGACTTCCCGGACGCGGGACATCGGGCAATGAGGGATTACGGGGCACATTGCGGCGGCAGGGAAAGTCCCGGTTTCTCTGTTCCGGCGGTCCCGCTCGCTCCACAACTTCCAGGGAAACGAGGAAGATGTCGTCGAATAAGCTGTTTTTGACTGTCCCGCTGAGCGTTCTGAGTGGCGTGCTGCTGACCGTGGGCCTGCCGAAGCTCGAGCTCTATTACTGTTCCTGGGTGGCCTTGATTCCGCTGTTTGCGGCCATTCGCGGGAAGACCGTGAAGCAGGCCCTGTGGCTGGGCTACCTTTGCGGAATCGTGCACTTTGCATCCATGCTCTACTGGATCTGGTACGTCATCGACTACTACGGCGGTCTGCCGTTCGCCGTAGCGGTCCTCATTCTGCTGCTCCTGAGCGCCTATCTGGCGGTTTACGTGGCGGTGTTCAGCGCGATTGCGCGAAAATGGGAATCCAACTTTTTTTTCTGGCTGTTTGGATTGCCTTCGGTGTGGGTGACCCTCGAGCTCATACGTGCCTATGCGGTTTCGGGTTTCCCCTGGGGGAACCTTGGGTATACCCAGGCCCCGCTGGCTTCGCTCATCCAGGTCGCGGACATCACGGGCGTGTACGGGGTCAGCTGGCTGGTCGTGCTTGGCAATACCGCCATAGCCGCCTTCCTCTACCGGTTTCACATGAAGACCGCCGTCATCGCCCTGGCTGTGTGTGTGGCGGGTGCGACAGCCTACGGCGCATGGCGCGTGGAGGTGGTCAAAGGACTGCAGAGCCTGGCTGTTCCGTTCACGGTGGGCGTGGTCCAGGGGAACATCGATCAAAGCAAGAAATGGGATCCCGCGTTTCAGCAGGAGACGCTGAGACGCTACCAGCGGCTGTCCATGGAGGCTTCGGTGCGTGTTCCCGCGCCCGAGTTGCTGGTGTGGCCCGAGACGGCTGCACCCTTTTTCTACGGAATCGATGACAAGCTGACGCCGCAACTCAACGAGCTCATCCGACAGGCGGGCATCCCCCTGTTGTTCGGGAGTCCCGGGGCGATCCGGGCGGACGGTGAAATCCGGTTGCTCAACAAGGCCTACCTGGTGGACGGCAGGGCCGAGCTCAAGGGAGCTTACGCCAAGCAGCACCTGGTGCCTTTCGGTGAGTATGTGCCGTATGCCCGCGCGCTGTTCTTCGTGCATCGCCTGGTTCATGCCGCGGGGGATTTCATGGCCGGCAAGGATCCGGATCCGCTTCGGCTGGATGAACGGCCGCTGGGCGTGCTGATCTGCTACGAGGGGATTTTCCCGGAGCTTTCACGGGCCACGGTCCGGGCCGGGGCCACGGCCCTGGTCAATATCACCAACGATGCATGGTACGGGAACACCAGCGCCCCGTATCAACACCTGGAAATGGCCCGCTGGCGCGCGATCGAATGTCGGGTGCCCATGATCCGCGCGGCGAACACGGGAATCAGCGCGATCTACGATGCGACGGGAACCCCTTGCGGCTTGATTCCGTTGGGTCAGGAAGGTTATCTTGTCTGTAGCGTGCGGCCGTTCCGGCTGGTGACCTTCTACACCAGGTTCGGCGATATTTTTGCGTGGCTGTGCGTTTTGATCACGCTTTCAGGAATCGTCTATTCGACGTTTCAACGCCGTGTGGCGTTCAAGTAAGGAGGGTGCGCGTATGACCATCGACATCAGCGATCTCAAGACTTTGCTCAGGGAACTCTCTCAACGCTTCCAGACCCTCGGGGGGTATCTTTGACATCGAAGGCAAACGCAAACGGCTCAAGGAGCTCGAGAAGATACTGCTCAAACCCGGGTTCTGGGACAATCCGGAAGAAAGCAAACACGTTCTCAAGGAACGATCCGATCTCAACGTGATCGTGGAGAACTGGCAGCGCCTGTCGGAGGAGCTCCGGGACAACGAGCTCATGCTCGAAATGGCGCTCGAAGAGGAAGATCGGGAAGTCCTCAAGGATGTCCATCGCAAGGCGTTGAGCCTTCAGAAGGAGCTGCGGACGGTCGAGCTGCAGCAGTTGCTCGGCGAGGAAAACGACGATAAGAACGCCATCGTGAGCATCAATGCCGGCGCCGGAGGCACCGAAGCCCAGGACTGGGCCGAGATGCTGCTGCGGATGTACCTGCGGTGGTGTGAGAAGAAGAGCTTCACCGTCCAGATGGTCGATATGCTCGAAGGTGAAGAGGCGGGAATCAAGAGCGGTACGTTTACCGTTTCGGGCTCCTATGCCTACGGCCTGCTCAAGGGGGAATCCGGCATCCATCGGCTCGTGCGGATTTCCCCTTTCGATGCGAGCGGCCGGAGGCACACTTCCTTCGCGGCCGTATTGGTCATTCCCGAGGTGGACGAGAAGATCGAGGTCGAAATCAAGCAGGCGGACTTGAGGATCGACACCTACCGCGCCAGCGGCGCCGGCGGCCAGCACGTCAACAAGACCAGCTCGGCGGTCCGGATCACGCATCTTCCCACGGGGATCGTGGTGCAGTGCCAGAATGAAAAATCGCAGCACAGAAATCGCGACATTGCGCTGAAGATACTGCGGGCAAGACTCTACGAGCGCGAGAAGAGGGCTCAGCAGGAAAAGCTCCAGGAAGCTCACGACAGTCTCGACGACATCGCCTGGGGCAATCAGATCCGCTCCTACGTGCTCCAACCCTACCGGCTGATCAAGGACCACCGGACCAGCATCGAAAAGGGCAACGTCGAGGGCGTTCTGGACGGCGAAATCGACGATTTCATTGAAGGCTACCTGATGAACCTGGCGAATGCCAGGGGCCGTGCGGCCGTCACGGCCTGACGATGAGCGAATTCCGGCGGGCGCGGTGGAAGCCGCGCCGTGCCTTGCGGTGCCCTCGGCCACTGATGAGAGGCTGAAAGGAATCTGCCTGAATGAACGTGTTGCAGGGATTGTTGCTGGGATTGATCCAGGGGCTGACGGAGTTCCTTCCGATCAGCAGCACGGCGCATCTGACCCTTGCCGGGAAATGGATGGGGGTCGTCTCGGCCGAACATCCCGAACACTGGACGGCCTTCATAGCGGTCATCCAATTGGGCACGATGGCCGCCGTGCTGATCTATTTCGCCAGGGACGTCCTGGACATCTCCCTCACCTTTCTGGACGAAAACGTGTTCCGGCGCATGCGTTTCAAAGATCAATCTCACGTTTCCAGGCTGGGCTGGTACGTGATTCTCGGTTCCCTGCCGGTGGCGACATTCGGTCTCGTTTTCAAGAAGGTCATCGAGGGGAGCTTGACCAAGAGCCTCATCGTGATCTCGGCGAGCCTGATCGTTTTCGGCATCCTGCTCGGCGTCTCTGAGTTGGTCGCACGGTTTTCCAAGAACATCAAGCGGATTTCCTGGCTGGATGCCCTGGTGGTGGGCTTCGCCCAGGTCATGGCCCTGGTTCCGGGCGCGTCCCGATCCGGAACGACGATAACCGCGGGCCTCTTCATGGGGATGACACGAGAAACCGCGGCGCGGTTCTCCTTTTTGCTGAGCATACCGGCGGTGATGGCGAGCGGGCTGCTGGAGTTCAGAGAAAGCCTCGGTTTCATGGGTTCGCAGGACTTTCTGGTTCTTGCCTCGGCAACATTGATGTCCGCCGTGAGCGGATACCTCACCATCGCTTTTCTGCTCAGATTTCTTCGTCGCCACTCCACGAACGTTTTTGTGGTCTACCGGGTGGTTTTGGGTGGCGCGCTGTTGTGGATGGTCCTCCGGCACGGCGTCGTTTGAGCCGGATATGCGTCGCCAACCAAAGCCTGCCGGGAGGTTTTCCGGATCCGCATGGCCGGTGCCCGGCGGCGGAGCCCGACGGCGCGGGACGGGAATCTCCTGTTTTCCTCGTCCGGGAGTCGAGGGCAAGCGGGCGGAATCGCTCATCGGCCGTTTCGGCACGGAGAATGGACTTGGGCGGTTCGATACAAAAATGTTCATTTCCTGATATAAAATCCGAGCATACCAACAATCTTGTCACTGCGTTTCAGGCACTCCGGTGCCTCTTTGGAGCCCTCCCTCCAAGAAAATTCAAATAAAAAATTCCACAGGTTATCTCACGATCCACCACGCGCGAAAAGCGGTTGGCACGCCCTTTGATTATTCTCCACGCGAGAGGGTGGCGGCCCGCGAGCGCGGTCGGCTCGGGGTCTGGAGTGAATTCAGGTGAACGGCTTGCGGGCCCCATCCTCTGAAAGGAAAAGGGTCGGCGCCGGGCGATTTGATGCTCGGGCGGAACGTGCCGGAGGCGATTGAAGAAAACGGGAGGGGTTGGAACATGGTGAAAATTGAAGCGGTCATCAAGCCTTTTCGGCTGACGGAGGTCCAGGAGGCGTTGTCGTCTCTCGGGGTGCAGGGAATGACGGTCTTTGAGGTGAAGGGATTCGGGCGGCAGAAAGGGCATGTGGAACTGTACCGCGGCGCGGAATACAAGGTGAGTTTCGTTCCGAAGCTGATGGTCCTCGCGGTGGTTCCCGACACCCTTGTCGAACGGGCCGTGGAAGCCATACAGAAAGCGGCCTGCACGGGAAAAATCGGCGACGGGAAAATCTTTCTTTCGCATATCGATGACGTCATGCGCATTCGAACGAAGGAAACGGGACCCGAGGCGCTTTAGTGCTCGAGAGCGGGATTGGCTCGATACGAGGTTTCATGCAATTCGTCTGGAGATCCGGAGGAAACGAGATGAACAGAACGCTGGTGATTTTGGTTCTTGTATTTCTGGCACTGAGCGCGGGCGCCGGCTTCGCGGCGGAATCGGGACCGCAGGCGGGGGCGGTCGAGGCGGCGGCGGCCTCTGCGGCGCCCCTCAAGGTGGACACCGGGGACACCGGATGGCTCCTGGCTTGTTCGGCCCTGGTTTTACTGATGACCCCCGGCCTCGCGCTCTTCTACGGAGGAATGGTGCGGCGCAAGAACGTCCTGGGCACCGTCATGCACAGTTTCGTGGCGATGGGAATCATAACGGTTCAGTGGGTCCTCTTCGGCTACAGCCTCTCGTTTGGCCCCGACGTCTGGCATTTCATAGGCAATCTGGACTGGATCGGGCTGCGCGGAGTCGGATTGGAACCCAATGGCGACTACGGCGCCACCGTTCCGCACCAGGCGTTCATGATCTTCCAGATGATGTTTGCCATCATAACCCCGGCCTTGATTTCGGGGGCGATCGCGGAAAGGTTCAAGTTCAGCACCTACGTGGTGTTCATGACGCTCTGGGCCTTCCTGGTGTACGATCCGCTCGCTCACTGGGTGTGGGGCACCGGGGGCTGGCTGAAGGAACTCGGGGCGCTTGACTTTGCGGGAGGGCTCGTGGTGCACATCAGCTCCGGTGTTTCCGCGCTGGCGTGTGCACTGGTGGTAGGAAAGAGGAAAGGGTACGGCGTCGATCTCATGGCCCCGCACAACCTCATGTTCACCATTCTCGGCGCATGCCTGCTGTGGTTCGGATGGTTCGGGTTCAACGCGGGGAGCGCCATCGCCTCGGGCGCCCTGGCGACGTCGGCCTTCGTGGTCACGCACATCGCCACGGGGGCGGCGGCCATGTCGTGGATGTTCACGGAATGGATTCACCGGGGGAAACCCACCGCTCTCGGCGCGGCCTCCGGTGCGGTCGCGGGGCTGGTTGCTATAACGCCCGCATCCGGTTTCGTCGGCCCGCTCTCATCGCTGGTCATCGGGCTGATCGGCGGGGCGGTGTGCTACATGGCGGTGAGCCTGAAACCGAAGTTCGGCTACGACGACTCGCTTGACGTGGTCGGAGTCCACGCCGTGGGGGGAACCCTGGGCGCCCTGCTCACCGGGTTCTTTGCATCCAAGCTGGTCAACCCGGCGGGCGCCGACGGGCTGTTCTTCGGGAACCCGGGTCAGCTCGGCATCCAGGCGCTGTCGGTGGTCTGCGCCTGGGGCTATTCCTTTGCGGTCAGCTTCATCCTGCTCAAGATACTCGACAAGGTCATGGGCTTGAGGGTGAGCGAGGATGACGAATCCGTCGGCCTCGATCTGAGCCAGCACGGGGAGGCCGGGTATACCCTGTAATACGAAGTTGCGTTCAAGATGGATTTTTCAAGCACAAAAGAGCGGGGGAATGATTCCCCCGCACCCCTCAAGTTTCGGCCACACGCGCAAGCGCGTGAGGCCGAGCGCTTGGCGCTGTCGGCGCCTGGCCGAAGGCCGCCGCCGCAGCGCCACACGGAGCCGCGAAGCGGCGAGGGGGTGTGGGGGATATGTCCCCCACGCTTTTAGAGTATCATTCTGAACGCAAGTCCGTGTAAGGCCCTCCCGCCCCATCGCGTGGGGCGCATACAAGGGCGGGGGTTTCCCCGCCAGCCATGTTTTGGCCGAGCTCCAGTTCGGCGATTTTGAACGCGAATCGGCCCAAACCCCGCACACCGTGCCCGCGGCCTGTTTCGGGCCGAAACCCTGGCGAAGTGAAGCGAACATACCCTCTTTGCGGCACCGCGCCTCATCACTTCCCGGGAAGAGCTCCCTTGTCGGGGACCTCCCAGCCGCTCATCTTCCAGGAACATCGATTTCTTGAGATTTGTGAAAGGTGGTGATCTGCCCCCCCCCCGGAACACTACTTTCCGAAATCGGGGAGCTGGACGCGCAGGATGTCCTCCCGGGGATTCAACCGGTCGATCTTCACCTTCACCATTTCCCCGGGTTGAAATTTCACGTTTTCGGGCAGGTGTGCGTTGGTTTCGATGAAAAAATCGGGGAGGAGCAGGTGCGAATAGCGTTCGTTCTGCTCGAGGATAAGGGCGTTCAGTGAGTGGATGTCCTCCTGCTCGAGATACTTGAGGATCCAGTACCGGGTCCACTTGCGTTGAATGAACGCGATCCTGGATTGGAGCGCGGTCAGCCTGGTGATGAGATCGCGCAACTCGTCCTCGTCGTAGAGGGGAGGGCCGCCCTGGAGCGCCTGCTTGATCTGTCGCTGCACCACCAGGTCCGTGTACCGCCTGATGGGGGAGGTTACAGTGGTGTAGTGCTCCAGGGCCAGGCTGCAGTGCTGTTTGGAGCGGGTGTCCAGCTCGGCCCGGGCGTATAGACGCCGTTGCCGGTAGATGCGGAACAGTTCGTGTTCGCTTTGGGTGAAATCCGTTTCCTGTTTGCACTCCCCCTGGCTGCGAAAAACCGACGGCAGGTCGCGTTCGGCGAGAAAGGCCGCGGCGGCGGCGTTTGCGGCAATCATCCATTCCGACACCATGATCTGGCTCGGCGTTTCCTTTTCGTACCGGGAAACCTGGATCATTCCCGCCGGGTTCACGTAGACCTGGATTTCGGGAAGGGGCAGGATGGATGCGCCGCGGTCGAGCCGCGCGTTCCTGAGCTTCATCGCCAGGGCGGACAGCGGGGCCGGCGAATCGTCGAGCCGTATGCGCTCGTTCACCTCTTCGTAGGTGAGTTGTTCCGCCACGCGGATCGTGCTCGAGACGATCTCGGACCCGGCGATGGTTCCGTCGCCGTCGACCACGAACAGAAAACTAAGGGCGGGTCGGTCTTCGCCGGCCTTGAGACTGCACAGATCTTCGGACAGCGGGACGGGCAGCATGGAGATCCTGGCGTCCGGCAGGTAAATGGATGTCGCCCGCCGTTCAGCTTCCCGGTCGAGCACATCCCCTTTCCGGACGAATTCCGCGGCATCGGCGATGTGGATTCCGACTTCGAATCGGTTGCCGTCCAATGCGCGGAAGCTCAAGGCATCGTCGTAGTCCCTGGTCAGCGCGCTGTCGACGGTGAGGCAATCCAGGTGCCGCAGGTCGCGGCGTTGCGGTTCCGTCTCGCCGGATGCTCCGGGGCGCGCCGAATGCAGGATGACTTCCGCCCGCTCTTCCACTTCCTGCGGAAAATCCTGGGAAATGCCCTGCTCGTGGAGGTAAAGGTTCTCGTTTTCCTGCCAGACGCCCAGCCGCACCAGCAGGCGGAAGGCCGACTGGGGTTGAATGGTGATCCCGGCCCGTTTGAACAGTTCCTTGATGAAGACGATTTCCGCGGAGTCCTGCCCGAAAAGCGCGTAGTCTTTCAGGGTCTCGATCAACGCCTGCTGGTCCGCCAGGGGCGACCTGGGTTTGCGGTTCCAGGCCCCTTCGAGCCACCCGGCCCAGGTGTCCAGCCGTGCCTCTCTTTCGGCCTCCCTTGCCAGCTCCTCCCGGCGCTGTTCCACCTTTTCCCGCAACCGTGCATAGAAACATCCGTCCTTGTACTGGAAATAGAGCCGGTCCCGGAGAAGGACCCTCTGAACCGCGGCCACGTGGTCGTCACTCAGCGCGCCGCTGAAAACGAACCCGGCCAGGTCCCGGGCTTCGAATCCTTCCTCCTCTCCTTCGAACAGCGACCACAGTTCGGCGATGTCGACGCTCCCCGTCAGCCTTTCCCGCTGCTGTCCCGCGGCGCGCAGCCGCGCTACCAGGTCGTCCCGCCCGGACTTAATGTCCAGCAGCGCGCTGCCCGCAAAGATGATCCTGCTCGGCGCGAGGCTGACTTCGCGGTTCTGTTCCGTCAGCGCGGAAAAACGATTGCTCTTTACCCCCGTGCAGACGGCGCAGACGACTTCCTTGGATTCGAAAAACTCCAGGATCGTGCCCGCAACGATATCGGGCTGGGTCGACCGGCTCATGATCTGTCTCCGATCCTGGCGTAACCGTGCATCTTGCGGACATAGGATTCTATGCCGCCGGATATTCCGGCGGCCACGCTCCTCTGAAAGCTTTTATCCTTCAGGAGTCGCTCTTCAGCGTCGTTGGTGATGAATGCCGTCTCCACGAGAATGCTCGGCATTTCGGCGCCGACCAGGACGAAGAAGGGGGCCTGCTTGGTCCCGAGATCCCTCAATTCCCGGTACTGGGGCCGGACCTTGTGGACGATATTTGCCTGAACGTCTCGTGCAAGTCGCGATGATTCGCTGATCTTGGTGTTGCGCATCAGTTCGCGCAGGATTCCTTCGAGATCGCTCATTTTCTTTTGCGACGCGGCGTTTTCGAGCGCGGCCACGCGCGCCGATTCCTTGTCCTTGGCAAGGTTCAGGAAATACGTTTCCGTTCCGCGACGGGTCTTGTCCTCGTGGGCGTTGGTGTGAATCGAGATGAAGAGATCGGCCTTGTGCTTATTGGCGAAGGCGGTGCGGTCCTCCAGGGACATGAATCGATCGTCCGTGCGGGTGAGGATCACCTCGCACCCGGTTTTGCGCTCGATGGCCTTCTTCAGCTCCCTGGCAATGGCCAATGTCAGGTCCTTTTCGTGCAGGCCGTTGGGACCGGAGGCTCCTTTGTCCTTGCCGCCGTGTCCCGGATCGATCACGATGCGCCTCACCTCGAGGCCGAACTGGCAGGCAAGGCTGGGCATGGACGGGCCGGTCTTGCGTCCGGCCACGCCGGCTCTCGGCGAAGCAGAAGCCGGTTTTCCTTTCGAACCGGGCGCCCCTTTGCCGCTGATCGATTTCGCCGTGGCGGCATCGCCGGCCGACCGGGCGCCGCCGGATTGCGCCGCAGGAGTCTTGCGGGAACCCCGGCCAACAGCCTCCGGTTTCTTCGCTCGGCGTTCCTCCTGGAGGCTTTTCTGCAACTTCGTCGTCATTTGCGACGACTTCCGGTGCATGTCTCCACCGGGAAAGAAGATGCCGACCTTGGCGAATTCGATGTAGGCCTGCGAGGGATCTTCGTTGAGGGTCATCACGCCGATCAGGTATTGTGCGTCGTCGGCCAGGGGGCTTTCATGGTGCTTTTGCACCACGCTCCGGTAGTTTTCCATGGCCGACCGGAAGTCGTCCCTGTCGCGCGTTGCATCGTATCGGGCGTGATAGCATTGTCCGAGCAGATAATGGCTCCGGTCACCGAGTTTTTCCCGGGTATCCTGCCGTATCACCTCCCGCAGGCCGGCAATGCACTGGTCGAGCTCCCGGAGGCGGTGCGTGGTCTCGGGATCCGACAGGGCCGCCCGGTACCTTTTCAAAACCTCCTGGTACTGCCGTTCGACCGGATCCGCCGCGGCGTGCGCGCCTCCGCTGCGGACCGCGAACAGCAGCAGGACCGTAAGAAACAACAGGAGGTTCCGGTTTACGGGTCGTCTCATCGCTTTCCCCTGGAAACGCATCTTGCCGGTTCTTCCCCGGCGGTGCCCCGTATCTGCTCCTTCAGCGCATGAAGGTTCTGCAGCGCGGCAATCGGTGTCATGTTGTCCAGGTCGAGCGCCAGGATGCGATCCCGGAGCCATTCCGCCGAACGCTGAAAGAGGCTCATCTGGATGCCGGGTTCCTTCTCGCGCGCCGGGCGGCCGCGCCTGGCCGTGCCCGACGGCGCGGCCGCAAACGGCGCATGCCCGGATTCGAGTTGCTGGAGGATTTCCCTTGCGCGCCCGGTCACTTCCTCCGGCAAGCCGGCCAGCCGCGCCACCTGGATTCCGTAGCTGCGGCTCGCTCCACCCTGGACCAGCTTGTGAAAGAACAGGATCTCCTGCTGCCATTCCCGGATGGCCACGTTGAAATTCCTGACCCTCGGACGACTGCGGGCCAACTCCGTCAGTTCATGATAATGCGTTGCAAAAAGCGTCTTTATACCCTTTTCCTGGAAGTCGTGCAAATGCTCGGCAACCGCCCAGGCGATGCTCAGCCCGTCGTAGGTGCTCGTGCCGCGGCCGATCTCGTCGAGAATGATGAGGCTGCGAAGTGTGGCGTGATGGAGGATGTTGGCGGTTTCCTGCATCTCCACCATGAAGGTGGAACGCCCGCGGGCCAGATCGTCGGAGGCGCCCACGCGGGTGAATATCCGGTCCACCAGGCCGATGTGCGCTTCCGATGCCGGGACGAAACTCCCGATGTGTCCCATGAGAACGATAAGGGCGGACTGCCGGAGAATGGTCGATTTTCCGGCCATGTTGGGCCCGGTTATGATGAGTACCTGCTGATCCCGCTGATCCATGTCCAGGTCGTTGGGAACGAAGGTCCCGTCCTTGAGGTAATGTTCGATCACCGGGTGACGGCCGTCGCGAATGTGGATCGCGTCGGACTCGTCCATCACCGGGCGGCAGTAGTCGTAGCGGCATGCGACCTCAGCCAGGGCGGACACGCAATCCAGGTCGGCGATCCGGTCGGCCGCAGCCTGGATGCGCCCGGCCTCCCGCGCAATTTGGGCGCGCAGCTCCGCGAAGATCTGCTGCTCGAGCTCGAGCCGCTTCTCCTCGGCCTGCAGCACCTGGGTTTCGAAGGTCTTGAGCTCTTCGGTGATGAACCGTTCCGCATTCACCAGCGTTTGCTTGCGAAAATAGTGTTCAGGGACGGAGTTGAGGTTCGCGTTCGATATCTCGATGTAATAGCCGAACACCTTGTTGTAGCGGACCTTGAGCGAGGAAATGCCCGTATCCCGACGCTGCTGGACCTCGTAGTCGGCCATCCACCCCTTGGCGTCGCGGCTCAGCCGCACGAAGTGGTCGAGCTCTTCGCTGACGCCGGCGGAAATGACGCCCCCGGCGGCTAGTCCCGGTGGAGCGGGATCGACGAGGGTCCGTTCGATGAGGTCGGCGACGTCCGCGAGATCGTCCCAGCGGGCTCGAAGCTCGGAGAGCCTTGGGGAGGCGAGCTCGGCAAGCGCCGCGCCGAGGGCGGGGAGGTTCTGCAGGGACTTCTTGAGGGCCACCAGGTCCCGCGGCGTCGAAGTCCCCGTGCTGTTTCGGCCGTTGAGGCGTTCCACGTCGCTTATCCGGCTGAGCAGGCCCAGGATTTCCCCGCGCAGGGGCGTGTTCGCCGCCAGTTCGGCGATCGCTTCCCGGCGGTTGTTGATGCGCGCGAGATCGAGCAGGGGATACCGCAGCCACTGCTGAAGCTTGCGCCCGCCCATGGCCGTTTTGGTTTCGTCCAGGATGTCAATGAGCGAGCCCTTGCGGCCCTGGAAGCTCTGGGAGTGGAATATCTCGAGGTTGCGCACGCCGGCTTCGTCCACGATCATGAAGTCGCCGCGGCTGTACGGGAGAAGCCGCGTGATGTGATCGCACGACCCGAGCAGGTTCGCCTGCATGTAAGCAAGGATGGCCCCCGCCGCTCGGATCCCGAGGTTCATCCCCGAGATGCCGAATCCCTCGAGGGAATGGACCCGAAAGTGGCCGACCAGAGCTTCCTCGGCGCGCTTCCCGTCGAATCTGTCCGCACCCAGCGGGGTGAGGGCGATTCCGTATAGCTTCGGAAGCTCCTCGGCCCATGGATGTTCGTCGTCATCGGAGAGGAGCAGTTCCCGGGGCGAAACCCGGATCAGTTCCTCCACGAGGGCTTCGCGGGATTCGATCTCGACCATCTTGAATTCGGCCGTGGAGACGTCCAGGAAGGCGAGCCCGAAACGTTCGCCCGCCGTGGAATTCGAGACCGCGGCAAGGTAGTTGGGCTGCTTGGCGGCAAGGTTCTGCGCGTCCAGGACCAGCCCTGGAGTGATCACCCGAGTGACTTCCCTGCGCACCAGCCCCTTCGCTTTCCTGGGATCCTCCACCTGGTCGCAGATGGCCACCTTTTTCCCGGCTGCGACGAGCCTGGCGATGTACCCCTCGGCGGCGTGATAGGGAACGCCGCACATGGGAATCCTGACTTCCGACTGCCGGTCGCGGGAGGTGAGCGCGATCTCGAGGATCCCCGATGCCGTCACCGCATCGTCCATGAACATCTCGTAGAAATCCCCCATCCGGTACAGCAGCAGCGCGTCCGGATACTTCTCCTTGATTTCGAGATATTGCTGCATCATGGGGGTGATTTTGTTCATCTTCACTCCAGCGGGGACGTTGAAAAGAAATGCTGGTCCCTTCGAATCCAGGGAATTTTCATCTATCGCACCGGCAAGATCAAGGAGTAATACTTCCGTCTTGAAAAATCGAAACCATCGGGGAATGATTGGGGTGGAACGAGACCGGAGGGCGGTTCCCGGAAAAGTGAACGAACGAACGGGCCGGCGTGCCTGAGGAGGCGCGGCCTTTTGTGTTGAAAGAAAAAGATGCCGAAGAAAAGCTCGCCGAACGCAAACGAGCCGTTGATACGCCTGAGAGGTGTGCGGCAGCACAACCTGAAGAATATCGACCTCGATCTGCCTCTGAACAAGCTCATCGCGGTGAGCGGTCTGAGCGGCTCGGGGAAATCGAGCCTTGCCCTGCACACGCTCTACGCCGAAGGGCAGAGGCGCTACGTGGAGACCTTTTCGCCCTACGCGCGCCAGTTCCTCGAGCGAATGGATCCACCCGAGGCGGATCTTATCGAGGGGATTCCCCCCGGCATCGCCATCGAATCGGGAACGGCCGTGCGCAGTTCACGCTCCACCGTGGGCACCATCACCGAAATCAACGACCATTTGAAGCTTCTCTATGCCCGGCTCGCGGTTCTGCACTGCCCGGGGTGCGACCGCCCGGTCGCGAGGGATACGCCGGAGAGCGTCTACCGGAGCTTGCAGGAACTGCCGGACCGGAGCCGCGTCCTGATCGCATTCCCGTTCCTGCCGGACAATTCGGGGGACTGGGTCCGCAGCCTGGTGGCTTCCGGTTTTCTGCGGCTTTACGTCGGAGGCCGCACGGTGGAGCTCGAGGAGATCGGCGATGCGGCGTCGGAATACGGCAGGGGGGAGGTCCTCGTGGTCGTGGACCGGCTTTCCTGGGGAAGCGCGGCCCGGGAACGCGTCGCGGATTCCCTCGCCACCGCCTTCCAGGCCGGGAACGGCCATGCCGCGGTCATCGTTCTGCCCGACACGGTGAAACGGTTCAGCTCGGACCTGAGCTGCGCCGACTGCAATCCGGGCCTTTCTTTTTCCCCGCCCACGCCCAACCTTTTTTCCTTCAACAGCCCGCTCGGCGCGTGCCCGGAGTGCCGAGGTTTCGGTCGGACCATCGGCGTGGACCTGGACCTTGTCATTCCGAATCGGAGACTGACGTTGCGCCGGGGGGCGATCAAACCCTTCGGAGCGGATCGGATGGAAACCGAGGATTTGATGCGATTCTGCGCCGGGCAGGGAATCCCCGTGGACGTCCCGTTCGAGGATCTCGACGAGAAGGACCGGAAAAAGATCATCGACGGCACGAAGGATTATTACGGCGTTAAGGGCTTCTTCGAATGGCTCGAAGGAAAAACCTACAAGATGCACGTGCGCGTTTTCCTGTCGCGGTACCGGGCATACACCCGATGCAGGAGCTGCGCGGGCACGCGATACAGGCCGGAGACTCTCCTGTACCGGCTGCGCGGCGCGACCCTCGGCGCGCTGAGCGCCTGGAGCATCGAAAAGTGCGCCGAGTTCTTCAGCGGCGACTGGCCCGAGCTCGCCCGGGATCCGGCGGCGGAGCTGCTGGTCAAGGAAATCAGGAGCCGGCTCGAATTTCTGCGCGCCGTCGGACTCGAATACCTGTCCCTGGACCGGCAGTCGCGCACGCTTTCCGGTGGCGAGGTGCAGCGGGTGCACCTCACGCGGGCGCTCGGGTCGGCCATGGTCAACGTGCTCTACGTACTCGACGAGCCGAGCGTGGGGCTGCACGCCAGGGACCAGAAACGACTCATGGGGCAGCTTCGTCGCCTCGTCGACATCGGCAATACCGTGGTCGTCGTCGAGCACGATCCGGACATGATCCGGTTTTGCGACCTCGTGGTCGACATGGGCCCGGAAGGAGGGGAGAATGGCGGCGAGATCGTCTACCGGGGCACTCCCGAAGGGATGGAGCGTGAAAAACGGAGCCTCACGGGGGGGTACCTGTCCGGGAGGCTCGAGGTCGGCTGCGAGCTTCGCAGGCGCATGCGGCCCGAAAACGGCCGCAGCCTGGTACTGCGGGGCGCGCGGGAAAACAATCTCAAGAACGTCACGGTGGAATTTCCCCTGGGAATGCTCGTCGGAGTGAGCGGGGTTTCCGGCTCGGGCAAGAGTACCCTTATCGAGAAGTCTCTCTACTACAACTGGTTGCGCAAGACGGGCCGCGCGACGGAAGCCCCGGGAGCGTTGGACGCCATGGAGGGGGCGGAATGGATCGAGGAGGCCGTTCTGGTAGACCAGCAGCCCATCGGGCGGACACCCCGGGCGAACCTGCTCACATACAGCCGGGCCATCGATCCCATTCGAAAACTCCTGGCCCGGACCCCCGAAGCCGTCGCGCGCGGTTACCCGGCGAGTCATTTCTCGTTCAACGTGCCGGGGGGGCGATGCGAGGTCTGCAAGGGCGAAGGATTCGAACGCGTGGAGATGCAGTTCCTTGCGGATGTGCTGATCCGGTGCCCGCAGTGTAACGGGCTGCGCTTCAAGGACGAAATACTGGAGGTCAGGGCGCGCGGTTTGTCCATCGGGGACATGCTGGAAGCCACCGCCCGGGAACTGATGGACCGCTTTGCGGACCACGAACCGCTGGTGAAGGCGCTGCAGCCCATCCACGACATCGGCCTCGGCTACCTGCGGCTGGGACAGCCGCTCAGCACCCTCTCGGGAGGCGAGGCGCAGCGGCTGAAACTGGTCCACTTTCTGGCGGCCGGCCGCCCGTCGCCAAACGGGCGGCACAAGTTGTTCATCCTCGATGAGCCCACCACGGGGCTCCATCCCCACGACCTGCAAAAACTCGTGGTCGTGCTCCGGAGGCTGGTCGACCTGGGACATTCGGTGCTGGTGGTGGAGCACAACCTGGATTTCCTCAAATCCTGCGACTGGCTGATCGATCTCGGCCCGGGAGGCGGCGAACACGGCGGCGAAGTGGTGGCGACGGGGCCGCCGGAAGCGGTGGCCGCCCATCCCGAAAGCTGCACCGGCCGATTCCTGCGGGAGAAGCTCGAAGGCGCCCCGGGAGCACGGATCGAGGCCGCGCCATTCGATCCGGGTGAAAACAGGGCTTCCGACTCGCCTTCCCGGGAGATCGTCATTCGTGGCGCGCGCGAGCACAACCTGCATGTGGACGAGATCCGGCTGCCGCGAAACGAGATGATCGTGCTGACGGGGTTGAGCGGCTCCGGAAAGTCGTCGCTCGCCTTCGACGTACTGTTCGCCGAAGGGCAGCGTCGATACCTGGAGTGCCTGTCGGCCTATGTGCGGCAGTATTTCAAGATCATGGAGAAGCCCGACGTCGAACAGATCCTGGGGCTGCCGCCCACCATCGCCATCGAACAGCGCACCAGCCGGCTGAACCGGCGGTCCACCGTGGCGACGATCACAGAGATATACCATTTTCTACGCCTGCTCTATTCGAAGCTCGGGCGCCAGCACTGCCCGGACTGCGGCCGCGAGCTGGCCTCACTCACCTACGATCAGATCCTGTCCATGGTCGAGGCCGAAGCCCGGAAGGGTAACAACCTCCTGCTGGCACCGCTGATCCGGGGACGCAAGGGCATCTACCGGGACCTGTTCATGCGGTTGCGGAAAATGGGCTTCGAAAAAGTGCGGGTGGATGGACAATGGATTCCGCTCGATCCGGTGCCTGAAATCGCCCGGCACCGGGAACACGACATCGAGGTGCTGGTTTCGGCGGTAGGAACGAAAAAAGGTCCCCGTACGACACTGGCCGAAAGGGTACGCCAGGCCCTGTCGCTGGGGGCTGGGACCCTTCACCTTGAAGGAAACGAGTCCAGGGTCTACAGCCAACGCCTTCATTGCTCCGCTTGCGAAAAGGGCCTTGCGCCCCTCGACCCGCGGCTCTTCTCGTTCAACAGCAGGCACGGAGCGTGTCCTTCCTGCACGGGGCTGGGAACCGTAAGGCAATTCAGCGTGGAGCGCCTCCTGGGGCCGCCTGACGTGCCCCTGGAGGACGGGCTTCTGGGGTTTCTGAGGAGCCAGGTCTGGCCGAAGGGGTTGAAATCTGAAGGCAGGAAGCTGGAACGCTTCTGGATCGACCGGTTGGGAATCGACCCGGGCAGGCCGTGGGGCGAGTTGCCCGAAGATGCAAGGGAAGCGATGCTGTACGGGCGTGGCAGAGGTGCCCCCGGTCTGCTCGCGGTGCTTGAGCGGGTGACGGAGGAAGATTCGGCGTGGAGTAGCCTCGAGCCGTTCCACGACGATGTGGTCTGCCCGGAGTGCGGCGGGCGGCGCCTCAACCGGCAGGCCCGATCCGTGACTGTCCAGGGTCTGGGCATCGGAGACCTGACGTCTCTTGCGATTTCCGATTTCCTCCGGAGATGGAAGCGTTTCCGGTTCGATCCCAAGGACCGGCCCATCGTTGCACCAATCTCCAGGGAGGTCGCCGAACGTGTGTCCTTTTTGCAGAAGGTGGGCCTCGACTACCTCGCGCTCGACCGCGCGGGCGACACCCTCTCCGGCGGCGAAACGCAACGAATACGCCTTGCCGCGCAGCTCGGCTCGAACCTGCGAGGCGTCTGCTATGTGCTCGACGAGCCCACTATCGGGCTCCACCCGGTGGACAACGGCCGGCTGCTGCAAAGTCTCGCGCGATTGAAGGAAAAAGGAAACACGATACTGGTGGTCGAACACGACGCGGATACCATGCGGCAGGCCGATACCCTTGTGGAACTGGGACCGGAAGCGGGTCGAGGCGGGGGGCGGCTCACCGCGCAGGGAAGTTTCGAGGCCCTGTGCGGGGATGCGCGCACTCTCACCGGGGCTTGGTTCTCTCGGTCCCTGGACGACCTCTACGCCGCGTCGGAGCGGAAAACGCCCGGGGAGTCCGGGTGGTTGGAAATCAAGGGCGCCTCTGCGCGGAACCTGAAGAAAATCGACGTTCGCATTCCGCTCGCCGCGCTCACCGTTGTTACCGGGGTCTCCGGGGCCGGGAAGAGCACGCTCGTGCACGAGGTGGTCTATCGCGGACTACGCGAGAGGCTCGGGGGCAGGTACAAGGTGCGGGCTCCGGCGGAGCTCGAAAGCATGTCCGGGCACGATGCCGTGCAACGCGTACTGGAAGTCGACCACAACCCCATCGGTCGCACCCCGCGGTCCACGCCCGCAACGTACGTGGGAATCTGGGACGAAATCCGCAAGATCTTCGCCATGCTTCCGGAATCCCGGGCCCGGGGCTTCAACCCGGGGCGGTTTTCGTATAACGTCAAGGGCGGTAGGTGCGAGTCGTGCAAAGGGCAGGGGGAGATCAGGGTGGAAATGAGCTTTCTGCCGGATGTCTCGGTGCCGTGCGAGACGTGCGGCGGCTCGCGTTTCAACACGGAAACCCTGGCTGCCCGTTACAAGGGGAAAAGCATCGCCGACGTGCTGAAAATGACCATCGACGAAGCCGCGGAGCTGTTCGATGCCTACCCCAGGGTCGCCAAGCCGCTCCGGGTGCTGACCGATTTGGGGCTGGGGTACCTCGCCATCGGCCAGTCGAGCCCGACCCTGTCGGGTGGCGAGGCACAGAGGATCAAACTGGCGAGCGAGTTGGGAAACAACCGGACCCACACCCTCTACGTCCTGGACGAGCCCACCACAGGCCTGCACCGCGCGGACGTGAAAAAGCTGGTCGATGTGCTTCGTGCCCTCGGCGCTCACGGTCACACCGTGCTCGTCATCGAGCATAACATGGATTTCGTCTGGGCCGCCGACTATGTCATCGATATCGGTCCAGGCAGTGGAGCGGATGGAGGACGAGTGGTGGCGCAGGGCGCGCCCGCCGAGATCCTCGCCCAGGTGGAACGCTCCGCCACGGCGCGGGCGCTTGTCGACCACTACAAGATCAAAGGCAAGGGGTGTGCGCAGAAGGAAGTATAGCGGCGGAGGAGGGGAACCGGACAATCGGCGGGGGCAAAGGGATACGGATAACGATCCGTGAGGATTCATTTCACCAAAGGATGTGCAAGAGGAAAAATATGTTGATTCAAAAGGAAAAAATGGCTGAAAACAGGCTCTTTAGAGGCAAGGTCGTCCTTGTATACATGATGAACGCCGCGCCGGAGTTCAGCGGAGGAATCGCCATCTGCGATCCCGTGCTTGAGGACAACAACGGGCGCTGTTTTGTGGTGGGCACCGTGCCGAACATGTTTGACGACTGGTCCTCGGGACAGACCGTGGGCGTAGCGCTCGACCAGATCGCGCACTACCTGGAATTTTCGAGCGAGCAGGAGTTTATTGACAAATCCTCCTTCTGGAACCAGGGAAATGCCGCCAACTGACGGGGTCAAACCTACACTTTTCACATATCTCCATGACCCGTGAGCCTGCTAAGAACCATGACAATGCGCGGGGTCCTGGTGCTTCTTCATGCAAGCGCCGTCGGGCCTGTTCGCATCGCTCGGAGCTCGGTGATTCGGCGTGCACGGAAGCGAAAAGTGAAAAGTGTAGGTTTGACCCCGGGAACGGAATGCTCAATCGCATGCGGCGTCTCCTGCCGTAGGCATGATTTTCTGTATAATATCAATATAAAAAACTTATGCTTAAATTCACAAATGTTTCTTCGATGCTTGACACCCGGATCTTTATCGGATAGGGTGGCTCTATAGACGCCAAGTCGGAGGGGTTTGGAAATTCGGGGCCTTCGCCGAATCGATCGGATATCTGTCCGGGTTGATTCATGGGTGCTTTGGGGGCAAGGCGCCGGCGGGAGTGAAACAGCAAGCGAGAAAGGATCCAGAAATGCCGGAAGGCCGAGTTAAGTGGTTCAATGACAAGAAGGGGTATGGTTTCATCGAGACCAACGATCAAGGGGATGTATTTGTACACCACAGCGCAATATTAGCGGAAGGTTTCCGCTCCCTGAGCGAAGGGGAGAAAGTCTCCTTCGAAGTGGAACGAGGACCCAAAGGGCCGCAGGCGGTCAGAGTGAAAAAGATTCCATGAGCAACGATCCTTTCAAATCGTTTACAAAGCCAGGGTCTGCCCTGGCTTTCTTGCTTGGGTGACCCGTCGCGCAAGTCCGTTTGATCCCCGACCATGAGGCGGCCGAAACAGACCGCGAAGCTCCCGCCGAGGGCGGCAAGACCGCCGATCTTCCCGAACGCTCAATGCTTTTCGCCGGTGCGCATCGAAAAGACAGAAGCGTTTAGCCCGCGGATATTTTCCCGGTTTTCCCGATGGTGCGTGCTATTGTTTTGATTAAATTGCTTTTTCAGCTTAAAATAAAAAGTTGTAGCGACTCCTATTCAAACATTCGCACAAAGGTATTTCGATTTCCTTTGATTGTCGCGTTTTGGTCCGTAGAGTCAGGCGGGAACGATTCGACGCCGGAGGCGGGGGCAACTGCGAGTCGGCGGGAAAACGCGGTTCAGGAGACGTAGGATGTCCTCCATCGAGAATCTGCTGGACAACACGCACCGGAGCATGATCAGAGCGCTGCTCACGTGCCTTGGCGACGCCACCAAGGTGACCATCTATAATATCGGCGCGGTGCCGACCCTGCAGGCCGTTCGGAGAACTTCGGGGGAGCGCCTGGACGGGAGCGATGAAATCGTGTGGGGCGTCGCTACCGCTTCAGACTACGCCTATCCAGGCAAAAGCTGGGAGGAATACAAGGACCGTCCCGACCACGTGCTGGAGGCGATGGGCTGGTGCGTGGAGAAGCAGGAGAGCTGGACGGCGGAAAACCCCTTCGACGACGTGCGCAGCGTTCGCAAGCAGCTGCGCGGCGAGCCGGAAGACTTCTACCACATGGAACCCGTGCTGGTCAAAAAGACGGACCTTTACGGCGCCGATACGGCGTGCCTTGAGTATCCCCTGGATTTTCAGGGCAAACGCATCTGGCAGGACACCGAGTTCGTGGTTGCAGCGGTGATCAAGATTCATTTCAGACCCTTCACGATCCGGCGCGACGACCGCTCGACGAAGATCATCCGGGAGCTCTCCCGGAGCCTGGGAACGGAACTGCTGTCCCTGTACCTCCACGAAGACCTGCTCACCGCTCAGAAGGATTTTGCCCGTCAGCGGCTGGAAAGCTGCCAGGAACTGGCTCACGAACTGCGCAACATCATGATCAAGTTCGGCTTCGTCTTCAGCGTCGTCAATGCACAGATCGGCATGATCCGGCAGGCGTGGGAAGAGGAGTTGCGCAAGGCGTTCCCTGACCTGGAATGGAAGCAGGCGCTGCTCGCTCGTCTGAGCCGACTGATTCGCTCCAAGCTGCCCCTTCCCGATGCCGGAGGCGCGCTGACGCGGCAATGCGAAGCATTGCTGGCGGCCCAGGAGGAACTGGCCCTTCAAAGCCTGTTGCCCGCCCAGGAACAATCATGGCTGATGAACCGGATTTGGCCCAAATGGCGTAAGCTCATGGAGGGTTCATCGGTTTGGGAGCGGGAACAAACGGAGATATCGGGACTGCTCGAAGAATTGAAGCGCTCGCTGGCGCTGGGACAGGACCTCGACCTGGCGGGGAGAATCGCTCACATCCCCCGGAGTCTTGTGGAGGAATGGGTTCGGCTCTCTTATGTCGACTTCACCGCGGATCGACTTCGCGTGCTGGACGATCTCCTGCGGTTCCTGGAGAATCCCGCACTGCCGGTGGCCCGGAGACTGCAGATCAGAAAGAGCCTCCAGTCCCTGAAAGTCCTGGTGGAGATCATCCCGGAGATGGAGGAGAAAGCGAACCGGATGATTCAGTCTCTACGGTACGGAAACAATGTCGAAAAAGGAATCGCAGGGGGGCGTTGCGAGATTCCCGCGTGCGATTCGTGTTCCACTCTCCCCGAAGGTTCGGTCTTATCGGATTGAAGCGCCTCGCGCGTTTTCCTGTGCGGGGTGTGGTCCCGTCCCGGGTCGTGCGTGAATCGCCGGCACACAGGGTGCCGCCCGGGTCTGAGGGGGGCGGCGAGGCCGTGGATGTCTCTTGGTGGCGGATTGCGGCGATCCCGTTCAACACCGGAATCGGTGAATATGGAAGGAGCGATGCGGCATGAAGGACTCGAACCATCGCAACGCGTCCGGGCAGACGGCGGATCGTGCCGGCGATGAAGCCCGGATGCGGGAAGTCCTGGAGGCGTTCGAACTGGAATACAGGCGTCCTTTCGATACTTCCCGCGACATGATGTTCAGTACTGGGCGGTCCGGGCAACTGCTGGACGTGAACCAGGCGGGCGTGCTTCTCTTCGGCTACGGAGGCAGGGAGGAGATGCTTGCTCTGCCTTCCGTTGCGCGCCTTTTCTCGGATCCGGAAGAAGGGGTCCTCATACAAAGGCAGATCGAAACGGACGGCTTCGTCAAGGCGCGGGAAGTCAACATGCGGCGCAAGGACGGCAGCCTGTTTCTGGGCAGCGTCACGGCATGCCTGCAGTTTGCCCAGGATGGGTCCATCATCTGTGAGGGGATTCTTCAGGATATCACCGAGAGGCGCAGGTGGGTGCGTGCCCTGGCCGAATCCTGCCGCCAGAACCAGGAGTTGATCGATTCCGAGGATCGGATCCGCAAGCTCAACGAGCACATCCTTCACATGCTGATGGTCGTTTCTCACGACATCCGCGGCCCTCTGGTTTCGATGGCCGCGACGCTCAAGCTCCTGGAACGGGGTTCTTACGGAGGAATGGACCAGAGCGTGGCCAACACCATTCACGATCTCCTGACGAGGGTGGCGCAGTTGATCGGGATCGCCGAGGACTGCCTGGGGAAGGCTCACTCCGTGGACAACACGCTCAAGATCGAACGGGAGATGCTGGATCTGCGGCAGGCCATCATCGATCCGGTTCTCGACGAATTGTCCAACGAAATCCAGACGCAGGAAATCCTTATCGACAACCGCCTCGGCGCGATTCCCGCCGGATCCATTCTGGTGAACGTCAACAAGATGTGGCTCAAGACCGTTTTCCGCAATCTTTTCAAGAACGCGATAAAATACGGCGGAAGAGGGTGCCGGATCGCTTTTGGATTCGAAGACCACGGCGACTTCTACAGGTTGAACGTCTACAACAGCGGAACTCCGATCCCCGAAGAACACCGTGGAAAACTGTTCACCAAATTCGGGAGGATCGAAAGCGGAAGACATGCCGACGGGGTCGGTTTGGGGTTGTACCTGATCAAGGAGATCATTCGCAAGCACGGCGGCGACATCTGGTATGAAGCCAGGCCGGACGGTTCCGATTTCGTGCTCACCATCGCCAAGGAATCGCTCTGATCCGCACCCGTGCCTGGAAGGGGAAAGGCGAAAGAAATGGGAACCACGAGTCGGAATGCGCCCATATTGCCGAGTGTGATCCGGAAGGCCGCGGAAGCGCTCAAGGGCAGGGTTCTGCGCACCCCGCTCGTCTATTCTTCCACCTTCAGTCGTTTGTGCGGGGCGAAGGTCTACCTCAAACTCGAGAATCTGCAGGAAACGGGGTCCTTCAAGCTCCGGGGCGCCACATGGAAGATAATGTCCAACCTGCACAGGATCGGCCCCGAAGGGGTTGTGGCCGCATCGGCCGGGAATCACGCCCAGGGAGTCGCGCTGGCCGCTTCCCGGGCAAAACTGCCGTCGACGGTGATCATGCCGGAGTGGGCGTCCATTTCCAAGCAGGAGGCGACCCGCAATTACGGCGCTGAGGTGATTATCGAGGGACAGAGCCTGAGCGACGCCATTCGAAAAGCGGGACAATTGGTGGAACGGGGGAAAACCCTGATCCATCCTTTCGATGATCCCGACGTCATGGCGGGGCAGGGGACCATCGGGCTGGAGATTCTCGAAGAATTGCCTGAACCGGACCTGGTCGTCGTCCCTGTGGGCGGAGGCGGGTTGATCGGCGGCATCGCCTGCGCCTGCGGGTCCGTTCGACCGGAGACCCGGATCGTCGGGGTACAGACGCAGTCCTGCCCATCGGCCTATCGGTCCCTGGAGTCGGGGCGTGTTGTTTCCGTGGAAGCGCAGAAATCGCTGGCCGACGGCATCACGGTCAAGCAAATAGGCGCACTGCCTTTTGCCGTCATGAAGGAAATGGTGGACGAAATCGTGCTCGTGGAAGAAGACGCGATCGCCGCCGCCGTCCTGATGCTCCTCGAACGCAAGAAACTGCTGGCTGAAGGTGCGGGAGCCGTTCCGCTGGCGGCGCTGATGTCGTGCTCCTTCGAGGTTCCGAAGGGGGGCACGGTGGTGCTGGTGATCAGTGGGGGCAACATGGACAGTCCCCTGCTCGGGAGAGTGCTCCGCAAGGGATTGTTCCGAAACGGCAGAATCATGCGCGTTTCGGTTTGCCTGGACGACATCCCCGGTTCGCTCGCGGGTCTCCTGGGGGTTATCGCCAGGGCCAGAGCCAACGTCCTGCACATCTATCACAACCGGGGAGCCAGGGATCTTCCGGTCTCGATGAGCATGGTCGAGCTCGAATTGGAGACGCGAGGCCCGGAACACAGCGAAGAAATCGGGGCACAGTTGCAGGCGGGAGGATACCGCATCGAGTGGCAGCCCTTCGTCGAGAGTTGCCGCTGAGCCCGGGCCGGGAAGCGGGCTTGCCGTACGCGTGGCGGCAGGGATTTCGCGGCCTGCGGTGGCTTACCGCGAAGCCCCGGATCGCGGTATCGGTTCGGCGGCATGAATCCACCAAACCCGTGGCGTCGCGTGCTTGCGCCGAGCTTTTCGCCGGAACCCCGGCGAACCATGGTGCGGCATGGGCTCCTTCCTGCCTGGCGGCCGATGAGCTTCCCGGCGATGCACGGGCACTCACCGGCCGGATGAACCCGCATCCGAACAGGGTTGATCCTGGAGGTCTCAAGATGTTCAAGCGTATCCTCGTTCCGACGGATTTGACGGACAGAACCCTCAAGGCGCTGAATATCGCGCTCAAGATCGCCGTGCACGACGGGGCTTCGATCACCCTCCTGCACGTCATAGAGACGATCGAGGACACCGAGGAGGATTTCAGCGGTTTTTACAGCAAGCTGGGGAAAGCGGCGGAAAAAAAGATGAACGGGATCATCGAGGATTTCCGGGGGAATGGGCCGGCGATCGCCAAGGAAATCATATACGGGAAACGAGTCAGGGAGATCATTCGATTCGCCGGCGAAAAGGAGATCGACTTGATCGTTTTGAGCTCGCACCGGGTGGACGTGGACAACGCCGTGCAGGGGTGGGGCACCATCAGTTACAAGGTCGGCATCCTGTCCCAGTGCCCGGTGTTGCTGGTGAAATGAGCCCGCGGGCATTTTCGTCTCTTTGCGCGCATGGGGTCTTGGCGGAACGCCGCCGCGCGAAAGAGCCGGAACGGCAGGACTGGAGAGTGAACGTGGCGCGCCGCATCATGCACGTGGACATGGATGCGTTCTATGCCTCGGTGGAGCAGGCGGATCGGCCCGAGTTGACGGGAAAACCCGTGATCGTCGGGGGGGCGAAACGGGGAGTGGTGTCCGCGGCATCGTATGAAGCCCGCAGGTTCGGCGTCCATTCGGCCATGCCCGTGTTCCAGGCGAAACGACTGTGCCCGGGGGGGATATTCCTGCCCGTGCGCATGGGCAGATACAAGGAAGTCTCGAAAGTGGCGATGGACATCCTCTGCGGTATTTCTCCCCTTGTGGAGCAGATTTCCATCGATGAGGCGTTCGTGGACATCAGCGGCACCGAAGCGCTTCACGGTTCGCCCGAGTCGCTGGGCCGCCGGGTGAAGAGTCAAATCCGCGCGACGACACGGGTGACCTGCTCCGTTGGAATCGCGCCGGCCAAGTTCGTTGCCAAAATCGCATCCGACATGCACAAGCCCGACGGGTTGACCATCGTGGAAGACGGCCGGGAAGAGGCCTTTCTTGCCCCGCTGCCCGTTGAAAGGATTCCGGGAATCGGGAAGAAGACTTCCGAGGCGTTGAGAAGTCTCGGCGTTCGCGCCATAGCGGATGTACTGAGGTTTCCCGCGTCGTTTTGGGTGAAGCGGCTGGGCGCCTGGGGGGTGAAGCTCCATGAAAGGGCGCGTGGAATCGACCCCGCTCCCGTCATTCCTTACTCGCAGGCGAAATCATGCAGCGCGGAAGACACGTTCCCCGAAGACGTCGACGATGTCGAAACCCTGGAGAAATGGCTGTTTGTGCAGTCGGAAGAGGTGGGCAAGGAACTGCGCCGGGAGTCGTTCCGGGGCAGGACCGTGACCCTCAAGGTGAAATTCGCGGATTTCAGCTCCATCACCAGGAGTCATACGCTGCGCGAGGCCACCGATTGCACCCAGTTGATTTTCGGCACCGCTTCGCGCCTGCTCCGGGCGCTCAAGCTCAATCGCAAGGTCAGGCTCGTGGGTGTGGGGGTGTCCAACCTCTCCGCGATGCCCGAGCAGAAGCCGGTGTTTTCGGACTCCATGCTTGTTCGGCAGAGGAAGCTGGATCGGGCAATGGATCGAATCCACGAACGCTTCGGCCACGGGGCACTGAGGAGGGGAAGGGTCCTCGGGTTCGGGAGCCCGGCGGATGAGGAGGGAGACCCTTGAGGGCGGGAACCCGGATTTCCCCGGTCTCGCGATGGCATGCGGATTCGACGTTCATGAGGGCGTTCGTTTTCGAACCGATTTGGAAGGCAATCGCAACAAGGAGGAACGAGAGTTGACGGACCGCAGGTTCAAGTACAGGCGCGAGGATTTTGGAGAGCTTCCGGTCGAACTTCACCATCTGAGCATCTATCTGAATTTCACGGGCGACACGGTGGAGGCCCGCAACGTGCTGGACATGACCGCGCGAATCGAATGCTCGCAGCTGGAGCTTGATGCGGCGGCTCTCGAGATTCTCGATGTCCAATGGTTGGCCGATTCGGACCGGGGCGTCCCCATTCCGCTGGGATATGAATACGATAAGGATCGCAACAAACTGCGGGTCCACCTTCCCCGGCCCGTGAAGCCCGGCGACAGGTTCCGGCTGAGGACCTTCACCCGATGCCGTCCGTCCGATCACATCCTGGAAGGGATTTACAAGGACACCACGCCGCCGGGCGCCCCGCAGCAATACATTTCCCAATGCCAGCAATGGGGTTTTCAGCGGATCATGCCCATCTTCGACGACTGTCGCGCCAAGTGCACGATGACCACGACCCTCGAGGCCGATGCCCGCTACACGCACTTGATCAGCAACGGCAACATCGACCCTGCGACCAATCCCGAGGGCAGGCCGGTCCCGAAGCCGGGTGAACCCGGGCGGCAGATCATCACCTTCGACAATACGATCCCCATGGCGCCTTACCTGTTCATCGCATGCGCCGGCACCTGGGATACTCTGCCGGGTGAGGTCATCTACGATTCCGGACGGAAGGTGAGACTCGAATACCTGGTGCCTCCGGGGGCCGTCGAGGGGGCGCGAATCCCGCTCGAAATCCTCAAAGAGGCCGTCCTGTGGATACGAAAGACCCAGGGATACGAATATACCGGGGACACCTACCGCACCATCTGCATGAACAAGTCCAACTTCGGAGGCATGGAAAACGTCGGGAACACGACGATCGTGACCGATGCCGCGCTGCTCAACGAGCACACCCTGGATATCGGGCTACAGTACGCCCATGCGGTGATCGTGCACGAGTTCGAACACAACCAGTGCGGCAGCGAAACGACCATGGAGACTCCCTTTGACGTCTGGCTGAACGAGGCTTACACAGTGGATGTCGAACGGCAGTTCATGGCCGATCGGTTCAACCCTGACTACGCAAGGTTGCAGCAGATCGAGAGCATTCGGAATCCGCTGCTTGGCCCTCTGGCCATCGAAGACGGCGGGCATGCGGGGAGGATCGTCCGGGAAGGCTTCAACAATCCGGACGAATTGATCGACGGCGTGACCTATGTGAAGGCCGCGGAAGTCATCCGCATGCTTCGGCTGGTGATCGGAGCGGAGTGTTTCAAAGCGGGCAAGGAACTTTATTTCTCGCGGTACCGCCACTCCAATGCGAACACCGACCAGTTCTTCGCCTGCTTCGAAGAAAAGTGCGGGAGATCGCTGGAACGGTTCAAGAAGGGATGGCTCTACACCCTCGGGTATCCCAAAGTCACCGCGGACACGGAATACGATCCGGAGCGGCGGCAATACCGCATTCGATTCGAACAGCAGGCTCCTCCGGGGCTCGAGCCCTTTCACCTGCCCATCCAGCTGGCCCTGGTGGACCGCCAGGGCGGTGATATCCCGGGGACCGCACGGGTTTTCGAGCTCGAGGAAAATACCGGCGAACTGTTGTTCGACGGGATCGAAAAGGCGCCGGCCTTCGCGTCCATGAACCGGGATTATTCCTTCTACGGGACATACCGTTGGCTGAACGCGTCTCCGGAAGTCCTGGCCATGCAGGTGCGGCTCGATCCGAACATCACCGCTCGAGTGGACGCCATGCGGCAGTTGACGGACCGGGAGAGGATCGATCTGCTGTTGAATCCGGATGCGTCGGTGTCTCCGAGATGGATGGCGCTATTCGGGGAGGTGTTGGCCGACCGATCGTTGCCGCCGGCCGTGAAAGCGTTTTTTCTGCGCATCGACGAGCAGCCGGCCGATCGCGACTACTCAACCTGGTACCCGGAGCTCGTAGCCGCACGGGAACGCATGATGCTGGCCGTGAACAAGATCTACCGGAAGACTCTGCTGCAGGAGTTCGATCGTCTCGACACGTATTCGGCCGAGAAAAGAAAGACCCCTCGGGATGGCATCGAGGAGCGGATGCTCAAGCACGTTCTGCTGGATCTCATCGTCGTGGACGACTCCGCCGACAGCCATCGATTGATCGTCGATCACTTCCGGGCCGCGACCACAGCAAACGACCGGGTGGCGGCCCTCTTGGCGCTCAACCGGAGTTCCTCCCCCGAGCGCAGACCGCTCCTTGAAGAAGTCTACCGCTCCTGGCACACGCATCTGAGCGGATACGCCAATTATCTTCGAATCATATCCGGAGGCACGCGGCCCGACGTGTTCGACATGATCGAAACGGAGAAGCGCCGGCCTTCGTTTCAGATCACCCAGCCGACCTGGTGCAGGGCGTTGTTCGTCTCCATGGCGGCAAACAACAAGATGATCTGGACGGACCACGGCATACGCCGGCTGGCCGATGCCGTGGTGGAAGTCGCGCCGGTCAATGCAACCACGGCAAGCCGGATGCTCAACACCTTCCAGCATGTCCACAAGCTCAAACCGGAACTGCGCGCCAAAGTCGTGCCCGCCCTGGAGCACATCGTCGGGAGCGTTTCGGAAAGGGTGAGCCCGACCATCCATGGCCAGGCCGAAGCTTACTTGAGAGGCGTCTGATACGGATTTGCGTTCAAAATGATACTCTAAAAGCGTGGGGGACGTATCCCCCACGCCCCCTCGCCGCTTCGCGGCTCCGTGTGGCGCTGCGGCGGCGGCCTTCGGCCGGTCGCCGACAGCGCCGAGCATTCGGCCTCACGCGCTTGCGCGTGGGGCCGAAATTTGGGGGGTGCGGGGGAATCATTCCCCCGCTCTTTTGTGCTTGAAAGATCCATCTTGCACGCAACTTCGTATGATTCCGCGGGAACCCATTATTCCGGCGGGCCGGCATGCGACTCGCAGTCGGCACTGTGGTGCCGGGGTGTCGGGAGAATCAGTGGTGTTTCCGGTCGACGGTCAAGACCCGGAATCAGAGCATTGCGCGCCCACTCTCCTGAGGAAGATGCGCGCACCGTCGCTCAAGGCGCCTTCGAGGCCGAGGCGGAAGCCGTGTTCGTCCACTGCGTAAAGCTCTCCCTTGAGGGCCGCTTCATAGAGGGACTGCCCGGAGGAAATCAGGGCATGGCGGACCTGCATTCCCCGGTAGAGCGTTACCGGGCGTGTGTCGACGTATACGGTGATGCGGTCTTCAGCGGTTGACAAAGGTGGTCCTGTCCTGGACTGCGGGAGCGACCGGCGAATGTTTCTTCAGATACTCCACCAGAACATCCCGCAAATTGTCCCCGAAGATGATGTTTTTCCCGTGCTTGAAGGTTTCGAACCGGTCTCCGCCGGCTGCCAGAAAGTCGTTGGTGACGATCCGGTAGGTCTTCCGATCATCGAGCGGGCTTTCACCGACGGTAACCCGGACGGCGCGCGAACCCGCCGGTCGAGACGGATCGTAGACGACCCGAAGGCCGGAAACCTGGAGCACGTCTTTTCTCGAACCGGCGCTGAATTCGAGGATTTCCCTGATCTGGCGACCTGTCAGGTCCATGACGGTCAGAGCGTTGTCAAAGGGAAGGACGGCGTAGATCTGTTCCACGCGGATGTCTCCCTTCGGTATGTTGGCCCTGATCCCGCCGCTGTTGTGGAAGGCGATGGCAACCCCCGTCGACTCGCGCATAGCGTCCGCAATGAGGTCTCCCACGTTGGACTCCTTGTCGGGCGAGCGTTCGAGGTCCGTCAAAGTCCGTCCGACCACCACGGAGAATTCCTTCCGGATGAGTTCCCCGTATTGGTTGACCATACCGGCGACGGTACGGTCGTAGGCATCTTCAGGCCCGGCGCTGACCAGCCTGAGCTCGTCATCGCCGGCGGCATGGAGGACCCTTCCCGTTGCCGGGTGGATTTTCAGACGGAGTACCCCCAAGTACATTCCATAGGAGCCGGCCTGCACGATGATCGTATTGCGGACCTTTACCGGGACGGTGACGGCAGTGTGACTGTGTCCTCCCACGATCACGTCGATTCCGCGAACGCAACCGGCGAGTCTCTTGTCCGCGTCGAGGCCCTGGTGGGACAGCACGATCACCAGCTTCGCCCCCTGGCGCCTGACCTTCCTGATCAGCCCGGGAAGGACCTTTTCCGGTTCGCGAAAGACCAGGCCGGCGACATTGGTCGGGTTGGTGCTGTATGGAGTTTCGACGGTGGTGATGCCGATGACCGCCACTTTCACGCCGCTCTTGTCCAGCAGTATGTAAGGCCGAGTGCCCCGGAGCGGGGTGCCGTCGGTGTCGGTGACGTTGGCCGCGAGAAAAGGGAACGCGGCCGATGCGATGAGGGTGTTCAGGGTGTCCCGCCCCCAGTCGAATTCATGGTTGCCGACGGCCATGGCTTCGAACCCGACGGCGTTCATGAACTCTATGACCGGGCGTCCTTTGAATACGTTGGAAATCGCCATCCCCTGGAACATATCTCCGGCTGAAAGCAGCAGGGTGCTCTGCGGGCCGGGGTCCCGTTCCCGACGGATCATCTCCGCCAGGTAGGCGGCTCCGCCGATGGCCGTCGCCGAATCGAGGCTCTTTTCCAGAAAGGGCATGAGGCGTCCGTGAAAATCGTTGACGTGCAGGACGGTCAGTTCCCGGACCGGGAGTCCGCCCGAGGCGGCGGCAAAGGGAGCCAGGGCAAGAACGAGAAGGACGCATAAGACGGAGGCGATGTACTTCTTCATGCGGAGAACTCCCTTCGCACGTCCGGGAGAAAAAACCTGCCGGGAGGGAACCGAAGTATCGAGGTTCCCCGCCCGGCATCATGGTGGAGCTGGCGCTCCGACATCAAACCGAGTCAATTTCCATTCTAACCGAACAAAGGCGGATTTTTCTAGTGGGCGTTGGAAAGCACCTTGCCGTCTTCAGATTCGACCGCGTCTCCCACGGCTTCCCGAGGAGCTTGCGTAGCCTTCTGTGGAAACGTTTGGGACTTCGGGTAGAATTCGGCCGAAAGGATGCTGGTCTCGACACTGATGGCCCTGCCCGATCCCCACATGGAACTACCGTTCAGGTAGAAGGTGATGGTCTGGCCCTTACTTATGGTGAAGGCTCTCCGAACGGTGTAGGTCTGGACCGGCTCGCTGCCGGGCGTGATCCCGAAAACCCACGGCCCCTGAACACCTGGGGACTTTGCGATGGTCAGGTAGAGATCGGCTTCGTAATCAACGGAGTCAAAACCGGCCTGCCCGCTCGCGGTAACCACAACGTATCCGTTGGACGGGGCCGTGAAAGACACCGAACCGCAGTTCTTCCACGTGCGATTGTGGGACTGAACGGTGGAGAGGATTGACTGCTTCAAGGCCATCTGGCTGCCCGCGTCCGCGGGTACCGCGGCGGCGACCAAAAGGGTCGCCAGAACAGCGATTGCGACTGCTGCATGACGCATGATGGTTCTCCTTTCATGGTTCTCGTGAACATTGGAATACATGGCAACGGACTGAACGGAGGCAATGCCTCCTCCACACATTCGGACGATCGCTTGGGTTTCCTCCTTTACCGCATCGACGGTTGAGAACTGATTCGGAAGCCGGCACGCGGGCGAATCGCCGGCCGATCGGCGACAAAGCAACCACGGCGTGCATTCCCATACCGAACAAACCCCATCCCGGGATAATCATCTCTTAAAGCCCGCCCTGCATGGGTCCCGCTACGCCTCGGGGACCTCGACGTCCGGCCGGCAATCGTCTCTTTCGGGCAAGGCGGCCGCTTCACTTGAGCGGCTTGCCGCAACGCGGGCATTCTTCGGGATCGAAAACGATCCCCAGGTAGTATCGATCGTGCCCCTTGATGATGTCATTGCACGATGGACACCGATACTGATTGTAGCCGATCACGGCGAACACCAGGGCCGCCGCGAGCTGAGAAGCGGCAAGGGCACGCCCGAACCCGCTTCCGACAGTGAAAAAGCCGTGTGCACGATCCGAAATCTCCAGCAACCCCAGGGCCACGATGACAAGCGCCGTCGAAAAGGCGAAACAGCGCAGCACGCGCTTGCGCCGGCGTTGGAATTCCTTGACGAAGAAATCGACTCCCGCGCGATCCATTGACCGTTTCTCCCCCGGTTCAGGGGTTTGCCGCGTTCGATAGATAGGACGTTGTTCCATGCTCGAAAGTCTACACCCTTTCGCATCGACGATCACGGAAAATCAGTTTGCGATGGGGATGCAAAACCGCGAGAACTGTTATTCAAGACGGAATGGCCGGGTCCGGGCGGTGGTCCGGAGAGGGAAGGCGTTCCGCCGCGGACTTCGCGGAGGTGCCGCCCATGACGCAAGGGCGAGGCTGCGGCGAACCGTCGGGGCGCTTCGAGACAACGAGAAGCGGGGGCAGACGACCATCTCTGATGGTTCCGGCTCGAGCTCCGGTTTTTACAGTCCCGCGGCTTGAAACGCGTCGAGCACGATCCGGCGGGCTTCCTCCTGGATCTTGAGCAGGTGTTCCCGGCCCTTGAAGCTTTCCGTGTAGACCTTATAGACATCCTCCGTGCCCGATGGGCGGGCGGCGAACCAGCCGTTTTCCGCGATCACCTTGATGCCCCCGATAGGCGCTCCGTTCCCCGGGGCGTCGGTCAGCTTCGCCAGGATCGGTTCGCCGGCCAGAACGGACGCGGTGATGTGCTCGGGGGCGAGACGCGAGAGAGCGGTCTTCTGCTCGGCGTTTGCCGCGGCGTCGATGCGTTCGTAGACGGGTTCGCCGAACCGCCGGGTGAGGTCCGTGTAAATCTCGCCGGGGTCCCTGCCCGTTTTCGCGACAATCTCCGCGGCGAGAAGATTCAAAATGATGCCGTCCTTGTCCGTGGTCCACACTCGACCCGTTTTCCTGAGGAAGGACGCCCCCGCGCTCTCCTCTCCCGCAAAAGCGAACGAACCTGCGATGAGTCCGTCCACGAACCATTTGAATCCCACGGGGACTTCGAGCACGCGCTTGCCCAGATGAGCCGCCACCCGGTCGATCATGCCGCTGCTGACAAGGGTCTTGCCGACGGCTGCGCCGGGGTTCCAATCGGGCCGATTCTGAAAGAGGTACCAGATGGCCACCGAAAGATAGTGGTTCGGGTTCAGCAGCCCCGCGCCGCGCGTGACAATGCCGTGACGGTCGGCGTCCGGATCGTTGCCGAAAGCCACGTCGTAGCTTTCCTTGAGGTGGATGAGGCCTGCCATCGCATACGGCGAGGAACAATCCATCCTGATCTTGCCGTCGCGGTCCACGGTCATGAACCCGAAAGCGGGATCGAGGACCGGGTTTACGATTTCGAGGCTCAAGCCGTAGCGTTCCACGACGGATTTCCAGACCGGCAGGGAAGAGCCGCCCATGGGGTCGACGGCCATGCGGACGCCCCCGGCTCGGATGGCCTCCAAATCGAGCACGCCGCGCAGATCGTCCACGTAACGCCCGACATAATCCCAGCGGCGGGTCGAAGTCTTCTTGAGCGCCCTTTCATAGGGAATGCGAATCGCGTCGGTGTTCCCGCCTTTGAGGATTTCGTTCGCCCGGTCTTCAACCCATCGGGTGACGTCGGTGCCGGCGGGTCCGCCCGACGGAGGGTTATATTTAAAACCGCCATCCTCCGGGGGATTGTGGGATGGGGTGATCACGATTCCGTCGGCGCGCCCGGAGTCGCGCTCTCGATTGTAGGTAAGAATGGCGTGGGAAACAACCGGGGTCGGCGTGACGCCGAGATCTTCCTGGATGAACACATCGACGCCGTTGCCCGCCAGAACCTCGAGAGCGGTGGTGAAGCTCGGCTCCGAAAGAGCGTGGGTGTCCTTGACAAGAAAGAGAGGTCCGGTGATGTCGTTGGCCTCCCGGTAGTCGCAGATGGCCTGTGTCACGGCAACGATATGATCTTCGTTGAAGGTTCTCCTCAACGACGAGCCGCGATGACCGGAGGTTCCGAAAGCGATTCGCTCGGCGGGATCATGAACGTTCGGCCTCAGTGTATAATAAGCCGTAACGAGCTTGGGAAGGTCCGTCAGCATGGCCCCGGGAGCCTTTTTTCCGGCCAGTTCGTGCACCTCCATCGTTAACCCCTCCATCTTTCTATGTCGTCGAACCGGTGCGTACCGTTGTCTGTTGTTGCGTGGAATTCCTGGAAGCCACTGCTTATACCTATATTCATCCAAGTATCATTGTCAATCACCGCCACGACGTTGCGCCCGGTCGGCGGGACTGTGGGGAACCCGGCCGGGCGTCGGAAGCCGAAGACATCGAAACAAACACGATCCGTCGGCGCGCGGCGGACGTCTTCTTCCCGATGACCGCGGCAGGCAACCGCGAGGGTCGTCACCGGACGGAAAATGAAACGGGGGAGGCCTGAGCCTCCCCCTTCGCAGGAACCGGAACCGCGCTCGAACGCTACGCCTTGCCGGACGAGGCGACCGCCTGGCGATTCTTGATGAGGTCTTCCACCACCGCCGGTTCGGCGAGGGTCGTCGTATCGCCGAGGTTGTCGATTTCATTGGCGGCGATCTTACGCAGGATGCGGCGCATGATTTTGCCGGACCGGGTCTTGGGAAGACCCGGCGCCCACTGGATGTAATCGGGTGTGGCGATGGGCCCGATCTCCTTGCGAACCCACTGGACGAGCTCCTGGCGGAGCGCGTCGGAATGTTCCCAGTTCGCCTTCAGCGTCACGTACGCATAGATCCCCTGGCCCTTGATGTCGTGCGGGAAGCCGACCACCGCCGATTCGGCCACGGCGGGATGGGCAACGAGGGCGCTTTCGACTTCGGCCGTTCCGAGGCGGTGCCCCGACACGTTGATGACGTCGTCCACGCGTCCCGTGATCCAGTAATAGCCGTCCTCGTCGCGACGCGCACCGTCCCCGGTGAAGTAGAGTCCGGGGTAATTGGAGAAGTAGGTCTGTTTGAAGCGTTCGTGATCGCCGTACACGGTCCTGAGCATTCCCGGCCAGGAGTCCTTGATGATGAGATAGCCCGACCCCGGACCCTCGAGCATCTTGCCTTCGGGATCGATGATGGCGGGCTGGACTCCGAAAAAGGGCCTGGTGGCCGAGCCCGGTTTGAGCGCGGTGGCGCCGGGCAGGGGAGTGATGAGGATGCCGCCCGTTTCCGTCTGCCACCATGTATCGACGATGGGGCACCGCTGCTCGCCCACGTTGTTGTAATACCAGAGCCATGCCTCGGGGTTGATCGGTTCGCCGACGGTCCCGAGCAGTTTCAACGACTTGCGGGACGTCGCCTTCACGGGGGCTTCGCCCTGGCGCATCAGCGCTCGGATCGCCGTTGGAGCGGTGTAGAAGATGTTGATCTTGTGCTTGTCGACCACGTTCCAGAACCGGGACCAGTCCGGATAGTTCGGGATGCCTTCGAACATGACCGTCGTGGCGCCGTTGGCCAGCGGCCCGTAAATGATGTAGCTGTGACCCGTGACCCAGCCGATATCGGCCGTGCACCAGTAGATGTCCCCGTCGTGATAGTCGAAGACATATTGGTGTGACAGAGCCGTATATACCAGGTAGCCGCCCGTGGTGTGCAGAACCCCCTTGGGCTTGCCGGTGGAACCGGAAGTGTAGAGAATGAAGAGGGGGTCCTCGGCGTCCATGACTTCCGCCGGGCAGTCGGGGGACGCGGCCTTGATCGCCTCGGTCCAGTCGATGTCTCGCCCCGGCACCACCGGAACCTTCCCGCCGGTGTGCTTGACGACGACGACTTTCTGGACATCCGGACATTTCTTAAGGGCTTCCTCGGTGTTTTCCTTCAAGGGAATCGGCTTGCCGCCGCGCAATCCTTCATCGGCCGTGATCACCACTTTGCCGCCGCAGTCCAGGATACGCCCAGCCAGAGATTCCGGAGAGAAACCGGCAAACACGATGGAATGGACTACGCCGATGCGGGCGCAGGCGAGCATCGCCACCGCAAGCTCGGGAATCATGGGAAGATAGATGGTCGCCCGGTCGCCTTTTTTCAGACCCTGCGCCTTGAGCACATTGGCAAAACGGCAGACCTGGTCGTGGAGCTCGCGATAGGTGATGTGCCTGCTCACCTTCGGGTCGTCACCTTCCCAGATGATGGCCACCTGATCGCCCCTCTTGGCGAGGTTCCGGTCAAGGCAGTTGTAGGCTACGTTGAGCTTGCCGTTCTCGAACCACTTGAACCGGACGTCTCCTTCGAAGGAACCGCTCTTCACCTTCGTCCACGGCTGAAACCAGTCGATGCGCTTCGCGTGTTCCCCCCAGAATCCCTCGGGATCCTTGATCGACTGCTCATACATCTTCAAATACGTCTCATTGTCGCAGAAGGCCGACTTGGCCCACGACTCGGGAACGGGAAAAATGTTGCCTGCCATCAGAGTCCCTCCTTATGGCTTACAATGGTTATTGCCATAACACCCGGCCCGGACGGCTTCGGAACACCGTTGGCGGGCACGAGTGGAAAACACGCCCAACAAAGAGGAGATATTACGCTTAGACTTCAACAGTTCAACGAGTTCAAAAAATGGAGAGTAAGTGAGAAGAAGATTCTGAACCGCAGGGGATAACCGGAATCTGACATTTCGATTATAAATTAGCAAGTGGAAAATAGGGTGTCAACAGTAAATTGTGCGATCATGCCAACCCGACGATCTATTTATAAATGCACAACACTCCCTATGGCGCTGGTTACGAATGGTGCGAAGTCGTCGTCGCAGTGCGCGGGATGCCGTTTCACCGGATTTCAGCAGTGTTGGCGGGGGCCTTCGGATTGTCGAACCTGCAGTTCATCACGATCATGTCTTCTTCGTAAACGGTTGTCACATTGTAGGGCAGGCTTCGGAACAAGCCTATCATGGAGCGGTTGTTCACCGAGGTATACGCCGTGAAGCCGCCGATGCCGCTTCCGCGGGCCGCTTCGATCAACTTCGTCATGATGAGCCGGGATAGTCCTTTGCGCTGCCAGTCCTTGGATACGGAGAACGCCACTTCGGCCATGTTCTGTTTGGGATCGAGCACATACCCGCCGACGGCGATGATCCTCCCGAAGCCGAATTCGCCCGTCACCGCCACGATCGTCATTTCCCGAACGTAATCGATCTGGTACATGGTCGCGACGTCGTCTCGGACGAACGTCGTCTTCTTGTGGAAAAACCTTGAAATGACGTCCGTCTTGTCCAGGTTGTAAAAATGTTCCTGCAGCCGGCGCTCGTCCACCGGTTTGATCGGCCTGATGGTGACCTCGATTCCGTCAACTTTGACGATTTCTTCGAGTTTCAAGGGATAGACGGCGTGGATGGATTCCTTGAGTGTGCGTTCGGTGCCGATCAGGCCGGCCTTCTGCGCGTTGAAGAACAGTTCGTCTCGGAAGTCCGGATGAGCCAGGCTGATCATGGCAACCGCCCGCTCCTGGAGGCTCTTGCCGAAGAGGTTCACGGCACCGAATTCGCTCACGACGTAGTACACGTCGCTTCGGGGAACAACCACCGCCATGTCGCTGAGCATCGGCACGATGCGGCTGAGCTTTCCGTCCCTTGATGTGGAAGGAAGCATCAGCACCGATTTGCCGTTGGGCGATTGCGTGGCTCCCCTGAGGAAGTCCAGCATTCCGGTGACTCCCGTAAAATAGTTGAACGGTCGGGCATCCACCGCGACCTGACCGGTCAGGTCCATGATGGTGGCCACATTGAGGGAAACCATCCCGTGATGCCCGGCGATGACGACGGGGTTGTTCACGTAATCGGAGGGATGAAATTCGATGCCGGGGTTGTCGTGCAGGAATTCATAGAGGTCCTTCGTTCCGATGGCGAAACTGGCCACCAGCTTCCCGTCGTTCAAGCCTTTGCGGCGATTCGTGATGACCCCTTTGGAGACCAGTTCCATGAAGCCGTCGGTGACGACCTGGGTGTGAACCCCGAGGTCGTTCTTGTCGGAAAGGGTATGGAGCACGGCCTGTGGGGTCGACCCGACTCCTATCTGGATGGTCGAGCCGTCGGGGACGAGCTTCGACACGTATTCGGCAATGGTCCAGGAGGCCTGCAGAGGCTCGAAGGCGGCCGTCGTCAGCAAATCCTCCTCGTGTTCGACGATGACGTCGACGTCATTGACGTGCAGAAAGCTCTGTCCGAGCACGCGGGGCATCCGCGGATTCACCTGGGCGATCACCAGGTCTGCCGACAGCGCGGCGGAAAGGGTGATGTCCACGGATATGCCGAGACTCATCCACCCGAAATCATCGGGGGGCGAAACCTGGAGCAGGGCCACGTGAACCGGAATCTGCCTGCTCTCGAACAGGTGCGGGATTGCCGACAGGTTGATGGGTGTGAAAAACCGGCGATTCCTGACCATGCTCTCGGGAATCGTGGATCCCGAATAGAAAGACCTGATGGTGAAGGACTGAGAGGAGGATTCGCCGGCGATCAGGGTGAGCGGTGAAGTCTCCAGGCTCAATAACCGCACGATCTCAATATCCGTGAAGTTCCTGTACTGCCGGGCCAATTCCCTGACGAGGTGCTGCGGTTCGCCGCACGAAGTCCCGATGAATACCCGTTGACCGGGCTGGATCATTTGGATCGCTTCGGTCGTGGTGCGCGATTTTGAAAGATAGTCGTCGGGCCAGTAGGTCTTCAGCATATCCATTCACTCCTCGGGTTGGAGGAACGTGAGCAGTGCGGCTCCGGCGAAAACACCGGGGATTGCAGCAGGGGTAGGGGACAGGAATGGTTTCGTCCTGCTGCGGTCCGGTTCTGAATCATCGGTGAACGCCTGACGGGGCGAAGGACTCACCCGTTCGATCAGCTCAACAGTTGCACGGCAATGGGCCGGGGTCAAGGATTTCATGACGGGTCCGGGCTGCTCAGCCGCGCGAGACAACTCTGAGCATGACGTATTGGTCCTGCAAACAGCGACATCCGCAAGGAAAATCCGGAGTCACGGGGACTCCGTTCGCATGGATTCGGTTGAAACATTTTGCCGTGTCCACCGGCGGCGGGTTGAAAAAGGACCTGATGCTTTCCGAATCGAATATCAGGCCGCGGTCGAACAAAGCGGGTGCGAGATCGCGTGCAATCAGGTTGAAAAGCTTGACGAAGAGAATACCGGTGGAACCCTTCATGCGGATGGCGTTTTGCCGCGAAGTGATCGAGGGGCGAAAGGCACCATAGGGAGTGTTCCTGCGCAGGACCGCACCGGCGAGGCCGGGCATTGCCGCGGAGAGCGCGAGCACCGCACGGTCGGCGGGGACCGCCGAATCGAGATCATCCAGCACCTTGCCGTTCAGGAAGACCGTTTGAATTCGATTCTCGATGTATTCCGGGGGGAGGTGCAGGGCTTCGCTCAAAAACATTTTTACGGTATAATCGCCGCGGTTCTCCAGGACGAAGCCCTGTTGGAGAAGCGGATAAAACGCCGGCATCCGTTCTCGGCTCACATCCACGCAGAGGACGCAGACCGGTCGTCCCAGAAACGTCAGGTCTTCGATTTGTCGGGAAGAGTCGTTCATTGTTTGTCCGCTCGTCGGCATGCAGCCGCAATTTCAGTGTATAGGGAGGAAACCAACATTTCAAGTCTCTGCCTCGGCTGTCCGGAAATTAGAAGAAGACGGGAAGATAAAACCAGGGCGAAGCGTTTCGCTCCGGGGTCCGGCCTGCCCCCGATGCGGCGAGTGTGGCTTGTTTCGATCACCCTGTGCGGTTTGCTGGGTCTGATCTATTTCCCATACGATGCGGATATGCTCGATCCTCTGATCGGGTCCCTGCGCGACGGTGAATCCCATTATGACATCCACATTCGTAACGTCAGCGTGCGCTATGCGGTCGATTACCGGCTGATCAAAGCGGTCATCAAAACCGAATCGAATTTCGATTGCCGAGCCGTATCCCCACGCGGGGCCGTCGGGCTCATGCAACTGATGCCTTCCACCGCCCTGGAGATGGGAGTTCGGCATCCTTTCAATCCCGAGGAGAACATCCACGGCGGGACCCGCTATTTGAAGTCGCTGCTGACCAGGTTCAAGAACAATATGCCGCTGGCGCTGGCCGCTTACAATGCCGGGCCCGAAGCGGTGAAGCGCAGCCGGGGGGTGCCGCCGTACAGGGAAACACGGCTTTACCTCATGAAGGTGATGAAACACTATGCCGAATACAAGAAGAATGCCGTGGCGAAAAAGTAGCTCGAAATGGCGGGATGCGGGCGCCGCGCACAGGGCGGATTACGCGTGGTGAATGCCGCGAGTGGAAATGAGGCTTGCCGAGGCGCGGATTTTCGGCGATGTTTTCTCGAATTGTCCCGACTATTGCCCTGAGCTCCCTGGACGGGACTGCAATGCCGCGGGTCTTTCCCGGGACCGTCAAAGGGCCTTGAACGGAGGGGCAGGCGATGTGATATAAGGGGGTTGTCATTGTGGCTCGCGCGCAGGCGGGAATGCGGTTAAGCGCCGTGGGTACCGGCTTGCGCTTGCAGGACGGTCGCACTTTCTCACGGAAGGGGATTTTATGATCAGCGAGAGGAGTTGCTGGATTGCCGTCGTCGTGCTGCTGCTGGTCCCCTGGATCGGGCATTTCACCAGGGGACACGGGGAATACGTTTCGGGAGGCCCCGCACAGGAAAACGGTTTGACCTTCAGGAGACAGCCCATCGACGTTAAAGAACACACGGAACCCGCCCCGGCGCCCGCGGCGGTTACTCTCCCCGCTCCGACCGCTCCTGTTCCCAGCGCCGTTCCTGCGGCTTCTGCTCCTTACGTCGTTCCCTATTTTGCCCCGCCCTCATATGCCGAGTTCTGCGGCGAGCCGGTTCCCCTGGACAACCAGGAGGTTCGCGAGCGGTTTGACAGGGAGTTCACCATAGTGGTGTATGCCCATTCGCAGGTTTATCTGTGGCTCAAACGGATGGAAAGGTATTTCCCCTGGGTGGAGCACCAACTGGCGATGCACAAACTGCCCGACGATCTCAAATACCTGGCCGTGGCGGAAAGCGACCTGAATACTACCGCGGTGTCCTCCGCGGGTGCGGTCGGCCCATGGCAGTTCATCTCGAGCACGGGCCTCAGATACGGTTTGAACCAATCGAGCGGGCTGGACCAGCGATGCGATTTCGAACTGGCGACGTCAGGCGCATTCCGATATCTCTCGGACCTTCACAGACTTTTTGACAACTGGACGCTGGCCGCCGCCGGCTACAATTGCGGAGAAAAAAGAGTCCAGGACGAAATGGCGAGGCAGAAAGTCGGCAGTTACTATCAGTTGAAGCTGCCTTTGGAGACCGAACGATACGTGTTCCGGATTCTGGCCATAAAGGAAGTTTTGAGCCGGCCGGAAAAGTACGGCTACGTCTTGCCCAAAGGCGGAGGATATCCTCCGCTCCGTGTGGATCATGTGAACGTGAACACCACGTGCCCGGTTCCGGTCCAGGCGCTGGCGGAAAGCGCGGGGACGACCTACAGGCAGATTAGAAGGCTCAACCCCGCCTTCACATCGGATACCATCCCTTCGGGGACCCACAGGATAAAGGTGCCCGAAGGAAAGGGGTCCGACGTCGAGGCGCGAATTCAAGCCCTGAGAGCGAACCGTTTACCGGCGGTCGCGCCTTCGCCTCCCGCGAGCGTCTCTCACAAGGATGTTTCACGCAGGATCGTCTCGCATAAGGTGGCAAGGGGGGAGACTCTGAGCGGGATAGCCGAACGCTATGAGGTGAGCTCGGCGGATCTGCGACGGTGGAACGGAATCAAGGGCGACCGCGTGAAAGTGGGGCAGGTGCTCAAGATCAACAGGTAGCATCGATGCAGTGGGCGCCCGGGTCGTTTCCGACATTGGGGAGCGGATGACGGTTTGCTCGAATCGTGAATGGATGCGCGGTGATAGCAGGTTATGCTTGACAAGGGTGGTCGACCGAATTACGATACTCTGCTGATAAGGCATTAAAAATTCAAGATTTTTGGAGGATTATGAAGCAGTATGAAAAAACCGCCGAACTTCTTCTTCGCAGTCGATACACGGTCGTATTGACAGGGGCTGGAATCTCGGTGGAAAGCGGGATCCCGGACTTTCGAAGCAAAGACGGCCTATGGTCCAAGTACGATCCCGCGGAATACGGTTATATCGGCTCCTTTCGGGCGAATCCGGCGAAAGTGTGGACGATGCTCACGGAGATGGATGCGGTGTTGAGGCAGGCACGGCCCAATTTCGCGCACCTCGCCCTGGCCGACCTCGAGAAGCGGGGCATCGTCAAGGAACTCGTGACCCAGAATATTGACAGCCTTCACCAGCGTGCGGGCAGCAAGAACGTTATCGAGTTCCACGGGCACAATCGCTCGCTCCGTTGCGATCGCTGTCAGAAGGTGTATGCGCGCGAATCGGTTTCGCTGGCGACGTTGCCCCCTGCCTGCTCGTGCGGCAATGCGTTGCGCCCGGAGATCGTGTTCTTTGGCGAGGACATTCCCCCGCAGGCCTATCGCTCCGCGCTGAATGCGGCCCAGAAGTGCGACTTCATGATGATCGTCGGCACTTCGGCCAGTGTCGCGCCGGCCTCCCAGCTGCCCCTCGTGGCGAAAAGCAGGGGGGCCTTTATTCTTGAAATCAATCCAATGGATTCGGAGCTCACTCGGAGAACCACGGACCTTCACATCAGCGAACGCGCCACCAGGGCGTTCGAGGCCATCATGGCCGCCCTGGACGGCGGATGGCACTCGTAAGGAATGAATGCGATGACGCACATATGGACCAGTGTGGCTTTGGCTGCTTCGGATGTCGTGAATGCACCTTACCAGAGGAATGCGGACGGGTTTTTCGACATGGTTCGCAACGCCGGTCCCATGGTGAAATTCATCATGGTCTCCCTCGTGGTGTTGTCGATCGCCTGCTGGTGCATCATTCTCCTCAAGGCCCGGCTGGTGCGACGCGCTCAGAAGGAGTCCGAACTTTTCGTGAACTACTTCCGGCAGAGGAAGAACTATTCAACGCTCTACCGTGAAAGCGAACCGCTCGATGAAAGCCACCTGGCCCAGATTTTCCGCATTGGGTACGCGGAATTGAACCGCTTGGGCAAATCGCTGGAGACGAAGAATCTGCAGGAGCTGTCCACGAACCCCGAGGTTGTGCTCGAGAACGTGGATCGCGCCATTCGCGGGGGCATCATGGCGGAGCGGCAGCGGTTCGAGAGTTTTCTGCCGCTGCTGGCGACCACCGGCAGCACCGCTCCGTTCATCGGTCTGTTTGGAACGGTGTGGGGAATCATGACCAGTTTTCACGAAATAGGGCTGAAGGGCTCCGCGAATCTCGCGGTGGTTGCCCCGGGCATTTCCGAGGCACTCGTGGCTACGGCCATGGGCCTTGCCGCGGCGATCCCCGCGGTGGTCGCATACAACCACTTTGCAAACCGGATCAAGATGATTGAAATCGAGATGAGTCATTTTGCCGCGGACTTCCTCAATATTCTGAAGAGAGACCTGATGCGCAGGGGAAGACAGGAAGAGTCGCTGTCGGAACAGCAGCGTGCTGCCGCGCAGGACTAGCCGGGGTTGACGGATTTCCGATCGGTGGAGGGACGAGCATGCAGGTGAACGGCGGTGAATCCAAGGGGATGCTCTCCGAGATAAACGTCACGCCATTTGTGGACGTGATGTTGGTGCTGTTGATCATATTCATGGTGACCGCTCCGATGATGACCCAGGGCATCGACGTGAAGCTCCCGGAATCGTCGGCGCCGGCCATTCCTTCGGAAGATGAGCGCCTGATGGTCACGGTCACGCAGGACAAGCGGATCTACATCAACGACAATGCGGTGGACATTGCGTCCCTGGGGACGAAACTGGCCGCCATCTATCAGAATCGTCAGGAGCACAAGGGCGTCTTCCTTCGCGCCGATGAGCAGATACCGTACGGGTTTGTGGTCCAGGTCATGGGGACGATACGGCAGGCGGGAATAGACCAGATCGGGATGGTCACCGAACCGCTCAAGGGGCCGATAAAATCCACACAACGGTGAACGGGATAAAACTTTTTTCATGTGGGTGCCCGAGAGACGTTGGTTTGCCGGATTTTATTGTATTTCGGAGTTCCTGTGTTAGATTACGCGGCGTGTGCGGTGTTCTGATGGACACAATCGATGAGGGCCGGACCGCGCTCCGTGCACGGGCGGTATCCGGGTCGACGGGTGTCCGAAAAGAAGAACCGTCTTGTGAGGTTCAGAAGGAGTGTACATGGAATCTCTGACTTGTACACCTCGCAGGTTGTCGAAGGGAGAGTTCCTCACCGGTGTGGGGGGCTCCATTCTCGTACACATTGGTGTGATTGTGCTGGCGGTGGCGGTCTCCTGGCATATACCGAAAAAGAGTGTCGCTCCCGCTTTCACGACGGTCAATCTGGTTTCCATGCAGGATGTCGCCGGAGCGGCTCCGAAGAAGGGGCTTCAGACCAAGGGAGCCGAAGGGCCGCGGACTCAGGAAGCCGCCAAGCCGGTTCCGACTGCGAAGCCGGGGCCGATGGTCCCGATCAGGCGGCTGCGCATGGAAGACCCGGTCAAGAAGACCGAACCGGAAATCAAGAAAATCGAATCCCGCGATATTCCCAAGGTTGCGGAGACCGCTCCCGCCTCGATGTCGGTGGAAAAGAGCCTGGAAAAGCTGATTCCCAAGCCCAAGACACCCTCAAAACCCGCCCAGGCGTCGAGCCAGGAACCGTCGGCCGCTCCACAGGAACAGCGACAGGCCAGGGTCAAACCGTCCTCGACCCAGGAGAATCCGGCACAAGGCAATCCCCGTGGCGCCGTGGACGGACATGCCAGGGGAACGGCCGACACCACCGCGCGCGGCAACCCCGAAGCGTCGGGAAAGGCCGACGGCGGACGGGTTGCATCCGCCTTGCTGGCACTGTATGCAAATCAGGTCAAGAACGCGATCAACTCCCAGTGGTCGATCCTGGATTCGCTCAAGAGCACGCGTCTTGAGGCCAGGCTCCTGATAGCGGTGAGCCGGGATGGACGGGTGCTCGATCTGCAGGTGGAGAAACCCTCGGGCAACGGCCTCTTTGACGAGGCGTGCGTGAGGGCGGTCCGCAAAGCCGCGCCTCTTCCCCCGATTCCCGAGACCTACACAAATCCGAGAATAGAATTCGTCATCAATTTCAGGCCGGAAGGATTATCTTGATCGATGATCTTCAGGAAAGGATCGTTTCTAGCCATGTTCTGTTGGAGACATTGTCGGCCATGGTTGCGCCTGCTCCTTATTCTGCCCCTTTTGGCGGTCGGTATGAGCCGATTGGCGCACGCACAAGCCCAACGCTTCGAACTGGATCTCACCAACCCCAACTTTCAGAGAATCGCCATCGCGATTCCCGATTTCAAACGCCAGTCCTCGGAGCAAACGCAACTCGCCCGCGAGATGGGCGAAACCCTCGCAGGCGATCTCGATTTCTCGGGAATCTTCCGTCCCCTCGATCCCAAAGGGTTCCTGGAGGATCCGCAGACCATGGGATTGAATGCTCCGGAGATCAAGTTCCCGGACTGGAGGCGGCTCGGCGCGGATTACATGGTGCGCGGGAACTACCTGGTTCAGGGCGGAACGGTCAAGATTGAGGCCCGCCTTTTCGATGTGGCCGCAGGTCGGCCGGTCATCGCCAAGGCCTACGAGGGGGACGTCAGGACCTGGCGCGCAATGATCCACCGTTTTGCCGATGAAATCCTTTATGCCCTGACGGGCGAAAGAGGGGTTTTCGACACGAAGATCGCGTATGTCCAGAGCATGGGGAAGAACAAGGAAATTTTCATCTCGGATTTTGACGGGAACAACCCGGTTCAGGCCTCTCGCGACAACTCGCTGTGCCTGTCGCCCGCCTGGAACCCGCAGATGAGCCAGATCGCCTACGTCAGCTACCGCGACGGCAATGCCAAGATTTACCTGCTGAATCTGCAGGACGGATCGAGTCGCCTGTTGTGCGGTTATCCCGGCATGAACATTTCGCCGGCCTGGCGTCCGGGCAGGCCCGAACTGGCCGTGACCTTGACCAGGGACGGCAATCCCGACATTTTCCTGGTGTCCGCCTCTTCAGGCCAGATTCTCCAGAAGCTGGTACAGGGGCGTTCGATAAATGTATCCCCGGATTGGTCGCCGGACGGCAGAAGCCTGGCTTTCGTTTCCGATGAGTCGGGCAATCCCCAGATCTACGCCATCGATGTGGGGAGCGGTCAGAAAAGAAGACTGACGTTCAGTGGAACCTACAACACCTCGCCGAGCTGGTCGCCCAAGGGAGACTTTATCGCATACAGCGGCACGGTAGGAGGCAGGCACCACATTTTCATCATGAAGACCGACGGCAGCGGCAATCGCCAGTTGACCGACGGCGACGGAGACGATGTTTCGCCGACCTGGTCGCCGGACGGACGCATGATTGCGTTCAGTTCAACCAGGCAGGGCGGTTCGGCCATCTGGGTCTCATCGGTGAATGGAATCGGCGTCAGGCGGCTCACTCGACAGGGGGGAGGACAGGAGTTGCCCGACTGGTCGCCCCGCATGAGTGGGCGCTGACATTCTTGAAAAAGTGAGGGAGGATTAGGATGAGATTGAGTTGCGGAAGTCTGTACAGAATTCTGTTGATCCTGGTGCTCATTGGCGGGATGGCCGCATGTCAGAAGAAGCCCGCTTCTTCCGGAGGAGCCATGGGCGGTGAAGGTGCGGCCATGGGCGGGGGATTCGGCTCGGGCGACATGGGAGGTTTGAACCAGGCCAAGTACAGGGAGCTCGGATTGAACACCCCGGAAGAAATAAGGGAATTCGAGAACAGAAGGGCGGCTTTCGAAAACCAGGACATATACTACGATTATGATTCCTACGTGCTGACCGAACCGGCAAAGCGCATCCTGGACGAGAAGATCTCGTTTCTGAAACGCTACGCGAGGGTGCGGGTCACCGTCGAAGGGCATTGCGACGAGCGCGGCACGACGGAATACAACCTCGCTCTCGGTGAAAGGCGGGCCAACAGCGCTCTCCAATACATCAGGAATTCGGGATTGTCGATTCAAAACCTGACTTCCGTCAGCTACGGGAAGGAGCGTCCCGTCGCCATGGGCCATGACGAGGCTTCATGGGCGAAGAACAGAAGGGCGCATTTCGTGCTGAACTTCTAGGAGTTCCGACGGTCAGCCTGTCCGGACCGGCAGCGGGTTCAACCGCGCGCGGCCCGGACTGGCGTCGAGTTTCAGCAAAAAGGCCGGACACGATCCGAGCGGCGCATGAACGACGCGCATCGCGACACGGCGTGGATGTCCGGCGCCGAATGGAAAGCCACGGCTCGTGGGTTCCGCGCGGGGCAGAGCAAGCAAGAGGGTGCGGAGCCCCGGGAGAGGAAAGGGGAAGGTATGAGGGGCAATTTCTTCAGGTTTGCTGGGATACTCGTCTTCCTGTATGTTGTCGGCACCTGCGGCGGATGTGCCTCCACCCAGGAAACGACCACCCTCCAACAGAGCATGACGATCCTTTACGACCGCCAGGAAAAGCTGGAGCGGCGTCTGGAAGGTTTTGACGCCCAATCCCACAAAGGCGGGGACTTGTACGCCCGGATCGAAGAACTGCAGGTGAGAGTCGGGCGGCTCAACGGGCGCATCGAAGAGCTCGAGCACAAGATCGAGCAGCTCAGCAGGGCGGCCGCCTCTCCTCCGGCCACGGCAGCTTCGCCTCCGCCGGACCACGTGTCGGCACCGCCCCCGGTCGCCGTGTCCCCTCCACCGCCGCCCGCTCCGGCCCCTGCTCCGCCTGTGACGCCTCCTCCCGAACGGGAGAACCCGGAGAAGATCCAGTACGAAAAAGCCACCCGGGCCTATCAATCGGGGAAATATGAAGTCGCCAGGAAAGAATTCCAAAGCTTCCTCTCAAAATATCCGAAATCCGAGCTCGCCGACAATGCACTCTTCACCGTGGGGGAATGCTATTTCTCGGAAAAACGCTACCAGGACGCCATCGAAGTCTATCAGCAGGTCCTGGACCAGTATCCGCGCGGGAACAAGGTGCCCAATGCCCTGCTCAAGCAGGGGACTGCCTTTCAGCAGTTGGGCGATTCCACGGCAGCGCGGATCCTGTACGAACGCCTGGTAGAGAAGTATCCCGGAACCCCGCAGGCCCAAGCCGCCGGAAATAAACTCAAGCAGATGCGCTGACGTCCGGCGGTCCCTGCCTCCCGGAAACCGTATGACAACCCTCGAGAAGAAACGCGAACGCGCGCCGGATCGCCGAGTCCGATGGGCTCTTGTTCCCGGACCGCGCGGTCGTGCGTTTTCAAGGGTTGTGGGGCGAAGCGCCGTCGGGAGCAGCCGGCATCGTCATCGTTTCGGGACCGTCGCTGAGATTCGCTGTGCGCGCCAACCCCGGTCTTGTGGAGTACATCCCTTTTGAGACCGCAGTTTCTCGCCAGAACCTTGTGCATCGTTGTGCTCGTGGCCGGGTGGGTGTTCCACGCCGGTGAATCCCGATCCCGAGCCGAGCCCGTCTCCCCGCTCCAGGTGCGAGTCATCCGCTTTGAAGGCCTGCATTCCTTTTCCCCCGCCGAACTGAAAAAAGTGCTCGTCACCAGGGAAAAGAAGTTCGGATGGTTCACCAAGGCTCCCCTGGAAGAAAAGACTCTGGCCGAGGACATCGAGCGACTCGAGAAGTATCTTGTGAGTCACGGATTCTACCACGCCCGGGTTCATCACGAGGTGCAACCGCTTTTCCGGAGCGAGGTCCGCCTGCTGATCAGGGTGGAAGAGGGGCCGCCGATGACGGTGTCCAGGATAAACCTGGTGGTAGACGGGGCGTCTTCCGGTCCCTGGCACAAGGAAGTCGTTTCGGTGCTGCCCCTGCGTGAAGGCGATCGTTTCACCATTCCCGCTTACGAGGATATCGAGAAACGGGTGCTGCTCCACTTCTCCGACTGGGGATATCCCAAGGTGCGCATCGATGTCAGGGCCAGGCTCGACAAAAAGAGCAATGCGGGCGTGGTCTCTGTGGACGTCACGCGGGGCCCGGTGTGTTCTTTCGGCGCCGTGAAGTTGGAGGGAAACGAGCAAGTCTCCGACGAGGTCATTCTGCGGGAATTCACCTTCCGCCAGGGCGAACGATTCAGCGCCGCGAAGGTGCAGGAGACGCAGCAACGGCTGTTCAACCTCGACCTCTTCCAGTTGGTTGATTTCACGGTGGAGAAGCTCGACACGAACGAGACGGTGCTTCCGGTCCGAGTCCTGGTCAAGGAGTCGAAGCCCCAGACGATCCGGGTGGGTGCCGGTTACGGAACGGAGGATCAGTTTCGGGGTCAGGCTCAATGGGAAATCCGAAACTTCCTGGGGGATGGCCGGCGTTTGCAGGTCAACATGAAGGCCAGTTCCCTGGTTCAGCTGGCCGAAACCAAGTTCGTACAGCCTTATTTTCTCTACCCTCGCAGCACACTGACCGTCGAGGGAGGCGGTCTGCACGAAGACCAGGAATCCTACGAGAATCGTAAATTTTACCTGAAACCCGTGCTCAACTACAAATGGACCGACACCCTCTCCACTTTCATCGGGCATGACCTGGAAGCGAACCGGCTGCTGGACGTCAAGGTGGACGCCCCCGCACTGAGCGCCGTGGATCAGGAACAGGAGGAGTACTTCGTCTCCTCGTTCCTCGGCGGAGTGGTGTGGGAGAAAGTGGACAACACCCTGAACCCGAAGAAGGGGTGGCGCGTGCTGCCCAATCTCGAAGTCGCCTCCGCCGAGTTGGGTTCGAACGTGGAATTCGTCAAGTTCACGCTGGAGGGGAGGGGCTACGTTCCCGTGCGGGATTTCGGCGTGCTGGCCGCCAAGCTCAAATGGGGAGCCATCCGGCCGATGGAAGGCACCCCCGATATCCCGATTTTCAAACGGTTCTTCGCAGGCGGCACGGACAGCGTCAGGGGCTATCCCTATCAGCGTCTGGGTCCCCTGGACGGGGACGGGAATCCCATCGGAGGCATGACCCTGGTGGAAGGGAGCCTTGAGTGGCGATTCCCGGTCTACAAGGAATTCGACGGCGTGCTTTTCTTCGATTTCGGCAATGTCTATTCCAGCAGCTTCGAGATCCTCTGGGACGATCTGCGTTACTCCGCCGGCTGCGGAATCCGGTACAATACGATTGTCGGACCTCTGCGACTCGATTTCGGCTACGCGCTGAATCCGCCCGAAGGGGACTTCTTCAGTCCCTTCCAGGTACACTTCAGCATCGGGCAGGCGTTCTAGGCGGGCGGGGAGCTGCTGAGCCGCAAGTTTCCTCTCATGTCTTCCGCACGAGCTGGAGCGAGCTGCCCAGTTTTCGCACCATGCTGATGAAGCGGGCCGGCAAGGGCACCTCGCGATCGCTCAGCAGAATGCCGAGCTCATTGGCGCGGACGAGGACCGGCGTGCTGTCGACGCCTTCCTGGTAATCGCACAGGAACTGGATGCGCAGGGCATCCGTCAGCGGGATGAGCATATCGTTCAAGGACACGGAAATGCGCCGGACCTCCCTGTCGATGGCCTCGGCTTGGTCCCGCGCGAAGCCCGCGAACGGTTCGGCCGTCGGGGAATCGCCGAAAAGGTCGTTGATGACGGCACCGGCCATTCGGTTGACGTAAGAAGCGTCCTGTTCCGGGTAGGCGTTCGCCAGGTGACGCCTGAGTCTCTGGAAAAGGATCATCTTAACGAGGTCCACGCCCTCTCTCAGAATCGGTATGAGCTTGCTTTCCACGGCCATTTCATTCTCCGGCACGACGTTTCCCGGAAAAACGAACGGGAAGGTTGCTGACGGGATCACTGCATCGTTCCACCTGTGAGAGTACTGATAACCCCATTCGCGTCTCGCGTCCAATTGAAAAACACCGCAGCCGGTGTCGGGCGGGGAGAAGCGCAACAGTCGACGCGCCCGGAATCTCGTGACAATCGAAAACACAATGATAAGCATTGTTTCATAAATACTTGCGCTCTTTGCGGACACTGTCCTCACAGGGGCGGGAGGGTTTTCGGAGTGTGTATTCTCCCGGATACACTAGGGGGAAAATACATGTTCGGAGAAAACAAATACTCTGTTCACCGTATTTATCTTTCGTGGCGTTCCGTCGTATCAGTATCCTGACGGATCGGTTCGAGTACGGGAGCGAATGACCTGGTCGATGGAATTTCCCCTCTGGTCTTCCTCTGAAATCGCTCCCGGTTCCCATGTGCCCGCAGGCGACGTTTGGATGTTCCGCTTCCCGGTTTTCCAGGGTGAGGGGCAGGTGCCGACTTTTGAAGGAGGTGACGGGGATGCGCTCTTTTGAAAGCCTCATTGCAAAGAACAACCTCTCCATGGAGATGGCGAGGGTGGAATCGAACCCGATCATCGGGGACGTCGATGCGATCGAAGGGGTGGAACACTATCAGTGCCGGCTCTATCGCCCCGGAAGGAAGCTTGACGTCTACCTTTCCATCGGGCCCGGAGAGGAAAGGCTCACCCTGGCCGACGTCCTGTACATGCTGGCCCTGGATGCCTCGGGATGCAGCATGATGAAAGGTTACGCGGACCGGGTGGAAGGGCAGCCCCTCGTATTCGGCACCGACGGCAACTTTCCGGAGATCGGGGCCTTCTGGCAGGAATTCCGCGGCCGATGCAAACAGGCGGCCAGGCTCAAAGACTTCCTCGGAGAGACCTCATATCGCGAGCTCGAGACTTGGGGTCAAACCTACACTTTTCACAAAACTCCATGAACCGGGGGCTCAAGACCAGCTATGAAGACCGGCCCGGCGGAAACCTTTTCACCCAGGCGCGCGCGCGAACGCCATTCAGGGTAACGGCAGGTTTTATGCATCCGCTTGTGTCGTGGCCGCGGATGCGGTAGATAGCGGAGTGGGTGTCCTCAGGTAACGAACCCCGGTGAAGACGATCACGGCGGCAAAAATCAGCCGCAACTGCATTTCCGGTAGCATATTCGCGATACTGCCCCCGAAATAGGTGCCGACCAGAATTCCGGGAACCAGGCCGGTGAGGAGCGCGGCCCTGACGTTTCCGAGGCGCTGGTGCGCAAAGGCTCCGGCAGCTCCGGCAGGGACCATGGCGAGGAGCGAGCTGCCTTGGGCCGTCTGCTGACTGAATCCCAGAAGCAACACCATGGCGGGTATCATGACGGTTCCGCCGCCAATCCCCATCATGCCGGACAGAAACCCGGTAAAGGTCCCCGTGGAGAGCAGGATCAGGACCTGCAACCATCGCGAAAAAGCGTCGGGAGCGAAATGGGGCAGGTAGGGTTTCACGAGCATGAGCGCGGAAACGAACAGTAGAAAGGCTCCGAAGGATTTTTTCAATTTCCATTCCGGGAGCACTCCGGCGAATCGCGCCCCGTATTGAGCGGTGATCACTGCGGTGGCGGCCAGGAGCACAGAGGCGACCCAATCGACTGACCCGTGAAGTTGGTAGGTCAACGCTCCCGCAAGGCCAGCGAAGATGATCGCGACCAGGCTGGTGCCGTGCGCCTCGTGCTGGCCGGCTTTCAGAAAATCGACCATGATCGGGATCATGATGACTCCTCCGCCCAATCCGACCAGACCGCCAAATATACCCGCTATGATTCCGGCGATAAGACTCATCGCGCAACTCCAAAGAAATACCGGGAAAACCCGGCAGGGGTGATTTCGAGCTCGTGGTTACGGCCCGCGGTTCGGCGCCCTCACGTCGAGCCGGAGGCCGTGGGATCGATGAGGGGTGTTTTATTCGGCGGGACTGCGTTTGGCAAGCGCAATGTATGGCCGTAGACGTGTTTTGAATCACGGTCGCATACGAAGCTGACGCGCATCGACCTGCGTTTGGGGGAAAAGCAGGCCGGCGGCTGTGTCTACCAACATGCGGGCAGGAAATCGGAGGTGGTCAGAGCGGTTTGCAGATCTTCTCCCATGATCCAGAGCAGCCGGGTCTGGGCGACGACATAGTCGCGCTGAGCTTTCACCAGGTTGATTCGAGCCGCAAGCAGATTGGACTCGGCGTCGTCCACTTCGAGTTTCGTTTTCACGCCGTTCTTGTATCCGAGCTCGGCCATGTGGAGCAAACGTTCGGCCTGGGTGGTCGTGGCCTCGAGGGCCTCGATCACCCTGATCGATTCATCCACCCGGTTGATGGCGCTCCGGGCTTCCAGAGCGATGTTGTCCAGGAGTTTCTTCATTTCGAAATCGGTGGTTGCCAGGCGGCTCTTGGCCTGAATCACCTTACCCTTGGTCAGGAACCCGTCGAAAATCGGAAACGACAGGTATATGCCCGCGTCCCAATGTTGCCCGGGAAGCTGGTCTGTGATCGTGTCGTAGCTGCTCCAGCCCAGGTTGGTCTGAAAGTCGAGACGCGGCTTGTCCCCGGCCTTGGCGACCCTGAGAAGTTCCTTGAAAACACCGACCCTGCTCTCATAATAAGCGACTTCGGGGCGATTCGTCCTGGCCCTCTCGAGAACGACCTCGAGCGTTTCGGGGCGACGCGTCCGGCAAATGAGGCTCCCGCTCACCTTGAAGTCTTCCCGGATTCCCATGTAATACCCGACCCGGTCTCCGGCGAGGCGGATGTCGTTCTCGGCCTGTGCCAGGGCGGGCTGAGCATTGGCAAGGGCCACGCTCGCCGACAGCACGTCGTAATCCGTGGCGACTTCCATCTGGTGGCGCCGCTGCGTCTCATCCAGGTGTCTTTGCTTTTGTGCGACGTTGTCCCGGGCCACCTTGGCCAATTCCAGGGTCAGCAGGAGATCGTAGAAACTGGTGGCGGCTTCCCGAAGCGCGAGTTGCCTTGCTTCGCGCAACTGGTGCTCGGCGGATCTCTTGTCGTACCCGGCGGCTTTTATGGCCGCGCCGATCTGTCCCCACGTGAAAAGGGCCTGGGTGAGCTTGACGTTGCCCGAGTACTCGGTGAGCTCGACCGGGAAGCCTTGAAGTGGATACTGATCGTTGTGCGCCCGCGCAACATGAGCGTCGGCGCGGAACTGGGGAAGCGCGGCGGAGCGCTCCTCGATGTATCGGCCCCTGGACGTGTTGCGGCCCTCGTTGGCGATGAGCACGTCGCGGCTGTAGGCCAGCGTTCGTTCGAGACATTCCTTCAGGGCGATTTCTCTTGGCGCGGTCTCGGAATCGGCGCTGCAGGGCTGAATCGTGAAGGCAACGAAGACCGACAGCGTCAGCAACAGGATCAATGCGTGCGGCATCGGCGGGAACTCCCGTATTGTGTTCTCAAAGTCGACTCCTCGCCGGGTTTCGGGGCTCCGCCGGCAGGCATTTCCGGCGCTCATCCCGCGACGGCGCCGTGCTCGGGGGCTTTCCTCCCGAACCTCCTCCCGAGGGCGAGCATGGCGTCGTCCAGAACGGTATAGACCACGGGCACGAGAATGAGCGTGAGCAGGGTGGAGGTGATCAGGCCGCCGATGACCGCCCGTGCCATGGGTGCTCGCATTTCCGCGCCGGGGCCGAGGGCCAGGGCGAGGGGGAGCATTCCGAAAATCATGGCCAGGGTCGTCATGATGATGGGTCTCAAGCGCGTGCGCCCCGCCTCGATGAGCGACGTCCGGCGGTCCATCCCCCTTTTTCTCAACACCCTCGAATAGTCCACCAGGAGAATCGCGTTCTTGGTCACCAGCCCCATGAGCATGATCAGCCCGATGAGCGACATGATGTTGAGGGTGTCGTTGGTGAAAAAGAGCATGACGACAACGCCGACCAGGGACAGCGGAAGTGAGATCATGATCGAAAGCGGTGCGATGAAGCTTTCGAACTGGGCCGCCAGGATAAGGTAGATGAGGATGACGGCAAGGGCCAGCGCTTCGAAAATGTACCGGAACGTCTCCGCCATGTCTTCGGCCTCGCCGCTCCACGAAATCACGTAGCCGGGCGGCAGCCCCACTGCTTCGACCTTGTTGCGGATGGCGTCGATGGCGTCGCCCAGGGGGAGCCCCGCGTTGTTGGCCGACAGCGTGACCTGTCGCCGCAAATCGAGCCGCTGAATCCGCGCGGGCGAAATGTCCAGATTGAACTGGGCGATATCGCCCAGCGGCACCAACGTCCGCGTCCCGTCTTCCTTCACGGAAAGGAGCGTCAACCGGCCGACCTGGGAGGGATTTCGACGGTAATCGTCGGGGAGCCGCAGGCGCACATCGTAGGAGTCGCCGTCCGGATCCTCGTAGGTGCCGGCGACCTTGCCTCCCACCAGGGGACCAAGCGTCTCGACCACTTGAAGGGTTGACAGGCCGACGTCCACCGCTTTGGCACGATCCACCTGCAGGCGCACTTCGGTCTTGTCCTCGTCGAGGCTCGACGTCACGTCCACCACACCGGGCACCTGCGTCATCAGCTTCTTCAATTCCTCGGATAGGGACTTCAGGGTGTCGATGTCGTCGCCCTTGAGATTCATGTTGATGGGGGCGCCCCCGTGCATGTTGTCGGCATAGACGATTCCGGAGATGATGCCCGCTATCCTCACCAGACGCTCCCTCACCATGCTTTCCAGTTCAGCCTGGTCGTGCTCGCGGTCGCGACGGTCCTTGAGCTTCACATACACGGCCCCCTCCCGCACCGTTCCGGTTTCCCCGGCGCCGACCGTGGCGTAGGTCAATTCGATGCCTGGGACCCCGCGCAGCGCATCGAGTATGGCGTACGTTCTGCCTCGACTTTCGTCCAGCGCGGCGTCGGGCGAGCATGTGAAGTTGATTTGAAACTCCGCATGGTCGTAGACGGGAAAGAAGGAACTGCCGAGGAGAGGGGAGAGCAGGAGGGCGCCCAGGAATGCGGCGGTGCCCATTCCCAGTACGGTTTTCCGATGGTCCAGGGACCAGGAGATCACGAGGCGGTAGAAAGTCGCGACGCGTTCGAAAAGCTCATTGAAACGGACGAGGGCCCGGTAGATGAAATTTCGACCTTTGCCGGCACCGCCTTCCACGTCGGGATCCACCCAGCGCGAGGAAAGCATGGGATCGAGGGTGAAAGACACGAACAGCGACAAGAGCACCGCGAACGTTACGGTGATTCCGAACTGGTAGAAGAATTTTCCGACGATGCCCCGCATGAAGGCAACGGGAACGAAGACGGCCACGATCGTGAAGGTCGTGGCCATGACCGCAAGGCCTATCTCCGCCGTGCCTTCCAGCGATGCCCGCACGTGGTCCTTGCCCTGCTGCAGGTGGCGCACAATGTTTTCGCGCACGACGATGGCGTCGTCGATGAGCAGGCCGATGGCAAGCGACAGCCCCATGAGGGTCAGCACATTGAGGGTGAAGCCGAGGGCGTTCATGACAATAAAGGAGCTGATGACGCTTATCGGCAGAGTGAGACCGGTGATCACGGTGGAGCGCCATGAATTGAGAAAGCAGAACACGATCAGGATGGTGAGCAGTCCCCCGAGCAGAATCGTGGTCTCCACGTCCTCGACGGAATCCCTGATGAACTTGGAGGAATCCCTGACCACCTGGATCTCGACGCCCTGGGGCAGCTCGGGAGCCAGAACGCCGACGATCCGTTTGACGCCGTCGGCCACCGCGACCGTGTTGGCTCCGGATTGCTTGAGAACGTCGAGCGCAACCGACGGGACACCATCGACCAGCGCAAGCGACCGGGGTTCCTCGACGCCGTCCCGGACCCGGGCGATTTCCTTCAGCCGTATGGGACGACCGTCCCTCCAGGCAACCACCATGTCCGGATATCCCGACACCTCGGCCGGCTTGCCCGAGACCCGCACGGGCATCTCAACGCCCTCGCGGTTGAGGCGTCCCAGGGGCGTGTCGACGTTCTCATGCCCGAGGCCGCTGATGACCTCATTGACGCCGAGCCCCAGGGCTTCGAGACGGGTGGGGTCCAGCCACACATTCACCTCACGCTTGGAATCCCCCACCAGGTCCACCCGGCCCACTCCCGGTACGTTCTCGATGCGCCGCTTCACGCGCTTGTCGACGAGCGTGGTGAGCGCCTTCGCGTCGAGCACCGCCGAACGCACGGCCAGCGAGACCACGGGAGCGGCGGAAAAGTCCAGCTTCTGAATGACGGATTCGTCGGACTCCTTCGGGAGATCCCCGCGGATGGCGCTCACCTTCGCGCGGGCTTCCTGCGCGGCGTCATTGATCCTGGTCTCCAGGGTGAATTCGATGACGATGCTCGATATCCCTTCCTGGGAAGTCGAGGAGATGTGTTTGACGCCCTGGATGGGATTGACCGCCTCTTCGATTCTGCGGGTGATCTCGCGTTCGACCGATTCCGGCGGGGCTCCCTCGTAGACGGTGGTGATGGTCAGCACGGGGATTTCCACGTCGGGATACATGTCGATGTTGAGATGCCGGTAGGAAAAGATTCCGAGGATCACTAGGGCGAGCATCATGACCGTTGCGAATACAGGCCTGCGGATGGAAAGCTCCGAGAGGAACATCAGCTGCGGGCCTCCCCGGGGGTCGTCTCACGCACCTTGTCCCCCTCGCGGAGATTGAATGCTCCCCTGACGACAACCCGGTCCGATGCATTCAAGCCGGAGCGCACCTCCACCAGGTCGTCACTGACAAGCCCGGTCGTGACGGACCTCGAACGGGCGGTTGCGGTGTCATCCACGAGGAAAACCCTGGCGGTTTCCTTGTCCATGTCCCAGCCGATCAGGCACGCCTTGGGCAAAGTGAGCACATCGGAATACTCCGCGACAAGGACCTGCCCGCGGGCATAAACCCCGCCCTTCAAAACTTCGTCGCCGTTTTCCACCTCCGCCTGGATCCTTCCCGAACGGTCGGAATTGTTCACCATGGGGTTGATGCGCTTGATCCTGCCTTCGAAGACGCGGTTGGGCAGTCCGTCCACGAGAAAGGTCAGTAATTGTCCCTCCCTGACGCGTGCGAGATCGACGGCGGGCACGTTGGCTGTAAAATCGAGCACGCGATTGTCCACGATGGAGAACAACGGCGTCCCCTTGTCCACCCAGTCCCCGACGTCGACCTTGCGCTGATAGACAGTGCCCCGGATGGGGGCCCGGACGATCGTCTTGGCCAGGTTGTGACGTGCTTCGGCCAATTGGCTCTCGGACTGTCCCACCTGGGCTTCCGTCAGCGCCACCCGCGCAGCCGCGGATTCCATGGCGGTCCGCCGCTCATCCAACTCCTGTCCGGTGACGAGCCCGCCGTCCTTGAGCTTCTGTGCCCGGTTGAGCTCGCGCCGGGCACGGTCCAGGTCCACCTTGGCCTGGAGGAGCTGAGCGCGCGCCATTTTCAACCCGGCTTCGTCCTTGTTTACGACGAGCTTGAAATCGGTGGGGTCGAGCTCCAGGAGCACGTCGTCCGGGTTGACCCGGTCCCATTCCTTCACCTGGACTTTCAAGATGCGGCCCGGCTGCTCGCTTTTGACCTCGGTGGCCGTCTTCGGCGAGAGGCTTCCGAACACCTCCACAACCCTTTTCAGGGTGTTCCTGGCCGGGTTGACGAGCTCAACCGCGACGATATGGGCGTGGTTGACCCGGACCTGCCGCCCCTTTTTCGCTGCGACAATCAGAACGGCAAAGACCAGGAGAACAACGGCTCCTGCAATGACGAGAACGGGTTTCTTCATGTGCGGGAAGCCTCCCCGAGGATGGAATGGCGGGCACCGTCGAAAACGAGGTCGATGAGTCGGGGAATGTCCATTTGGGAAAAGACGGGGTGGGCGGGTTCGACCAGGAGGGGCAACTGCATGCTGCGAAACAGGCCGAGCAGGAGAACGAGGATCATGTGGCGGTCTTGCGGATCCAGTTCGCCTTCCGCCTCTCCGGTCCGCAGAATATCGGTGAAAACACCGATGATCTGGGTGTCTCCGGGATCGAGATCGTAGTCCGGCGTGGCCCCGCGCGGCCCGTAGATGGTGGAATTGACGAGCCGGACGAGGTCGACGTACTCCTCGAACAGCTGGAATATGGAAGTAAAAAGCGCCGCCAGGCGCTGTCTCATGGACCCCGGTCGCCGCGCGGATTCCTCCAGGACCTGCGAGAATACCGCGAACGCGGAATCCATCAGCTTGATGTAGACATCTTCTTTGTTTTTGAAATAGTAGTAGAGAGTGGGTTTGGTGACGCCCGCGAGCTCGACGATCTCCCGCACCGCGGTCCCGTTGTATCCTCGCTGCGCAAAAAGCTGTGCGGCGGCGAGAAAGATGCGCAGCTTCGTTTTTTGTTCCTGGGGGGGAGCACCGGGTGAAATCACTTCGAGCGCCTTGGCGCGGAAGCGTTCTCCGGGGATGTTCCGTGCGTCGGGGTTCATGGACCATCCTTCGTGACGTTGAGGGAACGGGCGGACCCTACCTAACGGTAGGTATGCTACGGCATTCCGGGCATCGTGTCAAGCGCTCCGCATCCAAACCCGCGGTCGGAGGAGGGCCGTTAAAGTGCGGGAGCCGTCTTCCCGATTTGCATAGGGAATTGAAATGCCCGCCGATATGGGCTAATTACATGCTTTAGGGCCACGGGGCGTTGGCCCGCGTTCCGCTGAAGAGGACAAGTCATTGACGAATGCGATCATGAAGAATCACGGTCCGCACCGGCTCGATCTTGGCGAGTTGCTCGAAGAGCTCGTCGCCGACGGAGTGGTTGCGCAGGCGGATGCCGCAAGGATTCCCCGGCTGGCCCCGACGAAGGACAAAGCCGAAGTCCATCCTTTGAAAATCATAGCCGATCGAAGGCTGAACCGCGCGTCGCCGCCCCACGAGCTGCTCACCCTGGAAACACTCACCGCATGGCTGGCCAAGACGGCGGACCTCCCGTACCAGCGTGTCGACCCGCTCAAGATCGACGTCACGAGCGTCACCGGCATCATGTCCTACGCCTATGCCTCCCGGTTCAAGATTCTGCCCATCGAGGTCACGGACGAGCAGGTGGTGATCGCGACTTCGGAGCCGTTCGTCACCGAGTGGGAAGAGGAGTTGCACCGGATCCTGCATCGGAGGATTGTCAAGGTCGTCGCCAACCCGGTCGAAGTCAGCCGATACCTCGTGGAGTTTTACGCCCTCAACGAATCGGTGAAGCGGGCTTTCGGGATGGCCGACCAGACGCGGCTGGCCGGGACCATGAACCTGGAGCAGCTCCTGGAATTGGGACGCGCCGGGAAGCTGGACGCCAACGACCGGTACGTGGTGAACATCGTGGACTGGCTCCTGCAATACGCATACGACCAGCGTGCCAGCGACATACACCTGGAGCCGCGCCGGGACAACAGCGACATCAGGTTTCGCATCGACGGCGTGCTCCACCTGGTGTATCAGCTGCCGACCGTGGTCATGAGCGCGGTGACAAGCCGCATCAAGGTGCTGGGGAGGATGGACCTGGCGGAGAAGCGGAGGCCGCAGGACGGCCGTCTGAAGACGAAGTCTCCGGCCGGCGGGGAAATCGAGCTCCGGTTGTCCACCATGCCCACCGTGTTCGGTGAAAAGCTCGTGATGCGCATCTTCGATCCCGAGGTGACGATTCGAAGCTTCGAGGACCTCGGGTTGAGCAAGAACGAAATCAGCGCCTGGAAAGGCATGGTCAGCCGGCCCAACGGAATCATCCTGGTCACGGGGCCGACGGGATCGGGCAAGACCACGACCCTGTATTCCACACTGAAACACCTGGCGCGCCCCGAGGTGAACGTGTGCACCCTCGAGGAGCCCATTGAAATGGTTGAGCCCCGGTTCAACCAGATGCAGGTCCATCACGCCATCGGGCTGGACTTTGCCAGCGGTTTGCGAACGTTGCTGCGCCAGGATCCGGACATCATCATGGTGGGCGAGATCCGCGACCTCGAAACCGCTGAAATGGCCGTCCAGGCAGCTCTTACGGGCCACTTGGTGTTTTCGACGCTCCATACCAACGATGCGGTTTCCGCCATCATCCGGTTGATGGACATCGGCGTTCCCCACTACCTGATTCGCGCCACGGTGCTCGGCGTGGTGGCGCAGCGCCTGGTGCGCACGCTCTGCCCGAGCTGCAAGCAGGAAGGCGCCGTCGACGAGGATCTCTGGCAGGCGCTCATCAGTCCCTGGAAGATGACCCGTTCGAACGCCTTCTACCAGCCGGCGGGGTGCCTGGAATGCCGGGAAACCGGATACCGCGGGCGTATGGGCATCTACGAGATTTTCACCATGAGTCCCGCCCTGCTGCAGCTGATCAAGCCGGATGCGGACGTCTCACAGATTCGAGCCCAGGCGATCAAGGAGGGGATGTACCCCCTGGCCATCGCGGGCGCCAAGAAGGTCTGCGCCGGCCTGACGACCGTTGAGGAGGTGCTCAGGGTCGCCGGCGCGGGCAGCGAAATCTGAACCGAGCCCCCCGGTTCCACTCTTGTGCAGCCATTCAAATGCTTTTCCCGCTCGGAGCGCATTCGGACGCTCGCAGGGCCGAAGCCGCCGCCGAAAAGGGCGAATCATGCAAATGCGTTTCCCGGCCGGAGCGCGTTCGGACGAGTGAGATCCGAGGCGGGCACTCCTCGGTCTTACCCTTTGACAGGGATGATTCTTCGCGATGTTCTTCTTTCTGCTGACGTTCGTTTCGATCTACACGTGCATGAACGCCCTGTTCTACGTGAAGACCCGGATTCTGCTCCCCGATCAATGGCTCTGGCGGGGACCGTACATCGGCTTCCTGCTGCTGATGATCGTTTCGCCGATCTGCACGCGGCTCCTGGAAAGGAGCGGCTACGACGGGGCGGCCCGCGTCTTCGCGTTCAGCGGCTATTTCTGGATGGGCTTCGTTTTCATCGCGTTTTGCATCTTCCTTGCGGTGATGCTCGTGGACCTGGCGGGGATGGGCCTCGGACTGCTGCTCCCCGCGCACATCCCGCGCCTGTCGGGCAAGGGGACCACGGCGGGGCTGCTATCGATCGTGCTCGTTTTGTCCGTCTACGGGATTTTCGAAGCCCGTTCCGTGCGGGTCGAACGGGTGGTCGTCCGCACCGGGAAGCTGCCGCCGGGAGTGGACCGGCTCAAGATCGCGCAGATCTCCGACGTGCACATCGGGCTCATCGTCGGGAGCGGGCGCGTTCGCCTCATCCTGGACCGGGTGAGGGAGGAGAATCCCGATCTCCTGGTGTCTACCGGGGATCTCGTGGACGGCAACGCCGGTAAACATGACGGGGTGACCGAGCAGTTTCAGGCGTTGAATCCGCGTCTGGGGAAATTCGCCGTGACGGGCAATCATGAAATGTACGCGGGGCTCGAGGAATCCATCGCCACAACCGGTCGCTACGGGTTCACACCGCTCAGAGGCGAGGCCAGGGTCGTCGGGAACACCATCAACATCGTCGGCGTCGATGACCCGGTGATCGGGGGGGTTGCGCCCGACGAAGCAAAACTGCTCGCCGTGGCCGGGAACGGCCTTTTCACCCTGCTCCTCAAACACCGCCCGGATCCGCTGGAGCAAAGCCTCGGGCTTTTCGACCTGCAGCTCTCGGGGCACACGCACCTGGGGCAAATCTTTCCCTTCCGATACATCACCGGACGAGCTCATCCCCTGCAAAACGGTTTCCACCAGTTGGAGAAAGGCTCGGCCCTCTACACGAGCCGCGGATCGGGGACCTGGGGCCCGCCCATGCGGCTGCTCGCGCCCCCTGAGGTGACCGTCATCGAGTTGGTGCGCCCCGAGGCCGCAGCGCAATAGAGGTGAACGGGAGTCCTGCCGGTACGACGAGGGTGTGCCCACCCAACAAAGCAGTACCGGCCCGGTCAAGCTGTGCGATCCTTGTTCCCGGCTCTCGGGACGCTGGCTTCGGTGCGGGTGAGCACCGCGTTCATGCTCGGATGCCAGGTGCAGGCGGATGGTGCGGGGCTGCGCGCTTCCCGCGGCCAACACCATCGTTTGAGGGTAGCCCCGCACGATGAAGCTCCGGAACTGGTTGACGACTCCCTTGGGGAAGGTCACGTCCGTGAGGTTGCCCGTAATCGCATCATAGCAAGGTCCAGGCAAGGGCGTTGGTCGCCGCATACGGGATGTTGGCGGCCTTGTCCGGGTCGCTCGGCCAGGCGGGATTCACCACCGCCGTCACGCGCTTTCCGCCGGCAACCGTTGCAATGGCGTAGGATCGCACCCAATTGTAGAAATCGGTCGCATCCGCCTGGGTTGAGCTCACGTACCTCACGGTGAACAGAGCCTTCGCGGTCGGAAGGGAATACCAGTCTCTTCCAGGCGGCCAAAAATTGCAGTATTTGCAGGATCGACAGTCAACCTCACCAGCACCCACAGATACCTCTGCTGGTTGCTTCCGGTTTATTTCAGAAAAGTGAAAAGTGTAGGTTTGACCCCCTAATCCCTACTCGTGGGACGGAAGAGCAGGTGGTTTATGGGGATTACCTAGAAAATAGACTCCCGTGTGAGTCTATTTTCTAGGTAATTTGAGTACGAACTGCGTTCAAAGAAAGGGCGCAAAACTTTTCGCTTGCTGTGTTCGACAGGCGCAGCCCCGCGGACGATCTCTACGGTGCCGGGACGGACAGGGCATGGCACGCCGGCGTCACAGCCCGGCGAACCGATGTTGTGTGATCTCTAAAGCGAATCGGCATGCAAGGGAGATTATAAGGCCCTGCCGGGCTTCCACGCAAGACCACCGCGTGCCGCACCGCTCCCTCAGCCCCGCACAGTCTCGCCGGGCCGGCACCGCTTTAAGGGCAGGGTGCTGTGCCCTCCCGCCCAATGCCGTCGTCTTGCGGGCCGGTCTCAGCTTTTTCCTTGAATCTCCTTGAGTTGCCGGAGTTTTTCCCGCGCCTTGCCCGAGCTCAGGGCTTCCTTTGCCGCGTGGAACCCTTGCCTGTAGTCCTTGGCAAACCCTGAAACGTAGAGCGCTGCGGCGGCGTTCACGCAGAAGAAATCGGCGAGCGGGGTGTCGTATTCGCCTTCCAGGACGCGCAGGATCGCCCGGGCGTTATCACGGGCGGTCGCATGGCTTGCGATTGCGCCGAAATCCCCGGTCCTCGCGCCGAAATCCTCCGCGGTGACTTCATAGGTCTCGATCTCGCCGTTCTTCAATTCGACCACGCGCGTGGGACCCGCCGTCGAAAATTCATCCATGCCCCGTTTCGGATCTTCGCCTTCCACGATGCCGTAAGGGGCGAGGGCTGCGGGCATCCCGATTTCCCGGAGCACGGCGATCAACTGGTCGCAGATGGTCGGGCCGTAGGCGCCGATGACGATGCAGTTGTTCTGCTCGCACGGGCGGGTGAGCGGGCCGATGATATTGAAGGCGGAGGTGAACCGCATGGACTGAATGAGCCGCGCCCAGCCGGATTCGAGGAACGCCTCGCCGGGAAGGTAGCAGATCCCGTAGCGCTCCAGGCATTGCTCGGCCCTGGACAGCGGCGCGCCCAGGTCGATTCCGAAAATCTCCATGATGTCGGAGGCGCCCGACACGCCGGTCACCAGCCGCGCTCCCTTCTTGGCGACGGGCAGGCCGGCTGCGGCCGCGATGAGGGCCGCGGGCGTCGAGCAGTTGACCGTCTTCATGGCGTCCGACCCGGTTCCCACGATATCGCACACGGGACCGGTCAGGCGCGTGTGGATCTTGGCCGTGTCGTACCGGTCGAGGGCGTCCCATGCCCCCGAGAGCTCGGGGATGGACGGCCCCCGCGCGATATGGGCCATGAGAAAGGCCCCCTGCTGAAGCTCGGGCTGCTCGTTGAGAATGACCTGGCGGTAGGCTTCCATGGCCGATTCCCGGCTGAGGTAGTCGCCCGCTGCGACCGAACAGATCATCCGGCCGAATTCGCGCAATCGAGATTCATCGCTCATCATTCATTCCTGGTTCGAGAAATATCCTGAATGCCCGGATGATCCGGAACGCCCGAAACGCAGCACCCGCCGGTCCGAACACCACCTCCGGCCGGAGCCGCCGCGTGGCCCCGCCAATTTTCACCCTTCGTTGCCCCGCAATATCCAATCGCCGATGATGCAGGCACCGCGCATGAAGGATGAAAACACTCCCCCCCCGCGAATCCATTTTCCAGGTAAAATCGTATCAGGGGAAAACCGATACGAAATCGCATCCTACAGTGCCACCACAAACTTCAAAACCGTCCCGGACAATATGGAAGAAAAGGCGTCCGCCACCCGCGGCAGTCCGATCGTGCCCTCGATCAGCCGCTGTGCCGCTTCCCGAAAGGCGCAAAGGATTCCCACCGCCTCCCGCATCTGGCTCCGCGTGCAGCCGTAGGCGCCGGAAACGACCAGTTGCCGGTAATGGATTTCGTTGATGAGCCCGCCCGGTACCGCATCTCCCGCGGGAAATCCGCTGAAAACGCAAAAACGGCCGCCCGGCGCAAGATTCCGGAGGCCCGCGCCGAAGGTCTCCCACGCCGGGGCGGCGTTCACCGCGGCTTCGTAGTCGCCGGGACGGTCCTCGCGATGGAGCTCCGCGCCGATTTGCGTTCTGAAATCATGGCTGCGGGCAAGTTTCTCGGCGTTGATTTCATGCAGGAAGGGGAGGGCGCCTCTCGATCGCGAGGCCAGCGCCATCAGCAGGCCGACGGGACCGGCCCCGTAGATGAGGAGCCTCTCGTCCGCCGCCGCTCCCACCCGGTCGAGCGCGTTCAACGTGCAGGCCAGGGGCTCCGCAAGGCAGGCGATTGCCCCCGGCAGCTCCGATGGGACGGGAACCAGGCTGTCCTCCGGCGCCGCAATGTATTCGGCGAATCCGCCGTGGCGGTGGAACCCGAGAATTTGCATGCCGGAGCACAGGTTCTCGAACCCTTTACGGCAGTATTCGCAAGTTCCGCAGGCCGTTCCGGGCCAGACCACGAAGCGGCCCGTCGAATCGGAAGGAACGACGCACACCTCGTGCCCGAGGACCCGGGGCAGCCTGAGGTCGCGGTGTCCCTGACTCCACATTTTCGCATCGGTCCGGCACACGGCGCAGTGCGTGACCCGAAGCAGCCGTTCGTGCGGCTCCGGTTCGGGAACCGGCATATCGGTGAGCTTCAGAACGCCGGGAGATTCGAGCACCAGTGATTTCATGGGACATCCGTTCGATGGGTTACGGCAATGGGGGAGGCCGGCATTCCGGTGCAGCCGCGGGGGGAGGCTCCGCAAGCGATTGAGGAAATCAAGCGGGCAGGGGAGCGCCCGACCCGTGCCGCGGACGTGCTTGTCATTCCTGCCTGCGGCGCTTTCTCAGGCGGTCGAGCTCCCGGTTTTCTTCTTTCCGTTTGATGCTCTCCCTCTTGTCGTAGAGCTTCTTGCCCTGTGCCAGGGCAAGCTCCACCTTCACCTTTCCCTTGCTGAAGTAGAGCTTCAGGGGAATCAGCGCAAGACCTCGTTCCTGGGTCTTGCCGGTCAGCCTCTTGATCTCGTGGGCATGGAGCAGCAGCTTGCGCACCCGTTCGGGTTCATGGTTGTTGTAGGAGGCGTGAGTGTAGGGACTGATGTGCAGCCCCTGGAGGAAAACCTCCCCCTTCCTCACCCGGGCGTAACTGTCCTTCAGGTTCGCCCTGCCTTCCCGCAGCGACTTCACCTCGGTGCCCAGCAAGACGATTCCCGCCTCGAATTTCTCCAGGATATCGTAGTCGTGATATGCCTTCTTGTTCTGGCAGATCAGTCGGGTCTTTTCAGCGGTCGAGGGCTTGTTCTTGGTCATAGGCGAAGCCGGAGCGTCTACTTTCTATGGTTGAGGTCCGTCCTGGTCCTGTTGCGTCGATATGACGGGGCGATGCCGCCCGGAACCAGGTTGCTCGGATCGAATACCCGGAATTCCTCGGGAAAGTACCGGGTGACCACTTTTTCGAGGCCCCGGTTGATTTCATCGGCGGTGCCCATGCGAAGCACCTTGTTCACGAACCGGGTGCACTCCTTCATGTACGAGCGGCAGATCAGGTTCTTGACCCGGGGAACGGACTGGGGGTTCATGCTGAAGGTGTTCACTTTCAAACCGAGCAGAATCGGGACATAGAGCGGCTCTCCGGCCATTTCGCCGCAGATGGCCACCTCGATGCCGGCCTTGCGGCCGACGTCCACCGTGTGCTTGATGAACCGCAGCACGGCGGGATGAAGCGGCTCATAAAGGTAGGCGACGTGCTCGTTGGCGCGGTCGATGCCGAGGCTGTACTGGATGAGATCGTTGGTGCCGATGCTGAAAAAATCGACCTCGGGCGCGAGCATATCCGCCACCGCCACGGCGGACGGGACTTCGATCATGACGCCGACCGGCATCCGTTCGTCAAACGGGATCCTCTCGCGCTGCAGTTCTTCGCGGGCTTCTTGAAGCATCCTCTTGGCCTCGATCAGCTCACCGAGGCCGGACACCATGGGGAACATGAGGCGCGTGTTCCTGCACACCGCGCTTGCCCGCAGGATCGCGCGGAGCTGGGTCTTGAAGATTTCGCGGTAGTGGAGGCAAAGCCGGATGGAGCGAAGCCCCAGGGCCGGGTTGGGCTCGTCGAGCCTGGGATACCACGTGGCCAGCTTCTCGGCGCCGAGGTCGAGGGTGCGCATGGTGACCCACTGGGGCGCCATGAGCTCGGAGAGATCGCGATATTCCCTGAAAAGCGTGTCCTCGTCGGGCAGGTCCGCCCGGTTCATGAAGAAGAACTCGGTGCGATAGAGCCCGATCCCTTCCGCTCCGTAGTCCTTTGCTCCCACCACTTCCTCGAGCAGCTCGATGTTGGCCTCCACCTTCACGAGGTGGCCGTCCATCGTGCGGGCGGGCAGGTGGGCGGTGCGGTTGATCTCCTGGAGATAGTTGTCGAGCTCCTGCTGCCGTTCGTAGTAGAAACTGATCTGCTCGTCCGTCGGGTTGACGATGACCTTGCCCGATGTGCCGTCGACGATGACGATATCGCCCGTGGGGACCCACTTGGTGGCCTGTTCGGCGGCCACGACGGCGGGCATGTTGAGCGACCTGGCGATGATGGAGGTGTGCGAGGTGCGCCCGCCCATTTCGGTGACCAGCCCCAGGGTGCGTTCGATCTGGAGCTGGGCGGTATCGGCGGGCGAAAGATCGTGCGCGACGACGATGACCCGTTCCCGGATATCGTTGAGGACGTTGCGTTCCTGCCCGGCAAGGATCCTCAGAACGCGTTCCCCCGCGGCTTCTATGTCCACGATGCGGCTGCGGATGTATTCGTCTCCCAGGGAGTCGAAGAGGTCCCTGGCCTTGGCGAGGCAGCGCATGAGCGCCCATTGGGCGTTGAGCGATTCCTCGCGGATCAGGCGGAGGGTTTCGGAGTAGATGAGCCGATCCCGCAGGATCATCTGGTGGACTTCCAGAACGTGGGCCTGCTCCTTGAAGTCTTGATGTATGCCTTTCCTGATGGCTTCGAGGTCTCTTTCAGCCGTTGAAACGGCTTTCTCGAACCTTAAGCATTCCTCGGCGACGGCGTCTTCCCCCTCGACCTTGTCCTTGGGAATGGGGACACGCCCCCGTTCGAGGAGGAACGCCTTGCCGATGGCGATTCCGGGAGAGACCCCGATGCCCTGGATGATTCTCGAGGATCGATTCATGTCGACATCCCAGGGTGCGAATATTCAGCGGGAAGGGCTTCAGAGCCCAAATGCAGAATCATCGATGAGCCTTTCGGCCCTGAGTCCGGGGGATTCCGAACGAGCGCCCCGGCCGGAATGAAACCGGGAACATCGATCAAAGCTCACCGAACTTCGTTTGAAAGAGAGCCGCCAGGGCGTTCATGGCCTGACCGGCATCGGGACCGCTGGCGTATATTCGCACCTTGCTTCCGTGCGGACAAACGAGGGTCATCAGATCGAGAATGCTCTTTCCGTTGACCTTGTGGTTATCGCACTTGGAGACCCAGACCTCAGCTTCGAACTGGCTTGCAACCTTGACGATTTGAGCGGCAACCCGGGCGTGTATTCCCAAACGATTTGCTACTGTGAATTCCTGCTCCAAAGTGACCGTCTCTCTGGAATCGTGGTTCAATGCAGAATCCCCTCGTTAAAAAGTCCCGCCGTCTCTTAGCATACGGGTTATGCGAAGTCAACTCACACTCGAATGCAACGCGCAGTGGGCGCTGCGTGCCGGCTCGACCTGGAGGAAGCCTCCTCGACGGAGGCGTCGGAAAGCATCCGTTCGGGCGCGCACGGGGGAGATTCACCGAGGCCGGCAGGCAAGCCTGAATGGGATGCCGCAAGCGTCCGTTCGTGGGGCAACCCGTCGGATGAGCAACGCGCTTTTTGCTTTGCGCCGATTCGCGATTGACGGCGCGATGATTCTCTCGCGGACCGACGGAGTTCCCGGTTACGGCAGACCACGATCATGCTTTCTCCTGGATATATACGTTTAGCTGAATTCGAAGCCATTTGCAACGGGGCTGTCCCGACACGGGGCTGTCCCGACACGGGGCTGTCCCGACACGGGGCTGTCCCGACACGGGGCTGTCCCGGCGCTCGAAGTCCAAGCCCGGAAAATCCGAAAAGGACGGGCTGAGCCTTGCGATGTTCATGCCACATTGTCACAGGAAAGGATGAAGAACCGCATGGGAAAAGGCGGTGCGCCCAGGGCAGCTTTTTTTGCGCCCCATGGAGGGATTGCTGTGGTATAAGGAGCGCTCGTTCGGAGTTTTCCTTTTGTTCGAGACAGGAGCTCAACCAAGTGAATTTTTACCGTTTTGAATCTTCCGTGAGTCGTGCCGACAGGTACATTCTCAATGGGCACAGGAGCGGGCTGCTGTGGTTTACCGGGCTTTCCGGGAGCGGCAAGTCGACCCTGGCGCATGCCGTTGAAGCGCGACTCTTTCAAATAGGGGTGCGCAGCTACGTGCTCGATGGCGACAACATTCGGCACGGGCTGAACAAGGATTTGGGTTTGACCCCCGAGGACCGGATGGAAAACGTCCGGCGCATCGCCGAAGTCTCCAAGTTGATGGTCGACGCTGGCCTGTTGGTGTTCACGGCTTTCATTGCGCCGTATCGCGAGAGCAGGCGATTCGTGCGGGAATTGATGTCGAAGTGGCCGTTCTACGAGTGCTACGTCAAATGCCCGCTCGAAGTGTGCGAACAACGAGACCCCAAGGGATTGTACAAAAGGGCCCGGGCCGGCGAGATCCTCAACATGACCGGTCTGTCGGCCCCCTATGAAGAACCCGAAAATCCGGAGCTGATCGTGGAGACCGACCGAGACTCTTTGGAGGTTTCCGTGGATATCGTCATCCGGTTCCTCGAAAGCCGCGGTCTGATCGGTTAGCTTTTGTCCAGGCAAGACGGTTTGCCGGGGAGTCCTCGTTGCGTTGCCTCCGGGACGCTCTCTGGAGTGAGCGCGTCCTGGAATCCGTTTTGCATAGCCCCGTTGGTCAATTATTATGGAGTCGTTTTTTGCCGTATGGCGGCAAAGCCGTCAAGCGGGCGCCGATGTTACGCAAGAGGTATATTGAATGTTGTCTGGGGTGACTGTTCTTTGGTGGAAACGCGCAACATGGATTGCGGCGTTGTGCTTTCTTCTTTGTTTGGGATGGTGTCCGGCGTCCTTTGGAGCAACATCGACCAATGTGCCGGTGGAACACTGGTCTTACTCTGCCATCGAGCGGCTTGAGGCATTCGGATTGATCCATTCGAACCTCCAGGGCATGCGTCCCTTCACTCGTTACGAGATGGCGCGCCTGATCAGGGAGGCCCAGAACGCACTGGAGGTTTCCGACAGGAAGCTGCCGCCTTTGATCGCGCACCTGCTGGAAAAGCTTCAGCGGGAGTACAAAGCGGAGATTGACTCCTGGGGGGCAGCCACTCGAAACAACAGCTTCTTCAAACCGATTGAAGAAGCGCAAGTGCGCTACGTATACACGGATGGCGATCCCCGGCACTATACGGGTTATCCCGGCACCACCTACAGAGTGAACGCAAACGAAGGCACGCCGATGGTTTACAACAACAACGGCGTTGTTTACGGCAAGTACAACAACTTCTCCCTTCAGTTTTCTTCCACAATGGGGGTCGGGGACTATTTCGCGGCTTATGTGGAGCCGATCCTCCTGGTGCAACAGAACGAAGGGCATTCGAAGAATGTGCATGATACGGTGAATGGCGATTTGCTCAAGGGGTATGGGAAGCTGTCGTGGTCGAATGTGGAACTGGAGTTCGGCAGAGATTCCATGTGGTGGGGGTACGGATACCACGGGGATCTGCTGCTGACCAACAACGCGACCCCCTTTGACATGATCAGGCTATCCAACCCCGAACCGGTAATCCTTCCGTGGTACTTCAGTTACCTTGGGCCTTTTAAATTCAGCATTTTTTTCTCGAGGCTCGAAGATTACTTGGTTCGTTCTTTTGCGAACGTGCCCATCGCAAAAAGGGAGATCAAGGTCGGAACGGTCGGCACCGGCGGATGGCGGATCGACTTCAAGCCTCATGGGCTGTTGGAAATCGGCGTGAGCTCGACCTTCATTTTAGGAGGGCCGGGCGCTCCCCCCCTGAGCGCCAGTGACATACTGGGACTATTCGGTCTGAGTGTCACCCAGGCGAGCACCAATGTCAACCAGTTGGGCTCTTTCGATTTCCGGCTCCGGCTTCCGTGGCTTCGCAATTCGGTGCTTTACGGAACCTATGCCGGAGAGGATACGGGGGGGCTGGGCGGGCCCTGGTACACGTACGTGTTCAACGACGTCGGGTATACCATGGGGCTTTACGTACCACGGTTGACGGATGACGGGATGACGGATCTGCGTGTCGAATGGTCGAAAAACGCCACCATCGTGGATCAGACCCCCGGCGTCTGGTACGGCCACGGCGTTTTCATCGGCGGGTATGCACACGACGACCTCATTATCGGCCACCACATGTTTGGCGACGCGGAGGACCTTTTCGTGCGAGTCACCAGGTACATCACCAAGGACCTGCTGGTGGGGGTGGACTACGATTTCATGGAAAGAGGAATCACGCTGAGTCCGGTCCAGGAAACGGTCAACGAGTGGGGTGCCGATCTCAGTTACGACCTTACGGATCACCTGAGTGTCGGGGCCCGGTACGGCTTTCAGCATGTGGATAACTATGATTTGCAGCGCGGTGTCAGTCGTCACAACCATCTGCTGATGACGGTCCTGAAAGTGGACTTCTGACGGCCCGTGTACGGTGTGCGGCCCCCGGGCTGCCCGCTGCAAAACACTGCACGGATGTGGAAGGCAGACAATCCCGCAGAAGGCGTGCGCGAACGGGCTCCGAAAAACATGCCCGGGGCGCGGGTGCCGCGTTCGGGTACACATAGAGATTTCTGAAGTGAAGGTACCGTAGGAATTGAGAGTTCTTGTCCATGCATCAAATGCCGTTGGCATAGGGGCGGTCCAGGTCGTCGGCTCTTTGCTCACCCCGATGCTCAAACGGCTCGCGAGTCATGAGACGGTTTTGTATCTGCCCCGTGAATTCGATTTGAGCAGAATCCCGCCGCGATCGTCATGCAAAACGGTTCAAGTGAGTAGAAAGATGAAGCCGACTCTGAAAAACTGGCTTCCCAACGCAGTGTCGCGCATGGTGGAATGTGCCTTGCCACACCGCTGTTTTCAAGGTTTCGACCGGTGCATGGTACTGGGAGATATCCGGCTGTACGGCGTCAACGAACAGGTAGTCCTGGTCCGCTAGCCCCATTTGGTCGATCCGGCAATAAATGAGCAGTCCTCGAAGGCCCTTCACTACCGGCTGATGCGGTGGCTCTTTCGAAGAAACCTGAAATTCGCCAAGCATGTGGTTGTCCAGACGGGAGTGATGAAAGAGCAGCTCGCAGGCTTTCACCACATATCTCCCGGCTTGATCGCGGTTATTCCTCACCCTGCCCCGGACTGGTTTACCCTGAGCACCGAAATCGGCCGGAAAGCGGTTTCGGAAGTCTTTAGACTTTTTTGCCCGACGGCGCTCTATCCGCGCAAGAATCACGTCATTTTCGAAAAACTCGTGTCATTTGTCGACGAAGGGGAATTCAGGCTCAAGGTCATTGTGACCGTGGCCCGTTCGGAACTGCCTTATGCCGGCTGGCTTTGCGAGGAGCAGGCATGCTATTTTGACCCGAACAGCGGCCGGTCTGCCGCCGAAGCCATTCGGAGGTTGAGGCAGCAGGCGTTAGGGAAGCCAGACGCAAAGCTCCGGCGAAGCTGCCTCGGGATTGGGATGAAGTCGCCGCACGGATGGTGGAATTTGTGGTGCATTGAATGCAATGCGGTTCCTCGATCTCCGGACCGGAGGTCTTGCCCTGTCGATCATCGCCGCCGGCCAATTCGTCAATGTCGTTACCGGTTCGGTGGGTTACCTGCTGATGATGTGCGGATATGAACGCCTCATGAAAAACACCACCGCCATGTCGGCAATTGTGAATATTTTAGCCAATGTGCCTCTCTGTCCCCGTTTCGGCGTGAATGGAGCAGCGGTTGCGAGTGCAATCACCCTGATCGCCCAAAACCTGATTGACGCCATCTTCGTTTGGCGGCGGCCGGGCATATGGACGATGCCGATTTTGCGATCCCAAAGGCGGATCGCATGAGAGGCGGCGTCTTTTGCCGAGGTGCGCAACTGGGTCAAAATGGTTTCTCCGACGGGACGAGTCATGTTATAAGATAATCTTTAGTTTGCAGATAGCCGGAAGACCGGGGCCGGTCCACAAGGAGAGACCGGGTGCGACGGCCGCTGGGCAGTCGCCGCCACACGCGATCGCGGGTTGTTTTTGCCGGAGCTCAAACCGCAATGCGGGGAAGTTTGGGAAGGAGACATGAGCCTTGCCTGATGCTGTCGTGACGATGGAGAGGACCGCAGAGCCCAACGGGTTTCTCACCCTAATGCAGTCATTCACCTTCGTGTGGGGATTCATGCTGATCGTTCTGGTTCCGATCTCGCTGATCACCATGGGGACGGGTTTGACCCTGTTGTGGGCGGAGGGGGTCGCCGGCTACCTGATTCTCTTCACACCGGTTCTCTTCCGGCGGGAATACGATGTGTTCGAACCCATCAGCTTCGTGATGCTGACCACCACGCTGGGCTTCACACTGAGGGCGGTCTACATCGCGTTCTTCACCAACGACAATATCAACCGCGAACTATTGCTTGGTCACACCAAGGCCTTCTTGGTGCCGGGTGGAGCGCTCTGCCTCATCGGGTTGGTGGCGCTCGTTGCCGGTTATGCCACGAGCTTTCCCGCAATCAATGTAGGGAAGTTCTCTTTTATCCGAAATGATTTGTGGAGAACGAAACGGCTCTATTTCATCGCTCTTCTGTTCACGCTCGTTTCGTTTGGATCTATTGTCCTGTACGTCAAGACGCTGGGCATCGGTACTTTTGTTCTGAGCACATTATCGGAGAAACACCAGTATGTAGTCGAGAATGCGATGTATAAATACTCTTCCCTGGGGTACTATCGATGGGGTGCATCGCTCGTGGTTCCCGCCTTCTACATGTATCTGGTCTGGTTTGGCGAATCGAAGAAACGATTGTTTTACCCCAGTGGGATTCTTGTTATTTTAATGGGACTGCTATCTCTTGTCTTCCCTTTTATCAACAGCAGCCGAAGCGATGTCATCAGCATACTGATCATTACGTTGATTATTTGGCACTACAGGCGGAAACAGTTGTTGCTCAAAAAGCTGGTCCTGGCCATGGTGGTGTGCATTATGCTGATCATGGTCATGACCGCGCTTCGCAAGCACGACATCAATGTCAATCAGGCGTCAAGCGAAAGTTCCAGTGAAAAAATCATGCAAACCCTGGTCGGCAGCCGGAACTTCTTTGGCATCGATAAGATGGCGCATGTGTTGGACGCGGTTCCCGGGAGGTTGGAGTATTGTAATGGTTGGACATTTCTGACCTGGATTGTGGCGCCGGTGCCTAGGACCATGTGGCTAGAAAAACCGGTGATCCAGATCGGGTCGATCATTGGTCGGGATCTGTACAAGACCAAAGACATGTCGGGGAAGGGAGCTGGGATTCCACCGGGTTTCGTGGCGGAGCTGTACTGGAACTTCGGCCTCCTCGCCGTGCCCGTGGGCATGTTTATGTTGGGATGTTTTCTTAAGGTGTTCTACAAGAGTTTCCTGCCACTCCTGAGGAACAACAAGAATGCTCTCCTGATATATGTCTCGATCATAATGTCTCCCGCCTTGGATCTTCTCGGGAATTCCATAAGCTCATGCATGATTGGCCTCCTGCTCCAAACGATCCCTGCCGTCCTGGCTTTATACTTTGTCGGGAAACGCCGGCCGATTGAGGTTTGACAACAAGAATCCGGGGGACTGTTTTGGGTGATGCCATTTCAGGAGGGTTTCGACGCGCCTTCGGTCGGGGCCAGTGGAGCTGAATCTTTGCTTTGCATGCGCCGTGGGAAGAGGGAACTGCGCCGTGTCGTTCAAACAGGACTTGAAAGAGGAATGTCCGCGCAGGGGCATTCTCGGACGGATTGGGGACGGAAGGGCCGTTGCCCTGGCCGCCTTATGTGCAGGGCAACCGACAGCGTTTGATTGACGATGCGCGGGAAAGACCCTGTGCAGGCCGGAGACAGTTGGCTTTCTTGTGGTTAAACTGGAATGCGCGATGGGAAGGAAGAGTCATGCCGCTGCCCACATTCATCATCCCGGGAGCGCCAAAGGCGGACACTACGTCGCTCTGGGGCTATCTGAACGAACATCCTCGAGTTTGCATGGCCCGGATTAAAGAGCCCCATTTCTTTGCCAGGTACCGCGGGGAACTCGAAGAGGGGATTCCCAGACCCGGAGCGAAACGGTTCGTGCATTTCAAAAAAGGAATCGAGTGGTACGAGGGCCTGTACGCATCGTGCGGAAACGCTCTTGCGAGGGGAGGGGCCTCCACCGAATACTTCAGTGCCCCTGATTCCGCCGAACTCATCAATGAATGGGTCCCCGGCGTCAAACAGCAGACATTGCCCAGGTTCAGAGGATTGCAGAAGCTGATCAACCGCTTCAGATATTCGAATCTTGCCAAGAAAATTCCGGACCCGCATGGTTCTATCTGGGAAAACTCAGAGAATCTCTGGGGCGGGCGACAATGGTTGCCAACCGCTACAGTCCCATGCCAAGCGATCTCCGTTCGGAATTGACTCAAAGGTTCCAGGACGACATGGCCTATGTGGAAGAGCTCCTGGGCCGGGAACTCGATCAGTGGAGAACGCCCTGACTGCCATGTCTTTTCCATTGCCGCACGGAGTGGTCCGGCGCTGGGCAGGGAAGTGTGTGCCCCCCCGGCCGAGACCGCGAAGAAACGGACGGTGTCCGGGGGCCTGTTTCCTGACAACGACAGACGGGCTTCGGCTCGTGGAGGTGTAAACACCAATGAGTCACAGGGACACTATCGCCAGGTTGCTGACAGAGGTGAACCGATATCTGACCCTGCTGGTTCGAAGGAAGCCACAATTGCGACTCATGTTGTCCGCGGAGACGGTGAAATACCCGACTAAGGGGAGGACTTGTTTTATGCAGTCCAACACCCCGACTCGCCCCCGTGGACTATCATTCCTCCTACGGCAATATATTCCACTGCTGCGTGCAAAAAACGGGAAGTCAATGGATCGGCTCGCTGCTTGCGGATTTGATGACACATCGGTACTGTGGTCTGAGGCATTACGCCTATCAAACCTGGACCATGAAGGGCTACGATCCGAGACGGCTTACCGAAAGAAGTTTCAGCGAACCGTTTCCCATCAACACCGTTGTCAGCCCCCTCTACATCGACTACGGCAACTACGCGAACATTCCCAAGCTGGGGACGCACAAGGCATTCTTCGTGACGCGCGATCCCGGGGGAAAAAGGAGCATCCTTGTCATCAGAAACCCGATGGATGTCATGGTGTCCTATTGTCACTACCTTCGGTTTTCAAAAGAGGATTTCGTTTTTGCCAGGCGGGGTCGAAGCGGGGCATGGAAGGTAGAATTTCAAGACTAGGACGTGGGTTACTATGATAACCTCAAGAAGAAGTTTAATTTCGACCTCTACTGAGCGGCATAGGTTCCATTCGGCTCAGGTAACTCCAGTTTCCGTTTGGGTGAACCGGACGGCGAATGATGAGGGTCCCTGACGTTCGATTTCGGGCAGTCGGTTCGAGATGATCTTTCCGAGTGCGCGATACCGTCGAGATGGTTGCGGAATGGATAACCGCCTGTTTGTGGTCTATCGCAGGAGTTCGCTCGTTGGCATGAAGACAAGCAAAGGGATTTCATTACTGAATCAGGCAGGAGGTCTGCTCTCCAGGGAATTGGCTGCAGCATTGGCAGAGAACTGGGGGCAGGTGTATTTTTTCGGACCGGATGACGGAGCCGGCTATGCAAACGGCGTCACCCTAATCAAGATGCCGTCCTACCGAAGGGCCAGTTTCTTCTCTCGTTTGGGCAGTTGGCTGAGTTATCTCTTCAAGGCAGGCGTTCGAATCCTGCGCGAGAGAGGGCAGGGACCTCTGTGCATCGTTACAAACCCGCCCATTGCACCTGTCCTGGGATATTTGGCCAAGAAGCTCAGGAAGAGGCCTTACGCTCTGCTGTTCTATGATATGTATCCCGAAACGTTGATCCGCTTTGCGGGGGTTCGTCCGAACTCCATGCTGGTCAGGTTATGGAGAGCCATGAACGCGGTTTGCATCCGGAATGCAGACGCCGTGGTCACCATATCGCCGCAGTTGGCCGATACTCTGCGTGCCTATTGTTCCGGTCCGGGTGCTTGCGCGCCCGTGGAAGTCGTCCCGACCTGGGTCGATACGAACCTCATTCACCCTGTGGCCAAGCACGAGAACCAGTTTGTTCACAAGCATCGGCAGCTTGATAAACTCACCGTGCTTTATGCCGGCAACATGGGTGCCGTCCACGATTTGAGCATGCTGCCGGACATCGCCGAGCAGCTGCGAGATGAGTCGGAAGTCGGTTTCATGATCGTGGGCGACGGGTTTGGCAAGAAGGCGATTGCGGACAGAGTCGCGCGACTTGGACTCACCAACGTTACACTCCTGCCGTTCCAGGATGAAAAGGACCTGCCTTTCCTGCTTGCCGCCGCCGACATTTCGCTCGTGGCGCTGGCTCAAGGATCGGAAGGGATCTCCATGCCCAGCAAAACCTATTATGCCATGGCCGCGGGAAGTGCCTTGCTGGGGATCAGTTCTGCAGGCAGCGACCTGGCGGAGGTCATCCGCAACTTCGAATGCGGAATAAACGTCGAGCCGGGTGATGTTGATGCGGCGGTGCAGGCGATTCGAAGTCTGTCCAGCGATCGTCGGGCCTTGAACCGATACCGCAATCAAGCACGCCGATCGGCTGAGCAATACTTCGGCAGGGAAGTCTGCGCGCGGAGGATGTTGGATATCATCGGGCGATCACTGAACCGGTAGACATCCCGTAGATTCCATGAGGGTGGAGCCTGACCAAACGTCACCCCGGCGGAAGCGAACGTAGGGCGGGCACGGCTTTATCGTTCCCACGACCGGATCCGGTCAACACAGGGCAATTCCGGGACGCGACCCTGAACATCGAAGGGAAATGCAAATGCGGTCCAAGACCTCCAAGAGGTTGTTCGACCTCGCCGTTGCGGCAACGGCTTTGGCGATTGCGAGCCCCATGATGGCTGCGGTCGCCCTCCTCATTAGATGGAACATCGGGTCTCCCGTGTTGTTCAGACAGCGTCGTCCCGGGCTCAACGGGAAACCATTTGAGATATACAAGTTCCGCACCATGACCGATGCGCGGGATGCGGACGGGAACCTGTTGCCTGACGACATGCGTCTGACCCGCCTGGGACGGTTTCTTCGTTCCACCAGTCTTGACGAGCTCCCGGAGATTCTCAACGTGTTGAAGGGAGAGATGAGTATCGTCGGACCGAGACCACTGTTGATGCAATACCTGGGTCGTTACACAACGGAGCAGATGCGCAGGCATGAAGTGAAGCCCGGTATCACGGGATACGCCCAGATCAACGGACGTAACGCAATTGAATGGGAAGAGAAGTTCAAACTAGACGTATGGTATGTCGATCATTGTTCTTTCGGGCTTGACATGAAGATCATCGCCATAACGGCGCTCAAGGTTCTGCGTCGTGAGGGGATCAGCCAACCGGGGCAGGCGACGGCCCTGGAATTCATGGGCAATCCTCCCGCCTGAAGCCGTACCCGGGGGGAGATCGAGAAGGCGGACGTATGAAAAGGAAATCCATAGCGGTTTATGGAGCTGGAGCCTGTGCCAGGGAACTTGCCTGGCTCATCCAATCATGCAGCGGACACGAGAAGTCCTATGAGGTGCTTTGCTTCATCGACGACAATGAAGCGCACCACGGTCGAATCGTGAACGATATTCCCGTCATGGGTCTGAATGAGGCTTGAAGTCGGTTCCCCGATGCCCGCGGGGGGGGGGTCGGGTACCCCGACGTTCGCCGGACCCTCATGGAAAAGGCGGCGGCGGGTTTCGGTTTCGAAACGATCATACATCCCCGTGTGGAAATTTCCCGCTGGGTCGAAAAAGGCACCGGCACGGTGATATGCGCGGGCAGCATCGTCACAACCAACATCATCCTGGGCGAACACGTTCAGATAAACCTCGACTGCACGGTCTGTCACGATGTCATCATGGGCGACTACACCACTCTCGCTCCAGGGGCGCGCGTTTCCGGTTGCGTCCATATGGGCCGGGGAGTATACATTGGCGCAGGGGCTGTGATCATCAACGGTACCCTGGACAGCCCCTTGACTATTGGCGATGGGGCGGTGATCGGCGCGGGTGCCTGCGTCACGAAGTCGGTTGCTGCCGGGGCGACAGTGGTCGGGGTTCCCGCGACGCCGGTGTCCTAGGGTTGCCTCCCGGAAGTTGCACGATACCAACACCACGGATCGAATGGATCCGTCGTTCCGGCGAACGCCGGAATCCAGCTCCTTGCCGGTGTGCTCGACCAGCTGAGGCAAAATCCACTGGGCCCCGGCGCCTGACCCGGACTCCGATCCGGGGTCCGCAGGGGTTAGGTTTGTTCAGGCTTTGTTGTCTGGGGTTCTGGAGTGCCGCGCTGGAATGCGGCATCAATTGCTGGTTGGGCTCCCTTATGCAAATCGAATCGAAAATATTTGATGAATCGAGTCCAGGCTTTCCGCAGAGCCGGTTCACGATATAGGGAAGCATTTATTGACTCCATTACGGGCTTTGATGATTTGATAAGAGGTATGTGGTGATAGACGGTAAAAAAAGGATTTTCCTTTCTCCTCCCCACATGGGGGGGGAAGAATTGAGTCTGGTCCGGGAGGCCTTCGAAAGCAACTACATTGCTCCCTTGGGGCCGATGGTGAATGCCTTTGAAGAGGAGTTTGCCGAAGTAGTGGGCATCCCCCATGCACTGGCGCTTTCCAGCGGGACAGCCGCCATGCACCTCGCGATGCGGGTGCTTGGGGTGGAACGCGGAGACGAGGTGATCGCATCGACGCTCACCTTCATCGGAAGCGTCACTCCGGCTGTCTTCCAGGGGGCCGCTCCCGTTTTCATCGACTGCGACCGTGTCTCGTGGAATATGGATCCGGATTTGCTGGCCGAAGAACTGGAGGATTGCCGGAAGCGAGGGAAATTACCGAAGGCTGCGATTCCCACGGACTTATACGGTCAGTGTTCCGACCTCGACAGGATCATTGGAGTCTGTGCTCCTTACGGGGTGCCGGTCGTGAGCGACGCGGCGGAGGCTCTCGGCGCCCGTTACAAAGGACGGCATGCAGGCGCCGGTGCCAGGGCTGCGGTCTTCTCGTTCAACGGCAATAAAATCATAACCACCTCCGGTGGAGGCATGCTGGCATCAAGTGACGCCGCTTTGGTCGAGAAAGCGCGGTTCTTGTCTCAACAGGCTCGCGAACCGTTCCCGCATTATGAACATACGGAGATCGGGTATAATTATAGGATGAGCAACGTGCTGGCAGCGATCGGAATAGGTCAGATCCGGGTCCTCGGGGACAGAGTGGAAGCAAAGCGAAAGATTTTTGAATATTACAGGAGTGCCCTGAACGACATTCCGGGAATCGAATTCATGCCGGAAGCGGCTTATGGAAAGTGCAACCGCTGGCTGACCGTCGTACTGATCGACCCCAAGGTCGTGGGGGCAGACAGAGAAACGGTGCGGGTCGCGCTCGAAGCGGAGAATATCGAATCGCGCCCGATGTGGAAACCGATGCATCTGCAGCCCGTGTTCAAGGGATGCCGGGTGCGGGGCGGTTCACGGAGCAGCGCACTTTTTGAAAAGGGCCTGTGCCTGCCTTCGGGGACGGCCATGACGCCGGATGATCTCGACCGGGTCATAGGCGTGGTAAGGCGGGTTGCGTGTAAATGATGGCAAGGGCGTGGTATGGTGGGAGTGAGCGGACATTGAAAGTCCAGACTTCTTGCTGGAGCAAGAATCACGAAGAAGCTCCCGCTGTCGATGGCACTGTTGATAACATTCTGCCTTCATGTTACAGTCGCGGGTGCCGAGACTGCAGCAAGTCTTTTTGTGATTGGATAGGATGGAGCCGGTCTCAGGAATGTCAAAATGTTCCTCGACCAGGGAAAGCTTCCCAACCCTAAGAATTTCTTGGGGAATGAGGGTGGTCAGCTTGTCCCTCTCGAGACGATGGAATTGAGCGTAACCTTGCCCAACCGGACGACTTTCTGGACGAGGCTCACCCACGATCAATCGGGTGTGATCGGCAATATGAGCCTTCAGCGCCACAGATTCTTCCAAGGACAGACCTTTGATGTCTTTACCTACTACGCCGTTTGAGAGGATACTTCTCAAGAATCGGCTTTCGGGTGCGAGAGGAATGCGTCGACAGGTTCATCCGGTATCCGGTGGATCGCAGGCTTGTTGTGCGCGGTTGCGATTGAGGAAGGAGACTGCCATGAAGAGAACTCTCGGTGCCATCCTGATCCTGGGCATCAGCCTGATGATCGGTTTTGCACACCCGATCTCCTTTGCGCAGGAGTCCCGCCCGTCTTCACCCCATTCTTCCGCCGGGCCATACAAGGGTTTCGGCCATGCATGGGAAAACAACGACCTGGGAATAAGCAATCAGGTCCCGGAACCATGGACCGCTATTCAGTATGGCAGTGATTCATTGAAGTGTTGGGGGCGGGAGTATCTGCTCTCGAAGAGCATCCTGCCTCGACAGATCACGAGCCAGGGTCAGGAACTGTTTGCAAGGGCGCCGGGCATCGACCTAGTGATCGAGGACCGAAGCGTCTTCTCCGATCAACGTACCCAACCCACTTTGACGCTCAAAGGGCATAACAGGGGGCAGTATCAGATCGTTCATTCGGCGGAAGGGTATCGGGTCGAGAGCACGGCCTCCCTGGAATATGACGGCTTTTTCAGGATCGATATCACGGTGACTCCCCGGAAGCCGATGACGATCAATCAGCTGCAGCTGAATTTTCCATTTCATGCAAGAGTCGGCCGGTTCTACAGTCGTTTCCTCGAATACGACTTCGAGACTCATTTTCTCGACCGGGGGGACTTCTCAAATAGCTTCGGACGGATTGGCCATCCGATTCAGATGAAATTCAATCCTGCCGTCTGGATCGGTAACCACGATATAGGATTGGAATGGGTGTGCGAGACGAATGCGGGATGGTCGTCGGACAATCCGGGAAGAGCCATACAGATTCAGCCGGGAGCGGATGCGGTGTCGATGCAGATCCAGGTTGTATCGAGGCCGTTGAGGATCACGCAGCCCTATACATTCAGCTTTGCGTTGTATCCCACGCCCGTCAAGAAGCTGCCTGATGACTGGCGTGCGTACCACCTGACTCAACTTGCCGCAAAACCGGAAGCATTGGATACGCGAACCCAAAAAGTATATGCATTGGGCTGGGGACCGAAGGCTTTCCCCGTAAAGTACATCGGCCTTCCGGTGTCGGAACCCTCATCGGCGTCTGCTGTGGACCTGATGCTCGGTGAAGGAGGAGAAGTCCCGGCGGGAGGCGGCGAGTCGGCGGCGGCCAGGATCGCGAACGCTCGAAGGCGGGTACGGGATCTTGGAATGAAGTTCATTCCCTATTCTGCTCTTTACGGCATGCCGGCAAGACTGCCTCACGGCGAATGGAAGGACTACGCTTCCGTATGGGGCACGATGCAGCCCGAGGGAGCGATCAAAAACCCGATTTGGGCGATGTTGGAGGGGATCCCGAGGGGGGAGCCGAGCCGAATCTCTACCTGTCTTTATCCGAAAAGCTACCGCGATTTCCTGGTCTGGCACTTCGTTCAGGCCATCGAGAAAGACGACATCGACGGCCTCTACCTCGACCTGGCCTCTCCGAATGTGTTGTGCCGCAATCGCAATCATCCTCACGGGGAGCATGTGGGAGCGGGAGGTGTCTACTACCCCTTCTTCTGGCAGCGGGAGCTCATGCAACGGCTGTACGTCGCCTGCAAATCCCGCAAGCGCGACTTTTTCATGACCGTACATCATGCGAAGATGCCCATCGTCTGTTCCGGTTTTTCAGATCTGGTCCTGAGCGGGGAGGCGCTGAACGTCTTTTTCAGGGGCCCTTCGTGGACAATGAAGCGGGCAAGGGAAGATCCCTCCGTATATGTGCCGGACTACGGGCGGCTTCCCGATGAGCTCTACGAGATCCAGTATTCGCAGCGCAAGGGCTTCATCAGCATGCTGCTTCCCCAGATCATGAAGGCTAATGAAAAGCTGATGAGGAGCAGACCTCAGCTGTTGGACAAGTATACGCGCACCCTTCTGTCGCGTGCAGCCCTCTACGACATTCCGCTCGAGGCCGTCAGGATGGGCAAGGAGGCCTACAATTCGTTTCTGAGGGCTCAGCAGCGCTTCGGCTGGCTGACGGGGTCCGACCACTACGGACCCTGGGAATCGGGAAGGTTCTTGAGTTCCGGTGCCGACAGACTGAAGGTCGCACTTTACGCAAAGCCCAAAGAGAACAAGGTCATGGTCGTCCTGGCCAATTACAGCGCGGAGCTTGTTCGGGAGACCGTCTCAATCAATCCGGAGGCGCTCCGCAAGGTCGGCCTGAACGTATCGAAAAGCCTGCGGGCGCGGGAGGCGATGGAAGACAAGCCGTATCCGGTCGAAAACGGTCGTATTCAGATCAGCGTGCCGGGAAATGACTTCCGGATGCTCATTCTTCAATGAGACCTGCGTGGAGCGTTTGCCGGATGTTCAATGACAAGGTTGCGGTATTGCCCTTCCTGAGCAAGCTCGACGCTCATATGAAAGAGATCCTGCACAGGGCCTCCATTGCGTTTGTGCTCAAGGTGGCGGCGGCAGGGTTGACTTTCGCCTTCAATGTGGTCCTGGCCCGCCTGCTGGGTCCTCACGGAGCGGGCCTTTATTTCCAGGTTTTCACGGTGGCAACGATTGCCGCCGTGGTCGGCCGCCTGGGGTTGCCCAATACGCTGGTGCGTTTTACAGCCGGCAATGCCGCCGTGGGAGAATGGGGAAGCGTAAAGGGCGTATACTCAAAGGGCATGCGGTTTGGTCTTTGCGGTTCGCTGGCCACTGCGGCGGGCATGTTTTTCCTTGCGCCCTGGCTGGCCGACAGCGTGTTTTCGAACCCCGAGCTGGTTACCCCCATTCGCTGGATGTCCGTTGCGGTTGTTCCCTTCTCCGTTTCCTTCCTTTACGCACAGCTGCTCAAAGGATTGAGACAGATTGCCGGTGCCATATCGGTCGAGAGCGTCTCGATACCCGCCTTTTGCCTGCTTGGAACCATTTTCCTCGTCCCGGGCTGGGGTGTCCAGGGCGCCATCTGGGCTTACGCGGGGGCTTCTGCGATATGTCTGCTGATCGGCTGGTGTTTGTGGCGACGTGCTGCGCCTCAACTGCGGGGTATCGAGGGGCACTTTGCCGCCGGGGAGCTGCTTCGCAGCAGCGGTCCTCTTTTGTGGATGAGCATTCTTCAGTTGATCACTCACTGGTCTTCGACGCTCATGCTTTCAATGTGGAGAAGCAGCGCGGACGTAGGTGTCTTCAGCGTGGCCAATCGCACCGCGGCGCTTACGAGCTTTGTGCTCATCGCGGTCAACAGCATTGCGGCTCCGAAGTTTGCGGCGCTCTACCGCAAGGGGGACCTGACGGCACTGGGTCAGACAGCGCGGAACTCCGCGAAACTGATGAGCATCATGGCTTGCCCTGCGCTGGTGGTCTTTATGCTGGCTCCCGGACAGGTAATGAGCATCTTCGGCCCGCAGTACGAAGGCGGGAAATGGACGCTCTCGATTCTGGCTGCAGGCCAGTTTGTGAATGTCGTGACGGGTTCGGTGGGCTATCTGCTCATGATGTGCGGGCATGAGCAGCTGATCATGAAGGTGACCGCCCTGAGTGCATTCATCAACATCGTCTTGAACGCCGCCCTCATTCCCGAGTTGGGAGTGACCGGGGCGGCCATTGCGGACGCAACCACCTTCGGCCTGCAGAATCTCATCATGGCGTGGTTCGTATGGCGGAGGCTCGGCATATGGACCCTGCCTTCCTTCGGTATCGTTGGGAAACCTCAAAGAACTTCGATCAGTGAAGCAAACGAGGCTCCTCGGCGGTGATCCCGGTCACCGCCGGATTCCGGAACTGCTCCGATTGCACCAAGACTATACGTGAGGGAGTCAAATGCTTTTGCCCACATTCCTCATTGCCGGTGTTCCCAAAGGCGGGACGACGGCGCTTTGGGAATATCTGAATGAACATCCGGAGATTTTCATGGCTCGCGTGAAAGAGCCGCATTTCTTTTCGAGGGTGCGCGGCACATTGGAAAATGGAGTAAGAAGGCCGGGTCCCGCGCGCTTCGTCAACTTCAACAAGGGCGTGGAATGGTATGAGAGCCTCTTTGACGGCTCTGCTCATGCGCGGGCAAGAGGGGAGGCGTCGACGGAGTATTTCAGTGCACCCGACTCGCCGGACCTCATCAAGGAATTCATTCCCGATGTGCGAATGATCTATCTGCTGAGAGATCCCGTGATTCGACTTTATTCTCACTTCTGGTACGACCAGAAACTGGGCTGGGAGGGGTTGCACGATCATAAGATAACAGGAGAGGATGATCCCCTTCTGCAGTACTATGTCGGAGTGAGCCATTACAGGGTCCACCTGGAAAGGCATCTGTCGAAGTTCAGCAGGGACCGGATCCTGATCCTCTTGTATGAAGATTTGAATGCTCAGCCGCTCGAAACCTTTCGCAAGGTGTGCCGATTCCTCGGGGTGGACCCCGGATTCGTCCCGGCAGCTATCGGGAAGGCGTTCAATCCACAGACCCTGCCAAGGTTTCGGTTTTTGACAAGAGCGATCAACAAACTGAGGTATACTGAAGCATCCGATCGGCTGCCACGGAGGCTCCGCACTTTCCTGGGAAACGCCTGGAGATCGTTTGACGGGATTACCATGGTGGCTCATCGATATCCGCCGATGTCTCCCGCCCTGCGCTCCAGGTTCGTTGAGTGTTTTGCGGATGACATCGATTATGTGGAAAAGCTGGTTGGAAGAAGCCTCGATTCGTGGAGAGCCGCGTGATCATGGGTTCGACGGAATGATTCTTTTGGGATTGCAGGTATGAGCGCCGTCGCACAAATGCCGACAGACTGCATGGTGCAAACAAGGGCAGGGAACGAGACGCTGATCTTGCTGCACGCGCTGTGCCTTTGCCTCGGACTGACGCTTGCCGTCGTCGTTCCTTTTTCCCCCATGGCCGTTGGAATCGAGAAGGCCGTGATCCTCGGTATCGAGGTCGCGGCATTGCTGGTGCTCACCATTCCCGTTCTTTTCCGCAAGGAGTACGACCTTTTCGAACCAAACAGCTTCGCAATGCTGAACACCCTCATGGGCGTAACGCTGCAATGCCTGTATATGGTCTGCTGCGACACCGAAAACGTGCGGGCGATGTCGACGACATCTCGTGATACTTTATGGGGGAGAAGATCCTGGATACCATAGCCGGCAATATGAACTTTTTCGCCTTTTCCAAGACCTCCCACATTTTCGACGCCATCCCGGGCAAATTCGACTACCAGTATGGAGTGACGCTTCTCACGTGGCTTTTTCCGCCGATACCGAGGACCATGTCGATGGAGAAGCCGCCGGTGTTTACCGGCGCCGTCAGGGGGCAGAAGGTCTTCGAGACCATGGATCCCAGCGGGGAAGGTGCGGCGGTCCCGCCCGGGATTGTCGCCGAGCAGTTCTTGAATTTCGGGCATCTCGGCGTTCCCGTGGGAATGTTCATATTGGGTTATTGCCTGAGGCTTCTATACCGGAGTTTTCGGCCTCTGACGAGATGTAACAGGAGTGCCGTAGTCCTCTACGTCCCTTTTGTTTCTACCTGTTCTTTCAGACTGCCATCCGGCAGCCCCAGTCAGTGTGTGGTGGATGCCTCAATTGACCTGATTCCAATTGCATGTGGTCCTGCTGCAGTTTTGGGTGAGATTTTTTTGGGTTTGTGTTTTATCGGGCTGCTCCCCAGGAAAGCTCATGGCGAGAGCAGAAGTTGAGCGAGCGGCCGCGGGTGGAGGCGCGGAAAGGGTTCCATGCACAAATAGGCAGCCGGACCCTTTGGCCTGGTCATCATCGTGGACTGCGGATCATTCAAGAAGGAGGACGAAGTATGCAGCATGAGAGTAAGCTTGTCCAGGTGCTGACGGACATGAACCGGTTTTTGACCGTGGTCAGGCGAAGACATCCGAGGCTTCGCACCCTGGTTCCACCGGGTCTCATTAAGTATTTCAGCCAGGGCAAGTCCGTTCTCGCCGGACTGAGCGCGGCTCAAGTGGCCGTACTCCACCAGTCGAGCAATGTGAATATCTACCACTGTTGCGTTCACAAGACCGGGAGCCAGTGGATCATCTCCCTCTTGACGGATCTGGCGACGTACCGGTACTCGGGACTCAGGCACTTCGAATATCAGAGCGTCTTCTATGACGGTTACGACCCGAGAAGAATGACGGAACGCAACTTCAGCGAACCATTTCCCGTGCGTACGATCGTCAGTCCCCTGTACATCGACTACCACAATTACAGGAACATACCGAAATCGGGAAAACACAAGGCATTCTACGTGATTCGAGATCCAAGGGACGTGCTCGTCTCATGGTATCATTCCGCCAGGTATTCACACATCCCCATCGGGGAAATCCCCGCACTCAGGCGGACCCTGGCGGGATTGTCCCCAGTGGACGGAATCCTGTACTCCATAGATCACCTGGAGGATTTCGGAATGTTTTCCGCGATGAGGTCCTGGGCGGATAACGCGGGCAACGATCCGAACGTGCGGATGGTGCGCTACGAGGACCTGGCCACAAACCGCCTGGAGGTGTTCGTCGAACTCTTTCATTACCTGGATATCCCTATCCCGGACCACCTGCTTTCCGGGCTGATAGATGCCTACAATTTCAAGCGGCTGAGCGGTAGGGAGCAGGGGGTGGAGAATCGGAAATCCCATATCCGCAGCGGAAAGCATGGTTCATGGAAGAAGTACTTTGAACCGAATGTGGAATCCAGGTTCTATGATGTCACGGGGGATCTCGTTCAGCGGCTGGGCTATTGTTGAGAGGATGAATCAGGTGATCTTTCCGAAATTGAGCAGGATAGTAAAATACGGTCAAGGTGTTCTCGGGCTGAGAAGCGACGATGTCCTTCTGGCATCATTCCCCAAATCGGGCAACACCTGGGTGCGGTTTTTCTTCTGCAACCTCATCAGTCTGTGCGAGTGGCAGGGCAGGCTTGTGGACTGGACCGTGCTGGACGACACCATGCCCGAGCTTGGGGTCAGTAATCTGCTGGCTCCCTGGCCGCACAAATCTATTCCCAGGATCGTCAAGACGCACCAGAACTTCTGGCCCATCTTCAAGAGGATGAAGTCCGTTCTTATTGTGAGGGATCCGCGGGACGTCATGGGGTCCTACTACCATCAAATAGCGTCCGCCAAGTCGGCACGCTTCACAGGGGACTTTTCGGCGTTCATCCGGGACAGGGAATACGGCCTGGAGCAATGGTTCAAGCATTATCGGTCATGGGAGGGTCATGCTTCAGAGCTGTTTTTCTACGAAGATCTGCGCAGGGCGGATCTTGAAGGCTTCGGCAGGCTGCTGGATTGCCTGGGAATCCGCATGGATGCCGAGATCGTGAAGGACGCGGTTGAAAAATCCGAGTTCAAGAGCATAAGGTCCATCGAAAAGCAGTATGGGCTTTCAAGACCCGAGAAAATGAAAGAGGGTTTTCTCTTCACTCGCAAAGGGGAAAGCGGATCATGGAAGGAACTCTTCAGCGAGCGGGACCTGGACTATTACCTCTCTCTGAAGCGGAAATACCGGGTCAACCTGTATTGACTCGGGGCAGGCGTATCGAAGAAAAGGAGAATCCACATGGCTGTCAACACACCCCGCGATGAGATCGTCTTGCTCGTCGGCAACCGCTCGGGAGAAAATATCTCGGGGCTGAGCGTCGCCTTTGATATTCTGGTTGCCGGGTTTGCAGACCGAGGGCTGCGCCACTATGTGGTAGACAAGAGCGCTGTCGGCACATCCGGCAAATCCGGCTCTTTTGATCAGTCGCGCGCTCTGAACACGGTGATGGTCCTTTTGCTGTTCTGGCTGAGGCTTTTTTTTGTTACCAGGGTCTACATTACAGTGGCGTCATCCATCCTTGGATTTGTTCGAGATGCGCTGATGATTTGGCCCAGCCGGCTGCTCGGATGCCGTGTGACTTTGCACCTGCACGGTGGTGGCTACCGTGGGTTTTATGAGGCTCAACCACAATGGATGAAGAGCGCGATTCGACATACAGTGTCGCAGGCAGATGCGATCGTTGTGAACGGAGAGCTCCTGCTAGATCAGTTCCACTTCTTGCCTGATGCTGCCAAAAAGGTTCGCGTGGTCCCCAACTGCCTTCCAATGGACACGCAGCCGGACAGTTCAGCTATCAAAGCCTTGCCCCAGGACGGCCCCGTAAAGTTGCTCTATTTGTCGAATATGATTGAGTCGAAAGGCTACCTGAAGACCCTGGAAGCTTGCCGAATCTTGAAACAGGAAGCCGGGACGGACATACGGTGCGATTTTTGCGGTGAATTCCTCCGAACCGCCGTGAACGAAAGCGATTTATCCTCCGATGAGGCGAAAGCTTTTTTCTGTGATCTGATCGATTCGTGGGGGCTGGAAGATGTTGTTGCCTACCACGGCGTGGTGAGGGGAAAACAAAAGCAGGAATTCCTGAAGAATGCACACGTATTCATCCTGCCTACGAGATATCCCTGGGAGGGGCAGCCCGTCAGCATCATCGAGGCCCTGGCTTTCGGTACCCCCGTCATCAGCACGCAGTTCCGAGGCATCCCCGAGCTGGTCATAGACGGGTACAACGGTTTCTTCACGGAGCCGGATGCCCCGGAGCAGATTGCTTCCCACGTTCGCAGCCTTGTGCGGGACCCCGGCATGTACCGTACGTTCAGCGAGAATGCGATAGCGCATTACCACAAGAACTTCACTCAGGAACAACACCTGAAGCGGCTCATTCCTATCATCCTCGGGAGATAGATGTCATGCCGGAGATCACTTTCTTGAACCAGGTCGGAGGTCATCTGTCTGAAGAGCTCGTAGCGGCGATTGCCGATCAGATTGGTCCCGTTCGCTGCTACAGCTCCCATATGGGTTCGGTGAACCACCCGGCGGTGCGGCTGGTCAGGATGCCCAAATACCGCAGAACCACCCTGCTTTCGCGTTTTCTCAGCTAGTGCAGCTTCTGGATTGTGGCCCTGTGCCGGTTCCTGTGCGAACGCGGGTTGTCGGTCTCTACCTGAACCCGCCGGACAAAGCCGTGATGCCGTGCGTGGATGAGAAGAGCCGAATACAGGCAGGCGCTTGACCGGATGCAACCGCTTCTGCCTCTTAGGTCTGGACAAGGCCGAGCGTCGGACTCACGATTCCCGCCGCTACGGCACCACCTCACTATTTGCCGCTCTGAACACGGCAGCCGGGGAAGTGCTCGGCAAATGCCATCGGCGGCATCGCAGGGTTGAGTTCGGTAAATTTCTCGACGTCGTAGAGGATATCGTCCCCGATGGTCTGGATGCCCATGTCGTTCTTGATAACTACGGGAACCCATAAGACTGCCATGATCCAACGTTGGCTGGTCAAGAGGCCTCACTGCCATCTGCACTTTACACCTACCAGTGCCTCATGGCTCCATTTGGTGGAGAGGTGGTTTGCCAAGCTCACTGAGAAGCAGATTCGCCGCGGCAGCCACCGGAGCTTAAATCAACTTGAGAACGCCATTTGTAGATACATTGCCGTCTGCAATGAGGATCCCAAACCATTTGTCTGGGCCAAAACCGCTGACGAAATCCTCCGAAACCTGAAGTGATTTTGTAACCGCCTAATGACTCAGGACACCAGTGCAGTATGGGAAATAATTCTAGATTCTTGTGAGATACCTCTTCAGATCTGCTGCCCTAGGCATATTGCCGGGGCGCCGCACCGTGCGCTCGTAGTGCTCTACGGCAAAGGCCACAAACAAGGCCAGAATGAAACCGACTACGCATCCGGCTACGAGCATTAGTCCCATCTTGGGCTTGGCTTTTCTGTCCGGGACAACAGCGCGATCAACCACTTGAACGACAACTGAATCGTTCGCCTCGTCAAGTCTTGCCTGTTCATACATCTTCAGAATCATCAGGTAGAGCGTTTCCCGGTACTTGAAATCCCGCATCTTTCTTGCGTAGTTGGCACCAACGGTCGGAATGCTCCCGGTCGGGATGGAGGGGTTGGACGCCGAGGCGGCGGCGGCATATTCCTGTTCTTGGAGCTTCTTCAACTGATCCTGCAATCCGACCAACTCTTCGGAGGCTCGCCTTAGGTCGGGGTTGTTCTCGGTGGCGTAGGTCTTCATGACCTTTATCTGTACTTCCTTGGCTGAAATCTGGGCCTGGAGCGTGGCAATTGCCCCCAGGATGGCCCTTGCCTGCTCATCTATCTGGATTGCACCCGTAGACTCCTGGAACTCCTGCAGTGCCTGCTCGGCCTGGGCGAGTTGATCAAATGACTGCTTCAATTGCCCTTCGTAGAAAACGCGTCTCTTCCCCGCATCAGTCAAGGTCAGATTGTGAGAGAGCTTTACCAACTCATCCAGGAACGTATTGGCCATGGCCGCGCACCTCTCTGGATCACTATCTTCCACGATTATGTCGATGATGTTGGTATCCGGTTCGATTTGGGGCTTGAAGTTGTCGAACAGGTTCTCGCGGCAGCTCTCCATATTATAGTCACGCCATCTTCCAAGGAGGCGATCATTCTTGTAAAGCTCATATAACTTGTGCCTTTCGATGACGGCGTCATAAACCGTTCTGGCCTGCAGCAATCCAAGATACATGTTGGCGGAGGTGCTTGTTCCCAGCATCCCGCTGACCAAACTCGCCCCCGTGCCTCCCATCAGGTCCGACAGGATGGTGGAAGAGGAGGTGCTCTGCGGGATCAGAATCTTGGCTGTTCCCTTGTATACAGGATCCGTCATGAACAATGAGATCAGCACAAGGAAGGTGAACAGGAACGTGGTGACAAAGAGCAGTCTTTTCCGTTTTGCGAGAATCAGGACCAGATCGAAGAGAGTGAGTTCTTTTTCTTTGGAATTTTCCTGACCAGTCTCCATTAAAATGACCTCTAGAATGTTCGAAGGGGCAAAACCCGCGTATCGCCCGATTTGTGCAGGTTCCCCGAGGCTGCGTTTTCGATCCTCAAAGAACCTGCAGCGTGTTGTGTCCGCTCTCGAGAGACCCGTCTATTCAACGAAAACCTGCCCGCCCATGCCGGCCCTCTCGCCCTCAAGGCCACGATCCCATCCCAAAAAGTGTGACGTCACCAAATATCACAAAAACTCCAGCCGTACCAGCGGAAAGAGTTTGAAGCGGCATCGGCGTGCGTAGCAGGGCGGGAGCGAAAATGCCGGGCCTGGAACAGGACAACCGCGAAGTGTGTTACGAAATGGAAGAGGAGGGTACTTGGCGATCCTTCGTGCACCCCTATTCGATCCGATCGACCGGTTGCAGTGCCTGAATGAACTTTGTGATGCTCTGCGCTGTTTTCCTGTGATACAGCAATGCGACGTGGCTGAGAGGGGAGGCTTCCTGAATTGTCCATTCCGGGCTCGAGGGTTTGAGGGCCTCATTGGGAAGGACCATGTTATCCATAACCGAGTACAAGGCCAACCGGGGAATTTCGCGGTGCGACCCTTGATATTCCAGCTTCTCAATCAGCGGTCCCCGGTAAGCCAGACTCTGCGCCAGCCGGCCGATTCCCAGGACGGCCAGTTTCGATCCGTGATGCGGAGTGCCGATGGTGACGACGGCCCCGAGGGGCACTTCATTGCAACGCTCGGAATAGGCCCGGCAAACAAGCCCCCCGAGGCTGTGCCCGATCATCACGATCGGCTTTCCCTCGAACCGGCCCGCCACGTCCCGCGCCAGGCTGTCGAGCCGCTCCAGGATGTCGTGAAAGGAACAGCGGAAGCTGTTGTAGTTCACAACAAAAACATTCCTGAAGCCCGCCCTGCGCAGCCATGGCCGGTACAGTATCCACGCGCTGGAATTGTGATAAAGCCCGTGCACGAGTATTGCGGGCGGCAACGGACATTCCGGGTCGGGCGCCGCGGTGCGGAATCTTTCCATAAACCCCAACGGATAAAAGAGGATAACGAGAACAGCGCCGGCCCAACTGGATGCGACCCCCTTGAGAAGCAAACGGCCGATTCTTCCGCGCGAAATCTCCCGCAGGCGGGCGCGGTGAGGACCGTTCGCCGTCTCGTACCAGAAGAACGCGTAGGTCAGCAGGGAAAATACCAGAGGAACGGCCACAAACAGGACCAGGATACACCATGCCAGGAGTTTCATGCCGCAAAAACCTTTCTCCTATGGAATTCCATCAGTTCGCCCAGATCGGTTACGACAAGATCGGGTTTTTCCTTACAGCCGTTGATGATTTGCGCTAACGCGCTCAGTTCTCTTTCCGGGCGGCGAAGCACCCAGACGGTCTTCATTCCCGCCCGTCGAGCCGGCTCCACGTCCAGTTCGTATGAATCGCCGACCATCCAGCAGTCGCGGGGGTCGGCCCGGACGGATTCCAGCGCCTTGCGGTACATGTCGGCGGACGGTTTCTTGCACCCCTCGCGGTAGCTGAGCGTGAGGCTGTCGAAGAGGTCGAGAATCGAGGGGCATGCCCGTCGGAAGCCGGTGAAAGCGGGGTGCCATGTGTTGGAAACGATCCCCAGGCGGCAGCCTTCCGCTTTCAGAGCTTCGAGCAGAGCCGACGCTCCGGGAACCGGGCGGATGCAATGGAACTGTTCTTCCCAGATCGCGGCCACCGCAGCATCGATGCCGGCGGTTCCGCGGTTGGGAAGGCACTTGCCGACGGCGGCCGCCAGGCTCGCCGGATCGGTTGCCGGGCAGGTCATCAGCAGCCGTCCGGCCCGCCTCGTTTCCTTTTCGGAAAGACCGAGACGAGCGGCAAGCAAGCGGCGGGCCGAGATTTCAAAGCCGGTAGCCAGGGTGTTGCCGATATCGAAGAAAACGGTGTCTGACCTCACCAACCGGTGACTCCTGTGGGTTCCAATCCAGGACAATGCGCGGCATCAACGATGCCGGATCGACTCATCGCGACCTGTGGGCGGCGTTGCGTGTGCGCCGCTCGGCAAGTGCTTCGCGCGCCGAGGGGAACAGCTCTATCTGCGTATGGGGCAAGAAAAGCGCGGCAACAAACTCGTTCATGAATGCCGGGTGCACCGACAACTCAAAGTACGTCATTCTGCTCGAGATGCTCTCGGCTTTATAAAAATTCGCCGCGGTCAACATTGCCTGGCGTGCTCCCGCGAGGGAGCTGTTGCCGATGAATCGGACCCGTTCCCGTGGAATTTCGGGCAGGAGACCGATAAGAATTGCCTTCCTGATGTCGAGATAGGCGCCGAACCCCCCTGCCACATAGATGTAGGCCAGGTCGTCGAAGGACAGGCTCACATTTTCGAGAAGCACCCGTACCGCCGCGAGAATCGCACCCTTGCTCTTGATGAGATTGCCTATGTCCGCTTCGGAGATAACCACGGGGGATCCATTCTCCGTTTCTCCCTCGGGTGCGAGGATGAATTCGGGTATCTCGTCGGTCACGCGTATCCGCTCATGATCCAGGTCGACGAACTTGCCCCTTTGGTCGATGATCTCCTCGAGCAGGAGCTCGGCCACGGCGTCGATCAATCCGGAACCGCAGATCCCTCGCGGTTTTCCGTTGCCGATCCAGTGGTATTGCACTGTTCCCCCTTGCAGGCTGATTTTGTCGATGGCTCCCCGGGTGGCCCTCATGCCGCACTTGATGCCCCCGCCCTCGAATGCCGGACCGGCGGAGGATGAACAGCAGGCAAGCCATTCCTTGTTGCCGACGACAATCTCCCCGTTGGTGCCGACGTCGATAAGGAGAATGATGTCCGATCTTTCGTTCATGCCGCAGGCGAGCACCCCCGCCGTGATGTCGCCCCCCACGTAACCGCTCACCCCGGGCATGATGTGAAGCAACCCGGAGGGATTGATACTCAAGCCGATTTCGGCCGTCTGGTACTGGGGGAAACGGTTGGCCGTGGGGATGTACGGTTCCACGCGGATGTGGCCGGGATAAAGCCCCAGCAGCAGGTGAGTCATGGTGGGGTTCCCGGCCGCCATGAGGCAGTGGATGTCGTGCGCCTCGATGCCGACCATGGCCGCAAGAGCATCCACAAGGGAGTTGATGGTCGAAACCACGGCTTCGTTCAACGGTTGCAGTCCACCGAAATCACAGGCGAAAATCATACGCGATAGGACGTCCTCGCCGTAACTCGCCTGACGATTGTAGCTGGCTTCCACCGCCACGGGGATCCCTGTGTTGAGGTCCACCAACTGCGCGACGATGGTCGTGGTCCCGACATCCACGGCGATCCCGTAGTTGAGGTCGGCGGTGTTCCCCTTCTCGATCATTCGGATCTGTCCGAACCGCGCGTTTCTCAGATGAACCGTGGCGGTCACTTTCCAGTCGCTTTCGCGCAGGAGCGCGGCAAGTCCGGAAAGACAGGCGAAATGCGCCTCGATGTAAATGTCCGGCATTCTCTTGCGCAGTTCGCGATAGATGCGGTCCAGGTCGGAGAGATTATCGGAAAGCGACGGTCGTGCAAGCTCCAGGTAGTATTTCTGACAAACCGGCCGAAGAAAGGAAGTCACCGGAATGCCGTCGGGCCCACGTTCCAGGGGGGCGGGCACTTCGTACCGCACGATTTCTTCGATGTGATCGACGGTGAGGATCTGGCCTTCCTCGATTCGCGATTCCGGAGGAATGTATATCTCGACGTCTTCCCCGGTCGTGGACGCCTGGCAGGCCAATACGAAGCCCGACTCCAGCTCGTTCCTGTCCAGGAAATGAATGGACTTGCCGGTCGCCGTCACCCTGCCGCGAAGCACTCTCACCCGGCATTTCCCGCAGACGCCCCGACCGCCGCACAGATTGTTGACATCTATTCCCGCATACGAGGCAACATCGATCAGCCTCTCACCAACTTCGGCATGAGTGGCTGTACCTTCCGGCTGGAACGTGACCTTCATCGATTTCATGCAGTGTCTCCCGATGGAAGCGCGCCCTGAGAACCGGCATGAATTTCTAGAGTCGTTAATGGTTTACACCATTTTATGATTGTTGGCCACAGTTGCTTTCGGACTATGCGCAATCCGTTGAGAGCAAATCGGATCATTGCCTGGAGCCGGTGATTGCGTGTAGTATTCGATGCGCCGAAATGAAGCCGGCATCACATCCGGACAGCGGCAGGACCCTCGAACGACAGACACGGGAGAATTCGGCTCATGAGCGAAAACTACGATCATCCTACCATGGCATGGTACATAACGCCACATGGGTTCGGACACGCCGTGCGCTCCCTGGAAGTGATCCGCCGCTTCATGTCGCGGGTTCCCGAAGTGCGGCTCACCATCGTGTCGGATCTTCCCGATTTTCTCATCGAGCAGCATCTCGGGATCATGCCTTCCGTGAGGAGAAAACGACTCGATGTCGGCATGGTTCAAAGAGACAGCCTGCGCTTCGATCTGGACGCCACTCGAGCGACTCTCGAGAAGCTGCGGCGCTCGCACGAGCGCCTCGTGGACGAGGAGAAGAGGTTCCTACTGGAGCTTGGCGCCGATGTCATGGTCTCCGATATTGCGTTCATTCCGTTTTATGCGGCCGATCGTGCCGGCATTCCCGGTATCGGAATGGGGAATTTCACGTGGGACTGGATATACGCATCGTACAGAGACTCGGATGAACGCTGGGACCCGTTGATCGAGTGGTGCAGGGGCGGCTACCGCCTGTGCGACCTGCTGCTTCGCCTCCCCATGCACGGGGACTGCTCATCCTGCCCCCGGATCACGGACGTGCCCCTGGTCGCCCGAAAGCCCTCCTGCACGAGGCGCGAGAGCAGGGCGATCCTTGGTTGTGAGAAAGACCGGAAGGCCTACCTGATTTCCTTTTCCGAACTGCACATGGATGAGTCCGCGCTACGCCGTCTGGAAAGTATGAACAACGCGCTTTTCTTTTTCAAGCGACCGCTCCGCTTCGATTTTGCCAACGGGCGGTCCATCGATGGCCTGGAACTTTCATACGTCGATGTCGTGGGGGCAATGGACGCGGTGATCACCAAACCCGGGTACGGGATCGTATCGGACTGCCTGGCCACCGGGACGCCGATGATCTACACCGACCGCGGCCCGTTCCCGGAATACGACATTCTTGTCCGGGAGATGGAGCGACACCTGAACACGGTTTATCTCAGCTCCGAGGACTTCTGCCGGGGCGCGTGGGAATCCGCCGTGGAACAGATCGAAGGGATGCCGCCGCGCACGGTTTCCATGCGTCTGGACGGCGCCGACGTCTGCGTCGGTTTGATACTGGACTGCCTTGCCGGGCGCGAAGACGTGAAGGCGGGGACTGTCGGGAGTCGGGATGGAGCCGGGCGGCGGCACGCCGGAATGGAACCGGACTTGGAATCCCCGGTGGTGGTTCCCGTTGAGGATTCCATCGATTTGCATACCTACAGACCCGCCGACATCCGGGACCTCCTGGACGACTACCTCGAAGCGGCACGGGGAAAAGGGTTCGAACAGGTGAGGATCATTCACGGAAAAGGAACGGGGGCGCTTCGGGCGATGGTTCAATCTATCCTCCGAAAACACCCCCTGGTTTTGTCTTTCCGGGAAGCCGACGGTCCGGGCGGCGGATGGGGCGCAACCCTGGCAACGCTCCGCCCCGCTGAACGGAACGGGTGCTAGCGTTTCGCCGAGGTGATTTCGTAACGCTTGATCTTCGTGTCGGGTTTGACGCTCGCCTTGACCAGGTAGAGCCGTCCCTTCATATTGAGCTGCTTGAGCGTGTCCCGATCGACCTTGAGCTCATGCAGCTCACAGGGCTTCTTCTCCAGGACTTTCCCCTCGGAATCGAAGAGTGTAAGGGTGAAGGCGCGGTCTTTCAAATCCACCCGGCTGCTCACGATGTTCTGCACGACCAGCATGGTTCCACCGGGTTCGTTGCACACCGTGGAAAAGTTCTTCTCGACGGTGTACCGTTGTCCGTGAACCAGTTCTCCTTTGCCCTGGCGAGAGGCTTTTTTCGATTCGGCGGCCGACTCCCTGAGGAGCCTCATATTTTCCTCCGGGGGATTCTCCTCGCACTTCGCCGCCGGGAAACTGGTCTCGAGGAGTTGCTTCAGCAGAACTTTCTGGTCGGTCTTGGATGCGTCTTCCGGTGCCATGAAAAGCACTTCGGGATCGAATTCCTTTGCCTCCAGGATCTCCTGAATGGAGGCCACCTGCGACTTGGGGACTCCAGCAACGCCGCCGGCAATGTCGAATTTGATTTCGTTCTTGAATTCCCAATAGTAAGGAACGTCCACGGACGTGCCGTCGGTCATGGTGATCCGCATGATCCCGCCCCATGCCGGCGCAGTGCTCACTCCCAGATGGACGAGCACACAAACGACAAAAACACGGAAAAACCACCTAACGTTTTTAGCCTTCATCGTCGCCTTCCTCTTTTAGCTTTACCCCTGATTGCCATTTTTAGTATAGAGGTTAAACACTAATCGGCAAAATCATCGTACAACATTAGGAGGGAAGAGTTAATGGATATTTTTATATCCGGTTCATTGGCATACGACAGGATCATGGATTTTCCGGGCCACTTTGCCGATCACATTTTGCCGGACAAGATCCATGTCTTGAACGTCTGTTTCAACATCAACGGGCTGGTGGAGAAATTCGGGGGCACGGCGGGCAACATCGCCTACACCCTGGCGGCGCTTGGCGAGAGTCCGTATATCGTGGCAACTTCCGGAAAGGATTTCGACCGCTACGAACAATGGCTGAATCAAAACAAGCTCCCCACCGGCTGGATCAAGAGGATCCCCGATGTGCTGACGGCGGGCGCCTATATCACGACCGATCTCGACGACAATCAAATCACTGCGTTCAATCCCGGTGCGATGGCCTTCGAAGCCGATCTGCCGCCATTGAACTCGGGGTCGTCCAACGCGGTGGTGTTCATCGGCCCCGGCAACAAGACTGACATGATGTCTTTCGCCGACAAAGCCCGGCGGGCCGGCGTGGCGTTTTTTTTCGACCCCGGCCAAAGCCTGAACATCTGGACCCGCGACGAAATCCGGCAAGCTGTTTCGGGAGCGCTGTGCTTCACGTCCAACGACTACGAGCTGTCGCTATTTCTGCAGATTGCGAAGTGGTCTCTGGACGATCTGTACGGGCAGGTCGAGGTCGTGATCACCACCCGGGGGCCTGAAGGCGTCGTCCTGGATTTGAAGGGGGAAAAGATCCTCGTTCCCGCGGTTTCCGTCAAGAACGTCCTCGATCCCACGGGTGCCGGGGATGCTTTCCGGGGAGGGCTGCTCAAAGGCCATGCCCTGCGGATGCCCTGGGACGTCTGCTGTCAGATGGGGGTCGTGGCCGCATCCCATGCCGTGGAGCACTACGGTACACAGGAGCACCTCCTCGACTGGAACGCCTTTTGTTCGAGATACGAGGAAAACTTCGGGCCGATCCTTTGCTGACGCCTCTGCGACAAGACGATGCGTGACCGGGAATTCACCCGTCACTGCACCAGCAATTGCTGTCGGCGCAGGAACTTGATGCGATCGCGCAGGTGCGCCGCCCGTTCGAATTCCAGTTCCGCGGCGGCTTCTTTCATCGCCTTTTCGAGCTGTCGGATGCGTTCGTCGGGGGAGCCCGCGGGAGCACTTTCGAATTCGGCCCGGGCTTCCGATGCAAAATCCGGCGGGGCGGGGGCGTCCCGATCCCTGTAGTCGGCAAGGATGTCGGTAATGTCCTTTTCGATGGAACGGGGCGTGATTCCGTGGGCCAGGTTGTATTCCATCTGGATCTTGCGTCGCCTTTCGGTCTCCTCGATCGCCCTGCGCATGGAATCGGTGACGTGGTTCGCGTAAAGGATCACGCTGCCGTTCACGTTGCGCGCCGCTCTCCCGCAGGTCTGAATGAGCGAACGTTCCGACCGGAGAAACCCTTCGTTGTCCGCATCGAGGATCGCCACCAGGGAAACCTCGGGAATGTCCAGCCCTTCCCGAAGAAGATTGATGCCGACCAGAACGTCGTATTCTCCAAGCCTGAGGTCCCGCACCAATTCGATGCGTTCCACGGTATTGATGTCGGAATGCATGTACCGGACCCTGATATTGAGCTCGGCGAGGTATTCCGTGAGATCCTCGGCCATGCGCTTGGTCAGAGTGGTCACCAGAACCCGGCGACCGGCGTGCACCTGCCTGCGGATCTGCCCGACCAGGTCATCCACCTGGTGATCCGCCGGTCGCACCTCGATGCGGGGGTCGACCAGGCCGGTCGGCCGGATGATCTGTTCAACGACGTGAGAACCGGCCTTCATCAGTTCGTAGGGACCCGGAGTGGCCGACACGTAGACCGCTTGTCGCAGCTTCTTTTCGAATTCATGGAAGGAGAGGGGACGGTTGTCAAGGGCCGAAGGCAGGCGGAACCCGTAACGGACCAGGGTCTCCTTTCGGGCGCGATCTCCCCGGTACATGCCCCGAATCTGGGGGACGGCGATGTGGCTTTCATCGATGAACAGGAGCCAATCGTCCGGGAAGTAGTCGACCAGCGTCGCGGGGGCCGATCCCGCCTTTCGTCCGTCGAGGTGCCTCGAGTAGTTCTCGATGCCGTTGCAGTAACCGAGCTCGAGCAGCATCTCCAGATCGAGCCGCGTGCGCTCCTCCAGCCGCTGCGCCTCCACCAGCCTGCCTTCCCTGTGAAACTCCTCGAGTCGCTCGGACAGCTCGAACTGTATGGCCTTTACGGCTCTCTCCAGGTTGTCGCGGCTCGTGACGTAGTGAGTCCCGGGATAGATGTCCGCACGCTGCAGAAAACGAACGGTTTTGCCGGTCAGGGGATCGATTTCCTTGATGCTGTCGACCTCGTCGCCGAAAAACTCGATCCGCAGCGCGCGGTCTTCTTCGTAGGCGGGGAAGACTTCGACCACGTCGCCTCTGGCCCGAAACGTTCCGCGATGAAAGTCGTCGTCGTTGCGTTCGTACTGGATCTCAACGAGCTTGCGCAGGACCTGTTCACGTGAAATCCGCAGGTTGGTTTTCAGCTGCAGTTGCATGTCCTGGTAGGTTTCCGGCGATCCCAGGCCGTAGATGCAGGAAACGCTGGCCACGATGATGACGTCCCTGCGTTCCAACAGAGACCGCGTGGCCGAATGACGCATTTTGTCGATCGTCTCGTTGATGGAGGAATCCTTGGCAATATAGGTGTCGGTCTGCGGCACGTAGGCTTCCGGCTGGTAGTAGTCATAATAGGAGACGAAATACTCGACGGCGTTGTCCGGGAAAAACGCCTTGAATTCCCCGTAAAGTTGAGCGGCCAGCGTCTTGTTCGGAGCGACCACCAGGGTGGGTTTCCGCACTCTCTGAATGACGTGCGCCATGGTAAAGGTCTTTCCCGAACCGGTGACGCCGAGCAGGGTCTGTTCCCTCACGCCCGTTTCGATGGCCGACACGAGCCTGTCGATCGCTTCGGGTTGGTCCCCGGTGGGAGGCCAGTTGCTTTGCAGAGAAAAGGATGCCATAGTCGACGAAAACCACCTTTCCCGGAAAAAGGAAGCGACAACCGGTCCCGTCCGACGGGGGGCGCCTCCAAGTGAAACGGCATTCACCGAATCCTCGATACCATTATAAAACATGAGCGGGATTGCGCACCGCCCAAAATACACGGATGGAACGCATACGTGCGAAGCGGCTCACGAACGGATGAAACGAAGAGGCATGCCGCTGTCTTCTGAAGATTGTCTTTTTGACGAGCTTTGCCTGCCTGCGGACCATTTTGACGTTCATCGGGCAAGTTTTTATCCGGGCCGTTTTGTATGAGAGCAAAGGAGGGTTGAGACAGTTATGGCGAAGCGGGTTGCGCGCATTCGGGAGGTATCGTGTCCGCTGTTGGCGCAAATCGGGGAAAGAGGGTTCGCAAGATGACTCTCGTCGTTCGAAATGAGTCACTTCCCCCTCCTCTTGCATTTTTCACTAAGATACTTGATGATTCGATACACCTGAAACATGTCCCGTCAGGCATTTTCGGTTTCGGGATTCGTTGACGATCGATTTAGGGATTGTTCAAATTCGGGCTTCCCGTTCGGAGTATGTTGTGATGAAGGTGTCCAAAGCATGAGACAAAAAGCATCGCGCGTGCTGTTGGTGGGGGGGAATGGGTTCATCGGATCGCATCTGATCGATGAACTGTTGCGCAAAGGCTATTCCGTCCGCATTCTCGATCGGAATCCCGAGATTTTTCGCAAAGCCGTTCCCGGAGTGGAGTATGTCACGGGAAGCTTCGCGGACCTTTTCACTCTGCGCGAAGCCGTCGAGAGCTGTGACATCCTCATCCATCTCGCGCACAGTACCGTTCCGTCCACTTCGCTGAATCATCCGGAGGAAGAGGTCCTGGCCAGTGTCGGGGCATTTGTGAACATGATCAACTGCTTCAAGCACAAGGCCATTGGAAAGATCGTCTACTTCTCATCCGGAGGCGCCGTCTATGGGAATCCGGAATCTCTGCCGGTGTTCGAGGAGGCCAGGGCAAAGCCGATTTCCCCGTACGGGGTCGCCAAACTGATGATGGAAAAATACCTGTACATGTTCAGTTATCTTTATGGGCTTGAATATATAATCGTTCGTCCATCCAATCCATTTGGGCCGCGCCAGAATTACATGGGCGAGCAAGGAGTGATTCCGATTTTTTTCCGGAAGATCCTCGATGATGACACGATTTCAATATGGGGCGATGGGAAAGGGATCAAGGACTACCTTTATGTTGAGGATCTGGCCGCAGCGGTCGTTTCACTGATTGAATCCGGGTTTGACAAATCCATATATAACATATCCAGTGGGATTGGTAGAAGTCTGCTAAATATAATAGACAATATTGCAGATATATGTGGAAAACGTCCCAATATAGAATTTGTTGCTAAACGAATCCATGACGTTTCAAACATAACATTATCATTCGACAAGCTCCGCAATCGAACAGGATGGGTTCCCACCACGACTTTTGAGGATGGATTGATTCAGACTTTCAAATGGATTCAAAACACAAAATCCAATATGAGCAAACAGTAATGTTTCTTAGAGGAAATAAGAAAATAGCTCCCTGTAATACCGAGGTGCGTTCAAGGTTATGCAACACCTGCCCGGCGGGAGGTGACGCGGGTGGGGATAAACCTTTTGTATATGTCGGTCATTCGTAGGGCAGGGCTTTATGCCCTCCCGCCCGATGCTCCCATCCTGAACGCAATGCCCCATGCCGCCGGCGTCACCCGCGAAGCGTGGGACAGACTCACCCGGGAATCTGCTTTCTCCATAACCCGGTTTAAGTATCAAAGCGGGGCGGGGGAGGTTTCCATCACTGCGGGCCATGTGCCCATGCCGATGTCTGCCGGTTGAATCGACGGCGTTGTCGGTACAAGTCATTCTTGTTACATGCATTTGGGGGTGTCCCCTCCGACACGGACGCTTTCGAGCGCAAGGAATCCGTGCCGGGAGGTTTGCCCTGATGCAATATCGGAATGTCCCCACCAAACGACATCTCCCGGACCTAGTCATCAGTGGAATAGATTTTGATTGCGGCGAGGGCCGGAGCGCCGGCGGCTGCCGATCTGGTCAATTCGGCTTCGATGAAGTAGGCATTGGCCTCGAAATCCAGCGTCGATGTGCATCTGCCCACTGTCCGGGTCTGGAAGCCGCCGTTTGAGTTATATCTATCGCTGTCCATCGTCAACAAAGTCGAAGTCGTTCCGGAACTCAGGTTGAATCGCTTGAGCCGCACCACGATCTGCGACGCAGTGCCGTTGTCGCGGAAACGCACCGACATTCTGAGACAGTCGTCGTCGTCGGACAGATCATCCAGGGCGACCACATTGTAGCGGATGACCACGCTGGATGGCGCGGCGGTCTTTACTGTCGCGAGTGGGCCGTTGAAGGAGACCCTGCCGAGGTCTCTTTCGTCCACGGTTCCAGCGGATGCCACGGTAGTCCACACCTGATCATCGCAAAATGCCGCCGACGGCGATAGGAGGATCAGTGCCAAAACGGCCCCCAATGCAGCCCGAAGGCTTCGGTGGCGAGTCTTTTCCTTTGTCATGGTTTTCTCCTTGTTCTCAATGGTCCTGATAACGTCGGCGAGCCAGGCCTCGCGCGCACTGTCTTCCTGACCATGCGCCGACTCGCGCCCGTTCCTGCGTCTGCAGGCGTGGACAGGGCGTGGAAGGTCGACCGGTCGGAGCGGTCATCCACTGCAATGATCAGCCTCATTGCAGCAAAACCCGCATTCCGCCGGAACCGCAATAGACGCCCCGTCCATTGTGTGGGGCAACGATGAAAAGCAAAAATGAGGCGACGGGCAACCCTGCTCTCACCACCTGCCCGATCAGGCGGCTTCCGGATCCGAAGGGGCAATCGCCACTGGAACAACTGCGACGGGTTCAAGAACGGCCCGACGCTTTCGCCCGTCGATCAGCCATTTGCTCAAGGCACACACGAAGACGACGAAAAAACCCATGGCGGCATACTCGGTCCACTTGGGCGGATTGAGCAGCCCGTGCACCCATGGGTCGGTGATCATCATTTCGCCGCCGACCTTGCCGAGCACTCCCGCGCCGACCCAGAGGATGACCGGGTAGCGGTCCATGAGTCCGGAAAGCCAGGTGCTCAGGAACACCACCATCGGGATGGAAAGGAGCAGCCCGAAGAGCAGCAGGAAAAGGTTGCCGTGGCTCGCGGCGCCGACGGCGAGCATGTTGTCGATACCCATGCTGAGATCCGCCACGATGATGATCCAGAGTGCCTGCAACACGCTGCTGCATTCCTTTCCGTGGCATTCTTCCTTTGTGCCTTCGGTGAGCAGCTTGACGGCAATCCAGATGATCACCGCGCCGCCGATCAGCTTGACGAAAGACATGTTGAGAAGCTGTGCCACCAGAAAGGTGCAGATCACCCGGATGATCACCGCGCCGCCGGAGCCCAGGATGATCCCCATCCGGCGCTCCCGGCCCCGCAGGTTCTTCACTGCCATGGCGATGACCACGGCGTTGTCGCCGGCCAGAACCAGATCGATGAGAACGATGCTCATCACCGCCACGAGAAATTCCCAGGAAAACGCGATTTGCCCCAGCCAACCCAGGTCGATCATGTTGCCTCCTTGCGCGTTGTCGCCGGGGCAAAAAAAAACCTTTACCCGCGGCATGATCCCCAATGCTGTGAGTAAAGGTCTTGCAATTCCAACAGAAGTTGCCTGGAGCCGCTCCCGGGTGGGACTGCCACCGTCGTGACGGAATGCGGGCCGGCCGACGATCGGCCGGTTGCTACTCCCCTTTACGATTTAAGCAAAATTAACAATTTTGCATAACACAGTCAACCCCGTCGGGAAATTTCCAGGCAAGCTTGACAGGCGGTAAAATTATCTTAATAATTATAATAGGATGCAGAAACGCAAGCTGGTTTTCAAACTGCCGGAGCATCGGTCAACATTTGCGCATGGTCAGTATCCGGGGAACATCCGAAGCATCCCAAATCGACGGATCACGGGAAGTTCCCGCCGGGTCGGTTGATCGTCATTGAAGAGCGCGCCGCGGATACCTATCGTATAGATGAGAATACGACCGCCGAACTTCCAATCGCGCGTTTTCAGTCAACGACTCCTTCTCAAGCTCGACCATCATCAATGCCGGGAGATACCGTTGGGAGCGTCTTCGGGGGGGCGACCCGGCTTCGGCGCCCTTCGCGGGCCCACAAACTCAGGCGCGGTGAATCCGGACCCGACTCCGTAGACGATCGATGGTTCTCCGGAAATATCGGTCAGTACCGTTGACCGAACACGAAAGGAGGGACTTATGAAAGTGCTGGTGGCGACGGACGGATCGGAAAGAGCAATGAAAGCCGTGCGGAAATCACTCGAAATGGCCGAGAAGGAAGGCGCCGACGTCACTTTGCTGTCGGTCGGGTATTTCCTCAGGGGTGAGGTCGAGGATGTGCCCCTCAATGTCCAGCAAGCTCTGGATGCCGATTCTCGCACTGCGCTCGAGAGGGCCAAAGCCCTCTTTGATGAAAAGGGCATCAAGGTGACGACGGTTATGGAAAAGGGGCTTGTCCCGGCCAATGTCATTCTGGAGGTGGCGAGGGAAGGCGGGTTCGATCATATTCTGCTGGGCAGCACGGGCAGAACGGGTCTCGAGAGATACTTGATCGGAACCACCGCGACCAAGGTCGTCGCCAATGCCCCCTGCACAGTGACCGTGCTCAGGTAGCCTTCACCTTGCACTTGCAGCCGCCCATTCCCAGATGCATTCATGAGCATCGCGGATGCCGCAGGGCCAACGGACCCTCCCTCCGATGCAGGAAGGGGGGTCTGCTTTTTGCGCCCAAGGTTGCCGTCTTGCCGCAAAAATCCTTGGCATGATCGGGTGCTCAGGGGACAACCCCGGCCTTGCCTTCGGCTAAGGAACAACGGAAGTGGCAACGGTCTTTTTGTTGTTCGTCATGTCCGGATCGGCCTGGGTTGCCTTCACGTTCGCCCTGTTGGATACTTTGCCCGTGGCCGTGGGTTTCACGACCAGCTCCACCGTGGTGACCCCGTCATGAGGGAGGTTTCCAAGCGAACAGGATATCGTTCTCCCGGACTTGGTGCAGGTGCCCTGGCCGGGAATGACGGAGATAAAACGCAGCCCTGACGGCAGCGTATCCTACAGCAACCGGCGAAACAGTCAAAACGGCATGACGGATGAAGAAGATGCTCGAGCGACGTGGAAATGCTCGCCGGGCGATGGTTGAGCACGGGAAGTCCCGGCCGGACCCTTGATCGGCAGGGCGGGAAGAAATGAAAACGCCGATCCGCAATTTTTGCAAATCGGCATCTGATACCGCCTTTCAATGGGGTGAGTGATCGGACTCGAACCGACAGCCTCTGGGGCCACAACCCAGTGCTCTAACCATTGAGCTACACCCACCATTTGACAAGCTCGACAAACAAATCCTGATACCATGTTTTCAGGAAAACATCAAGAGTGAACTCCCATGGGCACCAAGTCGTTCGGCCGGGCCGCCCGCGGCGAAATACGGCATCGTCGAACCGGGGCTCAGGAAGGGTGGGAGGGGGTGCCGAGCCGGCCATGAACCCGGGCGCTTGCCGGGCCGGGCACGGCGCGGCCGCGGGGTCGGGCATGTCCATCCTCCCCGTCAGTTGACGATCCAGACGGCAAATTCCCTGGACACTTGGATGAGCTTGGTGACCACACGGCCCATCTTGAAATCCGCCACGTTGGACATGCCCCTTCTGCCGACCACGATGGTTCCGTAGCGTCCATGCTTGGCTTCGTCGAGGAGAGCGATGGCCCGGCTCCCGCCGCTGATCACCTTTGTGAAGATCCGGTCGGCGTCGGCTCCGGCAGCCGTCAGGGACTTGGCAGCCTTGCGGAATGTGGACTTGATGCCTTTCTGGGATTTCTCCAGGAGCCGCTGGATCTGTTCGTCCGTGATGCTTCGCTCGATCCCCTCGTAGGGGAGCCTCAACACATTGGCCAGCGTGATGACAGGATTCTTGGAGGCCAGCATCGTGCCGACGAAGTCGGCGACTTTAAGACCCCACGGGGAGCTGTCCAGACCGACGAGAACCTTGCCGAGCTTCGGCCTGCCGCCGACCAGGCACACGGGCACATCGGCGAGGTTGAGCAGTATCTTGTTGGCCACGCTGCCGAGGACGGCATCTTCGATCGCCCCGCGGCCCCTGCGGCCGAAAGCCACGGCATCGTATCCCCGCTGCGCTTCGTTGAGAATGTCGCGGGCGATGCCCTCCGTGCGCCTGGCGACGGTGACGGTCACCGCGTCTTCGGAGAGGCCGTCGTCGAGCAGAACCTGGCGCGCCCGGTCCATGAATGTGCGCACCTCTTCTTCTTTCTGGCTCTCCCAGTCACGGAGAAAGGCGACGTATTGAGGGCCCAGGGGCTCTTTTTCCCAGTCCCAGAAGGTATCGGGAACGATGTCCATGACGTGAAGGAGCACCAGTTCGGATTGCCAGAGGGTGACTGCCTTGCTGATGTAATTGACTGTCTCGAAAGCCTGTTCGGAGCCGTCCAGAACGATCAGAATCCGTTTCTTTCGGGGTTTCATCGCCCACTCCCGGGGCACCGTGAAACTTCACGGCACCCGATGCCGCGATTCGCGGTGGAAAGAATCGCCGTTATCCCTGCCCTCAAGAACCACAAAACCCTGCCGGTCGGCAAGGTCTTGTGGTTCCGGGGCATGGCGTTCATCAAAGGAGTATATTTTGCCCCAGCAGGGAACGCGAAGTAAAGAAAATACCATCAGGCCTTCCCGGGTTTCGGCAGGAAGATCTCCTCACGGTCGAGGACTTCATGGATGATACGCAGCTCCTCATAGGTGGGCGGCGCGGTTTCACCGGAAGTCCTGGAAACATCCAGTTCGAACTGGCAAAGCCCTCGGATCTCCTCGGGGGTTTTGCCCGGATGATAGCTGTCCAGGTACATCCTGCCGGTCACATCGTCGAAACGGAACACCCCCGCCGTGCTGATCACGGCCGAAGGACCACCGCGAAAAGCACGCCCGTAAAGTTCCCTGCGGTGAACCCATTCGCCGGAAGGCCACTTCTTCACCCGCCACCCCGGGCTGGTGATGTAGCTCACGTTCCTGGTGAAGCGGCGTGCTTCGTGCACCATGATGAAGACCGTCCGCCTGGCGAACGAATTGATGTCCGGATCGCCGCCGCTCCCGGTCAGGCGGAGGTCGGGATTGAGGTAATCGCCGATGACCGTGGTATTGACATTTCCATATTCGTCCACTTCCGAGCCGCCCAGGAAGCCGAGGTCCACATAGCCGCGCTGGGCGATGGCGAAGGCTTCGCACAGGCCGGAAGCCCGGGATGCTCCTCCTTCGCAGCGGGGATCGCCCACCGAGGTCGGTGTGACGCTCGGGCGACCGTCGAAGGTGCCCGCTTCGAAGATCAGCTTCAGATTGGGGGCGTGCGTTTTCTGGGCAAGCATGATCGCGATCATCGGCATGCCCGTCCCGGCAAACACCACCTCGTTGTCCATCACTTCCCGACCGGCCGCAACGGTCATCAGGTCGGCCAGAGTGTATTCACCCGCCTTGGCGTACGCATGTCGTTCCATTTACTTGTGTCCTCTCTTCACCCGGGTGCTGAAGTTCAAGGCCCTGTTCGCCTGCAGGTTGAGCAACCGGCCGACGCCGAGCTTGGACAGATAGGCATCGTGATCCAGGCCGAAAATCCACTCCCTGGCGAATTCATCGAACCCTTCCTGCGTGCGGGTCTGCATGTAGAAATTCCGAATGAAGTCACCGTCCACGTCGTAGTGACCGAACATCCCTGTCGGGTGTGCGCCGTACGCGCATTCAACGATATGGTCGACCTGGAATCCCGGAATGTCGTTCAAACGCGGTTCCCGGCGCAGAGTCTCCTCGGGAACGATTTCCTCGGCGACTACGATGGTGGTGTCGGCGGCGCGACAGATCTCCGGATCTGTGAAGAATTGCCCACCGATGCGCACCGTCCCTTCCTCCCCGACCTGTTGGACGGAAAGCACGGCGACGTCGACTCGAGCCGCGGGCACGAGCACGTGCTCGCCGTCCCCGAAGAATGGGTCCTTCATGGTCTCGTATTTCTTGCTCGCGATCTTGGGGTTCTTTCCGTTCCGTAACCCGGCCCGGCCCAGCATGTCGTACTCGGGGTTGTGGATATCCGTCCCGAGCGAGGTCTGAGTGGGCAGGAACGGCATGCCGGAGGCGGCGGCCAGGAACCGGAATCCCATCTCCGCGTGGCTGTAGTCTTCGCAGATGATTTCCTTGTTCTTGACCTTTCGCGAAAGATTGGCACCGAACTTCCCGTACAGTTCATGCCCGATCCAGCAGGATTCCCAAACGGCGACGCACCCCGCGCCGATGAGGAATTCGGAGTGAGGCCCGCCGTTCACCTCCACCAGGTGGAGGTTCCTCCTCTTCTGACGGATCAGTTCGAAGACCAGGGCGCACGGCCGCCTCCAGATCGTGAAGCCGGAAAACGTCAAGAGGGTTCCGTCACGGATGATCTCCGCCGCTTCCTTGAGTGTGATTCGCTTGGACTTGCTGCTCATTGCGTCATCCTCTCCGTTGGAGCCAACGCTGTTTCCCTCTCGTGTCCACCTGCCGCCCAAGGTTGTACCCGGACCCCAAGGCATGGCTGAGTGCGCGATTTCACAATGTGACGCGTCCACGACTTCAAAACGACATCCGCCTTTCTTTAGGAATGGCAGATCAACACTTGTCGTTGACGGTCATGCGCGTGCGCGAATGTGTACTATTAGTGACCGCTTTTGACAAGACTAAACTTATTTTGTACGAGTTGAAACAAGGACCCATAACTGGACTCCCAATGGCTGACATGCTGTTGAACAGCTCACCAGGGCGTCGGGCACCGTTTTGCGTCCTCCCGGGCTTCGCCTGCGTCGGCCCGGCGCATCGACCGTGCACCCCCGAGCCGAGATCATTGCGCACTGCCGGGGCTGCGGGAAAAGATGGCGCGCGCTCGTTATGAAAGATAAAATAACAATGATATTCAATGGTTATGTTTCAAGACGCGCGCCGGATCATAACCGTGTCAATACAGATTCAATGGGGAGGCCATGTTACTGGTGAACTCGAATTACGGTAAGGCTCATTTAATCCTTGACATTGAAAGCCCAAACGAAGAATAATTGCGTGCGGGGAATCACAAGAAGTTGCTTTGCCAGGCCATTGTGATCATTTTCCGACGGACGCTCATCTCTTCTCGAAGCGCAGTTTCCCTTTCTCGTCATGCACCGCGCGCGGCATCGTTCATACACATCCACCCCTGTTGATATCATTGGTTTCCAGCGCGTGTCCCCGATTCGTTTCGACTGCTAGAGCCTATTCGGGCTGACTCACCTGAAACAGATCCCGCAAGGGCGCGGAGCGAGTCAAGGCTCGTTCCGGGGGGCGGGACCCGAGCACCTTGTTTGCGGTTGGGAAAATGGATTCTAACGACCGTTGTTGCGACGAATGCGGTTTGCCGGAGGAGCATTTTACTCTGTGCGAAGACCGCTGCATGCTCCAGAGTTGTCCCAAGTGTACGTTTTTGCTGCAGCTCTACGGTACCGGGTGCGGGAATGTGCGTGTCTACTATCTGTGCCGCAAATGCTACGAAGAACGGATTAAGAGAGGGTTTGTAGAACCCTAGCAAGGAGGTGAGCCACAACACTTTGGACTTCTTGGTAATGGTTGCATTCATATCCCATGACACAGGAGGGTAAAATGGCAGCAGTTCGCGACAAGAGGATGACGCTCAAGGAGGCAGTATCAAAGTACGTCAACGATGGAGATACTGTTTACTACGGTGGCTTCCAGATCCACGTCCCCATGGCTCTGACCCACGAAATCATCAGGCAGAAGAAGAAGAATCTCAACATCATCAATGCATCCACGGACGTGGGCGGCCTGGACCTGTTGGTAGCCGGCGGGTGCGTGGATGAAATGCACCTTGCTTGGGCCATGAACTGGTACGTAAAGGCACCATATGCGATTCGACGGGCTTTTCAGTCCGGACAGCTCAAGCGGTTCGATCTCTCCAATTTCGGTGCCACAAGCGCATTGATCGCCGGTTTCTTAGGCATTCCTTTCATCCCTGTCCGCGGCAACATCGGCACCGACATGGTCAAGCACAACACCACCGACGCCAAAGTCGTAGAGGATCCCTTCACCGGCTCTAAAATCACGGTGGTTCGTGCGTGGAGGGCGGATGTGGCGATCATCCACGCGCAAAAGGTCGACCGCCTGGGCAACGTGGTGACCTGGGGGACCCGCGGTGTCACCGACGAGTTCGGCGCGTTGGGAACCAAGCGGGGCGTCATCGTCACCGCCGAAGAGGTCATCGAACCCGAAGAGGTGAGGAGCGATCCGGACCGGACCCTGGTTCCGTACTTCAAGACCCTGGCCGTCGTACACTGCCCGTGGGGCGCTCACCCGTCGGCCTGCCGCGGCTACTACGGCCTGGACATCCGCTTCTCCCAGTACCAGGGCAAGTACGAACGGAGCGCGGAGCTTCTTCCCCACTTCATGAATGAGTGGATTTTCGGCTGCGATGACCATGCGGCGTACGTCAAGAAGTACATTTCGAAGTTTGGCCAGCAAGGGCTCGACCGCCTCAAACCGGTGCTCGGTTTCGAGCCGAAGATGAAGGTCGATTACGGCTATCACGATCCCGCCGTCTGGAAGGGCGTGCCGCAGTACACCGACGAACACATCAAGGCCTAGTGGACAGCCGAAAATCAAGCATAAAGGAGGTAACGATGGCTAGTAATTTCAAGTTGACTGAGTTGATGGTCGTTCGCTGCGCCAAGGAAATCAACGATGGGGAAGTCGTGTTTGCGGGGGTCGGTCTGCCTCTGGTGGTCGTCGGCTTCGCCATGGTCACCCACGCTCAGAATATGATCCTTTTCACCGAGGGCGGCTCGATCCGCGCCACCGCTCCTCCGGGACTCGCCATAACGGTCGACGACCCGGCACTGTTCTGCAACGGCGACGCCACGTTCGGGATGCTCGCCACCATGGCCGCCCTGCAGCGCGGCGAAGTCGACGTCGCCTTCATCGGCGGCGCCCAGATCGACAAGTATGGCAACATCAATTCCACCGGTGTCGGTGACTGGTCGAAGCCCGAATCCTTCACCTACTTTGCCGGCAGCGGCGGCGCCAACGACATGGCCACCTCCGGCAAGAAGGTCCTCGCCATCATGCCGCAGGATCCCAAGAAGTTCGTGGAGAAGGTGGACTACCTGACCACCCCGGGGTACCTCGACGGCCCGGGCGCCCGGAAGAAACTGGGCATGATCGGCGGCGGGCCCACCGTCGTGGTGAGCACCATGGGCGTCTACAAGTTCGATGATGCAACCAAGGAAATGTACCTGGCCGAGTACTTCCCCGGCCAGACGGTGGACAAGGTAAGGGCGAACTGCTCGTTCGAGCTCAATGTCGCATCGAACGTCAAGGAAACCGAGCCGCCCACGGAACAGGAACTGACCGTTCTGCGCGGAATCGATCCCACCGGTTTCTATCTCGGTTAGATCGAATCGGAACGGATGAAAGAGGCGGCGCTCCAAAGGCGCCGCCTTTTCTTTCCACCGGTCGCCGTTCGTCTTCTCCTCCGCCGGGACGCTCTCCTCCGGTGAGTGCCCGACCCGGACCGGGTGCACGACGGGAATTCCGTTATTCCGGGCGCGTGCCGCGGCTCTCCGCGATTTCAAACAGCAAGGCCGCGGCGGAGCGGATGCCCCGGTGAAAATCATCCAGGTGGAAGCGTTCATTGGGAGAATGAGCACCGTCATCGGGACTGCCCCAGCCCAGCATGAGGATGTTTTTGGTCGTCAGAACTTCCTTCATGAGATTCACAATGGGGATTGAACCGCCCTCCCGTATGAACACCGGCGGCTTGCCGAAACCGGTGTCAATCGCCCGGGCGGCGGCCTGAACCGCACGGTTGTCCCGGGTTACCAGCAGCGGACCCGCGGCGTTCAGTTCCGTGATGTCGATCTTGACCCCGGCGGGGGTCAGGGCGCGAACGAATTCCTCGAAGCGCGCATTGATGACGGCCGGGTCCTGGTCCGGAACGAGCCGCATGCTCACCTTGGCCCCTGCCTTCGATGGGATGATGGTCTTGGCCCCTTCCCCCGAAAAACCTCCCCAGATACCGTTCACATCCAGCGTCGGGCGGGCGGTCTTGCGTTCCATCGGCGTGTAGCCTTTTTCGCCGGTCAATGCTTCAACCCCCAGGTATTCTTTCAACGCGGACTCGTCCAGGTGAAGCGAATCCATCTCCTTTCTTTCCCATTCTTCCAGGTCCAGAACATCGTCGTAAAACCCGGGAATGGCCACCTTCCCGTCGGCGCTCTTCAGCCTGGCGAGGATGTCGGCCAGGACCTGGACGGGATTGTGGATGAGGCCGCCGAAGCTGCCCGAATGGAGGTCGAACCGGGGACCTTGAAGGTCGAGCTGAAAGTAAGACAATCCCCTCAGGCCGTAGGTTATGGCGGGCACCCCCCGGCTGAACTGGGAGAAGTCGGAGATGGTGATCACGTCGGCCTTCAGCTCATCGCTGTGCTCGCGCATGAAATGGCCGAGGCTCGGGCTGCCGATTTCCTCCTCCCCCTCGACCAGGAACTTTACGTTGACCGGAAGATTCCCGGCTACGGCAAGAACGGCTTCGACAGCCTTCACGTACGTGAAGAACTGTCCCTTGTCATCGGTCGCTCCGCGGGCGTACACGTAGCCGTCGCGAATGGAGGGCGAAAAAGGCGGAGTGAGCCACTCGTCCAGAGGCTCAGGCGGCTGAACGTCGTAGTGCCCGTAGACCAGCAGGGTGGGGGCCCCGGGAGCGTTGCAGTGTTGCGCGAAGACCACCGGATGACGTTCCGTCCGGTAGATCCTCGTTTCGAAGCCGATTCTTTGCAGGTGGTTGCCCACCCATTCGGCTGCCCTGCGGACGTCGGACGCGTGGTGGGTATAAGTGCTGACGCTGGGAATCTTGAGGAAGCCCAGAAGTTCTTCGACATAGCGCTGCCGGTTGGCGTCGATCTTGGCAAGCGTGGTCTCTAAAATCATTGCGGGTTCTCCTTTTGCAGGTTGGTTGGGTTCCTGCTGCCTCCCAACATACAAGATTTTCTGCGCCGCGCATACCTTTTCCGGGGCGGCGGATCTTTCGGGACAAGACGGCTTGCCGACCGTTTTCCGTCATCCATGGAATGAAAATCGGTCGTGGCGCCGCTTCGCCTGAGCGGATTCACCCCATGTTCCGCGCAACGCCAACGCAGGATAGGGCTAGGCATGGACACGCTGTATGTAGTATATTCCCGATAAATCGCGTGGATGAAGCTCGAGTCGATTGCTCAAGGCCGGCGGGTCCAACTTCGGATCGCTCCTTTCGAAGCCGGCCTCCATGTCCGACCGTTACCGCCCGTTTCCGTGGATTTCCCGAATTCGAGACCAACCGTCGTGGAGGCACGAAAATGTTCCGAAAATGTCTTTCTGCCCTTTGGGTTCCGGCGCTTCTGCTGACCTGCGGAATCGCTTTTGCCGTGACGCCTTTCGAAGTTTTCGACGGGAGCGTCCTCAACCAGGTGATCAAGCGCAACAAGCTGATCGTCGGAATGGAAGTCAAATTCTTCCCCTTTGAATACGCTGATGAAAAAGGCCGGCCATTGGGATTCGACGTGGAAATCGCCGGACTCGCGGCAAAGGAGTTGGGCGTGGAACTGGAAATCAAGGACATGGAATTCAGCGGTCTCATCCCCGCTTTGCAGGGCGGCAAGGTGGACATGATCATCTCCGGGATGACGAGGACGCTGACGAGGGCCAAAACGGTGAGCTTCACGCAGCCGTACTTCGAGACGGGGTTGTGTGCCCTGTTGAGCAACAGGAGGGCCCCTGACGTCAAGGACGTCAAGGAGTTGAACGCCCCGGGCCGGGTGATCGCCGTCAAGCTCGGCACCACCGGGGACCTGGTTACGGCGAAGATGTTTCCCGAGGCACAGGTCAACCGTTACAAGGAAGAGACGGCATGCGTGCGGGAAGTCGTGACGGGAAGGGCCGACGCCTTCCTCTACGATCAACTGTCCATCGGCAAGCATCACAAGGAAAATCCCGATACGACTCGCGCCGTGCTGACGCCGTTCACCTACGAGCCTTTTGCCATAGCGATCCGCAAGGGAGACCCCGATTTTCTGAACTGGCTGAACCAGTTCCTCGAAACCATACGGGCGGACGGACGCTACCGCGAGCTTCACGAGAAGTACTTTGGCGATATTCTACGCTGATGCGTACGAAATACCCTCTCATCATCCGCGTGCTCATCGTCCTGGGAGCGGGAGGCTGCCTGGTCTTCCTGTTCGGCCGGATCGAGTATCCCTGGAACTGGAGAGTTCCATGGGAATACCGGTGGCTTTTCTTTCGCGGCTTCTACACCACGGTCATTATCGCCGTCGGGGCCACATCGCTGGGCTTCTGCCTCGGCGTCGTCGGGGGAATCGCGCGGACTTCCCGGTCGGTCCTGGCCAGGGAGACGGCGATGCTGTACGTGGAGTTCTTTCGAGGCACGCCTCTGTTGATTCAGATCTATATCTTCTATTTCTGTGTGGCGGCGGCCGTACATTACGACAACCCGGTGATCATAGGCATGTTTTCTCTGGCCGTGTTTTCAGGCGCCTATATCACGGAGATGGTGAGAGCCGGGATTGAATCCATCGACCGGGGTCAGATCGAGGCCGCCATGTCCACCGGCTTGAACGACTGGGAAACCATGCGATACGTCGTCTTTCCTCAAGCCTTCCGGCGAATCATTCCCCCCGTCGCAGGCCAGTTCGTCTCCGTCATCAAGGATTCGTCCCTGCTCTCGGTGATTTCCGTGCGCGAACTGACCAAGGCGTCGGAAATCATCAACGCAACCACCTACAAGACCTTCGAGGCCTACTTGCCGCTTGCTGCGCTATACCTTATCATTACGTATCCGCTTTCCTATCTGACCCAGCGCCTCGAACAAAAAATCAAGCATGATTGAACGATTCACGGGGTAGAGCGGGGAACTTGCCGCCTCGAAGGGAAAAAACAATGAAAAACAAATCCGGTCGGAACGCCGTTACCCAGCTCAAGGCAACGAAACTGATCAAGAGCTTTGTGGCGGGCATGAAACTGGAAACCCTCGACGACCTGATCGCGCTGAAGGTCAAGATGCGCTCCGCTCTCACCACCATTCCCTACGAGGAATCCATTGTGCCCCAAATCCGCAAGATCATGTGGAGAAGAACCGCTCATCAGATTCTCGAGGACGGCTACATCTATTCGAGAGACTCCTGTACCGATATCGTCATCCTTTTCATGGCACTGTGCAAGAGCCTGGGGCGGGAGACCCGTTTCGTGAAGGTCAGGAAGCATAACGGCGATCCGGAAATGCACTCCATCGCGGAGATCCGATTACCGAAACCTTACGGTTGGTACATCTTCGACCTGGCTTACGACAATCCGCCCGAGAAGGGGAGAATGACCCCCGACTCCGTCTACCGAGGCTGGGAACTCTGGAGGAAGGGAAGGGACTCGTGGGACCTTGGCCTGTGGAAATACCGGGACAGGCACAAGATCTTCGCCCGCCCCTCATCCACCTCCGGGAAATGAAGCTCTCTTCCCGCGGCTCCGCTTCCCTCCGGACCGCGGTCAGTGCATCGGCGACAGCACCTGTTTCAGGAATTGCCGGGACCGCTCATGCTTTGGAGCTCTGAAGAACTCCGAAGGTTCCGCTTCCTCCAATATGACGCCGTTGTCGATGAACACGATCCGGTCCGAAACCTCCCCGGCAAAACCCATCTCGTGAGTGACGACGACCATCGTCATTCCCGTCTGAGCGAGATCCCGCATGACCGTCAGAACCTCGCCGATCATCTCCGGGTCGAGGGCCGAGGTCGGCTCGTCAAAAAGCATGATCCTGGGTTTCATCGCAAGGGCTCGGGCGATTGCCACCCGCTGCTGCTGCCCCCCGGAGAGGTGAGACGGGTAGGAACTGTGCTTTTCGGCCAGGCCGACCCGTTCGAGCAAGGCCATGGCCTGATCGTGGGCTTCTTTCTTGTCCAGTCCGCGAATTTTGATGGGCGCCAGGGTGATGTTGCGCAACGCGGTGAGGTGCGGGTAGAGGTTGAACTGTTGGAAAACGAATCCGATTTCCGCGCGGAGCCTGTGAATATCCGTTTTCGAGTCCGACGGATCCATGCCGTCGACAATGAGCCGTCCGCCGTCAATGGGTTCGAGGCGGTTGATGGTTCGGATCAGGGTGGACTTGCCGGAGCCCGAGGGCCCGCAGACCACCACCACTTTCCCCTGTGGAATGTGAAGGTTCACGTCGTTGAGGACGTGGAGCCGACCGAACCACTTGTGAACGCCCAGGAATCGAATCATTTCACCCAATCCGCGTCATGGAGCCCTGTTTTTTCCGGGTAAAAGACTCCGCATCGTCTTTGCCGGGACACACATCGTTCGTGCTGGCCCGCGAGCCGACCGCATATCGTCTGTGCCGGGGGCGATGAGCGCACGGGTGTTTCATGAAAAGGCTGAATCGACAGGACCGCGGGGTACGCCGCGCCGTTTTCTATACATGAGGTTCCGGGAGAAATCAAGGCACCCCGACAGGCCCCCGCGAGGCGCTTCCCGGCACGGCGGGAACACGGGACGTCGCCGGTCTTCCCAAGCTCACGGCAGGGATGATTTGCCCCCGTTCGATGCTCCGGCGTTTCAATGCTGCTCCGGCACGGTCGTGTTTTTCGGCTGGTGGAATTCGGTGGGGCGCGTCCGCGTCGGCAAGGCGAACGACTGGAGGAAGCGGGCTCCATCCCGAAACGGATCCTCCGGTGACGGCACGGTGTCGGCGCCGGCAAAAAACGGAGAGCCGGAAGGGGGCTTCCGGCTCTCCATAGATAAAATGAGAAACCAACTCTGTTGGAACCCATTCTCCAACTACAGCGAAAAAAATGGAATCGGGTGAAACAGGTATTTTGGCCCGAAAATCACTGTATTTCGTCCACGGGGCCGACGGAGGCGCGCTACCCTCCACCCGCGCGGCGTCGCTGTGACTTCGCGTTGCCGCTCGCCGCGCTCGAGCCGGAAAATTCTCCGCCCGTGCCCCTCGGAACTCGCCCGCGCCCGCCAGTCCCGTACCTCATTGACGGGAGGTGTTCGGGTTTACGGTGAACACAGGCACGGGTGAATTCTTCACCACCCGCTCCGCAACGCTCCCAAATGGGAATATAGCCTTCATGCCGTGCGTGGCCATGACCACCAAATCGGCGCCGATGCTCCTGATTGCCGCCAGGATTTCCTGCGCCGGATCACCCTGCATAATGTGAATGAAATACCGGGGACAGCCGGTCAGCTTTCTGGAACACAATTCCTCCAGGCGTTCCCTCGACAGCTTCAGTCCGAATTCGTGTATTTCCTTCACGTGTTTCGGATCGAGTCCGCTCCCCCAGTAATGTTCGAACCTGGACAGGTCTTCGGAGACGTGAAGCAGATGCACTTCGGCGTCATACTTCCGGCTCAGTGAAACGACATAAGGTTCCGCGACCGATGCAGCCTTGGAAAAATCGGTCGGCCAAAGGATTTTTTCGATCTTCATGGACGCCTCCGCCCCGGAACTCCCCACCCCGATTCACATTTTGCGCCTCACCCGCATCGTCGGGCGTTCCCCTCCGGAGAACGACCCCGACTCCGGAGGTCGGAGGAAACCGGATTCGGCGTCGTTGTCTTTCTCAAACATAAGGGCGGTTTCCGAACGCGGCAATCCGGGTGTTGGCGTCCGCGCGGGGCCGAGTCCCGGATAAGGGTTGTCGAGGCAGGTTATGCCCGGGATGAGGCCGACCGGAGCTTCGCCTGGAATCCCGCCGTCACGGCAAGGTTCTTCTCCAACATCAGCTCTTCATCGGAGAGGCCGAAAGCAATTCCCATGAGTTGGGTGACGTACAGGACCGACTTGCTCATGTCTTTGCCGAGCAGACGTGACGCCTTGTCCTGCTGGCTGTCCAGATTCATCTGGCACATCGGGCAGATGGTGAGAATGCAATCGGCTTCACTTGCCCCATCGAGCAAGTTCGCCACGAGTTTCAAAGCCACCTCGCTCTTGGTGGTCATCAATCCCGCCCCGCAGCACTTCGCGCCCATCGTCCACGGGTAAACTTCGGCTCCGAGAGCCCGGATGAGGGGTTCCATCGAAACGGGAAACTGGGGATCGTCGGCGTCGGAATAGGGTCGTGCGAACTGGCAACCGTAATACGGGACGATTCTCATGCCCGAGAGCTTATTCTTCACGTTGGCCGCGATGGACTCGGGCCCGAAGTCTCTGACCAGCACGTCGAGGAGGTGCCGAACCTTTATTCCTCCCCCGTATCGAAGATTCTCTTCAGCCAGGACCACGTTGATTTTTTCGCGAATATCCGTACTGCGGTTCATGTGGTCGTCAACTCTTTTCAAGTTGAGATAACAGGCGTTGCAGGGTACGAGGACATCCGACCGGGGGGATTGTTTCCCGGCGATGGCGAGGTTCCTCGCCGGCAGGGCCAGCGACAGCAGATAGCTGATCGCATCCCCGGCGCTCGCGCCGCAGCATGTCCAGTCTTCGATCTCGGCCAACTCCGCTCCAAGTGAATGCATCACGGCCCTGACCGAGGCGTCGTATTCGGACGCGGTTCCTTCCAGTGAACAGCCGGGGTAGTATAAGTACTTCATGATTCGGACTCCAGTTCGCGAACTTTTCGAAACAGACCGTCAAGCTTACCCTTGGCAAAGAGAGCCGGCATCTGCGGGCTGATCTTTCCCTTGCGCAGAAGCTTCACGCCGAGCGAGGCGAAACGCAACGGGGCGACCGGATGTTTCAGGCGCAGAAAGAACCGCGTCATCATGTCCATCTCCCTGATTCTGCCGTATCGGCGTATGTTGTCGACGAACGTGCTGTAAAAGACCGGACTCGTATTGCTCCGATAGGTTCCGCGGGCGAAGGCGATTCGCTTGAGCGCCTGGATGGTCTCGGTCAGGGGCAGTCCGCGCGGGCATCGCAACGTGCAGTAATAGCAGCTTGAGCACATCCAAAAGGTTGTGCTGCGGAAGATTTCATCCTGTTCGCCCAGTTGCACGAGCCTCCACAACTGTCGCGGAGTGTAATCCATGGCAAATGCATTGGCGCAGGAACCGGTACAGGTGCCGCACTGCATGCAGGCGGAGACCTTTTCCGCGATGGGGTCCAGCGGACCGGCGGCGGCGGAGCCGCCATGAGCCGTGGTTGCGCCTGAGCCTTGTTCGTTCATGTGTACCATCTCCTTGTTGGGAAATGCTCCAAATGGTGCCCGGACCGAACGCGGGAGTCCTTCCATGAAAGCCTTTCGCTCAGGCGACGGTCCGCGCCGGTCATCGGCGAGAAACGCGATGAATCAGTCCAGGGCGGCATCCAGCACGGCATGCACCTGCCTGTCCTGGAAGCCGTGCAGGATGGCCGCGCCGTTGGGGCACGCAGCGGAGCATGCTCCGCACCCCTGGCACACGAATTCATCCACAACGATTCGTTCTTCTTCCTCGTCATACCACCTGGCGTGGAACGGACACGCGACCACGCATCTTTCGCAGAGCGAGCAGAGGCTGTGACGGACGGACGCGGTAACCGAGGCGGAAGTCAACCGGCCCCTTCTGAGGACGCCCAGGGCGCGCTGTGCCGCTGCTTCCGCCATGACGACGGATTCCGGTACCGTCCTCGGCGAATGGACGGTGCCGCACAGGAAAACCCCGCTCTTCATGGTGTCCACGGGCCGCCATTTGTATTCGGCTTCGCGCAGGAAGCCGTGCTCATCGGTCTCGAGGCCGAAGATGTCCGCGAGCCCTTGGCTGTCGTTGGGGACCATTCCCGTGCCGAGAACCACCAGGTCCGGTTCCAGAACGAGGTCCCTGCCCAGAATCGGATCGTGGGTCACGAGTCTCAACCGGCCGTTCTCATCCGAGACCCGGGGCTTCCGGTCCGTTTCGTAACGGACGAACACCACGCCCTCCCGCCTGGCACGGGTGTAGTATTCCTCGAAAAGCCCGTAGGTCATGATGTCCCGATACAGAATATAGACGGCCGTATCCGGGTTGCGCTCCTTCAACTGGAAGGCGTTCTTCAACGCGGAAAGACAACAGACGCGGCTGCAGTAGTTGCGACTGCCTTCGCGCGATTCAACGCACTGGATCATGACCACAGTGCTGAGACCGCTCGCATCCAGTTTCCCCGAGTGGAATCGGTCTTCGAATTCCATCTGGGTCACCACCGCATCGTTGCGACCGTGGAGATAGGCTTCCGAGTTGAACTCCCCGCCCCCGGTGCTCAGGATGGCGACCCCGTGTTCGATGGATTCTCCCGATCCGTCTTGAGTTTCCACAGTGGTGACGAAATGACCCAACCGCCCCTGCGAGTGAAGCACCTTCGCACCGGTGTGAACGGTGATATGGGGGTGCTTGACCACGGCCGAGAGGGTTTTCTCGAGGAGCGCTTCGGGTTGCGGTTCCTGAAGGAATCTTTTGAGCCTGCGGAGGTTTCCGCCTAGCTCGGGGCTCCGCTCAATGAGATGGACCTTATAACCGTGATCGGCAACCGACAGTGCGGCGGTCATTCCAGATATCCCTCCGCCGACGATCAGTGCCGCCGGAACGGCTTCATCCCTGGACCGCGGGAACGGCTCCGCTCCTTTGAGCTTGGCGGCCGCCATGCTGAGGACCGCATAAACGGCGGCGCGAGGGCCTTGTTCCGAGGACTCCGGCTGCGCGTGAACCGGGGTGTGAATGTCCGTCACCTCCATGAACGCCGGATCGAGCTTGAGCGACTTGCCCAACTCGCGGAGTTTTCTCCGGTAGACATAGGGCATGCAGGTTCCGATCAAAACCCTGTTGGCTCCAGTGCTTGCGAGCGTTTCTTCCAGTTGTGCCCAGCCGGCGCGGGTACAGAGCCGGTCGATGGTGAATCCGTGAGCCGCGTACCCGTCCCGCGTGAGGTCTGCAATCAGCGACGTCGGATCCACCTTTTCCGCAATGGCACCCCCGCAGCTGCAAATGGCCACGGCGAGACGCGAAGGCTCACGGGAGACGTCGCGGTACATCTCCTCCGGTTCGGATATCTCGACGAGACTCTTCCCCTTGGAATGGAGGAGCAACGATGCGCTCAGCGAGGCGGAATTCGCCTGGATCACGGATTCCGAGATGTCTTTCGGGCTGGAGGCACAGCCGCTCACAAACACCCCATCCCTTGCGGTACGGCTGGACGAGTAGTCCTGAACCCGGCAGAATCCCGCCTGGTTCAGCTCAATCCCCACCGTTGCGGCAAGCTCTTCGAGCCCGCCCCCGGGCTTCTGACCCACCGCAAGGACCGCCAGGTCGAAGGGCTCGTAGTACATGGCGCCGTCCAAATCCGCGAAAGCGATCCTGATTCCGCCCCCATCGCCGCCCGGCTCCACCGAATGCACTCGGCTTCTCACGAAGCGGATGCCGTGTTCCCGCTCGGCGTTATCGCGGTATTGCTGGAAATCCTTTCCGAAGGTGCGCATGTCCATGTAGAAGATCATCGCCTCAACGGCCCCGTCGGTCTTCTGCTTGGCCAGGAGGGCTTCCTTGATGGAGAACATGCAGCAGACGGACGAACAGTGGGGAGCGCCTTCCGCCAGGTTGCGGGACCCCACGCACTGGAGCCACGCGATCCTCCGGATCGGCTTCCCGTCACTGGGCCTCAGCAACTGTCCGCCGGTAGGACCCGTACCGCTGATGAGCCGTTCGAATTCGACGCTGGTCACCACGTCCGGCAGGGTTGCGTATCCGTACGTGTTGGCTCCCACACGCGGATCGGCGGGCACCGCACCGGTGGCCAGTATCACGGCCCCGACCTCGACACGGCGCTCGGGGATTTCGAGCGTGGTCTGGTAAGTCTGAACGGCCATTTCGGTGAGCGCCTCGATATCGAACGGTTTCATGATGTAGTCTTTGGCTCCCACCTTCATGGCCTCGACGGCCGTTTCGATCGTGGCGTAAGCAGTCATCATGACCGCCGGGAGCTCGGGATGCATTTCCTTGGCGATTCTGAGCACCTCGACGCCGTCCATTCCGGGCATTTTGACGTCCAGAAAAAGGAGCCCGTAAGACTGGCGGCCGAGCATTTCGACCGCCTCGGCGCCGGATGCCGCCATATCCACCCCAAAACCCGCCTCATCGAGCCATTCCTTGATCGAGTCGCGCACCACCAGTTCATCGTCGACGACCAGGATGCGGAAGCTGCGGCGGGCTTCCAGTTTGAGGTCGATCGCTCCGGTGGGGCAGGCGTTCTGACATGCCCCGCAATGGTTGCATGCGTCAGTGTCTATCACGTAGGAGTTGGGCAGATTGTGAGGAACGGGGAGATACACCGCCTTCCGCGCCGCGAGCCCCGCGTTGAACTCGTCGGGGACCTCCACCGGACACACTCGAGTGCATTCGCCACAGCCGTTGCAGCGTTCGGGATCGATCAGCGAAGGCCTGTATCTCAGAGTGGCGACGAACTTGCCCGGTTCTCCCTGGAGCGCCGCCAGTTCGGTTGAGAGCATGATTTCGATGTTATCGTGGAACAGCCCCTTGCGAAGACAGAACTGGGAACAGGAGTCGCGTTCCGTCATGGGGAGCATCCTGCACATCCCGCAATGGTCCGTAGGGAACTGGTGATCGAGTTGCCGCAAGGTTCCCCCAAGGTTCGGGGCCTTGTCGACCAGTAGGACATGGTGCCCCATTTCCGCCAAATCCAACGCCGATCGGATGCCGCTGATACCCGCACCTATCACCAGGGCCGAAGCGCCTTTTTGATTCATCGTCTAAACCCCCGATGGGTTGTCCCGTATGGATATTCCAATTCAGGAAACCGAGCCGGCCACATCCGACGGTCGTGCCGGCCTTCAGTACTTCCTTGCGCCGCGAGCCGCCCCCCAACGGGACGACGCGCCGAAAACCCCTCTCTCCTCCGCATCGCCGCAATGGCAGGGCAGGGGAGCCGTGGTCGATTCCTTATTCCTTGCCCCCGGTGACCTCGGGAAATTCCCGCTCGCGAAACACCGAAAGAGGAGGCTCGTCCTCAATACTGGCCCCGGCATTGTATTGGAACGCCCGCTGCGTGTAATGCGCCACGGTCCGGAACAGCTCCATGACCGGCACGTTGTTGGGGCAGGCGTTGGAGCATTGGCCGCAGCCGATGCAGGCGGTGCTCATATGCGCCAGTCGCGTCAGGTGGAAAAAGACGGTGTCCGTAGGCATCTTGATGACACCCTTGCGTTTGGCCCAGCGGAGGTATTGTTCGGGCTCGTGGTCAAAAACATCCGTCAGGAATACGCACTCACGGCAGTAACAGACCGGGCACGCCACGCGGCAGTTGTAACAGTTGACGCAGTTGCTCAGATAGCTCATCAGCTTCTCGATATCGGCCGTCGCGTCGCTCGTTTCCTGGAACATCCGATCGCGGTAGGCCGTCCGCGCGGCGATCACTGCCGCGACGGCCTCGTCCCTGGAAGCCGGCAGGGTTGCTTCGGGAAGCTTCATCTTCTCCAGGATTTCTTCCCCCCGCGGCGTGTTGGCCTTGACCATCATCGAGTCGAACACGTCCATGCCGAAAGTACAGACCATCAGGTCGGCGTTCTCGGCCACGGGGTATTCGCACGCCTTGCACGCAGGGGAGAGCCCGACGCCGTCGGCTTCAGCCTCTCCGGGCAAATCCGCGTGGAACTTCAAGGTCGATTCGATCCCCCGGGACCCGGCATAGCCGGCGTAATCGGTATTTCCAAACGCTCCTGAGCAGTCGGCGCCGATGAGCAGGACTTCATCGAGGCTTCCCTGCTTGAGTTTCACCAGTTCGACGAAAGCGCGGATTTCACAGGGTCGCAATACCGCTGCGACCAATCCGCCCGTCGGTTTCCGGGTGAGCCTCGCGAGCAGTCGTGCCGCATTCATGGGGAATGCGGGCGCGAACGGATCCGCTTCTCCGAGCTTTTCGGGATCGGTAACGAGGGTCGGCATCACCGCGCTTTTCGCGGCGAGATGCTGCGGCACCAGAACGGCGCCGACCTGGCCCGTCGCCAACAACGCTTTCAGAAATTCCTGGAAGGAGAGAACCGGATTGCGATCCTTCACCGATATTTTTGCTGCCCTGGCCATCGTTTTTCTCCAACTTGTGCTGTTCTGTTGAACCGCTCACAGGATCATCTTTTGTCTCAGATCGTTGAGTCCCAGTTGTTTGATTTCGGCAACGAGCTTCTTGACGGTGTTGGCGAAATCAATGCCCTCGCTTGCCCCGATCCAGGTCATCTTGAGCCTGCGCTCGTCTATTCCGAACCGGGGCAGGATCTCCTTCAGGAGCCTGACCCTGCGCCGGGCCTTCAGATTCCCGTTGATGTAGTGGCAGTCGCCCGGGTGGCAACCACTGATGAGCACTGCGTCGGCGCCTTCGAGAAGGGCCTTGATGACGTACTTCGTATCGATCATCCCGGTGCACATCATTCTGATCATGCGTACGTTCGGAGGCTGAACCAGCCTCGAAGTGCCCGCCAGGTCGGCGGCCGTGTAAGTGCACCAGTTACACACGAAGGCAATGATCGTCGGTTCACGGTCTCCCATTTTCTTCCTCCTTGATATGCAACGCAGCCGGCAGCGACCCCATTATCGGGATTCATACGGCGCTGTCGAGCAACCCTTCGATTTCCGCGAACAGCTGCCTCGCCGAAAAGTGCCTGACCCGGGCGGCCCCGCTCGGGCAAAAACCGGCACAGCTTCCGCAACCTTTACACAATGCCTCGTTCACCACGGAAACCCCCCGACGTTCGTCGAATTCGATGGCCGAGTAAGGGCAAAGCTTGATGCAACCCTGGCAGCCCGCGCAGATGTCCGGGTCGATATAAGACACGGTGGGCGAAATCTGGACTTTACCCCGCGTGCTGAGCGCAAGTGCCTGTGCCGCCGCCCCCGAGGCGTGAGACACGGTGTCGGGTATATCTTTCGGCCCCTGGCAGGCTCCCGCCAGAAAGACCCCGTCCGTGGGCGTGGTCATCGGTCCCAGCTTGGGATGCTCTTCCAGGAAGAAACCGTCCCCGCCCTGGTTGATTCCGAAGATGCGCGCCACTTCCGGGGCTTCCGCCCGCGCTTCCATCGCGGAGCACAAGATGACCATATCAACGGGAACCCGCAGCAAGCGCCCGCTGAGAGTATCTTCGGCAACGATCACCAGCTTGCCCAGCTCGACAGGCGATTCGGCTTGATCGGTTATCTCGGCCGGCCTGCCGCGAATGAAGGTGACCTTCTCTTCCTGGAGCCGCCGATAGAACTCTTCGTAACCCTTCCCGAAGCAGCGCATGTCGATATAGAAATTGTAGACCCTGGTATCGTGCCCGGCTTTCTCCTTGATGAGATGACCGTACTTGAGCGCGTACATGCAACACACCCTGGAACAGTATTCGTGATGATTCACATCCCGGCTGCCCACGCAGTGGATGATTCCCACGCTCTCCGGTTTCTTTCCTTTTTTGGTCAGGATTTGTCCCCCGGTCGGCCCCACCGCGTTGTTGAGCCGTTCGAACTCCAGCCCGGTATACACCTCATCAAAGCGCCCATAGCCGTATTGTTTCAGCGGGGAAGGATCCATCACGTCGAAGCCGGTCGCAACGATGATCGAACCGACCTTGAGCTCGAACTCCCGCACCTTCTGCTTGTAATCGATGGCCTTGGCCTGGCAGGTCTTGGCGCAGAGACCGCATTTCTTGTGCTGACCCAGCAGCCTGCAGTTTTTTGCATCGATGGTAAAAACTGAAGGAACGCTCTGAGGAAAATTGCGATAAATCGCCTTGCGCTGACTCAAACCCTCATCGAAATCGTTGGGAACGGACACAGGGCACACCTCCGCGCATTGGCCGCAACCCGTGCACCGTTCTTCGTTGACATATCGCGGCTTGCTCCGCACCTTGACCGTATAGTTCCCGACGAAGCCGCTCACTTCCACGACTTCACTGTATGAAAACAGCTTGATTTTCGGGCTTTGACTCACGGCCACCGTCTTGGGGGTGGAAATGCACGCCGCGCAATCGAGGGTGGGAAAGGTCTTGTCGAATTGCACCATGTGTCCGCCGATGGACGGTTCCTTTTCCACAAGGTAAACTTGGCGGTCCGCCCTGGCAATGTCGAGGGACGCCTGGATGCCCGCGATCCCTCCACCGACGACGAGTATATCGGGATGAACGTTCACCTCCCGCGCCCACAGCTTTTCATGGTGGTTGACGCGATTGATTGCGGCGGCGGCGAGCGCCTTGGCTTTCTCGGTGGCTTCCGCTGGATCCTCGGTTACCCACGAACAGTGCTCGCGGATACACGCCATCTGGAAATAATACGGGTTCAGGTTGGCACGCTCGCAGGCGGACTGAAAGGTCTTTTCGTGGAGTCTGGGTGAGCACGATGCGACCACGACGCGGTTGAGATTGAAATCCCGGATGTCCTTCTGGATCATTTCCTGGCCGGGATCCGAGCACATGAACTTGTAGCTCCGCGCCACCACGACGTTTTTGAGTGTCCGGGCGAAAGCGGCAACATCCTCGACCGCCACCTTGCCGGCGATATTCGTTCCGCAATGGCAAACGTAAAAGCCGATTCTTCTCTGCATCTCTAGTCCTTTTCTTGAAGCACAGGCTGCATCATTCGTCCGTTTCGTTCCGCCCGTCATATTGCGGCCACGCTTGCCGCATGGCCTTGTCGAAAGAACACGCGAGGCAGTTGTACGCGCCGTCGCAGAGCTTGAAGTTCACGATCCCCGCTTTCATCCATACGCATAGCTTCTCACCGTCCAAGGGAAAACTCTGCGAACGGCCGCTTTTCGGTCTGGGGATGCGCTTCTTGCTCATCTCGGCTCTAACCATTCCGGTTCCATGGTGCTCTCGCGCAACAAATCCTCGTTGCATTGCACCGGTTGCTCCCGCTGGGGGCCATCTTCTTCCAGAGGCTCCGATCAGCCGGAGCGTCGGGAGCGGACAGCGCTTATATCAATGTCGAGATTCACCGATCCTTGGCTGAGACTGAACATCGAGAAGATGATCGCGGCAGCGTCGGGTTCTCTCGTTGACTTATACTTCAGCAGTCAAGTCCTAAGCAAACTGCGTGCCATGAGTCGCCAACCCTTTCCGTCATGCCCCTGAGGCAGGTCACGGGACTGCAATGTGTACGATTTCTAGACAACGAACGGCTGGAGAATCTCGTCCGCGATCCATCTCGATGACTTTCGGCAAACCGGCTTGCGGCTCTCCCCGCGGCTGTGAGCGGGTGAGCGTCGGAAATGGGCGCGCAGGGACCGTCCCACGGGTACAGTGGTGATTTTTTATCAAGGCTGTTGAATTTTTATACAAATCAGGTGTGCGTGCCGCTTTGTGGGATGCAGGCAGCCAGGAGGAGACCGAAAGTGGAATCTCGATAAAATGATGAATCATTGCTGTGGATTCCTTATGTTTATGATGGACAATTGGAACGGGGCTCGTATGATAGCGAAGTTGATTGCGTTCGAAGGATGCGCTTGACCGAAAGGGGAAACCCCTTCGGTGTGCGGATTGCCTCGAACGTCCGATAACTGGTATCGAAAAGCGAGTTGAGCATTTCCGACGCTGCGGCCGAATAGAAATCCTCCTTCGTCGATTCTCCCCGTACCATGTTCCGGAGCGCGTATCGGTGCGATTCGTTGCGGCTATCTGCCCTCCGGTGGCCCGCGCCTGTTCCCTTGCGTCAGTCGAACGGCGGCACCGAGTCTTCTTCGATGCGGCCGTAACGGATATCATGAGGGTACTCCATTGAGCGAGTCGGCGCCTGCACCCGTGCGTGTTCCGGAAAAGACGAGCCGGCAGGCAGGATCACCCGGGTGGGAATGCACACCGTTGTTTGAATGGAGATTTTCGGAAGGATGGCCGGAAACGGGATGAATCGTAGCATCAGGATGGCGGTAATCGGCGGAGGCAAGAAATGCAGGGTCCTTCTCGAGATGCTGGCTGCCGGCGTCTTCCCTTCTTTCAACGCCGAAGTCGTGGCTGTCGCGGATCCCGACGGCGACGCAGCCGGCATTGGACTGGCGAAGGAAAAAGGTATCTTCACCACCGCGGATTTTCGTGACCTCCGCAAGATACCCGACCTCGACCTGGTCCTTTGCCTCACCGGCAGCGAAGCTCCGCTGGAAGCTCTTCTGAAGAGACGCCGCCCAAGCGAACGACTCCTTCATGCCGTGATTTCACGGCTGTTTGAGGACATTCTTCGGGTTCGCCAGCAGTACCTGTTGAACGAGCTTCAGCTCGACATCACCGAAGGCATCATCGAGAGCCTGTTCCTGAGCATGCGGGACCACGTCCTGCTGCTTCGCCCCGATTTCAGGATTCTCGATGTGAATGAGGCGTTCTGTCGTGCCTGCGGCACCGATAAGGACAGTCTCGTGGGGAAGGTGTGTCACGAAGTCATTCACGGATCCGGCGAGCGATGCGGGGGAGAGGGCTTCGTGTGCCCGCTGAAAATCTCCCTGCAAACGGGAACCGTGGCTCACGCCGTTCACGAACACGTGGACGGGTCGGGGAAACAAAGAGTCTGCGAAGTCACCACGGTACCGCTGAGAAAGGTGAATGGGAAGGTGGAGCTTGTCCTGGAGATCGTCCGGGACATTACGGAGGATCTCGAGAAGCGTGTGGAGGAAAAGACCCAGGCGCTCAAACGGGACCTGGCCCGGCTGGTTCACGAAGACAAGATGATTTCGCTGGGGAAACTGGTTGCCGGAGTGGTCCACGAAATCAACAACCCCCTGTCGGGCATCAACGCTCTCGCACGGCTCGTCCACCAGGAACTGGAGAGTTGCGACCTCGATGAGGGGAGGAAGGAAAAGTTTCTTTACTATCTTCACCTCATCGACACGGAATCCTCTCGGTGCAGCGACATCGTCAAAGATCTCCTTTCCTTTTCGCGTTTGCGCGAAGTGGAACGGAAGCTCTTCCAGTTGAACGATGTGGTGCACAAGGCGGTGCTCCTGAGCCGGCACAGGAGCGGCAATCAGGCTGTCCATTTTCAGCTTGAGCTGGCCGAGACCCTGCCGGAAATGATCGGGGATCCCGGGCAGCTTTTGCAGTGCCTGTTGAATCTGATTTTTAACGCCGTCGAGGCCATGCCCGATGGAGGAACGGTCAAGGTGGGCACGAGATTCGATGCGGCCAGGAATCGGATTCGCCTGGAGGTAACGGATCGAGGCATCGGTATTCCCGTTGAATTGACGTCGAAGATCTTCGAGCCGTTTTTTTCCACCAAGAACCGGGACAAGGGAGTCGGACTGGGCCTGTCCGTGGTGTACGGCATCGTCAAGGAACATGGGGGAACGATTTACGTGAGGAGTGAACTGCAAAAGGGAACCAGCTTCGTCGTTCGGTTGCCTTTGCAATCCGGGAAAATCTGGAGGAACAACCGGGAAAATGGCTGATCCGATCCGCGTCTTGATTGTCGATGATGAACTGATTGTCCGCGAATCGCTTGCCGGCTGGCTGGGAAAGGCCGGGTATGCGGTGGATGCCGCACCGGGGGGCAGGATCGCCGTCGAGATGATCGGCGCAAAACAATACGATCTGATTTTCCTGGATGTCCGGATGTCCGATGTCGACGGCATGGAAGTCCTCAAACGGGTGAAACTTCATTACCCGGAAACCCTCGTCGTTATGATGACCGCCTACGGAACCGTTCAGAATGCCGTGGATGCCATGAAAGCCGGCGCCGACGACTACCTTATCAAGCCGTTCGAACCGGAATACCTACCGCTGCTCGTCGAGAAGCTGTTGAAGCAGAAGAGGCTCCTGGACGAGAACATCGCATTGCGGGATCAAGCGGACGTCAGGGCTCACTTTCACGGCCTGATCGGTGCATCCGAGTGCATGAGAAGGCTCTTTGCCTTCATCGACCAGGTTGCGGAGGTCGATTCCCCGATCTTGCTGCAGGGAGAGACGGGAACGGGAAAGGAACTGGTGGCGAAAGCCATTCACGCCAAGAGCAAGCGCCGGTTTGGGCCTTTTGTGCCGATCAATTGCGGGGCGTTTGCCGAGACGCTTCTCGAGAGCGAGCTGTTCGGACACGAAGTCGGCTCGTTTACCGGCGCGACTCGAGCTCAGAAGGGCCGGCTGGAAATGGCGAAGGGCGGAACGCTCTTTCTCGATGAGGTCGGAGAGATTCCGCCCAAGATGCAGGTGGATCTGCTTCGGGTTCTCCAGGAAAAACGCTTCCAGCGTGTCGGCGGAAGCCGTGACGTGTTCGTCGATTTTCGCCTGATCTGCGCGACCCATCGGGATCTGACCCGGGAAGTCTCAAAGGGCAACTTCAGACAGGACTTCTATTTCCGCCTCAAGGTGATCGAGATCGAAGTGCCGGCCCTGCGCGACCGCAGGCAGGATATTCCTTTGCTGGCCAAGCATTTCCTCGATCGATTTCGCCGGGAAACAAACAAACGGGTGACCGGCATCACCGAAGACGCCATGATGCTCCTGCAGTCATACGACTGGCCGGGGAATGTGCGTGAATTGGAGAATACCCTGGAACGGGCCGTCGTACTTTCCAATGGGGCGGTCCTGAACAAGGCCGACTTCGGCTTTCTGTTCAGAACGCCCCAGCAGGATGTCCCGCTTTCCCTGGAAGAAATGGAAAAGGTGCACATCGAGCGGGTGCTCAAGTTGTGCCGCTGGAACATCTCCAAGGCGGCAAAGGTCCTGGCGGTGAACAGGGCCACCCTGCACAACAAGATCAAAAAATTCGGCCTGAGATCGCCGGAGTAACCGGACCGGCCGTCACGTCAAGTGCCGCTGCTTCCCGACGGCATGGAGGCAAAGGAGTTGACCCGAATGCGATGCGGACGGCCCTGGGATCGGCGACCGATCCGTCGGGCGGGTGTCCGCATGTGCGCCCGTCTGCTCCGGCTCACGATCCCAGAGGAAGCTTGATGGTGAAAACGGTGCCTTTGCCCGGTTCCGATTCCACGCTGACGGCGCCGTGATGCCGGTCAATGATTCCATAGGTGGTGGAGAGTCCCAGGCCCAGCCCTTTCCCTTGTTTCTTTGTGGTGAAAAACGGATCGAAGATGTAGATCAGGTCTTCTTTTGCAATGCCGCAACCGGTATCCCGCACGCGTATTTCGACGATTTTCTGCGCGGGGATGATCGCGCTTTCGAGGGTGAGGACACCGCTGGTCTCCATGGCATCCATGGCATTGAAGATGAGGTTGATCAGGCACTGCTCCAACTGATTGAAATCCCCGGGAATCACGGGATTCTCAGGGGACAGGACCGCGTCGATCCGAATATTTTGAAGACTGAGCTTGTGCTCGCAGAGCGTCATGCTTTTGGTGATGAGCTCGTTGACCTTCACCGGCGCCGACTCCAAAGTGGATTGCCGGGAAAACGAGAGCAGGTTGGAAACGATTTTCGAACAGCGGCTCAACTCGCTCTCCATCAGTGACAAATACGTTTGGAACTTGGTCACGGATTCGCTCGCCAACATACCCTTGCCGAGCATTTTCGTCATGAGCCTGGCGTAGTTGAGGATTCCGGCCAGCGGGTTGTTGATTTCGTGAACCACACTCGCCGCGAGCCTGCCCAGGGAGATCATCTTGTCCTGTTGGAGCAGGCGGGCCTGATCGGCGGCCTCCTGCATGAGCTTCCGGATTTCCCGCTGGTCTCTGAAAAAAACCACCAGCCCCGTTTCCTTTTCTTTCTGGAACATCGCCGCTGCAGAAAGCTGGCATGGGACCTTGCCGCCCGACTTGTCCACCAGGATGGATTCAAACAGGAACAGTCTTCTCTTCCCGCCGTATTCCTCGGATTTCAGTTTCTGTTCGAATTTCTCCGCTTCACCGGGCGTGAAGAACTGGCTGAGGTGCATCTTTCCGATGACGTCCCCGCGTTCGTAACCGAGGATTTGCTCCATGCTCCTGTTGAAGATCACCGTTTTGCCGTCGCTGTCAAAGGCTGCAATCCCGTCTATGGAACTCTCGATCAGCGACTTTTGCATATCGAATGTCTTTGCCAGTTCCTCCGCCGTTTGCATCCAGCGTTCTTCAATCAGCGCGGTGTAATCCCCGAGCTCCTTGCGCGTGGCGATGCGGTCCTTGGCGCGCTTCACGGCCACCGTCAGCGCATCGTTGGCGATGGGCTTGGTGATGAAATCCGAGGCATTCAGATGCAGGGCCTGTATCGCAAGCTCGATCTCGCTGAGCACGGTCATGACGATCACTTCCACATCGGGGCGGCCGGTCTTGATCCTTCGCAGGATCTCGAAACCGTCGATGCCGGGGTGACGAATATCCGTGATGACGATATCGGGCGATTGCCGCTCGCACAATTCCATGCCGGCGTCCCCGTCCCCCGCCGTCAGGACTTCGTGTCCGGAGCCTTGGAGAACGCCGCCGATCGTCTCGCGAATCTCGGGGTCATCGTCGATGAGAACCACTTTCCAACCCTTGCCCGTCATTTCTTCCTCCACTGCCGGCCTCCTCCAGGGGTACCCAATCGGTTCGAGCCGCTTCGTCAGCCCGTCGGGACCGCGAAATTCACCGACTGCCGTGGTTTCGGCCCGATCGTACCCGCATCGAGAGAGAATTAAAACACCAGTACCCCCGAGCCCTCCATCCGGTCATTCTTGAGCTTGAGCAGCGCTTCGTTGGCTTCCTGCACGGCAAACGTCTGCACCTCCGGGCGAATGGGTATGGCCGCGGCGATCCTGAGCAGCTCCAAACCGTCTTCCCGCGTATTGGCCGTCACGCTGTGAACGTTTTTCTCGTAGAAAAGGTGCTTCTCGTAATTCATCCCGGGAATGTCGGTCATGTAGATCCCGGCAAGCGCCAGTGTACCGCCCTTGCGCAAACGGCTCAGCGCCGCGGGCACGAGGTTTCCCGCAGGAGCGAAGATGATGGCGCTGTCCGCCGGGGCGGGCATCCGTTCCGCGTCGGATCCGGCCCATTTGGCCCCGAGTTCCAGTGCCAGTCGCTGATGCTTTTCGCCGCGGGTGACGGCATACACCGTACAGCCCCAGTGGACGGCGATCTGGATGACGATGTGCGCCGACGAACCGAATCCATACAGGGCCAGGGTGTCGCCGGCTTTACACTGGCTGCGTCTGAGGCTCCGGTATCCGATAATGCCGGCGCACAGCAGCGGCGCGGCTTCCGCGTCGCTGAAAACGGGCGCAATGGGATAGGCGAAATCTTCCGGAACCACGGTGTACTCGGCGTACCCGCCAGGGGCATGATAGCCGGTGAATCGGGCATTTTCACACAGATTCTCCTGCCCGGAGCGGCAGAAGACGCATGCCCCACAGGTTTGTCTCAGCCATGCCGCCCCGATTCTATCATCGATCTTGAACCGCCGGCAGCCGATTCCGATGGAATCCACGAGGCCGACGATCTGGTGGCCCGGAATGACGGGACGCCCGAGGGGAGGCAATTCCCCCTCCACCACGTGCAGGTCGGTCCTGCATATGCCGCACGCTTTCACCCTGATGCGCACTTCCCCGGGGCCGGGCAGTGGATCATCCACCTCCAGCCATTCGAGAGGCTTCGTCTCCATAGGGGCACACGCTCTCAGAACCATTGCTCTCATGATCGACTCCCGAACAGGAAACACCATTGCCGGTTGATTTGTTTTTCTAATTTTTCCATAATGCACCGATGCTCAAAATGCAAATGGAGACAACGTCGTGAACAAAACGACCCGTAACAGGGAAGGATCTCGCGGGCGGAATGTCCCTTTGCGCCTTCTCATAGGGGCCGTGTTGCTCTGCCTGGTCGTTCCGCTGCTCCTCATTCTGGGCCTTCACCTTCCCGTTGTCCAGAAGATGGTGATCGATCAGCTGGTGACCGAAGTCGAAGGACAGACCGGCTACAGTGTCCGGATCCAGTCCTACCGGTGGTGGCCGTTCTCGAAGCTCGAGCTGGTCGATCTCACGGTGAAGGCGGCGGAGAGGAATCTGCTCGAATGCCGGCATGCCGAGATCACCTACGGAATTGCATTGGAGTGGCCGCCCATTCGGCCCCGGGAAGTCGTTCTTGAAAAGCCCGCGCTTCACCTTGAAAGCCGTGGAAAGGGAGAGTTCCGGATTCCTGCCCTGAATGGGGGCAGGGCGGCCGATGGTTCCCCGGAGAAAGGCCTCGGCCTTCTCCCCGTGATGCTGCCGAAGGTGCGAATCATAGGGGGGGTTGTCGATGCCAGCCAGGATGGTCGACAGGTCCTGGCCATTCGTGAGGTGACGGGGACCCTGTTGTTGCGGGAAATTCGCGATCCGGATGGGGTGAGGATCAAGGTCGATTTCGGACAATGGCAGGGACGCGCCGATTTGCCCGCCTGGGGCGATTGGGAGCTGACCGGGAATGCCGAAATCGCGGATGGAGCGTTGCATTCCGGGGGGATCCGATTTTCCCTGCGGGAAAAAGGCTGGGTGGAATGCCGGGGCGACTGGGAACTCCTTCCTCCCTTCCGTGGCGCCGCGACGGTGTTGTTGAGCGGCTTTCCCGTCGACTCTTTTGTGCGCGGGTACGGTGGGCTTTCCCGCCTCAAGGAGGTCTCCGGCCGCCTCGTCCTGGACCACAAGACGGAAGCCTTTGTCCTCGATCACGAGATCAACACGAATCTGGGCGATTTTGCGGGCAAGCTCGAATTTGTCCAGCTGCCGGGAACCGGAACGCCATCGATCAAATGGCTCCTCGAGTATTCCGATCTGAATCTCCCGGGCGGGGAGCAGTTTCCCGAAACCCACCTGTTCGGGGCGCTCGAACTGGATGTAACGGGATCCGACTGGGAGGGGCTGACGGGCGGTTTCAGACATCGCATCAACCCTTCCAAGTTCGGCGAGCACGTCATTGTGTCCGGAGAAATCACGGCCGCTTTCGATCGCGGCAAGCTGTCGGTGACCGGGAATTCAATCAAAAGTACCCTGGCCGATTTCGGCTTTTCGGGAACGTTCGACTATCGCGGTGCGTGGGACGCCCGTCATAGCGGCGGGATCAAGGCGGAGTTGCGGGTCGACCAGGCCAGGCTCGACCGGGTCTTCACCAGGTTCCGGCACAAGCCGGGAGGAGCCATTCGTTTCGACGGCCGATACGGCGCGGGCGATCTCGGGAAATGGCAAAAGTGGGAAGGAAAGCTCGAAGGGGATGTGAATATCCCGGACACGGCCTTGCTTAAGGCCTCGGGCAAATATGGCAACGAGAAACTGAACCTTGATTATGAAACCGAAATAATGGATCTGCATAAGCTCTCCCTTCTCATTCCCGGCTGGAACGGCAAAGGCAGGCTGACCTCCAAAGGGAACCTGAAAGGACAGTACCCTGATTTTTCCTGGGAAGGCGCGATTCAGTCGCCCATGCTTCAATATGGTTCCGTCCAGGCTGAGCAGGTCGCATTGAAAGGAAAGGGAAACATACTGGGCAGGGAAGGCCGGCGCGAGGTTTCCGCCAAAGGCGTCAATGTCGTCCTGGACGGAAAGAAAGCGCGCTCGCTGAGCCTTGACTTGCAGCAGCAGGACGATACGTGCCGGTTTGAATTCAAGAGCGAGGGAGTGCTCGGCCAGTTGTCCGCCACATTGAACGGTCGCCTCGAGAAAATCTGGACAGACCCGCGTACGCTTGTCGTCGATCGGGGGGAGTTCAAGTGGAGGGAGCAGAGCGGCACGCTGGACGGCAGAATCGAGCTTGGCGCGGAGCACTTCAAGATCCATTCGCTGAACGTTCAGCAGGGCAGGCAGAAGATACGGGTCAGCGGCGAGGCATCCAGGGAATCGAAGTGCGATTTGCGACTTGTCGCCGAAGGTATCAATGCCGGGCAATGGGCTTCCGTTCTCGGAGTGACCGAGCTGACCGGAGGCACCGTCGCCGGGCAGGTTTCGTTGAGCGGCCGCTCCGAACAGCCCGAGGCCACGGTTGACGTGCAACTGGTCAACGGGATGTTCCGAAACCGGGAATCCATCGACCGGGTCCGCCTGCAGGGGACTTTGGCCAGACACGTTTTCAGTTTCGAGAGCGAGATTGGACTACCCGGTTCGGCGACCCCGTTGAGCATGAAAGGCAAAGTGCCCGTGAAGGTCGGCGTCGCGCCGATGCGGTTCGAGGTTCTTCGATCCGCAGAGATGGCGCTCTCCCTTAAGGTTGTCGCACTGGACGCCGAGCGGCTTTTGCCCTACCTGTCGGCGCTGGACGGTCTCGGGGGCCGGATAGAGGGTGAAATCCTTTGCGGAGGCAGCATCGATCAGCCGCTTCTCAAAGGTTCGGGGGCATGGCGCGATGGTCGGGTCACCGTGAAGTCATGGCCGAATCCGGTGGACGACGTCCAGGTGGAGTGGCATGCCGACGGCAGGCAGATTCAAATCGACAGAGCCGGCATGAAGGTGCTGGGGGGACACGTGGAGCTCACGGGCAGACTGGATTATCCGTCTTTTCAGGCCGCGAAGCTTTCGGCCTCCGGACGGGACCTGAGGGTGTCCAAGATCTATGGAATCGAGGGGAAAATCTCGGGGAAGGCCGATCTCTCTCAAACTCCGCAAGGAATTGAACTGAGCGGCAACCTGCTCCTTTCCGACGCCGAAATGAACCTTGGCCGGCTGGAATCCGACCTTGCCAGGAGCATCACCGTGGTGGAGGGGGACGCCGAAAGCGATTTTGTCGAGATCGGGAGTAGTGATAAAACGCATGACCGTTATTATAATACTTTGAAAACCGACGTCCTGCTGGATTTGCCTTCTTCCGGGATGGCGGTCCGAGGGAAAGGCCTGAACGCTCAAATAGTGGGCTCCCTGAAAATAGAAAAATCCGTCAACGGTCCGGTAAAGCTGGTCGGCGGGCTTCAGACCACCAGGGGAACTTACACTTTCCAGGACAAGGAATTGAAAATCGTGCAAGGAGAGGTCGTTTTCCTGGGAACTCCCAAGCCCGATCCGGCGTTGCGGATCCTCTGCGAAAAGCAGGTCAAGGACGTTATCGTCCAGGTGCACGTGACGGGACCGATCAGCCAACCCAAGCTGGTGCTCGCCAGTATTCCGACAATGAACCGGGTGGACATACTCTCCTACCTGCTGTTCGACCATCCCGCGGGAGATCTGAACTCCGGACAAAAGTTCCAATTGCGGGACCGAGCGGCATCGTGGCTGGGCTCGGGAGCGTCCGCCGCTTTGAAAAAGGCGTTCGGGGAGAGCCGTTTTGCCCCGGACACCCTGCGATACCGGAGCTCAACCGGCAGGAATGAGCTGAGCGGTTCCTCCGCATCTTCGAGCGGGAAAGGGGAGGGGGGAGTCATCGAAATCGGCAAGCAGATCACTCCCGATCTATACGTGAACTACGGCAGGGGAGTTCTTGGAGAAGACGGCAATCAGGTTCAAATCGAGTATCGTTTCAATCGTCATCTGTCCGTGCAGACTGAGATCGGCGGCACCCGGCAAAGCGGTGTGGATTTCTTCTGGCGGCACGATTTTGGAAAATAAACCGGAAGGAGGTATCCGATGAAGATGCAGGAAGTCCGCGCAATGGCGAAGAGCAAGGGAGTCAAGTCATTCGGGAAAACCAAGGCGCAGCTCATTCGCGATATACAGCTCAAGGAAGGCAACTTCGACTGCTACGGCACCGCGGTTGACTATTGCGACCAGACAGAGTGTTGTTTCCGTTCGTCATGCCTGGAAGATTCTAAGCCGACGGGAAAGTCCAAGGGTTGACATCCAAAAGGACCGCCACATGGAATTGATCCCTGATTTTCAGGAATCGAGCGTTCTGCTCAGGATCCAGAACAGCAGCAAGCCCCACCAGATCATCGATCTGGTCGCCAACACCGAAGAGGGGTATTTCGAAACGCGAGGGCTCAAAGAGCTTTTCGGCTCACAGGAAATCCGCATTCTGTACCAGGAGTTCCTATTGATCCCCGAGTACGCAAGGGTGATCTCCTTCCTTCTGGAGACCATGTCCGCGGCGCAGGATCTCAATCTCCCGTATTCATACCAGGACCTGTTCGAATACGAGGGTGAAAGATACAGTATTGTCGAAGACGGCGCCTATCGGCTTCTTAAGAAACTGGAGGAATAGCGCGGTGATTCCCCCGACCGGCAGATGGGCGATCGGGAGCGGCTCGAGGCGATCGCGCTAGTCGTCCGCGGGTGCGAAGCCGCGCCGCAGGGTGTTTTCGACGACGTTGCGAGGCACCATGAACTGAAGGAGATAATCCGGCCCCCCAGCTTTCGAGCCGATGCCCGAAAGCTTGAACCCGCCGAACGGATGCCTTTCCACGACGGCTCCCGTGCAGCCGCGGTTGATGTAGAGGTTGCCGGTGCGGAATTCGCGCCTGGCCAGGTCGATGTTGGCCGGGCTCCGGGAGAACACCCCGCCGGTCAGGGCGTATTCGGTGTCGTTGGCGATTTCAATCGCCTGGGCAAAATCCTTGACCTTGAAGACCACCAGGACCGGACCGAAAATCTCTTCCCGGGCCAGGCGATGATCCGGCGGGAGGTCCGCGAGGATCGTGAGCGGCACGAAAAAGCCGTCGTTGCCGGGAACGGTGCGCTCCACGAGTACCGTGCCGTCCTTGCGCCCAAGCTCAATGTACTCCATGATTCGTTTCCGCGCGCCGGCTTCGATCACGGCCCCCATCAGATTCTTCGGATCTTCGGGAGGACCCAGGTGGATGCTTTCGGCGGCGGCCTTCAGCCGTTCGACCAGCTTGTCGTAGATCTCCTCGAGGACGATCAGGCGCGAGCAGGCGGAGCATTTCTGCCCCTGGTAGCCGAACGCTGAGTGAACGATCTGCACAAGCGCTTCATCCAGATCGGCATCGGCATCCACGACGATAGCGTTCTTTCCCCCCATTTCGGCGACAACGGTTTTGACGTGTCCGGCACGCTCCGCATCGCGGTTGGCTTGGGCGATGATGTCGAGTCCAACCTTCTTGCTGCCGGTGAACGCGATCACCGCTACGTCCGGATGATGAACGAGGTAGTCGCCGATCTGGGCGCCGGGTCCCGGAAGAAAGTTCAGAACACCTCCGGGCAGCCCCGCCTCTTCGAAGACGTTCATGACCATCGAACCGACCACGGGAGACTGGGAGGCAGGCTTGTAGACCACGGTGTTCCCGGTGACCAGTGCGGCGGAGGTCATTCCGGTCGATATGGCCATCGGGAAATTCCAGGGGGCGATCACGGCGGCAACCCCTCTCGGCTCGTAGAACAGGTGGCTGATCTCCCCGGGGGCGTGTCCCATCCTCTTCGGACGGCTCAATCGGATCATCTCCCTGCCGTAATACTCCAGGAAATCTATGGCCTCGCAGACGTCCGCATCGGCCTCGCTCCATGCCTTTCCCACCTCGTACACCTGCAGCGCGGCCAGATCGTATCGCATCCTCCGGGCAGCCGCCGCCGCTTTGAACAGATACTCGGCGCGCTCCCGGGGAGGCGTGTTGCGCCACGCCGCAAAAGCGGCTTTGGCCGCCTCCACCGCCGCATCCGCTTCCAGTGGTCCGGCACCGGCCACATCACCGACAATCTCTTCCGCGCGATTCGGGTTTACCGATCGAAGGCGCACGGCGGTGTCGACTCTTGAACCTCCGATGGTCAACGGCACCTTGATGGGAAAGGTTGCGCGGACCCGATCCAGTGCGTTCCGAAAGCCGCCCCGGTGCTCGGGAATCGTCCAATCGAAGCAGGGTTCATTGCGGAAGGGACCCTTGTCGCCGTATTCCCGTGCATCGCGGGCAGGAACCGGGCCCGTCCGCTCCTCCGCAAGAATTTCCATTGGATTGCGGAGCAGCAGTTCACGGGATACGCCCTGGAAGAAGCTCTTCCTCAGAAACGACTCGTTCGCGGTGTTCTCCAGCAGCCTGCGAACGAGATAGGACATGCCCTGGATCATGTCCCCGACCGGAGTGTAGAGCCTGACCGGCAGTCCGGCCTTGCGCAGGGCGTTGCGCACCGGCTCCCCCATGCCGTAGAGCACCTGGTATTCCAGGCGACCGGCGGGAACGGACAAGTCCCTGGCTCGTTCCATCACGTAGGAAATGGAACGCATGTTGTGAGAGGCGCAGGCCAGCGACACCCACCGGTGATTCTCCATGATGAGGTCGGCCAGTTTCTCGAAATTGGCATCGGTCTCCGGCTTGGAAATAAACACGGGAACTGGCCACTCGCTCTGGCGCGCCCAGATGACCTCCGAATCCCAGTACGCCCCTTTCACCAGGCGTATCGTGAAATGTCGTCCGGTCGCCTTCGCCCATCCGAGAATTTCCTCCAGGTCCCTCTCGCTGTCCTTGAGATAGGCCTGGATGACGATGCCGACGTGTGGATAGTCCCGGAATTCATCCTCTTCCATCAGGCTGCGGAAAAGCGCCAGGGTAAGGTCTTTGAGCGCATGCCGTTCCATGTCCAGATTGATGAAGGACCCGGTGGCCAGGGCCTTCCGCAGGATCGGCCGCAGCTTCTCCTTCGATCGGGCGACGGAATCTTCGAACGAGCGGGCGCTCATCTGAGAATACATCGCCGAGGTTTTGATGGAGACGTTCACCTTGGGTGCATGTCCCCAGTCCGCCTGCTGAGCCCCCCCACCGAATGCCGGCCATTTCCGTTGCGCCTCGTCGAGGATGTCGAACAGCTCCATGTAGCGGCTCACGTATTCCTCGGCTTCCTTCTCGGAAACGACGGCTTCACCGAGCAGGTCGATCGTGAAGGCCATGCCCTGGCCGCGAAGCCTTTCAAGATTCGGAAGGGCTTCGGAAGGATTCGAGCCGACGATGAACTGTCTTGCCATATTGTGGAGGTTGTGCGTGATGCTCTTGGCGATCACCTTGGCAGTGATCGACCCGGGGGAAACGGCTCTCAGGCCCCACTGGAGGACAGCAGGGAAGTTCACGCCGGGCCTGGAAAAATACTCCTGTACGTGTCGTGCCACGGATTCGGGACGGGTAAGATAGGGAAAAACATCCACGAACCGGAACATCTCGACCTTGAAGGCCTCATTCTGCATGCACCATTCCAGCATCTTGCCGGTCCAGAATTCCTTCCGGAAGACCGAAGGAGACTCCCCTTCGATCAATTCGTAGAGCCACAATCCCGTTTGCTGCACGCGTCTTTCAAGGTCAGAATCCATGTCGGCTCCTTCGTGCGAGGCTCAATGCACGGATACTCCCGAAGGCCGTGAGGCCGGATGGGACAATCGGGCGGTGTTTATCCTCGCCCTTTCATTTGTCCCATAATCGCATTATAATACGCGACACTTGATTTGTGAAACGAAGGGGAACCACCGGCAGCATCACAAGCGCTTCCATTCCTCTCGCGAAGGCCCTTCGGCAATGTTGGAAAGGAACGTCTTTCATCAATCCTGCAAGAACGGGCATCGAGCGTTTCGAAGCTTCGGGGCCTGTGCAGGGAGGATGTTTGGAACGCACTGCCAGGGGGGCCTCCGCACCTCGGTCCCAGCCACCCTTGACATTGACATCGAGCCGGCCGCCTGTTATTTTTTCGCACGCTTCCCGAGGCGAAATACCGGATTCGGCAAGACTTGTCCTTGATTCCATGCTTTCACACTTCAACGAGGAGGACGTCATGAAGAGGATTTCTTTCGTCGTTCTGGCATTATTCATCATGTTGGGCAGCGCACACGCCGCGGAAACGGTCAAGATCGGGCTCATGGCTCCGATGACCGGTTCCTGGGCCAGCGAAGGTGCCGAAATGAAGCAGGTCTGCGATCTGCTGGCCGAGCAGGTGAACGCCAAGGGGGGTGTGGCGGGGAAGAAGATCGAAGTGATCACCGAGGACGACGGAGGCGTTCCGCAGACGGCCGCTCTCGCCGCGCAGAGGTTGGCCGCCCTGAAGGTGACCGTGGTGATCGGCACCTACGGCTCCGCCGTGACGGAAGCCAGCCAGAATATTTTCGACGAACAGAAAATCATCCAGATCGCCAACGGTTCCACGGCAATCCGGTTGACGGAAAAGGGCCTCAAGTATTTCTTGCGGACTTGCCCGCGTGACGACGAACAGGCCAAGGTTGCAGCTCAAACCATCCGGAAGCTGGGCGTAAAGAAACTCGCGATCCTCCACGACAACAGCACTTATGCCAAGGGCCTCGCCGACGAGACGAAAGGTCTGCTCGCCGCGGACAAGGGCGTTGAAATCGTGTTCTTCGACGCACTCACTCCCAAGGAGCAGGACTATACCACCGTACTCACGAAGATGAAATCCTTCCAGCCCGAAATGGTCTTCTTCACGGGGTATTACGGCGAGGCGGGACTCCTCCTCAAGCAGGCCAAGCAGATGAACTGGAAGGTGACCTTCATGGGCGGCGATGCCACGAACAATCCCGACCTGGTGAAGAGCGCCGGTAAGGACGCTTCGGCCGGGTTTTACTTTCTGAGCGCGCCTCTGCCCAAGGATTTGCCCTCCGAAGACGCCAAGGCGTTCCTGGCCGCATTCACGAAAAAATACGGCAATCCCCCGAATTCCATCTATGCGGTGCTCGCCGGTGACGGTTTGCGGGTGGCGCTGGAGGCCATCGCCAAGACCAATTCGACGGACACGGGAAAGCTGGCGGATTATCTCCACAAGAATCTGAAGGACTTTCCGGGCCTGACCGGCAAGATCTCCTTCAACGACAAGGGCGACCGCGTGGGCGAAGTGTACCGTGTCTACAAGGTCAATGAAGAGGGGCTCTTCATACTCCAACCCTAGGGATCCGGGTCCATTCCGTTGCAGCGCACGAAGGGCTGTTTCCCTCGTGTGCTGCAACTTTCTTCATTCACCTCTTTTGAAAACAACGGCGAATGGAACAGTTCTTCCAGCAGTTGACAAATGGTTTGGCCGTCGGCTCGATTTATGCCCTCATCGCGCTCGGTTACACCATGGTCTACGGCGTGCTGAAACTGATCAATTTCGCTCACAGCGATTTGTTCACTCTCGGCGCCTATCTCGGCCTCACCCTGCTCTCGTCCCTGCTCCTGGTCGACCGGATCGGTCCTCTCGGCGGGACCCTGGTGCTGGCCGCAATGGTGATGGGGCTGGTGGCCGTCGCGGGCGCGCTGCTGGACCGGGTGGCCTATCGCCCCCTGCGGGAATCCCCGCGGCTTTCGGCAGTGGTTTCCGCCCTGGGCGCCTCCATTTTTCTCCAGAACACGATCATGCTCATCTACGGGGCCAGGTACAGGGTTTATCCTCCGGATATTCTGCCCAAGGCGTCCATTTACATGCTGGGCGTCGATATCCCGCTGGTGCGCATCCTCATCCTGGGAGCGTCGGTCGTCATGATGGCCGGCCTCTTTATCTTCATTCAGAAAACCCGGATCGGAACCGCCATACGGGCGGCGGCCATAGACCAGGGCGCAGCCCGTCTGATGGGGATTGACGTCAATCGCGTGATCCTCCTGGTCTTCATGGTCGGACCGGCCCTGGGAGGCGCGGCGGGCTTGATGGTGGGCCTCTACTACGGGCAGATCAATTTCACCATGGGCTGGGGCTACGGACTGAAAGCCTTTACGGCGGCGATCCTTGGGGGCATCGGAAACATCCCCGGGGCCATGGTCGGGGGAATCCTCCTCGGTCTCATCGAATCGATGAGCGCCGCCTATCTGTCTTTCGCCTGGAAGGACGCAATAGCGTTCTGCGTTTTGATTCTAATCCTTATCGTGAGGCCCACGGGTCTTTTGGGCGAGCGCGTCGCTGAAAAGGTATGATCAGGCAACTCAAGTCGATCGGCATACCGGCGGTCCTATTTGCATGTCTGCCGCTGTTTTTGAACGCCTACTGGATTGATGTGCTCAACAGCGTGGGCATCTACGCCATTCTCGGGCTGAGCCTGAACCTCATCGTCGGCCACACCGGGCTTTTCAACCTCGGTCACGCGGCATTCTACGCGGTGGGAGCCTACACGGCCGCAATCCTCAACACCAAGTTCCAGGTTCCTGTGCTGTTGCTTATTCCCGTGTGCGGTTTCGCGGCGGGGCTCTTTGCCCTGGTCGTTTCCAAACCGATCATTCATCTGCGCGGGGACTATCTGTGCATCGTGACCATCGGCGTGGGAGAAATCGTCCGCATCGCGCTCATCAATGACGTCTTCGGCATCACCGGGGGCTCGAACGGCATTTTCGGGATATCCAGGCCGTCCCTGTTCGGGTTCGTAATCCGCACGCCCCTGGAGTTCTTCTACCTGATCTGGGCGTTTGCCGCGATCACCGTGCTGCTCTTTCACCTCCTGGAACGCTCCCGCTTCGGGCGCGCGTTGAACTACTTGCGCGAAGACGAGGTCGCCGCCGAGGGCAGCGGCATCAACACCGCTCACTACAAGCTGGCCTCGTTCGTAATCGGGGCCGCCTGGGCCGGCATGACGGGCAATCTCTTTGCCGCAAAAATGACTATTATCTCGCCGGATTCCTTTACATTCTGGGAATCCGTCGTGATGTTCGCCATCGTCATCCTGGGCGGCTCCGGAAGCATCCCCGGAGTGATGGTCGGAGCCTTTCTGATCGTCGGACTGCCGGAGGTTTTCAGGGAGTTCGCCAACGCGCGGATGTTGGTTTTCGGGGCGGCAATGATTGCGATGATGGTGTTTCGGACCCAGGGGCTCCTGCCGGCACGACCGCGCCCATACGCCATTCCCGCGCAATCCGAAGGGGAGGGCGGGGGATGAGCCTCCTGAGTCTGCAGCGGCTCACGAAGAACTTCGGGGGCCTCACTGCCGTCAGCAGCCTCTCTTTTGATGTCCAACCTGGGTCAATCGTCGGTCTGATCGGTCCCAACGGAGCGGGCAAGACCACCGTTTTCAACCTGATTACGGGAATTTACCTTCCCGATCAGGGCGAAATCATGTTTCGCCAAAGCTCCATCCTGGGAATGCGTACCCATAAAATCGTGTCCATGGGCATTGCAAGAACGTTCCAGACCATCCGGCTGTTTCAGAACCTGTCGGTGCTCGAGAACGTTCTGGCCGGCTGCCACTGCCAGATGCGTTCCGGCGTGTTGTCGTCGATGTTCCATACGCGCAGGCAACGCCTGGAGGAACGGGAGGCGCTCACCAGGTCGGTGAGGGCACTGGACTTCGTGGGGCTGCGTGCCCAGGCCGGGCAACTTGCCCGGAACCTGTCCTACGGAAATCAACGCCTTCTGGAGCTCGCCCGCGCCCTGGCCACCGGCCCTCAGCTGCTGATCCTCGATGAGCCGGCAGGGGGGATGAACGAGCAGGAGACACGCCGGCTCGTTGCCCTGATTTCGAAGTTGAGAGACACGGGCATCACGGTTCTTCTCATCGAACATGACATGACCCTGGTCATGAGGGTGTGCGAGAAGATCGTGGTCCTCGAATACGGGTCGAAAATCGCGGAAGGGTCGCCCGAGGCGGTGAAAAACAATCCCAAGGTCATTGAAGCCTACCTCGGAACCGAAAAAGAGTGGTGAAATGGCGTTTCTCGAACTGGCAGACCTGCGCGTGAAATACGGGAACATCGAAGTGATCCACGGAATCAACGTCCGGGTCGAGGAAGGAGACATCATCGCCATCCTCGGCGCCAACGGCGCCGGGAAATCGACCACTCTGCTCACCATCAGCGGCCTGGTGAAACCGTCGGGAGGCGCCATCCTTTTCCGGGACGCTCCAATCCATCGGTTTCCGGCTCACACCATCGTGAAGCTCGGGATCGCCCAGGTCCCCGAGGGACGAAGGGTTTTCGGCACGCTGACGGTGCGCGAGAACCTCAACCTGGGCTCCTTCGTCAGCAAGGACAAGCAGGCGATCTCCAAAACCCTGGCCTGGATCTACGAGCTGTTTCCGATCCTTTCGGAGCGCCGCGAACAACTTGCCGGCACTCTGAGCGGCGGGGAGCAGCAGATGCTGGCAATCGGGCGCGCACTCATGAGCCGCCCGAAGATCCTTTTGCTGGATGAACCGAGCCTCGGGCTTGCGCCCCTGCTGGTCATGACCATTTTCCAGACCCTGCGCGAAATCAACCGTTCGGGCGTCACCATCGTCCTGGTGGAACAGAATGCACGCGCCGCCCTCAAGCTTGCCCACCGCGGGTACGTGCTCGAACTGGGAAACGTGGTGATAGAGGACGATTCTGCCGCGCTGATCGCCAATGCGGAAGTCCAGGCCGCTTATCTCGGAGGGGGAATCGCCTGATCGGGCGGGGCTTCCCGCCGGCATCAAACACTGCGCTTGTGTCGATCTTTCCTCGCCTGTCTCTTCCAGTCGGCTCCCCTGCGGCCCTTCGTCTTTTTGCCGCCCTCCGTGGTCGCGCCGATATCGCCCGGCTGAACAAGAAAGGAGCCCGGAGCGGTCGGAGCGGCGGGAGATCGCATCCCGTGCTCCCCCCGCCGGCTTTTTGGGGCGGTTCTCTCCGGCAACGCGCGCAGCAATGGAAACACCAGATGGTCCGCGGCAACGCGTTCCACAAGGTAGACTGTCGCGCCCGCCTTGCGAAACAGGGTGCCCGACGCGCGCGCCTCTTCGACCTTGATTTCAATGACTATGGGTTCCGCTTCGCGCCGCTTTGCAATCCGCACCGCCTGCTCCCGTTCCGTGCACAAGAGCACGTACGGGCGTCCCGACGCTTGCAGCCCGCGGAGACGAATCACCTCCAGGTGCGCGCGGCGGCAGGCATAAAACAATCTTCCGGGCAGGAATTCGCTGACGGGGTATTCGGGTGGCGCCGCAGGGCCGATCAGGCGGAGCCGGTTGTTTTCCAGGCTGAAAGGAAGTTCCAGCCCCTGGAGTGCGAGTTCCCGGACATGCGACTCGCGAACGAACCGCAAAGCCTCGTCTTCCTGCAACGCCCAGTAGAATTCCTTCCACGGCATGGTGCCGTCGGGGTTCCAGTACAAACCGAATTCTCCTGGTGAGTGCCGGCCGATGTATGAAAGCATCCTGGCCAGTGTTTTGAGGGGCATTCTCGAAGCCACGCGATGGCTCTCCCGTAAAAGTCCAAAAAAACGCTCGGACGCAGTCACCGTTGTTCAGTATACCAAAACGATAGGCACACGACACGCAATCTCCCGCAAAGAGATGAATCTCGTTCGGCACCACATCGTGCTGGAAAAGGCGTGAAAGAGGCCGGGTCTTTGCGGCGGTTCGCATATTGAACCGAAGGCACGCGGCATTTCCTTACGCCACGCCGATTTACCGGGATCTTATATTAGTTGACATAATATATATTATCAGACATTGTTGATCCGCATTTACTTTTCCCTTGACTTTGAATCGCTTCTGAACTAGCTTCCTCCCTTGCAGCTGAGCGGGAATAACTCAGCGGTAGAGTGCAACCTTGCCAAGGTTGAAGTCGCGGGTTCAAATCCCGTTTCCCGCTCCACCGAATACTCGAGGGTGGTGGAAAACCGCCCTTTTTTTTGTCTCGTCCTTCCCAAGACACGACTCTATCGATTATCTTGTTGATATGGATCAACGACCGACTTCAAGCACCCTCAGGCGCGCGGCTAAACGGCGTCCCGCAAAAGAGCGGCTCGCCGAGTTCCATTCCTGTTTCCATTCGAAGGACAGCGTCCTCATCATCATCGATCCCGACCCGGACGCCATCGGTTCCGCTCTGGCCGTAAAACGCCTCCTCTGGCACAGGGTGCAGTCCGCAACCATCGGAATGATCCGTCCGATCAAGCGGCTGAACAACATCACCATGGCCAGGCTGCTCAAGCTGCCCCTCGTGCTCATGCGCAGAGTTCCTTCCGAACCGTTCACCAAATGCGTCCTGGTCGACGGACAGCCCAACCACAACGATTTCTTCAGGCAGCTTTCTTATACGGCGGTGATCGACCATCACCCGCTCCATGAAACGTTCGCTTCACCGTTTTCGGACGTGCGTCCCGAGTACGGTTCCACCTCGAGCATCATGACGGAGTACCTGAAAGCCGCCCGCATCAAGCCGTCGAAGACCCTGGCGACAGCCCTGCTGTACGGGATCAAGACCGACACGCGCAGCTTCGAGAGGCACACCATCGTCGAGGACATCGAGGCGTTTCGTTATCTCTTTCCGCTTGCAGATCATAACATATTGAGAAAAATAGAGATTTCCGATCTTTCGTTAAAGGATCTCAAGGTTTTCGATAAGGCCTTCGAAAGAAAATACATCATCAAGGATCGCTTGTTTGCCCACCTCGATGAAGTGCCGTCGGCCGATATACTCGTGGAAGTTGCTGAATTTTTTTTAAAAATTCATGACATTTCATGGAGCATCGTCTCCGGAATCTACGGCGACAACCTCATCGTCATCATCAGGAACGACGGTTATCGAAAAGACGCCGGAAAGGTGATCCGCAACGCATTTGACGGTCTGGGTACCGCCGGGGGGCACAGCGCCATGGCGAGAGCGGAAGTGCCGTTGGCACGCCTGAAGGAAGTGATCGAAAAGAGAACTTCCGCAACCATTGAAAGCTTCGTCAGAAAACAGCTTTCTCCCTTTGCCGCCGGGAAATCGCAAAAACGAGGCGTGACGTGAGCCGCATCCCGCGTTCACTGACACCGGCCGACGCGCGGAAGGCGTCGCATGCCTGAGACACCCGCGATTCGAAAGCACGTGGAGATTTTCGCCGATGGTGCGTGCCGCCGCAATCCGGGCCCGGGCGGGTGGGGTGCCGTCCTGCGCTACCGCGGCAAGGAAAAGGAGCTCTCCGGCTCTGCCGAATATACGACGAACAACCAGATGGAGATCACCGCGGTGATCCAGGCGTTGCATGCTCTGAAAGAACCTTGCCGGGTGACGATCACTACCGATTCCCGGTACCTCAGGGACGGCATCAGCCTCTGGATTCACAAATGGAAGCAAAACGGATGGAAAACGCGCGTCAAGACGGATGTCCGCAACAAGGAGCTTTGGATTGCCCTCGATAAGGCCTGCCTTCCTCATGAAATCGACTGGCAATGGGTGAAGGGGCACAGCGGGCACCCGGAAAACGAGCGCTGTGACGCGCTGGCGCGCGCGGCCATCGACCGTCACCTCCGGGAGGCCGCAACGGAGGAGTGAGCCGGACTCATCCACCGGCACTTGGCCTTTCAAGCTCAACGGGGTCGCCGAACCGGGCAGTCCGATCTCGCTCCCCGGACTGAAAACGTCCCTCGGACAGAGCCCCCCGTCCGGGCCACGGGTAAAGGACCCCAGCGACGTCTAACCGGCTTATCGATCCGCAGGGGCATGCTTTATCTTCGCCCGCATCACACACCTCCCGCCGGGCAGGTGTTATGTGATCTTACGTGGAAAAGGCTTGGCACGATCACATGCTCGATGGACGACACTCGCCTTCCCCTTTACCGTACATGGACAGGATACAAAGCAGAGAGAGCATTTTCATGAGTGGGGGGGATGAACGCCCCTTCAGTTCATGACCGTTGAACGCACCTCGGTATCAGCCCCCGATTCCACGGCTCCGGAGAACGTATCGGCACGCCCTGCCCTTGCCTATCCGGTCCAGTGCGCCGGCGTCGACCAACTCGTTCAATTCGCGTAGCGCCTGCCGTTCGGAAACATCGCACAACTGGGAATAGTATTTGTTGGTGATGAAACCATGGTTTTCGATGAATTCCATGGCCTTGTGCTGTCGAGGCTTCAGACCGGTATGCTGAAGCCGCTCTCCGGGAGACAATGGCGGCATCCGGGTATCGGCCTCGCCGCCGGGGGGGATGTCCGCGGGCTGGAAGGTCGGACCCTTCATTGAGGGCGTCGCTTCGGGCGAGGGAACGGCACGGGGTTCCCGCATTTCGGCGGGCAGATCCCGGACCATGATTTCCTGCCCGTTGCACAGGATGACGGCCCGCTCGATGACGTTTTCCAGTTCCCGCACGTTGCCGGGCCAGTGATATTCGAGGAGAACGCGAAGGGCTTCGGAGCAGATGTTCATCCCCTTCCCTTTCGACTGCTGTGAGTACTTGGCGAGGAAATGATTCACCAGCAGGGGGATGTCGTCGATCCGGCCGCGCAACGGCGGCAGCTCCACATGCACGACGTTGAGGCGATAGAACAGATCGGCACGGAATCGACCCGCCGCGACCTCGTCCTTGAGGTTCCGATTCGAGGCGGCGACCACCCTGACATCGACCTTGATGGTCTGACTGCCGCCCACGCGTTCGAATTCCATCTCCTGCAGGATGCGCAGCAGTTTCACCTGGAGCGGCGGCGACATCTCGCTTATCTCATCGAGAAACAGCGTTCCCTCGTGCGCCAGTTCAAAGCGTCCTTTGCGCTGGATGGCGGCGCCGGTAAAGGCTCCTTTTTCGTGCCCGAACAGCTCGCTTTCGAGGAGCGTCTCGGGGAGAGCCCCGCAGTTCACGGAAATGAACGCCCGGTCGTGCCGCGTGCTGTTGTAGTGAATGGCCCGGGCGATGAGCTCCTTGCCGGTTCCGGATTCCCCCGTCACCAGGACGGTAGCCTTGGTCGGGGCGACTTTCTCGATCAGCTGGTAAATGCGCTGCATGGGAGCGCTCTTTCCGATGATGTTGCTGAACTGATACCGCTCCTTGAGTTCCTGGGTGAGCTGGCGGTTCTCGCAGACCAGGCGGTAGTGATCGATGGCCTTCCGGATGGTCAGCTTGAGCTCCTCGTTCTTGAACGGCTTGAGAATGTAATCGAAGGCCCCCATCCTCATGGCCGCGACGGCTTTTTCCACCGAACCGTACGCGGTCATCATGATCACCGGCAGATCCGAATTGCGCGCATGAATGCCTTCCAGAAAGGCCATACCGTCCATGCCGGGCATTTTCATGTCCGTGATCACGACGTCCAGGTCCGTCGTGGCGACCGTCTCCAGCCCTTTCACGGCGGAATCCGCGGTAATCACCTGGTAGCCGTCCTCGACCAGGAGGTCTTCGAGAACCAGGAGATAGTTCTTTTCATCGTCGACGATAAGAATGGTTTCCATTTATTCCGGTGTTCCGTCCCCCGATCCATGGGGAGACTGAATCAGAGGCAATCGAATGATGATGGCGGTGCCTTCTCCCTCCCGGCTCACCACCTCAATGTCACCATTGTGGTTATCGACAATACTCTGGACGATCGCCAGACCCAGCCCGGTGCCCTTTTCGCGTGTCGTGAAGAAGGGATTGAAAATCTTCTTTCTCACGTCGGAAGGAATCCCGTGCCCGGTATCCTTGATCTGGATCTCCACCTGCCTGGGACCGCTCTTGCCGTTCAACACCTCCGTGCGAACCTGCAGCATGCCTCCCTGGGGCATGGCCTGGAGAGCGTTTGCGAGCAGATTGACAAAAGCTCGAAACAACAGGTCGCAATCGGCTTCGAGGGAGTAGGTGTCCGTGCGATAGTCGCGTTCCACCGTGACGTTCAACCGCTGGAACTCGGCTTCGAGGATCTTCAGGTTGCGTTCCAGAATTTCCTCGATACGGCATTGGGCCGGCCGGATGGCCTTGGGCCTCGCGAAGTCCAGGAACTCGGTCAAAATATCGTTGAGACGAGTGGACTCCTCGACGATGATCGATGAAAAACGCTTCTGGCGTTCGTCTTCAATGCGATCGTGGAGCAATTCGGCAGTGCTCCGGATGATCCCGAGCGGATTGCGGATCTCGTGGGACACCCCGGCAATCATCTCTCCGAGGGCGGCCAGGCGTTCGGACTGGTGGAGCTTTTCCTCCAGGCGCTCCCGCTCCCTGGCACGCAACGAGATGATCCTGTCCGCTCGCCGGGCGATCATCAGGATCGTCAGAAACAGGATCCCGACAAAAATCAGGATGCTCGACACGATGATCCACTGGAAACGGTGAATGATCCGATAATCGGCCGTCACATCCTGGGTGATTTCAAAAACACCGAGAACCTTTCCCTTTTTCAGGCTCATCGGGCGTTCCTCCCACATGGGGAGGTATGTTTTCAGCTCATTGTCTCCGGCTCCCCAGGAAATCCCGAGGAACAACGTCTCGTCGACACTCAGCCGCGACACGGATTGTTCCTTCAGCGCCCGCTCAAAATCCGCGCCGATGTCTCCCTTTGTCCCTATCCGTTCCTTGTCCGTACTGTACGTGAGTACCTGTTCCGGGTCGTAAATGTTGACCTGCTTCACGGCAAACCCGTGGATCGTGTTGCGCACCACCTTGTCCAGGCGGTCGTATTGACTCGGGCGGCTGAGCCGAATCTCCCCCTCGGCGATCAAGGTCGGCAGCGTGAATTGAAAAAACACCTGGTGATTCAGGTTCTCGGCGACGAGGAGCGCGTACTGCTCGCTTTTGTGCACCAGGATCGCCCTGCCCCGCTGCGTGATGAAACCCGAAATCAGCACCGTGCAGACAATGATCACCATCAGGCTGGATACCGCAACGTACTTGACCAGCTTGAACGGCTTGACGGATTCAAGGGTCCGTCTTTTGTCGTCGATCGTCGCCATGGGCACAGTGTTTGATACCGCTGTTCTCAAGTCATGACCTGTTCGGAGGGGTCTTCGGTCTGGCGCACCCGGGCACGCCGCTTTTCGAGAATCTCCCTCCATCGCCCTTCCCATCCTCTGTTGGTGGGATGGTAGAAAACGGTTCCCGCCAGATTCTGCGGAAGGTAGGTTTCGGCGACCCAACCTTCCGGGTCGTCATGAGGATAACGATAGTTCTTCCCGTAGCCAAGTGTTTTCAGTAACTGGGTCGGGGCATTGCGAATGTGCGGCGGCACCGGCGCACTTCCCGTTTTTCCGGCAAGTTCCCGGGCATTCCCGAACGCTTCGTAGACCTTGTTGCTCTTGGGCGCAAGGCAGAGGTACACGATCGCTTGCGCGAGCGCCAGTTCCCCTTCGGGGCTGCCTAGCACCTGGTAGGTCTGAAACGCGCTCAGCGCTTCCACCAGGGCGAACGGGTCCGCCAGTCCGATGTCCTCGGATGCCATACGGATCGCACGCCGTGCGAGGTAGAGCGGCTCTTCGCCGGCGTCAAGCATCCGGGCCAGCCAGTAGAGGGCCGCATCGGGATCACTGCCCCTCACGCTCTTGTGCAGGGCGGAAATGAGGTTGAAGTGCTCCTCGCCCCCCTTGTCGTAGTGCACCGCCTTGCGCTGCAGGGCTTCCTGCACGGCATTGAGGTCGACCAGGCGAATGTTTTGCGGGTCGGGAGGCGTCGTGAGCACAGCAACCTCGAGCGCGCTGAGCGCGATCCGCGCATCCCCCCCGGCCGCCGACAAAAGAAAGGCTTCGGCGTCTTCCGTCAGTCGGCTCGGAAAATCACCGAGCCCCCGGTCTCGATCCTCGAGCGCTCTGTGCACGATATTCCCCAGTTCCGTGTCGCTCAAGGGATTGAGCACCAGCACCCTGGCCCTGGAAAGCAGCGGACGGATGATCTCAAAGGAAGGATTCTCCGTGGTCGCGCCGAGCAGGAGCAGCGTGCCGTTTTCGATGTGAGGAAGCAACGTGTCCTGCTGCGCCTTGTTCAAACGATGGATTTCGTCCATGAACAACCATGTGCGAAGCTTCTGTTTAGCCCACACCTGTTTGGCTTCGGTCACCGCTTCGCGAATTTCGCGCGTCCCGGCCATGACCGCCGACAGGTGGATCATGTGGGTCTCGGTTTGAGCGGCGATGATTGCGGCAAGCGTCGTCTTCCCGCTGCCCGGAGGTCCCCACAGGACGAACGATTGAAACCGGCGGCTTCGAATCACGCGATCGAGAATCTTTCCCCGGCCGAGCAAATGGTCCTGCCCGACGAATTCATCGAGGCTCGCCGGCCGCATCCTCTCCGCCAAAGGAGCGTTTTCGCGCACCGGGTGCGAAGAACGCCCCAGGAACAGGTTCATTTGCTGCATGGGTTCACGCCTTTTCCGCTCGAGTCGTTGCGGCCGATTGGAGCGCAGGCGACAAGGCCCGGCGCACCAGCAAAAGCGCCGGACAGCCCGCCGTCCCTCGGGTCTTCCTTCGGACGCACACAACGTCAGCCCGGGACGGCCTTCCGTGCTTGCGGATGCAATCCGCAACAGACATTGAATTCAATTATAGACGAAATGGAAGGAAAAAAGGATTAGTAAATGAAATCATGTCATTAAAGGCTGAGATTCAATGTCGGGGGAGCCGCTGCCCGAAAGGCCCCCGTCGCCCTGACTGAAAAGCCCGCGCGCCTCCCGGCGCCGTTTCCGCCAACCGTTGAAATCCACAGGCTCAGCGAAGGTTTCGACATGTTCGGTGGTTGCATGGGTAGCGCGCGAACGTTGCCGCTTGCCTCGGGAATGTTTGCGGTCCGCGTCATCTGTGACGCCTGGAGTGGGATCATTCCCCCAGATAGGACTTGATCACCCTCTCATCCTCGAGCAGCACCCTGCCCTCTCCTTCGAGGATCACTCGTCCCGTTTCCAGCACGTAGGCATAATCGGCTATCCTCAGGGATGCCATGGCGTTTTGTTCCACGAGCAGGACCGTGGCCCCGTCCTTTTTCACCGCCTCGATCGCCTGGAAAACTTCTTCCACGACCAGAGGGGCGAGCCCCAGCGAAGGCTCGTCGAGCAGCACCAGTTTCGGCCGGCCCATCAGCGCTCTGCCGAACGCCACCATCTGCTGTTCCCCGCCGCTCAAGGTCCCCGCCAGCTGACGGCATCGTTCCTCGAGGCGAGGAAACAGCGAATAGACCCGTTCCAATTGTCCGGAAAACTCTGCGGCTGTCCGGTTATACGCGCCGAGCTCGAGGTTTTCCAAAACCGTCAGGTTCGCAAAGACGTGCCTGCCCTCGGGGCTGATGCCGATACCGCGTTGGATGATCTGGTGAGTGGACAACCGGGTCAGTTCCTCGCCCCGGAAGCGGACTGAACCCGCCTGCGGTTTCACGAGCCCGACAATGCTGCGCAAGGTCGTGCTCTTGCCTGCGCCGTTAGAGCCTATGAGCGTGACAATACGGCCTTCGTCGACGGCGAGCCGTATTCCCTTGAGCGCGTGGATGCCGCCGTAGAAGACGTGAAGATCCATTATCTCAAGCATGCTTGGCGCTCCCCAGGTAGGCTTTCACGACGGCAGGATTGTCCTGGATTTCCCGGGGCGTGCCCTCGGCGATGCTGTGACCGTAGTCGAGCACTTTGATGCGCTCGCACAGGCGCATGACGAACTTCATGTCGTGCTCGATGAGAAGAATCGTGAGCTTGTACTTCTTCATCAAATGCCTGATCAACCGGGCCAGTTCCATTGTCTCGAGGGGGTTCATGCCCGCGGCGGGCTCATCGAGCAGCAGCAACCTCGGAGAAGCTGCCAGGGCTCTGGCGATTTCGAGTCTTCGTTGTTGACCGTAGGGGAGCGCGCCGGCCTTCTCCGTCGCAAAACGGGTCAGGTTCATTTCTTCGAGAACCTCCATGGCGCCGGTGCGCTGTCTGCGCTCCTCGCGCGCAGAACCGGGTGTTCCCAGCATGGCCTGCCAGGAATGCGAACGCACATTGTGATGGAAGGCAACCATGACGTTCTCCAGGACGCTCATGTTGGCGAACAACCGGATGTTCTGGAAGGTGCGCGCGATCCCCAGGGCCGTGATCCGGTGTGCCGGAAGCCCCGTGATGTCATGGTCCAGCCAGTGGACCCGGCCCGATGTCGGACTGAGAAAACCCGTAATGATGTTGAAGACCGTGGTCTTGCCGGCGCCGTTGGGACCGATCAGGCCGACCAGTTCTCCCGGTTCGAGCCTCAGGGAGAAGTCGTTCACCGCCGTGAGGCCCCCGAATTGGACCACGATCTTTTCCAGGCTGAGAAAGGAATTCATGAAACATCCCCGCCGGGCTTCAGTGCTCACGGGCCTTGAGGCGCGCGATCCGGTCCCAGCTGAACTCGTTTTGCCCCATTATCCCCCGGCGGGCAAAAATGATGACGAGCATGAGAATGAAACTGAAAACCACCATCCTCATTCCCGGAATTCCCGGGATGATGACGATTCCCAGGTCCATGGGGCGCTCCACGATTCTCAGCGCCTCGCCGCCCCAGGCAAAGAGCGCCGCTCCGATCACCGCCCCGGTAGTGCTTCCCAAACCGCCCACAACGATCATGATGAGCAGGTTGAACGTCAGGAAGAAGGTGAAAAGAGTCGGTGATATGGTGGTGATCAGGTGAGCCAGCAACCCGCCCGCGACCCCCGAAATGAACGCACTGATCACGAAAGCCAGGAGCAAGTGCCGGAACGGGTCGATTCCCATGCTCCGCGCTGCCGTCTCGTCTTCCCGGATTGCCTTCATCGCGCGCCCGTAGCTGCTGTTCATGAGCCTGTTCACCAAAATGATGGTCGCGATGGCCACCCCCCACGACCACCACAGGTTGGTATGAGGAACGAGTCCTTTCAGTCCGAGCGGACCGTTGGTCACATTCTGGAACGCATTGCACAAGACGCGCACGACCTCACCGAATCCGAGCGTCACGATGGCCAGGTAATCCCCCCTCACGCGGAACACCGGAAAACTGATCGCCAGGGCGAACAATCCGGCCACGAGCCCCGCGGCGACGAGAGACAACGCAAAGGGAACCTGGATAACGTTGAGTGGCCATATCAGCGGCTCGATGATGAAATTCAACTGCTTCTCGGCCGGGCTCATGGTGAGCAGCGCCGCGGTGTAAGCGCCTATGGCGATGAAACCGTTGGGACCGAGGTGAAGTATCCCGCAAAAACCGTTGACCAGATTGTAGCTCACCGCCAGGGCGACGAAGACAGCCATGTTGTTGAGGATTCGGATATGGTATTCGGAGCCGTACCGGCTGAAGGCGTAAATGACGCACGCCGCCAGCAGGATCGTGGCGTAGTTGAGCGCCTTCTTCCGGTTGTCGTCTTCCATTTGCTGCCTCCACCCAGCATTCTGATACCGGGTTACGTGGAAAATGGATTCACGGTTGAGCCTGTGTTCCTGCTCCGTTGCGCACCCCGGCTCATGAAAAATGTGAAAAGTGTAGGTTTGACCCCAATTACTCGCCCATGATGCCGGTGGGTCTGAAAAGGAGCACCAGAATCAGGATGACGAAAGCGAATGCATCCCGGTATTGGGACAGTTCGGGAAGCGCCGCCACGATCAGGACTTCGCCGAGTCCGAGCAGAAAACCGCCGATGACGGCGCCCACGATACTCCCGATACCGCCGAGCACCGCCGCGATAAAGGCCTTGAGCCCGGGGAAAACTCCCATCAATGGGTTGACCTGGGGATATTTCATGGCCCACATGATTCCGCCGGCAGCCGCCAAGGTCGATCCCAGCAGGAACGTGATGGAAATGACCCGGTCGAGATTTATTCCCATCAGCCGAGTGGTTTCGAAGTCCTTGGATGCGGCGCGCATGGCCTTCCCGACCCTGGTTCGATAGACGATGTGGAGCAGGCCGAGCACCAGCACCGCCGTGACGATGGGCGTATAGATCGTCAGCACCTGGATGCGCAGCCCGAACGCTTCGATTACCGCACTGAACATATCGGGTCTCGGAAACGCCTTCGGAACGCCTCCGATGATCACCAGGGCGACGTTTTCGAGCAAAAACGACGCCCCGATGGCGGAAATGAGGAGCGAAATGCGCGGCGCATTGCGCAGAGGCCTGTAGGCGGCGCGGTCGAGCAGAATGCCCATCGCTCCCGTGATGAGAATGGCCATCGGGAAACCGACATACCAGGGCAAAGCGAATATCGCCATTCCGTATATCGCCGCATAGGCCGCCACCATCAACAGATCGCCGTGGGCGAAGTTGATCAGCCGCAAAATGCCGTAGACCATGGTGTAGCCGATGGCCACGAGGGCATAGAGGCTCCCCAGTGAAACACCGTTGATCAGTTGCTGGATCATCATTGGGGTCAAACCTACACTTTTCACATTTTCCATGAGCGGGGCGCTCACAAGGAAACATGAAAATCTTTCAAGCCGAGGGTATTCTTACACAAAAGCGAGAATCCGGGCGTCCGGGGGGGATGCCTGCCGATCACTGACGCCTATTACGTCTTGGAACCGGGAATCCGGGCGTCCGGGGGGGCCTTGAGGATTCCCTGAACGACCGGCATCGGAACTCGGTGATTCGAGTGTCCGGGAGCTTCCCATCCGCGGCTTTCGCCCGGACCAGGACTGCGTTTTCAGAGGGGCCGCGATGAGCCGGAGCCCGCAAAACCTCCAAGCCCCAATCCCGATTCCCGGGCAGGCGGACAACGCAACCCGTCCCGCCGGTGCTAAGGATTGATGGTCGTCACGTAGACGAACTTTCCATTCGTCACCTTGAGGATGACCATACTCTTGATGGGATTGCCTTCCTCTCCCATGGTGATCGTCCCGGAGACTCCCTTGAAGTCCTTCGTAGACGCAAGGGCATCGCGGATCCTGGCGCCCTCCATACTCTCGGCGCGCCTGACGGCGTCCACGAGCAGAAAGTAGGCGTCCGCCCCGAGCGCGTGGAAGGCATCCGCTTCCTTGTTGTGCTTTTCCTTGTATCGTTTCATGAATTCCGCGGCCCGGTCCGTGGTGGCGGCGTCCTTGTGAAAATGCGCGGTGAAATACATGTCCTCCACGGCCTTGCCGCCCACCTGGATGAGCGTGTCCGCCTGGGCCCCGTCTCCGGTCAGAATGGGACAGACGATCCCGAGGTCACGGGCCTGCTTGGCCAACAGGGCGTCTTCCGTGTAGTAGTTGGGGGCGTAGATGATGTCGGGCTTCACGGCATGGACCGATGAAAGCTGGGCGGAGAAATCCTGGTCTCCGGTCTGGATGTAAGTCTTTGAAAGCACCTTGCCGCCCAGCTTGACGAATTCCGTTTCGAAGAACTTCGCGAGACCGACGCAGTAGTCCTGGGCGTTGTCAATGATGACGGCGGCGGTTTTGGCCTTGAGGTTATTGACGGCGAACCGAGCGGCGACCTCCCCCTGGAGGGGATCGATGAAGCAGGCGCGAAAGGCGAACTTCTTGCCCTGATTGACCAGGACGCTCGTAGCGCTCGGGCTGACCGACGGAATTCCCGCCGCCTCGGAGATCGGGTTCCCGGCCATGGTGTTGCCGCTGATGGCTTCGCCGATGATCCCCACGACTTTTTCTTTTTCCACCAGCAGGGTCATCGCGTTCGTCGCCTCGATCTTGTCGCTTTTGGTGTCGAGCAGAACGAGGTCGATCTTCTTTCCGAGAACCTGAGGTTCCATATCCCGGGCAATCTGAATTCCTGCCCACTCCATTTCGCCGTAGGCCGCGACGCCACCGGTCATGGGCAGATAGAGCCCGATCTTTATGGTGTCGGAGGCAAGCGCAAGGCTGCCTGCTCCCGGCAGAAGCGACAGCGTCAGGACCAACAGGAGCAACCCCCTCTTTTTCATGATTTCTCTCCTTGGTTTTGTGAGAAGCTGCAATCGTCACCCCGCGAAGAACCGGGGCGCGCGACTATTCCTCGTTTCTCGGAGTCAGGCCCCGCCCCGCGTCACCTCTTTGCGGGAATCCGTTCAAGCTGTTCCATGTCAACGGGTTTGTCCCAATTGGCAAGAATCCCCTGGACATGAGCGGCGCCGACCACGGCAACGATTTTTCGTCCCGGCGATGTTCTGATCCGGTGAGCCAGGATCATGTCCCTCTCGTCGATGAGCACGTGTCGGAGCCATGGGAAGGTATCGCCGAAATCGGCGACCAGCGTCTCGAGGGCGTCACCGCGTTTCATCTCCTCGATGTCCTTCTCCTTCAGGGCGGCTATATCCTTCATGGCGGAGAAGAACTCGCGGAGCAGCCTGATCTTGTCTTTCCGCTTCATGGGAGTCCAGGCCCTGAGCAGAGTCGTTCGGGCATCCCGGTCGATCAATCGAATGTCGGCACCCACCGCGTTCGCGGCCTCGACGGCCCGCCTCATTTCGCCTCCGGGTTTGACGCCGAGCTTGTCTCCGATCCGCTTCTGGAAGTAGAGAAGCATCGCCGAGGACACCAGGAGGGTCCAGTCTCCGCTTCCGAGCAGGCCGGCGAAGCTCCCCCGGCCCGAGCTCCCTCCTTCTATCAGGGCTCGATATCGGGCCTCGCACAATTCCAGGCATACGGTGTCCGGCTCTTCCTCCTCGATGATGCGTCCCGTCAGGTCGGCGCTGTCTCTTGACACGTGTGCCGTCCCGATCAGGATGAATTCCTTGTCGTCGAAAAAAAACCTGTGCGTGTCGACGCTTTCGCTCATGATTTGTTCAAGCAGCCTTTCCGTTCCGTTCGTGGGAGTGAATCCCCCGAGGTCGAAACCTCGATCGTGGCAGAAACCCCGGGCTGGAAGTCTTTTCTCCTGTTCGTCCGTTTGAGGAGCCTCCGTGGGTTCTCCGGGAAGCTCTCCGGATGCATGGCTCGGGGCTTAGGCCCTGCGCCGCGGGTTTTTTCGCAATCCGGATGCAACCGCCGGTTATCTGTTAGGCACGGAGGCGCCATAGCGCAAGGCTACTTTCCTGATACCCGCCGGATCGGGTGAAGGCAAGAATTTTTGGTTCAAAGGTTTTAAAACCCGCTCCGTTTTGGTATATGAGGTATCACGTTTTCGGGAACCCAACGTTTGTTTGCCGGGAGTGGCGAATGCCGACCGCATTTATCACCGGAGCCACAGGGTTTATCGGCTGTCATGTGGCCCGGCTCCTTCTTGAGGCGGGATGGAAAGTCAGGGCGCTCAGACGCGAGCGCTCCATTCTGCCGCCGGAACTGACCGACGCCGACTGGCGTGTCGGAGACATGCGCGATCCGGGTTCGATGACCGAGGCCATGGAAGGCTGTGACGCGGTCTTTCATGTCGCCGCCGACTACCGTCTGTGGGCGCGCAATCCCGGGGAAATATACGAGAACAACGTAACGGGCACGGCCAATGTCCTCGAAGCGGCGATGAAAAACGGCGTGCCCAGGGTGGTGTACACCAGCAGCGTCGGCGCGCTGGGATTGAACGCCGACGGTTCTCCCGCCCTGGAAACGACGCCCGTCTCCATCAAAGACATGATCGGCCATTACAAGCGCTCCAAATACCTGGCTGAACGCAGGGCGGAGGATTATCTCGCGCGCGGCCTTCCCATCGTGATGGTCCATCCCAGTACCCCGGTCGGGCCGGGCGACCGCAAACCGACGCCGACCGGCAAAATCATCGTCGATTTCCTCAACGGCAAGATGCCGGCCTACCTGAACACCGGCCTGAACCTGATCCATGTGGCGGACGTGGCCGCCGGGCACCTGCTGGCGTTCGATCGCGGCAAGATCGGTGAGAAATACATCCTCGGCAACACCAATCTTACCCTGGCGGAGATTTTTCAGCGACTGGAGCGGATTTCCGGTGTCAAAGCCCCGAGGGTGCGACTGCCTCACCGGCCGATCCTGCTTCTCGCGCATATTCTCCAGGGCGTTTCCAGGATCACCGGCAAGGAGCCTCCGGTCCCGCTCGAGGGGGTCAGGATGGCTCGAAAATACATGTTTTTCGATGCGAGCAAGGCCGTTCGCGAATTGGGATTGCCCCGGACACCCGTCGATTCCGCGCTCGCCGACGCCGTGGCCTGGTTTCGGCAAAACGGGTATGCTCGCTGATGCGGACCTGAATCATGAATTGAGGGTGAAATGCGTTTTCCCATGAGTCTTTACCTTTCCATGACCGGCTACCTGCTCAGGAATAAGCTGCGCGGGGTGGAGAAGTTTCCGCTGGTGCTGATGCTCGAACCAACCCATCGGTGCAACCTGACCTGTTCGGGTTGCGGAAGGATTCGGGAATACCACGACACGCTGCACCAGGAAATGACGCTGGACGAATGCCTGCGATCCGTGGAGGAATCACCCAGTCCGGTGGTCACCATCACCGGCGGGGAACCCTTGCTCTATTCGCGTGTCCAGGCGCTTGTGGAATCCGTGCTCGCGCGGAAGAAGCACATCTATTTCTGTACGAACGCGCTGCTCCTCGAAGAGTCCCTGCCGATGTTCCGGCCCCATTCGCATTTTACCTGGAACGTGCACTTTGACGGCACTGAAACCGTACACGACGCCATCATCGGCAGGCCGGGCGGATTTCAAAAGGCGCTGGCGGGCGTCCGCGCCGCAAAAGCCCGGGGATTCAGGGTCAGCACCAACACAACGGTCTATCGGGAGACGGACGTCGACGATCTGGAGCGGCTCTTCGAGCAGCTGGCGACCGCAGGCGTGGACGGTATCCTGGCCGCCCCGGGCTTCAGCTATGAGGAAGTGATCCGCGACGTCTTCATGACCCGCAATGAAATCATGGAGAAGTTCAGGCGGATTCGAACGTGGCAGAAGCGTTTTCCCCTTATCAGCAATCCGATTTACCTGGACTTCCTGTCCGGGCAGCGCTCTCTCCAGTGCACGCCCTGGGGCAATCCGACCCGGAACAGCCAGGGCTGGAAGTCGCCATGTTATCTCATAACCGACACGCACTACGCCACGTTCGATGAGCTGATGAAGAAGACCGACTGGGACTACTATGCGTCCGGGCAGGACCAACGGTGCGCCCAGTGTATGGTCCACTGCGGATACGAACCCACCGTGGTGCGCCAGATGACGGGCAAGGACCTGTTTCGCATGCTCAAGTGGAACCTCGATGTCTGACTTCTTTCGTCTCTTCCTCGGCACCATGGCGTTACGGCCCTATGTTTTCGTTTTCCTGGCCGTCTACCTCGTGGCGGCGTCGGCCCATCTCGGATGGAAAAGGACGCTGGCATACGTGCCGCTGGGTTACTGCATCGCCTGGATTTCCGAGTTCTCGTCCATTCACTGGGGATTCCCCTACGGGGATTACTATTACATCCCCGCCACCATCGACAGGGAGTTGTGGGTCTTCGGCGTTCCGTTCATGGACTCGCTCTCCTACGTATTCCTTTCCTATTGCAGCTATTCGACGGCCATCTTTTTGCTGAGTCCCGTATATATCGGAAAGGGCACGGTGCTGATCCTCGAGACCCGCCGTTTAAGGCGCTCGTGGCAGACCGTGGTGCTCGGGGCCTTCCTCTTCGTCCTGCTGGACATCATCATCGATCCGGTGGCCCTCCAGGGGTACCGCTGGTTCCTCGGACAAATCTACGGCTACCGGCATCAGGGACTCTACTTCGGGATACCCATGAGCAATTTCGGGGGCTGGCTGCTGGTGGGACTGGTCATGATGGCCGCGCTCAGTCGGCTCGATCGCATATCCGCGCTCGAATCGGCGGCAGCGCCCTCCCCTCTCAATGCAATCCCCGCCGTCCGCCTTTTCGGGCCCTTGCTCTACTGTTCCGTCCTTGCGTTCAACCTGGCCGTCACGTTCTGGATCGGCGAACACCTGCTCGGCCTCGTGGGCTGTCTCATCCTTTTCTTCAGCGGGCTGACCGCCGCCTTCTGGACGCGTTACAAGATCGAGAATCTTTCGGCAGGAGCCGTCTACGCGCATTTCCGGGATTTTCCCTCACCGTCCGTGTATCGTGTGGTCGAGCCGTTCCTCCAGGCGGCAGTCCCCGACGAATCGATTCAGGTCGGCGGCGGGTAGCAGGAGCAGTTCCGCAAGGCACTCTCCCAGTCGGCGCCCCGCCTCCACGGACCTTTTCCACGACCGGTAGAAGGCCCCGATCACACGCGGATTGGAACGGATCAGCGACAGAACCCCGCCCATGCGGATCTTTCCTACCGGGTTGGAGATCGCATCCAGGTCGTACTCGATTTCATGCTCAGGGCCATCGCTCACCGCGCGGAGCGAAAGGAAAGGAATCCCTTTTTCGTAAGCCGCACGCGCCGCGTAAAGGGTCTCCATGTCGATGACCGACGGGGTATCCGCGTACCGGGCGCGAAGCTCCGTCTTGGGCCGGGGCCGCGCGACGGTCACGATGCGCGCCGGCCTGATCGGCCGTTGCCCGGGAAGCCGCCCGCGCTTCTCCGCGATGGGCAGGGCCAGGCAACGGGTCTCTTCCCATCCTTCAGGGGTGAGTTCCCCGCAAAACACCGCCCCCAGCACGACGTCTCCCACCTGGAACTCGTTCGAGATACTTCCCCCGTAACCGGCACTCAGCAACAACTCCGGCGCGATGTGGTCGACGGCCCAGTTCAGGGTCTCCCTCACCGGAGCCGCCCCCATTCCGGAATCGACCAGGAAGAGCGTCTTGTCGTCCCCGTTCAGTTCCCGGAAGGCGAACCGTCCTCGACGGCTCCTGCGCCACGACCCGGTGATGCGTCGAAAATGGCTGTGCTCCCGGGACAAGGCCGTTAGGATGAGGATCTTCATGCGTTCGGGCCCTCATGACGGGGGGAATGCCTGAATCGTCCGCCCGTCGACACCTGGAGCTCCCGCAACAACTGTGCGAGCACCTGCGGAAAATCGGTGAATATTCCGGCAACCCTTCGACGCGCGATCAGGCTGCGCATCGTGCCGGCGTCGTTGACCGCCCAGACCAGTACGCCGCAGCCTTCGCGCCGAAGCTTTTCGACGTCTTTTGCGCGCAGGAATCGAGCGCGGGGATGAAACGTTACAGCCCCCAATTTTCTAAGCAATGCCAACGGGTTGGCAACCGGACGATTCGTCAGCGCGCCGATGGCCGCCCGGGGGGCGATACGCCGGACCCTGTCCAGGTAGGCGTGGTTGAAGGAGGAAATCAGCACGCGTTCGTTCATGTTCATCTCTTCCACCAGGGAAACAACCTCTTCGACGATGGTACGATCCCCGGGAGTGCCTCTCAAGTCCTTGATCTCGATATTGACCAGCCAGGAATGGCATTGGGTAAATTCGAGCGCTTCGCGAAGCAGTGGAACGGGCTCGCCCCGGTAGGCGGCCGCCTCTGCGGCTGAAACCTCCCCGGCGGCGATCCGGCCGAAGGGATCCGCCGCGCAAAACCAGGAACCGAAGTCCAGCCGGCGAAGCTCCGCCAGGGTGAAGGCGTGGACGAACCAGGGCCGCCGGTCCGGGAAAATTTCTCTGGCGTCGGACGTGCGTTCCAGGGTATTATCGTGAATGACGATAAGCTTGCCGTCGGCGGTCCTGTTCACATCTATCTCCCACATGTCCCCCCCCAGCTCGAGCGCCTTTCTCGCCGCAGCCATGGTATTTTCCGGCGCAACGGATCGTGCGCCGCGATGCGCGATGTTCAGGAAACGGCGGTTGATGATTTCGGACCACATGGTCTGAGCGCTTTCGGTGAACGTTTGCACAATGGACGAACACCGCGGAGTGTCGCTTCCGCGTCGCTTCCCATGCTTTCTGCTGCAGCATCGGCGCGGCCCCGGGGAGCCTGTTCGCGCATAAAATATCATGGTTTGGGGTGGCCTCCTCCGATAAAAAGTGAATCTTGCACGCATTTTGCGCTTTCTCCAGGCATGCGGGAAAGCTATAGAGGAGGTTTGAATGGACGCAATCAAACAACAGGAGGGTTGGAATTGAACTCAGAAAAGATTGGAACAAGGGTAAGGAAATACAGGGAACAGAAATCCCTGACCGTATCCGAGCTCGCCTCCCGGACGGGATTGGACGAAGCGTTTCTCGAGGCCGTGGAGGAACACAATGTCTACCCCTCGCTCGGCCCGCTGCTCAAAATCGCCAGAGCCCTCGGGCTGCGCCTCGGGACGTTTCTCGACGACCAGGAAGTCGGCGACCCGCTGATCGTTCGAGTCGGCGAACGCAAGGAAGAGCTCAGCATGCTCAAGGGGAAGGACAAGCCGGTCACTCTGAGGTTCCATTCGCTGGGACGCGGCAAGGGCGACCGCCACATGGAACCCTTCTACATTGAAATCCTGCCGGAATCCGCCCGGGACAAGAAGCTGTCCGCACACGAAGGCGAGGAATTCATCGTGGTGCTGTCCGGAGAGGTCGAGGTCATCTACGGGCAGGAGACTCATGTGCTCAAAGCCGGAGACAGCATCTACTACAACTCCGTCGTGCCGCACTACGTGAGCTCCATCGGCAGCCGGAAGGCGGAAATCTACGCCGTGCTCTATTTCCCCGAATAAGAATGGATGAGGCGACTATGGATGAAACATATCTCGAGTCACTGACCCTGGGGCAGATATTGGACCGGTCCGTTGCCGCTTATCCGGACAACGACGCCGTCGTATACACGGATCGTGACTTTCGTTTGACCTACAGGGAATTCGGCGAACTGGTGGACCGCATCGCCAAGGGACTCATGGCTCTCGGCGTGCAAAAGGGGGAGAAAGTCGCGGTCTGGGCCACCAACGTGCCCTACTGGGTTGCCCTGCAATTCGCGACCGCCAAAATAGGCGCGATTCTGCTCACGGTGAACACCCTTTACAAGATCAGCGAAGTCTCCTACGTGCTCTCACAGTCGGAAACCGAAAACCTGTTCCTCATCGACGGGTTTCGCGACACCGACTACATCCAGATACTCTACGAACTGGTGCCGGAGCTCAAGACTCAACAGCGCGGATATCTGAAATCCGAGAAGCTGCCGCACCTTCGCCGAGTGTTCTTTCTTGGCCCGGAGAAGCACCGGGGAATGTACTCCATGCCCGAAGTCCTGAACATGGGGAGTCACGTCAAGCAGGAGGACTACCTCGCCCGGCAGGCGATGCTGGACCCCGAAGACGTGGTTAACATGCAGTATACTTCCGGCACGACGGGGTTTCCCAAAGGGGTCATGCTCACGCACCTCAACATCGGCCTCAACGGCTACTGGATCGGCAAGAACCAGTTGTTGGGTCCCAAAGACCGGGTCTGCCTTCCCGTGCCGCTTTTTCACTGCTTCGGGTGCGTTTTGGGCGTGCTTGCCGCCATCAACCATGCAAGCACCCTGGTGATCCACGAGTTTTTCGACCCCGTGCAGGTCATGTCGTCCATCGAGCAGGAGCGCTGCACGGCCTTGTACGGCGTACCGACCATGTTCATCGCGGTCCTGGAGCACAAGCTCTTCGACAAGTTTGACTACAGCACCCTGCGGACCGGCATCATGGCCGGGTCTCCATGTCCGATCCGGGTCATGGAAGAGGTCATGGACAAAATGAACATGAAGGAAATCACCATCTGCTACGGCTTGACGGAGGGTTCGCCGGTGCTGACCCAGACCCGGGTCGACGATGCCATCCGCAAGCGCGTGGAGACGGTGGGGCGAGCGATGCCGGCCATCGAGGTCAGCATCATGGATCCGGAAAAGAGAACTCCCGTGCCCTCGGGGCTGCAGGGCGAAGTGTGTTGCCGCGGGTACAACGTGATGAAGGGCTATTACAAGATGCCCGAAGCCACGCGGCAAACCATCGACGAGAAGGGATGGCTCCATTCCGGAGATCTCGGCATCATGGACGACGAAGGTTACGTCTCCATCACCGGGCGCTACAAGGACATGATCATACGGGGAGGCGAGAATATCTATCCCAGGGAAATCGAAGAGTTTCTCTACAAGATGGACGGCATTCTCGACGTGCAGGTGGTCGGCGTTCCCAGCGCCAAGTACGGGGAACAGGTCGGGGCCTTCGTGATTCCGAAGGCGGGCTTCTCCCTGGCTCCCGAGGATATCCAGGACTTCTGCCGCGGCAGGATTTCGAACTTCAAGGTCCCGAAATACGTCGTGTTCGTGGATCAGTACCCGATGACGGCGAGCGGGAAGATCCAGAAGTACAAGCTCAGGGAAATGGCCGCCCAGCTGTTTCCGGACGCCTGATAAGAAGTTGCATGCAAGATGGATCTTTCAAGCACAAAAGAGCGGGGGAATGATTCCCCCGCACCCCCCAAGTTTCGGAGCCGCGGAGCGGCGATGGGGTGTGGGGGATACGTCCCCCACGCTCTTAGAGTATCATTTTGAACGCAAATCCGTATGAGATGTTGCGGGATGCCGTTTTCGGCGTCCCGCCTCCCGCCCCTCGGGCAAGGCCGTAGACTGTCCATTCGCGATCCTCTCGGCGGTCCCCCCGGGGCAAGGCAAAGAGAATCCATCCCGGAGGCCGAACTCCCCACGGGAGCGGAATGCGCGGAATCGGACCGGGTGAAAAGGTGATCTCCTCCGACGACATCCCCACGGGAACGGAAAAAAAGGCAGGGTGGGCTGAGCGCGACGCGGCCCACGGTCCTGCATCGATGCGGGAGCGGAAAAAAGACAGCGGAGAGGGTGTCTTGCAGGCGGGAACCGTCAAATCGCTGGTCATCATCACCAAGTCGTTTGCCATCACCCTGTGGATTTCCATCGTCGTGATCTACCGGCTTTACCGGGGACTCTACACCCGCCGGCACTGCGATTCCCTGCTGCGGTGGTGGTCGCGGAAACTGCTGCGTTACGTCGGCATGAACTGCCGGACGTTCAATCTCGATGAGGAGGTCTTCCGGAGCGGAAAACCCGTCATCATCATGACCAATCACAGCAGCCTTTATGATATTCCCATCATGTTCGTGACTCTGCCGGGCAGCATTCGCATGCTGACCAAAAAGGATCTTTTCAAGGTTCCCATCTGGGGGAAAGGCCTGGAAACGGGCGAGTTCATTCCCATCGATCGCGACAACCGACGCCAGGCGATAAAGGATCTGGCGCAAGCGCGCAAGAAGATGGAAAGCGGGATCATCCTCTGGATCGCTCCGGAAGGAACCCGGTCACGCACGGGCGATCTCGGACCCTTCAAGAAGGGCGGCTTCATGCTTGCCCTGCGGTCCAAGGCGATCATCGTTCCCGTCGGAATCAGGGGCGCCCGTGAGGTTCTGCCGGCCAGGAGCTGTACGTTCTCGCTCGGCAGAGAGGTGGAGGTCCATGTCGGGTCGCCGATTGACGCCGCATCCCGCCAGGCGGCCGGGGTCGAAGCCCTGATGAAGGAAGTCGAATCGCAGTTGCGCGCGCTCATGGGAACCGCCGCCTCCTGACCGGCGCCTCCGCTTTTGCCTAAAGCTCAGGAGGCCGGGTATCCGATTGACATTCCGGATGCGATCGTTTTGGAAGAACGTCACCGAATTGCGTTTTCCCTCAAGCGGCGGCCCCCTCGCGGCCAACTCCTGCGCGCCCGCCGCGAAAGGACGGAAAAACATGCCCGCAGCCCGGGTTACCCTGGCCGACGACCTCGATCTGCTGCTGGCGGTTATGCCGCGAAACATTCGAGCGAAGATCGAAGAGAATCCTCAATATCATTCCCTGCTCGAAATCGTCCTGGATCTCGGTCGAATTCCGGAAGCGCGATACCCGGGAAGCATCGAGGAACTCTCGGAACACCCGGTTTCCCTGGAAGAGCTCAACTACGTTGTGTCAAGGGTGGCCCGATTCGGCGACGACAACCGCGCGGGCATCGAACGGACCCTGCACCGCATTTCCGCCTTTCGCAACCGAAGCGGCTCCGTGATCGGGTTGACCTGCAGGGTCGGTCGCGCCGTATTCGGAACGGTGGACATCGTGAGAGACGTGGTGGAGAGCGGTCATTCGCTGCTTCTTTTGGGCAGGCCCGGGGTCGGCAAGACCACCCTGTTGCGTGAGGCCGCCCGGGTTCTGGCCGACGATTTCGGCAAGCGCGTGATCATCGTGGACACGTCCAACGAAATCGGCGGGGACGGCGACATCCCGCACCCCGGCATCGGCCGGGCGCGGCGCATGCAGGTCCCGACTCCCGGCAATCAGCATGGGGTGATGATCGAGGCCGTGGAAAACCACATGCCCGAAGTCATCGTCATCGATGAAATCGGAACCGAGGCGGAGGCGCTCGCCGCCAGAACGATCGCCGAGCGCGGCGTGCAGCTGATCGCCACGGTGCACGGGAACACCCTCGAGAATCTTCTGCAGAACCCTTCCCTCTCGGATCTCGTCGGAGGTCTCCAGAGCGTCACGCTCTCCGATGAAGAGGCGCGCCGCCGGGGAACCCAGAAAGCCGTCCTGGAACGCAAGCTTCCGCCGACTTTCAACGTCGTCATCGAAATACAGGAAAAGGACCGGCTGGCGGTTCACCACGACGTGGCTTCGGTGATCGATTATTTCCTGCGGGGATTTCCATTCAGCCCGGAGGTCAGGATCCGGACCGGCGACGGCAGCGTGGAGGTCCACAAGCCCCAGGACCGGGACGAAGCCGCGCATGCCGTTGAAGCGGTCGGGCCGGCTCGCGGCTCCTGGGCCGCCCACAGGCGCGGCAGTCGCAAAAACCTGCGGGTTTTTCCTTACGGGGTCGGTCGTGTCAGGCTGGAGCGGGCCATCCGGAACCTCGGAGTCCCCGTGGTCGTCTCGGCGGACGCCGAAAAAGCCGATGTGATCCTGACTCTGAAATCGCAGGAAAAGCGCCAGTCCAAACGCCTTCGCGAGATCGAAGCCAGGGGCGTGCCCCTTCATCTGATCAGGAGCAACACCGCCACCCAGATCGAAAACTTCCTGCGGTCCATTTTTTCGCTGCAGGAGGCCGGACCCGTCGAGGAAATCGCCCTGCAGGAGGCCGAAGTGGCCATGATCAAGGTGCTCGACGAACAGAAAGCGGTGGAGCTTGCGCCGCGCAACAGCGGCATCCGCCGTCTCCAGCACCTGCTTGCGGATCAGCACGGCCTGAGGACGGAAAGCAAAGGCCGGGAACCCTACCGACGCGTGGTCATTCACCCGTCGTAAGCCGGTCCTCTCTCCCCTCTCGCAATCCCTCCTCAGCGGGACCAACCCGGAAAAACACGCTCGATCCACCGGGCCGCCCAGGCGACGGAGGGCTATCGCCCCCCGCTTTTCAACAGCCGATTCATGAGAATGATCCGGTTCACTTTCTGATAGTCTTCGAACGATTCGTCGGAATTGCGCTGCAAAATCCGCTCGCGGAGTTTTTTCAGTTTGGGCTCATCATCGAGCGAGCTGGTTGCGGACAGCACCCCGTAGTCTCCCGTTTTCCCCGCGGACATATACAACCGATCGTATTGAGCGGCGAAATCGCCAGGGGCGGTGCGTTTTGCCGCCGCAAACATATCCAGAGCCTTTTTCAGTCGTTCCAGACCGTCGATCGTCTCCCGGGCGAACTTGAAGGGCGCCGGGTCCTTCTCCTTCCGGGCGACTTCCTCGAAGAATGCCAGGAGGGTTCTCAGGTCGGGCGAGACTCTCTCCAGGGAGCTCAAGACGAGGCTGCGCAATTCGGGATCGGGTTCCTTCCAATAATGGTCCCGGAGCGGCTGCGCCGCCTCGAGCGGCATCAGCCACAGCCCCAGCACATGAATGCTGTGCATCCTGACGTTTCGATCCGGGTCCTCGATCTTTCCCAGCAGGAAGGGCGTCGCCTTGTCGCCCATTTTCCCGAATGCGAAGACGGACTCATAGTAGTATTCGTCGAAATCCTTTTTCAGAATGTCTTCCGTTCTGGGCAGCGCGGCCTCGTAACCCATCCGGCACAGAAGATCGATCAGGTCGGCGCGTATGTCCTGTCGAGGGGTCTTGTCGTACGTCTCCAGGAGAAACCGACCGGGCTTTTCGCCGCCGATGGCGGCGAGGGCGTGATAGCAGTTTCGCATCACCAGCTCGGACCTCGTCAGAGCGGCCAGTTCCATCAGGACGTCGACCGTCCCGGGATCACGTGCGAGGCCAACCGCCCAAACAGTGACCGCAAGCTCCTGCTCGCTTGCTTCCCTGTCCTTGAGGCGCGGAACCAGCATTTTCACGGCAAGAGAGGGATTCGAGCGGATCCTGTTCTCGATCGCCCCGCTCAATTCCCGGGAGTCTGAATCCGGCCCTTGAGAAACGAGCTTCCTGATATCGGCCGCCAGATCGTCTCCTTCCGCGGCGTGGGACAGCGCGCAGCAGGTGAAAAAGAGCAGGACCGCCATCGTGAGCGCGAGCCCCCCGCTCTTCCCCTTTCGCAATTGGCACATGGTGAACCTCCCTTGACCGGTGAAGGCGGAAACAATGGCGGCGGCGGCCCCCGCAGTCCGGCTTTTCCCGACACGAATGAGCTCCCGCCCCGCGGGCATTCGCTGCGCCCTTTGGGCTCACTGCCGGTCCGGAGAATGGTATCCGAATTCGGCGAGTGCGCGCGGGTCTTTGCGCCAGTTTTTCGTGACGCGCACAAAAATGCCCAGGTAGACATGGCAGCCCAGTAGTTTCTCGATATCCTCACGGGCCTGACGACCGATTTCCTTCAACATCTGCCCCTTCTTCCCGATCATGATGGCCTTCTGGGACTCGCGTTCCACGTGAACGACGGCTTCGATGTCTATTCGGTTCTTCTCCGGAATCTCCGTAAACTTTTCCACGGACACCGCGACCGCGTAAGGAACCTCCTGGTGCGCGAGGCGGAAAACCTTCTCCCGGATCAGCTCGGCGACAAGAAACCGTTCGTGCTGGTCCGTGAGGTGGTCTTCGGGATAGTATCGAGGCCCCTCCTGCAGGAGCGCGACCAGTTCCGTCATGAGCTCGTCGGTGCCCTCTCCCTGCAAAGCCGACACCGGGACAACCGCGTGAAAAGAATGGCGTCCCCGGTATTTCTCGATCAGCGGCAGGAGGCGGCTCTTGTCGGCGAGGGCATCGATCTTGTTGATGACGAGGATTACGGGCGTGTCGATCCGTCCGAGATTTTCCAGAATGTAGTCGTTGATTTCAGAATCCGGCTCGGGAATCTCGATGAGGAAACATACGGCATCCGCTTCCCCCAGCGTGGCCAGTGCCGTGTCCACCAGGACCCGGTTGAACCTGTCCTTGGCCCTGTGTATGCCCGGGGTATCCATAAAAACGATCTGGAAGCCCGGTTCCGTCAGAATCCCGAGGATTCGGTTGCGCGTCGTCTGGGGCTTGGGAGCGGTGATTGAAATCTTCTCCCGCAGGAAGCGGTTCAGCAGGGTGGACTTGCCCACGTTCGGGGCCCCGATGAGGGCCACGTAGCCCGATTTGAATGCGGCCGGGGTTTCTTGCGTCATTTGCGGGATTCCTTTCCGGGGTCAAACCTACACTTTTCACATATTTCCACGAACCTCGGCCTCGCAACGAGGCATGAAAATCTCTCGGGCCGAAATATTTTCACACAAATCCTCATTCCCTCAGGGTTCCCCTCGATCGATGAAAAACGGTCCAACGGCTGCGTGATCCGAAGCCGCCTGATTTTATTTTCCATGCAAAAGCATCATCCCACCGGAACACGATGAGCGGGCGAGCGTCAGTGCCCGTCCACACCGCGCCGGAAGGGCGGGCATTGTGCAATCCCGGCCGGATCCCGATCCCATAACAGATCGATGCGCTCTTCGTCCCGGTCCTTCTCCGCTCTCACGTTGAAGCGTTCCAGGCCGAGCTCCGCCTCGATGAATTCGACGTTTTCACGAGACGGCCCCAGCACCTCGGATCGGATCCGGTCTTGGACAATGGCAGTCAGTCTCGCGGTCCTGGCCTCCGCGGGTTCGGACCGCGCCAGTTCCAGGATCCGGTCTCGCCGGTACCTGGACTTGACCAGGTATCCGAAGGCGGGGTGATACGGACCTGCCAGGACCACTCCCGGTTTTTCCAGTTCCGGGTCCGCGTGCAGTCCCATCCGCGCCGTGGGAACATGCGCCTCCCGCAGGGCCGCGTAGGCACGCGCGCACCACTGAACCGCCTCTTCCAGGGTCAGAGGCCGATACGATCCCGCGCGATACCATGCCGCGAGGGTGGTATCCTTGAGCACAAGGGTCGGATACAGCCTCACGAAATCCGGACCAAGCCCGATGCTCCCAGCGACCGATTCCTGGAAGACTTCACACGTATCTCCCGGCAGGCCCGGCATCAACTGGAGGCCGAGTCTCCACCCGCGCGCGCGCACTGCCGCGCATGCGCGTTCCACCGCTCTCACCCCGTAGCCGCGGCGGCTCCTCTCCAACACCGTTTCCGAAAGACTCTGCACCCCGAGCTCGACCGTCCTCACCGGATAGCCTGAAAGAAGCTTAAGGCAGGACTCAGCCAGAGCATCCGGGCGGGTTGAAAACCTGATGCCTGAAAATATCCCCTCCCGTACGGAGACACTGACGGTGTCGAGAATCTGCCGCAATACGGCTGTGGGCAGCGATGTGAACGTTCCGCCGTAGAAGGAGATTTCGCCCACGATTCCGCACCGGCGCGCATCGGCGGTGAGGCGGTCCAGCTTCAGCCGGAAAATCCGCAGAATATCCTGTGCCGTCCCGGATTCCGGTCGCCCGCACGGCGCCGTCACCGCGTTCTGGTTGCAGTAGACGCAACGGAACGGGCATCCCGCATGAGGCAGAAAGACGGGGTAGATGCGTTCTTCGGGTTTCTTTTCAGTCAAGGGACCATGAATCCGCGGCAATGATTTGCAGTGCCTTCTCGGCGGCGGCCTGCTGGGCGTCTTTCTTGCTCTTGCCCGATCCGCCGGCCAACACCTGCCCTTCGAGGACCACGTTCATGTGAAAGGTCTTGTCGTGGTCCGGCCCCTCCTCACGATCCAGAACATACACCGGAGTGAGCTTGTAGCGGGCCTGGGTCAGTTCCTGGAGTTGGGTTTTGTAGTCCTTGTCCAGCGCCTTGAGAACATGTTCCCGCTTTTCGAACCGAAGATAGACGTCGAAGAGCTTCTTGATCACGCCGAGAACCGCGTCCAGGCCGCCGTCGAGGTAGATGGACGCGAGCAGGGCTTCCAGGCTGTCGGCCAGCAGGGAGGCTTTCCGGCGTCCGCCGGTCATCTCCTCGCCCTTTCCCAGCAACAGGTATTCTCCGAGATTCAGCTCGACGGCGATCCGGGTCAACTCACGCTCGTTGACGATGGCGGACCGGAGACGGGAGAGCTCCCCTTCGTTGTAGTCCGGAAAGTGTTCCAGCAGGAAGTGGCTGATCGCAAGCCCCAGCACCGCATCACCCAGAAACTCGAGGGTTTCGTTGTCCTTCTCGTCCAGGTGTGGATTCTCGTGCAGGTAGGACCGGTGCACCAGTGCCCGGTGAAGGAGTCCTTCATCGCCGAAACGGTAGCCGAGAAGGTTCTGAAGCGCCTCAAGCCCGTCGGACGGTTTCATTGGCCTGCGATGTCCCGTTGGTTCCTGCAAGAATCGAATCGTCTCCTTCTTCCGGCATCCCATTTCCCCCTATACATCTCAGGAGTAAACCCTATTGTCAAGATCACCGGTAAACTATTATGATGATCGTGCCGCGCGTTGGCTTTTTTGCCCTCAAACCGCAAATCGGAGAAGGACCGGACCGTGCTGACCTGGATCAATTCACCGCCCTCCGGGAGCGATCGATACCTATTCGTGGACCGCGACGGGGTGATCAACGTCGACGACGATGCCTACATCAAGACCGTGGATGATTACGGATTCTACGCCGAAGCGCTGGAAGCTCTCGCGTGGCTAAAGGCACGCGGCGTCGGAGTGATCGTGATCAGCAACCAGTCCGGGCTCAACCGCGGAATCATCGCTTGGGATGATTTCTGGGCCATTCACGAATGGATGGTTCGCGGCATCCGCGAGGCCGGAGGCGACCTGCTCGCGGCCTACTACTGTCCCCACCGCCCCGATGAAGCCTGTTCGTGCCGCAAGCCTGCCCCGGGAATGATTTTAGCAGCCTGCAACACCTATCCGATTATTCCTGAAACGACGTGCATGATCGGGGACAGGACATCGGATCTTCTCGCCGCTGAGAACGCGGGTTGCCGGGGCGTCCTGCTCGACCGCTCGGCCGGCGGCACGGAGCTTGCGCCGTTTGAGGTTGAGGGCGCCGGCGGATCTTTCGATCGCTTTCCCGGTCTCCTGGAAGCCGTTCACTCTATTTTTTCCGATTGAATCCCGGGAGAGTGCGGCTGGTTCCCGGGTCCGCGCGCCGCGGATTTTCATGTCCGGCAGAGTCGAACGCGCCTTAGGAAGGAAGAAGCATGCTCTACCCCCCTTTTCTGCCGTTTTTTCTTTTTGTGTTCCTGTTCATCCTGCTGGCCATGTTCGCCCTGTTTCAACTGGGATTGTTCACCATGGCCTTAAGCCGCCTGGGAATCGCGCCCGAATACCTTTTTGCTCTTCTTCTCCTGTGCATTGTGGGGAGCCTTATCAACATCCCCATCCGCCGGATAAGGCTCGACACGGAGTATGAAGACCGGCATGAGATTTCCTTTTTCGGCATCCGGTTCCGGCCGCCGCCCTTGCAGCGAAGCCGCGAAATGATCCTGGCCGTCAACGTGGGAGGCGCGATCATCCCATCCCTGCTGTCCCTGTACCTGTTCACCCACGCTGCGAACCCCATCCGCATGCTGCTCGCCCTGGCGGCCGTCACTTTCGTCGTCTACAAGCTTGCCCGTCCCGTCCCGGGGGTGGGAATCGCCACGCCCATGTTCATTCCGCCAATCGCCGCGGCGCTCGCGGGCATGATTTTCAACTACGAATGGGCGGCGCCCACGGCATACATGGCCGGCACGCTGGGCACTCTCATCGGGGCCGACATTCTGCATCTCGGCAAGATCAGGCAACTGCGCACCCCAATGGCCTCCATTGGGGGCGCCGGGACCTTCGACGGCATATTCCTCACGGGGATCCTTGCCGTCCTTCTTTCCTGAGCGACGGGCGCCCTTTCAGTGATTTGACGGCACATCCGCTGCGCCCGATAATGAGCCGCGAACGCCGAGCCCGGCGGCCGCAATCGTATTCAAGGGGCCGCCGGGCGCGCCGGACGAACGCCGAGCTGCGGTCGTCCGGGGATCGCGAGAATCACGAACCTCGAACCTGGAAAGGATTGGGTGAAACATGGCAAGTCGGGTCTACTACACCGATCTCAGGGCCGGCAACGACCAGAGCCTTTTGGACAAAATCCGGAACCTGGCCGAGGCGGCGGGCATTCAGAAAGTGGTCAGGAAGAGAGGCCTGACGGCCGTGAAGATCCACTTCGGAGAACGCGGCAATACGGCTTTCATTCGCCCGCTGCTGGTGCGCCCGGTCATCGAGTCCATCGTCCGGGCCGGAGGAAAGCCGTTTCTGACGGACGCCAATACGCTCTATGTCGGGACCCGGGGGAACGCGGTGGATCATCTCACCACCGCCGTTCTGAACGGGTTCGCCTACGCGGTGGTCGGGGCTCCTCTCATCGTGGCCGATGGAATCGACGGGAAGGATGACGTGACCGTGCCGCTGAACTTCAAACACTGCAAGGAAGCGTTCGTGGGAACAGCCATTGCAGGGGCCGATTCCCTCATTTCCCTGGCTCACTTCAAGCTGCACGAAGCGACCGGATTCGGTGGAGCGATCAAGAACGTCGGGATGGGCTCGGCGTCGCGTCGGGGTAAAATGGCACAGCATTCCGAGGTGTCTCCGCAACTGATTCTCAAGAATTGCATCGGCTGCGGCGTTTGCCGGGACCAGTGCGCCCACGAGGCCATCGAGCTGGTGGAGCGGCCCGGGGATGCACCACGTCCCGAACCGCAGGTCACGCTGATGGCGCGCATCGATCCGCGCAAATGCGTCGGTTGCGCCGCATGCATCCATGCATGTCCCCAGCACGCTCTCGAAGTCGATTGGAAGACGGATCTGCCCAGGTTCATGGAGAGGATGGTGGAATACACCGCCGGGGCCCTCAAGGGAAAGGAGAAACATTCCCTGTTCATCAATTTCCTCACCCAGATTTCGCCGGCCTGCGACTGCCATTCCTATGCCGACGCCCCCATCGTGGCGGACATCGGAATCCTGGCCTCACGGGATCCGGTGGCCATCGACCAGGCGTCCATGGACCTCGTGAATGCGCAGCCGCCCCTGGATTCCTCGTGCATCGCGGGCAACCCGCTCGCCCGCGAAGACAAGGTCAAGGCCGTGTATCCCCATATCGACTGGCAGCACCAACTGGATTATGCGGAATCGGTGGGGCTGGGCAAGAGAGCCTACGAACTGGTGAAAGCGTGAGCCGCGGGGGCGGCCCCCGCGGCTCCACCGGACCTGGGATTCGGATGGCGGAAAATATGAGACCCGTCGAAGCCGCATCCTTTTGAGAGCGGTCTCCGTCAATGTCACGTCCGGTCCAAAAATGCCGGCCCTGAAATGCCTGTCCAAAAATGCCTTGTCAAAAGGATGGTCATTGTTTACATTGCGCACGGAAGCGCCAAGCTCACTGGTGGGGCTCCCGGACTTCAAATCCGGTGCGGGGTAGTGAAGGCTGTCCCGGGTGGGTTCGATTCCCATGCGCTTCCGCCACTTTAGAAACTGCCTGGCCTGAGATGTTCCTTGAGTTGATCGTGATGTGCACGGACAAGAAGTGAACCGCCCCGCTGGAACGTCCGCGCAATGCCTGGGGGAGGTTTTTGCAGCCTGCGCGTTGAAGGCGGATTGACCCGAGTGTTGCAGCGGCCCTTTCCGAAGAGTATAAACGTTCAAGGAGCCTCTCCACCACCCTCCGGTCTCCGGAAGGGCCTCTTGGCTTCACTGGTGGCGACTCCTTTAGTTATTTGATAATCACGCACTTCACCGATGTCAAGTTCAGCTTGCTGTCCCGGACGCACGATTTTTGCCCGCGTGTCCGAATCCGCGATGGCAGATTGACGGCAATCCGGCGCGGAACGTTCCGCACACCACCGGCATGCTGAACAGGCCCGGCCGGCTTCCTGCTCGCGCTTCCGTTATTGCCCAAACCGCGCCTGGAGCATCCGGCCTGTCCGCTCGTCATTCACTGTCGCCGGGCAGAACAAACACACCCTCAACCCCCATCACGAAGAGCCCTCCCCCAAAAATCAAAATCCATGCCTTTGAGGTTCCTCTTGCTTTTTTCATCAGGATATTTAATGATTTCTACGGATAATTTCAGCTTGCCCCGGGAAGCTTCCCGGGCAGAATCCAACATCGAAACGATCCTCGGGATTCCTTGGCGGTTATCTTGAAGCGTTATTCAGATCGGATGCACACCGCATGAGTTGATGCCCTGTTCCGGACAACGGTCCGCACAAGCCATTGTGGAATTTCATGATTCCGTGAGCGCGCGGTCGCTGCGGAGTCTTTTTCGAGGCGGAGTGCCCGTTCGCGCGCGCGAACCCCCAGTGGTCGCGCAAAGCCGGATGCACCGGGCTCCGATCGAATCTCCGCCTCTATGCCCGGCATTGGAGGGACGATGCACACACAATTCTACGGCCTCTCCCGGGAACCTTTCGCCATAAACCCTGACCCTGATTTCTGGTACCGAAGCCACAGTCATCAGGAAGTCCTGTCGTCAATAATAACCGGAATCGAGGAGCGGAAAGGCATTCTCCTCGTCACGGGCGAAACGGGAACCGGAAAAACAATTCTTCTACGGCAGGTGCTGCAGGCGCTCGATCCCCGCGTGAAGGCCGTCCTCATAAGCAGACCGCCGGAGACTTTCGAGGAACTGCTGAAGGAGATCCTTCGAGGTCTCGGCCTTCCCCCGGGGGAATCGGACAAGAGTTCGATGCTCTCCCGGTTGCATGAATACCTCTACCGTGGATCGTCCGGGGATGAAATCCTTCTGATGGCCGTGGACGAAGCCCACGAAATGAGCGGGGAAGTGCTGGAGGAGTTGCGCGTGCTCTGCAACCCCGATCCCAGGAGACCGGGGCCGGGAGCCGTGCAGCTGATTTTTGCGGGGAGACCGGAATTCGAGGAAAAGCTCCGGTCCCGGGAATTGAGACAGGTCATTCAAAGGGTTTCGCTTCGTTGCCGGCTCGAGCCGCTGACCGAAAGCGAAATCCGGGAATATGTCGATCACCGGCTGAAAACGGCCGGGGGCAGCGCGACCGGTATTTTCGCCCCCGATGCCGTCGATCTGATCTGCAGGCACAGCCGGGGCATTCCCCTGAACGTCAACGCTCTTGCCTATATGGCCATCTGTGGGGGCTATGCCCTGTCGCGGAAACAAATCGGTCCGGATGTCGTGGAAAAGATCTCCCCGGTCCTGGGCGGGCGCAAGCCGCAAAGATGGAAAGAGGCGACCGGGTCGATCAAAGCTCTTGCCGGCCATAACGGAGACAGCCCGCTGATCACGAAGGTCACTTATGCTTTGCTGGCCTATTCCTTCCTGGCGCTGTTCATTGTCTTCTGGTTGAACCTGCTCTTCTGAGGACGGACCTTCTCCCTTACCGGTGAAGGAGCACGGCCAGGAGCTTCCGCATGGAAAAGACAAAAAGTGCCAGTGATAACAGCAACATAATGATTCTGTAGATTCTGAGCACGGTTCTTCCGGGGGAAAGGATGCGGCGCAAGGGGCCGGCACCGGCGGGGCGAAGATAGTCCAACTCCTTGATGGCCATCCGGGCGATTTTCGAGTCCACCACCGGGCTGCGCCTATTGAATCCGATCCGCAGGGCGCGGTCGCAAACAAGGTTGATTACCCTGGGAACCCCGTGCGCAAATTCCCGGATCCGGGCCGCGGCATCGGGAGTGAACGTCCCGGAAAATCTCTGCCCCGCCACTTTCAGGCGGTGCTCGATGTAGGCCCTGCCTTCCTGCCGGTCCAGGGTCGGGATCCGGCAATGCACTTCGATCCGTTCTTTGAGAGGCCGAACGTGCTCGCTGCCCAGTTTTACGTCCAGCTCGGGATGCCCCACGAGCAGGATCTGCAGCACGCTTCCGGCAGGCGTGTCCGCATCGCAGAACCTTCCCAAACCTTTCAACGCCTCTTCATCCAGGTTCTGCGCTTCGTCGATGACCACCGCCACTATCTCGTGCCGGGCGAGTCTCTCGTTGAGGTACTCTCTGAACGTGCTCACGAAAAAGGACAGGCTCTGTTCCTTCTCCCGTACGGGCACACCCAGTTGCAGCAGAATTTCCTTGAGCAGGTCCTTAAGGCTGAGTCCCGGGTGGAAAACGAAGGCCGTCTTCACCCCGCCGCCAAGGTCTTTCAAAAGCGCATGGATAAAAAGGGTCTTCCCCGTTCCCACTTCCCCGGTGACGACGATGAGGCCTTTTTTTTCGTTGATCCCGGCCATCATGGACGAATAGACATGGAAATGGGCGGGGGGCAGATACAGAAACCTGGGGTCCGGCTCCAGCGCAAAGGGATCTTCAACGAGGCCGTAAAATTCCCTGTACATCAGGCATCCTCTTCGCAAGCATCCGAGAAATTCTCAAGAGGATACCACGAACCGGAGTCTTTCGCACCATCACAACCCGCTCGATGTCCGGAACGCATTGTCGGCACATACCGGTCGCTCTTGCCCGGCCCCGAAACCACTCGTTGGATCGAGGCCCGACCCGGACGTGGAGCGCTAGCGGGATTCCGGCACGTCGTGGCCGAGAGGACGAGCGGATGCGGTCGCCGCGACGCGCGTTGCCGTCTGCTCCGCCTCCCGCTCCCAAAGCTCCCCCACCGCGGCCCGCAACCTCTCGTTCTGAGCGCTCAGCTCCGCCAGTTGCCCGAGAACGGCATCGATGCGCTCAGCCTGCGCATTGATCTGCAGAGCTTGCGCCTCCAGCAGGCGGTGCTGTTGCTGCACTTCGTTGAGCAAGAGGGGAATCAACGCCTCGTATCGAACTCCCATGACGCCGCCCCCCGTGTCGCGGGTCACCAACTCCGGGTACACCCCAGCCACTTCTTCGGCAATGAGGCCGTACTCCGGCAGGCCCCGAGGCTCCTCCTTGTACCGGAATGTCACGGGACGCAGTTGATAAAGCGAAGCGCTGCGTTCTCCCAGGGGTGCAATGTCCGTTTTGTAGCGGGCGGAAGAGGCCTTGATCCCTAATTGGCCGTTTTTGGTGACGTACACGGCATTCCCGGCAACCGCGGCGGCCGCCACTCCCGCCACGAAGGTCCGGGTCTGGGCCTTCCCCAGACGCAGAGTCTTGGATTCCCTCGCCGCTCCCGGATGGCCCAGATAGATGTTTTCGCCGCCGCTGGTCAGCTGAGAACCGGCCCCATAGCCGAGGGCGAGGTTGCTGTTGCCCGTGGCGCTGTTTCTGAGCGCGTTGCGCCCCAAGGCCGTGTTTCTTGCGCCGGTGGTGTTGTTGAACAGCGCGCCGACTCCGGAGGCCGTGTTTTCGCTGCCGGAGGTGTTGAAGAGGAGCGCGTTGGCCCCGGCGGCCGTGTTGTTGTTGCCGGTTTTGTTGCTGCCAAGCGCCACGTAACCGCTGGCGGTGTTGAAGTTCCCGCCGGTGTTGCTGCTGAGCGCGGAGAAACCGTCGGCGGTGTTTTGAGAGCCCGAGCTGTTGTTGCAGAGCGCGTAGGCCCCGGCGGCCGTGTTGTTGCTTCCGGTCTTGTTGCTGTTGAGCGCACTGACCCCGGTTGCGGTGTTGGCGTTGCCCGTGTCGTTGAGAAAGAGCGCATTGGCCCCGGCGGCCGTGTTGCCCGCACCGGTGCTGCTGCTGAACAGCGCGTAGTACCCGAAGGCGGTGTTCATCTGGCCGGGGACAACCGTATTCAATAGCGCATTCGAGCCGCCCGCCGTGTTCCCGTAAGCGTCACTGGGCGTCGGATTGACAGGCCCGCCGTGCGCGGGTCGTCCCAAGACAAGCAACAGACACACCACCACAAACGTCCGAGATGAAATCCGTTTCATGGAAGCCTCCTGAGAAAGTCGCCAGGGATGGCGCAGAACCTCAACGCGGTCGACCCGCATAAAGTCCACCCCCGGGGGTTGTTCCGGAGCCTGGGGTCCGGGACGGGCAATGCGACGGGCCGCCCCTTTACCCGGCCGCCAGTGAGCATGACCGCCGCCGACAGCGATGCCGGCGGCACCACGTGCCTCTTCCTAGACTTCGGCCGTTGCATCGGAAAGGATCTGAGCGGGTTGCGACCGACAGCCCTTTCCCGAGAAATGCGTGCGTTCGTCAGCTTGTCGAAACAGGATCAGGCAAAATGATAACGAATTGTTATTGTTAATTTTTATAGCATCCTCCCGTGAATGCCGTCAAGCACGTTTCGGCGCCTTTTCCGGCCTGCGTTTTCAGGTGATTTTCACTTCTCGCGCCACACCCGCGAAGTCAGGAAAAGAGATTGATCGCGAAATCCGTCTTCCGCGCATCTCTTTAAAAAGACCTCAAGACAGACAGTGCCGTCGAATCAACCCGAACGGTATACGCGGGATGTACTTCGCCACCCCATATCCCGCCCCCGACATCCTCACCCCCACCTCCGAAAATACTTTGTCAACCCATGCCCGATTACACAGTTCACCTGATTGTACCGCCCTATCGTCCTGTGTATGGTGTGTACCAGGGAGCTTATCATCGAGCCGGGCCAGGTGGGGGTATCGCGCTTCCACATCTGGCCTTTTTTTGTTGTGCGCGGCCATTCCGGTTACTATCCCACCGAGGGAAACTACCTTGCCGCCCCGTCCAAAATACCGTCAAAGCCGTATTGAATCGGCTCCGAGGATCGCTTAAATTGCGATCACCCCATATTTCCCACCTCGTTAAAGCCGGACCGGCACTGAGCCGTCGCGTCCGGCTTTTCTCATGAGGCCGACCCCGATCGGCGTCGTTTCGAAAACAATCCCACCGCGCACCTCAGAATTCTTTTTGAGCCTATCCTTCCCCGGCTCCTCCGAGCCAGTGGTGGTGAAGCCATGAGACACCTCCCTCCTCTCCTCCATCCGCCCTTAATGAAAGGCTTTTTCCGCTTTCCTAAATTCAGGACGCGATATCTCTCCGGTCAATCGAGACATTAAAATTGCAATTCGCAATCCTTTTTTCACTTGACAAATAGAGTGCAAACCGTAACTAGTATATTTGCAATAAGAGATTTCCCGATACTCATTTTAAGAATAGCGCAAGCGTCGGATGTTAGTATCGTGTCGCAATTGTAGCGGGTTATTTGTGACATGAGCGAGCTGAGAGGTGCTTCTCCATCCAACTGGGGAAGGTCCATATTATCTGTATTATTATAGCCTTACACCCTCATGCGGCAGGTGAGCGGACTTTGCCCGAGGCTTCCTGCACCGGTCTGTCGACCCATGTCCGTCTTGCGCGTGCGGAACGAAAACGTATTGTAATAACACATTATAATTATTCACATTGTAGGGTGCTGACCGGAGATGGGGTGTGCTGCCTCGTCAAGATTGATGGATATAATAATATCCAGGTTGAAGACAAACAACGACATCAATAAGCTGTTTCTTATATAATTTGTAATTAAGAGCACCATAATCATAGGGCATCGTCATATTGAATTCATATCGAGCACAAAAGAAAAGACTTTGCGGCATGGCGGGACCCTCGAGTTTGGAGGGAAGAATCGTGAATGGATCAAATCCGGGCTTACCGCTGTCCACCGATATGGGCGAGGGTTTTATTCTTTTAGATTCATGGATTTTTATCATGTACGCACCAGTCAGTTTTTCCCGCAAAGTCACCATCGGCCTTGCCGATGAAATGACGGTTTTTTCTCTACATTTGCACGCTGCCGCACAGATCCCAATCGATTGTCCGAGAGGTTGCCTTTTTCTGTCCAGAAATATTGAAAAACAAATGAAACAAGAATGAAAAGGAACGTGGAGAAAATGGAGAGCATTTGACAATGCTGTTCGACTTATAGCTAAATATAGGACATCATAATGTATAAACTTAAAGCCCCTTTTCACGAAAAACAGAAAACGGGGCTTATCGCGGGGAAATGGAAAGGAGGAAAGATAAACCGGTGTCCATGTTCGGCCGCGACGGATGCGAACATGAGGTGTTTCACAAGCGGATCGAGCGACTGCAGAGTTGAACTTGCGCATTGCGGATAAGTCCCCGGGAAGTTTTCCAGGGGAAACGCAGCGCGCGGACATTACGGTCCCGAAGTGGGATCGCATCGTCGTCCCTGTATCGCAACGCCGTTCCACTTGTTGTGCGCGATGGTTCAATCGAAAAAGGAGGCAACACATGAACAGAAAGTACTTCCTTGTTTTTGCCATGGCACTGTTGGCCTGTTTCCTGATTTCTTCCTCCACCGGGGTGGTCCGGCAAGCGCAAGCCGCATACGTGACGGAAATCACCGTGGACAGCACCGAGGACTGGTATGCGGACGGCAACAGCAAGACTTGCATCAGCGACACACCTTGTACGCTGCGCAGGGCGATCAACCAGGCCTACCAGCTTACGGCCGGAGAGCGGCCCGTTCTCATCAAGTTCGCCATCCCCACATCGGACGCCAACTACGACAGCACCTTGGGGACATGGAAGATCACGCTGACAGGCACGACGAGTAATCCGCTGCGGGACCTGAACGGGCAAGTCACCATCGACGGCACGACCCAGATCCCGGGAAGAACCAACGGCCCGAAAATCATCATTGACGGGCAGAAAGCCAAGAACTACGGCTTGGTGCTGCGCTACAATTCCAACGTCGTCAAGGGCGTGGCCATGCAGAACTTCAAAACCCAGCATATCTCCATCAGCAGCAGCTCGAACACGGTCCAGTCCTGCTGGTTCGGCCTGTCGGACAACGGCCAGACCCTCAGCTCAGGAGATGAAGTCACGTACGAAGGCGGGAGCGGCGTTGTCGTCGCCGCCGGCTGCAACAACAACACCATACGTGGAAGTAAGTTCGCGGGCTTCTGGGGCACGGCCTGCTCTCTCAATGGAACCGGAAACGTCTTCGCCGCCAACAGGATCGGGATGCGCGCCGACGGAACGGTTCCCCTCCCCTCCTCGTTCACGAAGCACCCCTGCATACGCGGAACCGGGGAGTTGTGGGTCGGCGGGGTCGGCATGACCGTTGCGGGGCCAAACAACCGCGTCGGCGGTGTAGTGGCGGATCGCAACTACTTCGCGGGCCTCTTTCTGGACCTGAGCCCCACCTCGACCCAGTCCCCGGCGATTAAGGTTTTCAATGACGCCCGCGGTACCATCATCAAGAACAACTACATCGGGGTCACTCCAGGCAACAAGAACATGGGCGTGTGCGGACGCGGCATCGACCTCGGCTCCGCCCCCGACGACGTCCAGGTGCTCAACAACACCATTTCGGAAACCGGCCTTAGCGCCATCCTGATGAACGGACCGGGTATCGACGGGGTGACCATCCAGCAGAACGTCATCAAGCGGCAGGAGCAATGGCCCGGCAAGCAGGGCGATAACGGCTTTCCGGAAGGCGCCATCGCTTACGGCGACAAGGTGGATGATGCTTTGAGATACTTCAAGCCCGCCGCGATCACGAGCATTTCCGTCGGGGCCTCGGGCACGACGGTCAAGGGCGCCAGCGGCGCCGGCGATACCTGTGAGAACTGCACTGTCGAGGTGTTTCTGGACGACGGGGATGCGGTCAAGGAGTGCACGAAATTCATGAAGCGCGTTACGGCGGGCAGCGACGGCAAATGGACCGCCTTCTTCCCGACCCCCCTGCCGGCTTCCCAGGGACTGCGCACCATGAGCACGGTCCCGGACGGGTTCACCATCACCGGCCTGAAAAAAGGCACCACCTCGAACATTTCCGGTCTGTACAAGGTTCCCAAGGTCAGCGTGACCGCGTCCACTCCGAAGGCCTACGAGGCCGGAGCCAAGGCCGGGGTGTTCAAATTCACGAGGGATGTGAGTTGGGGCCCGCTGACCGTATATTACACCGTCTTGGGAAGCGCCAAGGCGGGTATCGACTATTACGCCCTGTCGGGCAAAGTGTCCTTCCCTGCCGGAGTCGCATCGAAAACCGTGCAGGTCAAGCCCAAGAATGACACCACCAATGAAAACAACGAAACGGTGAAGGTCACCATTACGGACAAACCCACCTACAACCTCGGAAGCAGGTATTCCGCCATCGTGACCATTATTGACAACGATTGATTTCCGCGGCGCATGGGCGATTCCCCGGGTTCGGCATGACTCCGAATCCGGGGCGAACCCCGCCTTCGATTCCCCGGCCCGGCCCGCGGGGTCAAAGGGTTCCCCGGGAACCGGCGGGCACGCACCCGCGGGGTAAACCACCTTTCTTTGACTTTTGCAGGGGACGGCCGGAGCGAAAACCCCGGCGGAGGCTTTACCGTAAGGCCTTCATCCGCGCGTTCATCATCCCACTGCTCGACGACGGAGGAAACATGATCATGGTGAAGAGAATTTTGACCACACTCTCTGTTCTGTTGATGCTCGTCTCGTATTCCACCGCCTGGGCCACGCCTCTGGGCGGCCTGGCGGTGGCGCTGTCCCCGGCGGGAAACGTGATGGTCGCGGCCGGCGACAACCGCGTGCTCTATGTGATCGATCCGGCCAAGATGGAAGTCGTCAACCGTGTCTGGCTCGGAGTGTGCATCATCGAACTGGAATTCAACAAGGACGGGAGCATGGTGCTGGCGGAAGACACCGACGGCACGCTGCACCAGGTGGACGCCAAGACGTGGAAGACGGTCAAGCAGGCGCCTAAGGCCTCGCGAATGAGCGCCGCGCGCAACGTCGATCTCGCGGCCGGATTGAACCCGGACGGCAACGGCCACATCGTTCGATTCCTGTCCATGGCCGACTTGAGCGAAAAAGGCAAAGTCGTGTTCGCCAAGGGGGAGAAAGTCACAGCCCTGGGCCTCGATCCCGAGGGCGCGCGCCTGGCGGTTCTGTTGGAAGCCGTCACTGACGAGTCGGAACCGAAGGCCACCGCCACGCCGCCGGAGCTCAAGGGATTGGCGGCCGATGAGTTCCGCCAGAAAAACGACGGCAAGACTTCCCGGTTCATGGTCTTCAAAGTCGCCGACGGCTCGAAAATCAGCGAACACAAACTCTTCTACTCCACGTCGAGCACCGGCTGGAAGGTCCTGTTCCAGGGCGAAAACGTCATCTTCGTAAACTACTCCAACATGAACGCCCGGGTGAACGCGAAGGGCGAGGTCACCCTCTTCCAGCTCGCCAACAGCTTCAACTACGGCGTCGGCGCTTCCGCCGACCAGAAGCTTCTGCTGACCGGAGGGCTCTCCGACGGAAGCTACACCGCAACCGAGGGCCTGAGCCCGCTGAAGTTCCAGCCGGATCGCCTGTCGGGCTGGCCGGAATACTTCAAGAAATTTGCCGTCGCCGCCGACGGCACCGCCTATGGTTCGACTTCGGCTTTCCGCATCATCAAGATCAAGCCCGGGGGGACATTCGACAGGAGCTTCCCGATTTTCTAGGGATCATGCCGGTGCATGCCGGGTCTTCCGGCCCCGTGCGCGGATATGGATTGAAGCCCCCGGGACGTCGCATCCGTTCGGATGCGACGTCCCGGGGCGAACGGGGCGAGGGACCTGAACCCGAGCCCGCACGCGAAGCCCTCCTATCCGCATCCGGACGAGGCAGCAATGAGTTTGAACGATTTTGCCGACAGCCGCTTCAGCCCGTACACCATGAGACGCCGCCCGATCAGCGGCCCCATCGCCCGCATGCTGTTCCGCGGGATCGTGCTCGCCCTGGGAACGGGCTCGGGCGTGACGGGACTTCTGTGTTTCACCACGGGGAGTCCCCTCGCCGGACCCGAAGGCCCCACCGGTTCCGAGTTGGGAATCGTATCCCTTCTTCTCAGCCCCTATCTTGGAATGTTCCTCGCGGCATGGTTACTCATCGGCAGCGGCATTTGGCGCGGCGCGGCACTTCTCGTCGGCAGCGCGGCGGTGACGGGCCTCGGCCTGTTCAACGTGGTGAAGTACTGGACCATCGTTTCCCGGCCCATACCCGAGAAAGCGCTCACCGCTTTTCCCCTCGAACAATGGGCGCTGGTGGGAATCACCCTGGTTCTCGCACTCGTTCCCGGGTTGTTGGTGCGGTTTGGGATGAACGCTTTTCTCGAGCGCAGGTCGGAGCAAAGGACGGCCGTGGCGCCGGAACCGGGGAATGAAGGAAAGGGAACGCCGCGATGAGGCTCCGCGATCGTTTGCTGCTTCTCTTTTTCCTGGTCGTGATCCTGCCCCTGGGCGTGTACGGGATTTACGCCGCTTACCGGGAAACCGCCGAGACCCATCCGGTGATCGTGAAAACCCTGATCGAACCCTATGCCGATGAGCTCAAAGCCGGCGACTACGCCGGGGCGTACCGCAATCACACATCATCGAAGTTCCGAAAGGCCTATTCGATGGATGCGTACATCCGGGGCCAAAAGGCCAATTTCGACGAATTCGGCGCCCTTGAAACGATCGCCATCAGGGAGAACGAAGCCTTTCAAGCCGCCAACAATCTTTTCTCCTGGCGCAAATACTACCACGGCGGCCTGACTTATCGATACCGGAAGGCCGAAGTGTGGGTCGGTTGGGAAATCGTGGAGGAAGACGGGGCATTCAAGATCGACGACACTTTTCAGGCTTTCCATGAACGTTGGGACCCCAGGGTCTTCTGAACCGGCGTCGAACGATCCATCTGGAATATCGATCACCGGGGCCGGGGGCGCGTTTGTTTTCCTGTTCACCGGAACAACCATGTTCCTTGTCAACTTTTGCGTCGAGTACAAGGGTGGTATGCGCGACGGCGCAGCCCACGGCCCCAATGCTCTTGCCCCTGCCGTCGTAGCCAACATGCAAGGGGCCGGGATGATGCAACGGGATCTCTACGCGTTCATAAACGCCTTCAACGCCGCTTTCGGCGGAGCGTCGCTTCGAACGCTCATCCGGAGGAACGACCATGACCTTGCGAAATTCCGTCCCGAGCGGCGGTGCCGCGATCGAGGAATCGCCGGCCTCCACCGCCCGCCGACGCATCTGCCTGGTGTTGCTCCTGGCCCTGGTCCTTTGGCCGCCGGTACGCGCGGCCGCCGCGGACCCCAGCGGACAGTGGAAAAGCCTGCACGGCGTCCTGTCCCTGATGCTCGCCGGGGATGCGCTGTCTTTCTCCTATTCCGCCGTCTTCGGCTCCACCGGCCACCTGTGTGACGGAGTGGGGGTCGCCGGGCTGGTCGGGAACGGGGAATACCACTACGTCGACGGGCAGGGCACCGTGGCGTTCAGAGTCGACGAGAGCGGAGTGAAGATGCTCACGGTGGACGGCATTGCATCGTTTTGCGGCGCGTACTGGCCCGGAGACACATTCAGCCGGGACGGCTACGAAGCGCCGACGCGCTGCACGGTGACCCGTCCGAAAGCGCATTTCCACGTGGCCATGCCCCCTCCCCCCGTCGAGAGGAAAGCGTACGTGCTTCAAGGCGACGTGGTCGAAGTGGCGCCCACGTGTTTCGAGGGTGGAGCCCCTTATGTTTTCGCCCGTTTCAAGGGTCCCAGGGTCACGACCGTGGGCCTTCTTCCCAGGGATGCACTTGAATGCAGGGAAGAGATTCCATAGCGGGACCATTGCATCCATCATTTTCACCTGATACCAGGGTGCGTTCAAGTCCGCAGCATTGGACGAGAGGGCGTAATGCCCCCCCCTTGCCGCCTATTATCGACACTTCGGTCCGCACCAAAGAGCGGGGTTTGTCGCGCAGCCCGCGTCACCTCGCGCCGGACACGTGTTGAGCGATCTTGAACGCACCCCGGCATGAGACGACATCGAGGAGGAACGTCATGACCATGATCGCTGTTCACATCGGCACTGCCGCCCTGGCGGCGTTTTTCATCCTCTTTTCGGGGCAATCGCTTTCCGTGGCCGGCACATTTCCCAATCAGTGGCGAAACGTGAGCTTCGAAACCCCGACGGCTTTTTCCAAACCCGTTGACGCCGGCATGGATGCCGTGGCTTTCACGGCTCCTCCCGACAGCAAACCGGGCAACGCCAGGATGACGATCACCCTGGTCGCGGTCCCCAAGGACATGAAAGAAAGTTTCGGGAACAGCGACGCCGAGGTGCTCAACTACATCAAGACGACCTTCCTGGGCGCGTCCAACCAGGGGAAACCTGTTGAACGTTCCTTTCTCGGACGAAAGGTTGTTGGCGAGAGCCTCGCATCGAGCATTCCCAAAAAGGTCGAACATGAAGTCTTCCTGGTGCCCCTGGCGAACGGGGATGCAATGGCCCTGGCCTTGACCCGGGACATGGCCGTCCCGGCGGACGAAGCAGAGGCGACCCAGGACATGATCGCGCGTTCTTTTAAGGAAACCGGGGGGAAATGACCGCGCGAGCCCCCGGACAATAATCCCCGGCGATGGGCGGGTTTCCTGCGGAGCCTTGCCCGGTGACGGTTTCATAGGATTTCATACCGATTCGCGTTCACGGGAAGACTACACAACACCGGTTCGCCGGACCAGGCAGTGAACATGTCATGCCATATCCCCGCACCGGAGAGATTGTCCACGGGGGCACACCGGGAGAGATGGCGGCCTCATGTATGCGCCGCCATTGCGTTAAGCACCCAGGCCGTCAAGGGCATGTTTCGCCCCGCGCAACGCACTCCGGCGCACGTCGGGTACCCCGGGAATCGCCGATTCGGCGGCATGGTGGTGACCCGAACCCTTGTTCCCACGGGCATCTTCGATCAATTGGGAGCCCGCTACCTGATTGCGACGCGCGGAAGCGGCAAACGGTTTCTCCTTGGCCTGGTCATCCTGACCGCGCCTTTTTGTGCCGTCCTTCCCAACGCCACCACGGTGATCCTGCCGGCTCCCATCGTCATCCGCGTGGCCAAGGCCTTGGAGGTCGACTTCGGGGCCAATCCGATGTATAAAATCCTTTAACTGAAATAATACACATTCAAAGACCAACCCAAAAATTGAAGGAGGAGGGATTCGATCTCACTGGAGAAAGTCGTTATTGCTGGTTATTGCCATTTGGCTGGTTTCAGGGGTCGGAACTGCCTGGGCACTACTGAGTTTCAGCGGAAACAAGTGCTGGACGGTAAAGATTACACGGACCGAGGATGGCCCAGTGAGTCAGACTGCTACCATGAAGCTGCACATCAAAGCACTGGATACGACCACCTACGCCGTGCACGGAACGGTGTCCACTCCAAACCAGAACCCTACAATCATGATGGGTACCGGCGCTCGGATTGGCACGAAGATTTACCTCAACTTGGCTACAACGGTGGTCGAGAGTTCCGGCGATCGCTTGGCAGGCGTTACGCGGATTGAACTCAACCCTACGACGCTCAATGGAACATTTTGGAGCATTGAAAACGACTTTAGTCCTGCGAGAGGCGTGTTCGATCCTGATAATTACTATGCAGGAACCATGACCCTTAAAAGCTGCCAGTAAAAAGGTTCGTCCGGGAGATGAGTCCCTTGCTCTGAGAATGCTGGTACTCATTTCTCGGAAGAGCCGAGATTTTCACCCCCCTCCAACCAGGATTCTTTCAAAGGGTGAGTCGTTGCATGTCAAGAAATGAGTTGCCCCTTCAGAGGAGGAGAAGCCCTGAACGGGCCGTCGGGGAAGCAGCCGATCAATAGCCCGGCGGCGGGTTGACCACGATATAGGTGACATCGTCGCTCCCCTCGTAGACGCGCTCGTGCCGGTTCGAGCCGCAACGATACAAGGTGACATCTCCGACAACGATGGTTTCAGACGTGCAACCCAAAGAACCCCACCGGGACGCAGACACGATCGCGGAATGTGGTGGATGTTCTCTCCGTCGGGTTCAACCTTGTCAAGACACCTGGAGGAACAGGGAAACATGAAGCTGGGACTGCGGGAAGATGCCGCAATGAATGGACCGAATATGAACCGTGCCGGTCACGGAGGGGAGGGAATTCATGAAGATCGTCTGCTTGCTTGGAAGCCCAAGGGAGAAATCAAACAGCTCCGCCGTCGCAAAACGGTTTATGGATACTGCCGAAAAATTAGGCGCCGAAACCAATAGTTACCTTTTGAACGAGCTCAATTACCGGGGCTGTCAGGCCTGTATGGCATGCAAGACGAAGCTTGAGAAATGTGCATTGAAAGATGATCTGGCCCCAGTTCTGGCCGCGATCCAGGATTGTGACGTGTTGGTCATGGCTTCTCCGGTTTATTTCGGTGAAGTCTCCAGCCAGTTGAAGGCGTGCATTGACAGGATGTATTCTTTCCTCAAGCCGGATTACGGGGTCAATCGCAGTCCAGTGCGTTTTGCGCCGGGTAAGGTGCTGGTATTTGCGCTTGTTCAGGGACATCCCAACGAGAAGCTGTTCACCGACATCTTTGACCGATACGATTACTTCATGAAATGGTGGGGCTTCAAAGAGAGTCATCTGATCCGGGCTTGTGGAGTGTTCGAGGCCGGAGCCATTGAAACTCGCCGGGATATTCTGGCATTGGCCGAAGAGATTGCCCGAAAGGTATGCTCGGGCAAATCGACAACACCTGTCAATACGAATTGAAAATTCACCCTTTGTAAGCATTGAATTTTTACCCCCCTGTCTCGAGCGGATGGCCTTCTGAACGGAAGCGTTTCAGGATGAAGGCCGGAGCGGGGCGCATATGCCGACTTGTCACGACCCGCATTCCATGATCGAGACCACCGAGGACTTATCAGGAGGGATTTCCACACGACACAGTTCCGAGCTCTCCAGAGAATTCATCCACGACGAAGAACACACAGGATGAATCAGGCGAGAACTCCCATCCCGACTCATTGTGTGGATTGGGAAGTACACCAGATTTGTCCACGGCGTCTTCCATGATTTGCGATCATGTGGGAGCCATCAAAGACCCTCGTGTCAAAGATTCTCGAAATTTGACATCGATTTGTTAAAGACGTATAATCTAGTAAATTGTACGTCATTGCTCATGGAGGTTGTGCATGCAAACGAAACTGACATTGCGTTTGGACGACTGGCTTATCAGGAAGGCAAAGAGGTTTTCCAAGAAGACTGGAAAGTCAGTCTCAAAGATCGTTGCGGATTACTTTGAAAAGCTCGATGCCCCATTGTCTGACGAGACTGAAGAAATCACACCGAAGGTCGCGAGCCTCAAAGGCATACTCAAAACCAGCGGTGTTACGGAAGAAGATTACCATAGGCATCTGGAGGAGAAGCACCTTTGAAAGTGCTCTTCGACACCAACATAGTCTTGGATCTCCTGCTCGACAGGGAACCCTTTTCACTGGATGCCGCAAAATGCTTTTCACTGGTAGAGTCAGGCGAGATTGAGGGGTGGTTGTGCGCCTCCACCGTGACCACGCTCCACTATTTGATCAAGAAGTCGGCTGGAGCTGGAGAGGCCTTTCATGGTATTTCTCTTATGCTGTCTCTTTTCGAAATCGCTCCAGTCAACAAGTCCGTTCTGGAAAGTGCACTGCGTTTGCCCTTCAAAGACTTTGAGGACGCCGTGTTGCATGAAGCGGCCCGGTACTCAAACGTAGACGTGATTGTTACTCGTAATCTCGCCGACTTCAAGAATTCCTTCATCCCAGTCCAATTGCCTGGAAACCTGCAGCACCATAGTTAAGGGGCAAGACAGGGAGCAGTCCTTCGCTACGCCTACTGGTTCCCCCTGTCGAACGGCGAGGCAATGGCCGTGGCGTTGTCCCGCGACGCGGTCGTTCGGGCGGATGAAGCTGAGGCCCCCCGGGACACGATCGCACGGTCTTTCAAGGAAACCGCAAAGCCGGGACAGACCGGTCGGTGCCGTGATGTTTCATCGGGCCGGTCAAACCCCAAACCGGGCTGCAAACTCATCACGTTGTTCACCGCTTCCGATCATGAGAAGCTCGCACTCCGAGTCGATGACGGCACTTGCAGGAGGATTCGTGACGACATCTCCGCCTTTTTGAATCGCGATCACGGTCAATCCGGTTTCTGCGCCTATGTTGGTTTTCCCCAGGCTTTTTCCCGCCAGCGATTCGGGCACTTTGGCCACGAAAAGGTCGATCCCCTCCCCCAGCATGATCAACTCCCGCTCCTGCAAGATGGAGAAGATCGATTCCGCTCCCAGAGATGCATAGCTCAGGACGAAATCGGCGCCTGCGCGATGAATGGCCTCGAGGTTCCGCTCATGGGTAATGCGGCTGACGATGCGAAGACGAGGATTCAGGCGACGACAGTACACGGTCAGGTAGATGTTCATGGCGTCGTCGTTGGTGGTGATGACGGCGGAAGGAGCCTCCGCCAGACCCGCACGCATGAGAACGCTCCGGTCCGCCGCATCGCCGATGAACAATTCGCCTGCAATGGATGAGACGCGATCCTCGATGGCTTTGTCGCGCTCGACCACATGGAACGCGAGGCTCTTGTTCTTGAGAGCACACGTAACGGCGTAGCCCACATTGCCGCAGCCGATGACAAGAATGGGATTGCGATTGACGTTGTCGGTCACCAGGAAAGATTCCATGTCGGCGATCTGCCCGGCCGTCCCCAAAATCACCGGCACACTCGATTCCGTCAGCACCGTATCCGGCTTGGCCGGCAACAGGTGCCCGCGCTCCCAGACCCCCACCACGTTGACCCCGGTTCGCTGTCGAAGCCGCGTCTCCCGAATCATGCACCCGGCCAGAGGGGTATTCTGCACGGGGAACTCGGCGATGCGCAGATCCCTGAACGTGCCGATGACATGCACATTGGTGCGTTCCGCTGTGACCCGGTAGGCCAGGTGCTCGCCGAGTCTCTGTTTCAAGGGCAGGACGTGCGTCGCTCCAGCCAGTTCCAGGATGTCCACGGAATCGACACTTTCAACAATGGCAACAACCGGCGCCTTCGCCGCTGTTTCCCGCACTGTCAGCGTAATGTTCGTGTTCGTGGCGTCGTCCGCATTGGCAAGCACCATTCGCGCCTCGGAGGCTCGAAGAGCAGCGTAGGTCGTGCTGTTGTCGACCTCTCCCGTAACGACCGAGACTCCCTCTTCGTAAAGGTTTGCCGCCAGCGTGGCGTCCGGTTCGAGCACGTAATAGGGTATCCTGAAAGCCTTGAGCTTTCGGATGAGCCCCTGCGCCACGGTCTCGTAGCGGCAGATGATCACATGCCCGCTCATGTCATGGGGAACCTCACGGGGAGCACGAAGACGCACCTGGGCTTCCAGCCACGGAGCATAAAAGAATCGGATGAAAGCGAACGGAAGCACGATCAAGAGCAGCACGATCCCCGAGAGCAGCACCACGATACTGAAAGCGCGTCCCACATCGCTGTGAAAGGTTATGTCGCCAAACCCCAGGGTGCTCATCACGGTGAGGGTCCAATAGATGCCCGTGAGCCACGAGTGGTCTCTTTTTTCAATGCTGACCATGATCCAGTGAAAAACAACAGCGTAAAGCAGGACGACCGCCGTAAGAAAGAGGACGAATTTGAGCAGTGCCTTCAGATTTCTACGGGTCTGCTGCTGACTGAGAAGGTAAGACAGCTGAGTGGTCAAAAGCTTCATGGTCTCCATCCCAAGGGCCAAATCATTCGAGGAGATTGGAATCCCCCTCCATGGATAAGGAATCAACGCCCGGACCTCGTGCAATCTCCCCGGTGTCCGGCTTGGATAAGCAATGCGGCCCAGGCAGCGCGGCAACGCCAAACCATCCCGTCTTGCGGCAAAGACGAATCGCCTCTTCAACGATTTGACACAACTCATCAAGAACCGGCTTCGTTATCATTGCCGTTAGTCCCACAACGTGCCAGGCCCGGTGCACTGCCCGCATAGCAATGATCCTCCTCGGATCACTTCACGATTCTAACGCATCCGGCGCCATCTTTCACTTTCTTGATTCTTCGATGGCAGACATCACGGCCCCGCACCTGATATTTCGTGACGTCATCGGAAAGTTGTCCTGCGACGGTGACGGGCCTTGACGCCTCCGGATGGGCAAAGTGGGTCATTTTTCAACGCCGATTGACAGGCAAAGCTTTCGTGAGCGCCCTTGCCTCCCAGGTTTACGAATCCGGCTTGTTCCATTACTCGATAATCACCGTCATGCATTCTCTGACCTGGGCGGTGCTCCACGGCTTCCTGCCTTCCTTCCGGAGGATGATACGCCACGGCCCATTGCCCCCATGAAAAAGCAGGGTATGTGCCATGTCGTTTGGAAGTAAACCCCCTTCACTTTCAAGTATGGTCTGACACGCGCGGGCACACACGAACCATCCCGGCACTGGCGACTCATTAGAATGTCGGCGCTCTGTCGTTGTCCACCACCCACTGGGCCAGTTCGGGCATGGTTGACTTTTCCGCACGCTCGAAGTACGGATGGTTTATGCAGATTCGACAACGTGCCGTGCAAGTGCGGCAAACCTTCACGGGAGCACCCTTTGCTATGAGATCCTTGAGCATTTGAATCAGATCCTGGTCATAGCCAGCCGTTGGTTTGCAGATGTCACGGGCCATGTCGACCGAATCATTCATCAAGAACAACCTGAGTTCATTCCGGGCTTCGAGTGATTTCCCCACCAGGCGCAAGCCATTCCACGTGACATCAGTAGCGTCGTAAGGCACGCGGCTGAAGACGAGCAAGACTCTCATTGAACCCCCTTTCCCTAAGAATTCGAGATATTGCAGGAATTCAGGCACCTATTCCTCTTTGAACTGCTCTTCGTCCAGGGTCAGGGCGGTGAAATCCACTCTATGGAATTCAGGTTCTCCCTGATGAGAATGTTGGCAGGAATCACTCCGAGTTCAGGCAAGCGACTCAACATCGCCATGGTGCAATGTGCCGTTTTGCCGCCGGTGGTTTCCATCGGCCGGACCAAGTGAGGCAGAATGCCCGGCAATGTTGCAAATTGCATCAGCTACTCAGGTTATGAATATTACTCATTAATTAATGCCAGCCCGAATCAGATGATGCAAAGTGCCCTGCTTCGTTGATTTGCCTGCTTGCGCCGGGTTTTCCAACTTACTGATTTAATATAGTTATGTCAAATTGTTATATGGCTTGTGCAAATCGCCGCACGCGTAAATCGCAGTGGCATGGAACATGCTCTGGAACAGAGTCACAAGACGGCAATTTTCGAGACGCATCTTTTCAAAACAATATGCGGCATTTCACAACCACTGAAAGGGGACCATCATGGACCAGAAAGAACGCAAACAGACAAAGCACCCCGTAGTTTTTTCCATGGCAAACAACATGTGTGTGTGGAGCAGTGCCGGCGTGGTCAAACCGACCCGGTGCATGAACGCCTACGACTGCCTTGGGTGCTCGTTCGACCAGCACGTCCTGGAAAATTTCGAGGAACAGCGAAAAGCATCCGGCGCCACTGACAAGCGCCCTGCGAGAATGGTCCTCATGACGCGCAAGGGCAAGTGCCGCCACATGCTCAGCGGCCGTATTCCCTACGGTCAGTGTTCGTATGCTTATGAATGTGAGAAATGCGCGTTTGACCAGATGATCCAGGATACGAGTTATCAGCCGAACCTCAGGCGCCCCACGATCGATAAAGTTACCGGTTTCGATGTCGCGCGGGATCACTATTATCATCACGGCCATTCCTGGGCGCGCGTGGAATACGGCGGCAGAGTGCGAGTGGGATTGGACGATTTCGCACTGCGGCTGTTTGGCCCGCAGGATGAGATCCGGATTCCGAGCCTCGGGTCGAGAGTCACCCAGAGCAGTCCTGCCGTGGTTCTGAAGAGATCGAGCAACGAGGCTGAGACCCTGTGTCCCATGGACGGCGAGGTCGTTGCGGTGAACCACGAGATTTTCAAGGACGCTCGGACCGCCAACGGTGCTCCCTATGCGGAGGGATGGCTCATGGTCATCCAGCCGAAAAACCTTCGCAAAAACCTGAAAAACCTTTTCTTCGACTCCGAGGCCCTTGGCTGGATGGACGACGAAGCCGTGCGCCTGGGCGCACTCCTCGGGCCGGGCGCGCAATACGCTGAAATGGCGAGCGGTGGCGAAGCGATCAGTGATATCTACGGTTCGGTTCCGGAAATCGGTTGGGACCGGCTGGTCCAGGAATTTCTGAGATAGCCTGCAATGACAGGTAAACCCCACCCATGAAGTTTGAACCGGCCGCACGTTCGCCGGTTCAAACTCCTCCGAGATAATGCCGCAGGCACCGGGCGATTTCGTATTTGCATGCCGGACAAAACCGCAGAGGCAGTGAGTCTACACGCTCCGGCGTGCTGGAAAACGCCATCAGGCAATCGCGAACATGGCAATGTCCCAAACCAAGCATATGGCCGGTTTCGTGAATGGCGATCTTTGCCGCCCGAAGGTACATACCGCCCGGCTCATCGCTCACAAGCCTGAACAGCGAGACGACCGCGGCCTTACCGCCAAGCTGGGAGTTTCCAAACACGAATTTCAAAATCGGGGTGCACAGGTCGCATTGCACGAGACCCAATTTCAAGATGGCCACATTCTCCACGGACTCGAGTGCAGCGAGGATCTTTCCGGCCGAATACTGGCCGCGCAGGCTGACAAATGCGTACTCCGGATCGGGGAAAGGCGGCAGGATTTTGGAATTCAACCCGACCACGGTCTGTATGTTTGCGGCCACGATCGAAACGGCCAACGGGGGGACCTGCCCCAAGGGTACGATGCAAATGTGCGCCTTTTGATCTGTCCGAGGACGATTCCGCGCCAAGTTCCCCAACACCTTTGGATTGGATTGAAATGGAAGACCCGGCGTGTGGACGGGCCTTTACCGGAAAAGGTCTCAGCTTTTCCGAGACCCCATATCACGTCCTGACAAGGTTATATCGTTTCATTTTCCGCATCAGCGTGGTCCTGTCGACCCCAAGTTGCCTGGAGGCCCGCACGATGTTGCCGTTGCAGGCATCGAGAGCGGTTCTGATGTGGTGGATCTCAAGTTCCCGCAACGATCCTATGCAGGGGGAAACCGCTTCCGTCCTCGGATTCAAGAAGGTCAACTCCTCCGCGCCTATCAGTCTGCCCCTTGCGATGACCACCGCCCGCTCGACGACGTTTCGAAGCTCCCTGATATTTCCCGGCCAATGATATGAGGCGAGGATGTCCAGCGCCCGCTGCGTGAAACCTTCCAGGTGTTTGCCCGTCTCCTGAACATAGCGCTTCAGAAAATGATCCGCGAGAACCGGAATATCGTCCGACCGCTCGCGCAGGGGCGGGATATGGAGCTTGATCACATTGATGCGATAGAAAAAATCCTCTCTAAACAAGCCTTCCCTTATCATGGAGGGTAAATCGCGGTGCGTGGCGCTGATAAGCCTGAAATCCGAACTAATGGATTGGCTCCCTCCCACCCGCGTAAAACTCTTCTCTTCCAGCACCCTCAAGAGGCTAACTTGCATTCTTGGTGATATTTCACCCACTTCGTCCAGAAAAAGAGTACCCCGGTTGGCCATTTCCAACCGCCCGCGCCTGGCTTTGACGGCTCCGGTAAACGCTCCTTTTTCATGGCCGAACAATTCGCTCTCCAGCAGGGATTCAGCCAATGATCCGCAGTTGACGGGCAGAAACGGCCCGCCGCAACAATCACTTTTATGGTGAATTGCCTTCGCCACTATCTCTTTCCCGACGCCGGTCTCACCGGTAATCAGTATCGGCGCGGAAGACCTGGCCACTTCCTCGATCGTGCCGAAAATCTTCCGCATGGCCTCCGAGTATATAATAATTACGTCGTAAAAGCCCTCCTGCTGTTCGATCAACTGTTCCCGCAAGGAAATGTTTTCTTCACGGAGCGATTTCTGAGTCAGTATGCGCTGCATCATTATCGACAGATCGTTCGGATCGAAAGGTTTGCACAGGTAATCGACCGCCCCGCGCTTCATGGTTTCAACCGCGGTTGGGATTGAACCGTGGGCGGTCATCATGACCACCAGCGCATCGGGTTGTTTTTCCTTGATACGTGAGAGGAGCTCAACCCCGTCCATTCCAGGCATCTTTACATCCACCAGATAGATGTCAAAAGGGCAGTCCGCTGCCAGTTCCAGCGCGTCGGGACCGGAAAGGGCCGACCCCACCTCGTAGCCGTCCATGGTGAACCATTCTATCAGCGATTCACAAATCGTCTCTTCGTCATCAACAACCAGAATACGTGCCGACTGCCCCATATCTAGGCTCCCATAATGTCGCGAATGAATCGATTATCAGACTGTTGAGCAGGTTCTCACGCTTCCACCAGCGGTCTTTTCGCACCCCCGCCGTTCTTCGGGGTGAACCGGCAACCGAATCGTAAACGTTGTCCCCTTGCCGGGCGTACTTTCAACCCCAATGTTCCCGTTATGTTCGCGTATTGTCCCATACACCATGGATAGCCCCAGACCGACCCCTTTGCCTTTAGGCTTTGTCGAGAAGAACGGTTCGAAAATCTTGGGTAAATGGTCTGGCTCTATGCCATAGCCGGTATCCGAAATCGACAGCTCCGCCATATCGCCCTCAAGACCGCCGCTGATTTTCATCGTGCCGCCTTCCGGCATCGCATCGATTGCGTTGAAAATTAAATTCAGGAGACATTGTTGAATCCTGCCGAAGTCTCCCCATATAGTGAAAGAAGGAGGCATGACCACCACTCGATTGATCTCGGCACGCTCAAGCTGAGGATCGGTAAGAATAAGTATTGTTTTCACCATTTCATTGATGTCGATCCTCTGAGCCATCAGGCTTTCCGGCCGCGCGAACGTCAGCAGGTTCTTTACAATGGAACCGCAACGCATCCCTTCGCGGAAAGCAAGGTCCAGGTAACGCTGCATTTTGACGATATCATCGGAGGACATCATGCTGCGTTGCATCATCGTAAGAATCAACCGGGTAAAAGTCACAATACTCGTGATCGGGTTGTTGATCTCGTGACAAACGGATGCGACAAGCCGTCCAAGGGAGGCGAGGCGGTCTTCGCGAACAACATTGGCAAGGTTTTCCTTGACGGCCCGGGTGCGCTCATCGATCTTGTCGGACAGGGCTTTGCTGATGTCCCGGATGGAGAGCACGCACTGCGTGACCTCCCCCAGTATATTGAAAACCGGATACGCCACTACCTGACAAATCTGGACTGTTTTGTCCGGTGCTTCAATTTCATACTCCGAAAGAGCAACCTTGCCCGTCGCGAAGGTCTCCTGGGCGGGGCATTTTATGGCACTCTCACAGGGCACGGACGACCTTTGCACGACCTCGAAGCAGTGTTTGCCCAAGATCGCGTTCCTGTTCGAACTCCCGGGGATGTACCCGGACGTATTGCAGTTGATTATGCGCAAATCCCTGTCGATCACCACCACTCCATCAGTTGAGGCCTCCATCAGGGTAGCGAGAAGAGGTGATTCGAGCGTTACGTCAGGGGCCATATCCAGCAGCAGTTGGGTAGCCTGCCGGTCTATGACCCCAACGGTCGGCTTCCTTCGTTTGATCAAATCCGCGAGAATTTCATCGTCTCCCGTGAGTTCCAGAATCAGGTCCAAGTGGTCTATGGTCAACAGGTCCCGATAGTCTTCAAAGACTTGTACCCCGAGACCCTCGGCCTGGTAGAAGCACTCGCTACTCCGGGCGGCAATGGCCACCAATCGCAAACGGGACGATTTTCTCCATAGGGTCTTTACGATAGGAACACAATATGGCCATTCAATCACAATGGCGATGTTGAGTAGCTTGCATGCACTGGGAGTGGTTTCTGCCAGCATTCTCATCCTGTGCACTAACCGGTGTGAATCATTAAAGGATCGTCCGGCAAAAGCCATAGTGCAACGGTATGGCCGCTTGATTGCACGACTTGGCGATCCGTAGGACCAAAACCACCTTCGTTATATAGCCGAAATACCGGAAAGGGTCAAACCAGCTGCGGATCGCATCCACCCATTTTATGATGAAACACACCACGGGAATGGTCCCCGGTGGTTTCAATCATGGAACAGCCATCGTGGGAAACCTGTGTGGATTTCGCCGTCCCGACCCGTCCCACGTGGTTTCTCATTCATGCGGGAGCCCTCCGGGGGCGGTTAAGGAAGCCTCAGGATGCTCTCTTCAATGGTCTTCGAAGAATGACGGGCAAAGCCGAGAAATGAAGATTACATTTCATTTTGTGGAGTCGGCCGGCGCCCAAGTCTGTCGTCTGCATTTTCGACATCATATGCCTTCTCATCGCGCGCCGGTGTCGGGGGTAGGGAAAACGACCGCCCAGTCGCGTTTCATGTCCACCACCGTCCAGCCTTTGGCCTGTGCCTCGTCGAGTGCCTTGTCCAGGCGGCCGATGGGAGAGGCGCGATCGTAGGCCCATTCCCGCTCCGCATCCGTATGGCGAACCAGCCCCATGAAGCGCGCCCCCTTCCCCGCGGCGGTCCATTGCAGCATCTGAAGGTCGCCGTCGGAATTGCCGAAGGAAAAAATGGGCCGCCGGCCGATGAACCTGTGAATGCCCACGGGCTTGCCCGCCCTGTCGTTGAGAAAATCGACCTCCGGCAGGATCAGGAGCACCGATGTGCCGCCTCGCACCTCGTATTCCAGCTTGAGGCCGCTGCCGACCACCTGTTCGGGTGGAATTCCGTAAACCCGTTCGATCCAGGGTCGCATGAAATCCGACCAGCCTCCCGATACGATGAACGTCTTGAACCCGTTCTCGCGCAGGTAACGGAGAAGCTCGACCATGGGCTGGTACACGCATTCGGTATAGGGCCGCTTGAAGCGTGGATGCCTTGCGGTTGCGAGCCATTCCCTGACGGTTCCTTCGAACTCGTCCGTGGTCATGCCCGCATGCGTGGCCAGGATCAGCTTGTAAATGTCCTTTTCGCCGGCACCGAGCAGCGCCTGGAAATCGCTATCGAGCACCCATTTGAACGGTGCTTCGGAGCTCCACTCGGGGTGTTTGGCGGCAAGGGTTTTCACCCGGTCCAGGGTGAAGGCGAACTGGAAATAGATCGGTTGCTCCGCCCAGAGCGTACCGTCGTTATCGAATGCCGCAACGCGTTCCGGCACCGGCACGAAGTCCTTGCCTCCAGGCGTGCTCACCCGGGCCACAAAGTCCAGGATGCCGTCTTTCACGGCGCCTTCATTCCACGACGGCAGGGGATCCTCAGCGGCAACGGGCAACCGCGCGCAGCCGAAAACCAGACTCGTCAGGACCAGCAGAACCGCAAGCGTTCCAGGCCGGCCTCGGTTAAGCTTCATGAGGTTCCCTCAGCCCCCGTAGCAGCATCTTCACGACTCGGTCCGGACTCCTTCCCGCCGCCCACGAGACGCATCGAAAGCGTGCCGAGCGCCTCGGCGATATCTTTCCGTTCCCTTGCGCAATGGTTCAATATCCCTTACTTTATTCTTGGATCGAGGCAGGTGCGGCTCGCTCCTTCCAAGTGCCGACGCTGACTGTTCAAAGGCCCCGCGCTCCAACACGGCGGGGCTTTCTCATGCCCGGAAAGGAGTCTCCCGCCGAGCGGGAAGGAATTCGGCCGCCCCGGTCCAATCGGGCGGTGAAGCGGCGGGAAACCGCTTCCGCAAACGCGGACAACCCACCGCCGCCATGAACCGCTCGGCGGTCGGTTGCCTCATGAATCAGCAGATCCCGTTCCCCGGGTTCCATATTTCGGGAGACCGCCAGACCCTCGACTTGAACAGCTCCCGGGTGTGGACGAATTCCTTGGGAAGACGATCGAAGAACTTGTCGAAAAGGTCCTCGTGGGACCTGGCTTCCATGATGGCCTGCTCGCGCTCCACCGTCATCAACTCGCAGAAAAGGTCCGGATCCAGGTCCAGGCCTTCCCACTCGATGTCCTGATAGCGCGGAACGTACCCCAGGGGGCTCTCCACACCGTATCCCCTGCCGTGCACGCGATCGACGATCCACTTGAGAACGCGCATGTTTTCGCCGAATCCGGGCCATAGGAACTTGCCCTGCTTGTCGCGCCGGAACCAGTTGACGCGGAAGATGCGGGGAGGATCGGGCAGTTGACGTCCGATGTCCAACCAGTGGTTCCAGTATTCGGCCATGTTGTAGCCGCAGAAAGGCAGCATGGCCATCGGGTCCCTTCTCATCGGCGGGAGAGTGGCTTCCGCGGCGGCAGTGGCCTCGGAACCCATCGTGGCCGCGAGGTATACTCCATGAGTCCAGTTATATCCCTGAAAGATGAGGGGAACGTTCTTGCTGATGCGCCCACCGAAAATGAAGGCCTTGATAGGCACGCCTTCGGGATTGTCCCAGTTGGGGTCGAAGGTGGGGCACTGGGATATGGGAACGGTGAAACGGGAATTCGGGTGAGCGGCGACCCGTCCGCACCCCGGCGTCCAGTCCTTTCCCGTCCAGTCGATCAAATGGGAAGGGGGATCGTCGGTCATTCCCTCCCACCAGACGTCTCCATCGTCGGTCAGTGCGACGTTGGTGAAGATGCAGTTCTTGTTCAGAGTCATCATGGCATTGGGATTGGACTTCATGGACGTCCCGGGGGCGACGCCGAAAAAGCCCGCCTCGGGATTGATGGCTCGCAGCGCCCCGTCCGCCCCGGGTTTGATCCAGGCGATGTCGTCCCCGATGGTGAAGACCTTCCAGCCTTCAAAGCCCTTCGGAGGCACCATCATCGAGAAATTGGTCTTCCCGCACGCACTCGGGAACGCTCCGGCCACATAGGTTCTTTCCCCCTGCGGGCTTTGCACCCCAACGATGAGCATGTGTTCGGCAAGCCAGCCTTCGTCCCGGGCCATGCACGAAGCGATTCTCAATGCAAAGCACTTCTTTCCCAGAAGAGCATTCCCGCCGTAGCCGCTGCCGAAGGAGTAGATGGCGCGTTCTTCGGGGAAATGCGTGATGTACGTATTGGCGGGATTGCAGGGCCACGGGACATCCTTTTGGCCCGGTTCGAGGGGAGATCCGACGGAATGCAGACAGCGTACGAATGGCCCTTTGCGGCCCAGGACATCGAGAGCCCCCTGCCCCATGCGGGTCATTATCCGCATGTTCACCACAACGTAGGGGGAATCGGTGATCTGCACGCCGATATGCGCGATGTGCGAACCGAGCGGCCCCATGCTGAAGGGAATGACGTACATGGTGCGACCGCGCATGCACCCGTCGAACAGACCGTTCAGAATTTCTTTCATCTCCCGGGGATGCATCCAGTTGTTGGTGGGGCCGGCGGCGTTCTTGCTGTTCGAGCACACGAAGGTACGGCTTTCCACCCTGGCCACGTCCGCCGGGTCGGAGCGGCACAGAAAGCAGTTGGAACGCTTTTCCTCATTGAGGCGGATAAAGGTGCCCGATCGAACCATCTGATCGCACAATTCCCGGTTTTCCGTCTCCGAGCCGTCGCAAAGATGAACGCGATCCGGTTTGCAGAGTCGCGCTGTTTCCTGAATCCACTTCAGCATTGCCTCGTGATTGGTCTTGCCACCGGTCAGTTGGAATTCCTTCATAACACTCCTTTCAGAGCAAGGACGGTTGAATGGGGAAGTCGAGAGCGTGCCGGACTTTGCTCCTCGCCAGCGCGAGCGAAAAGCGGCTCAAAGTGATTCATCTTCCCGGGAAGCCCGAAGCCGGGAGCCTTGTTCCCACCGGGCGGCGGACGTCCGCAAGGAATTTTGAAATGCATGGCCGCAAAATGTCCCACTCCGATCGACATGACGCTGCACGGTCGCTTCATGGCGTCGTCGCCGAGCGTATACTCCCGTTGATTCCCGATTTTCGGAATCTTCGGGTGTGCCGTTATTGTGACGATACCACAAAGCTATATTATAATCTTCCGAGGCCGGCGATTCACTGGAAAAATTACACGGGCGGGACTCCATTGCGCCCCGCTCCCGCCGCCCCAGTCGGATCCCCGTCCGTGCAGACATGGAGAAACGGGGGGCACACCCCTCTCGAATCAGGCTCTCCGCAACGTAATGCCGCGTTCCGTACCGGATGATCTTCGTCCCGCTTCCGCGATCTTCCGATTTCTCCCCGTTTCCCGGTTCCGCCCGACAAATTCCCGGTTCACCCGACCGTTCGGAATCCCCGGCGGCCCTCGAGGAATGCCGATCGACCGAATGGCGAAACCAAGACAAACCCGGACACCGGCCTCTTTTCCTTAAGAACCCCGCAGGATCGATGGGGAAGTGGCCCGGTCCGTCCACTGCGAGCGTATTAAATTTAATTAATATTTTTTGCCACGCTTTGTTGTCGAAATCGTGCAAAATGTGGTATTATTTTGGACGACCCTTGAGCGGGAGGGCGTCTATTCATCTTCACTAGCGTTGAAAAATCAAATGCCGGGCGCATGAATGCCCACACGAACGACAACGGAAGCGAGTGAGTGCAAGCGAGGCAAGGCCGCCCGTAAGGGAGCGCATAACCGGCCCGGGCCTGAAATGTTTGTCACGAGGGGAGTTCTGTATTCGAACACGGGGATTGCCGCTCGCCCCTTGACCGGAAGGAGGGATTCACTGTCGCCGTGCAAAGGTGAAGAAGGCTCGCGATCCGGGTCTTCAACTGGATTTGTTCGGTTGCGTTCCATTGAAACCTCAGCCAAAGGAGAGGAAACATGAGTGCATCGAAAAGAAATACAGCGTTCAGGATGCTCTGCACAATCGGCTTGGTGTTCGTCGTGGGTATTTTCTTCGCGATGTCTCCGAGCCTGTCGCAGGCGCAACAGTTGCAGCAGGCACCTTACAACCCTGATTTCCTGAAATACATGGAACAGGTCAGGCAGGGCAAAGTTCCTCTGAAGGTCACCGAGGAAGGGTTTGCCCTTGGGTATATTCCGCCTCCCATCGATCTTTCCTATGCCAAGAACCTGGCGCCAACCGCAAGCGAAGCGGCGGCGGTCGAGGCGGTCACCTATCCGGCGTCCTATGACCTGCGCACCCTGAAACGGGTGACGCCGGTCAAGAACCAGGGCGGGTGCGGTTCCTGCTGGGCATTCGCCACCATGGCATCCATCGAGTCCAAGCTCAAGGGAGCCACCGGAACCGGCCCGACGACCAACTATTCCGAACAGCATCCCAACGCGACCCACGGTTTTGACTGGGCGGAGTGCGCGGGCGGGAACGACTTCATTACCATGGCCTACCTGGGACGCTGGAACGGCCCCGTCAATGAAGCGGATGTTCCCTACCCGTATGCCGTGGATGATACCGCTGCCGTGGTGAGAAAGCATATCCAGGACGTGGATCAGATCAAGGACCGCGTCAGTTTCACCGATAACAACAGGATCAAGGCGGCCGTAACCAATCACGGCGCCCTTTACATTTCCTTCAAATGGCTCGACACCCGCTACAATGCGGCCAAATACGCCTACTGGAACAACGGCACGACGGGCGAAGGTCATGCCGTGGCCATCATCGGCTGGAACGACACTTTCCCCAGAACGAACTTCAAGAAGGTCGGCACCGCATTGCCCGCCGGCAACGGCGCGTTTCTCGTGAAGAACAGCTGGGGAACCACCTGGGGCAACAAGGGCTACTTCTGGATGTCCTACTACGACAAGTCCCTGCAGACCGGCACGTCGTTCAGGGGCATTCAAGCCGTAACGAACTACAAGCGCAACTACCAGTACGATCCGCTTGGATGGGTCAACAGCGTGGGGATCAGTTCCCCGACGTTGTGGGGCGCCAACATTTTTACAGCCGTCACCGGCGCGAACAAGATCAAGGCCGTCAGTTTTTACACTGGAGCGCCGAGCACGAAGGTGACGATATACGTTCGCAACAACGTCACGGCAACCAACCCGAAAAGCGGGACCCTGGTCGGAACGGCCGTGACGAAAACCATCCCGACCATGGGATACCACACGGTCGTTTTCCCCACGCCGAAAACGGTCACTGCCGGCAAGAAATTCTCGGTTCTGATCAAGTTCAATACTCCGGGCTTCAATTATCCCCTCCCGATCGAGCTTGCCGTGGACGATTATTCCAGCGGCGCCACCGCCTCTGCGAGGCAGAGTTTCTACTCTTCGGACGGCAATGCCTGGACCGACATCACCACCTTTGATTCGACCTGTAACGTGTGCATCAAGGCATTCGGGAGTTCCTAAGTCAACCTCGCCCCCGGAGCGGAGCCGCGCCAAGAACCGTGAGGCGGTCCCGCTCCGGGGCTTTGAAGAAGCCATAGATCAATACTCTCCCCGGGAAGGATATTCAGTCCCCCCGGGGATTTTCGTTCATGCGGGCTCTCCGATCCGAGGACCGAAACCTTCCTCGGCGAATCGGCTTTCGAAGGGGTTTGCCGGGATTAGCGCGGCTTCTCGGTCACCGGTCGAACGCGCTCCGCCCGCGACGCCCATCGGGTACGAATCGCCTTGACGTCCGACAAAATAATCCCTATGTGTTGAGAACTCTTTGGTCGCCATTTTGGGATCGGCGCGCGGAACGAGGGCGCGACGACGGTTCGCTCCTTGGCAACCACTCGGTATCCACTCGGAGTGACAATGGACATTCAAGGCAGGCGTTCGATTCTATGCCCGAACTGCAGGAGGCTCATCAGCATGGACGAGACCTCCTGCCCTCACTGTGGTTTGTCCCGCCCCGGTTCCCGCTGGAGAAACAACTTGTGGACCGGGAATTTCTTCAGCCCTCATCAGCTCATTCGGACGATCATCTTCATCAACGCGGGCATGTTTGTCCTGTCGCTTATCATTGCCCCGAGTTCCGCCGGTTTCTCCATGAACCCGCTCAACTTTCTGTCTCCCGGCAGCAGGAGCCTGTTGCTCCTGGGGGCGACGGGAAGGATTCCCATAGACCAGTTCGACCGCTGGTGGACCTTGCTGTCCGCGAGCTACCTGCACGGCAGCATTCTTCACATCCTGTTCAATATGATGGCGTTCAGCCAGATCGCTCCCCTCATTGTTCATGAATACGGCGCGTCCAGGACCCTGGCCATTTACACCTTGAGCGGCATCGGCGGGTACGTGCTCTCCTACTTCGCGGGGACCGCCGTCACCCTGGGGGCTTCCGCCGCCGTCTGCGGACTTATCGGCGCGGCCCTCTACTACGGCAGGAGCCGCGGAGGCCAGTTCGGCCAACTGGTCTACCGCCAGGTGAGCGGTTGGGTGATCGGCCTTTTCATCTTTGGATTTCTGTTTCCGGGAATCGACAACTGGGCTCACGGCGGCGGATTACTGACCGGAATACTGGCCGGTTTTGTCCTCGGTTACCAGGAAAGGCAGCCCGAGCGGCTCCTGCACAAAACCGTCGGCAACCTGTGCGTCATTGCCACCGCGCTGACACTGGTTTATGCCGTCGGCACCTCCTTCCTGATCATTTTTCGCGTCGGGCTCGGATAGCACGGCAAACGACGGTCCGGAGCGGGAGGCCGGCTGCGCGCGGGCCGCCTCTCCGTCCCGCCGCCTCCTGCCTCGCGCCCTCTAAGCCGCGTATAAAGCTTCGACCGATGCCGGGAACGGGCTTCATGAAGGGGCTCGCGGTCGCAGGGCGGCAAGGAAGTGGCGCCCCTCCCAATGCACCCATCTCGAAAACAATTTCCCATGGCGCCTGCAACACCCGCAAAGTATGAAAACAGGCTCACCCGGGAATCTGTTTTCGACGTAATATTCCCTGATGCTCGCCGTACCCGCGTAACCTGGCATGAGAACATCTCCCCTCTCCTCCGCCCCCTTAACGCACCTCCCCGATGGCAACCCCGTAAGCTGACAGGTTGTGTGGAAGACCGATTTGTACGATACTATAGCATTGAATGCAATTGCCCGCGGGTCCGCCGGACACGGCAGGGCGCCGCATTCCCGCATGGAGCGGGGATCGGCCCGGGGAGGGAAAATGAAGCCGGACGCACGGTTCTCCATTGCCGAAGAAATCATGCTCGATTTTGCCGGACGAACCGGGCTTTCACCAGCTGGTGAGCCCCCGCGGCGCTACTTATGGACCGACGCCTTCGCCGTGTGCAACTACCTGGAGCTTCACCGGCGCAGCGGAGCGGCCAGGTATCGCGACCTTGCCCTGCTCCTCGTCGATCAGGTTCACCACGTGCTCGGACGGCACCGCCCGGACGATTCAAGAAGCGGGTGGATCAGCGGCATGGAGGATCGCGAGGGTGAAATTCATCCGACGGTCGGCGGATTGAGGATCGGCAAGAAGTTGAACGAACGCGGTCCGAACGACCGCCTTGACGAGCGCCTGGAATGGGACCGGGACGGGCAGTACTACCATTACCTTACGAAATGGATGCATGCGCTGAGCCGGGTGAGTCGCGCCACCGAGAACATGAAGTACAACACCTGGGCTGTCGAGCTCGCTCGAACCGCTCACCGCGCGTTTCTTTACGCCCCCTCGTTCGGCGGCCGCAAGATGATGTACTGGAAGATGAACATCGACCTTTCCGCTCCGCTCGTGAGGTCCATGGGACAGCACGATCCGCTGGACGGCTTCATCACCTATAACGAGCTCGCCGCGGGCGCCGCAAAGGCACCTCCCTCGGCGGGGGAAGACGTCCTGGGAAGAGAAATCGTCGATATCGAAAAGATCTGCCTCGGCAAGACCTGGACCACCGACGATCCCCTCGGCATCGGCGGTCTTCTGTTCGACGCCTTCAGGGTGGTGCAACTGATGACCGACGGGTCCCTCGAGGGGAACGATCTGCTGACCGCTCTGCTCGATGCCGCCCGGGTCGGCCTCAACGCCTGCTTGCGCAGGAACTCGCTGGAGCTTCCTGCAGATTATCGTCTTGCCTTCAGGGAACTCGGCCTTTCCATCGGCCTGAAGGCCATCGACAGGCTCTGGCGGTTCATCGAAAGGAAACCCGACCTGTTTCGCGACAGGCAGGAACTGCGCTCGCGGGTGGAGCCGCTCACGCGCTACACGCCCCTCGTGGAGATCATCGAGGGGTTCTGGCTCGATGACGGGAACAGGCAGGCCGAGTCCTGGTCGGAGCACGAGGACATCAATTCGGTCATGCTTGCCACGAGCCTGATTCCCGACGGTTTCCTGACGCTCTAGATCGTGCGGGAATGATTCGTCCCCCCTGGCGTGCCGCCGCCCGGTCAAGGTCCAATCCTTGACCGGAAAGCGGCCGGCCCATGGAAAGAACAGGAACCGCCGCCGCGGATTCCTCCGGTTGGAAACATCCGGGCACTCGCGGGCGAAATCGGTGACGTTCGCCCCGGCTTCTTATCCTGGGAAAATTAAAGAAAAGGCGGAGTTTTTCATTGCTTCCTCGATCGCCGGAGTCGGAACTCAAGGAGAAATGTCGTATGCAGATCAAGACGATAGGAATCGAAAAGCCGGAACCCATCAATTTCATTCTTGGCCAGACGCACTTCATCAAGTCCGTCGAGGACATCCATGAGGCCCTGGTATCCGCCGTGCCCGGAATCAGATTCGGGCTGGGCTTTTGTGAAGCATCCGGGAAATGCCTGGTGAGATTGACCGGAACCGATCCCGACATGGTCGAGCTTGCCCGCAGGAACGCAAGCGCCGTGGCCGCGGGCCACACGTTCATCATCTTCCTCGGCGAGGGTTTCTTTCCCGTAAACGTCCTCAATACCGTCAAGATGGTGCCCGAAGTGTGCCGCATTTTCTGCGCCACGGCCAACCCCACCCAGGTGCTCGTCATTGAAACGGAGCTCGGTCGAGGCGTTATCGGGGTTGTGGACGGGTTCGCGCCCAAGGGGATCGAGGGTGAGGAAGACGTCAAGTGGCGCAAGGATTTCCTGCGCATGATCGGTTACAAGCTGTGATGCCGATTCGCGTTCGAGACCGCGGGACGAGGGATCGGCGGAAGGCGGAACGAAACGCATGACAACGCCGCCTCTGCGGCCCGTGCGATTGCAGATGGAGGCAGCGTATTCTCCCTCCCGGTGTTTCCGGCCTGATCGCAACCGCCCATGATACCCGTTTCACCCGCAAAGCATAGTAACGTGCATTCTCCGGGTGATGGTCAGGTCTGGGGCGACACCGGCAAAACCGGTGTGACGGGAGGGTGCTCGCCGGAAACCGTCAGCCCCTTCTTCTTCGCGCATTTGCCCGAAACCGGCAACCGGCGGTTTTGCGTCCTGAAGGTGTGAAAGATCGGTTCGGCACGGCGTCGCATGGCGTGCAAACAAGATTAATTTTGGCCTCGCCCATGGAAGTTGTTCATTTTCTTATTGAAGTTTTGAATTCCCTCTGTATATGTGTGTATCAACCCCTTCAGCGGCGCGCCCGAAGGCTTTTCCGATTCCCGCAAGCGCGGGAGTTGCCCCGTTTACGAATAGCGAAAACATTCCAGCCTTCGGATTCATGCTATGATTATCGACAACCGATTGAGTAATTGAAACGCAGAGGGCTACAAAACGGGGTGGAACATGGGTTCTGGCGCGGTGCTCCTGAACAAGGTTCTGGAGAGAAGGCTTCGGAGGGCGGACATCCGGCTTATTCTCGACACATTGTGCCGTGATGATCAGGATACTTTCCTCGATGAATTGTCGGACGTTCTCAGAAAGCTGATTACCCTCACCGAGGTGTCGACCCGGCTGAGCGAATCTCTTTCCCTGGATGTCCTGCTCTCCCGTCTGATCGAGATCACGACCGAATCCCTGGAAGCCTACAGGGGAACCGTTTTCCTCCATGACAAAGACACCAACGAGCTGTACTCGCGTGCGGCCCTGGGCAATCTCATCCAGGAGATTCGCATTCCGATCCATCAGGGCATCGTCGGGAACGTATTTGTCACGGGACAGCCGGTCAATATCGACGACGCTTACGCCGATGCGCGCTTCAACCCCGAGATGGACAAGAAGACCGGGTACAAGACGCGAAACGTGCTTGCGGTGCCTATCAAGACGAAGGACCGCCAGATCGTCGGTGTGATTCAGCTCCTCAACAAGAAATCGGGGAGCTTTTCCGAAAACGACCTGTTGATGCTCGAGGCCATCGGCGGCCAAGCCTGCGCCGCCCTTCAGAACGCGCAGACGTATGAAATAGTTTCCCGCACCCGGCACGAAGAATCCATGCAGTTTCAACAGGTGGGAAAGGAGAGGCGCGAAGAGGCTCAGTTCTTCAAGTTCACCAGGGAGATTTTTTTTGAGCTCCGCATGGAAGCCCTCTTCAAGAAAATCACCGAAACCACCGCGACCCTCCTCGCGGCGGAAAGGAGCGTCCTTTACCTCCACGACGACAAGGCCAACGAACTCTGGTCCATGACAACCCACGAATCCCAGACCGTGAGGGTGAGATTTCCAAGCCACCTGGGGATTGCCGGAAGCGCTCTGATAACCGGCGAGATCGTGAATATCCCCGACACGGCAAAGCTGCCGTCTTCCATATTCCCGGTGGACATCGAACCCGGCTTCCCCGCACACTCCGTGCTTTGTGCGCCCATCAAGACGTCAGAGGGGAAGGTTGTCGGCGTGATCCAGGTGAGAAACAAAAAAGGCGGCCCATTTGACCGGGCTGACGAAAGCCGGCTCGAAATCTTTGCCGGGTACGCCTCCATTGCCATCAGGAATGCCGAGCTCTTCGAGGCGACACTCAAGTCCGCGAACTATTTCGAGTCGATTTTCAGGACCCTTCCCAATGGTCTATTGCTCATGAACGCCAACCGAACCATCGAGGACTGCAACGACGCCGCCTCGGATATACTCGACCTTCCGAAGAACCGGATCGTCGGCAGCCAGGTTGGGGATATCTTCCTGGGAGACAGCAAGTGCGTGACGAACGCCGTCGAACGCGTCGTGCAGTCGGCCAAGCCCGAAGCGGGGATGTACGCGAGGCTGAACCTGCTCGAGGGCAGGGTCGTCACGTTGAACCTCAGCGTGCTGCCGATCCTTGCGGATCATGATCGTATAGCAGGGGCCATCCTCGCTCTCGACCCTCTCGTCACCAGGGGAACCTACCGGACACTCCAGGGCTATCGGAACCAGAATCCCCCGGCCTACATTCCCATCAACAGCGTTATTTCCACCGGCAGTTAGCGTCCTGAGCCGCCGATGCGGCTCAAAATCACGGGTTTTCCTGCCCGGGACACTGGCATCTCTTGACGGAGCGGTTATCATATAAGTGGAAAGAAAACTCTTTCCTCCTCCTCAGAGAGTCGGGTGTCCCCCTCCTTGCCCGGCTCTCTGTCTTTATTGACGGCGGAGTTCCTCACCCTTTTCCGGGCGCCTGGTGCAATCGGTTCAATATCGCGGCGGCAACGCGTCGCTTCCGTTCTCCGTGGAATTTTATGAAGTGGTGAACGGGAACCGTTTCATAACCTCGGATAAGCTTGTGCTCACCGCCGAAACCGGGATCCATCATTTGGAATCCTCGATCGATGGCGTGCCGGATGGGAAAGTAGTAACAGCTGGAGAAGTGCAGGAAGGTAATCTCCTCGGCACATCCCCAGTAGCGGCCGTACAATTCCGCCGCCTTGTGGTAGAAAAGCGCCATCGCCAGGCGCCGGCGTCCCCGCATCGCCACGGAAAAGCTCACCCTGTGCCTGAACGAATCACCCAGCATCCTGAAGAAGGACTCATTGAGAAAAGGCCTCAGGCCGCTTCCCATGTGCTTGTGCCAGGTTTTTTCATACAATCTGTGCATCTCGAGGAAATCGGACTGCGAAGCTTCCCTGCCGTCCAGCATTTCGAATGAAATCCCCGTGTCTTGGATGGCTCGGATTTCCCGCTTGATTTTCGTCCTTCTGCTCGATTTGAACGATCCCAAGTAATCGTCGAAACTGAGATAGCCCCGGTTGAACCACAGCGTATAGCCTGCCGTGAGGTTCGTGTAGCCGCGCTGCAGGAGAAGATGACGCAAGGCTGGCCCGCGGGATGCCACGAAATAGATTCGGCTGGTTGAAAGGTCCTGCGCCTCGCATAGGCGGTCGATTTCATCGAGCATGAGCGTGAAGATCTCCAGCGGATTGCGATCTCCAAGACAAAGGAAACGGTAGCCGGGGACCGGCGTAAAAGGAACGGCACCGACCAGGCCCAGTTGATACGGCAGGCCGCTCAACTGGCTCAGGAATTCGATCAATCCGCCGTCGCCGAATTCAACCCATGCACGGTCTCTCCGGTACAGCGGCGCGAGGGCCACCGGGCGATCATCGCGGTAGAGCACGAGGTGAGCGGGGAAGTAACCCTTCTCGGGACCGACCGATCCGGACTCCTCCAGGGCGCAGAAGTATTCCCATTCCATCATCGGATTGGCGTCGGCGGCAAGTCCGTTCCAGACTTCACCACCGACCTCGCGCGCACTTGCGAACGTTCTGAAATGAACCGTCATCATCGGATCCTCGCGTGAAAACCTCCGCCGGGGAATGTACTGCGGCACCGGTCCACATAGCCTCTCGATCACCGGTCGGTCGCCCGAACATATGAACCCGCCGGTGCCGAGGATTCAACCTATATTAACCTGAAAGCGGCAATCCATCCTCACGAATCGAACCGGTGCGCCCCTTCCCTTCGGGTAGCGCGTCCATCGGCCTCTTCAACAAATCATTTGACCTTTCCCGGAGACGACCTTATCTATTCCAGCAAGAACGGACCGGTGCCCGGCGCGTGCCGCCGTGTGCGTTCCGACCGCCGCGAACCCCTCAACCCGGATATCGCTTCTCATGAGAGTCGCCCTGGTTTTTCCCCCTTTCTACCTCGAGCCCATGTACAACATGCCTCCCCTGGGCCTCATCCACCTGGCGACAAACCTCGCCGCCGACGGTCATGACCCGTTCATTTTCGACTTTCCCCTGGACATTCGCCGAGAAAGGCTCCTCTTGGGAAAGCGGATTTACGCCGACTGCGCTTCCAGGATACTGGAAGAAGATCCGGGCATGGTCGGCTTTTCGGTGCAATGCACCACTTTCCCGGGTGCGGTCCGGATCGCGCAACTGGTGAAAGCTCAAAACCCCGGCATCAAGATCGTGTTCGGAGGACACAGCGCATCCGCGGTGGATATCGAAACCCTCGAGGCATTCCCCTGGATCGACGCGGTCGTGCGCGGCGAGGGGGAGATCACGATGTCCGAGCTCGCTTTGCGCTGCGCCCGGGCGGAGGATCTTCACGGCGTCCATGGGCTTTCCTTTCGTGACGGCGGCACAGTCCTTCGAAACGGGGATCGCGAGCTGATCGCCGATCTGGATGAGCTTCCCCTGGCCGACTACTCGTTCGTGCCTCCCTTTTCCACCTACCGGGATTCCTGCGGCATTCCGAGAAGCATCGCCATCCTCGAAGTCGGCCGCGGCTGCCCTCACCATTGCATCTATTGTTCCCAGTCGGTCATGTGGCGACGTCGGCAGAGAACGTATTCGGTTCCCCGGCTGATCCGGGAGATGCGTAACCTGCGGGACCGGTATGGAGCCGAGTGTTTTCTGCTCGCCTACGATCAGTTCACGGCGCGGAGAAGCTTCGTGGAACAGTTCTGCGGCTCGCTCATCGAAACCGGTCTGAACCGTGTTCCCTGGTATTGCATCTCGAGGCTGGACACCGTGGACGTGGAGCTTCTCGGGCTTATGCGGGAGGCCGGATGCGAATCCATGTGCTACGGCATCGATTCCGGCTCGAAAAGAACCCTTGCCTTTATTCGGAAAAACATCGACGGCGACATTCTTCTCCGTCGCGTGAGGGAGACGACGGACCAGGGGATCGTTCCGACGCTGAGCTTTGTGATCGGTTTTCCGGAAGAGGAACGGGAAGACATCGACGCCACCCTGGAACTGGCGCTGCGAACCGGTGTGCAGGGAGGCATCAACCCATTGCTGCAGTTGGCGACCGTCCTCCCCGGAACCGATCTCTTTCACGGGTATGCCGACCGCCTGGTCCGCTCGGTGGACACCTATTTCTCGCTGGGCATCGAATTCGACGGGGCAAGACGCCTCCGATCCGACGATGAACTCATCGATGCCCACCCCGCGATTTTTTGCAGCTTCTACAACCTTCCCTGCCCCGCCTTCCCGCTCGAAACGCTGAACGTTCTCGCCGTCGGGTTTCCCCTGATCGTCAACTTCTATCCACGCTCGTTTCTGCTCCTGATGCTGGAGGCCGGCGAGTCGCCATCCGGCTTGTTTTTCCGTTTCATGGACTGGCTGGCTCAAACCGGTCGAAAGACGGACCAGACGCTTGCTCCCCGGGACTGTTACAATCATTTTGCCGCGTTCGCCGTGGAGACCGTAGCCGCCCTGGACCATCTCGAGAGACCTTACCTGCCCGAGATGATCCGGTACGAGACGATGGCGCTTGAGGCCGGGAAATTCGATTCGGCGGATACCGCCTTCTTCATGGATCTTTCCGGTATAGGAGATCTCAAACCGCTTCTCGCGAGAAACATCGTTCTCGGGGAGTTCACTTTCAATCTGCCGGACATTATTTTGGACATCAAACACGGGGTTTTGGACAAGACCTATTCGCCGTCGAGGACATTCATGGTCTTTTCGCACTGGGCGAACGAACTCGACGTAAAGGAAATCAACGATTTCGGAATGGACCTGCTGCGGCGCTGCGACGGCACAACGACCGTCGCGGACATCAGTCGGGATCTTTTTGCGGCTTATGGGAAGGAATCTACTCACGAGGCGTTTTTCGACCTCTGTGTGGATGCGATTCGGGAACTGGCCGAGCTGAACCTGGTGCAGCCCGGATCGCCTCATCACTTGCCGGAAAGGGGGTGAGCGAAGTGCTGAAGGTAAAGGAAGTGGAGAAGAAGGTGGTAATGGCGGCCGTGTGTCATGCCCCGTCGGATGTCAGGCATGTTCCGACGTGACACGCACCGACGGAATCTCCGGTTCGGAGATAATCGACAATGGTTTGCTGAATGAGCCGGGGCGGGCTCCCATGGCCGCCCCGGTCGCCATGCAGACGGACACCTTTCGATGACGCAGTCCAGTTCGCCGACATCCACTCTTCCAGTCTTTGCCGCAATCGACGGACACGTCGATCTCATTTATGAAATGACGAGACGGCATCCCAACGTGCCGCTGAGGAGCATCATCGACGGTGCGGTGACTCTTGCCGGCATGAGGGAAGGCAACGTCCGCGTGATCGCGGTCGCCCTGTATTGCGCGGATTCCTTCAACGGACCGGGCCCGGCCGCCCCGTATCTGCGCTCCCTCATCGACTACGCGGGAGCGTACTTCACGGGACTCGATCGCATCGAGTCTTTAGGCGATTTACAGCGGTGCCTCGAGCATGAGGCGTTCCCGGGATACCTGCTCCTGATCGAGAACAGCGACGCCCTGCTCGAGCTCGACCTCGACGAGCTCAAGAACGCGGGCATGAGGATAGCCGGGCTGACGCACGCCGGAAGCAATCGGTTGGGGGACGGCAACGGGGTGCAATGCCCGCAAGGGCTCACGGCCGCCGGGAAACGGTTGGTGAAGGAGCTCGGCGCACGGGGTTTCGCCATAGACGCGGCCCACCTCGCGGATCCGGGATTTGCGGACCTTCTCCGCCTGTTTGACGGTCCCATCGTGTCTTCTCACACCGGGTTCCGGTTCTTCTGCGACACGCCCCGGAATCTGACCCGGGAGCAACTTGGGGCTCTCTTTGCGCGCGACGGCATCGTGGGAATCACGGTCAACCCGGAAATGCTGTCTTTGAAGGGGCAGGCCGGTATTGAGGATGTCTTCCGGCATATCGACTGGGTGGCCCAGAAGCACGGCCCGGATCATGTCGCCATCGGGAGCGATTTTTGCGGCTTCGATCATCCCAATTCGGACCTGGGGGACATCTCCCGGCTGCCGCTGATCGCGGAGATCCTCCGGAAACGGGGTTACCCGGATGATGCCGTGGAGCGTATCATGGGCGGGAACTGGCGTCGTTTCTACCAGGCGCTGCTCGCAGGCTGACACCTCCGCCGCACGGGACGGCGCCCGCTTGCAGCCGCTCACCCAGTGGGGCGATACGCATCCAGCGCGCCGAGGAATGCGTCGATGTCCTCGGCGTTGTTGTAAAAATGAGGCGAGAGCCGGATGTATCGGCCGCGCCGGGATACGGAAACGTATCGCCGGTTGAAAAAATCGAACAGCTCCTCAGGATTTCCCGGCGGGATGAAACTGATGATTCCCGACCGGTTTTTCTTCTCCAGGGGCGACACCACCTCGATGCTCCTTTCCCGCAGTCCGTCCATGACGCGATCGTTCAGCGCGAGAATGCTTTCCGACACGGTGTCGACACCGACCTCCAGCAGCAATTCCAGGGCGGCTCCCAGCCCCAGAATTCCCGCCACGTTGCCGGTCCCCGTTTCGAACCGCAAAGCGTCTTTTTTCAAGGAAAGACTCAGCGTCTCGAAATTGTTCTCGTCGACCACGCTTCGCCATCCGACGCGCCCCGGGCGAACCATTTCGTCGACATCCCTGGATATGTAGAGCGCCCCTGACCCCATCAAACCGAGGAGCCATTTGTGAGCGCCCGCAGCCAGGAAATGAATGCCGCATTTGCGGACGTCGAGCGCGAAAGCGCCGAGACTCTGTATGGCGTCCACGCAAAACAGGATTCCCTTTTCACGACAGAATTCACCCACGGCTTCGAGATCGCAGCGAAAACCGGTTGAGTAATCCACCGAGCTCGCCGCCAGCAGGCGGACGCCGGGACGGAACGCCTCCTCGAGCTCCGTCGGTCCGAACCGGCCCAGGTTCTTGTTGTAGAAACGCATTTCGACTCCGAGCCGTTCGAGGTTGAGCCACGGATACACATTGGCCGGAAAGTCGGGCATGGGCACCAGCACGGCGTCCCCCGGCTTCCAGTCCAGGCCTTCCGCGACGATGCTCAAGCCGTCGGAGGTGTTCCCGGTGAAGGCGATCTCCCCGGGCTCCGCGTTGATCAGCCTCGCGAAGCGGCGACGCGCCTCGGCAAATCCCTCCATCCATTCTCCGTAGCGGACCGGACCGGATTCGATCAGCGAATCGAGAAACGACTCAACCGCCGCGCGCACCCTGAGCGAAGAAGCGGATACCGCCGCATGGTTCAGGAAGGCGTAGCGATCTGTTACCGGGAACAATGCGCGATACCGGTTGGTGCTTTTCACTCGATGCTCCTTTTGAATTCTCTCGACAGATCCCGACGGAACATTATATTAAACCAGACTCGGTCTTTTCGAGAAGAATAAGAGGAACCTGGAGCGGTCCGACGCCTGCCGGACCCGAAACGCAGCATGTACGATCGAAAGGAAGGGATTTTTGATGGAGAGACAATACTATCCACAGCAAGATCAGGTTGTGGCCATTCAAAGTGATTTTTTGCGCCGTGTATACAACTGGATGGGGATCGGGCTTGCCACGACGGCAGTGGTCGCCATGCTCACATTTTCCAGCTCAACGACCAGTCGACTGCTCGCTCAATATCCCGGCCTGATGCTGGGTCTCGTCCTCGCGGAGCTCGGTCTCGTGATCGCCATCAGCGCCGGCATAAACCGGTTCCGCGCCTCGAGCGCAACGCTCATGTTTTTCATCTACTCCGCGCTGAACGGGGTGACCCTCTCGGTCATTTTTCTTGTCTATGCACACTCGTCCATTGCCAACACGTTTTTCGTGACGGCCGGAATGTTTGCGATCATGAGCGTCTACGGCTACACGACCCGCACGGACCTGACATCCTGGGGCAACTTCCTTTTCATGGGCCTGATCGGAATCATTCTGGCATCCGTGGTGAACATTTTCCTCGGCAGTCAATCCCTTGACTGGATTATTTCCTGCCTGGGCGTGATCATCTTCGTCGGCCTCACCGCCTACGATACTCAGTCCATCAAGGCTATGGCCCACGGCGGATTCGCCGATGCGGAAACCGAACAGAAGGCGGCGGTGATTGGAGCATTGCGGCTGTATCTCGACTTCATCAACCTCTTCCTCATGCTGCTGAGGCTCTTCGGGCGCCGCGACTGATACCGCCCGACCGTGGAAAACGCCGTCCGGTTCCTTCCGCGGGAATCACCGGTTTCTCGGAAGGAACCGTGAAACGCAAATGTGAGCGCCCACGAATCGACACAACGGAGAGGCAAACCTCTGCCCGAAGATCCAGCAAGCCCTTCCGGCAAAAGGCTGATTCCGGCGTGTTTTTCCTGATCGCGGTGGAGCCTCGGAGGCGAAAGCCCGCGGAGGCTCCACGCCTTTATGCCTCAACCTCTCCGCTTGAAATCCTGCCCTGACATATTGCCTGTTTTCCCCGCTTGCTTATATTTTTAGAAAGGATATTCGGCAATTCGCAGATAACTGCTTCTACTTCTTCTCCAGTAACAGGAGTTGAAAGATGTGCCGTGTCAAAGTCCGGAGAAACGGTTTTGGATGCTGACACAATGAGAGCGAGGAGTGACGAAATGAAAAGATTGATCCTGATGCTTCCCATCATGTTGTCCCTTGTGCTCTTGCCGATGGGAGCGACCGCGCAACAGGCAAGCGGAAGTCCGGCGGAGACCACCGTCGCGATGAAGCATGCACCGATGCACCATGGCACGGGAAAAACAAGCGAAGAAACGGCCGCGGAGTGCGTCCGATGGCGGGAGAAACTCCAGGCGATGGACAAGAGCCTGAATGAGAAGGTCGTCGCCATGAACGAGGCCAAAGGCGATGCGAAGCTTCCCGCAATGGCCGCGGTGCTCAATGAATTGGTTGCCCAACGCAAGGACATGAGGGAGATGATGTCCTGGGTGCATCACAACAAAATGGGTCGTATGTGCGCCATGATGGACCACCGGATGGATATGCGGGGCATGCATGGAGGCGCCATGATGCATCACGGGACAGCCGGCGTCAGTCAACAGGGAACCGGCGGAACTAGCGGCAGCGGCACGGGCGCCGGTTCTTCACAATAGATGATTGATCAGAGCCACGCACCTTTGGAACGAACAGACACGGCATCACACGTGTGATCGCCGTGTCTGCATTTCCGGCTTTTCTCGGAGCGAACGGCCGGCGCTCGCCGCAGGCAGCCGCCCGGTAAGGGAACGACCGACGCCGACCTGACGTCAATCCCCCCTCTCCTGATTTGGATTTGCCGATTCCCACCCGTTGGTTTAGACTTCAGGGTGGTGTTTTCGGAGGAATCCGATTCCCGGCTTTCCTGCATCGGCGTGGCGTCAGTCCCCGAAACGCCGAAGGTTCGCATTCTTCCATAAGGGCGATTCCCGGGGAATTGCATGTCCAGCATTTTGCGGTGGAACGCCCGGAAGCGATTGAAGCGAACATTGCCGATGCCGCCTCTCCCGACCGGACCGGCAGCCGTTGCCGGGGATACCGCCCAGGGGGGAGACGCCCTGCGATGAGACACAACTGCGGGATGTTCTCATGCCTATCCGATCCGATCGTTTCCACAGCTACGCGGCACTCAAGGCGGCCGAGCGCGAAGGAACGGACTACCATATCACCGTGCGGCCCGAAAACCCGGCCATCGCGGTCATGGCTCCGCACGGCGGGGGGATCGAACCCGGCACATCGGAGCTCGCGCGGGCCGTTGCCGATGGGAAGTTCACCTGCTACTGCTTCGACGGCGTCAAGCCGCGAGGCAACGGGAGCCTGCACCTGACCAGTACCCGTTTTGACGAGCCGTTGGGTATGGGCGTGGCGACCGGGGCGCATACCGTCGTCACCCTGCATGGCTGCGAAGGCGGGGAAGAATATGTGCTCGTCGGTGGGGGCAATGCTTTGCTGGGCGACCGGATCAGGACGGCCTTGCCGGAGGTCGGTATTGCGGTGCGTCAAGGCTCCCGGCTTGCCGGCAGGAGCCCGTTGAATCTGTGCAACCGGTGCGGGAACTGCGGGGGAGTGCAACTGGAGCTCTCCTGTGGCCTTCGCGCCGGAATGTTCAAGGACCTCGCGCCTGAAGGTCGAAAGATCACCACCGCCGTGTTCGAAACGTTCGTATGCCGTCTCCGGGACCTGCTGACGGATTACGAGAAAGAGATCGAAAAAGAAGCGGTCCGGCTCGCACCCGGCAAGGAATCGTTGAGAGATTTCACGGCGCTCTCGGCCGACTGAAGCGGGAATCGGGAACATACGATGCGGCCCATTCGTCTTCAACGTTTCGCCCGCCGACCGGAGGAAGTATCCTGATGCTGCAAAACACTTTCTGTCACCTGCCGGGGATCGGCTTTCGCACGGAACGGCAGCTTTGGGACCTCGGGGTTCATTCCTGGGATGTTTTCCAGGCGGAATCCACTCCCCTCCCCTTTGGAAAAGCCAGGGCGGCCGCTCTCAGAAAAGACTTGGGGCATTCGCTCGCACATCTGCGCGAAAACGACGCGCGGTTCTTCGCCGAGAAGCTCCCTTCGGATCTGCACTGGCGGTTGTTCCGGGACTTCAGGCATTCCACCGCATACCTGGACATCGAGACGACCGGTCTCGGGTATCCCAACGATCATATCACCACTATCGCCCTCTATGACGGAAAGTCTCTGCGTACTTACGTCCACGGAGACACGCTCCACCGGTTCGCCGCCGACATCGCCCGCTTCGAGCTGATCGTCACGTACAACGGGAAATGTTTCGATCTTCCTTTCATCAGGGATTTCCTGGAAGTCGAAATGGATCAGGCCCATATCGATCTTCGCTACGTGCTGAGAAGTCTCGGGTATTCAGGGGGGCTCAAGGGCTGTGAGAGGCAGATCGGAATCTGCAGGGATACACTGGAAGGCGTGGACGGTTATTTTGCGGTTCTGCTCTGGCAGGAATACGTCGAGCGCAACGACATGAAGGCGCTGCAGACGCTCCTGGCATACAACGCCATGGACACGGTCAACCTGGAAAAGCTCATGGTTCTCGCCTACAACCTGAAGCTGCGGGACACCCCGTTTCCGGAGCTGAGGATCGACGAGGACCCCGTTACGCCAGGTATTTCTTTCGAGCCCGACATCGATACGATCAACCGGATCAGGCACCGTTTTTTCGGGCAGGCATGACGCGGTCCCGCGGGGTCCCACAAAAAGATCGACCGTTACCGAACGGGATATTTCCAGAAATAGGCGCTGCCCCCTCCCTCGTGATCGCCGCCTCCGAGAGCCGTTCCCTGATAGCTGAAGGCCATCGAAACGGTGTTCGGCGGCAGCGGGACCCTGGTCTTGAAGGACAACGGAGTCAGGTCGTCCCGTGAGCTGCCGATCAGTCCGTGGGTGCCGAGGACCTTGCCCTGAGCGTCAATGAGAATCACTGCCAGGTGAAAATCGTGGACCAGCGTGAAATTGTCGCGCAGCAGGTCCGCAAAATAGATGGTGCCGTCGATATGCACCTGGTCTTGTTTGCGCGCATAGTGATACTTGACCGAGAGGTCCCTGGCTTGCCAGCTTCCGTTGTGCTCTCCCTCGACGAGCGCCGTCCGTTCCTCCTCCGCAACGTGCCCTCCACCGGTGTAGAAGGACACGTTCTGACACCCGGCCAGGAGAAGAACCACTGCCGTCGCAAGCAATGATTTCATCCCGCGCATGGAAATCCTCCGCATGTTCCGTCTTTTTCCCCCGCCCGGATTGCGCATTCGCCGCGAGGGGACCCTCGGGCCGGTCCGACGGGTTGTCGAGCCAGCGGCCCATCAACAAGATAATCAGGGCGGAGCGGTTGCCAAGTGGTCCCGTGCTAACGCGGCCATCCAGGCAGATGTTGCCGCAGAAAACCTGAAACGCCTTCCCGGAATCGGGATTCGGACACAATGAAGCCGCTGTTGTGGTCGCCTTCCATTTCGACGAACTCCTTCGGCTCTACGGCGACTCTGAAAAGCTCGCACCCGTGGTTGAAGGGAACGATTTCATCTTGACGGCTGTGCATGATCATCACGGGGCAGCTCACACCACGCAAATACTCCGCCGTGCCGTAGTTGAACCTCGACAGGAGTCTCACCGGCAAGAACGGGTACACCGTCTGGCCGAGCTCCGTGAGAGACGTGAACGTCGATTGCACGATCAGCGCGGCGGGGGTGTGCTCCCTGGCGAGCCAGGCAGCGACGGCCCCTCCCAGCGATTTCCCCAGGATCACGATATTCCGGGCATCGATGTTCCGTGTATCGACCAGGTAGCGCCAGGCCGCCTCGGCGTCCCGGTATGTGCCTTCTTCCGTAGGCTTGCCCGCGCTGTTTCCATACCCGCGATAGTCGAAAATCAAGCAGGAAAGTGAAAGATCGTTGAGAATCCGGATCAGCGGCACGCGGTGCGAGATGTTGCCGCCGTTCCCATGGCAAATGAGCACAACGCCCCGGGATTGTTCGGCCGGCACGAACCATGCCGCGATCTCGATCCGGTCCCGCGTATGGAAAGACACCGCCTCGTACGGCAGGTTCACATCGTGAGGCGAGCACGTCATTTCCTTATCCGGGAAATAGACGAGGTGCGATTGAAAAACAAACATGAGCCCGGCCAGGACACCATAGAGCACAACGAATCCCGCAAGGATATTCATGACCTGTCTTCCCAAAGACGATTTCCTTTTCATCATTCGGCAAGCCCGCTTGCAGCTTCGTCCGTCGTGCGGCAAAAGTCGAAGAGCTTTCGGCCGCATACCACTTTCGAAATCCATTGCAGGCGGCCGCCGAAACATCCCCCCCGACGCACAACCATGAACGGATGCTGCGGAAAACTCGAACCAACCGGTTTCCGGGCGCTTCATTCGACCTTATATCATTAGAGTACGTCTTTGGGCCAGAAGCACTCACGGACGGGACCCGCCCGGGAATTCCCTATGACCGTCAAGCAGTGGAGCGAGTATCCATGTGCCAATTCTGTCACCAGCATGGTGAAGGCAGGAAGTGGTATCTGAAGGCGGAGAATTACTCCGCGGACCTGCTCTCCGACATTCGCCGCCGCCGTTACATCGATGAATTCATCAGAAGCATCGGGAACGGAACGGCATCGGAGCTCGAACGGACGTTCCACCGGGCCATGCGGCTTCCGGCATGGCTCCGCCACCTGGGATACAAATACCACGAAAGAAGGTACAGGAAGGATCATTTCGGCCAAGTGGTGCCCATCGAGGATCTGCGCCTCGTATTCGCGATTTCCAACTCCGTGGTGCGCATGCCCTGCCTGTGCCGGAAGAACACCACCGGGCGCTCCGACGCGGCGTATTGCTTCGGGCTGGGAATCGATCCGGAGAAACTCCTCGACATCAAGGAGGCCTTCCTGGAGACCTTCCGGCCGGGCCCCGACGCGACGCTCTTCGAACGCATGTCCGCTGACGAAGCCCTCGAGCTCCATCGATCTTTCGAAGCCCAGGGGCTCATTCACACCGTCTGGACCTTCAAGACTCCTTTCATCGGCGCAATCTGCAACTGCGACCGTCGCGATTGCCTGGCGATGGTCAGCCACCGGTACGGTTTTCAGCTCTTTTTTCGCGCCGAGTACGTCGCCTCCATCGACAAGGATGCCTGCGTCGGCTGCCGGGCATGCCTCAGGATGTGTCAGTTTGGCGCCATCGGGTTCTCGGTCCTCGACCGCAAAGCGGAGATCGACCCTCTGCGCTGCTACGGATGCGGAGTCTGCCGGGAGGCATGCGAAGCGGGGGCCATCCGACTCGATGCCCGCAGCGAACATCCGCTGGCGCGCAACCTGTGGTGAAGCGCGCTCACCCGGGCGCCGCAACGGCGCACCGAGGCGTGACGGACACAAATCCTCGTTCCTCTACCTCCCCCGGCCGAAAGGATACCTGAACCCTCGGCGCGAAACCCGGCATCGGCGAACGGGCCGATCCATCCGGTCTTGACCCGCACTGAATCGCAATTACTTTCCAACTATGCATACTGATAGGAGAAACGAATCGCTAGAAGAGACGGTTCCGGACTGGAGGCTCGAAGCCACGGATCAGGTTGGGGTTGCCAATGCCTCAATGCGAAGATTCCGGGGTGCGATGTCGAGGCAAAGGAGCCCGGTGCCGGGGAGGTAGTGAAATGGAACCCGTTTCGATCAAACACCAGGAGTTCGCATGTGCCGCCTGCGGCGAGGAATACGATCGCGAGAGCGCCGTGTCGGAGTGCCGCATTTGCCATAGAACGTTTTGCGACGCGTGTGTCGACGAACACAACCTTTGCGTCCCTTGTGAAGGCTGAATAGGTCAATGGATGGAACCGCGACCGGTTCCATCGTCCCGATGAAAGAATCGAGCGCGACGGCTTCACGCCGCCGCGCTCCCCCCGCATGTCCACCTCCCCGGACGGACCCCCGGCCGTGTTCGAGTAGATGCTCCTCGCCCGCACCGAAGGATTCCCATCGGGGCAAACCGGGATAAATAGTTGAGCTGAAACGGGCAGGTTTGCTATCATGAAGTGGAGCCTCAATCTCACGCGAAAACGACGCCGACCGGAGACGATCGGGCGAAAGGAATTGCCGGGGCAGCAGAAATGACCAGCGCTCATGCACGAGTTATCGAGGCGCGAAACATCACCAAGCGGTTTGGTGATTTTCTCGCCGTGGACGCCATTTCGTTCGACCTTCTGCCGGGTGAATGCCTTGGCTTGCTGGGGCCCAACGGAGCGGGAAAGACGTCGACCATAAGGATGGTCTACGGTTTCTCGCCGCTCACGGCGGGAACCTTGAAGATTTTCGGCGTCGACGTGAGTTCCGGCTGGCGGGCGGTCCGGTTCGGGATTGGAGTTTGCCAGCAGGACAACAACCTGGATCCGGACCTGACCGTCCTGCAGAACCTCGAGGTCTTCGCGGGCTACTTCGACATTCCCCGCGGCACGGCACGGGAAAAAGCCGATCGGCTCCTGCAGTTCATGGCGCTCGATCACCGTCGAAACGACATGGTGAGCAGCCTCTCCGGGGGCATGATGCGGCGAATGGTCCTTGCCCGCGCCCTGATCAACGATCCGCAGCTCCTGATCCTGGATGAGCCCACCACGGGGCTCGATCCTCAATCGCGGCACCAGGTTTGGGAAAAACTCGAGCAGCTGAGAGCTCAGGGGCTGTCCATCCTGCTCACCACGCACAACATGGATGAGGCCTCCAGGCTTTGCGACCGGCTCATCATCATGGATCACGGCAGAATACTGGTCGCGGGAAGCCCCCTCGATCTGGTGCGCGAATACGCCGGACACCACGTTCTCGAAATCCTGGAACCCGCCGACGAACTGCGCGCTTTCGTCCGGGCGCGGGAATTGATGCACGACAACCTCGACCACCGGCTTATCATCTATGGCGGCGAAAACGACCGGCTCTTCGAAAGCATCGGCATGGAGTATTGCGGGGAAAACTGCATACGACGCATGGCCACCCTGGAAGACGTTTTCCTGAGGCTCACCGGAAGGGAGCTGAGGGAATGAGAATCGGACGGTTCGACGTGTCGCGGCGGTTCATCCGCGTCTGGCATCGCAACCTGATCGTCTACAGGAAGATCTGGCTCGTCAACTTCCTGACCCCGCTCCTGGAGCCGCTCCTGTACCTGGCCGCATTCGGAATCGGTCTGAGCGCGCTCATCGGCAGCGTGCGCGTCGAGGGAATGGAACTTTCCTACGTCGTCTTCATCACCCCTTCCCTGCTCGCCATCACGATGATGTACAACGCCTTTTTTGAAAATACCTACACCTCCTTCGTGCGCATGTATTATCAAAAGACCTTCGATGCGATGCTGGCCACGCCGCTTTCCCTGGATGAAGTGATCACGGGAGAAATCATGTGGGGCGCCACCAAGTCCCTCATCGCCACGGTGATCATGCTGGGCGTGGTCAGCGCGTTCGGCCTGGTGCGCTACCCGGAGGGGTTGCTCGTCATACCGCTGTCTTTCCTTGGCGGCATAGCGTTCGGCGCCATCGGCATGGTTTTCACAGGCGTCATTCCGAGCATCGACATGTTCAACCTGCCGATATTCCTGTTTATTTCACCCATGTTTCTGTTCAGCGGAACCTTTTTCCCCATGGAAGGTCTGCCCGTATGGGCGCAGAAGCTGGCACTCCTTTTCCCGTTGACACACCTGGTGCAGGCGTCCCGTTGGCTCTGCCTCGGGGTGTTTCGGGTCGAGATCCTGTGGGGACTGGCCTATCTGGTCGCCTGCTGCCTCGTTTTCTTTCCCCTGGCGCTGATTGTTATGAAGCGACGCCTCATTCACTGAAGTCCGCAACCGACGATCACCGCCGAGGTGCCCGCGGGAAGGACGGTGACCGGTCGGAAATCGGCGGCCGTGGACGTCAGGAACGCCGGAGCCGAATTTCTCGACCGGGAAGTGGTGGGAGACGGGGACGTGATGTCCAGCCGTCATCCGGGAGCTCTCCCGGCATACCTCGAGGTGTCGTTAGGGAAATTGAATTGAGTCGAACCCGGGAGGAGTCTTCTTCGCGCGGCTCCAGCCGAAATCAGGGTTCGCGGTCGAAGTTGAACGGATGGCAGGCGCCTTCGAATCTGGATCGTCTGAACCCGAGAATGAGCTTGTGTAGCTCCAGGGCCTTCTCGTCCGGTGCTTCACTGATATCGATCAGAAAGTGGCGGTGACCCGCCTCGCGCAAACGGGACAGCCTGTCGAACCAGCAGACGGGATGATCCGCGTAGACGCGGGTGCCGTCGGATTTCTTTTCCATCATGTACACGTCCCCGCGCGAGGTCGAGAAGGGTTTGCCTTCCTCGAGTTTCGGAGTCAGCCTCGAAGTGAAGAGCGGCGGCCATGAATACACACCGACGATCGGCTGCGAACGGAGGGGCATGCGGCCCAGGAGCTGCAATTCCTTGAAGGTGATTTCGGGGGAAAGCACACTCCAGCGGCAACCTTCCTCCGCCATGGCAGCCAGCGCCGCCCCGTTGCGCAGGTTGAACCGGGACCCGGCGATGAATCCCGGACCCTGCCTTTCGACGAACAGATCGAAGTGACCCCAGTTGTTCAATTCCCAGAGCAGAAAGCCCTTGTCGACAAACCAGTTGACGGCGCGCGCGTAGTATTCGAGGTCGGACTTTTCGGAAATCAACGGCGGCAACGACCAGACGAAGCGGCTCTTTTGAGCCTTCGGCAGCCGCTGCCTCGCCATGCGCTCCAGGTTCGTCCTGGTAGCCGTGAGCAGGACCCGCCAGGGGTTGCTCTTGAATGCTTCGGCCAGGTGATGGAGTGTTCCCGTCTTGATGGAGAGACTCTCCTCCTGTCGCCCCGGACCGTCGATCCCCTGGGGTCCGAGAAGCGCTTTCGCTTCTTCGGTGATGCCCGGGAAGGTTTTTCTGTAGGTCAGAGGCTTCACATTCTTGAGCCGGTTCGGGACAGTCGTGTGAGCCCCGGCGCTTTCTGAGGCGATTCGAAACAACCGGTCGCCGGCCTTGAGCCCTCCCCTGCCGCTGACGACCACGACATCTCCCGGCTCAGCCGCAACCAGCCGCGTGCCATCGAGCGCGGCAATCCCCGTCACTCTGAAGATGGGCTCTTCTCTCCCTTCCTTGGATTCCGGGCGCAACCGATCGCCCGCCTTCAGTTCGCGCCTCAGCGAAACATGCGCTCCATCCTGCGAGATCTTCTTTACCGTGCCGATCCAGAGACCGCTCGACCCCGATCTGTGAGGAGTCAAAACGGTCTCGTTGAAATTTTTTTCCAAGAAGCCCGAAACCAGCCGTCTCGACGGAGCCTCGGCGATCCACTGCATCCCCTCCCGGACCGCCTCCGATGTGTGAGCTTCGTCGGCGTCGAGGACAAGCCTGTAGGCTTTGACGACCCGGCCGACATAATCCGCGGGCTTCATGCGTCCTTCTATCTTGAGTGCCGCAAGTCCCAGTTTCTTCAGCTCGGGCACGAAAGGCAGCGCGCTGAAGTCATTGCAGGAGAGAAAGTAGCCGGTCTTCCTGCCCTGCCTGAACTGCAACCGGCAAGGCTGGACGCACCGCCCCCGCAGCCCGCTGTGACCGCCACGGAAACTGCTCGTCAGGCACAGCCCGGAGTACGAAAAACACAACGCCCCATGGACGAAGACTTCCAGTTCCGCGCCGGTCGAAGCGCGAATCCGGGTGATCTCGTCCAGGGTCAATTCGCGGGCCAATACCACCCTCGACACCCCCATGCGCCGCATTTGACGCACCCCGGCGCTGTTGTGAATCGTCGTGAGCGTGCTGGCGTGCAGTCTCAAGGACGGGAACAGCCTGCGCGCCAGGTGAATGACCCCCGGATCCTGGACGATCAGCGCATCCACCTGAAGATCCGACAGCGATTGCAGCACATCCGGTATCCCGGACAATTCGGAAGCGGTCACCAGGCTGTTCAGGGCGACGAATACCGAGACCCGTCTCGCGTGGGCATATGGAACGAGCCGAGCAAGCTCATCGAGCGAGAAATTCACGGCCGATGCCCGTGCACTCAACTGTTTGAGCCCGAGATAAATCGAATCCGCGCCGTTATCCACCGCCGCGAAGAAACCCTCCATGTGCCCCGCCGGAGCGAGAAGCTCGGGGAGCTTGTCGTTCCTATTGCCCGATTCCATCTTCAAAACGGTCTCCGGACTGAATGAATGTTCCGCCGTAACGAGTCGTCGCACGACGCGACCCCATGGTTGAGCGATTCCAGGGCTCGGAACGCCCATTCGGGAGGCACAAAGCCCGCCCCGCCAAGGGCCGATCAACCTCTCGGCAGGGACGGGGCTTATCCCCCGCGGTGAATCATGCGCTCCCCGCCTTTCGTACTGAATCGCTCAATGGTGATAACCGATAACGCCTCCAAGGAAAACCGTCTTCGAACCACCTTTCGGGTCGACCGAAGATTCTCGATCCTCAATCCGGCCGTTCAAATCTCCGGTGCGGTGTCCGCTCAACACGCGCGGGACAAATTAAATCGGATTAAGCCGCACTCATTGATTGCGTATGTGTTTGACTCCGCACGACAAGATGATAAGTTGTAAAATTGAAGGGTTATGTTCGAACCACCACGGTCCCGCCGAATCCAGCGCGTGTGCCGCGGCAATGACCATGCCGACACGGAGGGGGTGTATCATGAGAAGAGTGGCTTTGTTGCTGGGTGTCGTCATCGTGCTTGCAGTCTTTTGCGTTCCTGTGCAGGGGGCCACAATCCAGGGGAACGTTCTCGAAGCGAGGACCCCCCACAATCCTTTGAACGGGGATGGGAGAGTGACGCTCTCTAGAAAGAGCGGAACCGAATGGGTCTATGCAAGCGGCACGTCCGTGGACGAGACCGATACCACCTTCGCGTTCAGCGGTCTCGCAGCGGGAACGTACAGTCTCTTCGTTACGGCAGACGATTACGTCAGCGAGTATTACAACAACACCACCCTGGAGGGCGAAAGAACGGAAATAACCCTTGCCGCCGGCGACACCTACGACGCAGGCGACATCTATCTTCGGGCCCTCCCCATCAGGCTCGTCAATCCCACCCTCTCCTCTCATTCCGTCCCCGCCTCCGGGGGAACCGTGCGCGCCACGGTCGATGTCGTGAACGACACCGCGGCAGAGAAAACCGTGCTGGTGAGGGCGATGCTGACGGCAATGCGAACCGCGTTCAACGCCACCGACATCCACAGCATGCACCAATGCGGCAGCAGGACCGTCACGGTTCCCGCCCGCTCGACGGTATCGACGACCATCTCCATCGTCATTCCCGGGTCGGCAAGCCCGGACGTCGACTACAACGTTCGCCTGTACCTCGGCCTCGACAAATGGAGGCCCCTGTCCGCCCCCTTGTACGCCGGATACATTGCCAAGCGTCGTTAGAATCGCAACGCTCCGCAGATTCCGGGACGACCGGCACCCCGGTCAGCGCCACGAAGAACTGATCGGCCTCGAGGAGGGGCAAAAATGAAAAAATACTCGTTGTTCCTGAGCGCGATCATTGTTCTTGCGGCCTTCAGTTTTCCGACTCAGGCCGCGACCATTCGAGGGAGAGTGCTCGAACAGGCGCCTCCCCACAACGGTTTGACCACTTACGGGTCGGTGACCCTTTACAGGAAGAGCGGCACAAGCTGGGTCTATACCAGCAGCGCGTACATCACCACGACCAACGTATCGTTTCTCTTCCAGGGTCTTGCAGCGGGAACGTACTACCTGCGCATCGAGGGATATAATTACAAGACGGAATATTACAACAACACCACCGTGTACGAAAACAAGACCGAGATAACCCTGGCCGCCGACACGATCAGGAATGTGGGCGACGTCTACCTCAACCCTCTCCCCATAAGGCTTGCCAATGCAAGCCTCTCCACACACAACGTCCCCGCCGCCGGTGGAAGGGTCATTGCCACGTTCGATGTCGTCAACGACACCGCTGCCGAGAAGGAGTTGCTGGTAATGATCATGCTCGAGGCAAAGCGGACCATCCAGAACGCAACCATCGTCACCGGCGAATTGCAGGGCGCGAGCAAGTCCGTTACGGTACCCGCTCACAGCACGGTGACGGCAACCAAAGCCATCGTCATCCCCGAGACGGTGCCCGCACACACAAGATTTGACGTCAATCTGCACCTGACTCAGGACAAGTGGCTGCCGCAGGCCAACCCGGAATTCCTCGGAATTATTTATAAGAGCCCTTGAGAACGGGGTGTGCTGTCGCCATGCCCCTTCGCTCCAGTGTTTGTGGCTCCCGGATCGTCAAGGGCTCGCCTTCCGTGCTGAGATCATTTCGCCACGCGGGGCTGAAGAGGGGGTTCTCTACGGGGTTTTCTGTTGATTGAAATCCAGGGGACCTCGTTCCCCGGGCACACAAGCCGGCCCCGGGGTATCAGTCCCGACATCCGGTCCCGGCTGCCCTGTTCCGCGGCAGGAGACTCAGGCCGGACCGGATTCGGGAGGTTCCGACCAGTTTTCCAGCTTCTCAATGATCTCGACGAGCGCTTTCACCGAGCGTTCCATGAAGAGCTTCCCTTTTTCGGCGTTGCCCGCCGCAGGGTTTCCCCATACCCCGCCCGGCCAGAAGGCCTGCTTGTTCCGCACCAAAATATGCCTGGGAAAAGTCGGATACTCCTCCGGAGCCTTCCCCGTGACGCATTCCGGATGTAGGTGAAGCATCAGGGAAGTCTCCACCTCGCCGGCATGGGAGTCTCCGGGCGTCTCAATCAGGTCGGTCCACACCGCCGCGCCGATATCCAGCACCGAGAGGACCGCTATCTTCAGGTCGTCGAATTCAAACAGCACCCGCTCGCAGGCATCGGCCAGAGCGGCCATGTGCGTCCACCCCGCATGACCGCTCAACACCAGCACATTGCACAATCCCTGCTGGTGAAATCCGCGCAGGATGTCCTCTATTAGGCATTGCAGCGTGCTCCCCCGGATGCCGATGGTGCCCGGATGCCGACTGCCGCTGCGACACAGGCCGTAATAGATCGGCGGAGCCACCCACACGTCCGCCACCCGGGCCACCTCCCCGGCCAGCGCAACGGCGTGAAGCGCATCGGTCCCGAGCGGCAGGTGGATACCGTGCTCCTCGACTGCGCCGCACGGCAGAATGACCGTCCTGCAGGTCTTACGTCCCTCGGCAAAGGCGCTCATGGTAACGTTTTCGATCAGCGGCATGGAGTCCTCCCCTGTATCCGCCGTGCTTCGAACCTTGAACGGATCGTCCGAAATCCGGCAGTGACTCCTTGAATGGCTTCAGGCCGGGAGTGGACTTCCCCGCCCGAACACCTTTTGAAAAATGGTGTCCACGTGCTTCAAATGATAGCCCATGTCGAAAATGGCATCGACTTCCCCGGCACTCAGGTGCTTCATCACGTCGGGATCCGACTTGAGCGCATCCGGCAGTTGCCCTCTCTCATGCCAGACCTTCATTGCGTTTCGTTGGACGATGCGATAGGCCTCCTCGCGGGATATGCCCTTGCGCGTCAGCGCCAGCATCGCCTGCTGAGAGAAATACAGGGAACCGGTCAGGTCGAGGTTCCGGAGCATGTTGGCGGGATAGACGACCAGCTTGTCCAGCAGCCGGGTCAGACGGGCCAGCATGTAATCGAGGAGAATGGTCGAATCCGGGCCAATGATCCGTTCCACCGACGAATGACTGATGTCGCGTTCATGCCATAAGGCGACGTTTTCCATTGCGGCAAGCGCATTCCCGCGCAATACCCGGGAGAGCCCGGTCAGGTTCTCCGAGGCGACCGGGTTGCGCTTGTGGGGCATGGCCGACGACCCTTTCTGTCCCTCGGCGAAGTACTCTTCGGCTTCACGCACCTCGGTCCTCTGCAGGTGCCGGATCTCCACGGCGATCTTCTCGATGGAGCATCCTACGAGGGCCAGGGTGGTGAAGAATTCGGCGTACCGGTCGCGTTGGACGATCTGGTTCCCGACAGGGTCCGGAACGAGTCCCAGCCTGGCGCAAACCTTCTCCTCGACGGCGGGATCGATGTTCGCATAGGTCCCGACGGCCCCTGAAATCTTTCCCGCCCTGATCGTTTCCCGCGCGTCGGCCATGCGCTTCCGGTTCCGTTGCATCTCCGCATGCCACAAGGCGAATTTGAGCCCGAAAGTGATCGGCTCGGCGTGGATGCCGTGGGATCGGCCGATCATGACCGTGTCCTTGAACTCGAACGCTCTCCTCCCGAGCACCTCTAGCAGCCGATCGAGATCCTGCAACAGCAAATCCGAGGCTTCCTTGAGCAGCAACGCCATGGCCGTGTCCAGCACATCGGAGGACGTGAGACCTTCGTGAATGAATCGCGAGGACGGGCCGACATGCTCGGCCACGTTGGTCAGGAACGCGATCACGTCGTGCTGGGTCTCGCGTTCGATCTCCTGGATGCGGTCGACGTCGAAGGCGGCTTTCTCCTTTATCCGCCGAAGATCCTCGGCCGGTATCCGCCCGCTTTCGGACAGCACCTCGCACACGGCGATCTCGACATCCAGCCATTTCCTATACTTGTTCTCGAGGGTCCAAATGTTGCCCATTTCGGGCCGCGTATAGCGTGGGATCATATTCCGGCTCCAATAAGCGTGATTATTCGCGTTGTGCGGATGCCTCGGCGGCGTTCGATGAATACAATAGACAAAATCGACACGGCGCTTGGAAGGAAAACCGGGGAATTCCGCATTCGGAGAGAGAGCTTCACCGCGTCCAACCCGCGGAACTCCCTATAACACAGGGCAAATCCTTTGCCAAGACAAGGCGTGAAGGCAACCGACCGAAACAGCGTTTCGCGGTTCCTCCGCGTCGCTCCCACGGGTATTGCCGCGACCTGCGAAAGGAGTCCCCGAACATGCCTCTGCTCGGCGCTCACATGTCCATCGCCGGAGGACTGCACAACGCTTTTCAACGCCTCCTGCAGGTACGGGGAGAGGCCCTGCAGGTGTTTCTGAAGAACCAGCGGCAGTGGCACCCCCCACCGTTGAGCGCCCATGCCGTCCGCCTGTTTCAGGAGGAACGGGACAATTTCGCTCATATCCCCGTAGCCGCTCACGACAGCTACCTCATCAACCTCGCCGCCCCCGATCCTGACATCGCGGAGAAATCGGTCGTTGCATTCGCGAGCGAGCTCGACGCGTGCGCGCAACTGGGCATCGAATTCCTGATCCTCCACCCGGGGTTTCACCGCGGCGCGGGAATGTCCACCGGCATCGCCCGCTTCGCGAAAAACCTTGACCGTGCCTGTGCCCTTGCGAAAGCGCACTCCGTGACCGTGTTGATCGAAACCACCGCGGGCCAGGGTTCCGGAATCGGATCGAAATTTGAGGAAATTGCGGACATGTTGATGAAGTCGAAGACCGGCCGGCCCCTCGGGGTCTGCTTCGACACGTGCCACGCGTTTGCCGCGGGGTACGACCTCCGAGACGAACGCTCCTACGAACGCACGTTTGACCGCTTCGACAAGGCCATCGGGCTCCGTTTCCTCCGCTGGTTTCATCTCAATGATTCCAAGGCGGGCTTCGGTTCCCGCGTCGACCGGCACGAACACATCGGCCGGGGAAGGATCGGGCTCCAAGGGTTCCGCCTGCTCGTCAACGATCCCCGTTTCGAGTCACATCCCATGGTGCTCGAAACTCCCAAGGGCAAGGATCTTCGCAACGACAGGAAGAACCTGACGACGCTCCGATCGTTGCTGAGATCCGTTGACGATTCCGAAAGCGAACCTTTCGAAGAGGATCGAGAGGCCGATCCCGAAAACGGGGGCGAACGACGCCCCACGCCTCGGGATCCGGCGGGATCGCTCAAACGAGGGGAACCTTCCGGTCACACCTGATCGAAAGGGAAATCTCACCTGCCGGGAATATGGTCAAACCGGAGTCCCGTTCGGGGGGATGGCCGGGGCGGGCGAAATGAAACCCGTCCCCGTCGTCGCGTGTACGCCGTCACGTCACGGGACGCAGCGCGTCATTTCCCGGGCCGCCTGTACCTTCCCGGCCCGTTCTACGCCTGCAGCTCCATCGTGGGATGCAGTCCCCGCAGCGCGCCTTCCGTGATATGCCGTACAACGCTGTGGGAGATGTTCGCGTTTTTCTGTGCGTGCCCCATTCCGTGACCGCTCGCAAACAAAGCTCCGTTCGCTTCCAGGATGTGCTCGATACGGTGTTCGAACCCATGAACGAAGGCGGTTCCCTTACCCCGGAAAACCAGGTTGCCGCGCTTCAATTCGCCTTCGCAGCGGGACAGATCATCCAGGCTGACGGTGTTCGCCGCGAGATCGGCCCGATTACGGATGTAACCGTAGACCAGGTGCCTGGGCGGAATATCGACGGCCTCATCGAGGTCCGCTATCGTGTGGGGCATGACGATACTGTGTTCCCCGATGGTCAACGGATGGTCGGAAGAACCCCGGAGGAAGGAATTGAAACCGACGAACACGTTTTTCCCGAGCCTGGCGAATACGATCTTGCCGCCGTGCGCGGTGACATCCCGTCCTTCCAGGTGTGCTCCGACCAGGATACAGTTCTCCTGAGCGTTCGAACCGTCTCCCATGACCGAGTCTTCGACGTACGCCCGCTGGGCCACGAGAACGTCGGAGCCAATGCGGGCATTCCCTTTGACCACGGCGAATCGGCTCACCGAAGGACGTTCGGGAACCGGGACATCCGGGTGGCCCTCGGCCATGTCGAACCGCGCATCGATATCGGATTTTCGCTGCGCGACAAAATCACCGATGATACCGCCCGGCGCGCCTCCCGGCTTGAAACGGACATAACGCTCCAGGACATCGCGATCGAAGGTGTAGCGGCATTCAAACTTGTCTTTCGCCCTGATCCAGACGCATCCGTCCTCCACCCGTTCACGATGCAGCTCTCCGGCCTGGACGTACGAGAATGTCCCGACCACGCTGTCGTGCACCGACGTCAGGTCCACGGTGGCAAACGGACCGAGATAGCTCCCGCGGATGGGCGATCCGTGAATATTGGCGTAATGCATGGCGATCGTGTCCCGAATGTCGAACACCTCGGGAGACCCGGGATCGTGACAGTTGCTGTGGACGAGCGTATTGACAAGATAGCTGTTCAGGACATGGATCACTTCGTGGTCCTGGACGGGAACCTTCATGCCCGAGCAACTGACCGTGTCCCCCTTGCACTTCAGTTCATCGCCGCGAACGTCCGTTTGGAAAAGCACCGAGCGTTCCACAACACACTGGCCAAGGAAATAGCTTCCCGCCGCGTTGCTTTCGCGTATCACGTAACGGGCGGGATGGTGCCCGGTAAAGGCGTAGATAGCCCCCTGCCGGGTGAAGCTCGGCAGGGGAATCAACTCGCGCACATGCGGTCCCACATCGGTGAACGGCTCCTTCAAGTGCAAGTTGGCGCGATCGATCACATGGCCTATGAGTCTTTGCAGCTGCTCCATGCGCACTCCTCTTCTGGTCGGCGGCGGCCCGCCGGCATCGTACGTTGAGAACCCCACCCTTCGGCACGTTGAGGTGAAGGCAACTCGGAAGTGAAAGACCCCGTGCCGATCCTCGGCACTGCCCGGACGCCGCGACCGCAAAACCGCCGCATTGAACTCCCGGGGTGAAAGGAGAAGACCCGCCCCGGACGAATTCGACTCGCGAGGAACGGGACATCCCCCTTCGGGGCTGCCTGTTTCCACTCCGAAAGACGCAAAATGAAACACCGGTTGAATTGAAGGCGAACGTCAATCGCCTGATGGAACGAGGATTCATAATACAAGGTTTGACGGGAGTGTCAACGGGGGGCAGTTGAAGACGCCGGTTCGCCGAACACGTGCTGAAAGACCCGAGCGTTCGCATCCACGGGAGGGCTTGACCGCATCATGTCCGAGCTCGTTCGGCTCGGGGGCAACACCACGAACACCGGGTGCCTGAGCGACCGACCGTGCAATCGCAATCATGCCGCTGATCCGACGGACCCGAAAGAGCACTGGCGACGGCACGCAACGGGAAGCCGGAACGCACCAACCGGTCGCGCATCCCCGGCATGCCGATCGGACTGTTGTCATTCCTCCGCCTGGGCCAGGAGGATCCTCTTGATTTCGGCGTTGCGAATCCGCATTTCGTGTTCGGATTTGCGGACATACGCATTCACGATCTTTTCGATCAGTTCCCTGTTCTCGGTCGGTTTCATGAGGTAGTCGAAAGCTCCCATCTCCATTCCCTTGACCGCCGTTTCAACAGTGGCGTGCCCCGTGAACATGATGACTTCGACGAGGGGTTTCAGGGTCTTGATCTCGCTGAGCGTGGAGATTCCATCTTTGCCCGGCATCAGCACGTCCAGAACCACCACGTCGACGTCCGTATCCCGGAGCAACCGAACCCCTTCGTCTCCGTCCAGAGCCTTTACTACCGAGAAACCACGGTTTTCCAACCGTTCGGCGAGAACGTCGAGGAATTCCTTTTCGTCATCGATGATCAAAACACGGATTTTCATCTGCAAACCTCCCTGGGGTCCGACTAACGGTAACGATTTTACGTGCCTTTCCACCGAATCGAACAGCCTTCACGGACGGAAACGCCGGCGTAAACCGCATCACCCGGCCTCGCATCCATCCGGGCTCCACGACGGCACTCGACAGGCATCCTTCAAGACATCGACAAGCGCATCGATATCGACGGGCTTTTGCAGGTAACCGCTCGCGCCCAGGCGCAAAGCGCAATCCTTGTCCTTCTCCGAGCCGTGTCCGGTCAGGATGATCACACGAACCTTCGGATGGCGGCTCTGCAGGCGCCCAAGGATCGTCAAGCCGTCGATTCCCGGCATTTTGAGATCAAGCACGATCACCTCCGGAATCCTCTGCTCCACCAGGGCAATCGCCTCCTCGCCGTTCAACGCCACTTCCGTGTCAAATCCCCGGATTCTGAGCCGCTCGCACAGCGTGGTCACGAATTCCTCTTCATCATCCACCAGCAGAATTCTCAAATCAATACATCCCCAACATTTTCAGATGCGGCAACGCTCCGCGGAACCGGCGACCTCACGGCATCCACCGTTGTTATACCGAGGTCCGTTCAGGATCACACAACACCTGCCCGGCCGGAGGAGGTGACCCTCATGGTGATAAACCCCGCCCCTATCGACCGATATCCCGGTCAGACGTAGGAGAGAGCTTTATGCCCGCCCCGTTGTTTCCCATGCACCCATCTTAAACGCATTTGCCCATGGCGCCTGCGCCACCACAAGGCATGAAAACAGACTCACACGGGGGTCTATTTTCCAGGTAATTGCCCGTGATGCTCGCCGCGTCCGCAAACCTGGTACTACACGTTCACCAAGACGATTTCCACGCCGAAGCAGGATGAAGCGGGTTCGACCGTTGCGCCGATGCTTCCGGCAAGCAGGACAAGCTCCTCCCAGTCGGCGGCGACCGTCATTTCGCACGTCAGCGCGACCCGATCGTCCGCGCATCCGGTCGCATGCACCCGGACAATGGCCTCGTTATCGTTGCCGACGACATCGACGACAACTTCAGTGCCCGGCGGGAGCCGTGTCCAGCAGCATTCCATGGCCGCGAATACCGCCGACTGGAGCTGAAACGGCGAGACGCACAGCCGTGGCCTGTTCCCGGACGATCCGACGTTGAGCTCGATCCGCTTCAGCCTGGCGAATCGTCGTGCCAGGAACACGGCGTCTTCCAGGGCCTGTTGCAGGTCGACCCGCGCCCGGGACTCATCGGGAGTATGAGCAAAGCGGTTCAACCGGTCCGAAAGCTCGACACCCCGGCGCACCTGGCCCAGCACGCTCGCGAGCCCCCGGTTGAACCGGTCCCGCTGAGCAAATTCCACTTCCCGGTTCACCGCCAGCAGATCTTCGAGCAATCCGGCGGTCTCCTTGATGATCGCCAGCACGTTCTTCATCTCGTGGGTAACACCGGCGGTGACTCTCCCAAAGAACTGCAATTCCTTCGGTTCCATCTTCCCTCCGTGCTCCTGGCGAGTATGAGTGCGCGGCGGTTGCCGGGCAGGATTTTCATCGGGACCGACACCACTCGATTCCCGGCCCCGAAGCGCAGCTTCGGAAGGGCATCAAGCCCGTCTCTTGGACGAAAGGCAGACCAACCCGCTGAGCGGAGACGGAGCTGAGACCCACCCCCGGCGAATCGTTCTTCCCCCGCCCTGCGTATGGGAATCGCTCAGTTCGGAATTCCGTTCCGACGGGCGAATCGGGCCGTGCCGGGCGATCCGTGATCAGGCTTCTCCGGATTCCCGGCTTTTCTTATCCTTGAGCTTCCTGTACGCGCTTTTCATGGTACGGGTCAGGGTATCGATATCGACCGGCTTTTCGAGATAGGCACATGCACCCAGCCCCAGGCATTCCCGCTCGATCTCCTTCGACCCGTGGCCGGTGAGCACGATCACTTCGACGTTGGGATGCTCCCGTTTGACCCGCCTGAGCACTTCGAGCCCGTCGATTCCGGGCATCTTGAGATCCAGCACCATGACCTCCGGCTCATCCTCGGCGACCAGCGAAAGGGCTTCTTCACCGTCATACACGACGGCTGACGCCATATCGCGCATCTGCAGGCGTTCGGAAAGCGTCTGAACGAACTCGCGCTCATCATCCACCAAAAGGACTTTCGAAGGCACCGGCAACTCGAAATCGAATTTCCGATAGACGTCGGACTGATAGTAGCCGGAACCGACCCTGGTTTCCACCCCGGTAACGCCGCTAACCTTTCCGGCCAGCGCCTTGAGCTCCTGTTCGAGCGCCGACAGGCGCATCACGTGCTTGTTGATGCTCAGGGTGACGGTGCCGCATTCCGCCTCCACCCCGACGTCATGACCGGCCAGAGCGAGTTTCAATCCAACCTCGGCGGCAAGGATGAAATCCTCCACCGCCTGCCGGGAAGCGTCGGTGACCCGCAGGACATCCGAGCGAATGTTGTCGCACACGACTATGGCGGCTGACTCCACGGAGTTCTTGTCCATTGGAAGAACGATATCGTAGAGCTCCGGGCTCCAGGGATCCTTCGACTTGAAAAGATACTCCACCCAAAGCACGAAGCTCTCGTCTTCCCTGTGGATCCTGCGGGCGGCTTCCTTTTCGTCGAGGTTCTCCTTTTTCGAGAGGACCGTCGCCCGGTGTTTCATGTCCGCGATGGTGAGCACCTTCAACGCATGGGAAATGCCCCTCGGGATCATGTGACCGATGAGGCCGAACAGCAGAAAGTCGTCCGCGCGCATCCGATCGGCCAGCGCCGCCCTTAGAAAGGCCAGGGACCGTTCCCGTTCGTGGGTAAACTTGTTGAAAACCGACGTCTTCCCGGCCATTGCCTTGAGCAGTTTGGATTCCTCGACTTTGAACCGTTTGGAAGCCTCCCGGACGATCTCCCGGTCGTCAACCAGATCGTATCCCAGCATTTCCACGAGTTTCCGGGCCACCTCATCGCCGTTGCAGTAAGAGCCATAGAAAAGAGAGATGACTGGCATCGCGTTCTTCCTCTGAATCCTTGAGGTTCAATGTTTACAGAAAACACACCGCCTGCAGTGGACAACTGTCTTCACACTGAGTGTGCGCTTTCGAATGAATGCTTTCGACAGCCCTTTCGAGGCTCGGATAGATGTTCTCCTCACCGATTTTTTCCAGGAGATGCGTGCGCTTCATTACCGCCAGGACATTCTCGTTCACCCCGCTGAAGGAAATCCCGTACCCCGCGCTCCTCACCCGGTCCACGATAAGGGACAGCGTTTCCTCCCCGGATGCGTCCATATCATTTATACCATTGGACACGATCAAGAAATGCCTCAACTCGGGCATCGACATCATTTTTTCGGATACCTGGTCTTCCAGGTAACCGGCATTGGCATAAAAGAGCTGTCCGTCGAAGCGGATCACGGCAATGTGTCGGCATTCCCTGAGGCCGAAATCCCGTGCGCTCTGGTACGAGCGATCGGGATACATGGAAAGGGTCGTCACTTTCGGCCGCATGCTCTTGTACAGGAACATCCCGAGGGAGAGCGCGACACCGATCATGATACCCTTGTCGAGGTGGGGCGCCGTGATGAGCGTACAGAAGAACGTGACGACGGAAAACACCCCATCGTACCATTGCGCCTTCCAGGCGTGAATGAAACCCGAAACGTTGATCAGGCCGATGACCGCCATCATGATCACCGCGGCCAGCACCGACTGGGGCAGATAGTAGAGGAGCGGGGTGAGAAACAGCAGCACGATGCCCACCGTCACGCTGGTGAAGACGCTTGAGAGCCCCGTCACGGCCCCCGCCTGGATATTCACGGCCGACCGTGAGAAGGATCCGGATACGGGAAAGCTTTTCCCGAACGCTCCGATGATGTTCGCAATGCCCTGCCCGATGAGCTCCTGATTGGGGTCCAGCCTCTGACCGGTCTTTGCGGCCATTGCCTTGGCAATGGAAATGGCCTCCATGAATCCAAGGAGCGAAATGATGGCCGCGATAGGAAGCAGGTGAAGAACCGCCCTCAGATCGAACTTTGGGAACGACAGGGCAGGCAGCCCCTTCGGGACCTTCCCGACCACGCTGCCGCCCCCCATCAACATCAGCCCTCCCTCGTCCAGGGGTGAATTCCCGACCTTGACGCGCCACACGGAACCATCGGCCCGTCCGCCGACCGGAGCCCGACCTTTCAGATAGTAGGATTCGCGGCCGTCGGGTGACGTCACGCGCGTGAAGAGCAGCGAACGGATGGCGGTCCTTTTCTGGTGCGTTTCCTCCTTGAGCTGATCCATCCTGGCGACGATGAGAGCGGTCTTATGCCGCAGTTCGAGGGTGACGGACGCATGAGGCCCCTGACGCTCTTCCGCATCGCTCAGTCTGGGACCCAACTCGGCGCGGTCCGCGCCGAGCTTTGCGATTTCCCCGATGCCCGCATTGAATTCTCGAACCAGTTCCCGGCATTCTTCCGATGCAACCAGGTCCAGCGGGACCTTGACGTTCTTCTCGAAGCCCGTGGCCCATGAAATGATCGTCGTCAGCACCACGGCGACCAATACGTATGGAATACGCTTGTCGATGCGCCGCAATACGTACATGACCGCGAACGCAAACACGCCCAGCGCCAGGCTCGGCCAGTGCGTGTAGGTCAACGCCGCCTTGGCCACCCGATACACGGTTTCGTAGTGATGCTCCGCATCATCCACGAAAACATCGAACATTTTGGACATCTGCGAGGTCGCGATGATGATGGCGCCCGCGTTCGTGAAGCCGTTGACCACCGGGTGGGACAGGAAATTCACGACCAGTCCCAGCCTGAGAATCCCGAGGGCCAGTTGGAAGCCGCCCACGATGAGCGCCAGGAGAATCGCGTATGCAACGAAACCCTCGCTGCCCACTGTGGCCATAGGCCCCAGCGCAGCGGCCGTCATCAGAGAAACGATGGCAACGGGGCCGGTGGCCAGTTGGCGGCTCGAGCCGAACAATGCGGCCAGCATCGGCGGGAGCAGCGACGCGTACAGTCCGTAGTGAACGGGCATTCCGGCGAGCTGAGCGTACGCCATGGATTGAGGGATCAATATGAGCGCCACAGTCAAGCCGGAGATAAGGTCCATTCTGACGGTCCCGATGTTGACCTCTCTGATCCAGCTCAGGAATGGGAAAACACGCCTTAACATGACAAGAACATCTCCTGTGTTTCCATTGATGTGAACCGACGGATTCACGCACCCATCGATCCGTCGCGGACCCGGTGGACCGGGCGCCGTGGTTCATGATACACACGGATAACCGTGGAGAGCAGCATCCCGAAAAACCGCATCAAACTATCCCGTATCGAGGATGCCGCCGATCGTTTTCATCAGTTCATCGATGCTCAAAGGCTTCATGAGGAAGACCGCGCCGTGGAGCGCTCCGATCCGGAGCTCCTCTTCGCTGATCCCCTGCCCGGTGAGCAGTATCACCGGGAGGGACGGGCATTCGATTCTGAGCCGCTTGAGGAGTTCCATGCCGCCCACCCCCGGCATCAGGACGTCCAGCAGCACGAGGTCGGGGCGTTCCTGCCTGATGGCGGGCAACGCGTCCTCTCCCCTGAATACCGTCCTGACATCAACCCCGCGCAGCCTCAGGCGCTCGGCCAGGGTCGAGGCGAACTCCTCCTCGTCATCCACCAACAATAATTTCCATTGCTTCATTTGCTATCCTGGAGATCCTCCGCGGATTTTCTAGGCAGGTAGACGGTCATCGTGGTTCCATGCCCTACCTGGCTCTGCACCTGGATGTCGCCGCCGAGCCGTTTCGCGATCCCGTAGGTGATCGAAAGGCCCAGGCCCGTTCCGCTCCCTTTCTTGGTCGTGAAAAACGGTTCGAAAATATGCTTGATCGTCTCCGGCGACATGCCGCAGCCGTTGTCCTGGATGGAAACAGCAAGGGTATCGACGTCGTGCTCCCACGAGGTCACGGAAATCCTGCCCCCGTCTTCCACGGCGGCAAACGCGTTGTTCAAGAGATTCAGGAACAGCTGCTGAAGCTGGCCCCGGTCGGATGCAATGCGGGGCAGGTTCTCCGCTAGTTCCATTTTGATCTCGAGGTTCCGGTAAAGCGCTTCCTTTTCCAGGAAAGAGAAGGTTTCCCGGATCACTTCGTTCAGATCCAGCGTCTCGATATGCACTTCCATCCGGCGGGCAAATCCGAGCAGCCGATGCGTGATGGACCGGCAGCGGTGCACTGAATTCAGGATCGAATCGATGAGAGAAAGGAATTTCGCCTTTTCGGGAAAGTCCGCCCCATAGCCGATCAGGTCTTTCATCAGGCCGGCCTTTTCATTGATGATGGCCATGGGATTGTTGATCTCGTGAGCCACCCCGGCGGCCAGCCGCCCGATGGAGGAGAGCTTGTGGCCGTGTTGCATCTCCCGAAAAGCCGCCTCCCTGCGTTCGTCACTCTCCCGCAAATGCCTCACCATCACGTTGGTCAACCGAAACACCACCAGGAAGATGACAATCACGCTCACGAGAAACACGAGGAACAGCTCGGTTTTTAGAGTCGTCCAGGCCCTCAGCACCTCGGCCCTCGGCTTCACGACGGCGAGGATGTACGGAGAATGGGGAAAGTAGGTGTAGGCCAGCAGTATTTGCCTGCCCTGCGAGTCCCGTTCCTCGAGCACGGTCGCCTCGTTGGTGAACGGAGGCAGAGGCATCGGAAAGGGTTCGAGCACTCCCCCGTACCACTTGGACGGGGTCTGGAAAATGCCGCTCCTGTTGAGCAGAAAGGCGTCGCTTCTCGGGTCGAGGCGCATGGAGGCGATCAGGTCATTGAACCTCTCCGTATCTATGGTTGCGCGCAGAATCCAGATCCTGCCCTCGTTGTTGCGTTTCTGAATGGCGATCACAATATGCGGAAATTTCCGGTAGCCCATGAACACGTCGCTGACGTAACTTCCGCGGATCTGCACTTCGTGGAACCAGCTCTGTTCATGGTAGTTCTTGCCTTTCAGCTCGTAAGGCCCCACGTAGCTGACCTGCACTCCATTTCCGTCGATGAGCCCCAGGTCGACGAATCCGCCGAATTCCTGCCGCGTCACCGTGAAAATCCGATTCAGGGTATTCTCGTCGGCCAACTGATCGAAGCTGTAGGCCGAAGCGATGAAACTGACGGCGGACAGCCGTTCGGCCAGGAACAGCTCGAAAGAATGCCGGGTCTTGTCCACCAGCACCCGCAGAGGATTGAGGATTTCGTCCTTGAGCGACGTCTGGTACTGGTGATAATTCACTACGGCCATGAAAAAGAGGGGGAAAATGGTGACCAGGATCATCAGGATGATCATGTTCCTGCGAAGCAGCCGGTAGCGCTCCGGGGATTCCCCGCCTTCCGGAAAATCAAGCAGTCGAACCTTCGTCGGCCATTCCCATTTCATGGAATTCACTTCTCCGTCGCGCCGCCGCCGCCCCGGCGCGCCATGACCGGAGGCAATGCCGTGCCATTCGACGGCGGGCCGTATCATCCGTGTTATCGAACATCTGCCCGGGGGTTCCTGAAGAGGTTGTCGCTTGAGGACTTGAACGCGGATTGGACGGGGCGCGCTTTCGCCTCCCGCTTATCCGGATGAGGCGCAGACAAGGAAAGGGAACCGAGGCCGGTTATCCCTATACAACAGCTTGCGGTCCGGCCGCCATTAAATTCACAATTCGTGAAAAAGATTTCTAACTCACCACCCAAACAGTCCGGTCTTTTGCCAACTGGATCACCTTGTTGCTGATACGACCCATGAAGAACTCCTGCACCCTGGACAGGCCCCTTCGGCCTACGACAATCGTGTCGCACCCTTCCCGCTCGGCTTCCTCCATGATCGCCACCGCCCTGCTGGCGGCTCCCGTCGCGATCTTATCGCAAATCCGCTCGGCGGGCGCCCCCGCATCCAGGAGACAACGCCGCGCCTCGGCAAAACGCGGCTCCATGGCCTTTCTCACCTGTTCGAGCTCTTCCCGGACTCGGTCCTGCAAGGCCGGATCGTCGTCTTTCAGCGCCATCCCCCCATACAATCGCTGGAAAAGCGTGACGCTACGAATCGCATGGAACAAGGTCACATCGCACTGAAACGTGCCTCCCAGCATTTCGGCCACATGACGCACGGCCAACATGGCCCCGTCCGAAACGTCCATTCCGATCAGGATTCTCTCTGGGCCGGCATTGCCCCCAATCACCCAGATGGGCACATTCGAGACTTTCTCGATCACCTTCTGCGCGATGCTTCCCAGCACAAAGTCCTTCAAATCGCTGAGACCGCTCCGGCCAAGCACGATCGCATCGTAGGAATCCAGAGCCTCGGAGGCGATGTCCCGCGCGATCCCCACCTTCCGGTTCCGGGTGAGGATCGACACGGCACCTTCGGGAAAACCCGCGGCCACGAATACTTCCCGCGACCTTTCCATGAAGTCCCGGGTCAGTTTCTCCTGCTGCTGCTCCCAAGCGCCGATGTTTACGATCCGATAGCGATACGCAGGCTCTTTGTCCATATCCAGGAATGATTCCGGCACTCGTGTCACTACGTGGAAAAGCACCACCTGCGCCGTCCCTGGGGAAACCGCCCGACTCACGTAGCGCACCGCCTCGAAGGCCTGCTCGGAACCGTCTACAGCCACCAGGATTCGCTTCTGCTTCTTGGATGTCGCCATCTGGCCTTCCTTCTTCGCTGAGCCGAAATAAACTCCCACTCGGTCCCGCGGAACGCGGCACGGAGATCATGGAGTCCGGGGTTCTCCCTCCTCCCGGGCGGAACTCTCGCCCGGTTGCCCGTCTACCACCGCGGCCGTCTCATCCCGGGAATCGAGGACCCTCGAGAGGTCCTTGAGTATCTTCTCCCGATGGTGATTGTACGATGCGTCATTGGACATGATCATGTCCAGTTGGCGCGTATGGATGATCAGGTAGCCGAGCATCTTGAGCTTGCGTTTCATGTACGATTCATCGAAACCCTCGATGCGGGCAAGAACCGCGTCTTCCTTTACCTCCACCCGAAAGCCGTATTCGTCCAGGATGCCCGAGACGAAAACGACCCGGCGCAACCGTCTTTGAAAATCGGCTGCCCCCCCCTTGAACTGAAAGCTGATATAATTTTCATGGGGCCGCTCTCCGACGAGCGCCTCGATCGTGCAGAAATGGAACCCGAACCTGGAGCTGAGGCTGCAGAAATTCCTGGAAAGCATGAAATAGTTGCGATTGACGTAAGGAGACGGCATGGACGGATCGAGAGCCGGATTGGCGCTCGCTTCCAGAAGGATGGACATGAATCCCTTGGAATCCACGGGCGGCGGACCTTCCCACGGCACGGCCACGATCCCTTCCCACAAAGCGAGCATGGGAATGGAGACGATGTTGTCCAGATGAACGAACTTACCCGGAACATCCTCCCTGAAGCCGTCATCCAGGTTGATGATCCACCATTGCATGGGAACATCGCACACCAGCTGCTTACTGGCTCTTTCCGAGAAATGGTGGTCGTTTCCGAAGCTGAACATCTCCTTGACCGATTTTTCGTGGCAGAACCGGGTGATGTCGTGGAGGGTCCGGCAGTTCTTGGGTTTGAAATCGGACGAATCGGGATCCAGGAGGTTCAGGGGCACGATGAACTTGTCGACCTGCCGCAGTATCTCGTAGACCGGGCTTCCCACCATCAGGCCGGTCCTGGGCTTGGCCCGGCCGAGCAAGGCTTCCACCGTCCCTTTGTACACCCTCAAAGCGTCCGCGTCCACCGTCACCGCCTCGCCGTTTTCGAGCTTCTCCGTGGCCTCCGGAACACCGAAGATTGCCGGCACACCGAACTCCCGGGCGACATTGGCCAGGTGGCCCGCGGCGCTGCCCTGCTCGGTGATCACCGCCGAGGCATGTCCCAACAGCGCGGCCCACCTGGGCAAGGCCTGCTGAGTGACCAGCACGCTGCCCCTCGGGAAAAGAAGGGTGTCGCTGTTCTTGCGGACCACATACACCGGGCCGTATCCCACTCCCTGACTGGCCGTGACGCCCGAGCTCAGAAGCACCTCGCCGAAGACCGTCTCATCCGCCCCTTCAGCCCGGACGGCCGTGCCTTCACTGACTTTCAACGGTCTGCACTGCAGCAGGGTGATGGAACCGTCCTTGTCCACGGCCCATTCGATGTCCTGCGCACAGCCGTAGTGATCCTCCAGGACCATCGCGATGCGCGCCAACTCCAGGGCCTGGGCGTCGGTAATCGACGGCTCGGCGCTCTTCTCCTCCACCACGTCCAATCGGCACACCCCCTCATCCGGATAGCACACGAACTGGTGGCTCTTGTGCTGAATCTCTTTTCGAACGATCGTGGGCGGCTCGCTCCTCGAAACGACGAACTCGTCGGAAGTCACGCTCCCATCCACCACCGACTTGGGCAGCCCCCACACCGAGTGAATGTGTATCGAGTGATCCCTGATGTTCATAGGGTTGCAGGAGTAGGTCACCCCGCCGGCAATGCCGTTGATCATCACCATGCACCCGACGCTCATGGCGACCTCTTCGGCAAGGATTCCGCGCTCCACGCGGTAGGAGATCGCCTGGAGGCTGTACTTGCTGGCAACGATTTCCTTATAGGCCTCCATGAGGTTTTCGGAGCTCACGTTCAGCTCGGACCGATACTGTCCCGCAAAGGACGCCCCCAGAGCGTCTTCGCCGAGCGCACTGCTCCGCATCGAAACCTTCACTCCAGCCCCGGCCGTCCGTTCCAGCGCCTCATATTCGGCACGAATCGCCCGTTCGAGGTCTTCGGGCATTTCCGCCCGGATGATCAACTGCTGAATTTCCGAGCTTACCGCATAGAGCTCGTCGAGCTTGTCAACCGCCGAGGACTGCAGGATGCGATCGATTTCCGGCTGTAAGTCATTAGATTTAAAAAATCTTTCCTGGGCGGCCGAGGTGATCGCGAACCCGGGAGGGACTCTGAGGTTCAAATTGTTGAATATCTCCCCGAGGTTAGCCATCTTGCCCCCGACCAGGTCGGCCATGTTCCTGTCGATCGATGCGAAGGGAATAACGTACCGGTCCCCCGCAAACGACTTCCTGGTCTGCAGGAGTTGGTTGATGGAATCCTGGATGTCCTTGAACCTCCCGAACAGGTCCCTGTATTTTCCGGGTGCAAGTTGATCGAGGTTTTGGACCATGCGGAACACATTCACGGAAACCGCCGTGCAATTCGCGCGGATGAAGGACATCCCGAAAGGACGGTGCCCCCGCAGGGCGTGCTCCATCTCCGACATGATCTCCAGTGCCTTGTTGTTGGCGGCCAGCAGCAGCTTGAAACTGTGATAACGATCCTTGAACGCGGTCCGCAGCGCTTCCACGTCCGAAGGACGTGGCGCTCCCTTATCTTTGCCGCCGAACTTCAGTTTTCTCAAAAATCCAAAGAGACCAGCCATATGGAACGATCACTGACTATGGAAACTCGAGGGTTGTCAACAGGTTTGCGCCCGAAGGCGCTCGCGGAGGGGATGAACGGTCGCGCCGGCGCTTATGATGCCGCGTGCGCGCGCAGCCTCTACTTCCGGGTCGAGACCTTCTCGACGACTTGTTCCGCGCGCCGCTGGTGCAGACTCTTTTTCTTGTAGGCATCCTGCAGCTTGTACAGGAGCTCGTCGATGTCCATGGGCTTGAGCAGGTAATCGAAGGCGCCCAGTTCCATTCCTTCAATCGCCACCTCCATGTTCGCGTGCCCCGTGAGCATGATGATCTCGATGACAGGATACTGCTTCTTGATTTCCCTGAGGGTTTCCAGTCCGCTCATGCCCGGCATTCGCACATCCAGGACCACCACGTCCGCAGGCGCTTCCTTGAGGACCTCGAGGGCCTCCTCTCCACTGGTCACGGCATCCACTGCCAGGTTGCGCTTCCGGAGCCTCTTCACCAGAGTTTCCAGGAAATCCTTCTCATCGTCGACCAGCAGGACACGAAACGAATCCACGGAAATCCCCTCCTCCATTCTGGGCCATTTCAAAAGAGTCTTCCTCACGCGATCCAATCATAAAATTATACACCATATGAGCCCTTCGACAAAAGGCTCCTTTTTGAAATAGTCCCGTGGATTCGGAGAAATCTTATCCGTTTCTTGACGCGCAAGGTCAGACGTCTTCTCCTGCAGGCTCGCCGACGCTTGAGAACCGCTCGGGGTAGAACCTTGCGAGCATCTCGCAAACGGCATCCTTCAACAGGTCCATATTCCCGTTCTTTTCGATATAGGTATGGATTCCGCCGCCGGTTCCCCTTTCGGAGCTTTCGGCAAGAAAGGTATGGATGACGATGGGGATTGGTGGGCGCCTGGCCTGGATTTTTTCGAGAAGCGCGATATCGCCGGAATAGGGAAGATCCGGGTCCAGGATCAGCAGATCGGGAGGGCTGTTTCCATGGACAAGCCGTGCGGCCTCTTCCCCGTTCCTCGCCGCCTCGACCTCGAAACCCTCCATGATAAGTTCTCTCTGAATGAGTTCACGCACGTTCGGATTGCGATCTGCCACCAGTATTCGGAAATGCCGCCCCATGGGTGCCCGTCCTCGATGAACGTTGCTGAATACGCGAACCGCGATGAGCGCTTCGACTCCCTGCGGGGTCACCCCGGGCCAGAGAGCCGCAAAGGGCGGGCGCGGCGATGAAGCCGCGCCCGCCGGCCACGATCGGGAATACTCACAACCGGATAAGGAACATTACGGCGTCCGCTCCGCCGGCATTTTGACGAGGTACACGGAGCAGGGGCTGTATTTCATGACTTGGGAGGCCACGCTCCCGAGCTTGAAACGCGATGAAGTGCTCAACCCCCGACTTCCCATGATGACGAGGTCGATTTTCTCCGTTTCCGCAAAATCGATGATCGCGTCGGGAACCGAGATGGAGGTCGCCACGGTTTTTGACCCGGTGGGAACGACGTTCTGGGCGTCAAGGACCTCGAGGGCCTGCTTCACGGCTGTGTTCGCCAGGTTTTCGATGCTTTCCATGGTTCTTTCCCTCCGCTTGGGAGAGATCTCATGGTCTTCCATACCGCCGATGAAAGGGACTACGCTGATAACATACACCTGAGCGCCCTTGCACTTGACGAAATCGACGGCGACTTTGAGCGCTTCCAACGAATGCGCGGAACCGTCTACTGGAACCAAGACCTTCATTTTCCCCTCCTATACTTCCTTTTTCACCTTGGCTTTTTTCATGCTGAGCCCCATCCCGTCAAACAGGTAGAAGATGGCGTATCCCCACCACATGGTGTACAGGACGTAGAAAACGAGAAGGCCGGTCATCAGAAATGCCTTGTCGATAACCCGCTGTGACTCGATTCCGTAAAAGTTGTACGACGGCTCGATCCCTTTTCGCATCACCGAGAGGACAACGTTCGCCTCCTCGACTTTCTTGGCTTTCTGGAGTTCCTTCACCGACTTGTTGAGCGCGCTCCACCACGCACTCATCACTTCCTTTTCATCGAACCCGTAACGGGCGGCGATCTTCGCGCCGTCATTCTTGTACATCGCATCGGAGTCCGCCAGGGCGGTCGCCAGTGTTGCGCCGAGGTCCCCGTTCAGGGTCAACTGCTTGTCGTTCGCAACGGCCTGAGAACCGGCCACGGTGAACACCTTGGCCGCCCGGTTGGCCGCTTCGGCGCTGTCCATGGCCACCGTGACGGAAAACGGTTTCCCTTTGAACTGCTCAACGTTCTTGCTTATTTCAGGAATAAAATAGGAGGATCCTTTTGAGAGCTTGTTGAACAGTTCGTCGGAATATTCCAGGCCGTTGAGCTTGCCTTTCTGCCCGGGGAAAATCGGGGAGAAAATCAGCGCCAGAACCCCCACGAAGCTCACGGCAAACAACAACCCCATATTGAAAGTTTTTTTGTGCCTGATCAACATAGCTATTCCTCCTCCCTCAACGATCCGATATTGCCAAAGAACTTGCTGAAAATCCAAAAGCCGAAGGCCGCGACGACGATCCAGAAAACGACGTTGCCGAAGGTCTCGATGGCGGAATAGACCGGCTTTGGAATGTTCAACACCTCCAGCTCGGTGAGCTTCTTAGGCAAGGTGGCGGCCCGGTTGACAAATCCGGCGATGATCGAAATGGCGTAGAATCCACGGATGTGGATGCCCTTGACGACCTTGGTGGTGAGCGCTCCGACCTGGATGCCGAAAAGCGAACCGATGAGCATGCCCATCGCCAGGGTGTAAAAGACGTAGCCGTAGATCGCGTACTGTCCGATCGCGGCAAGACCGGCGGTGAAAATGATCTGCAGAATATCGGTGCCCACGGTCGTCATGGAGGAAACGCCGAAGATGTAGACAAACATGGGAAACGTGACAAACCCGCCGCCAACCCCCATGATCGCGGCCAGAATACCCACCACCACGCCGCCCAGCGCCACCACGACGCCGGAAATGCGTTTTCCGCCGGGGACGAAATCCTCGTCGAACTGGATCATGGGCGGAAGGTTCATGGACTGGAGCTTAAGGGCCACGGACGGAGTCCCCGAAGGGCCGCCGCCGTGAGCGTCCCCGCCTCCCCCGGGCGCTTTTCTCGAGCGCAGGAAGTCGATGAGGGCGTAGAAACCCAAAAATCCGAGAAGGATTGCATAGACCGCGCTGATGAAAGCTTCGCTCAAGAGGGGATCCTTGTTGTAGAGCCCCTTGTTCAAGGCGCCGCCGATAAACGTTCCGCCTCCGGACCCCACGAGGAACGCGATAGCCAGCTTGGTGGAAACATTGCCCAGCTTTTTATGGACGGCCGTCCCCATGATGGCCTTCGCAAAGATGTGAAACAGGTCGGTGCCGACGGCCAGGATTCCCTTGACCCCAGCGGCCATCAGCGCGGGAGTGATGATGAAACCGCCGCCGGCGCCGATACACCCCGTGATGAGACCGGCCGCCAGCCCGATGGCCACGGACACGATGAAGATCGTGGTGGAATAATAGGCGGGAGCGTAAGCTTCCTTCCCCCCCAGCAGGGAAGCCGCTTCAAGCAGCGACCCGGCCAGGATCGGCGTGAGCATGAGCAAGAGAATCAGCAGCTTCTTCCTGTTCCTGATGATGGACAACGAGACTTCGTAGTCCCATCGCGCGTGAGCCACGGAAGCGGCTTTCAAGAACTCATAAACCTTCCTGGGAACACTCATTGAAAAGACCTCCCTGATGCTGGTGGTTGCAAAAACATGTCCTCTTCCCCCCCTTTATCCAATCATCCCGTTATGTTGGCTTATTCCGGCGGGGAACCCGCCGGGATTGCTTGCGGGACACGCAAGTGATCCTTGGCAATGCGCGTGCCAAATGCCGCGCGACGAGCGAGATTTTTCAACCGAACGTTTTCAAAAGGAAAAAACGACGGATTGTGAAATTGAAGTGCCTTGAGGCGCGCCAGGGGGTGTCAGGTTTTTTTACAGTCCGTAAAGGAACGGACGAAACGCGAAAAGACGGGGCCGGGACCCCCCTTCCCCACGGGCAGACGTGGCGGGGACAATTTCATGGAAAAACAAGGGGAAAGGGGCCGGGCCGGGCATCGTCCACCGCCCGCGATTCGCACCGAGCGGTTGCCGGGGCGGCATCAGCCGGAGACTCGTGGAGAGCCGACCGAGAGGGCGGAGCGCCGGACCGGCTGCGGCCGGCAAGCTTGCGTAAGCGATCAGGGCGTCTCGCCGCTCAATGGAGTTCCGGCCTTCAAACGGTATTTTTCGATTTTGGACAGCAGTGTGGGGCGCGACAGTCCGAGCAGCCTGGCGGCTCGAGTCCGGTTGCCGCCCGTCAGATTCAGGGCCTCGCCGATCAGAAGCCCGGCCAGGCGATCCATGATCGAGTCGAAAGCGTTTCCCTCGCCCTCGGAGACCAACACTCTCAACAACCACTGCCGGATGGTTTCGTCGCTGAATTCATCTTCAGCCCCTCTGAGCGAGGCGCCGCTGCCGATCGCCTTGCTGAAGTCCTCGGCCGCTATCGGACACCCCCGGCTGAAGATCAGGGACTTCTGGACCGCATTGGCCAACTCCCTGACGTTCCCGGGCCAGGAATACCCCTGGAGCACCCCCCTGGCCGTGTTCGCCATCCCCGGGTTGTCGATCTCCATTTCCCGGGCATAGCGCATGAGGAAATATTCGGCGAGGAGCGCCAAGTCCTCGGGCCGCTCCCGCAGAGGCGGTAGCCACAAGGTCACCACTTTCAGCCGATAGTAAAGGTCTTCCCGGAATTTCCCCTCGGCAAGCGAGGCTTCGAGATCGCGGTTGGTCGCGGCAATGATTCGAACGTCCACGGGAATCGGTTCGCGCCCCCCGAGACGCTCGATGCTCTTTTCCTGCAGCAGCCTCAGAATCTTCGCCTGGATCGAGAACGGCATGTCCCCGATTTCATCGAGCAGAACCGTGCCCCCGTTGGCCTGCTCGATTCTCCCGACCCGGCGATTGACCGCGCCCGTAAACGCGCCTTTTTCGTAGCCGAACAACTCGCTTTCGAGCAGGGTTTCCGGTATGGCCACGCAGTTTATCACCAGAAACGGCTTGTCGGCCCGCTGGCTGTGCTGGTAGATGGCCCTCGCGACCAGTTCCTTGCCCGTTCCGGATTCCCCTCTGATCAGCACCGTGGCGTCGGTGGAGGCGACCCTGCCGATGGCCTTGTAAACCTCCTGCATGGCCTTGCTCCGTCCGACGATGGCTTCCTTGGAGGCCGCCTCGGGGATGACGTCCAGCTCGACGCGCGATCTCATGAACCGCCCCGCCTCGATGGCCTGATCGATCAGCACCAGGATTTCGGGGATGTTGAAGGGCTTTAACACATAGTCGAACGCTCCCATTTTTGTCGCTTCGATGGCCGTCTCGGTGGTCCCGAACGCCGTCATGATGATGACCGGCAGCCGCGGTTCGAACCGGCGGATCGCCTGGAACGTTTCGAGACCGCTCATGCCGGGCAGGCACACATCCATGATGAGCAGGTCAAGCTCCGTCGAGCGCGCGACGGCCAACCCGGCCTCCCCCGAAGGCGCCGTCTTGACGGAATGCCCTTCCTGGCTGAGCAGCTTCTCGAAGCTCTGCCGCAGTTGCGGATCGTCATCCACGATCAGGATCGCAGCCAAGCGCCGTCCTCCTTGCATGGAAGCGTAATGATGAACGTGGCCCCTTTACTCTGCCGGGCCCGCAGATTGAGGCAGCCTTTGTGTTCCTCGATGATCCTCGCGGCGATGCTCAACCCCAGCCCGGTGCCCTCCTCCTTGGTGCTGAAAAAGGGCTGGAAAACCTTCTCCCGGATAGCCTCCGGGATCCCGGGCCCATTGTCGCTCACGCGCACCACGGCCACTCGCCCCTGAGGCTCGGTGACCCCCTCCTCCTCGCGGATCAGGATCTTCCCTCCGTCCCCCATCGCCTCGCAGGCGTTGACGATGAGGTTCACCAGGACTTCCTTGAGCTGCTCCGGATCCCCCTCGATCTCCGGCAGCCGGCGCTGCCGGTAAAGCTCGAGCGTAACCCCGTAGGATTCGATCCGGTGGCGCAGCAGCTGGATCGCCATGTCCACGACATCGGACGGGCTGATCCGCTGCATCTTCAGCTTCGGAGGCCGTGAGAACTCAAGGAAGTTTTGCACGATGTTGTCGATGTGACGAATCTCATCGGAGATCACGTCGAAGTCCTCCTTCTGGTTGGAGGACAGGTCGAGGGTCCTCTCCATGGTGAAAAGACGCATCTTAACGGATGTCAACGGGTTGCGGATACTGTGCGCCACCCCTGCCGCCAGCTTCCCCACGAGGGCCAGCTTCTCGGACTGGAGCAAATGCTCCCTGCTCTGCTGCAACTGGGTCTGGGTCCGGTCCACGTCCTTGAGCAGCCCGTGCACATTCTCCGCCAGAGCTTTCACTTCGTCGGCGGGCCGGGAACCCGTTCGTCCGGTCTCGACGGCCAGCCGGCCGATGGGCTCGAGGATCCGCCTGTGAATCAGGATCACAAGCCCAAGGCCGAGCATGATCCCCAAACCCATGACCGCGAAGGAAATGGAACGCAGGAGGCTCATCCGTTCCAGGATTCCCGTCCTCACCAGGGATATTTCGCGGTACTGCATCTGTTTGTACTGCTCGCAAAGCTCCCTTACGGAATAGAAGGGGTTGCGGGTTTCCCGGACGAGCTTCAGGCCGCCATCCCTGTTCCCGGAATCGTAGAGGCTTATCGCCTGGTCCCTTGCGCCGTTATGGCGAACGTACTTGGACTCGATCTCGTTGAGCAGCTCATGGTGCCTGCCCGAACGGGACAGCTCCCTCGCCTTCTTCAGCCATTCCTCGAATCCTAAGCGGTGATGATCCAGCTGGGTCAGCCACTCGGTGTTCCCGTCCAGGAAATAGTAGCTCAACAACCCCCTCTGCATGGCCAGGGCCGTTTCGAGCTCCTGAGTAACGTTCACGGCCGCCACGCTCGTGTCAATGGAATTGACGAAAAGCGAGGTGGCGCGCCGTATCCACCAGATGCCCAACAGGCTCGACGCGACCGTCACCGACACGAGCAAAACGATCACCGTCAGGATTCCGCCCCGCAAACCGACACGATTGATCATACCCCTCGGCACCCCTGTTCACTTCATGACGTTGTTTCGGTGCAGACGCGGCCTTGCCGTCCAGGCTCTTCCGGAGCCCGTATCAACAGCAGCGGACCGTCGAATTGCGCCGCCACCTTCCGTGCCGGCGCGTTCGCCCAAAAGGCGCCCAGCCCGGCAGGACCTTTCGTGGCCATGATGATCAGGTCGGCATCGACTTTGCGCGCACACTCGACCAGCACGGCCGCCGCCTCTCCGCGCTCGACCCTTCCTCTAACCTTGATTCCAGCCGCCGCAAGCCTCTCGACTTCGCCCGCGAGCGCAACGGCGGCTTCCTCCGCGGCCATCTCCAATACATGCCGGGCGGTGCGTGGAATGAACCGGCCGGTCGCAGCCTCTTCCGCACTCATGCTTGCCGGCGTCGGAACAATGCTCAGAAGGTGAAGCTCGCCCCCGGCCAACCCGGCCATCTCCGCCCCCGCCCGGACGGTGGCCTCCCCGGGTGCCCCCGGTTCGACCGGGATCAGAATCCGATCGGGCCAAAAAACCCGCGTCGCACCCGCCTCATCGGCCCGGATGAGCAGCACCGGCGTCAGCCCGTGCGTGACCACCTGCTCGGCGTTGCTGCCGAACACAAACCGCTTCACCCCTCCCCTGCCGTGGGTGCAGAGCACGACTAAATCCTGATCGAGCTCCGCCGCATGCTCCGCAATGCTCCGCGGAATGTCCCCCAGAGGCACGGTATGGACGTGCATGTCCACCGACAGCCCGCAAGCTCGCAGCCGTTCCGCGATTGTCCGGAGGTACGTTTCCGCTTCCCGGGCTTCACGCAGGTGCGTATCGCCATGGATGTTGAAGGGAGGAGCCTTCTCGATCACGTGCAGGAGCGTGACGGCACACCCCGAGAGTCTTCCCAGCCGCTCGACGATGCCCAGCACCGATTCGGCCAAACGCGAGCCATCCAGCGGCACCAGCATGCGTGAAAACATCGAATAACCCTCCGGCACGGCGAGGCGCTTCCCACCCGTGAATCATCCGCCGAAAGCAAGAGTGTACAGCAGGTAAACGTTCAAAGAAAGAATCAATGCGGCCACGGCATAAGCGATTGCCGTCGTCGTCGGCCGGTTCGCCAGGACGCCCATGAGCTTTGCATCGCTCGTGAAAATAACCAGGGGAATCACCGCAAAAGGGAGTCCGAAACTGAGCACCACCTGGCTCACCACGAGCGTATGGGTCGGGTCCAGGCCGAGCCCGATGACGATCAGGGAAGGCAGGATGGTCACCAGTCTTCGAATCCACAACGGGATATGAAACCGCATGAACCCCTGCATCACCACCTGCCCGGACATGGTGCCCACGGCAGACGAGGAAAGCCCGGAGGCCAGGAGCGATATGGCGAAGATCGTGCTCGCCGCGTTCCCCAGCAGCGGGCTCAGCGTTCGGTAAGCCTCCTCGATCGTCCCGACCTCGACCATCCCCTTCGCGTGGAACGTCCCGGCCGCCATGATGAGCATGGCGCAATTAACCGCCCCGGCGATGCTCATGGCGATCACCACGTCCATCAACTCGTACCGGAACAGACGCTTGAGCTTTGCGGGATCCCTCACCACGATACGCCCCTGCGTCAGGGCCGAGTGCAGATAGATCACGTGAGGCATGACCGTCGCCCCGAGAATTCCCGCCGCCAGCAAAACGCTCTCATCCCCCTGGAACCCCGGCATCACGGCGGCGTGCACGATCTGCCCCCAATCCGGACGCACCAGCACGAGTTCGATGAGATACGAGAGCGCCACGATCCCGATCAGCACGCTGATTACCGCCTCGAAGGGACGGAACCCATATCGCTGCAGACCCAGGATCAGGAAGGTGATCAGAGCCGTGAGCAACCCGGCCCAGAACAGCGGAATGTGGAAAAGAAGAAAGAAACCCACCGCCGCACCGATGAATTCGGCCAGATCCGTCGCCATTGCCACGGCCTCCATCACCACCCACATGATCCATACCAGCGGGGCCGGCAGCCTCTCACGACTGACTTCCGCAAGATTGAACCCCGATGCGATACCGAGCTTGGCCGACAGGACCTGGATCAGGATCGCCATTGCATTGCTGGCGATCACGACCCACAGCAGGGCATAACCGAACCTGGCGCCGCTCTGGATGTTCGTCGCGAAATTCCCCGGATCGATGTAGGCGACCGCCGCCACGAAGGCCGGTCCGAGGAAAGGCAAAAGACGCCTGTGCCAGGGCAGTCGGGCGGATTCGCCCAGAACGGCCTGCGCTGCGGTTACGGTGCCGAATTCCCCGACGCTCCTTGTTGAGTCTGAATCGTTCACGATCGCACGGCTCTTTTCTGCATGCTTTTGTTCGCGCTCCCGCGGCCGACTTGGACAGGCCCGCCGCCCAAGCCTCCCATCCGCCCGTAAAGGACAGCCCCGGGAGGTCCGAAGCGGCAGCCCGGGAAAGGTTGAATGACTTGAGCTCAAATATAAATCTTTTTAGGCTAACCTACATGTTTTTATTCATAATCCGTAAAATTCATATAGAATGTCCCTGCCTGTGGGAGCTCCGGGGTCGATCCGGAGGGTTTGCGAACAGCTTGGGCGGCTTCATAGCATTCCGTCAGGGCGGCGGCTCGCGAATGTAAAAGGATATAGTCCCGTAATCGGGTGCCCTTGAGATGTTCCGACCACTCTGCGATCCAAGAAACAGGCCCCCGGATCATTTTATTGTGTCACCTGATTGTTTCACTCTTGAGATATCAGGTGATTATGTCACTTAATCGTGTCACATGATTGTTGACAAGCAGGTTTCCGATATTTAAAATGGTTCCCGCAAAACGGTTCAGTCGGTTGAAAGTGGCCTCCTGACCAAACCAGCCTGCCGAGGCAGGCGGCTGAGCATCTTCGATGATGCTCCTCCCGATGCTGAAAGGAACGGTGCCGTCCCGAGCAAAGAGTCTCGGGTTATGAAGGTCGTTCAAACGAGAGGGGTTTTCTGGGGTGAGCTCGGTCTCCTCGCGTCGGCACATCCCGGCGTTTCCCTTCGCAGATTCCTTGAAAACGAAAAATGCGGACGTACCCGAGAATGGAACGTCCGTCGGCTGCCCGCATGCACTGGCGGGGTATGAATGGCGAGGTTTGCGCGGCAAATTGTGCAATACTTCACGAGGTGAGCGTTTGGCGGCGCGGTCCCCGCGCAGCTTCAGACAAACGTCGGCGCGAACGGCCGACGGTGTTCTTTCCTGTTTCGACCGGCTCCCCCCTTGTTGCCGGTAGAGGGACTGTGGTGGGTTTTTCATAATCGACAACAAATAACGATAAGGAGGTGACTATCTACGGAAAGATCATGGGACGCTGACGACCTTTTGGAAGTGGAATTGCACTCTGGATAGAGGAGTTACCGGCATGGCTGGACCATCAAAGACAAAAGGTACGATCAAGTTCGTTGTCTGGACTGCGATAGCCGCAGCACTCATTAGTTATCTATGGATCGAGTATTACAACGGAACACTGGCATCCTGGTATTACTACAAGGCAAAATCCGACGGCTGGGCCGTCAATGCGAATGCTTTCAAAGATGCCGCCAAGGACAAACCGGCCGTTCTGCAGATCGGTTCCTTCGAGAAGATCGAAGGGTTGCAGGCCGTCCCGGTGAAGAAGGGAGACCGTCTACCGGCCAACACCAACGGCATCATCGACAAGAAGACGGTTGACGAAGGCAAACGGGTCACTCTTGACGGGAATACTCTGAAAGTGACGGTGCCGACTCAGGTCAAGGAAGCCAAGGGGTTCAAGTTCAAGGACACCTTCAAGCACAAAGGCATCCAAACGAGCGAGTGGGGCGGTGCCTGGTGCGTGGGGTTCATCCTGGTCCTGGGGTTTGCCCTGGGCATGACGGCCGAAGGGTTCACGGACATGTGCGGGCTCAAGCTCACCAAGATCAAGCACTACGAGGGTGTTCACTGACCTGAAAGGAGACGGATCCATGTTTGACTTCATCATTGCAGGAGTTCAAGCGCCGATATTCCTTCTCGTCCTGACCGGCATGACGGTCGGCATGGTTGGAGGTTTCATCGGGGTGGGCGGCGGATACATGGTCACACCCGCGCTGATCGTATTCGGTTTTCCCGGGTACATGGCTTCCGGAATCGACGTCACTCACATCGCCGGCAAGTCGGTCGTTGCGACCATCCGGCACCGGCAACTGGGAAACATCGACTGGGTCCTGGGGCTTGCCATGGTGGGCGGCACCATGATGGGCGTGGAGATGGGGGTCAGGCTCCTCAACTACACCAAGTCCATCGGCCTCTCGGGAATCGCCTTGCTCACCGGTTCGGTCGGGATCATGGTCGGTCTTTTTCTTTACACCCAGATTGAAACCCACCGGGCGCAGAAGAAGATCCAGGAGCTTTCCAGGGAAGGAAAGACGGTGGGACGCGAGTTGAGCACCAGCAACATCCCGAAGTTCTTCCAGAGCATCTCGCTTTTTCCCATCATTCGTTGCCATGTGGCGCGGATCGTCATCTCCATGTGGGTGGTCGTCCTCGTCGGCATCGCCACGGGTACGCTGGCAGGGTTCTTCGGCGTGGGCGGAGGGTTCATTCGAGTTCCGGCCCTTGTTTACATGGTTGGGGCCACCACCCACATCGCCGTGGGCACCGACCTCCTGGAAATCGTGGTATCCGGCGGGTACGGGGCCCTGAGGCATTTCGCGAGCGGCAACGTCGACATCATCGCGGTCTTCTTCATGATCATCGGCGCCATGTTCGGCGCGCAGTTCGGCAGCATCGCCACCTCCTATGTGCGCGGGCCCGCCATACGGTACATCCTGAGCTACTCTCTCATTTTGGCCACAGTGGGGGCTTTCCTCAGGCTCGTTTACATGCTCTCCGCGCAGAAGTACGAGTTCCTCAACTTTTTTGCGGTGGTCTTCACCCTGGGCGAGATGATTTTCCTATGCCTCTTCATTCTGTCTCTCGTCTACTTCGCGGTGAGGCACCGCCACGGCAAGTGGGTACCCGCCTGGATACCCTCGCTTGTTGTTGTGCAATAGCGGGATGAGCTTCCGGCAGGGTTCCCGAATCCATGACGGGAGAGGGGACTCGGAATTGCCGAAATCGTTACTTTCGGATTGCAGGAAGGAGTGCTGGAAGATGAAATCGCTCTTGGATTCCATGGCGGTGTACTGGTGTATTCTCTTGCTCTTTTCCCTGGGAGCGGCGGGTCTGATCTATATTTTCTGGCTGAAAGATGCTCTCATCTAAAGGAGACGGCACAATGCAGATCTTTTTCAACATACTGTTGTACGGGTTTCTTGCCTATTGGCTGTATGAATCCATCGTGGCAAAAGACTACTGGTATGCTTTCGTGGTGGCTTTTGTCGTCATCGTAGCCGTTGTCGTCTCACTGCTGCCGGGATATCACGCATCGAAGGTTTCCCCCGGTGCATACCCGTATGAAGACTAATCCCGCGGACCTGCGCAGGGAGATAGCACAGCTCTACCCGAAGCGCGACAGAGGGGATCTGACGGAAAGGGTTTTCCAGGCGAAGCTTGCCGAACGGACCGTCGCCCTCTATCGCGCGCTCATCACGGGAAGAATCGCCGAAGGTGAGTCCATCGAATGCGAGCACCACTTCGTGTGGACTCACTTTCGGCTCATGCAGTCCATCCTGCGCGAACCCGCGCAGCAGGCGACCAGCCTTTTCCTCACCAACAGGAGGCTGTTTCGTCTGCGATCCACCATCATGCCCACTCAGCCTCCCACGGCGGACGGCCGGGACGATACGTCCGTCGACGTTGTCCCCCTGGACCGCATCCTCGCCTTGAAGAAACGCTTCCAGGTGCGGTCCGGAGAGGTCCTGCTGGGGGGCATCTTCTGTGGGATTGCACTGGCTTTTCACGGCTGGCTCTACATTACGGGCCCTTTTCTCCTCGGGCTCGGCGCCCTTGGTGTGCTTCACGCTCTGCTCCTCCCCACCCGGTGGATCGAAGTGAAGACCGTGGACGCCGTTCCGGACACGGACCCCATCGTGATTTACGGAATTCGCAAGAAAGACGCGAAGAATCTCGTGCGCTGCCTTCGGGAGAAATTGAGTCGTTCATGAGCGGGATCAGAGTGCTCCTCGTTGACGATGAGGTCGAATTCACAGCCAGCATGAGCCGAGTGCTGCGTCGCCGGGGATTTGACGTCGAGGTGGCCGACAACGGTCTCGCGGCCCTGCCGCTTGTTGCCGGGAAAGCCTTCGACGTGGTTGTCCTCGATGTGAAGATGCCCGGAATGGACGGAATCCAGGCCCTCCAGGAGATCAAGAGACTGTCGCCCGAAACCCGCGTGCTCGTGCTGACGGGCCATTTTTCCATTGGTGAAGAGGAAGAGTTGTCGGCCGGCGGCGCATACGCATACCTTCTCAAGCCATTTCCGATTCTGAAGCTGGTGGGCCTCATCACTTCCGCCGCCGGGCATCCTCCCGCCTGACGGGTTCGGGCGAGGCGGGAGAAGACAAAGCCCTCTCCCTCGCACGCAATCCCGCACGGGGAGGGCTTCCCGCCCTTCCATCCGATGCCGCCGCCTTGAATGCACCATGGAACAGTACCCGGTGCCGGGCGCGAATTCAGGGCAAACCGGGGACACGGCGGCGTGCGGCCCGGGATCGTTCCGGGCGGGCGCAAGCGCGGGGTTTTCCCGGCCCGTGAAGGACGACTTGCCTGGTTTTCCGCCGGCCGGCCGGAAATCCGGCGGGCAAGGATTTTCCGCCGCCCGCCTTCGCTTCGCCGCCGGTTGCACATGTTCACGGCAGGCAAAAACCCGATGTCTCTCACAGGCGCCCGGGATCATCCCGGATAACACAACCCACACCGCTTTGCACCGGCCTGGAGTTCGGTTACACTTGACCGTCAAGACGCGATCGGGGCGTCGCTCCATCTCGTACGGCTCTACAGCAGGAGAACTCGTGAACTCACCACAACAGACGGGTACGGATTCCGGCCTCCCCCCGCAAACCGATGCGGCGGCTCCTCCCGAGTCGGGTGGGGAGACGCTTGCTCGCCGAGCGTGGCGCGCCTTGCTGCAATTCCTGGAGATCATCGGGCTGCGCCGGGAAGACACCGTGGACCACGCTCTGCAGGTGGCGAGGCTGCGGCTCTATCACACCGAGTTTCGCAAGCTCATCTCGGCAAACCACAGTTTCCTTGAAAACCTCGGCGAACTGGATGCGAAGCTCCAGGGCGGCGAGCTCATCGACCGCTCGCAGGTGAAGTGGAAGGTGATCCGCCTCATTTCGGACATTCATGCGATGGTCGAAAGCATCAACGCGATTTCCTCCGACCGCTATGCCGTGCTCAGGAGCGCATTCGAGCGGATCACGGCGTCCTTGTCGAAGATCATCGAAGAGGCCACGGAATCACCGTCCAGGGAACTGCTCCTGGACATGTCGGAGGTTTCGGCGGCGCATGCCGAACTGGCCGGAGGCAAGATGGCCCACCTGTGTGAGCTGGCCAATACATTGGGTCTGCCCACTCCGAACGGTTTCGTGGTCACCACCGAGGGGTACCGCCACTTTCTTGAAGACGGCGGCATCCGGTCGTGGATACAGGAAACGCACCTCGAGCCGGTGACCCCGCACGACGCCGATCGGCTGAGTCGCACCCTGCAGGACCGCATTTTGTCGCTGCCCGTTCCCCCCGCGCTCATGCAAGAGATCGATGAGGCCTACGACCGCCTTGCCCGCAGGCTCGGCACCGAGCCCACGCTCGCCGCCCGGTCCAGCGCCGTCGGCGAGGACAGCGACTTTTCCTTTGCGGGCCAGTTTCTCTCCCTGCTCAACGTTCCACGGGAGCATCTGTGCGATGCCTACCGCCGAGTCGTTGCAAGCCTTTATTCCAACGAGGCGGTGCAATATCGTCTTCTTCACGGCATCCCGGGCGAATCGGCGCAGATGGCCGTGGGTTTCATTGCAATGGTGGACGCGGCGGCCAGCGGCGTGGTCTTTTCACGCGATCCCACCCGACCGGATTCCGGCAAGGTACTGATCCAGGCGGTCAAAGGTCTTGGCGTCCTCCTGGTGGACGGCAAAACCTCTCCCGAAGTGATTCACGTTTCAAGGGACGCGGAGGCGCCCGAAATCCTCCGGGTTGCCTCCGCCCAGAAGAGTCATGTCGTCTTTGCTCCCGGCCTCGGCGTGCAGGAAGTGGAGATGAGCGACGCCGATGCGGCGAAGTCCAGCCTGACGGATGATGAAGCGTTTCAGCTTGCGCGCTGGGCGGTTCAACTGGAAACTCATTTCGGCGTCACGCAAGACATCGAGTGGGCCATGGACTCGAATAGGCGCCTGATTCTCCTCCAGTCACGGCCCCTGCGCCTGGCGGCCCGGGAGGCTTGCTCCACGCGCCGGCCGCTCGATTTGCCGCTGTTGCTGGACGGCGGCGAAACGGGTTGTCCGGGAGTCGGTGCCGGACCGGCCGTTCACATGTCGGACGATGACGACACGGAGTCTTTCCCCGAAGGAGGGATCCTCGTCGCCAGGCGCTCTTCGCCCCGGTTCATCCGACTGATGTCCAAGGCGCGAGCGATTGTCACGGATGCAGGCAGCACCACGGGGCACATGGCTTCGCTGGCCAGGGAATTCAGAATCCCGACCCTGTTGAACACCGGGAACGCAACCCGGGTGATCCCCAACGGCGCAATCGTCACCGTCGATGCGGGAAGCGGTTTTGTCTACGAGGGCGAAGCGCCCGACCTGATCGACCGGGAGCTCGAAAGACGACAGGAAGCGGATTCCGCGGCATGGAGGCGAAACACGCCCGGATTCCGTTTTCTCAAAAGGCTTTGGGACCTGATATCCCCTCTGAACCTCACGGACCCCGGTTCGGCCTCATTCACGGCCGACGGATGCCGGACGCTCCACGACATGGCCCGGTACATCCACGAGAAATCCTATCGGGAAATGTTCATGCTGGGCGACAACGTCGGCGACCTGAGGGCATCCAGCTACTACCTCGACATTTTCCTGCCCATCGACCTGTATGTTCTGGACCTCGGTGGCGGTCTTTCCGGAACGCCCAAGAAGCGCAAGATCAAGCGTGCCGACATCGCGTCGGCGCCGCTCTCCGCGCTGCTGAAGGGCATGCTCCACGAAAAGATCCCGCGTTTCGGAGCGAGGCCGATCGATCTTCGAGGCTTTGCTTCCATCGTGATGCGGCACGCCGTCACCAGTCCGGAGGAAGAATCCTCCTTTCGGGATCCGTGCTACGCCATCATCTCCGATAACTATCTCAACTATACCGCCAGGGTCGGCTACCATTTCAGTGTGGTCGACACCTACTGCGGCCTCACGCAGAACAAGAATTACATCAGCATGGTGTTTCATGGAGGTGCGGCGGACATCGTGCGAAGAGCGCGACGAGCGAAAGCCATCGCGGGCATCCTGAAGGAACACGGTTTTACCGTGAAGCTCGAACACGACCTGGTGAGCGGCCGTTTGAGCAAGACGACCCGCGAGGAGACGGTCCAACACCTCCAAATGCTCGGCTCTCTTCTGCAATTCTTTCGCCAGATGGATGCGGCGATGACAAGCGACGACTCCGTCGAGATCTTCAAGGATGCGTTCTTGAGAGGCGACTACGCGCTGGAGGAGATTTCACGCTCCTAAGGCATCATTCCTTTTGCGCGACGTCCATGGAGAAACACTTGCGTTCGTAAGCGTTTTCGATGCTCGAAACCAGGGTGTCCAAAGGGCACGGCTTGAGAAGAATCTCGTCGCACCCCATCTTGAGTGCCTCCGACACCTCTTTCATATCGATGTTCCCCGACAGAATGATCACCGGCGTGACGGGATCGAGCTCCCGTATGGCCTTGAAAGTCGCCAGGCCGTCCATGCCGGGCATGCGCACATCCAGGACGATGACGTCGCTCTCTTCCTTTGACAGCAGATCCAGACCCGTCGGCCCGTCCGGGGCTGTCCGCACGGCCATCCCCCGCCTTCGAAGGACCTTCAACAGCGATTCGGTGAAAAGCACTTCGTCATCGATCAGCAAAACTCGTATCGACTCGGCCATTTCGATTTGCCCTCACGCATCCTTTCCGGTGTCCAGGGCCGCCTCGTGAATCAGCTTGCGCTGGTGGGCCTGCCCGATTTTCTCCTGCAGCTCGTCGAGTTGGATCGGCTTCAACGTGTAGTCGAACGCCCCGTATTGCATCCCGTCGAGGCCGGTTTCAATGGAGCCTTCCCCCGTCAGAATGATGACCTCCACAAGAGGCTTTCTTCTCTTGAGGATTTTGAGTGTCTCGATGCCATCCATTCCGGGCATCCTGAGATCGAGAATCACTACGTCGAATTCCTCTTCGTCCACGGCGCGGACCGCGCTCTGTCCGTCATGGACCACCGCCACCGCGTATCCTCTCCTGGAGAGCAGTTTGGACAGGTTGTTCGCGAAAGCTTCTTCGTCATCGACCAACAGGATCCTGGCTTTCTGCATCGTCTATTCCTATGAAGGCGAAGCCGCCTCTTCCCGGCCGGCGCCCTGAGATCCGAGCGGAAGAAAAATAATGAAATCCGTTCCCTTGCCCACCTCGCTGTTGACGGAAATCTCTCCTCCCAGGGATTTGATGATACTGTACGAGATCGACAATCCCAGGCCGGTTCCTTTCCCGACCGGCTTGGTCGTATAAAAGGGATCGAAGATCCTGTCGAGGTGCTCCGGTGGAATCCCGGACCCGGTGTCGGATACGCGGAGCTCGATCCCGTTTCGCTTCTCGTCATGGCGTGTCTTGACGCGAATGGTTCCGTACGGTTTCCCATCATGAGCGTCGATGCCGTTGTTCACGCAGTTCAAAAGCACCTGTTCGAGCTGGAAGGCATCGGTCAGCAGAGAGGGAAGCCCCGGCTCGAACTCCGTGACGATCTGCACCCCGTTCGTCTGCGCCCTCTTCTGGATAAGCTCGATCACCTCCGCAAAACACGCATTGATGTCCACCATCTCCGCTTTGGACCTGATGCGCCGTGAAAACCTGAGCAAGTTTTGCGTGATGCGACTGCAGCGATGGATCTGGGCATCGATCTGGTCCATCGACTCATAGAGCTGCTGCTTGAATTCTCCGTCGAAGCTCGTCGCCTCGTCGGCCATATCCCTGACCAGTTGGTTTTCGGTCAGAATGACGGCGAGCGGGTTGTTGATCTCGTGTGCCACCCCCGCGGCCAACTCCCCGATGGAAGCCAGCTTGCTCGCCTGCAGCAACTGCTTGTTGAGTCGTTCTTCCCCTTCATCCCGTTTCTGGATGGTCTTGATCATGTGACGCGTCGTGATCACCGATACGATCAAAATGGCGATGATGCTTATGGAAAGAAAGATCATAATCGCCCGGTTGGCGCGGCTCACCTCCTCGAGCACTTCGGCCTGGTCCTGTTTCACCACCAGGAGCCACCGCGGTTCCTTGAGCCAGGAGTAGGCCACCACCTGCCGGGTTTCGGGCAATCCCGTCTCCTCGGAGTCGTATTCCAGCATCCGGACCCCGCTGTCGCCGCTGAACATTTTCATGTCGAACGGGGACTGCATCATGATCTTGCCGCTGAGCCGGGGACTGGTCTGATAAATGCCCTGCTCGTTGAGCAGGAAAACCTCCCCGCTCCTGCCGATCTTGACGTTTTGCAGCAGGGAGCTCAGAGACTCCGTGAATATGGTAGCTCTCAGTATCCACTTCGTTCCCCCTTCGGAACGAAGAATGGCAATGATGAAGTGAGGGATTTTACGATACCCCATGAACATGTCGCTGATATAGACCCCCTTGGCCAGGAGTCCCTTGAACCAGAAAGTCTCCGAATAATCCTTGTCCATCAGGTCGAAAGGACCGTGGTAGGCGAGGTGTTTCCCGTTCTCCCCGATGACCCCCAGGTCGTCGAAATACGGATCCTTGTGGTTGAGAATCCCGAAGAGCCTCTTTAGATTGGCGGGTTCCTTCAGATACTCCAGGGGATGACTCAGCGCGACCAGCGTCAGGTCCGCAGTCCGCTCCTTCAGGAACAATTCGATAACATTCTGATTGTATTCAACTTTCCTCTGAAAGTATTCCTCCATCCGGGCTGTGGAGAACTCCGAGTAATACCTGTAGATGCCGTATCCCACCAGGAGAATGGGGACCACCGAGCAAATCAGCGTGAGTGTTATGAATTTGACGTACAGATCGGAATAGCTTTTCCTTTGGACTGCCTGTCCATCAAGGTGATGATTCCCGCCTGCGCCGTCCAGTCCGCTCATGGAGTGACACCTTGTTCCAATAGTGGTTGATGAAATGAATAATATATGGGAAAGGCTCCGGCTGGCAATCGAATTCGGACGTCCCGGGCGGCTCTCGGCCACCGCCCGAGCGCCCGGGAACCGGGGGTCGCAGAAGTGGGCCGTTCGCGTTGAAACCTTTGCAGACGGAGACCCGACGGCGGATTAGCTGTTGAACTATGCATGCTCAACGTTTAGTATCCAAGAGAACAAGTATCGAATCCGGGGCCTTTCCTTGGAAAGCCCGCATTTTCGGAGCGACTCCCGCATATGTCGGAAAGATTCAAATTTCTCAGTTGGCTTAGGCCGCGTCGAGCCAAAGCCCCGAAAAGCGATTTTTCGGAGGCGTTTCGGGCGAGGTACGAGAGTTTTCAGGAGTTGCTCGCTTCCAACAAGGAGTTGCTCAAAATCATCACTGACCTCGAAGAGAAACTCCGCGGTCAGCAGATTTTCGGTATGTCCTACGTGAGAACACAGGTCGCGCGCGCCACCTTTCACACCCTGCGCATGATCCGGAGCCTCAACGCTCTCTCGGGGCAGAAATACCCTCACCTCTTCGACGCATTCGAACGGATCAACGCGCGAGTGAAGGAAGAAGTGCTGGTCAGGAAAGAGACTTCCCAGCCTCTGCTGACCCTTCCCTATTCGAGCGTCACCAAGGAAATGGTGGATACGGTGGGCGGAAAGAGCGCCAACCTGGGCGAGGTTCTCAACCGGGTGGGACTCCCGGTTCCCGAAGGATTCGCCATAACCACGGCCGCTTATGATCTTTTTCTCGCCAGGAACGAGCTCGTCGACGAGATTCAGAAAAGGAAGATGGAGCTCGATCCCAAAGACCCCGAGAGCTTCAATCTGGCCGGGGAGGACATTCAGCGGCTCATCATCACGGCACCGGTCCCCGACGAGTTGCGGGAGGCGATACTGGAATCCTACGAGCAAATGATCCGTCGGGTCCCGCAAGAGGTCTCCCGGGGCGGGCGCCCGCGCATATCCATGAGAAGCAGCGCCATCGGGGAGGACAGCGATCTTTCCTTTGCCGGTCAGTATCTGTCCCTGCTCAACGTCCCGCACGACAAGATCGTGCACACTTATGTCTTCATCGTCGGCAGCCTCTTCACGCCGCGGGCCATCTCCTACCGTTTGAACATGGGAATTCGCGACGAAGATGTCGCCATGAGCGTTGCGTGCCTGCGCATGGTGGATTCCGTGGCGAGCGGCATCGTCTACTCGCGCCACCCCTTCAACCTGCTCCAGGACAACGTCATCATCACCGCCGTGTGGGGTCTTGGGCCCTACGCCGTGGACGGCGTCATAACCCCCGATTCGTACACGGTCGCAAAGGATTCGACGTTCACGATCCTCGAGACGAAAGTCTCGCACAAACCCGTTCAGTTGGCGAGCGATCCGGACGGGGGGCTGATCGAAATCCCCGTGTCTGAAGACCTCCGGGATGCTCCCTGTCTTTCGAGCGAACAGATCCGGCTCCTCGCCGACTACGCCGCACGGCTGGAGAAACACTACGGATGCCCACAGGACATGGAATGGGCACTCGACCGGGACGGAACCATTCTCGTGCTTCAAACCAGGCCTTTGCGCCTGGAAAGCTGCGGCGCGGAACAGGAAACCAGGACCATCCCGGAACTGAGCCAATACCCTCTCCTGGTACCGGACGGTGCCGTCGCATCGCCGGGAGTCGGTTTCGGAAAAGCGTTCCTGGTTCGCTCCGAAGAGGATCTCGTCAATTTTCCGGACGGCGCCGTGCTCGTCGCCAAGCATTCCTCGCCCAAGTACGTCGTCGTGATGAACAAGGCCTCCGCTATCGTCACGGATTCCGGAAGCGTGACCGGGCACATGGCCTCCGTTGCCCGCGAATTCGGCATCCCCGCGATATTGGACGCGAAAGTCGCAACGAGCTCCATCCCGGGGGGCGCCGAAATCACGGTGGACGGTTATTCCGGAAGAGTCTACCAGGGAATGGTGCCGGAGTTGCTCAGCCTGCAAATCCCGAGGGAATCTCATATGAAAGGGACCCCCGTGTACGAAACCCTCAAACGGGTGAGTGAATGGATTGTGCCGTTGCGCCTCTTCGACCCGAAATCTCCGGAGTTCACCCCCGAACACTGCAAATCCATTCACGACATCATGAGATACGTGCACGAATTGTCATACACGGAGATGTTCCGGATCAGCGATCACGTCTCCGAAACCACCGGCGGCGCGGCCAAGCTCGAAGCTCCCATCCCGCTCGATCTCTACGTCATCGATCTCGGCGGCGGTCTCAAGGAATCGGCCGCCGGGCGCAATCGCATCAAGGTGAACCAGGTGACGTCCATTCCTTTTTGCGCCGTCCTCAAGGGCATGCTTCACGAGGACCTTCGCTACCACCGCCCGCGGCCCGTTCACCTCAGCGGCTTCCTGTCGGTCATGAGCGAACAGATGCTCACGCCGGCCCACTCCGGCGCCGAGAGATTCGGGGACAGGAGTTATGCCGTCATATCCGACAAGTACCTCAACTTCAGCTCGAGGGTCGGGTACCATTACGGGGTTCTCGATTCCTATTGCGGCCGAACGATTTCAAACAATTACATCACCTTTTCCTTCAAGGGCGGAGCCGCCGACGACATCCGCAGATCCCGGCGGGCCCGGGCCATCGCGAAAATACTCGATGCCTTGGATTTCGTTGTGGAAGTCGTGGCCGACCGCGTTGACGCCAGGTTCCAGAAACATGAGGCGCAGATCATCGAAGACCGGCTCGACCAGATCGGCAGGCTCCTGCAGTTTACGCGGCAGATGGACATGCTGATGGACAGCGACATGAGCGTGGCCCTGATGGCCGAAGCCTTCCTCCAGGGCGACTACCAGCTTGAAGCAGGCGGGCGAAAGGAGAGCGCCCGGTAGGTTGTCGTCCCGGGCGCGGTATCGCCATGATCGCGGGGGCGGGAATCGGTGAACGCGGGAAGCCCCCGCCGGCTGCACCGCGGTGAAAAACCCCGGGATTCCGTGGAGCCCGGGTGTCTTGTCCCGCTATCCTTTTTTCACCAGGGTGCCGGGCTCCACTTCGCACTCGGACGACACCCGCGCCACGGCATCTCTCTCCGATGCCGCCCTCACTTCCACGGTCTCCAGGGGCGTTCCGCTCTTGTCCAGGAGCGTCACTTGCCCTCCCGCATGCACGCCGTGGACGGTCCCGAGGCCAAAGGCGATTTCGCGTCCGTGCTCCGTGTTGACGATATGATAGACTTCCGCCATTCCTTCCTGCAAAAGCAGCCGTTCCCTTTGTCCCGACATCAGGTAGACGACCCCGAGCGTAACCAGCAGCAGCCCAAGTGCGGCCAGGGCGGCATGCCACGGCGAGACGTCCGCATACCGGAGGATGAAGGACTTGGAATCCATATGCATGCTCCGGACGTTCTCATAGACTTTCACGACCAGGACGGCAACGGGCTTTTCCGGCAGAGTCCCCAGGCTCACTTTCACTTCGTAAACGCCGGGGCGAATTTCGGGATCGGTGCGCAAAGTCCCGCGCCACATGGCTCCACCCAGCCAGAAGCCCCGGTGCAGTCCCTCGAAAACCAGCTTGATGGAGCCCGAGGTGCTGACGTAAGAAAGCTCGTCCACCCCCTTGAGGTCGTCCTTCAAAGGGCCGTTGACGCCGACGGATTCCCCCGGAAGCAACTCGAATACGTTGGGCGAGCGCCCGAACTGGGCGTAGAGCCCGTCAATAAGGGCGAGGGCAAGGATGGCGCACAGAAGCGCGCCAAACCTGCCCGTCCAATTCCTCCACACGGTGATTTGATTCAGAGTCATGACGCGGGGCGGGTTTGCCCGGGGAAAAATTTCCGCATGAGCACGCAGGCCAGAATGAGCGTGGGAACGAGCATGGAAAAGAAGCACTTGAAAAAAAGCGGGGTGAAGTTGTCGAGATCCGAATTGGCAATGTAGATGCTCACCGTCAGCTGGATGAGAACGACAACGTCCACTATCGCTATGGCAATTTTCTTGTAGAGATCCATGTGAACAATTCCTTATCCGCCAGATTCCCTGGTCTTGCCGATGTCCTTGGCCAATGAACGCCCGGCTCGCTTTCGGAGGATTGGATAAAGGGCCGCCGCTTCATGTGGGCGGCGGCCCTTTGCGATCCTTCAAGACTTACTTCTTGTAGATGTCCGTCCTGCTGATGTTCATGAACCGAAGAGCCTTGCCGGGCTCCTTATACGTCATGCGCACCTCGTCGCCCGCATCCCAGGTATGATCGGGCAGGGCGAAGTACTCGTCCGGCAGGGAGAAGGTGACGAAAGTCTTCTGCCGACCGGAATAGAGGCTGATGGTCTTCTTTTCCCGGTCCACCGACGGGAATTTCTTGGCCTTGTTTTCCGCCTCGCTGAAAACCAGGGGATCGTTCCTGTCGACATTGTCCTTCTCTTCGATCAGGGTATAGGTGATCGTCTTGAAGTTCTGTGAGGCAGGGTCGAAGATCGTTATCTGGCGGGCCTTGGGGTCCAGCTTCATCCTTAGCCCCACTTTGGGTTCCGGACCCATTTCGGCCGGATCCGTGGGCAGGCTGTAGGTCATCGGGGGCAGATGGCTGTAATCCGGGTTTTGGGGATCGGCCTTTTCGTCCCTGATGATAGTCACCGTACGCTTTTCCTTGTCCAGCGCGATCGTCCTCCCCTGGTCAACCTTGGAGTATTCCGAGCACCCGCTCGCAAAAACCAGGGGCAGTATGAACAGCAGAGCATATATCCATGTCCGATTCTTGGCCATTGTGGTTCTCCCTCTCATGTGTCTCATGACACCGTCGTCATCCCCACGGGCTAGCTCGCGATAGCGGCAGCCTTCTTTCTCTTCTGGGCCACTTCCTGCTTGGCGCCCTGGACCATCTTGACCATGATGTACAGGGACAGGGCACTGACCACGGCCAGCACGAAGAACGTGGCGGCAACGTCGCAGAAGGCCTTCGATTGGGGGAAGTATGTGGGTATGAGCTTGAGAGCCACGGAAATGGCGCAGCCGATGACGGCGCAGCCGAACGCGATCCGGATTCCGTAACCCTTGATGTACTTGGTCGCGACCGTGCCGATCTGCGCTCCGATCGCGGCCCCGATCAGCATGATGATGGCCGCCACCAGTTCGGTCCTGCCCTTGTACGTGTAGGTGGCCGCGCCGTAGAGTCCGGAGATCATGACCTCGAAGAGATCCGTTCCAACCGCCACGTGAGTCGGACAACCAACGATGTAGATCAGGGAGGGCATGCGGATGAGACCGCCGCCGATCCCGAGAATGCCGGCCAGCCAGCCGGTGAGGAAACTGACCATGATGGGCAGCCACGCGGAACAGTAGATGCCGGCGACGTTCAATTGGATCATCGGGGGGATCTTGATCTTGTGAAACGTTTTGTGCCACTCGAGACCGGTGGCCAGCTTGTCGAGTTCCTTGCCGGCGGCGGCTGCTTCCTTCTCCTTCTTCCTCCTCTTGAGCACGTCTCCGAACACCATGTACGTGATCAACATGAGCAGCACAATGTAGAGCCAGCGCACCACCAGTTCCACGCTGCCGATCCGCTCAAGCCACATGATCATCTGGGCCCCGATCTCGAAACCGATCACCGTGCCGACCAGCATGATCAAGCCGAGCTTGTAATCGACGTTTCCGAACTTGCCGTGACGCATGGTCGAAATCAGCGACTTGCCGGCCATGTGGGCGATGTCGGTGCCAATGGCGAATGCCATGGGAAAGCCGAGGATGTTGAGTCCGGGGGTGACCATCCACGCGCCGCCCATTCCGAAGAAACCGCCAATGACACCGACACCGATGCCGAGAATGATCAAGCCGGGCCAGAAAATCTTGACGCCCGCAATGGGCATGAGAATATAGAGCCAATCCATATCATTAACCTCCTAAGTCGCAACAAAAAAACGCGTCCTCCTCGGACAATCAATGTTCAGCCAGCTCCCGCGATTTCAGGTCGATGCCGATATGCGTCATGACGATATCGGCCACGACACCGAAGATCACCCCGATCACCGGGATGAGAACGACGGTGAGGATCGTGAAGTAGAAGTGGCTTTCATTGTAGAGATTGGCCCACCATGCCATGATACCGCTGAGCTTGCGGGTGTCGGCCACTATGACCATCGGCGCAACCGGCCCGCCACCGGCCGCGAGCGCCATTCCCGGTATCAAAAGAAATAGTGCGCTACTGAATCCAAGAATCTTCGACCACAACTTGTGCATTGGTTAAACCTCCATGTTCGCCAGATTGACACTTCCTGCCGCGTTCCTGTCGCCGAACCGAACGACGGTCGGCTCCACTTCCCTGGTTTACCGCCGGTTTCACTATCGAATCACCGCGACGCTGCACGGTGCGTGCGCAACAACCTTCGACGCCGTGCTCCCGAGCAGAAACCGTTTGAGCCCGGTGATGCCGGTGCTGCCCATGATGATCAGGTCGTGCTTGTCTTCCTCCGCCCTGCGGATGATGTTGTTCGCAGGAACGAGACCCGTCTCGAGCACGGTCTTCACGGCGATCCCCTTGGCGTCAAAAAGCGCTTTGGCCTCCGTGAGGGCTTTCTGGGCCTGTGCCTCGAGTTTTCCCTGGATATTGAAGGGCATCTCCTCCAGGTCGTCCCGCGCATAATAAGCCACGGCCATCAGGGTCACTTTCGCGCCTTCCTTCTCCGCAATCTCCAGAGCCCTCTCCACCGCCTTGGCCGATCGTTCCGAACCATCAGTGGCCACCAGCACGTTTCCCCACATATACCGTCCTCCTCATCTCTGCGATGTGTGCAATTCAATCACCTTCACCTGAGCCGGTGGAAAGAGCAACATGCGTGCCATTCATTGCAGCCGCGTCGAATTTAACGAAAGTCCACGCCCGTTAATGTTCCGTCAAAAGATCGGAGCTCAGGCCGGCCCCGCGGACGACCGAACATGAAACTTCCAGGCGACAGACCTGTCACCAATTGATGACAGGCAGACGGACGTGGCGACACCCGGGCCCCGGGATGACGTGATATCGAGGTGCGTTCAAAAAGACTCAACACCTGCACGGCGGGAAATGACGCGGACGGGGATAAACCATGACCCCGCGGACCGATGTGCCCGTCAGAGGTACAAGGGGCGGGCTCTATGCCCGCCCAATGCCCGCATCTTGAACAATCGCCCATGGCGTTGGCGACACCCGCTGAGCATGGAGACAGGCTCAGCGAGAATCCATTCCCCACGTAACAGGGTATGAGAATGCGCTCTGCACCGGACGCAGTCGGGCAGGAAATGACGGGCATTCCCTTTCGCCTGAAACGGGCTGCGCAGTGGGCGGGCAATTCAGGACGTCAGGCCACGGCAAAGCAGAGGGCATCCATTTTCTTCCTGAAGACCTCCACCGTGATGGGCTTGATGACGTAGTCTTCGGCGCCCAGGGAAAGCGCTCGGCTGATGTGGCGTTTCTGGTGCAGGTAGGCGTCGACCACCACCATGGTGGTGGGGGCGATTCTTCTGAATTTCCTGAGCAGCGAGTAGTCCTCGGCCATGACTGCGTCCATGTCCGCGAGGATCACGTCGAAGGTGAATTCTTTCAGCAGATCCAGGGCGTCCCGTTCGCTGGAAGCAAGGTAGCATTTGCAGTCCCGGTGCGTTTCAAGCGCCCTCGCAAACAGTTCGCTGACATCTCTGTCCGGCTCAACGATAAGGATCATCTTGCGGCTCATTTCGGAGTCTCTCACAATCCACGGTCGGCTGAGTTGTTTCGCAGGAAATGCACGGTACAATGTTCGGAAGATCGGACAGGACACCCCCGCATCCCTGCCTCCCGTGCCGCCGAAGGCAACGCCTTCACGGGCGCGAAGCAATCTTCCGATCCGGATCGCTTACAATTTTTGTGCCATCAACCAAGTGGAGGCACAGAAGGGTCGGTGGTTTCGTCGAAAGCGTCTTTCTTCGCTTTCAACGTGATCGTGAAAACCGTCCCCGTTTCCCCCGGACCGTCCTCTTCGGTGTGACTCGCGCACTCGATGGTCCCGTCGTATTTGGAAACGATGCCGTAGCTCACCGAAAGGCCCAGCCCGGTGCCTTCTCCCACCTTCTTGGTGGTGAAGAACGGGTCGAAGATCTTGGCGATGAGCTCCTTTCTGATGCCGCAGCCCGTATCGGCCACGGTCAGCTCGACCTCCTCCTCGCGACGACCCGCCCTGCTCGTTATCTTCAGGACTCCATCGCCATCCATGGCGTGGATGGCATTCCCCACAAGGTTGAGCAGCACCTGCTGCAACCCCCTGGAGTCGATGTTCACCGGGGGCAGCTCGGAGGCCAGTGCAGTCTCCAGCCTGATCCGGTTTATGTCAAGAGTGTGCTTGACCACCGAGACGACTTCCTGAATGTTCTCGTTCAAGTCGCATCGGTCTTCGGCTTCCTCGCTCATGCGCGCGAAACTGAGCAGCCTTTCCACGATGCTCTTGCAGTGCAGCCCGTGCCGCTCGATTGTCTTGAGATCGTTGTATTCCATGGTTCCCGGATCCATGCGCTCGAGCATCAGGTCGCAGAAGCCGAGCATGATTCCGATGGGGTTGTTGATCTCATGGGCGACTCCCGCGGCCAGAGTGCCCAGGGAAGCGAGCTTTTCGGAATTGATCAACTGCCGCTCCAGATTTTTCCGATCGGTGATGTCCCGGGCGATGCCGAGAACGTGTTCGTGCTCCCTGCCGGCTTCCCGGACCGGTATGTACTGGATGTTGAACCAAAGCTCCCTGTCGTGCAGGTTGAATCCCGATTCGGCCCGCTGCCCCTTGTCCGAGCTCAGCGCCTTGCGCACGATGCGAAGCTGCTCCGCCGCCTGCTCCCGCGGCAGAAAACGAAAAAGGCTCTGTCCGGCCAATTCCTCCCCGCTCACCCCGAAGACCCTGGCCATGTGCTGGTTGGCCGTCTTGATGACCCCCGCGGAATCCAGTGTGAAAATCATGTCTTCGGCGCTCTCGATGAGCGATCGGTACTTGGCCTCGGATCGTTCCAGCTCCCCCGTGTAGCGACGGATATCATCGGTCTTGAGCGCGACTTCCTGCTCCAGAATGGTGGACCATCGCAGTTCGTGCAGGACCACGCTGGCACTCCCGAGGACAATGATGAAAATAACGAATCCCTGGAGAAGAATCTGCTTTCCGTAAATCTGGCTGACCTCCGCCTCCACTTCGTCCGCAGGCGCGACGACGGCGACGGACCAGTTGTAGGTCAGGTAAGGCCCCTGGATTCGCACCGGGGAATAGGCGATGAGCTTTTCCATGGGCGCCGCCACATCGCGATGCCAACCGGACGTGTACGTCCCCCTGCCCTCCTTGCCCCTGAGCATCTCCTCGCGTTGGATCTGATTGATGTCATTGAACGAAATGGCGGGATTCCGGCTGCTTCTCACCTCGAATGCGTTCTCTCCGATAAAGGATGCCTCCGGATGGTGGAGAAAGTTCCCCGAGGAGTCGATCACCCAGGCATACCCGGTCTTCCCCGACCTTATGGGGGGAATGATTTCGCGCAGCAGCTTGCTGACGTCCAGGGTCACCTTCAAATAACCGGCGAATCCCCGGGACGGGCGCGGGTGCAAGGCGTCGACCGCCTCCTCGCGGGTGGGGGTGATCAAGTCCAGCACGATGGATTTCTTGTCCTTGGAAGGATCTCGGGAACGCGCGCCGGTACCCATCACATTTCCGCGGTTGCTGAGCTCCGAGGCCCACGACATGTACGCGCCCGCCTCCTGCGGAACGATCCCGTAATACCCGGTCGCTATCCCCTGATCGTTGGCGACGAACATCGTGTTCCCGTCACGGTCCACCCGCCTGATTTCGATGATATTGTCCCTGTAGAGGACCGGCATGGTCGACATGAGCAGTTGATCGAAACTGTTGGGATCGTTGTACTGCACCGCAGGCAGGGAGTTGAGCAGGGTCAGGTCCGCGATGGCGTTCTGAATGTTCCTCTCCACCCTCTCGGCCGTCGTCCTGGCCAGAACGAGCTGCTGGTCGTTGAACTGCCCCCGGATGACACCCTTCATGTGCCTGGACGAAGTGATTCCCAGGTAGAACGCGATGCCGACCATCACCAGGCTGACGACGCCTATGATTTTCAGAACCCTGTGGAGCTTCAGCCGTTCCTTGGTTTCCATGAGTCCAACACTCCGCTTTGCACTCCCGGTGATCACCCCCCTGAAACTTTTAGATGACATTTCTGTTGACTTGGCGTCAATAGTGCAGTCAATATGTCCGCACACACGGACAAAACCCTGGGGGTACGAAATGCCCGGTAAAATTTTGATGGTCGATGACGAGCAGGATATGCTCTCGCTTCTCTCCCGCATACTGTCCGACCGGACGGACCATGAGATCACATCCGTCGACGATCCTCTGCAGGTGACGGAACTGCTCAAGAAGAACGATTACGACCTGGTCATCACGGATTTGCGGATGCCGGGTCGCGACGGCCTGGGAGTCATGGAGGCCGTGAAGCAGAAGAATCCGAACACCGCGGTCATCATCATGACCGCCTACGGAACCATCGAATCAGCCATCGAGGCGACCCGCAAGGGCGCGTTCGATTATGTCACCAAGCCGTTCCGAAAGGAACGCATCCTCCACGTCGTCGATCAGGCCTTGAAATGGCAGCAATTGCAGAAAGAGAACACTTATCTGCGGGAGCGACTCGAGGGAAAGTCGCAGTTCGCGTCTCTTATCGGCTCCAGTCGTGCCATGCGGACGCTGCACAACCAGATCGATCGCGTGGCGAAGACGAGCGCGACGGTGCTGATCACGGGGGAGAGCGGCACGGGCAAGGAACTGGTGGCCCGAGAGCTTCACAAGCACAGTCTGCGCAAGGATGAACAGTTTATTCCGCTGAACTGCAGCACGTTGCCGGAGTCCATTATCGAAAGCGAGCTGTTCGGCCACCTTCGCGGCTCTTTCACGGGAGCGTTGCGGGACAAGAAGGGATTGATCGAGGAAGCCAATCACGGCACCCTCTTTCTCGATGAGATCGGCGACCTCAGCATGGCAATGCAGGTGAAGCTGCTCCGGCTTTTGCAGGAAGGCGAATACAAGGCCATCGGCTCGAATACCATAAGAAAGGTGGACATACGGTTCATCGCGGCCACCAACCAGAATCTCCACGAAAAGATCAGGAGGGGCGAATTCCGCGAGGACCTTTTCTACCGCCTGAACGTGATCAACATCGTCGTGCCGCCTTTGCGGGAGCGGCTGGACGATATTCCCCTGCTGGTCCACAGTTTTCTCGAAAAATACAATGTTCTGCACCACAAGAACATCAAGCGGGTCTCCCCCGATACGCTCAACGCGCTGATGCAAAGAGATTGGCCGGGGAATGTCCGGGAGCTCGAGAACACCATCGAACGCGGGGTGATCATGGCCGCCGGAAACACCCTCGAAACCGAAGACGTCACGCTCCCCTGCCGCGAGGCTCCTTCCTCCGAAACTCCGTTGTTCTCGGAGGGCGACATCTATTCCATGCCGTTCAAGGAAGCCAAGGACAAGCTCATCGAAGAGTTCCAATCACAATACATCTCCAAGGCGCTCGCTCGGCATTCCGGCAACGTTTCGCAGGCGGCACGGGAATCGGGACTCAAGAGGCAATACCTGCACCGCCTGATGCGTGAAACCAACGTCGATTCCAAGACGTTCAAGAAGCAAGGTCCGGCGGACTGACCTGCGCCTTTCGTCTGCGCTCCTCGCGAGCGACTTTGCGTTCGTAGGCGGATTCGATCTTGGCCACGAGCTCGTCCATCGCACACGGTTTCAGAAGATACTCGTAGCCGCCCAGTCGCATGATCTCCACGGCGATGTCCACGGAAGCGTGCCCCGTCAGTATGATCACCTCGAGATCCCGGTGCGTTTTCTTGATTTCCGCCAGGGCTTCGATCCCGCTCATCTCGGGCATCCTCACGTCGAGCAGCACGACGTCGTAAGGCCGGTTGTTCAATTCTTCCAGGGCCTCTCTTGCGCTTCCCGCAGTATTGGCTTCGACCCCCTGCACGCCGAGCAGTTTGCGAAGCGTGATCCTGAACCTCTCCTCGTCATCGACGATCAGCACCTTCGGTTTGCCTGTCATCCCGTTGTTCCTTTCCTGCGACCGACCGGAAGCCGCACCGCAAAGGTCGTTCCCTTTCCGACTTCACTGGCCACCGTGATCCGGCCGTCCAGTTTGGTGATTATCCCATGGCAGATGGAAAGCCCGAGTCCCGTGCCTTTCCCCGGGGGCTTGGTGGTGAAGAAAGGGTCGAAAATCTTGTCCCTGTTCTCTTCGGGAATCCCGCAGCCGGTGTCGCTCACCGAAAGCTCCACGTATCCACCGTCCACGACCCTCGTGGCGACGGTGATGCACCCGCCCGCATCGATCGCGGCGTTGGCGTTGATCAGCAGGTTGAGGACCACCTGCCTGAGCTGTGGAGCATCGGTCTGCACCACGGGCAGGTCGGGCCGGTAGTCTCTGTCGATCTTGATCTTCCGCTTGACCGCCTCCCTCTCCACGAGTCGCACCATGTCCTCGACCAGCTTGTTGATGTCCGTCGTCTGGATGAGAGGTTCCCGCTTTCTGGCAAAATCCAGGAGTTTATGCGTGATTTCCCGGCAACGGTCGACCTGCTTGCCTATTTCCATCAGGGAGTCGAGGAATTCCGCCAGGTTTCCGCCTGCGCCCGTGCCCGCATCCTTTGCCTGGTGCTTCATCCACTCGACTTCCTGCCCGATGATCGCCAGCGGATTGTTGATTTCATGGGCGATTCCGGAGGAAAGCTCCCCTATGGCGGCAAGCTTCTGCGACTGGATCAGTTGCCGGTCCAGGGACAGTTTCTGCTCGTTCGCCTTTACCAGTTGCAGCACCAGTTTTCGGGTGAGCAAAAACGCGCAGCACAACACCGGCAGGGAAATCAGCCCGAATTCGGGGCCGGCCTTGATCCAGAGAAGCACGCCGAGCCCCGCGATGAGCAGGGCGATCAGGTATGGAAACCAGGCGCGTCTGAAAGCCATAAGATTTTCAACGATCTTCATGATGGTCGTTCATTCTGCAATCCGTACCGGCATGAAAAACCACGTTCGAATCGGGACAGGGAGGACGGGGCCTTCGCCCGCGAGCGCTCCATTTGGCCTCTAGCTCCGCCGGAGCTTTTCCTCGTGGATCGATTTTCTCTCGCGTGCCTGTCGGATCTTCTCCATCAGTTCATCGAAATCCGCGGGCTTGATAACGTAGTCGAACGCACCCAGCTGCATTCCCTGCATGCCCGACTCGACCGAAGCATGCCCCGTGAGCATGATGACCTCCATCAGGGGTCTCTTTTTCTTCATCTCCTTGAGGGTTTCTATGCCGTCCAGTCCGGGCATTCTGACATCCAGGATCACCACGTCGAAATGCTCCGTTTCAAGATATTTCAATGCTTCCACGCCGCTGGTCAGGCCGACGGCGTCCACTTTGCGCTTTCTCAAGCGTTTCACGATGGTTTCGAGGAAATCGGTCTCATCATCGACAACCAGTACTCTGAAGCCTTCCATAAGCATGCCTTTCACAAGAAAGTCCCGATGACGCCGCACGCCTTGCGATCCGATCAGGGGGGCGTCTTCAACCGCAGGCCCCTCAGGCCGTCGCATGGTTGACGAGAGGTAGGTGAATGGAAAACGTGGTCCCCTTGCCGACCTGGCTTGCCACCTTGATTGTGCCTCCCAGCTTTTCAATGATGGAATAACTGATGGAAAGCCCGAGTCCCGTCCCCTTGCCCACATCCTTGGTGGTGAAAAACGGATCGAAAACCTTGCCCAGCACTTCGCTCGGAATGCCCGGGCCGTCATCGGCGATGGAAACGCTCAACTCCCTGTTTCTGGCATCATACCCGGTCGACACGGTGATGACGCCGTTTTTCCCGATCGCGTCGATAGCGTTGTTGAGGATGTTGAGGAAAACCTGCTGGAGTTGAGATGAATCGCTCGTAGTCGTTGGCAGATCGGGGTCGAGCGCCGTGCGGATCTCGATGTTTCGATAGTGCGCCTCGTTTTTCAGAAAATCGACCGTCTCCTCGATCACCCGGTTCATGGTCACCTGCTCCTGGAAGGGTTCCATGCGCCTGGCAAACCCGAGCAGGCGATGCGTCACTTTTCTGGCCCGTTCCACATGATAATCGATCTTTTTCACCGCATCGTCAAATTCCTTGAAGTTCTCACTTGCCTCGACATCTTCTTCGCTCAAAAGGTCCTTCATCCATCCGACCTTTTCCTTGATCACGGCAAGCGGGTTGTTCACCTCGTGGGCAATCCCGGCAGCGAGCTTTCCCAGCGCGGCCATCTTGCTCGACTGCACGAGCCCCGCATCCAGCGCCGCTTTTTCACGGTCCGTCTTGACCAGTTGCCGCACCACTGCGTTGCTGACCAGGAGCGTCCCCATGACGATCACCAGCACCCCACCCAGCACCAGGGCGATCACCAGCACCCGGGTCCTCAGGATCGGCGTCAGATTCTCCAGGGGATCCTCCTTGATGACAAGAAGCCACTGTTTGTCCTTGAGCCACACGATCCCATACAGGGCTTCCTCGCCGCCTAGCTCCGTTTCTTCCACGCGCGCTCCCTGAAATTTCGGGAAAATCGGGTACCCGACCTTGCCAAGAAGCTCCCCGCCGAAACGCGGTGAAGTCTGCAGGATGTTGTCCTTGTTCATCAGGAAGGCATCGCCTTTCATCCCGATCTGCGCCGCCTTCACCATGGCTTCGAAGATGTCCGTGTTGATGGTCGCCCGCAGAATCCAGGTCTTCTCTCCCTCGCGACGCATGATCGCAATCACGAAATGCGGGAATTTGCGGAACCCGGTGAAGACGTCGCTGATGTAGATCCCCCGGAGCATCGTCTCTCCGAACCACTCTTCGTTCCTGTAGTTCAGACCTTTGAGCTGATACGGACCGACATAGGCCACGTGATTCCCCTCGGCGTCGATGATGCCCACGTCGACGAACGACTTCGATCGCATCTGCAGCAGCGTGAAGACTCTCGTCAGGTATCTCTCATCCCCCAGTTGATCGATGGAGTTGGTGTACACCAGAGTGTTCAGCTGCGACACGCGCTCGTCCAGAAAGAGATCGACGGCGTTGGCTCTGTTCTCCGTCAGCGTTCTGAGACTCTCCATGACCTTGGCCTTGTAAGAAACGCTGAACTGGTAGTAGATGCTGAATCCGACCACGAAAAGGGGCACGAGCGAGAAACTCAACGTCGTCGCTACGATTTTCCAGTGCAGTTTTCGGTAGCTTCTGTCTTCCATCGTCATCATCCTGAACCCCCGGGGCACCGGGAGGGAAAGGAGCATCCGGATCGAATCCGAATCAGCGTGAATACACATCGGTCGCAGACCGCTTTGTCCCCGCACGCGATGATCGTGTTGCCGGGAACTGCGGGTCGGAGCACGAGAACGACCCCGATCGGTTTGGCACAATCATTGACATTCAGCAGAAACGCCGCCGCGTCGGATCAGGTCTCCGGGGACACGCCCCATCCGTCGACGGCAATAAACCGAGGGCCGGGGTCACTGCATCTTCGGCAAACAGTCGACCTCGTCCTCCGTTGAACACGTCTGGGTAAAACCGTTGTCGAATTCGAGCTCCGAAAGGACTCGAAAAGCATCTTCATATTCCTCGTTGGTGACTTTACGGTCAAGCGGAGGAAGGTTCAGTGCCTTGTGAGCGGGAAAGTACTGGTTCATGAGACTGACCCACAGCTCCGGCCCCACGTGCTCGGCAAGGAAGGCGAAACTGTCTCTCGTTCCCGCCGCGTCCGCCGGCAGCACCAGGTGGCGGACCATCATCCCCCTGCAGGCAACGCCGTCGCCGTCCGTCCGGAGCGGCCCCACCTGCCGCCACATTTCCAGCAGCGCCCGTCGGTTGAACGCGACGTAGTCGGCACAGTCGGAATAGCGCAAGGCCGTCCGCGGATCGGAATACTTGATGTCCGGAAGGTAGATGTCGACGATCCCGTTCAGAAGGCGCAGGGTCTCCTCCGTCTCATAACCGCTGGTGTTGTAGACGATGGGAACGCGCAGCCCCAGCGGCACGGCAAGCACCAGGGCCTCCAGGAAGCCCGCCATCTGGTGGGTGGAGGTGACGAGATTGATGTTGTGCGCGCCCCCGGCCTGAAGCTCCAGCATCGCCTCCGCAAGCTCACGCGCGGAAAAGCCGCGGCCGACCCCCATCTGGCTGATGGGATAGTTCTGACAGAATACGCACCTCAGAGTGCATCCGGAAAAGAATACGGTTCCCGAACCGCGCGTCCCGGATATCGGCGGTTCCTCCCACGGATGGATGCCGACGGCCGCAATCTTGATCCCGCTTCCGGTGCCGCACGCCCCCAGTTCTCCCCGGCTGCGATCGACCCTGCAGCGCCGCGGACACATCACGCACCGGGAGAGGATCCGGCGCATCGCCGCGGCCCTTCCGCTCAGCCTTCCCTCCCGGTGCAATCGCATGTAGCCGGGCTCGAGCGCGGAGGCAGGCTTCCCACTCCCGTTCGTACCGATTCCGCCCGCCCCACCGTGGCGGACCTGCCCGCCCATCTCGTCCATCATTTCCCGGAGAGCCACTTCTTCCCGTCCCACTGTCCCGCAAGGGTTCCCGACATGGACACATCGTAGCCGCCGAGCTCGGAAACCATCTTTCGAAACCTGCCGGACGTGATGATCTCCATGAGAAGCTCCATCTTCGGATCTTCCCAGAACGATTCGGGGATCACCAGGTCGTAGCGCTCCTCGGCGACCGGGATAAAATCGAGACCGAGCGCCCGCGCCGCGGCGAAAATGGCCATGCCCGCGTCTGCCCGCCCGGAAAGGACCGTGACCGCAACCGCCATGTGGGTGAACTCTTCCTGGTCATACCCGCGGATTTCCTCCGGAGCGAGTTCTTCCTTGCGCAGGCAGTAGTCGAAGAGGATCCGGGTACCGGAACCCGCCTGTCGATTGATGAAGGCCACGTCCGGCCGCGCCAAATCCCGCACTCCACGGACCCCGGCGGGATTTCCCTCGCGAACGAGCAGTCCCTGTTGACGCACGGCCAGGGTCACCAGCCGGATCGGAACACCCTGGAGGTAACGTTCCACGTAAGAATGGTTGTAGCCGCCCGTGGCGGGGTCCAGCAGGTGGGAGCCCGCCAGGTGCGTCTGCGCACGCCTCACCGCCATCAGTCCTCCGAGGCTTCCGACATTGCCCGACGACAGCTGCATGCGGCCGTCTCGGCGTTTGATCTCGTTGGCGAGCACATCGATGGTGTTGTCGTGGCTTCCGATCATGATCATCGTGTGGTCGAGCTGCTCTTTGGGTCTGAGCAGTCTCACGCGGACGATTTCGCCCTGGTCGAGCCCTTCGAGCTCCTGGGGAACCCTGAGAATGCCGTCCGCCCTGGTAAGCGACGTGATCACGCCGGCGCCCCGCTGCAGGGGCATGGCGATGAGTTTGCCCTGGACCCGTCCCAGGATGACGCGCACGAATTCTTCCAATCCGAGCTTCGACGGCGTCTTCCGAGCGATCTCGGCGTCCACTTCATCGTAGGAAGGACAGGGCAATCCCTGGAGCCGGTACAGCAGAGGCCGCACGAACTGCTCGAAGGCCAGAATCGCAGAAACCGGGAATCCGGGAACCCCCACCACGGGCTTACCGCGGACGATCCCGAGAATGGTCGGCTTGCCGGGCATCATCGTGACCCCGTGCACGAGCACTTCCCCCAGTTCGGCAACGACCGCCGCCGTGAAATCCTCGGAACCGGCGGAAGAACCGGCGTTGATGAGGACCAGGTCCGCCTCCGAATCCACGGCCCTCGCCAGTCCTTCCCGGATGCCGGCATAGTCGTCGGCAATGATTTCCCGCAGCTCGGCAACCCCCCCGCATTCCTCGACCATGCCGCTCAACACCGTGCCGTTGAATTCGACGATCTCCCCGGGTGCCGCCTCCCCGGCACGGCTCGCCGGAATGAGTTCCGTTCCGGTCGGCTGAATCCACACCTTCGGACGGGCATAACAGCTGACGCTCAGCACCCCGGCCGCGAGCAACGCCCCCACGTCGGGCGGCCGAATCCGGTGGTGCTCAGGCAGCAGCAGCTCTCCCGCGACGATGTCCTCGCCCACCTTGCGCACGTGCTGCCAGGGAAATGCCGCCGCACGTACCTCCATCGTCGATTCGTCCAACTGGTCGACATGCTCGATCATGACCACGGCGTCCGTATCGGGCGGCAGCGGGTCGCCGGTGTCCACCGGGAATGCGGAATTCCCCACCTGCAGCCGGATGGGAGTGGTGTCCCCGGCCCCGAACGTGTCCCGGGCCCTGACCGCAATGCCGTCCATGGCGGACCCGTGATAGTGGGGAACGGAACGACCGGCGATCACCGGACCGGCGGTCGTCCTGTGCAGCGCATGCGTCGTGGGAACGGTTTCCACCGCGCACCTCCGCTCCGGGTCCGCACCCATCCAGAGCGCGGCGGCCTCCTCGAGCGTTTTCATTTTCAGATAAACGTTTCTGCTTGGCTTTTTCATGAGTCTTTGGTCTCTTCGTCGCGCTCACCCCAACACCACGCCGATCACTCCGCCCGCAAACCGCCGGCCAAGCCGGCCGGTCCGGAATCGAGGCAATGATGTCTCCAACACGCGTCACACCGGGCGCTGAAAGCCGAACCGATCGAAGAATTCCTTCCTGAACTTGTTGCCGCTGCCGAGGTTGACTTCCCCCACGTAGACCTGCTCGAGCTGGTCGAGCTCGATCTGCACCCAGGGGTCGAGGGAATCCAGTCCTTTCACCCATCGCCTGAAATCATCCTTGTCCAACATCCTCGGGGGACCGATGACGAAACTTCCCCCGCCGTGGTGATGCACCCTGCGGCCGTTCAACAACGCGTTGTAGTCCGCCGTATTCACCCCCACCACCGGTACGAAGTTGTCGAAGGCGCGAACCATCGCCCCCGTCTTCCAGTGCCCTCGCAGAACCGGGAACACGCTCATGTTGAAGACGATCTCCACCCCCTGGTCCACCAGTTGCCGACCCGCTTCGGGCTGCCCCCAGAAATCGATGCACACGGGAAGACCGATTTTCCCGAAGTCCGTCACGAAGGCACGGAACAAGCCGTCCCCGGGCGATATTCCCAGCTCGTTTCGCTCCAGGCTGCCGACATTGCGCTTGCGCTGCCGCCCCAGGATCTGGCCCGACCGGTTGAAAATCGTTGCGGTGTTGTAGAGCTTGTCTCCATCGCTTTCAACGATTCCCGCCACGATATAGGCCTTCAACTGCCGAGCCGCCGCTCCCAGTTCCTTCTCCCCCTGAAACGGGAAGTATTCCGGGAAGCAGATGATATCGAGCTTCTCGGTCCGGCACTTTTCCAAGAGTTGCAGGGCATGCCCGAGGTTTCTCGGATCGTCGAACAATGGGTATGGTTTCGGCTGGATAATGGCGATTCTCACGTGGTCCTTCATTTCGACTCCATGCCGCGGGGGCAGGCCTTAGAGTGACCCGGCACCCGCTCAAGCCCATTTCACGTCGGCGAAACAGGGAAAATGGTCGGATGGGTAACGCCCGCTTTCCTGGTCGCGGACCACAACCTGGTCCAGGACCCGCATGTCCCGGCTCGCCAGGATCCAGTCCATGCGCGCGATCTGGGGAATCCCGGTGAACTTGTGATAGGTCATGCCGCTCTCGTCCTCTCTCCTTCCCAGGGCCTCCCAGCAATCCTGGAGAACATCGGTCAGCAGCCGGTGGGCAGGCGAACCGGGAATATCGTTGAAATCTCCCATCAGGATACAGCTCCCGTCGCGTTCACAGGCCCATTCGGCAACGCGCTCGGCCTGAGCGGCCCGCGCCGCATCCCCGATATGATCCAGGTGCGTTACGCCCACCCACACCGCGCGTCCATCCTCCAGACTTTCGAAGCGCCCGAAGCTGATCATCCTCGGGAATGCGCTGTCCCACGACTTGCTGCGATGCACCCGGGGCGTCAGGGACAGCCAGAGCTCGTCCCCCTCCATGGGACGCATGACGTCGCGCCGGTAAAAGAGCGTCGGATACTGGCAGGACTCGTCCCAGAACCGTCCGGGAGCATACAGTTCGTAGCCCTGGAGATGCTCCTCGAGAAAGCGGAGCTGACTCACCATCCCCTCCTGGGTCCCGAGAACCCAAGGACCGTATCGAGCCACAACCCCGGCGACCATGTCCCGACGGCAGACCCACCGGTTTTCTCCGTCGGAATCATTCTCGAAACGCAGATTGAAGGTCATCACGCGCATCAGCCTCGCCCCCTCCATGCGCCGCCCTCCGGCCGATCCGCCATCCTTGCCGCGGATTGCGAATTCCCGGCGTCCAACTCGATTCGGTTTTTATGAATAGCACAAAACGAACGCATACAGCACTCCGGAATGAGCCTTCGTTTTTATTTTACCCGCACGGGGATGCACCGGTCCACCCCGAAAACCCGCCCGAAGCCGCCGCCGAAACGTTGCAATCCGCCGCGACCGCAGGTGGGGAACCGGCCAACCCGCTCCTGCGATACGACCGCACTCCGAATGTCCGCGCCCACCCGCCGGCGACAACGCCCCTGTTTGCTCAAGGATGCACAATCCTTTTTTGGCCAAAACCGGCACCACACCACCCGGTTGGTTCGAGGGGCAAAACCCTTGTTTGGCCGTTCATTCCGGAAAATTCTCACAATAGGGGCGTGTTGTGCAATGCTTCACCCCATAATGCACAGCCATGTGCATTCATAGAAGAATAGACGCAAAATCGGCATCTTGCTTTTTTTCTTGACAACCGAAACGAGAAGCGATTAAGTAGTCCGAACCTTGTGAAAAATAATTTTTGAAGTGGCGCCAGGTCTTGTTTTATGGGTCTCGGCGGCATCTTTTCGGTTTGGTTTCGGGTGTCTTGTTTTTTTGGTTCTTTTTGGATCGCACAATACATGTAAATCGGAACAATCGAGGCTGTCCTATGAAAGAAGAGAACAAGAGCGCTTCCGGTAAGGTGGTGGGGGGAGTCGTCTTTGCTGTGGGGTTCATCGGCGCGTTGGTATTCGGCTGGGTGATCGGCCCCGACCTCCTGTACTCCCAGAAGGCCCAGCCCATCAATTTCAGTCATGTGGCACACCAGGACACCACCTGCGAAGACTGTCATGCTTTCCGCCCGGACGGCACCTATGTCGGTATTCCCAAGATCGACAAGTGCAAAGAATGCCACGAGAGCCAGATGGGGCAGGAGAAATCGGAGCAGATCCTGGTGGACGAATACATCCAGAAGGATCGCGAAGTTCCCTGGCTGGTGTATGCCTGGCAGCCGGACAACGTCTTCTTTTCTCATGCTCCTCACCAGGCCAAGGGCGTCAAGTGCGAGAGCTGTCACCGGCCGGTGAAGGAGGAGAAGGTCGTTCCCTATTTTTACGAGAATCGCCTCACCGGGTACAGCAAGTCGACCATGAAGATGGTCGACTGCGAGAAGTGCCACGCCGAGCAGAACGGCAGCAACAATTGTGAAATCTGCCATAAGTAGTACGGTTGCAGGTCATCCTTTAGGGGTTACGGATATATTTTCGATAAAATACATACGCCGTTCATGAGAGGGTTGATCGAATGAAGGTTGGGAGGAGAGCTGTATTACAGTTTATGGCTGGAGCGGTGGGCGGCACCCTGCTCTCACCACTGCCGTGGAAGCTGACGGATGACGCCGCGATCTGGACACAGAACTGGTTCTGGCGCCCATCCCCGGCACGGGGTGAGATAACCCGCAAACCGACCGTTTGTGCTCTCTGCGAAGGAGGCTGCGGCGTCCAGGCCAGGCTGGTCGACGGCAAGCGCGCCATCCTGCTGGAGGGGAATCCGAATCACCCCGTCAACCAGGGCGGCATATGCGCGCTGGGTGCCGCGGGTCTTCAGTTCCTGTACGCTCCGTACAGGATTGCGCAGCCGCTCAAACAGACCAAGAGGCGGGGAGATCCGACGGGGTTCCAACCCATCGCGTGGAACGAAGCCGTCGGTGAACTGGCCAAGAAGCTCGGTCAAATGCGCACCGACGGCAAGCCCAACGGCCTGGCCGGCATCACCAGGCGTCGGCGCAGCAGCATGGATGCCTTGCTGAACCAGTTCTTTGCCGCCTACGGTTCTCCGAACCTGTTCAAGATGCCGGCGCACGCGGACAGCCTCAAAATCGCGGGTGCCGTCACCACGGGCCGTGAAGCGCCGTTCGGCTGCAATATCGAGGACGCTCCGTACATCCTGAGTTTCGGGGCCGGCCTGGTTGAGGGCTGGGGTTCTCCGGGCCGCATGCAGGCAGCGTTCCGGCGTTGGCGCCAGGGCGGCAAGAGTGCCGCGAAGATTGTCCAGGTGGATTCCCGCTGTTCGACAACGGCCGCCATGGCGGACCGGTGGATTGCGGTGCCCCCGGGCACCGAGGCGGCGCTTGCGCTCGGCATCGCGCACCTGATGGTCAAGGACAAGCTCTACGACGCCGAATTCATGGCTGACCGGGTCTTCGGCTTCGAGGACTGGACGGACAGCCAGGGCAAGAACCACAAGGGTTTCAAGTTCCTGGTGCAGACCGATGCCTACACGCCGGAGGCGATTTCGAAGGTCACCGGCGTCGAACCCGCGAAGATTCGTGAGCTGGCCAAGGAATTCGGGACTCAGAAGGGTGCCGTGGCCGTTTGGGGCCAGCCCCAGGGAAGCGTCCCCAAGGACATGTACAACGAGCTCAGCTTTCTGGCTCTGAACGCGCTCAAGGGCAACATCAAGGCGGGAGGTGCGATCGGCCTCGCCCCCGAGGTGCCGCTCGGCGCCCTTCCCGAACTGCCGGGCGATCCTTCGGCTTTGAAGGGGCTCAAGCAACTGCGCCTGGACCTTGCCTCCTCGCAAAAGGGGCCTCCGCCCGTTCTGCCCGGCAATAACCTGCATGCGTTCCTCGACGCGGTTTCCAACGGGGGCAAGTACCCCATCGAAGTCATGTTGGTTCACGAGGCCAATCCCGCGTACGGGCTTTTCGAAAACAAGCTCTTCCAGCAGGCTCTGACCAAGATCGGGACCCTCGTTTCGCTTTCGTCATATATGGATGAAACGGCGCAACAGGCGGATCTGATCCTGCCCATTCACACCGCTTTCGAGGGATTCGACGATGTCATCGGCATTCCCGGCGCGCCGTATGCCTACTACGGCGTATGCGCTCCGGTCCTCAAGCCGCATCTGAACACCAAGGCGGCCGGGGACATTGTCATGTCGGTCGCCAAGCAGTTGGGAGGCTCCATTGCGGCGGCCCTCCCCTGGGCTTCCCATGAGGAGTATCTGAAAAAGCGCGCCGAGGGGTTGGCAGCATCCGCTAGGGGTGCCCTCGCCGACAAGAAAGGGGTTGAGCTGTGGAAGCTTCAGCCCGAGGAGGCGGTCAAGCCCAACTACAAGGATGGGGCCGATCTCTGGAAGAAGCTGGCCGGCGGGGCCTGCTGGTATGACGCGCCCGTCGATCCGCTCAAGGATCTCAAGACGGAGTCCGGGAAGTTCGAGCTTGCGGCACAGCTTCTCCTGGCCAAGGGACAGACCGGAGACGACGACCAGGTCTACCTGCCGCACTTTTCCCAGGTGCCGCCTCGCGGCAGTGACAAGGATTATCCGCTCCTGCTGGTGACGTACCAGATGTCCGCTCTGGCCGACCGGGATCTCGCCAATCCGCCGTTCATGACCAAGACGGTGTTCGATTTCATTCTCAGGCAGAACGATCAGTTCGTGGAGATCAATCCCGCCACGGCATCGGAGCTCGGAATGGCCGAGGGCGATTCCGCGGTCCTGAAGACGCCGCAGGGCGAGGTCCCGGTGCGGGTGCACCTCTACGCCGGGGCGCGGCCCAAGGTGGTCTATCTTGCTCAGGGTTTGGGCCACAAGGCCTATGACGAATACATCAAGGACAAGGGTGTCAATGCGAACGGTGTGGTCGAAGTCCAACTGGACCGGGTCACCGGCCTCGGGACCGTTTGGGCTGCTCGTGCTCATTTGCGTCGCGCCTAGGGGGGTATAATCCGTGAGCGATACAGGACATTCGGAAGGCAAGCTTCGTTACGGCATGGTGATCGACCTCGACAAGTGCACCGGCTGCATGGCATGCAGCGTGGCCTGTCAGGCGGAAAACAATATCTCGTTTCGCGCCGACGAATCGAATAAGCTCCGTTCGATCACATGGATGGAGATTTACCATCTGAACAACGGCAAGGGGTATCCCGACTATCAGTTCGCTTACCTGCCCAGGCCCTGCATGCACTGTGATGCGCCGCATCATTCCCCGTGCACCTTCGTGTGCCCGGTGAATGCCACCACGCGGGATGAGCGCAACGGCCTCGTGACGCACATCTATCCGCGCTGCATCGGCTGCCGGTACTGCATGGTGGCGTGCCCCTACCATGCCCGCGACTTCAACTGGTGGGATCCGGCATGGCCCAAACCCATGGAATCGATGCTCAGCCCGGAGGTCAGCCCCCGGATGCGCGGCGTGGTCGAGAAGTGTACCTTCTGCAGCCACCGCATGATGAAGGCAAGGTCCAAGGCATACCTCGACAAGGCGGACCTCGAAGCCGTCGAATATACGCCGGCGTGCGCCGAAGCCTGCCCGACGAAGGCCATCACCTTCGGAAACATCAGGGATGCCAACAGCGAAGTGGGAAAGCTCATCAAAGATCCCAGGGCTTTCAGGATTCTGGCCAAGCTGCACACCGAACCCAAGGTCTACTATCTGAGCAGGCACGAATGGGTTCGCAAACAAGCGGACAATGTGGTGAAGGGTTGAGGCGGGTCGGTATTGCCGCCGTCAGGGTTTCTGCTCATCGGTTAGGCTGTTTTAGCATTACTCACTGTCAATGCACCAGAATGAGGGGTCGAGAATGGATAAGGCATTGATTCCCGAAGGATTGAAGCGCTGTCCGCTTCCCGTGTTTGGGATCTGGGTGCTGATTCTCCTCGCTATCATAGGATGGGGAGTGGGTGCCGGGGCCCTGGTCTTGCTGAAAGCGCTGAATGTCACCGGGTTGAACGACTACTTCGGCTTCGGGGCATACATTACGGTTGACCTCGCGATCATTGCGCTTGGAGCCGGAGCGTTTTTCTCGGGCTTTTTATATTATGGTTTGTCCCGTTTCTTCCCGGCGCTCAAGGAACTCTACAAGATCATCAATCTCGCGGTCATCATCGGGTTCGTCTGTTACACGGGCGCCATCGTCATTTTGCTCCTCGAAATCGGGCAACCCGTTCGGGGCTGGTTTCCGTACTGGCACGCCAACGTGCACTCGATGCTTACCGAAGTGATCTTCTGCATCACCTGTTACGCCATCGTGCTGCTCATCGAATACGTGCCGATCATTCTGGAAAACCGTAAGCTGCAGGAGCACAAGGCGGTGAGAGTATTCGGCCACAGCCTGCACGACTGCATGGCGATCTTCGCCCTCACCGGCACGTTTCTCAGCTTCTTCCACCAAGGCTCGCTGGGCGGCGTGGCCGGCGTCCTCTTCGCCCGCCCCTTCGCCTTTCGTGGCGGCTTCTTCATCTGGCCGTGGACGTTCTTCCTCTTCATCCTGTCCGCCATCGCTTCCGGACCCGCGTTCACGGCGCTCGTCTGCCGGGCGATCGAGAAGGTGAGCCGCAAGAAGCTCGTCGATTACAGCGTTTATGAGCTCATCGGCAAGATCGTCGCCGGACTGCTGAGCTTTTACATCGTGTTGAAAATCATCGACACGCTTTACTGGGCATTCGTTCAATCCCCGGAATTCGGATTCACCCTGGGCGACTTCTATCATGGCAACGCCTACGGCATATGGCTCCTCATCACCGAGGTCATCATCTGCGGCGTGATCCCGGCGGCGGTCCTGCTCACGCCCAAAGGCAGGAAGAACAGCTTCCTCCTCTTTCTCATGTTCTTCCTCGATATCGTGGGGGTGTCGCTCAACCGCTACGTCATGACCGTGCAGGCCATTGCCGCCCCGGTGATGCCCTTCGACAAGTGGGAAGTCTATATGCCCACTGTTTACGAGGTGGCTCCCTCGCTGGCCATGCTGGCTTACTGCGTGTTGATCATTTCCTTGTCGTACCGGTACCTGCCCCTCTTTCCGAGGGAAAAGGAGCTGAACGCGGCATACAAGTAAGCTGCCTCGATTCCTGGTTTGAGTATTCACACGGATACCCGGACCGGTTTGCACGCCTTCCGGAGGGCCGCTCAGGCCCCGGAAGGCGTTTTTCTTTGTCTCCTTTGCGACACTCCAGGGCACCGACCCCTCTCGATGTCGCGTCACGGCTTTTTGTTTGACTCTCCGGGTACCGAATGTTAGCTTTTGAAACAAACCGCTTAGGATTTATGGGCATAACGCTTCGAGACGACAACGATTCGGAAGGCGCATGAATTCCTTTTCCGCGGCGATGCCGGGGGGACGGGCGGTGGACTGCGTCGCCCCCGGTGCAGTGCATTCCGGGCGCAGGCGGATTCGTCCCGGTTTGAGCAGTCCCGGGGCGCGGGGCGCCGGTCCGGAAGGGCTCAAGGCCCGCCCCATCCACGTGACGGCCCGACCAACCCTTTGGAGAGGGTCGGGGCTAATTCCCGCCCACAGGGGATCGTGGCACGATGTTGCCAGGAACGGCGGGCTTTGCACGGCTTATCCCTGCCCGCAGGGAATCGGGTTTCCCCTCCCTGTGAGCGGAAGGGCTCGATTTGGATTTGCGTCTCCCGGATGGACGCTTGATCGGGAGCGGGAATGGGAGCTTTCGGCCCCGGACGGTTAAGCTCCCGGCACCATAACGAATTGAAACCATGTCTGACAAATTGAGACTATTGGACCTTTTCGAAGGGAAACGTCATCAACTGACGATCCTGACTGTAAGCGTCCTCGCTTTTCTCGTGCTTGAGCTTTTGATATACATGGCGGCGGCCGGACAGGCCGGACAGAAATCACGCGTCATCGTCACCGACCCGAAGACCGGGGGCAGCGTTTACGAAGCAAACGGCGCGGCGCTCACCAGTTACGAGAGGATGGTGTTCGAGAACAATCACGGTCCTCTCCAGAACTACAGCGTGCGCATCGACACCCGTGAGGTGCCCTTTCCTTTCCGGGCATGGATTTCGGCCGCGGTGGGAGTGCCGGTCGGCCTGGCGCTGCTTGTGTCATTCCTGGTCAAGGTTTACCTGTTGCTGCTATACGGCGATGACAGGCGCGCGGCAGAAGGCGAACCGGGAGCCCCGCTCGAGACGGCGGGACGGTTCGGGTCGCTGTTTCGCCGGCTCCACCAGGTTTCCGTCTTTCATATCGGTTTTGCGGTCCTTTTATGCGTGCTGCTGCTGTGGATGATCCCCAACGCGGTGGAGGATTTCGCCAAGGCCGGCATGACCGCGGTCCGCGAATACCAGTGGTTCTTCCTTGGAGCATCGGTTTTCGTGGGAGGTCTCATCGTCTGGGTGATCTACCTGCGTTACCGCCTGTCGAAGCAAATGTTGGAGAATCAACTGGATCTTGAAAAATTCCGAGTGGAAAAACAGTACCTTTTACAGTGCGAACAGGCTCGATTGCTCCCGGAAGCTGCAAGTGAAACGCAAGAAGGGTGAACCTGGAGTTCACGTCGCGAAGGATATGTAAATGTGGTTCAGGAACCCGTTCAAGAAGAGGCCACCCATACCCAAGGTTGAAGAGGAAGCTCGGAAGGACCCTACAAGCATCAATGAGGGAATATACTATCTGTACCTCATCATCGGGCTGCAGGTGCTCTTCGTGCTTGTCCTGGCGTCCATCATCATGGTGGTGGGCAAAGTCATGGCCACTCCCGTGTGGGTGTTTTTGTTCGCATTCGCCATGTGCGTCGGCGGCGTTTACACCATTTACCGGAAAGCCAAGAGGCAATTTCAAAAGTTCCGTGACACCATCAGCCGCACGGACCTGTCCAACCGCAATTACGAAATCAGCTTCATGGGAGGGATGCTCACGATGAGGGTGGAACAGGCGCCCCCTCGGCCTCTCCTGGAAGCCCCGCAACCCAATGTTGTGGAAAGCAAGACCATCGAAGGGGAGACGATCCGGTAAGCGGACGTCCCTCCGCCGCGGAAAACGGTGTTGCGTCCGGACCACTGCATGATGCGTGTCTGCGCTGAGCGCCGGCAGGCCAGCCGCTCCTGCGAACCGCCACGATCCCGCAAATCACGACAAGGCACCCGAGGCCCGCATCGTCTTTCCCGCGCCGGCGGAAATCCAGGCCGGCATCTCCACCACCCCCGGCGCGTTCACCTGGACGGCGGTCGCAGGGTCCTTTCCCATTCCCGGAGACAGGGACCGGCGCGCTATCCGAAAACCGTGCTGACGAATTCTTCCGCGGGGGGCCTGATGAGGATGGTATCCTTGAGCCACCTGGCATCATCCTTCTGTGGATGGTCGAGGTTGTAGTGCAGGCCGCGACTCTCCTTGCGCAGGATGGCGCTGCGAATGATGAGCTCGGCCACCAGCGCCAGGTTCTGCAGCTCCAGCAGATCGCTGTGAATGGGAATGTTGGGCATGTGTTCCCGGATCTCCATTCGAATGTGCGCAATGTGATTCTGAGCGAGCGCCAGCCGTTTGTCCGTCCGGACGATACCGACGTAATTCCACATCAGCCTGCGGATAATGTCCCAGTTGTGAGCGATGAGCACCATTTCACTGTTGAGCGGGTCGCTCTGCGCGCGCCGCGGCACAGGCCAGACCGCAATTTCGGGCAATCCTTCCTTGTGCCACCCTTGCATGCGCCGCTCACAGTCCATGGCCGCCTGGTGGGCCATCACCATCGCTTCGAGCAGCGAGTTGCTCGCCAGCCGGTTTGCACCGTGCAGACCGGTGCACGCGCATTCCCCGATGGCGTAGAGGCGGTCGAGCGTGCTCAGGCCGTTGAGGTCGGTCAAAATGCCGCCGCACATGTAGTGAGCGGCCGGCACTACCGGCATCGGATCCCGCGTGATGTCGATGCCCAGCGACAGGCACTTCTCGTAGATTCCCGGAAACCGCTTTTTCAGAACTTCGGGATCCTTGTGACTGATATCCAGAAACACGCAATCATCGCCGGTTTTCTTCATTTCGCTGTCGATGGCCCGCGCCACGACGTCTCTAAAAGCGAGGTCCTTGAGGGGATGGTAGTGTTCCATGAAGGCCCTGCCCCGTCGGTCGATCAGGCGGCCCCCTTCGCCGCGCACCGCTTCCGAGATGAGGAAGTTCTTGGCCTGGGGATGATAGAGGCAGGTCGGGTGGAACTGGACGAATTCCAGGTTGGCGAGGGTCGCGCCGGCCCGGTAGGCGATGGCGAGTCCGTCCCCGGTCGCCACGTCCGGGTTGGACGTGTAGAGATAAACTTTTCCCGCCCCGCCGGTACAAAGAAGGATGGCATGGGCCCGGAAGACGTGTATCTCCTGCGCGGATGTGTCCAGGACATAAGCGCCGCGGCAGATATCCTGCTGCTGCAGGCTGACGGAGCCCGCCTTGATCGACTGGTGCTGCACCAGGAGGTCCAGCACCAGGTGATTTTCGAAAATGGAGATGTTCGGATTGGCCTCTGCCGCGGCGATGAGCACTTTCTCCACGGCCTGCCCGGTCATGTCGTGAGCGTGCAGGATGCGGTTCCGGCTGTGTCCTCCTTCTCGCCCGAGGTCGAACTGACCCGAGCTCGAGACGCTCGCATTGAAGGGCACGCCCAGCTCAACCAGTTCCCGGATGCGGTCCGGTCCCGTCCTGACGACCAGATCAACGGCGTCCTGGTGGCACAGACCGTCACCGGCATTCAGAGTATCCTGGATGTGCAGCTGGAAGGAATCGTCGGGCCCCACCACGGACGCGATGCCGCCCTGGGCGTAGTTCGTGCTCGTCTCCAGCTTGTCCTTTTTCGTTACGATCGCCACACTGCCGTTCCTGGACGCCTTGAGCGCAAAAGTCAGCCCGGCGATGCCGCTGCCGATTACAAGGTAGTCGAATTGAAAATCCATGGCTTGTTTCCACTCTCAGGGAAAAACGGTCCGCGCCCGAGCGGGACTGGGGCCGAGCTGCGAACAACCGGTTGTCATTGCGAGCGACGGCGAGGACTGCCGCTTCTCCCGAGGTCCGGCGGACCCGCTTCGCTCGACGTGCAGTGTCACTGAAGACGTGAGGCGATCCGGCGTGAGGCCGTCCCCAGGGGCGCCCCACGGGGAAAAACTCCATAGGTCATTGACAGTCGCTACTCTATTCTATAAGTAAGACCATGTAAAGGCTTCTGCTCTCGACGACGCGGCGAACCTCCCCATGAATTCGCGCATTGCGCAACGGACCGGCAAGATGGAAATGGTGAAACGACAGCGGACGGATGTACTTTTCCCGGCTCCACCAAAGGTGGTCGCCTTCGATTGCGACGGAGTGCTCTTCGATTCCAGGGAAGCGAATATTCACTTCTACAGCCACATCCTGGAACAGGTGGGGCGGCCCCCGGTGCGTCCCGATCAGGTCGAATTCATCCACATGCACCCGGTTCGCGAATCGCTGATTTACCTTCTCGAGGACGGGCCGTTGTTCGACGAGGCCTTCCGGTACTTCAAAAAGATCGATTTCACTCCGTTCGACACCTATCTGCGCATGGAGCCCGGCATCGAGAACGCGCTCCGGTTCGCCAAGTCGCATTTTCTAACGGCCCTGGCCACGAACCGCACGGTTTCCACCCTCGAGCTTCTGGCCCGCTACGGACTGCGCAAGTACTTCGATCTCGTCGTCTCCGCATCCGACGTCGAACACCCGAAACCCCACCCCGGGGAGATGGACCGAATTCGTGCATTCTTCAGTGTCGGTGCCGAAGAAATTGTGTACGTCGGGGATTCGACGGTCGACGAAGAGTTCGCCGCCAACACCGGAGTTTTCTTCGTCGCCTACAAGAACCGTCACTTGAGGGCCCATTACTATATCGATCACCTGAAAGACCTCACGGTTCTGCTGGAATCCTGCCGAAGCGAATCCGCCAACGGAACGTAACCTGAACTCCGGGGAGCGTCCGAACGTGAATTCCCCACTTTCGACATCACCCGTTCTATCGAGACTCCGCCTCATGGGCACAGTACACCATGACGCGAAGGGATACGCCCGGCTCAGGGCTTTCCTCGGCACCTTCCGGCCCGACCTCATTCTCCTGGAGCTGAGTCCCTACGCCTGGATGTTTCGCAAACGTTTCCAGGTGTCCTTCCAGCGCAGGCTCGAGACAAACCTGGCCCGTGCCGTCGCGGTCAGCGGCATGGACCCCCGCCAGGCCCGAAAGCACAGCATGGTCACCGCCATCCGCCGCCAGATCGCTCTTCCCTTTGAATACCGCGCGGCTTCGGCTCACGCCGTCGGGACCGGCGCGAGCCTCATCCTGGTGGACTATTCGGGCTTCAGCCGGAAATGGATCGAATCCTGGCCGGAAATGATTTCCGCCGAGAACCTCCGGGGGCTGCTCTGCCTGCCTTCCACGCTCGATTCCATCGACCGGGTGTATCGAACGGCGGAGCGCTGCATCGCGACCAACCAGCCGCCGGTGCCGGGCATCACGGTCTGCGCCTCCGATGTCGACCTCTGGCAGGAAAGGGAATGCCGCATGGCCAGGAAGATCGTCGCCGCGCTTTACGCCCGCCGACCTGCAAGGCCCCTCTACCTCGGGGGCTGGTGGCACCTCACCAGGGACTCCCGCATCACGACCCTCCGGGAACTGCTCGGCGCCGAATCGTCCCGCTGCATGCTCCTCGATCGCGGTCCGCTCGGGAACTGACCCCGGTTCCGCGGCAGCCCGTTGCATTTTGGCGCGAATAGTGTTACAAGTCCCATGCGGTTCCAGATAGACCTCTTGGTCGTGCTAGACGGGGAGTTAGCGGTGCCCTGTGGCCCGAAATCCGCTCAGCGGGGTTGAATCCCCTTTGAAGGGCTCGTGCCTGGCCGGCTGTTATCATTTCTGGTGCCGATTGGACACCTCGCAACAGACGAATACGAACCCCGTCAGGTCCGGAAGGAAGCAGCGGTAAGTATCACCGGCTGTGTCGTGGTCTACTCTAATCAGGTCCCAGGAAGTCGGGCAGCCTGGTCACGCAGGTTCGACAAAGGGTGCACGGCCAAGTCTGTTTTTCCCGGGAGCCCGGATAGCTCGCGGCTCTCCGGAGGAGGCGGTTCGACTGGTATTTCGGGTGGGCGGGGTCATCCCCGCCCGTTTTTCGTTTCACGCCCGTCCCCGTTCGTAGCGGCAACCTTTTCCGGAGTGCGTGACAAAAAGGCCGCGCGCCTTCCTTCGGCTCCGGCGTTGCACACGCCCCTTCGGCCGTGCCAGGGCACAAAAACCGCCATCCGCCGGTTGCGGCGGTCGCGTGCGCACGCAGCCGACCGTGATTACAATGGAACCCGAAGAGGCGCCGGCTTTTCAGACCGGCACGGGCCATCAATCTCGTCCGAAGAGGATTCGACCATGCCAGTATTCGTCAGAATCGTTTTGCTCGGGTCGGCCGTTTTCCTTCTGGTTCTGACCGGCACTCAGCCCCGGACCGACGCGGCGTCCCCCGTTTACGCCGACGTGGCGAAGATTTTCGAAAAACACTGCACCAGTTGCCACATCGGCGCGAGAGCGCCTGACAAGTTTCGCATGGAGACTTACAAGGATGTGATGCAGGGCAGTAGAAACGGCGCGATGGTTCTGCCCGGCGATCCGGCCGGGAGCGAGATCATCAGGCGGGTGAAGGGCACGAGCACGCCCCGTATGCCCAAGAACGGCCCGCCATGGCTTTCCGCCGATGAAGTTCAAGTCCTGGAGAAATGGGTTGAGAATAAAGCCCCCGAGGCCTAGCCGCATCCCGAAGGTTTTGCGATGATCGATTGCGGCGGTCGACGCCGGGCAAACCCACTGCGCCGATGGACGGCGGGCGCGGTGCTGACTTTTGCCCTTTTTTTCCCGGGCCTCGGCAGGCATGTCTCCTTTTCCGGCATCGATGCACGGTTCGCGCAGGCCGGCGCGCCTCGGGAAAAGGACGGCTTCCACCCGGGGGGGCCGTCTGCGGAGGGCAGGAGCGAGGCAATCGTGTTGCACGGATTCTCGCACAACGATAATCCCCCGGGACTGCCGTCTCAGGGGAACGGGAAGAAAGCGGGCGGCTCAGGCGGCTCCGCGGGCGGTGACGAGCACCCGGCGCAGCCGCATCCATCCCGGGAGCCCTTGGCGTTTGGATCCCGTGCGATTCTCGATGCATGCTGGTCCCGAGAGGAGCTGGAAGCCGACGCACCGCGACTCGAGCGGCAAGATCCGACGGCAGTTCCGCAAAACCTTCTCACCGCGGTCGACTCCCGCATCGCGCGCCCTCCCCTGCCCCAATCGCTTCGCAACTCCATTCGCCGGGTCAGGCCCGTCGGAAACGGGAAACCCGTGGCGCTCACCTTCGATCTTTGCGAGACGGCCGGAGGAGTCAGCGGGCATGACGCCGGGATCGTCAACTACCTGCGAGCCAACGGGGTCAGGTCGACCTTTTTCGCCGGGGGGAAGTGGATGCAGACCCACCCCGAGCAGACCCTGCAACTGATGGCCGACCCGTTGTTTGAGATCGGCAACCACTCGTGGACACATCCCAACTTCCGGGAGCTCGGCCGAAGCCGAATGGAACAGCAGGTGCTGCGCACCCAGGATCAATACCGGCTGCTGCGCAGCCTTCTCGAATCGAGGGATTGCGCGCGGCGGGCGGGTGCCCGGGCAATGGACGATATTCCCCGGGAGCCGGTCCTCTTTCGCTTTCCCTACGGCACCTGCAATGCCGAGGCGCTCGGCTTCCTTGCGTCCAGCGGCCTGGCGGCGATTCAATGGGACGTGGTCACGGGGGATGCCTCCCCGAACCAGACGGCGGGCGGAATTGCACGAATCGTCCTTTCGCGCGTCAAGCCCGGTTCCATCATTGTCTGTCACGCCAACAGGCGTGGCCACGGCACGGCGGCGGCCCTTCCTTTGTTCGTTTCCAGGCTCCGGGAAATGGGGTACGATTTCGTCACCGTCAGCGAACTGCTGGCGAGCGGCACGGCGGAGACCTCGCCCGACTGCTATGAAGAGCGGCCGGGCGACAATCGAAAATACGACAGGATCTCGGGAGTCGGGAAGCATGCCGACCACTGAATCACCGTTTGCAGCGCGTTCGTTCGCCCTGGACACCTGCCTGCTCGAACGCCTGGAGGAGGCCGATGCGCGTCCGCTTGCCAAGATTCTCCTGAGCAACGAACCCTGGCTCACCTTTCATTCCACGCTGGACGGGATTCAGCGCTACTTTCTGCGGCGCGATCCCGGCCTGTGGCGGTTCACCGCGCGTTTCGACGGAGAGCCCGGCGGAGTGGTCTGCGTGCGCCATCCCTGGTTGTTCGGCCCGTACCTGGAGCTCATCGCCCTCGACCGGCCCTACCAGCGGCAAGGGGTCGGCCGCGACATCGTCCGCTGGATGGAACGGCAGGCAAAACCCGTGTCGGCCAACATCTGGACATTGGTGTCGGCCTTCAACGAGCATGCGCAACGTTTCTACGCAGGGCTGGGTTTCGAGGAGATCGTTCCCATTCGCGACCTGGTGATCGCCGGACACGTTGAAATCCTGATGCGCAAGACCCTCGAGAAATCCCGATGAAAGGCGTCCTTCAAAAATTACTTGGAACCTTTTCCTTTCCTCTCCGTATTAGAGAGAAAAAGAATCGGCGTTCCGAGGAGAGGGAATGGAAGAAGACCGCGCGGTCATAGCCAGGATAAAGAACGGGGATACCGGGGCGTTTGCCGTATTGGTGCAAAAGTACCAGGGAAGGCTTCTGACCTTTATCCACCGCATGGTCCGGGACGGAAAGATCGTGGAGGACATCGGCCAGGAAGTCTTTCTGGACATGTACAAATCCTTGAGGAACTTCGATGAAACCCGTGGAACCCCCTTTTCGGCCTGGCTTTTCATCGCGGCGCGCAACCGTTGCGTGAGCGAGTTGCGCAAGAGAACGGGGGAGCATTGCATTCATATCGACGCGGTGGATGCCGCCGATCTCGGAGTGGACCTGCGGACGGCGGAACACCTGCTTTTGGAGCATGAGAGGCGAAGCGCACTCCGGGATTCCCTGGCGAAAATCTCGGAACCGTTGCGCAAGCCGATTCTCATGTGGCTGAACGGCGGTTCCCTGGCGGAGATCGCCGAAGCGTGTGGGGTGTCGCCGGGAACGGTGAAGTCACGGCTCTTCAGAGCCAGGGAGAAGGTTAGGGTCTGCGTGCAGCACCAGGCGGGAGGCAGGAACCATGACGGAGTTTGAACCTTCGAACGAATTCGTGTCCAACGTGATGAAGCGCGTGTTCGCCTGCGAGGCGGCGCTCGCCGAATGCAGGCACCCGTTGCGGGAGCGGCTGTATGCGTCCAGGCCGTTCCGGTACCTGATGGTTCACTGTGGTGCCCTTTTCGGAGTTCTGTCCCTCCCCGCCACCTGCCTTTGAACCCTGGAACGCCTCGGCCCCGCGGCGCTCAAAGGCGTGACGGCGGCCCGCGGCCGTGCGATGCGCCGGATCGCACCGATAGTGGAAGAAGGACCACACCATGACGAAGACTCCCATTCCCACGGACCAGAAACCCCGCTCCAGGCAGGCGGTCATCTGGGAATATGCCCGTTCGATCCTCCTGGGCGTCGTTCTCGCCCTGCTGATCAGGACCTTCATCGTGCAGGCCTACGAGATACCCTCGGGGTCCATGGAAGACACCCTGGCCATAAACGACCACATCCTCGTCAACAAGTTCATCTACGGCACGAAAATCCCTTTCACCGACCTGCGCATCCTCGAATGGCGCGAACCGGCCCGCGGGGATGTCGTCGTTTTCGAGTACCCCCTGGACCCGAGCAAGGACTACATCAAGAGGATCATCGGGCTGCCGGGCGACCGGATCCGGATTGCCGACCGTCAGGTCTACATCAACGGCCAACTCTACGAGAATCCGCACGCGATCCACAAGGGACGCGAAATCGTACCGAAGCTCGCATCGCCCCGGGACAATACGGACCCCATCGTCGTTCCGCCGAACTCCTACTTCGTCCTGGGCGACAACAGGGACAATTCCTATGACAGCCGGTTCTGGGGGTTCGTGAAGAAGGACCGGATCAAGGGCCTGGCCTTCATCAAGTACTGGGCGTGGGATTCGGAGCGCCACAGCGTGCGCTGGCGAAGCATCGGGGACGTGATCGACTGAGGCGTCATGAGGGGACCGGTGACCATCGGAACAAGGCGAAAGGATCGGCAGCGGCCGGTATGAAGATTGCACCTCAGAAACCACTGTCGGGAACGGATGCCCCCGAACGATGAAGACAGGTTGTGCCGGGGAACGCCGTCGTGTGGAACGAGAATCCAGCCGACCCGTCGGCCCGGGCCGGAGGACGACGTGCGGCATACCCGTGCGGAGGCGACGCCGGCAGGCCTGACCCGGCGGACCGCAGGCACATCATGAGCGCATCCCGGCTTCTGAAGACTTTCCGGGTCCCGGCTCGTGCGGCGAAGAGGCGGCATGCCGGCCGCTTCCGGTTCGATGCCTGCAGCACCTTTCAATTCCCGTGGAGGAGCGATCGATGAAACTGCACACCCTTCAGCATGTTCCCTTCGAAGGGCTCGCCAATCTCGAAAAATGGGCCGTGAAGACGGGGTTTTCCATATCGTGCACGAGGCTCTACGCCGATGAGGCCCTGCCCCCCGTCGCCGATATCGACTGGCTGGTGGTCATGGGCGGCCCCATGAATATTTATGAAGAGGACCGATATCCATGGCTGGCGGGGGAGAAGAAATTCATCGCCGAAGCGATTGAAAAGAACAAAATCGTGCTGGGCATCTGCCTCGGGGCGCAGCTCATTTCGGATGTGCTCGGCGGGAAGGTTTATCGGAACGGCGAAAAGGAGATCGGATGGTTTCCGGTGTCGTTGACGCCGGAAGCCGCGGACTCGGTGGTCTTCAGCGCATTGCCGCCCCGGTTCACGGCCTTCCACTGGCACGGGGACACCTTCCACCTCGCCCCCGGCGCAATGCGGACCGCCCGAAGCGACGCGTGCGCCGTTCAGGCCTTCGAAGCCAACGGCGGGCGGGTCGTCGGGCTCCAGTTTCACCTGGAATCATCCGCCGAGAGCATCCGCCTGCTGATCGACAACTGCGGCGATGAGCTGGCCCCGGCGCCTTACATCCAGCGGGAACATGAAATCGTCTCGCGGGAACATTACCTCGGGGAAATCAACACGACCATGACCACCCTGCTCGACGCCGTGAAGCGAAACTTCGCCTGATCCCCTGCTGGAGCGGTCTGCGACGAATGCATTCCCCCGCCCGTCAGGGGCGTGAAGAGGCGCGGGCGAATCCGCGGCGCGGGTCGCTCCCGGGCCTTTCGTCCGCTGGTCGTCCAGCGGCCGAGCCGATCCCACCTTTTTCCCCGAACGCGCGTTTTTTCGCCTCCGGGTACGCCGAGAGCGCCGGCAACGGAGACCACAAAGCCGTGCATCATGGTCTCGCGCCAAGCCCTCTGCGAGGAACCGGCCTGCACCGTTCGCTCGGGAACGTTCCACTCCAGGTTCGGCAGATCCTGCCCACTCGTTGCGCCCTCCAGGGGGGAGGCCGGAAGCGTCCGCCCGTTTCGGGGCGCATTCCTCATGATACCCTGCCCCCTGTGGAAAGGCAGTTGCCGGGGTAACCGAGCGGCGCCGTATTGCTCAAATGCAGCCGGACCTGCCGCCGGCCTACGGGAGGCTCCCTGCACCTGAAGGGTGGAGGTCCCTCGTTCCGGCACGTTTTCATGGGTGATTATGAATTCCCGGGCCATGCCGGTTTTTGAACAGGGCAGGTTTCACGGGTTTCTCCCAGCTCAGATATACCGGGCATCGCGCCCCATCGGGCTGTGAATGCGATAAATGTCGTGTGTTTTTCAACAGGTAGTTGACGCAACGGCGATTATTCGTTAATTGTTATGGCGATTTTCCAACCCATGGAATCGATCGGGCTTGGAAAGACCATTCCGGATTTGAACACTGAATCGGGAGACGAATTGTGGAGAATCAGAGATCGTTGTCATCACAGGCCGATGTGGAACACCTTCAGAAAATGCTGGCCGAATCCGGCTACTCCCGGAAGGCCATCCGCCTCTTCATCGAGAAGCCCCACATGGGTACAATACCGGATGCGGATCACGTGAGTGAAATGACGGGCACGTGCGGCGACACCATGAGCGTTTGCCTGAAGGTCGAGAACGGCGTGATTCGGGACCTGAAGTACCAGGTGCTCGGATGCCCCGGCGCGGTTGCTTCCGCTATGGCCGCCGTGGAACTGATCAAGGGAAAGACCATCGAAGAAGCCCGGGCGCTCAATGACGGGGACATCTTTCACCTCCTGGAGGAGATTCCGGCACAAAAGCACCACTGCATCCAGCTTGCCGTAAAGACTCTGAAGAAGGCGCTCGATGAGTACGCCCCGAAATCCGATTGACAGCAAAGGACATCACCATGCCTCTTTTTGACTTCTTGTGCCTGGAATGTGGGAAGACGAGCGAAGTGCTGGTCACTTCCTCCGACGCATCGCCGGCTTGCAGCAATTGTGGGAGCGTCAGGTTGAAAAAACTCCTTTCCGCGCCGTCGTCCTTGTCCGGGGTGCCCAGGCACGGGCTTCCCGGAGCCGGCGACACGGCCTGCTGCGGAAGCTCGCCCGCACAAGCCCACTGTGCAGGACCGGGAAGTTGCTGCGGGAGAAATTCGGGCTGATCTCCCCCTGCCCGCCCCCCGGATCGTGTCCGGCGAAGGACGCCCTGCCGGCAACCGTTGCGATGGTGCAGGAGCGCACCCAATTGTGCGGATCCGTCACGTTCACCTGGCTGTCGCATCCACCTTCGCCGTCGCTCACGTGACTCACGGAAAACAGCCCCTTGGCGGGGCTGCTTTGATAAGAGGTGCACCGGAGAGAATATCGATCTCTTCCGCGACAGCCCAAAATTGCACCATTCGCTGAACCGACCGTGCACCCCAGCGGCACCGCTGATGGTCGATACGGGGGCAAAAGTGAAAAGTGTAGGTTTGACCCCGTATCGCGGGAGAACTGAGAATGGATGACAAGACATTGAATTTCTGGCGGAACCACTCAGTGCGATTCCTCGAAATGGCGCTTACGGATCACTATCGCGAAGTTCCGGCCAATCCCGACGGATACGCCAGAGTGGTCAGAGAGTGCGGAGACACGGTGGAGATGTTCCTGATGGTCAGAGACGGCAGAATCCGCACGGCCTCCTTTGAGACCAACGGCTGCATTTACTCGGTCGCCTGCGCCAACACCGCCGTTCACATGGCCTCCGGCTTGACCACCGACGAAGCCCGGCGCATCACTCCGGACCAGATCGTGGAGTTCCTGGAAACGCTTCCACCCGAAGAAGAGCATTGCGCGGAACAGGCGGTGAAAGCGCTCCGCCTCGCCCTGGCCGATGCCCGCGACGGCGAGCGACAGCCCTGGAAGAAGTATTACCAGCAAAGGTAGCCTGACGGCGGACCGGTGAACTCCGCGGTTTGCGCCCTCAACGGCAGCCGTGGACGCAGGTTGACGCAACACGAGGATGCAGCGCGCAAAGATATTCAGCCCTGCTCCCGCCGTGGCCTTGCCGCCTGTTCCGCCGAAAGAAAGCCAACCCAAACTCATTTCTCTCCTGGATGAGGACGCCGCACCGCCCCCGCAAAAGACGCCACGGTCCAGGGTCCCCCCATGCCAGGGGTTGCATTCGAGTCCATATCGTTGGCCGGGAGGGCATAGAGCCTTCCCGTGGCTACACCTTCTCGGCACATCGGCACTTGCAAGGCCGGGTTTCATTTCCTCCCGCGTCACCTCCCGCCGGGCGGGTGCCGTACGATCTTGAACGCACCTCGTTATCAGTAGTATACGGCCAGCCAGATCGTCTTCTCGTTCGGGTCGGTCCATTCGACGCGGTGCTTTGCGTGGGCCGGGATATTGATCCAGTCGCCGGTTTGCAGGACGACCGGCTCCTCCGAGCCTTCGAAGAGCAGCCCGGCGCTCCCCTGCAACACCATCACCCACTCGCTCTTCTCCTGGTCGTACCAGAATCCTTCATGGCTGGACTGTCCATGCGATACGATCCGTTCGATCACGATCATGTCCGTTTTAACGATGGCCTCGCAAACCTCCTCGGGGATCTCGTCGGGGATCGATTGAAAGATGTTCTCCGGCAGTCGCGTGTTCATGGCACCTGGTATCCCTTTCTCGCGCTCGCCCGTCGCCGGCGGCCTCCCGTGAACGCAACGGGTTTGCGCCATCAACGGCATAGGACCCATTCGACTTATTGGACCTTGCTATGAGGCGATTGCTGCTTCAAACAGAAAACTGAGTAACCACGCTTCATGCGGTATTGCGCGCCTATGCGACTTCCGCGGCGGCTTTTGAACATCCGGGCCACGGCCTGTCGCTCCCCGGAAGTCGAACCGGGCGCAACCGTTCACCGACCCCGAGGCTTGAGCATAAACTTCCACGCACAGAACCAGCCCTCCGGATGCCTGTCCGGCGGGCAGCCGATGCATTCCGTTTCGATCCCGGGATCGATGGCCGAGGCGAAGTAGGGATACTCGATCATCCCGGCCGATTTGCAGGGGTAATCAGGAAGCCCCTTGCGCTTGCGCGACATCTGCACGCGGCATTCCTCCATGCGGAAGATGAAACTGTGCTCGTCCACATCCTCGATGCTCTGTTTGTTGATCCTCGAGTACATCCGGAACGCCAGGGCGGTCTTGAGGCCGTCCAGTCCCGGCAGCTTGGGCAACTCGAGGAACCTCTTGATCCTGAACGCCTCGTAGAGCGAAAACCGCCCCCAGCACATGTCGTTGGCGTGCTTTGCGCTGACCATGCCGAAGGGTTTTTCCACCTCCCGGAACCAGACCCCGTCGTTTGCCAACCAGTTGGCGCAGACCGCATCGATGAGGTTCAAAAGCTCCTCCTTGCTCATGGAAGTGAGAGCGGCCGGATAACCCCTGTCATCCACTTCGAAGCCCATGGCGGCTCCCAGCCTTCTCATCACGATCCCCAACACCCGGTCCCCCGCCGTGGCTTCCGCCTCGGCCGCCCGCTCGAAACCGAGCCGGCTTTCGACTTCCCGGAACCAGTAACCGTAGTGGATCATGGTGCACCGAAGCCCCTCGATCACCCAGCGCACCAGCTGGCCCTGAGACAGTTCCGCAATGCATTTCGCTTTGGCGTCCTCCGACATTTCTCCTCCCTGGATGCGTGTTTCCCCGGTTGAGTGCGGTCCCCCGCGTCAAAGTTTGCACAAGGCCGTCCAATCTCCTTTATAGCCCTTCCCGCCCACGGTTGCCAGAGATTGAACGCCATACGGACGGAATCCGCCGATCAGCCGGCGTCGGCCCCGGCTTCCGGGTGGCGCGTCCACGGCTTCGATCGATGCGGCATGACTGACAACGATTTACAGGCAAAGAGCGACAAGCCGGGAAAAGAGCGGGGGAATGATTCCCCCGCACCCCCCGGGGTTTCGGCCCACGCGGTTGAGCGTGGGCCGAGCGTCGGGCGTTGCGGCGCCTGTCCCGCGCTTCGCGGGGCGGCGCCGCAACGCCGCTCAGGCATGCCCCTGCAGAATTGCAGGAAACAGATCAAACCATGTCCCGCACGGCGGCGCCACAGCGCCGCGCAGAGCCGCGCAGCGGCGAGGGGGTGTGGGGGGCAACGCTCCCCACGCTTTTTGGAAGCATTCCTTGCGCCGGCCGCGAACGCAGCAGCCGAATGAAAAGACCGGCCCTTCCCAATGCATTGGGGGAGCCGGTCTTGTGGGGAGCCATCCATACGAGCCGGCCGGCTCGCGGTCGAAATCGCGGCGGAGACTCGCCACGTTTCTTCCCGGGCAGGCCGGGGGTTAGACGTCGAAGTAGAGTTTGAACTCGTGCGGATGCGGTCTCATGCGGATCGGGTCCACTTCGTTCAGGCGTTTGTATTCGATCCACTTCTCGATGACGTCCTCGGTGAAGACGTCGCCTTTGAGCAGGAACTCGTGATCGTTTTCCAGGGCATTGAGCGCCGCCTCGAGCGAACCCGGCGTCGAGGGCACATCGGCCAGCTCTTCCGGGGTCATGGAGTAGATGTCGCGATCCAATGGTTCGCCCGGATCGATGCGGTTTTCGATGCCGTCGAGGGCGGCCATCAGCAGGGCGCTGAACGCCAGGTAGCCGTTGCAGGACGGATCGGGGAACCGGACTTCCACGCGCTTGAGCTTGGGCGATGCCGAATACATGGGAATCCGCACCGAGGCGCTGCGGTTCCTGCTCGAGTAGGCCAGATTCACCGGCGCCTCGTACCCCGGCACCAGCCGTTTGTACGAATTGGTCGTGGGGTTGGTGATGGCGCAGATCGCGGCCGCGTGTCTGAGCACGCCCCCGGCGGCGAACAGTGCCATTTCGCTCAGCCCGGCGTACTTGTCGCCCGCGAACATGGGTTTGCCTTCCTTCCAGATGCTCATGTGGATGTGCATTCCGGAACCGTTGTCTCCGTAGAGCGGCTTGGGCATGAACGTGACGGTCTTGCCGAAACGGCGCGCCACGTTTTTCACCACGTACTTGTACCACTGCAGGTTGTCGGCCATCTTCACCAGGGTGGACGCTTTCATGTCGATTTCGGCCTGCCCGGCGGTGGCCACTTCATGGTGCTGGCATTCGACGGGAATTCCCACTTCCATCATCTTGAGAACCATTTCGGTCCGCAGGTCCTGCTGGGAATCCACCGGAGGGACCGGGAAGTACCCTTCCTTGTGACGCGGCTTGTAGCCGAGGTTGGGGTTTTCCATGCGGCCGCTGTTCCAGATCCCTTCCACGGAATCGATGTGGTAGTAGCCGAACTGGCAGCCGTCGTCGAATCGGATGTCGTCGAAGATGAAGAATTCCGCTTCGGGACCGAACCACGCGGCGTCGCCGATCCCCGTGAACTTGAGGTATTCCTCGGCCTTGTGCGCGATGTAGCGCGGATCCCTGGTGTAGCGCTCCTTGGTCACCGGGTCCACCACATCGCAGATCATGGTCAGGGTGGGAACGGCCATGAAGGGGTCCATTTTCGCCGTCGTAGGATCCGGGATGATCAGCATGTCGCTGGCGTGGATCGGCTGCCACCCGCGGATACTCGAACCGTCGAAACCGTAGCCGTTTTCGAATTCGGATTCGCCGAGCTCATCGATGGGGTTCGTGAAGTGCTGCCAGGTCCCTACGAAATCCATGAACTTGAAATCGACCATCTTGGCGCCGTTCTGTTTTGCAAACGCCAGAACTTCTTTCGGGGTCATACCTGATCCTCCTGTAGGTTTGGAATGAATTGGGAAAGGTCACCGAGTCAATAGGCAAATAGCTTGCCAAATCTCGTCCGAAACCCATGACGGGCGACTTTTTTTATCCCGGGGCGGCCAGTGTGCATTCCCCCTTCGCCTGGCGCGGAAAACACGCCGCGCGAAGACCGCCTGTGCATCGGCCGGCGCGTCCGCGTGCTCGACCCGCCTCCCCCCATAAAAAAATTTTCTGCCCGGCGCGATTTTTCCGCCCGATCGCCCCCGAGCATCCGAAAACCCGAGTGAAAGCCTTCCACCGAATACAAAAACAGAACAAATTTGTTCTATCATTCTGCCCGTTCCGGGTCGTTCGGTGCCCGCAGCCTCAGTTTATAAAACCTAACTGACCGATTCCTCAGGGTTTCGCCCGGGGTGACGGTCCGGAGATTGGACGATACAAAAATGTCACTTTAGGATGCCGCTTTCAGAACACTCGGCCCGCGCCCCGCATTCTCGCGCCACCGGCGCCGGACCGCCCGCGTTCGACCGCGTCAGCCCACCCGCGTGAGACTGTCCAGGAGACTTACGCGAATCTTCTCGTGCATCTCATAGTCCATGAGCTTGTTGCCGCTCAGATCCGTCACGTAGAAAACATCTGCAACTTGAGCGCCGGGAGTGGAGATTTTGGCGAGCTGGATGGAGACATCCAGGTGGTACAGGGTGTCGGTGATGCAATGGAGCACCCCGGGACGGTCCCAGGTGTAGACTTCGATAATGGTGTAGAAATCGGACGCCTCTTCGTCGACGAGCACGATGTCGTCCTTGCGCGGAAGGTTCTTCTGCTGCAGAATCGATGGTTTTCGTTTGTTCGACAGGAGCTCGTCCAGATACCCGCGGTGCTCGAGCGCCCTGCCGAGATCGGCCTCCACTCTTTCCCACAGTTCCCGCGGATGCAGGGGGTCGGGAAGCCGTTCCACGATCAGCACATCCAGCGCCACGCCGGACTCCCAGGTGAAGATGTCGGCCGAAAGGATATTGAGCCCGCGCGCCCACAGGACTCCCGTGATGAGCGCGAACAGGCCGGGACGATCGGCGGTGACGACCGTCAACTGCCACATTTCGCCCTCGGCCGGGCTCGAGGCCATCGCCAGGGGTTTGTTGCCCAGCGCCCGCTCCATCCGGTGATGCTCGACGATCGCGGTCGGGGCCTGGGACAGGAGATAACGGTACGAAACCCGCTCCAGCCAGTGCCGAACCCTTTCGCGCTCGGCCGGATCGTTCACCAGCTCGAGCACGTTTTCCTGGACCTCCCCGGACCGCTGTTCCAGGTCCTGCCCCTGGAGATCGCCCCGCGCAAGGACCCGGTCGACCTTGACGAACAATTCCCGGACCAGCGAGGCCTTCCACGTGCTCCAGGCGCCGGGGCCGGTGGCCCGGGAATCGGCGATGGTGAGCAGGTAGAGCATCTGGAGGCGCTCCCGGTCCTTGATTTGGATGGCGCATTGAGCGATGGGCTTCTCGTCCATCAGGTCGCGCTTGAGCGCGGTTTCGGCCAGGATCAGGTGATGCTCCACAAGAAACCGGAGCAGGCCGGTTTCGTGCGCGTCCAGGCCGAGCCTTTCCGCGATGGGCCCGGCCATGGCTCCGCCGCGCGCCGCATGATTCCTGCCGTCGCCCTTGCCGATGTCGTGCACGAGCGCCGCGAGGTAGAGGACCCGTCGCGACTTCACGTGCACGAAAATGTCACTTGGGTTCAGTTCGCCCGCGACCTCGTCGTCGCCCCGCTCCATTTGGTGCATCTGCCAGACCGTTCGCAGCAGGTGCTCGTCGACCGTGTAGAGATGATACACGTCATTTTGCACCCGGTAGCGCACCGCGGCGAATTCGGGAATGAAGACCTCGAGGAACCCGGTTTCGAGCATCACGTTGACAACCGAGAACGCGTGCTCGGAATCCAGCAGGATATCGAAAAACTGCTTCACCACCTCGGGATCTCTCCTGGCTTCATCGGTGAAGACCGCGAGGTTCTCCCGGATGATCTGCCCGGCCTGGTGGTGGAAGTGCGCATCGCAGAGGGCGGCCTGCCAGAAGAAGCGCATCAGCAGGCGCAGATCCTTTTTGATCCATTCCGGTTCCATGAAGTTGAGGTGCTTGCCTTCGAGCAGGAACGGTCCGGGAAGAATCCTGCGTCGCGGGCGCAGACCCGGAAAGCCTTTCTGGGTCTCTCCCACTCGTTCCAGGAAGAACGAGGCGGTGCGGCGGATGCGCGACGTGTGGCGGTAATACAACCGCATGAACACTTCCACCGCGGAACCCTGCTGACCTGCCATGCACCCGAACCGCTCGGCGATCTGTTCCTGTTCCATGAACAGCAGCTGATCCTGCCTGCGCCCGGTCAGCCGGTGCAACTGCAGTCGCACACGCCAGAGGAAATCGTAGGCCTGCTCCAGCCAGAGCTTCTCCTGGTTGGTCATCAGCTCCTTGCGAACCATGGCGGCAAAGGAAGGGTCTCTCAGGAAAACGTGTCCGGCCCAGCGCAGGATGTGGACGTCTCGCATGGCGCCGACTCCTTCCTTCACGTGCGGTTCCTGCAAGTACGAGCTTCCGCCGTACTGCTGCTGCCGTTCCTCGCGGTAAGCGACGAGGTTGTGCAAGAACTTCTTCCTGCTCTGCCTGCCGAAGCCGTTGAAAAAGGATTCGCGCCATTCCGAGAACAGTTTGGGATCGCCCGCGATAAGCCTGGCTTCGAGGATGTTGGTCAACACGGTGAAGTCATCCTGGGCCATCCGTTTCATCGAGGACAGGGAAGCCGTTGCGTGGCCGACTTCGAACCCGCTGTCCCACAGGCAGTAGACCAGTTCCTTGAAAAGGGTCTCGTGGGATTTGACCAGCCGGTTCCGGTACAGCAACAGGAGATCGATATCCGAGGCGAATCCCAGCTCACCGCGTCCGAAGCCGCCGACCGCAAGCAGCCCCCAGCCGTCCTCGGGGACGACCGTTTCGGGAAAAGCCTTCCTGAGGCTTTCATGAAACTGGTGCGCGTAGGTGCGCGCGGCAAGCACACCGGGGACGTCCTCCCGGCACATCTGCCGGAAGGTTTCCCGGAGGTCTTTGAGCTTTCGGGAGAGCTGGGGACGCAAGTGCATCGTGTTGTCCGTTCTACAGCGCTTCTTCGCCGGTTTCACCCGTTCTGATGCGAATGCATTCTTCGAGGGGGATCACGAATATCTTGCCGTCTCCGATCTTGCCCGTATTGGCCGCGCTCCGGATGGCCTGCACCACTTCCGCCACCTGGACGTCCGCCACTGCCACTTCGATCTTGATCTTGGGCAGAAAATCGACCACATATTCGGCCCCGCGGTAGATCTCAGTGTGTCCCTTCTGACGTCCGAATCCGCGGACTTCCGTCACGGTCATCCCCTTGATGCCGAGTGCGGTGAGTTTTTCCTTGACGTCGTCCAATTTGAACGGCTTGACTATGGCTTCGATTTTTTTCATTCGATTCTTCCTCTGAAACTGATGGTTCCCAGTTCGGTGCCGCAGGGATCATGAGCACCGCCGCGCCCCGCCTTCCCGGTAGCCGTGAGCGATGGGATTGCGGCGCCCCATCCCGAATGCCTTGGTGGTGACCCTGAGAATGGGGGGCGCCTGCCATCTTTTGTATTCGTTGCAGTCCACTCGATCCGTCACCCACTTGACCAGGGCGGCGTCCCAGCCGCGAGCCGCAATCTCTTCGGCCGGCAGCCGTTTTTCCACGTAGTCGGCCAGAATGGCGTCGAGGACTTCGTACGGGGGCAGAGTGTCCTGATCCGTCTGATCCGGTCTCAATTCCGCGGACGGCGCCCTCACGAGGGTCCGTTCCGGGATCCAGTCATGCTGTGCGTTCAATTTTCTTGCCAGTTCGTACACCATGGTCTTCGGAACGTCACCGAGGACCGACAGTCCTCCGTTCATGTCCCCGTAGAGCGTGCAGTAACCGACGGCGATTTCCGACTTGTTTCCGGTGCTGAGGAGGATCCGGTTGAACTTGTTGGAAATCGCCATGAGGATCATCCCCCGGATGCGGGCCTGGAGGTTTTCTTCCGTGACGTCCCGAGGCTGCCCGTGGAACGGCGGGGCAAGCGTGCGCAGCGCCGCGTCGAACAAATCCCCGATGGGCACGGTTTCGAAAGCGATCCCCAGCCGTCGGGCAAGCTCTTTTGCGTCTTCCAGGCTCTCCGGGGCGTTGAAGGGGCCGGGCATGCCGACCCCGAGCACGTTTTCCGCCCCCAAGGCCAGAACGGCGAGGCAAACCGTCAGGGCCGAGTCCACGCCGCCGCTCAGCCCCACCACGGCTTTCCCGAAGCGATTCTTGCGGACGTAGTCCCTGAGGCCCAGAACGAGCGCCTCGACGACTTCCTCCGCCTGGTCTCCGCCAACGGCATGCAGTTCCCCCGCGTGCGTGTGCGTGTCGTAGACGACGAAATCTTCCCTGAAGTCCGCGGCGCTCGCCACGAGTTTCCCGGACTCGTCCCAGACCATGCTGTGCCCGTGGAAGATCAGTTCGTCGTTTCCACCCACCTGGTTCACGTAGATCACCTGGGTCCCGGAACGCTGCGCATGGCTTCGCAGCAGCTCTCCCACGTAACTCGCCTTGCCCACGTGATAGGGAGAAGCGGAAATGTTCACGATCGCGCTCACAGAAGCCTGTTCGAGCTCGCGAATGGGATCGCAGTGATACAGCCGGCGCGGCAGGAACCGCGGCACGTTCCAGACGTCCTCGCAGATGGTGATCCCCAGCCGCTCCCCCCTGAAGTCCACCCAGGTGGCATGCTTGCCGGGCTCGAAATAGCGCTCCTCGTCGAACACGTCGTAGGACGGCAGGAGCATCTTGTGTGCAATCGCGGCCGGTTTTCCGTCGTCGAAAAAAACCGCCGCGTTGTGGTACGGTTTCCCGGTCCCGTTCGAATTCTCGTCCACCGCCCCGAAAATCACTCCAATTCCCGGGCTTGCCTCGCGAATTGCCTCCCAGTGCTCCCTGCTCCTGCGCACGAAGCTCGGCTTGTCGAGCAGATCGCGCGGAGGATAACCGATGAGCGCCATCTCGGGAAAGACGACCAGGTCGCAGCCCTCCCGGCGGGCCCGGTCGACCCCATCGCAAATCTTGGCCGCGTTCCCCTTGAAATCCCCAATGAAGGGATCGATCTGTCCTATGGCTATTCGCATTCGCGTATCCTGTCGATTTCAGGTTCACCGTGAACGGCCGACGACGGCCTTCCCGGCGACGGCCAAGGCTCGGGGAAATCCGGCGCCTCCACGCCCCCCCGCGAAAACGGCGGGGATGTCGGCCGGAAAACGGGCCTGCCTACCGGCCGCTGCTCCAAGGGGCAAGAACCGTGCCATGATACCCGCACGTTCCGCCCCGCCGGGGATTGCCTTTGGACGCTTGGCTGCCGTGGCGCCGCCCCGGCGTGCCGCTCCTAGGAGAGAGCCGGTGCGGACTCGTCGGCCTCCCGGAGCCTCCTTGGGCCCGGATGCGCCGGCTATGCCGGGGCCTTGACCCGGAAGCGCTTCGGATCGATGCCGTATTTTTCCACCTTGTATTGAACGATCCGCTTGGTGGTGCCCAGGAGACGGGCGGCCTGGGACTGGTTGCCGCGCACGTCTTTGAGGGCGTCCGTGATGAGATCCCTTTCGAAGGCGCTCACCAGTGCCTCGAGCTTTCCCCGGCTGACGTTCTGCATTCCGACCGGTTTCATCTGAAGCGTCGGGGGCAGATGCCAGGAATCGATGGCATTCCCGCCGGCGAGGAGCACGGCCCGTTCGATGCAGTTCTCCAACTCCCGGACATTCCCGGGCCAGTGATAGCACATGAGCATGTCAATGGCGCTGGTGGTGATTCGCTTCACATCCTTGTCCAGTTCCCGCGCGTACTTGAGCACGAAATAATCGGCGAGCAGCAGAATATCCGGTCCGCGTTCCCTGAGCGGCGGAAGGAAAATCGGGAACACGTTCAGCCGGTAGTAGAGATCGGACCGGAAGGTCCCCAGCGCGACTTCCTTTTCCAGATCCTTGTTGGACGCCGTAATGACGCGGACATCCACCTTGACCGTCCGCGAGGAACCGAGAGGCTGGAATTCGCGTTCCTGGAGAACGCGCAGCAGCTTCGCCTGTGCGATGGGAGACAACTCGCCCACCTCGTCCAGGAAGATCGTTCCGCCCTGGGCTTCTTCGAAGCGCCCGCGCCTGCGCGTGACGGCGCCGGTGAAAGCCCCCTTCTCGTGACCGAACAGCTCGCTTTCCAGGAGAGTGTCCGGCATGGCGGCGCAGTTGACCTGGACCAGCGGCCCCTTGGCCCTGCGACTGTTGTCGTGGATGGCCCTGGCCACCAATTCCTTGCCGGTCCCGGTTTCCCCCGAGATGAGCACCGTGGTGTTGGTGTCCGCCACCTGGTCGATGGCCCTCAACACCTCCTGGATCACCTTGGACCGTCCGATGATGTTCGTCGTGGGCCGTCGGGCCTCGGCCAGCATGCGCCGCAGACGGCGATTCTCCTCTTCCACCGCGCGAAAATGGACCACCTTGCCCAGGAGCTCCGCCACGGCCGACAGGATTTCGACCTCCTTGTCGATGTCCTCCACCCGGCGAGCCAGTTTGTCGGCCGAGAGCACCCCCACGCTCCTGCCCTGGTAGAAAATCGGCACGCACAGGAAGGCCAGTTCCTCGCGGTTGAGCGAACGCCTCGCGCCCGTGCGGTCCAGGAAGAGCGCCTCGTCACCAAGGTTGGCAATCCCCATCGGACGACCGCTCTGGGCGACCTTGCCGGTGATCCCCTCCCCGGGCCGATAACGGATGGTGCCCCTCTCGACGTCAACCCCGCGGGCCACGTCCAGCCATGCCTCTCCCGTCTGGAGATCCAGCACGGAGACCATACCCCTTTCCATGCCCAGCCGCGAGCTGAGAATGTCCAGCGTTTGCTGGAGCTGATCCTTCAAATCGGCGGAACGCGATACCACTCTCGCGATTTCGTGGAGTGTGCGCAGTTCTTCCAGGTTGTAGTTTTCGCTCATGTCCGGTGATCCCGCCCTTCCGCAGTGTGATGATTACCGGCATCACATATCTCATTTCTACAAAATTGTCACTCTTTACTTTGCCGTTTCAGAAAGGCCGTCTGCCCATGCGAATCGCCGGCGCCGAATATTCTGCCGTAATCACATCACATTCCTTCCAGATACCCCGTCCCGTCCGAGTCATGGCTTGCTCCGCAAGCTCCCTGCACAAAAAGAGATCGCGTGAGTCTGAAAAGAACACGAAAGAACCCGGATTAGCGTTTTGGTTTCACCATGCCGCAGCCCGGCACCAGCTCACTTTTTTGTTGTCATTCGCCCAAGGTCTGCTCCCGGTTTCGAAGGGGACAGGACAGAGCGAACGGGAGACGCGGTCTCACGCGTGGGCCCGATAAAACCGTGCCCACCCTTGTACTCAGCTCAAGAGTTGACAAGGAACACAGTCGCTACACTTTTGGCGGCGGGAATGACGATGTGGATTTCCATGTTTTTTCGGGAGCTTCGGGCTCGCGGCGGTTTGGGGGATGCGGGCAAGGATCGTTTGCGGTTGAAGATTTTCCCGGGCCGACCAGGCGCCGGCCTAATATTCCTCGGGCTGGTGTTCGGGGCGGAGCAGATCGAACAAGGTCTTCACGGGATTGAAGGTTATCTTCGGAACCTCGACGACGTGAGTGATCCATCCGGCCATGCTGCCGTTCCACAACCCGGGTAGCTCCAGGGCCTTGAGATCCTTTCCGTCCTTGGATTTCCTGGTAATGAACACCGCATCGTCGTCGATGAACCGCCTCAAGTCGAAATTGTTCCCCGCAAAATCTCGCAACCCGCAGACCAGGTCCACGGGATTGAAATGCGTGGAGGACATCCATGTTTCCCTTTGCCGGGCGGAATCGAAATCGACCTGGGCTTTCTCGACGATCTGGATCGAGACATCGCCGTTGTCATGCGCGACCCAGAACGGCGCGCCTCCCGGTTCCCCTGAGTTGGGAACGACGCCGCAGACCCGTATGGGTCGATTCAGCCTGTTCATCAACACGCGTCCCCTTTCTTCCAGGGAGTGCCCGGCGAAATCATCGGGAAGGCAGATGAGCAGCTTTCCCCTGGCATAAGCTTCCATCTCCTCGATCAATTCCGGGGAAGGCTCTTCGACGAGTCGCCGCAAGTACCCGTGCACGGTATCCTGGAGTTCCAGCAGGCATCCTGCAAGCACCTTTTTCCAGAACACGATGTGGTCTTTCTGGCGGTCGGGAATCAGGTTGTCCACGTTCTTGATGTAGACGATGTCTCCCTTGAGATCGTTCAGGTTCTCAATGAGGGCGCCGTGTCCGCCGGGCCTGAAGTGCAGGCGTCCGTAGCGATCCCGGAACGGACGGTTCTCCATATCGACGGCAATGGTGTCCGTGGATCTTTTCTGGAAGGAATAACCGATCTCGTAGGTTGTGCCGTAGCGTTCCTCGTAGGCCACTCTGACTTTCTCCATCAATCTCTTGAATCGCTCTTCGTGATCGATGGACACGGTGAAGTGAACGCGACACCTTCCACTGCGCTTGCCCATGTAAAACGCAGACTCGGTGAGATGCTCCTCGAAGGCGGTCCGCGTCTCGTCCGGGTAGCGGTGGAATTTCAACAGGCACTTGGGCAGGTTGCCGTAGTTGATACCCCGTTCCGTGAGCAGGTATTCCAGAATCGTTCGGTATTCGCAATGGCGGATGAGCATCGCCAACGAGAAACCGTCCGCCTGCAGGACCTTTTCCAGGTCCCCCGCAAAGGGGAACAGGTAAAGCTTTTCCAGGAAGGTCATGAAATCGCAGGCCACAGCCACGCCCTGCCCCACTCTGCGGTGTAGTTCCTCGACGTCCAGGAACTGGGGCATGTAATAGATTTGAAGGAGGGATTGAAACATGCGCGTGGCGGCACCCGAAGCCGGGATGAACTTCATGAACCGCTCGGCCTGGGCCGCGCTTTCGTGATACCGCAGGAATCGCTCGATCTCGCTCGTGAGGATTTTGTGCACCCCGTCCTCGACGGTGCACGGTCGATCCAGAGTGATGAGAGAAGAGGATTTTCGAAATATTTCGAGCTGCGCCAGAACCCGGTCTACGGTAAGCCCATGAGATTCGATCTGCCGGCGGTCCGCATCACTGAACAAAACCCTATCCATAGGATTGCATCCGCTCTGAGCTCTGCCCGCGGCATCGCCGGCGACAGGGGGCACCCCTGCCCGCCGACGTTCCTGTGGGGCCGGCGGGCTCCACCCGCCCCCGGGAATCTGCGGCTCAAGATGACTCGGTGCTGCACCGCAGGGCGTGACGGCGCGGATGCGCAGCACCCGCGCCGTCCACGTGTGCAACGATCAGTTGACGGGAAATACTTCTATCTTTGCCTGGGTTTTCAATTCTTCAATGTACTTGGCCAGCTGCTGATTGACCCTGTCCTGTTTCAGGTGCTGGGCTATCCGATCCTTGATCTCGTCGTACTTCATGACGCCGGCCTCTTTCTTGTCGGTGACCTTGATCACATGATAGCCGAACTGGGTTTCCACGATATCACTGACGGAACCGACCTTCAATGCGAAGGCCGCCTGTTCGAAGGGTCCAACCATCTGGCCTCGCTGGAAGAAGTCCAGATCGCCGCCTTTCGCCGCGCTCGGACATTCAGACACCTCTTTGGCCACCTTCGCGAAATCCTCGCCCGCCTGCACCTTCTTCTGAGCAGCCGTGATCCGTTCCTTGGCCTTGGCCTTGTCCGCATCATTGGCTTTGGGGTCGACCTTGATCAACACATGGCTTGCACGGACCATCTCCGGCGTCTTGAAAAGCTCCGGATTCCCGTCGTAGAATTTCTTCGTCTCTTCGGGCGTGATCGTGATCTTGGAAGCAACCTGCTCGTCAATCATCTTGCGGATGCCCAAGTCCTGGGTGAACTGGGCCTTGAGCGATTCCTCCGTAAGATTCAGATTCTTCAGCGCCTTCTTGAATTCATCCTCGTTGGGAAACCGCTGCTTGAGGGTCGCTATTTCCTTGTCCACTTCGGCCGGATCGACCTTGACGCCGAGCTTGGCCGCCTGCTGCTTGAGCACTTCGCGTCCCACAAGACCGTCCAGGACCTTCTTTTTCATCTCCGCGACCTGAGCCCCGTCGGGAGCCTGGCCGGACATTGCCATTTGCCGCTCAAACCGCTTGGTCTCGGATTCATATTCCGCCCGGGTAATGACCGTTCCGTTCACCACGGCCACTTTTTCGCCCTTGGCGGGTTCCTTTGAGGCCCCTGACTTGGCTGCCGTCTCGTTCGATGCGGCCGTCGGTTTGGCGTCCTTCTTGGCAGCCTTTTCGGCGGCCCCGACGGGAGAGAGAAAGACCAGAACAAAAAAGGAAGCAAGGATCGCCGGAATCCATCGTGAACCTTTTCGCATCATGCCAATGCTCCTATCGAGTGAGAAAAAAATGAACCCACGACGACACTTGACGACCTTCGCGGGTTTGTGACAGCGCCCCCGTTCAGCGCGCACACGCGTGCGCCCCGACCGGGGCATTTGGAACGTCGCAGTATAATCATCTTAAAGCGAAAGAGTCAATAAAAGTGTCGTTTTCTTAGAAAAACGTTCAATTGAACCTCGGCGGCATTCCAATGCCTGCACGAAACCCGCGGAAAGCCCGGCGGTCCGGGGAAGGACCGTATTTGGCGTCCGAGCCTCAGTGCATTCATGTCATCCTTTTTACACGTGCCGTTCACATCAAGTACTCATTTTCCTCTTGCATTCACGTGCAAAAGACGCTAAACGCTTAATTTATTAGATTATATCAACTAGCGAGTTGGGTTTGCTGTTTTGGAGCCCGTCGAAGTCGGTCTTGCGCCTGATCTAAACGGTTTCAAATTAGCTCAACCTCAAATTCCCGACGAGCACTCATTCATTTGAAAGGAGGGAGACGAAGATGGCGGAAGGCCGAGTCAAATGGTTCAACGAGAAGAAAGGTTACGGCTTCATCGAGACGGACGGCCAGGGCGATGTTTTCGTTCACTACAGCGCAATCGAGGGAGCGGGCTTCCGATCCCTGAACGAAGGCGAACAGGTCCGGTTTGAGGTCGAACAGGGTTCGAAGGGACCTCAGGCCGTCAGGGTGCAAAGGGTTCAATAGCCAACGCAGCCGAACACCGGCGGCGATCGAGACATTCCCAGGGCCGGAGCTTGTTTAAGCTCCGGCCCTGTTGTTTCCGCCCGGAGGCCGGCCGGGGCGTGCGGCAATGCGGCGCGGAGACGCAGGATTCCCTTCTGACGGTTCGCTTCACGCCTGCATCGGCACTTCGTTTTCCCGGTCCCGATAGAAAGACCGGCGCCATTGATCGAAGGCATTGGCTGCGATGGCCTCGCGCATGGCTGCCATGAGCCCGAAATAGTAATGAAGATTGTGAAGTGTGTTCAGCCGGTAGGCGAGCAACTCCCGGGCCAGGAACAGGTGCCTGAGGTAGGCCCGCGAAAAGCGCCGGCAGGTGTAACAGGAACATCCCTCCTCAATGGGACGTTCGTCGTCGGCGTAACGGCTGTTCTTGATCTGGATGCCGCCGCGGACGGTGAAGAGCATCCCGTTTCGAGCGTTGCGCGTGGGCATGACGCAGTCGAACATGTCCACTCCGCAACGGACGCCTTCCACGAGGTCTTCGGGCGTCCCCACCCCCATGACGTACCGGGGCGATGCGGCGGGGAGCTCTGGGGCCACCGCTTCGAGCACGGACAGCATCTCCTCTTTGGATTCCCCGACGGAGAGGCTGCCGAGGGCATATCCGTCGAAACCTGTTTCCACGAGCCTTTCCAGGCAATCCCGCCTCAGATCGCAAAAAACTCCGCCCTGGACGATCCCGAACAGCGATTGCTCCGGCAGGGCGTGGGCCGCCTTGCTCCGGGCCGCCCATCTCACCGTGCGCAGCATGGAATCTCGGGCGTATTCGTAGGTCACCGGATAAGCGGTGCATTCGTCGAAGCACATGGCGATATCGGAGCCCAGTTGCATCTGGCATTCCATGGAGGTTTCGGGGGTAATCGCGTGACGGGATCCGTCGATGTGCGACTGGAAAACAACTCCATCCTCCTCGATCCGGTTGATCCGGGCCAGGCTGAAGACCTGGAAGCCCCCGCTGTCGGTGAGAATCGAACGGTTCCAGTGCATGAACCGGTGCAGCCCCCCCAGGCGGGCGACCCGTTCGGCTCCGGGCCGCAGGAGCAGATGATAGGTGTTCCCCAGGATGATGTGCGCGCCCAGGTCTTCCAGCTCATCCGGCGAGAGACTCTTTACGGATGCCTGGGTACCGACCGGCATGAAGACGGGAGTGTCGAAGGCTCCATGAGCGGTTTTCAGCCGGCCCCGCCGTGCATGGCAGGAGGCATCGCGCGCGATGATCCGAAAATCCATGTTCGTGACTCCTTATCCCATTGGGCACGATAAGGGAACGCCGAGCGAAGCGGGCGGTTTCCCGCTCCGGGCCGGCTACAGAATCAGCATCGCATCGCCGTAACTGAAAAATCGGTACTCACGGCGGATCGCTTCCCGGTATGCTTCCAGGATTCGGCGGCGCCCGGCGAACGCCGAAACAAGCAGAAGAAGGGAAGACTTGGGAAGGTGGAAATTGGTGATCATCGCATCCACGACTCTGAACCGGTAGCCCGGGTAGATGTAGTGTGCGCAGGCACCTGCGGCCGGCATGATTTCGCCGCGCCGGTGGACGATCCACTCCAAAGTCCTCACGACCGTGGTTCCCACCGCGACGATACGTCTTTTCCGATCGATCGCGGACCTGATCCGCTCCGCCGAATCCTCGCTTACCCGTACGTATTCCGGATGCATCTCGTGGTCCCGGATATCGTCGACCCTGATGGGGGCGAAGGTACCGTATCCCACATGAAGGGTAATCCGGACGACTTCGACCCCCGCCCGTGCGATAGCCTCGAGCAGTGCCGGACTGAAGTGAAGGCCGGCGGTGGGCGCGGCCACGGCTCCGGGATTTCGCGCGTACACCGTCTGGTAGGCTTCGGCGTCTCCGGGAAAGTCACCGGTTCCGCTCCGGTTGATGTATGGCGGAAGCGGCACCGCTCCAATCTCCGAGAGGATCGTCATCAGCGGGCGGTCGTCAGGGAACCGGACTCGAATCCGCCCCCCGTCGCCTGCCTCGACAACTTCAGCGACCGTACCGTCGGGAAGCGAGATCAGGCATCCGGGCCGGGTGCGTTTGGCGGCCGCGGCAAGACACCAGTAACCGTCCCGCCTCCCATCGGCCTCGCTTTTGTAGGGTTCCGTCACCAGCAACTCGATCCTGCCGCCCGAATCCTTGAAGCCGATCAGACGCGCAGGCACCACCCGGGTGTCGTTGACCACCAGCAGGTCATCGGCGCGCAGATGGCAAGGCAAATCCCGGAAGCGAACGTGATCCATCGCGCCGCAGCCTCGCTCCAGCACGAGAAGACGGGATTCTTCCCTTCGGCATGAGGGGGATTGTGCGATCAGGGAGGGAGGGAGGTCGTAGTCGTATTCCCGGAGTCGGTAGGAAATGCGCTCATCCGCCATGCCGACGGCCCCAGTAGACGAAAAGCAGGCCAAGGACCATGAGCACGCCGCCGAAAAGGCGCAGGTAACGGCTTGGCGCGGGGATGACGACCTCGATCAGCCATTTCTTCAGATAATCGGGCGAAGCCAGGTACGGCAACCCTTCCAGAAAGCAGATCAGTCCCAGTACGGTAAGCAGATAGCCCGCGTGCATTCTCTCGTCTTCCTCCCCTGGAAACCCTTCAAGAATTCCTTCCCATTGATGTGCGAATGGCCTAACATATTTTTCACGGAATAGGAAGGGTGTCCGCGCCCATCGACGCGTCGCCGGGATTCGGGTTCCACGGCGCATCACCAGACCGCCGCGGGCATTGCCGCAAGAGGCGGTGAACCGGGTTGGTCCGCTGCAAAACGTGAAGGCCTTCGCCGTCCCTTTGAATCGGCATGAGCGGGCGGCTCGCGATGGAGTGTGGAGAAGTGCGGGGCTCCTCTGGACGTTTACAGGGGAAAGCGCGGCTGTCGGCCTTTACGGGCCTCAAGGAGACCCCTCCCGGCGGGTGGTGACGGTTGCTTCTTCCTGCAACGGAGAGGATCCGGGAAGACCAGGCCGGTGCATGGCTGCCGGGGGCGCCACTCCGCGGTCCGGCTATATGAGCGGCAGACCCGCCCCTTCGCGCAAGAAGCGGACGAAGCGCAAATCGAAGAGTCAAAGAACGCATACGGGAGTTGAAGATGCCTCACAGTTGGGTGGAGATCGATCTTGCGGCGCTGCGGCACAACTATTCGCGGGCAAAGGAGCGCCTCGCGCCGGGAAGCCGGATTGTCGGCGTGGTCAAGTCGGATGCCTACGGGCACGGCATGATCCCGGTGGCCGGGGAACTGGTCGGCTGCGGCGCGTCCTTCCTGGCCGTGAGCAAACACTGGGAAGCCATGGAGCTGCGCGCGGCGGGCATCCGCCTCCCGATTCTCTGCCTGCTCGGCGTGGAACCCGCGGAAATGGCCGAAGCGATCCGCAACGAGATTCGCCCCGTCATCTACCGCATCGATCATGCCCGCCAATTGAGCGACACGGCCCGCAGCCTGAATACAACGGCCACCGTGCACGTGAAGATCGACACGGGCATGGGGAGACTGGGAATCCCCTGCCGGCACCTGGAAGCATTCCTCGACGAGCTTCTGACGCTGCCCGCAATAAGGCTGGAAGGCGTCCTCTCCCATTTTGCAGGCGCCGATGAAGCGGACAAAACTTCCAGCACCCTCCAGTTGGCCCGGTTCCGGGAAGCCATGGCGCTCCTGTCCGCTCGAGGCTTGAGCGTCCTGGGGCACATCGCCAACAGCGCAGGCCTGTTGGACCTTCCGCAGGCGCATTTCCATCTGGCGCGTCCCGGAATCATGCTCTACGGCTCGCCTCCTTCCCTGGAGCTGCATAAGCCGGCCGATCTGCACCCCGTGATGACGTTCAAATCGAAGATCATCCAACTCAAGGACGTCCAGGCCGGACAACCCATCGGCTACGGCGGGACCTTCGTCACCGCGGCACCGGGTCGAATCGCCACGATCCCCGTCGGATACGACGACGGATATCCGAGGCTGTTGTCCAACCGAGGCCGGGTGCTCGTACGGGGCATGAGCGCCCCGGTGGTCGGGAGGGTCTCCATGAACATGATCACCGCGGAAGTGACGCACATACCGTCCGCCCGCGAGGACGATGAGGTCGTTCTCCTGGGTGCCCAGGGGACCGAGCGCGTCACGGCGGAGGAAATCGCGCAGTTGTGCGGGACCATCAGCTACGAGATATACTGCAGCATCGGGCGAAATCGGTTCAAGTCATTCCATAACGGGATTGCGAACCCCAACTGATGGGCGCGCCGCTGGCCGTCGCGGCTTCCACGGTCGCGAAGGGGCGAAGACGGAGGCCGGTTTCAACGAAGTGAGCCTCTCCGCGCGGGCGCGCATCGGCTTTCCGTTCGGATCGCGAGGACAAGACGTTCGCGAGACGACGACAGGCTTGCGCAGGCGGGTGCAGCTGATATATAACGACTCAATTTCAAAGGTCGCGGAAGGAACACACAGAAATGTCCACTGTCCGAAACGTTCTCATCGGGATGCTGTCCGATTCCCTGTCGCGCCTGCTGCCCGAAGCATCGGAGCATCTCGACTCGACTTCCATTGAACTGGACATTCCCAAGCTGCCCGAACACGGGGACTATGCAACGAATGTCGCCCTCGCCCTGACCCGCCGGCTGAAGCGGAATCCCAGGGAAATTGCCGGGAAGATCGTGGACGGTCTCAACGACCCCGACAACCTGCTTCAAAAGGTGGAAATCGCGGGGCCGGGGTTTATCAACTTCTTCTTCCATCCCCGAGCCTGGCACGGAATCCTGATCGACATCCTGGCGGATCCTCGCAATTACGGGCGACTCGACCTGGGCGAGGGGCGCAGAGTCCAGGTGGAATTCGTCAGCGCCAATCCGACCGGGCCTCTTCACATCGGCCACGGCAGAGGCGCGGCAACCGGCGACGCTCTCGCGAGCATTCTCGAAGCCTGTGGCTACGCCGTGGAGCGCGAATACTACATCAACGATGCGGGAAACCAGATGGACACCCTGGGAAGGAGTCTTTACTTCCGGTACCAGGAAGCGCTCGGCGAACCCGTCGAATTCCCCGACGCCCACTATCGGGGCGAATACATGAAGGAACTGGCCGGGGATTTTCTGCGCGAGAACGGTAATCGGTATCTGCGCGCTCCCATGGACGAAGTCCTCCCGGTATTCACGCGCTTTGCGGCCGACCGCATCCTCGAAGGCATCAAGGATGACCTGGGTGGATTCGGGGTTTCCTTCGACCAATGGTTCAGCGAGCGATCCCTGCACGCGGAAGACGCCATTCGCCGGACCGTGGAAGACTTGAATCGGAGGGGATTCATCTACGAAAGCGAGGGAGCCGTGTGGTTCAAAAGCACGGCGTTCGGCGACGAAAAAGACCGGGTGGTGATCCGGGCAAACGGCGTCAGCACCTATTTCGCCGCGGACCTCGCCTATCACAGGAACAAGTACGACCGGGGCTACGACAAGGTCGTGGATATCTGGGGCGCGGACCATCACGGCTACGTGGAACGGATGCTTGCCGGCGTGGAGGCTCTGGGGCGTAACCGCGAAGACCTGCGAATCGTCCTGGTCCAGCTCGTCAACCTGTTGCGCGCAGGGAAACCCGTGGCGATGTCCACGCGGGCGGGTGAGTTCGTCACGCTGAGGGAAGTCGTCGACGAAGTCGGCAAGGACGCCGCCCGCTTCATTTTCCTTACCCGGCGCTCCGACAGTCCGCTCGACTTCGACCTCGATGTGGCCAAGGCCAGGACCAACGACAACCCGGTCTTCTACGTCCAGTACGCGCATGCCCGGCTGTGCAGCATCTTTCAGGTGGCCGCGGAAAGAGGTCTGGCCTGTGACTGGGCGGGCGGGAAAGACATCCCGGATCTCGGGCTTCTCACTCTCGCGCAGGAATTGCAGATCATCAAGTTCCTGGGCGAATACCCCGCGGTACTGGCCAATTGTTCGCGGTCCATGGAACCGCATTTCATCCCGTACTATCTGCACGAGTTGGTTTCGCTTTTTCACAGCTACTACAACCAGAACCGAGTGATCGGAGACGATCCGGAACTGACCCGGGCCAGGCTGTTCATGGCTGCGGCCATCCGCGAGGTTATACGGAATGCCCTGGAATTGCTGGGAGTCTCAGCCCCGGGAAAAATGTAGACCACCAGCATAGCGCACAAGGAAATCCGCTTTGGGCACTCCCCCCAAAATATCCGCTCGTAATCTCGAGCAGCAGGAAGCTGCCAGGAATCAGAAGCGGCTTGTATTTTCATTGGGCCCGAAACAGATCGTCCTCTACGCGGCGGGTCTCTTGCTCGCCATGTGCTGGATGTTCATATTCGGGGTCCTGGTGGGCCGGGGGCTGCCAATGATTTCCTCGGAAGACGTTTCCGTCCGGGCGAAATTCATGCGTTTCCTTGGCCTGGACCGCCCGCCTCCCTCAACCGTCGAAAAAGCCGCGGAAACATGGCAGGCACCGGAAAAGATGTTGGAGTCGCTCAAATACTACGAGGAACTGACCCGCAAGGAGGGCTCCGCTCAGGCGAGAACCGCCGTTCCACCGGGCGCCCCGCCGACGGCGCCCACGGCAAAAGATGCTGCGGCAGACGCCCGGAACAAACCGACCAAGTCCTTGCCGGTCCCCTTGTCGACGCCGGACAAACCCGAGTCGTCGGACTCGGAAAAGACGAGTTCGGGGGCCGCCGGCCAGGAGCCCGTGGCGGCAAACAACGCTTCGGAACACTTCACTCTGCTGGTGGCGTCGCTAAAAGACGCCGACAACGCTCAGAAGCTCGTGGAACAGCTGCGCGCCAAAGGCTACGCACCACGGTTGCACACCCTCGACCTCAACGGCGGCGGACGATGGAACCGGGTCCTCGTCGGTTCTTTTCGCAACAGGGAATCCGCGTTGAAATTCGCAGCCGACTTCAATAAGAAGGAACGCATGGAAGGACTGGTCATTCGCGAGTCCAATTGAGTCGATCGCCTGTCGTCGGGCGTGTTTTGGGAAAAGGGGACGTGGAGCCGTCCCTTGTGTTTTTCCCGGAGTATGCAGGCCGGATTATGGACTTGAGCGGTCCGACGGTTCCAAGATAGTATGATTTCCATCACCTTTGGCCGACATTGAAGAATTGGACGCTCCCCGGCACACAGGGCTTCCACGGGAAGCGGACGGGACACGGAGCATGGCGAGGCTGATCATCCACGACACGGAAGGCGTGCAGGAAATCGATCTGGTGGATCGCAATTCCATCGGAAGGCTTTCTCGAAATCGCATCAGGATTACCGACGATCTGGTGTCCAAGGAACACTGCCTGATCTATCTCGATCCCAGGGGCGGGTACGGTATCAAGGATTTGGGCAGCCAGAACGGCACTTTCGTCAACGGACATCGCATTGTTCGCGAAACACCTCTGAGCGACAGGGATGTGGTCACCATCGGCAGGACAAGCTGTATTTTCCTGGCCGGGGACCTCCCGCACGGGACCAGCGACGGCATGGGAGCGACGATCCAGTTCATGGACGCCGGCCGTTCGTGGTCACAGATTGCCCAGGACCGTTTTTTGCCCGAAGAAGAAATCTGGGATGAGAAGGTTCTGCGCGCCGATTATGAGAAGCTGCGCATCGCCCACGAACTCCAACGCGAGATCGGGCTCGAGCTCAATCTCGACCGGATCTTCAATCGCATCCTGGACCGTACTTTCCAGCTTCTCAACTGCGATCGTGCCGTCATTTTGATGGTGGGCGAAAACGACGGGATGGAAGTGCGGGCATCCAAGACCCGTCATTCCGGCGAGGACCTGGTGGTGTCTTCGACCCTGGTCAATTTCGTCCGCGAACACAAGGTGGGCCTGATTTGCGGGGACGCCCTGGCGGACGAGCGTTTCAGCTGCGCCGAATCCATATGCAATCGCAACATTCGTTCCTCCATGGCCGTGCCCATCGTTTACGAACAAGAACTCCTGGGAGTCATGATCATCGATTCCTCGGCCTCGGTCAGGGCGTACGCGGAAAAGGATCTGCTGCTCTTCAACAACATCGCCCACCAGACTTCTCAGTTCACGATGATGGCGAAAATGGCCAAGCGAATCGAGGAGGAAGCTCTGACGCGCGAGCGTTTTCAGCGGCTCATGTCTCCCGACCTGGCGGAAATGGTGGTTTCGGGCTCGATCAAGGTCGAAAAGGGAGGGCAAAACCGCGTTGCGACCATCCTCTTTGCCGACATCCGGGGTTTCACGTCCATGTGTGAGAACATGCGGGCGGCCGAAGTGCTCATCATGCTCAACGAATTCTTCGAACTGGTGGTCGATGTGGGCTTCCGTCACGAAGGCACCGTAGCGAACTTCATCGGGGATATGATCATGCTGGTTTGGGGCGCCCCCGTTTTTCATCCGGACGACCCGGTTCGAGCCGTCCAGGCGGCGGTGGAGATGCAGGAGGTTCTGGCCGAATACAACAGGGGACGTAGAGAAAAAGGGCTGCCGGAAATCGGAGTCGGCATCGGCATCAACACGGGGGACTTGATGGCGGGGTACCTCGGGTCCACGCGAACCATGACCTATTCGGTGATCGGGGATCCCGTCAACGTGGCATCCAGGCTCTGCGCCCTGGCCAGGCAGAACCAAATCCTCATTTCGGAACACACTCGTTTGAGTGTCGACAATCATTTCGAGGCAGCCGAGATCTCCACCGTCAAGGTGAAGGGCAGAAAGGCTCCCATCAGGATTTACGAAGTGGTCGGAAGAAAACGGAATTGACTGGAACCCGCGTGCCGGCAACTTCCGAGCGCGAATTGGGTTCGGTCGGCCTTCCTGCCGCTTCCGTCACGCGTTTCCGGTGCCGTTCGAATCCTTCGCTTCACCCTGTGACACCGTTACCTCGTGCACGGCAACGGGCTCCGCGATTCCCTTGACCTTGATTTCCCCCAATGCCTTCGTCTGGAATCCGTCCCCGATCAACTGCCTGGTCCGTTCGGAAATGAGAATGCCCCCCACGGGAGCGTTGGATTCGAGGCGCTGGGCAAGATTCACCGGGGACCCGAGGACCGTGTACGAAAACTGCCTCCTGGCTCCCATGTTGCCGACCACCACCTCACCCGTGTTGATTCCGATACGCACGGCAAGAGGAAACCCTCCCGCATTCCGCCAGGCCTTGTGGAGCTCTCGCACGCGACGCTGCATGTCGATGGCGGCCTGAACGCATCGCGCCGCGTGATCCTCCTGGGGTTCGGGGTCGCCGAAGAACACCATCAGCCCGTCCCCGATGTACTTGTCCACCGTGCCGCCGTGGTTGAAGACGATTTCGACCATGGCGTCGAAATACTCGTTCAGAAAACCGCGAATCCGGTCGGGTGCGAGGGCCGAGGAGTACGTCGTGAAGCTGGCGATGTCGCTGAAGAGCACGGTCAGCTCCTTGCGCTGCGCGCTCATGGCCATCGATTCGGGATGGGCCATGATCTTCCTCACCACAGCCGGCGGGAAATAGGCCTCGAAGGATCTTCTGTACACTTCCTTCTGTTTTTCTTCGTTGATGTACCGGTAGGCAAGCACCAGGAACACGGCAAGGCCGATGGAAAGGACCGGCCTCACGACCTGCGGGATCACGTGCAGCGAAAAGAAGCTGACGAGCGCCCCGCCCGCGCACAATGCCGCCATTCCCGCCGCACTCGCGGTGAACGCGACCGAAGAGGAGCTTCGTGCAAGGACAATCAGGCACGCCATCAGGGAGAGCTCGATCAGGAACGCTTCCGCCGCAGTGCTCTCGCGAAAAAAATCTTCCGTGAGGATAGTGTGGATCGCGTTCGCGTGCATTCCGCTCAACGGATACTCCGTGTCGGTCGGCACCGGTCTGAGGTCGGTCGATCCGGTGGAGACATCGGAGACCACGACGATCTTCCCTTCCAGTTCGTCCCTCCATACCTCCAATTCATCACGGCTGTCGGAAGCAATATACACGTCGGCGAAATTGTAATGCTTCATCGTCTCCCACGGGCCGATGAAGGAAACGATCATGCTCCCGGCCCGGTCGATGGGGATGTGGATATCGCGCGGGGACGCCCCCGGTCTGCGCGCCTGCCGCAGTACGACCGCCTCTCCCGGGACGACCCGGATGTGTTGCGGAGGCACCCCGAGATAGTCGCAAATGACTCGAAAAGGCAGGCTGGGATAGAAGCCGTCCTCGTAGCGAACCAGCAGGGGCACCCTGCGTACGACCCCATCCGCGTCGATCTTGATGCTGATGTGTCCCAAACCTTTCGACACGGCGGCCAAAGCGGGAAAAGTCGCCAGCGGGGCCGAGCCGCGATGGAAGCCCGAGACATCGCCATCCACGTTCAACACCCACTTCGTTGAGGCCAGGGTGCGGAGCACTTCCTCGTTCACTTTGGCCTCGCGCGCGGCTCTTTGCGGGGAGAGCGCCAGGGCCAGGCCGAAATAGGCATTGCCCGCCTCACGCGCGGCTTCGATCAGTGCCGGATCGTCCCGGTCACCGGGTTTTGTCCCGAAAATAAAATCATACGCCTGGGCCGCGGTGCGCATCGCGGCGAGATTGCGCACCGCGCGCGCGAATTGAACCCGTTTGAGATAGAAGTCATCGAGCCTGTGAAGCGTGGAATTGGTGATGTCCACGTGCACGACGGTCGGGTCGTAGACGGGTCGAAGCCACGAAACGGAGGAACGCAGCACGAAGAGTCTATCGACGAGCTGAGAATTCCAGGGTTCGAACACCCATGGCAGGAGTCTGAAGCACAGCGCCACGACGGCAAAGGAGGCCACGACCAGGGCGGTCGTGGCCCGAACATTCTGCCGTTTATTTGTGCTCAACGTTGTAGGTCCTGGCCACGACACCGGACGAAGCGATTTCTTCGGCCAAGGTCGCCACATCGGGCAAGGCTGGTCCGGTCTGCTTCGGGACTCCCCTGACCGCTCCACCTATGGCGACGGGCCGTTCCGCGGGTGCCGCCAGATCCCTGCCCTGCCTCTTGAGGGTCCGTATCTTCTCCAGGATCTTGTTCGAGAGCTGGTGTTTGGTCTGGGCATCACCGGCCCGGTATGAGGTATACAGAGCCTCGAGGCCGAGGAGGCGCTCGGCCGACGCCAACAGATAGAATTTTTCGGCTCCCGGCTGCTTGTCCAGCTCGAACCACGCCTCGCCGCGAGGAATGTAGTATTTGACCGCGGGCCGGTAATCCGCCGTGAACTGTTCGAAAGAATAGGGAAACAACAGTGTCAAACCGTCTCGTTCGGTATGGTGGAAGACGTAAATGAAGGTCTTTCTCTTCATTTCAACCATGAGCTTCAGACGATCGCCCGTTTTCAGCGTCGCATCCCGGCCCACAGGCACGATTCGCGACTGCCCGTCCTCCTCCGTCAAGGCTCCGAACGCCCATTTGAACTCCACCGCAGGTGTGTCCGCCGCACCCGTGGAACGTACGTTCGACAGCAGCAGACAGGCGCAAATCACCAGCACCGACATCGCCACCCGCGCCGGCACACTCCATTCCATCCTGTTCCTGAAGATGAACATCTCCCCCTCTCCTCGTAACCTCATGCGGACCCGTCCCCCGATCGGAAAGCGGACCGGCTAGGGTTCTCTCACCAATCGAAACCCGAGATCGTCGTTCATGGCCTCGGGCAAGCCGCTGCCCCGGTCGGCACACCTCGCGCCGCCCGGCTGCGAATGCCAGTATCCCCCCCGGACGACCCGTCCGGTTCCGGCAGCCCGGTCCGCAAACGACGGATTCATCCGATCATGCCTGGTATAGGCATCCACGCCGTATATGTCCTCGCACCACTCCCAGACGTTGCCGAGCAAATCGTAAATGCCGAAATCGTTCGCCTGGAAAGTACCCACCGGGGCTATCGCCGCATATCCGTCGTCGCAGTCGTGCGATTCCTCCCATCCCCACTGCCGTTTCGCCGTAAGGTCGGCCACGTTCTCATAGGTGCAGGCCTTGTTCGGATCATCCCCCCAGTACCTGGAGGACTCCTTTCCGGCCCGGGCTGCGTATTCCCATTCGGCCTCGGTGGGAAGCCGGAATTTGTACTGGCCGCCGTTCTGACCCTTCAACCACTGGGCAAAAGCATTGGCATCGTTCCATGTGACATAAACCACGGGCTGATTGTCTCCATTGAGCGATACGCCGGAATAATCCCTGCTGTTGTGATCGGCACGGAATTTTCTGAACTGGTCGTTGGTCACTTCGGTGCGCGCCATCCAGAAGCCGTCCACGCATACCTCGTGCACCGGCCCTTCATCGGCTTCACGGTCCTTTTCGGTCTGGGGGCTGCCCATGAGAAAGCAGCCTCCGGGCACCCATACGAACTCCATCCCGGTGATCGGTTCCTTCCAGGTCTTGAGTGTCCTGGCAGGCTTCTCGCCTCTCGCGGTGACCGTTTGAGGCGTTGGAGCCGGCTTGTCCGGAGCCGGAACGGGTGGGGTCGCGGCGGTGGGAAACTTGAAGTAGAAATCCCCTTCCAGAGAGGAGGACTCCCAGGGAACCTGTTTCCCCTGGGTTGTCTCTCGCACGCTGGACCGTACCTGCTTGAAAACGTCCTCGATCCGCAGCCCTGGAGCCTCCATCGCCTTGACCAGTTCGCCCGTGTAGACTCCGTGGTCTCCCGGCCCGTCGTTTGCCACCGCCCCGGGGGCCGTCGCATACGCCACGATCGTACCCGTGGGGGCATTCATGGAAGCCAATCCCTGCGCGGAAGAACGGAAACTCCGCGCAAACGGATTGTCCCGGCATGCGTCCAATATCACAATGTTCAAACGATTTCTGGCGTAATCCATTTCCGTCAGAACCGCGCCGACATCCACGGCCTCGTATTCCACCTGTTTCTCGTGCTCGATGGCAGCCCCCACCGGAATCAGGTAGTTGCGTCCGTTCACCTGCATGCCGTGTCCGGCATAATAAAACAACCCGACGCCCCCCTTGAGCAGCCTTTGGCCGAAAGCCTGGATCTCCTTTTTCATCTCCTTCTGGTTGAGGTTCTCATGCTGGACCACATCGAAGCCGAGTCCCTTCAGGGTCTCTCCCATGGTGCGCGCGTCGTTGACTGCATTGCGCAAGGGAGCGGAAGCGTATGCCCCGTTCCCGATCACCAGCGCGCTACGCTGCTCCGCCTGGGACGCATTTTCCACCGGCGGAGCCGCATCGGCGCCCCAGACCCGGTCCACCGGCCCGAACGCCGCCAGCAGTACCGTCCCCATCACCAGCAACAAAGTCTTGGTGCTCAATCCCAGCATCTTTTATCCGTCGTCCTCCCTGCCCCAAAGTAAAAAAGGGAGTTTCCAACCCGGGTCAGCTTCCTGATTCGCAGGCGCTCCCCGGGGTAGCTCCCCCGCAATGCCGTGCCGCGTCCGCCAACGCGGGCGAAGGCGCAGTTCACACGCGCTCCAGCGGCAAATCACCACCGTATCGGCGATTAGACCGGGAAATTCGGCCACTTCCGCGACATTCCCCGAACAGGCGGATTATAAGAAAACCCATTACAGTCTTCAAACACAATGAAAAACAGCGTGTACTTCCAACAAGTTAAACTCGATATCGGCTTGCCGTCCGGTCCGGGGGCCCGCCTGTCCACGGGCGGCTCCACCCGCTCCAGCCCGGTCCGAATGTTCCCCCGATGAAGCCGATTATTTTCTTCTGAGCACAAATGCCTGCCTCACGGGGATCGCGCCGAGCACTTCCCGGACCTCGGCCAACTGCTCCGGATTTGCCTCCACGGTTTCCCAGGACGCGACAAGTGCGCAGTCTCCGTTCTTTTTGATAAAGATCGGAACGGTCTTCCGAGACGGCCGCTTCCCTTCGAACAGGACATTGCCTGGATCCTCCGGGCGAACCAGCTTGCATTCCACGCCGAACGACTCCACGACCTCGTAAAGCGTTGCGGCAGTGTATTCTTCGAGGGAGAAAGGCCTGAGCTTCCCGTCTTCCAGCAGGAAGAGCCCGTTGCCCTCCCGTTCCGGCACCGCCGCCGATTCCGATGAGGGAATCGCGGACTCGGGGCTCTCCGTATCGTTTCGTGGGGTATCCTTGCGTTTCATAAAGAAATGCTCCTTGATTTTCCCGGACCTGATCAGTTTTTCCAGCATGCCGTCATCGTCGCCGCGATTCCGACGGAAAGCGTAACAATCATCCCGGCACAAAAGGCACCTGAAGTTGGGGACTCGGCACTCTTCATTCTTGCACCAGACGTAGGCAGACATTCCTGAGGCTCTTCCATTAAACTGTGTAGCGATGCTCCCCGACCTGAAAAGGAGGCTCGCAGGGGGCGGACATCTCCACGGGAGAAAAAGCGGCGCGCCGCGTGCGGGGACAAATTGCACGATTGCAGGCCTGACCCCGTTTGCACGTAGGTATATTACCTCAAATGGTCTCCGGATGGTACGGCAATATCCATGGCGACTGCATCGGCCAGGGACGGGACGGAAGAGCGGCAAACACCATTCGAACGCCTGTCGAAGCGGAACGCTCGCCCGATTTTTTCACTCCCTCGGCCCACGCGGCAGGAATTGTATTCATGACTTTACCGGCGCCGCTTTCACGAATGGACCGCCACGGCTCTTCCTTTTCCGTCGGCTCTGAGTCCGCTCACTCCGGGGAGGGAACGATCCCTTTCGCGTGCGGCGACGACGGGCCTTCCCGGATGCGCCATCCCGCGCCGCCCGGTCGATCCCCGCCGGGTAAACCTCCGCGCCGCACATGCCGATTATGAGAAAAAGGAACCCACCGGGAAGCCATCGGGCGAAAAGACTTTCGTGAAGCGCCCGTCGGACGCTCGTGAGTGTTTCGAATGCTCCTGGGTTCCGCATATTGAGAGGTACCGATGCAAGCAACCACGTTCAGTACGCGCCGTGGGAGGACGCGGCCACCTCCGGGCCCGGGGCCGGAGGGTTTTCTTCTCTGCCGCAGAAGCAGGGCGAGTCCGCACCGGCGGGCGGGCCGCAATGATATACAATTGTCTTGATTCACGGGCGCTAATGTATGAAAATGCGCCTCGATGCCGAATGCGCACTAACCCATTGAATAAATGAATAAACAGGGATTTCTCCGGAAAAGGGAGTATTGTCATGAGATCGGTCCATACCGGATTCAATGCCGCCAGGGTTATAATTGTTCTGGCCGCCCTCATTACCGCTTCATGCGGCATGGCGACCAAAGAAGAGAAACAGCACGAACAATTCGTCGCCGCCATCGATGGGTACAATGCCGCTTTCCGCTGGCAGGACTACAAGACCGCATCGGGCTTCGTGGATCCCGCGAACCAGGAGGCATTCTGGAAAGAAGCGGATGCGTTTCTCAAGGAAGTGAGGATAATGGACTATGAAATCAGGAACGTATCATTCGAAGCCAACGGTCTTCGAGGCACCGTGTTCATCAACTGCCGTTTCTACCTGACCCGGGAACCCAGCCTTCAGAGCAAGATGATTCGCCAGACGTGGCAGTTCCTGGAAAAACCGAAGACATGGCAAGTGACGAACAGCGGGTATCAGGCGATTCTGGCACAAACCCAATAGTCCGCCGACGTGTTGATTTCCATTTATCCGCGATCCGATCCGGCGTTGGAGTTCATGGTCGACGTTCATGCACCCCTTGAAGGGGGATGCGCGCAGGAGGCACCCGATACGAAAAAGCAACGAAGCCGTTTGGGCGGGCCGGATTCCGCGCTAAGTCGCGGCAAACCCTGATGATCCGGCGGGATAACCTTTCTTTCCGGTCTTCAAGTGCTCATAGCAGGTTGCGTTCAGGTCCGCGGCATGGGAGGGGAAGGCATGAAGCCCTCCCCTTGTATGTTGGCTATGACGGCAGGAGCAAGGGTACCGGGACCGTGGGCCGCGCTGCCTCGCATTCCACCCTTGCTGCGCAACTCAAGAGTTGACAAAGAACGCGGTTGCCGCTCCTGACCGGCACATCGGTCCGCAAGGGCGGGGTTTGTCCCCTCCGCGTCACCTGCCGCCGGGCAGGTGTTGCGTGATCTTGAATGCACCCCGGTCTCAATTGGCCTTCAGGATGGAGCCGGCCGGCTTGTTCGCACGGAATCGACTCGCGAAACCGCTTCCACCGCACTCACCTTCGCCGGCAGGTCGCCGACGTTTTCATTGAGCATGGTGTTCCATCATTCCCGAATGACGGGACGGCACCATCATTCACACTCACATTTGCGAATCGGACACGACACGACATGAATCCGGACGATCCATCGCTGAAGTCCACCGTGGCCTATGTCCGTCTTCTTTTCCTGTGCTGTATCGTATGCTTTTTTTGCTATGTCGGCGCGTACATGCGGGTTCCGGTGGTTCCGCTGTTTGCGCTGTCCCTGGGCGCGGATGCGTTCGAAGTCGGCCTGATCAATTCTTCCTTTCTTTTCATGGCCGCGCTTCTTTCAGTTCCACTGGGAATAGTGTCGGATCGGCTGGGCAGGAAGTCCCTCATTCTGGGAGGAATTCTCTTGACGTCATTGAGCTCCCTTCTCCTCTGCCTGTGCCGAACTCCCATGCAGATGGTCCTCGTTTATCTCCTGTTCGGGGTCGGCCTGGCCGCTTTTGCCCCGACGTTGATGTCCTACGTTGCCGATTTCGCGCCCGCGACGCACCTGGGGCGCTCCTACGGGTACTACACCATGGCCTTGTACGGAGGCATGAGCCTGGGCCCAGCATTGGGCGCAGCCCTCGCGGAGGTCACGAGTTACCCGGTCGTGTTCGCGATTTCGGGAGGTTTCGGATTCCTGATGTTCTGCCTCGTCCTGGTGTTGCTGCCCCGGACACCCCGAACCGCCGCCCACTCTTCCCGAAAGCTCGACAGCATGGCCGTCGCGGGAACGTTCCTCGCCAATCGTCCTCTCCTCGGCTGCTGGATGGGTACCCTCGGCGGATGTTTCGGCCTGGGGATGTTCGTCACCTTTGTTCCCCTGCATGCCGCGGAACAGGGCATATCGGTGGCGAACATCGGCCTCATTTTTGCCTCGCAGTCGTTTTTCAACGCGTTTGCGCGGATCCCGTTCGGCCACTTTACCGATCGAGTCAAGGACCGCGGCGCCGTTGTGGTCTTCGGGCTGCTCGGCTTCTCGATCGCCGTTTCGGGAATCGCATTCTCGACCGGCATTTTTCACTTCATCGGCTTTTCGATCGCACTCGGAATCACCATGAGTCTGACGTTCACCGCCCTGGGAGCGCTCATTCCCGAGGTGGTCCCGCAAGATAGCCGCGGGCTCGCCATGGGAGGCTACAGCACCTGCATATACCTTGGAATGATGCTGAGCGCCTTGAGCATGGGCGCACTCGCCCGCGACCTGGGATTCAAAAGCGCGTTCGTCGTCACAGCCGGGGTCATCGCATTGACGGGCGTCGTCTTCCGGACCTTTGTAACCAGGATTCCGCCTTCCCCATCGGCCGGGAATCTGTTATAGAAGCGGCGTAGAGTGTCTCTGGGAGACTTTCCATTTGTTCTCTTGGCCAATAGCGAATAGAATATAATGTTACAAACGATATCGGGGAATCGACACCGTTCAAGGAGGCATCGCTGTTGAGTCCGTTCTATAAAAATCTGGCCCTATGGCTGGTCATCAGCCTTATGGTGATTTTGTTGTTCAACATGCTGCAAAAACCCCAGAGCTCCAGCATCGAGACCACCTACAGTCAACTGATGGCCTCGGTTCAGAAAGGGGAAGTGGCAAAGGTCACCATCCAGGGCGATCGCATTCTGGGAACCTACAATGACGGCAAACTCTTTCGCACTCACGTTCCCAGAGACCCGGATATGATCAAGATGCTCAGGGACCACGGGGTCGACATCCAGGTCAAGCCCGAGGAGGAAAACCCCTGGTACGTGTCGGTCCTGGTGAACTGGTTTCTTCCCATGCTCCTGCTGGTCGGGATGCTGATTTTCTTCATGCGCCAGATGCAGGTGGGCGGCGGGAAAGCCATGAGCTTCGGCAAGAGCCGTGCCCGGCTGCTCAATGAGAATTCAAAGAAAGTCCTGTTCAACGACGTCGCCGGCATTGACGAAGCCAAGGAAGAACTGCAGGAGATCGTGGAGTTCCTTAAAGATCCCCGTAAGTTCACGCGCCTGGGAGGCAGGATTCCCAAGGGCGTTCTCCTGGTGGGAGCTCCCGGCACGGGAAAAACCCTTCTTGCGAAAGCCATTGCCGGGGAAGCCGGCGTTCCTTTTTTCACCATCAGCGGTTCGGATTTTGTGGAGATGTTCGTCGGGGTGGGTGCGTCCCGGGTCCGTGACCTGTTCATGCAGGGCAAGAAGAACGCCCCGTGCATCATATTCATCGACGAAATCGATGCCGTCGGGCGACACCGCGGCGCCGGCCTGGGTGGAGGACATGACGAACGCGAACAGACGCTCAACCAGTTGCTGGTGGAAATGGACGGATTCGAATCCAACGAGGGCGTGATTCTCATAGCGGCCACCAACCGTCCCGACGTATTGGACCCGGCTCTGCTCAGACCGGGCCGCTTCGACCGGCAGGTGGTGGTGCCGGTCCCCGATATCCGCGGACGGGAAGGCATTCTTCATGTGCATCTGCGGGCCAAGCCGCTGGCTCCCGACGTCGATCCCAAAGTGCTGGCGAAAGGGACCCCGGGCTTTTCGGGGGCCGATCTCGAAAATCTGGTGAACGAGGCGGCCCTGCTTGCCGCTCGCAAGAACAAGGATCTCATCGACATGGCCGATTTCGAATCGGCCAAAGACAAGGTGATGATGGGCCTGGAGCGCAAGAGCATGATCCTTACGGAGGACGAGAAGCGCAACACCGCCTATCACGAAGCCGGGCACGCACTCGTGGCCAGGCTGCTGCCGGGGGCCGATCCGCTCCACAAGGTGACCATCATCCCGCGGGGACGCGCGCTCGGACTCACCCAGCAACTCCCTGAAGACGACCGCCACACCTATCCGAGGGACTACCTGCTGGACAGCATCGCCATCCTGATGGGTGGACGCGTGGCCGAGGAACTGGCGTTCAACCAGCGCACCACGGGCGCCTCCAACGACATCAAACGCGCCACTCAGCTCGCCCGTCGCATGGTGTGTGAATGGGGCATGAGCGAGGAGATGGGCCCGGTCAGTTTCGGAAGGCAGGAAGAACAGGTTTTCCTGGGGCGTGATATTGCGCAACACCGCGACTTCAGCGAGCAGACCGCCATTTTCATCGACAAGGAGGTTCGCCGGATTGTCGATGAAAACTACCTTCGTGCCCGACAGATGCTGAGCGACCGCTTCACTCTATTGGAGAAGATCGCCGAGGGGCTGCTCGAAAGGGAAACACTCGACCTGCGGGACATCGATCGGATCATCCTCGAGGTCGACCCGGAGCTATACGATGAGATCAAGCGCAGGGAGCCTCCGCGCCCCCCGGAACTCGAAATCGCCGTAGACGGCGTCGACACGCAGGAAGCCGTCGCGGAACAGCCCGAAGGAGGCACGGCGTCGCCGGATTCCACTTCCGCTTCCGAGCAGAAGAATCAGGACAGTTGAGGGCACGGGGAGGCTGACCGCCGTGCCGTGCCCGGGCAACGGGATGCCGCAACCTGTCCGGCCTTTCACCCGCGCACATTCTCCGACTCGACGCTTCCGGCACACGCGACCCCGGGACATCCCCCTTCCATCCACTGCTCCAGGCTTTCCGCCGCGACACCCCGCGATACCAGCCATGCCGTGGACCGGCTGTTCACAGGCGGCCCTGTTGGTGCCGCCCGGCGGACTGTCCGGGAGATTCACGCGGAAGCAAACGCGCGAAGGTGTTTCATGAGCATTTCGGAACGAAAGGAATACACTCTCAGGCTGAAATCCGGCTGCCTGTCCCTTGGGCGACGGACGCTCGTGATGGGCATCCTCAACGTCACACCCGATTCCTTTTCAGACGCCGGGAAGTTCTTTTCATTCGACTCCGCGGTCGAGCAAGCTTCGGAACTGATCTCCGCCGGCGCGGATATCCTGGATATCGGGGGGGAGTCCACACGCCCGTTTTCCGATCCCGTGCCGTTGGAATCCGAGCTTGAGCGGGTGCTGCCCGTCATCGAAGCCGTCCGAATCGTTGGAAACGTCCCGATTTCCATCGACACGACCAAGGCCGAGGTCGCAAAAAGGGCCATCGAAGCAGGAGCGGACATCATCAACGATGTAAGCGCCATGCGATTTGACGAGAACATGGTCAAGGTGGCCTCGGATTCGGGCGTACCGGTGATTCTGATGCACATGCAGGGCAATCCGAAGAACATGCAGCAGGAACCACGTTACGCATCCCTGCTCTCGGAGATCGTCGCCTTTCTGGAGGACCGCATTCAATTTGCCGTTCAAAACGGCGTGGACCGCTCGCAGATCATCGTCGATCCGGGAATCGGCTTCGGGAAAACCGTCGAACACAACCTGTCTTTAATTCGGAGTCTTTCGGCTTTTGGTTGCCTGGATCGTCCTGTTCTGCTAGGAGCTTCAAGGAAACGATTCATCGGGAGCATTCTGGGGCGGTCTCCGGAAGACCGGGAAGTCGGGACCGCGGCGGTGAACGCTGTCGCCATTGCGGCCGGCGTTCACATTCTGCGGGTGCACGATGTCGGGTTTCACCTGCAGGTCGCCCGGGTGGGTGACGCGATACGGAGCGCCGGGTAAGCCGGTGGGCTTCCCGCGAGCCGAATCGATGTTCCGGTGGACCCCACGGGGCAGGCGGCACCGGGTAGCTTCCCGATTGAGTGAACAGACTCGAAGTCCGTTTGGGCAGTGCGGGCGCGCTTCGGGTTTGGCCGTCCGGTGCCGGACTTCGGCCGGAACAGGGCCGACGGACCCGCCCCGGGCGCGTTGCGAATATCCAAAGAGGTACACGGGAGGCGCTCGGGCGTGAACTTCGAGTCTTTCCAGCGGCTCGGCTCATTCGTCGCACTATGAAGGGGATTCGATATGCTCCTGGCAATGGACATCGGGAACACCAACACGGTGCTCGGCCTTTTCAACGAACAGCGGCTGGTCCATGATTGGCGAATCAGGACGGAGGTGAACACCACGGTCGACGAGTACGGCATTACAATCCGCAGCCTGTTCGACGCTCATGGTTTTTTCGTCGCGGACGTCGGCAGCGTGATCATCTCCTGCGTGGTTCCACCGGTCCTCAATTCCATCGAACGGTTCTGCAGGAAGTATTTCAACATTCAGCCGATCATCGTCGGGCCGGGCATCCGCACGGGCATGCCCATTTTCTACGACAACCCGAAGGAGGTTGGCGCCGACCGCATCGTCAATGCCGTGGCCGCCTACGACTACTACCGGTCCGCCACTATCGTGGTCGACTTCGGGACCGCCACCACTTTCGACTACATCTCGGACAAGGGCGAATACATGGGCGGAGTGATCAGTCCCGGGATCATGATTTCCTGTGAAGCGCTCTTCTTCAAGACTTCGAAGCTGCCGAGGGTCGAAATTTTCGCCAGGCCGCCGTCAGTCCTGGCCAAGAACACCATTGCGTCCATGAATGCGGGCATCGTTTACGGCTATGCAGGTCTCGTGGAAGGCATCATCACCCGGATGCGAAATGAAATCGGCACCAATCTGAAAGTCGTCGCCACAGGCGGACTGGCTGCGCTGATCGCCAGTGAATGCTCACTCATAGACGACGTGGATGATTATTTGACGCTCAAGGGGCTTCGGATCATCTTCGAACGGAACAAGAAGAATTCATGAAGCTGCGCCCTCTCAAACCCGGGGATCGTATCGGTCTTGCGGCACCGTCGAGCCCGTTCGATCGGGAAGCTTTCGAGCGCGGCACGGCCGTCCTTGAAGCCGGCGGTTACCGACCCGTGCCCGGCAGACACATATTCAAGCGGAATCGCTACCTTGCCGGAACAGACGCCGAGCGCGCCGAAGACCTGATGCAATTGCTCGCCAGCCCCGAGATTTCAGCCGTGGTGTGCATCCGGGGCGGCTACGGAAGCGGCAGGCTGCTTTCCCGGCTGCCGTTTTCCTCCCTGCGCGATCACCGCAAGCTCTTTATGGGCCACAGCGACATTACATTCCTTCATCTTGCTTTTGCTTCTCAAATGGGATGGATCACCTTCCTCGGCCCCAATCTTACCGGGATCGGACAGTTCGAAACGCAGTGGGAATACACCCGCAAGATGCTTGCGGGAGAAACGGAATGCTCGTGGCGATTCACATCCGGCCAGGTGCTCCGGGAGGGCACCGCCGTCGGAAAGGTCCTGGGCGGAAACCTGACCTGCCTGGTACACCTCATGTCCACGCCGTTTCTTCCAGAGCTGGAGAAGGTCATGCTCCTCGTGGAAGACCGCGGAGAGGCCCCGTATCGACTGGACCGGCTCTTTACTCAACTGAAGCTGTCCGGCAGGCTGGAACGCCTCGCCGCCCTTTTGCTCGGGGAGTTTCACGAGTGCGGGGACCGCGCGCTCATCCACGAGATGATCCTCGAGCAGGTGCGAGACTATTCTTTCCCGGTCGTTGCGGATCTTCCGTTCGGCCATGGTTCGGTGAATGAAGCGATCCCGCTCAACGTGGAGTTTTCGTTGAACACGTACGAGGGAAGTCTCAGAGCGGTTCAAAGTCCTTTTTACGGATAGAGCCGTGATTGCGCGAATCGAACAACTCTTTGAGGATGGTCTGCGGGAAGGCATCTTCTCGGGAGCGAGCCTCCTTGCGGCGGCCCGCGGGACAATCCTTTTCGAACGTCAGTGGGGTCACACCCGTTCCGGAGGATCGCCGATCTCGACGGAAACCCGCTTCGACCTCGCCTCACTGACCAAGATTCTCGTCACCACCCCACTGGCCGTTTGCGCGGCGAGCAGGGGCGCGCTCCGACTCGACCACACCCTGGATGCGTTTTTCCCGCCCGATGTTTTGCCGGCGGACAAACGGGACATCTCCATCCGGCATCTTTTGAACCATTGCTCGGGGCTCCCCGCCTATCGTCCCTTTTACCGCGACCTGATCTCACTGCCGTCCCCGAGCAGACAGCCCGCGCTGCTCGACGCCATCCTCCGCACTCCTCTCGCCGCTCCTCCCGGGACGGTCGCGTGTTACAGTGATCTCGGCTTCCTCCTCCTGGGCATGATTCTCGAGAAGCTGTTCGACGGCAGGCTCGACCAGGTTGCGCGGAAAACGCTTTTCGATCCCTTCCGGATCGATTCGCTGCACTTCCGTTCCTTGGAGGTCCCCACGGGTCCCGAAATCATCCCGTCTCTTTCACCTGCCGACGGGCTGTCTTTTGCGGCAACGGAACATTGCCCATGGCGAAAGCGTTTGCTGATCGGAGAGGTTCATGACGAGAACTGCTACTGTCTTGGAGGTGTCGCCGGGCACGCCGGCCTGTTCGGGACCGCGCGCGGCATCTTCGCCCTTCTTTCCCGCTTTCTGGATATGGCCCTGGAGCCTTCCGGGGAGCCTGCCTGGTCCTCCGACATCCTTGCGGAATTCTGGAGGAGGCAGGGCATCGTTGCGGACAGCACCTGGGCACTGGGATTCGATACGCCCAGTGCTTCAAATTCGAGCGCGGGCCGCTTCTTTTCACCCCGTAGCGTCGGGCACCTCGGCTTCTCCGGCACGTCCGCCTGGATGGACCTCGAACGGTCCGTGATCATCATCCTCCTCACCAATCGGATCTATCCGACCCGGTGCAATGAAAAACTCAAGGCATTTCGACCTCTGGCACACGATCTCACAATGGAATTGCTGCATGCGACGGAAGAATTCTAAGACCATCTATCTGCTCGGCATTGGCGGAATCGCCATGGGCACCCTGGCGACGATGCTGACGGAAAAAGGCTTCAATGTCACCGGGTCCGATCTGAACCTCTATCCCCCCATGAGCACTCACCTGGAAACGCTCGGGATACCGGTCTGCCAGGGATACGACGCCGCCAATCCGGAAAAGTGCGCGCCGGATCTCGTCATCATCGGCAACGCCATCCGGAGAACCAACCCGGAAGCCGAGTACGTGTTGAGCCATGGTCTGCCGTACCTTTCGATGCCGCAGGCCATAGCGGAATTCTTCCTGTGCGCCCACAAGAGCATGGTCGTTGCCGGCACGCACGGGAAGAGCACCACTTCTTCCCTGCTGTCCTGGGTGCTGTCCCGGGGAGGGCTGGATCCCAGCGTTTTTGTGGGGGCGTTCATAAAGAACTGGAACAGCAGCTACCGTATCGGCCGCGGCCCTTTCATGGTCATTGAAGGAGACGAGTACGACACGGCGTTTTTCGACAAGGGACCGAAATTCCTGCACTACTCACCCTGGATCGGCATAGTGACCAGTGTGGAGTTCGATCACGCGGACATCTTCACGGATTTCGAGGCGGTGCGCCGCGCCTTTCGCTCTTTCGCACGACTCATCCAACCCGACGGCCACCTGATCCTCAACGCCGACGACGCGAACTGCCTGGCCTTGGCAAGAGAATCCCGCGGCCGGGTAACCACTTACGGGTGGTCCCGGGCTGCAGACTGGCGTATTGTCGATATGATTCACTCCGACGGACGGATTCGATTCACTTATGAGAATCCCCTGTCGCGGGGAACGGAGTCGATGCTGACGCGCATGCCGGGCAGACACAATGTGAGCAATTCCATGGCCGTGATGGCCGCGGCCTCGCTTTCGGGTCTCGACAGAAACGCGGTGCAGGACGGGCTGCTGACTTTCGAAGGCGTGAAACGACGCCAGGACATCCTGGGTGAAATCGGCGGGATTCTGGTCATGGACGACTTCGCCCACCACCCCACGGCAGTCCGGGAAACCATTCAGGCATTGAAAGACTTCTATCCGCGAAGGCGCATTTTCTGCGCCTTCGAACCGAGGACCAACTCGAGCCGGCGTAGCGTGTTCCAACAGGCCTACACGACTGCTTTCGACGATGCTTTCTGCATCTGCATCAAGCATCCCCCCGGCATGGACGCTATTCCACGAGAAGAACGGCTGGATGTCCAAAAGCTGGTTGCCGATATCGCCGAACGGGGAAAGGAGTGTCACGGCTTTGCATCAACCGAAGAGCTCATCGGCTTTCTGGTCGACCGTTGCGTTTCGGGAGATCTTGTCGTGTGCATGAGCAACGGGAGTTTCGACGGACTGCCGCACGGACTTTGCACCGCCCTGGCGCAAAAGCACGCAGGTGCGTCATGACGACGCGCCGTCTGCTGCTGCACATGTGCTGCGGTCCCTGCACCATCTATCCTTTGAGAACGCTCAGAGCGGACGGCTGGTCCGTGCGCGGGTTCTTCTACAATCCGAACATACAACCCTTCCGGGAATTCGAACGCAGACTCGAGGCCGCGCGCACGGTATCGGAACGGGAGGAACTCCCGCTGATCGTTCGCGACGATTACGATCCGGTGGAATTCCTGCGAAACGTCGTCTTCCGCGAGCAGCAGCGGTGCGTCTACTGCTATTCGGTCCGAATCGAGGCGGCGGCGCGGATTGCCCGAAAAAGCGGTTTCGACGCCTTCTCCACCACCCTGCTCTACAGCAAGCTCCAGAAACATGAACTGATCGAGGAAATTGCGCGCGACACGTCGCGGAGAATCGGAGTCCCCTTCATCTACCGGGACTTTCGTCAAGGCTGGAGGGAAGGTCACGAAGCGGCGAAAATGATGGACATCTATCGGCAGCAGTATTGCGGCTGTATCTATTCGGAGGCGGAGAGATACCATCGCGCATGGAAGAAAGACCGCCCCCCGAAGTAATCCGTCCAACCAGGGGCTTTCGGTTCCTCCCGTTCATGCCCCCTCATGTTCTTCAACCATTTCTATGGCCTTGCCCGGACACTCCTCGGCGCAGATTCCGCATCCCTTGCAGTAGTCGAGATCGATTTCAACAGGGATGGACCGCTTCACCACGCCCTCCGGGCAGTACAGCCAGCAAATGAAACAGGACGGACGACGGTTCTTCGACGGAATACACTTCGCATGGTCTATCCGGGGCCGAACGGACCTCCAGTCGCCGGTCCTGCCCGCCTCTCCCTTGCAGAGCGCGGATCGTGCCTGAGTGAATTTGTCTTCTCTCGCCTTGTTCATGAAGTCTTCCTTCCGCTTCCTTTTCTTTGCACGACAGCCGCTCACCTATCACGCACAAGCCAGTTTGCATTCCTGCAGGATCGAGGTTCCGGCATAGGCCGCTCGCGCCCCCTCGACATTTCTCTCGCCGGCCTTTCCCGGGAAGTGATTCCGCAACGCCTTTTCGATGCTCTCCAGACTGATCAGCCCCGTAGCCCTGGCCACGCCGCCCAATATCGCGGTATTGAAGATAACCGCTCCCGATATGATGAGGCCCGCCTCCTTCGCCCATTCCGTGGCGTTGGTCGTCGCGACGTTGACCGCATTCTTCAACCGGATCGCACCGGGCTCTTTTGCGCTGTTGATGATCACGATTCCCTCGGGGCCAACGCCTGCGCTCACGTCCACGACCCTCAGCAGGGTCTCGTCCAGGACGACCACGATGTCGGGTTGTTCCACCAGCGAGAAAGTGCGAATCGGCTCTCTTCCGAACCGGGTGGTCGCGATGATCGGGGCGCCTCTTCTTTCCGCTCCGAAGAAAGGAGCCGCAGTGACCCCCCGGTACCCCTCGTAGTAAGCGGCTTCCGCCAGGATCATCGCCGCAGTGACCGCACCTTGCCCGCCGCGGCCGTGCCATCTCATCTCAATGCACTTTTTCGTCATTGCAAAGCCTCGTTCCCGTATTGGCACTCTCTCGTGCACGACCGGACCCCGGTCGGTTCGGATTTCACCTCACCGCGACCGCGCCGCCGCAATGCCGCCCGTTTCACACGGTATAGGCGACGGCCGGTTTCAGCGCACTAGTTTAATAGCGCTTTGCCTGGTGCGAGTCAACACTGCCGTACTTTATTCTTGCACTTCTGCGGCCTTTCGGTCTATTTGCATGTCGTGATCGCACGAATTGAAGCTACAGAGGGAGGTTGCACCATGGACGGCAAGCGCGCGCCCTTTCCCGAGATGCTGTTGGACAACGGGCTCACACTCCATTTCGAGGATCGTTCACGTCCGATCCCCGGAGGGCGCAGCCAGGTCGTTCTTTGCATATCCATCCCGTTCCGCGTCAGGGAATTCGTTGCGGAGGATCCCGAAATCACGCCCGAGCAGGCGGCACAAGTACTCGGCGACACGGTAACCTACTCCGTGGAGAAGGTCCGTAACTTCGTCCCGGAGGATTCCGTCGCGCAAAACCTCCAACAAATGAGGGAGGAATTCATCCGTTCCAACCTGGCCTACCTTCTCAATCCCTCATTTCCAAGGCGGTTCCTGATCAAGAAGGTCCGGGAAGCTCTCGAGGCGCGCCGGCTCGAAGAGGCACACTCCAAGGCCCTCCACAATTCCGCTCCGGAACACGACGATTGAACCTTGCGCCGATTCCGGCGACCGTTCGGTAAGAGGCTTACCGGGATGCCGCCGCGCGTCCGGACGGCACTCTCCCAATGAGGTCAAACAGGGCCCCTAACGGGAAGACGAGTTCATCCACCTTCTCGAGAAGCGCACATGTGGAAGGACCCGCGATCCCCTTCGTTTTCTCTTGATTCGGGATTATTGCTGGATAGCGGATTAAGGACGGATGGAAACCGGCGTGCCCACCGAAGCGACCGTAAAGAGCTCCTCCATGTCGCTGTCGTAGAGGGCGATGCTGCCGTCGGTCCAGTCTTTGTGGGCTCCCCCGGCGCGGATGAAAATCTTCCCGCCGAGCACCGTACCCGAGGGAGGGGCGGACCTGTTGTCCGCGGCGCGAAGAATGTCACGGAATTCCAACGGTGTGATCACACCGGAGAAATACGCCTTCTCGGCATGCCCCCGGCCCGGGTAGCTGATGCCAAGCGATTTCTTCAGCCGCTCGGAAGAACCTTTGACGATAATGAAGAAATCTCCTTCGGGAGTCCTTCCATCGCCATCACGATCCTTGTCCCCGCTCGGATGCGGCCCCAGGCCGATCGGATAATCACGAACGAGCACATTGGATTGGATGACGTACAACCTACGTTTTTCCTTGTAGACGAAAATTTCGGGACTTTTCATCGCTGAGGCGGGTGTGAGGTAATCGACACGGAGCGCGGCCTTCCCGTGGCCGGCGCGTTCAATGACGGAAGAGTCTCCATCCCATGTTCCCTCCGCGTGTGCCGATTCCATTTTGGATCCGGTCTTCTGCACGGAGCATCCGAACAGGCAGAGAACCGACAAGCACAAGAGCAGGGACAACCACTTTTTCTTTGCTGGCTTGCAATCCATATTCAACATTCTCCCCCCAGGACCGGAAGCATTTTCCTATATGAAGATACAGATTGCAAGCCAGAAAACCCTATGTGCGCTCAGAAGGTTTGGTCACATCCACAATTTTCGGACAGATGAAAATCAAAATTTCGTTTCTTTGCGCATCGACCTCGTTGGATTTGAACAGCCTGCCCAGAATAGGAACGTCGCTGAGTCCGGGAGTGGCCGTCTTCTTGGCTTCATCCCGATTTCGGATGATACCGCCGATCACGATGATGTTGCCGTCATCCACGAGCAGTTCCGTCGAAATCTTTCTCGTATCGATACCGGGCTGCCCCTGCGCACCGGTTACGGTGCTCGAGGGTTCGTCCTGTTTTGCCTCGATGGTCATCCGCACCTTGTGGTCCGGTGTGATATGCGGCGTAACGGCGAGCTCGAGCACGGCGTCCTTGAAATCGGTGCCCGTGATGTTGGATGCCGTATCGCCGACCTTCAGGTAAGGAATTTGCACACCCTGGGAGATCACTGCCTTGACGTTGTTCATGGTCAGAACTCTCGGAGCCGCCATGATGCGAATTTCGTCGGCGGTTTCGAGGGCCGAAATGGTGAGGTCCACCTTCAGCAGCGTCGTGCCGACCATCTGTGCAAGGTTCAAGGCGAACAGATTGGCGGGCGGGCTGTTGATCAGAAAATCCGTGAACGGCACGGTCGCCGAATGATTCGGGGTATCGCCGCCGAAGCCCAGGTTCATGCCGAGGGACCGTTTGACCTCCGAAGTCAACGTGATGATGCGGGCTTCGATGAGCACCTGGGAAGTGGGCCGGTCAAGCCTGTTCAGAAGCATCCTGGCGTTGTTGATACGGCCCGGATAGTCGCTGTAAATGATCAGGCTCGTCCGCTCGTCGACGGATACCCTGCCCTTGTCGCTCTTCGCCTCGTTGATCTTGCTGGCGACATCGGTCACCTGGGCGTAGTTCACCGTAAGATATGCCGTATTGATCTCTCCCAGATCCTTGCTGGTCAGCAGGTATTCCTGCTTGGCCCTGATGGCTTCCGCCTGCTGGGCCCATTCACTTTTCAGCTTGCTCCGCCTGGCGATGCGAATCACGCTCCCGACCTGCTCCTGTCCAAGATCGTTCATGGATATGATCATGTCCAGGACCTGGTCCCATGGGACCTGTTCCACCTTCAGGGTCACCTTGCCCGTCACGTCCGGTTCGATCACGATGTTCGTCCCGGTCAGATCGGCCAGAAGCCGCAGGACATTCCGGAGATCGGCGTCGAGCAGATCAAGACTGATCGGTTTGCCCGTGTACTGCTTCCTGGCATGACGCAATTCTGAGGATCCCCCGCCCGGCCTGGTGGCTGAATACTCGGGGAACTGCTGGTCCACACCCTGAACTTGCTCCCCGGCGTCGACGGCTCCACGGCGCGCCGCCGCCTTGCCCGGCCTGGTCTTTTCCGCCGTGGCAGGTTTCTCCGCAGCGGCGCCGGCCGCAGCAACCTGCTTCTTTTCCGCGAAACGCAGGTTCACGACAATGTCGTTGTCGACACTGTCGACGGTATAATCACTGATGGGCTGCCGGACATTACCGACGATCCGGACCCCCGCCTTCGCTCGCGCATAGTTGAGCTTGACCCTGCTCGACTTGCCGGGCAGCGCGGGCTTGGCCGCCCTGGCGGGCACATCCCCGATTTCCAGCACGAATCTGTCTTCGCCCAGGCGCCGGAATTGGTAATCCTTCAATGGGCCGCTGCCCGCTATCCTGAGCACCGTCTCCAACCCGGATTCGTCCATAGCGACACTCAACAACTTCGCGCCTTTTGCCGCCGTTGCAGATTCGGCCGTCGGCGTGGCTGCCGCAGGGCTCGGGCTCGCAACACCGGCTTTCGGGCTGGATCCGCCTTCGACGGAGCCCGTAATCGCACAAGCCCAGCACAAGGCAAACACCAATACAAAAGCGAAACAGCTCATTTTTCGAAAACCGACGTAATGCATGTGCCCCCCTCTTATCCCAACTCTTTCTTGCTTCAACAGCCAATCCATGTTCGGTCCTTCTCGATCGGCATGACGATTACCGGAATCATTTCTTCTTCTGGTCCTTCTTTGCATCCTTTTGCACGGGCCTGTCCACGAACCTGTACGTGACAATCGTGCATCCCACCTGCAGGCCGCTTCCGCTTCCCTTATCCTTCACCCGATTCAAAGTCAGAGTCTCCACCTTCAGAATCCGATTGAGCTTGCTGACGTTGTCCAGGAAGACCTCCAGATCGTTGAACGAGCCCAACAAATCCAGCCGAATGGGGATGACCGAATAGAATTCCTTCGGCTGTTCCGGTTGAGGTTGGAACAAAACATTTTCCAGACCCACTTTTGCACCGAGTTGGGAAACGCTTTCGAGCAAGCCCGGAATCTCCTTCTGGTCCGGAAGCAAGGCGAGAAGACTGTTGAAATCCGCTTCCGAGGCGGCGAGCTCCTTCTGGAGCTTGTCCACTCGAGCGGCGGCCTCCTTGAGCGACGCCAGCTTCTTCTGCTGCTCGGCCACGCTTGCGGTCACTTTCGCCAGTTCCTTTTCCTGGTCTTCATAGACGAGGTAGTAGAAACCGGCTCCGAGGATCGCGAGGGTGATCAAGAAGAGCAGTGCCTTTTGAGCGAGCGGAAGGCCTGCCAACTTCTCCGTAAATGCACCGGTCGGTATAAGGCTCTTTTTCATGACGGTTTTGTCGCCAACCTCTTTTTGACTTCTGAAAAAGGAAAGAAACGATAACTCAGTTGAAATTCCCTCAGCTTCTTCTGCGCAATAACCGTTTGCCGCGAATGGATGAGGTTCACGCTCCCTTTCTCGATATAGGGAGACGACTCCAGATTTCTCATGAATTCCACGAGCGCCTCATTGCTCATCGCGGTCCCGTCCAGAGTGATCGTGGTGCCGACCTGGCTCAACCGATCAAACCACATCCTCTCGGGAGGGAGTTGGACGCTGAGGAGTGCCAGGACGCGCACAATCGTGTCGCGGTCTTGCTGCAGATCCCTGATGATCGTGCGCTTCTTGTCGACCAGTTCCTTCTTCTTGGTCAAATCCTTCAGCATCTCCTCAAACTTGGCGTACTTGGCGACCTCCTGTTGAAGGCGAGAGAACTCGGCCTTCTTGTCCTGAATCTCGCGATCCTTCAGGAACCAGGCGGCGCCAAGGGCGATGGCCATCAGGATGATAGACAGAAAGTAGATGGAAACGAACTGCCTTGCTGTTTCCCTCTTCTTCTTCGCACGAACCGGAAGTAAGTTTATTTGGATCATTTCTCTTTTGTCTTTCTTAGCGCCAATCCAAGTGATATTGCCATCTGCGGGCCAATAAACTCGATATACTCCGGATCAAACAACTTCGGGTCACAGTCCACCCGTTTGAATGGGTTGAAAATTTCCACCGCCACTCCCATGTTCTCCTGAAACACGCGGTCCAGTCCCGGAATACGGCAGGATCCCCCGCTGAGGAAAATCCTCTGAATGGTCTTGTCCGGATAATTGCTGTAGTAAAAATCTATTGCCCGTTTGCACTCGCTCACCCAATTCCTGACCGTCGAGACGAACAGCCCCTCAATTTCCTTTACCGGGAAATTCACCGAGATTTCCCCCAGCTTCAACCGCTCCGCCTCTTCATAGCTCACCTTGAAGTAATCCCGGATGCTCTCGGTAATCTGGCTTCCCCCGATAGATATACCCCTTGTGAATACGGGAACCCCGTTGGAAGCGATATTCATAATGGCTTTGGCAGAACCTATGTCGATGAGAGCAATATTCCCTTCGAAACTGCCGTATGTCGCTTCAAAAGCATTGCTCAAGGCGAAAAAATCAACATCCACCACGTCCGTGTCCAGCCCCGCGGTCTTGACGATTCCCACGCAGTCGCCGATGGATTCCTTCTTGGCCGCGACCAGCAGCACGCCCATGTAATTCGGGCGGTCCTTGGCGACATCCAGCACCTGGTAGTCGACATCCACCTCCTCGATGTTGTAAGGAATGTACTGACCGAGCTCCGCATGCATGCGACTGTCGAGCTCCTCTTCCGTCATGGTGGGCAGCTCGATTTTCTTGATCATCACCTCATATCCGGATACCGCCGTCGCCACGGTCCTCTCTTTGACCTTCAAGTGAGAGGTCAGATGCTTGATGCAGTTGGACACAAGGTCAGGTTTGTTCACTCTGCCCTCGTTGAACGCCTCACGCGGAACCGGGACTAGCCCGACGTTCGCCAGAGTGAGCCTGCCCTCCTTGGCTTTCAACTGTGTCAACTTGACGGAGTGGGAGCCAATGTCCAAGCCCAGTAGATTCTCTTTTTTTGCAAACATAAAGGCGACCCGTAAAAATCATTTAAGGTTTTTGATTGACATCCGCCGCTATTTCGACTTTACCATCGCCGGTTGAAACCATGCAATGAAGTTGTTATTGTCAAAATTTGCCGACCGGCATTTCTTCTTGATTACGAGAGGAGCCCAACTTGCGAAATCCGCCCGAGAAAAACACCGGTTCCAAGAGAACCAAGAGCCTTCTTCGGGAATACACCGAAGCCATCGGCATTGCGATCCTGCTGGCCTTGTTCATCCGAGCGTTCGTTGTGCAGGCGTTCAAGATTCCCTCCGGCTCCATGAAAACAACCCTTCTTATCGGCGATCACATCCTGGTCAACAAGTTCGTTTACGGCATCAGGCTCCCGATTCTCAACAAGGAGATCATCCACTTCAGCAACCCGAAACGCCGTGACATCATCGTGTTTCAATATCCCGTCGACCCATCCAAGGACTTCATCAAGAGGGTCATCGGCGAACCCGGCGACACCGTCAAAATCATCGATAAAAAGGTCTATGTCAACGATCAGCCGCTTGATGAACCTTACGCCGTCTTCACCGATCCCAAGATCCAACCTGCCGGTGTGAGCCCCCGGGACAACATGGGCCCCGTTGCCGTTCCCCCCGACAGCCTGTTCGTCATGGGCGACAACCGCGACGAAAGCTACGACAGCCGGTTCTGGAAGTTCGTCAAACTCGATGCCCTGAGGGGAGAGGCCTTTATCATCTATTGCTCCTGGAACCAGGATGGCGAACTCTCACTCTCATCCTCAGAAAGCTACATCCGCTGGAACCGGATAGGTAAGTTGCTGCACTGAAACACCCTCGCCAAGGTATTACAGATACTTGGAATTAACATCATATTAAGTTTCATGATTCTAATCGGAATGAAATCATTGGGACTTAAGTATTTTTTCAGACAAATGATACTTGTTCATTCCGAACGAATTTTTCCTAGGAACGCTCTATCTCAGGTGTATTGCTCTCCAATCACTAGGAATACGATGCGGGAATCCCCCGCCGGTCCCCTTGCCCTGCCGCTCAAATAGCGTTGTCCCCACGTCCGACCTCGCTTCTCCCCGACCAGTCCATCTCCCCATCCTCAGGCGTAGAGAAAAAGCCCCGCACACTTCGCCCAATAGGCCGCAAGCGGGGTTGCCCAATCTCGCGCCAGTCCTCCGGGGTCCGCTCCGTTGTCGAGTTTTTCCCTAAGCTTCCCGTCTCCAAGCAAAATGTCGATCGGGAGCTTTTCCGTTTCATATTCGTATGGCGGTTCCAGCCATTTGAACTCCTCCGGATTGAGAAGTCGCAGCCCGCGGATCAACGTCAGGCCAAGGCGATAGGGAGAAAAGCACGCATGGTCGGTGACGTGGATCTGAAACCCATGGCAGAGTCTGCCCCGCCACTTGTCGAACATCGGCTCGAAGCTCACCGGCCGAAAAACAACCCCCTCCAGTCCCGCACCCGCCAGATAGTCTCCAAGGCGGCGCCGGTTGACGAACGGCGCGCCGAATACGTGGAACGGGAGCGTTGTGCCCCTGCCCTCGCTCAGGTTCGTACCTTCGAGCAGCACCATGCCGGGATAGAGCAAAGCCGTTTCCCACGTGGGCATGTTGGGGGACGGAAAGAACCAGGGGAGACCGGTGTCCGGGAAATAATCACGCCGCCGCCACCCTTTCATCGGAATGACCTGAAGATCGCAGTCCAGGCTGCATTCTTTGCAGATGAAGCGTGCCAGCTCACCCATGGTGAGACCGTGACGCATTGGAATGGGATATCTGCCCACGAATGAGCGGTACCCGCCATCGAGGATATTCCCCTCGATGGAGATGCCGCCGATGGGGTTGGGCCGGTCAAGGACCACCACCTTTGTCCCGGAGCGGGCCGCGGCCTCGAGGCACAGTCCCATCGTCACGCCGTAGGTGTACACCCGCGTTCCGACATCCTGCAGATCGATCACCAGGACATCGATGCTGTCCAGCGTCTCCCGGGAAGGCTGTCGGACTTTCCCGTACAGGCTGATGACGGGAAGGGAGGAATCCTCGTCCCAGGAGTCGTCGGACTCGATCATGTTCGCCTGCTTCTCGGAATGAAATCCGTGCTGTGGCGACAACAGACAGGTCAGCTTTCCGCCTGTCCGACGCAGCAGATCCCTGACATGCTCAAAAGACTGAGTGACGGACGCCTGGTTTACTAAAAGACCAAGCCGGCCGGATCGAAACCAGCCGGGAGGGCTCGAGGCCAAAACCTCGCATCCGAGAATCACTTTCCCCATGGTCGACCTTCGCTTTGCCGTTTCACCCTCCCCTGCCGTAACACTCCACGGCAGGTCGAACCATGCTGCCGGGTCGAAAACCGGATTTTCGACCCGATTTACGCATTTCCTGGTACGGACGTTCTTCGCTCTAAGATACAATCGGCCGGAGGTCAGGTTTTATTAACTTGCTAGCCTATACCAGATGAGAATTAAATTTAATAGGAATATATGGACAGAAATTGCGAAACTCCGCTCCGTGCTGTATTTTTTCGGGACCGACCGCTGGAGGGCGCGATTTTCCCGGATCTCTCGACGGATCAGGTCCGGATACCGGGGTGCGCGTTCAAGATCACGCAACACCTGCCCGGCGGGAGGGGCAAGGGCATTGGAGCCGTGGGCTGTGCTGTCGCTCAGCCCACCCTTTGTCGCCTTGGCGCCGCAGTCGGGACGCCGCCTGCCGCGCCGGGCCGGAACCTCGCTTATGCAGCCGGTCTGCGAATACCCGGCCGGATGAGCTCACTCTCTTCGCAAAAGGATGGCGATGACGATCCCGATAACCGAAATAACCCGCATCGTCGGCAAGGACCACGTGCTGACCGCCCCCGAGGAACTTCACTGTTACGGTTATGATGCGAGCAAAATGAAGGCCAGGCCGGAATGCGTGGTCTTTCCCGGAAGCGCCGCGGAAACGGCGGAACTGCTGGTGCTTGCCAACCGGGACCGTTTCCCCGTATACCCTCGAGGCGCGGGCACGGGAATGGTCGGCGCGGCCATTCCCAGCGGCGGCGGCCTGGTGGTGGCCCTCAACCGGCTGAACAGGATTCTCGAAATCGATGCCGAAAACATGACGGCGATCGTGGAACCGGCCGTCGTAACCGGGGATTTCCAGAAGCGGGTTCTCGAGTGCGGGCTTTTCTACCCTCCCGATCCGGCGAGCCTCCAGTTTTCCACGCTGGGAGGAAACGTTGCGATGTGCGCGGGCGGCCCAAGAGCCGTCAAGTACGGAGTCACACGCGATTACGTGTTGGGGCTCGAAGTCGTCCTTCCCACCGGTTCCATCATCCGCACGGGAACTCGGACCATGAAGGGGGTCGTCGGATACGACCTCACGCGACTCATGGTTGGTTCGGAAGGGACGCTCGGCATCTTCACCAAGATCATCCTCCGCCTGATCCCCGCCCCGGAAGGCGTTCGCACCATGATGGCCGTCTTTCCCAGGCTCGACGACGCCGCCAATGCGGTATGCGACATCATCAAGCACAGGATCGTCCCATCCACCCTGGAGTTCATGGATCAGCCCACCATTGGAGTGGTGGAGCATTACCTGCATGCCGGGCTGCCGACCGCGGCCGAGGCCATCCTGCTCATCGAGGCGGACGGCCGGGAGGCGCTGCTCGACGAGGACGCTTCCCAGATCGAACGGATCTGCCGCCAGGCAGGCGCCGACGCGTTCAAAACCGCCAGATCCCCGGCGGAACGCGAGCAGCTCTGGAATGCGCGCAGGGCCATTTCGCCCGCCCTGGGCCAAATCCGCCCCGGCAAGATCAACGAAGACGTGACCGTTCCGAGGACTCTCATCCCGTCGCTCATCCGCTTCATCCAGGGACTGGCGTCAAGGCACCGCCTGACCATCGTCTGCTTCGGCCACCTCGGTGACGGAAACATCCACACCAATATCATGCTCGACCGCAAGGACGCCGACGAGCGCAAGAGGGCCGAGAGGGCCGTCGAGGAGCTGTTCCGGAAGGTTCTCGAGCTCGGCGGCACGCTTTCCGGCGAACATGGCATAGGAATCGCCAAGTCACCCTTTCTCGAGCTGGAGGTGGGACGGGAGGGCCTTGCCGCCATGCTCAGAATCAAACAGGCCCTGGATCCATTGAACATTCTGAACCCCGGGAAGATGTTCGTCCCCAACCGGGCTTTTTTCGGCGAGTGAGCGGATGCCGCATGACCGACGGCAACGCGCCGGACGGACGGCGTGCGGTGCCGTGCGCGTCCCTCGGAATTCGCGCTTCGACGCATCCTCAACGAGCGTCCACAAGGAGAATCATGAGCGCCCCCGCGGAACATGTCGTCTGGAACCTCAACGATCTCTACAGCGGCCCCGACGCACCGGCGATCGAGCAGGACCGTCAATCGGCGAACGATCTCGCCGTTCAGTTCGCAGCCAGATACCGGGGCAAGGTTGCCGCGCTTTCCCCAGAGGAAGCTCTTGCCGCCATACGGGAATACGAAGCCCTGCAGGAAATCCTGCAGAAGCTCGATGCCTTCGCCTCTCTCCATTTCGCCACGCGGACGCGGGAGCCGAGTGCCGGCGCGCTGTTGCAGGCGATTCGCGAGTTTCGCAGCCAGGTTCATCGCGATACGCTTTTTTTCGAGCTCGAATGGGCTCAAATCGACGACGAATCCTTTGCGGCCGCGCTGCGGCATCCCGCACTCGGTCCCTACCGCCATTATCTGGAGTTGTCCCGTCGTTACAGACCCCATCTGCTCACCGAGCCGGAAGAGAAGATCCTGGCGGAAAAGGAACCCGTGTCCAACGACTCCTGGACCACGCTTTTCGACAAAGTCCTGGGGCACCTCCGTTTCGGCCCGGGCGAGCGCACGGAATCCGAAGTCCTGAGCGACCTCTACGCAGGCGACCGAACGGTCAGACGACAGGCCGCGCGCGAGTTGACGCAAGGCTTGACGGAAACGCTTCCCGTTTTGACCCACATCTTCAACACGATCCTGTTGGACAAGGCCGTTACCGACCGGCTGCGCCGGTATCCGCACTGGCTCAGGGCGAGGAATCTCGCCAACGAGGCGGAAGATGAAATGGTGGAAGCCCTGGTTGAAGCCGTCTTTTCGCGCTACGACGTCGTCCGGCGTTATTACCGGCTCAAGCGGACGCTGCTCGGTTACGAAGAGCTGTTCGACTACGACCGCTATGCGCCCATACCCGGACTGCCGAAAAAGGCTTTTTCATGGGAGGAGGCAAAACAGCTGGTACTTTCGGGTTTCGAAGCGTTTTCGTCGGAATTCGCTGAAATTGCGTCGGATTTCTTTCGTCACAGCTGGATCCACGCGCCCGTGCTTCCCGGCAAACGCAGCGGAGCGTTTTCTCACCCCACCGTTCCTTCCTGTCATCCCTACGTGCTCGTCAACTTCACGGGAACATCCAGAGACGTGGCGACCCTCGCCCATGAACTGGGGCACGGCGTCCACCAGCTTCTGGCGAGAAAACAGGGGCTGTTCAACGCCGACACTCCGCTCACCCTGGCTGAAACCGCCTCGGTGTTCGGGGAGATGATCGTGTTCCGGCACCTTCTCGACCGGGTCGAATCCCGGAAGGAACGCGCCGCCCTGCTTTGCAGCAAGCTCGAAGACTCTTTCGCGACAGTGTTTCGCCAGGTGAGCATGAACCGCTTCGAATCCGCCGTCCACAACCAGCGCAGGTCCGGCGGAGAACTCGACCCGGAGCGGATTTCACAATTCTGGCTCGATTCGCAGAAACAGATGTTCGGGGATTCCGTCACGCTCACCGGGGACTACCGCATATGGTGGTCCTATATCCCCCACTTCATTCATTCCCCGGGCTACGTGTACGCCTATGCCTTCGGCGAGCTCCTGGTGCTCTCCCTCTACCGGCAGTACCGGCAGACGGGTGCATCCTTCGTGCCCCTCTTCCGCGACCTCCTCGAAGCCGGTGGAAAAGCAAGCCCGAATGAGCTCCTGTCGCCATTCGGCATTGATCTTTCAGACCCTTCCTTCTGGAAACGGGGGCTGGAGGTGATCGAAGGGATGTTGGACGAGGCGGAACAATACGCTCGATCCTGACAGGCCCGCAATCGAGGGTCTACTTCTCTTCTGCGGCACGCTTCAGCGCGGCGAGGCTTTCGTCAATTCTCTTCTGATCCGTCTTGATGTTGATCGGGTTGGGACGGTGCTTGCGCGCCCGGATCTTTTCCGTTTTCTGGGTTTTGGAAGCCATGGTTTCAATCTCCTTGACACAAGATATCGTTTCAACTTCGCTGGTCGAGCATCTCCGGATCGGTGCACCCCGCCTATATCAGTTTGCCGCCGCAAAGTCACGAAAAACCTGAGCCCCACCGGTGGGGAAAGTGAAGGCGGCTTTGCGCGCAACGGTTTCGACGCATTCCTCGAGGCGCGGGAAGCACCCCGCGAAATGCTCCCTCAGGAGGCGCGTCAGCTCCGTCCAGGCTCCCGGCACGTAGGCCAGGAACCGGGTCTTCCCCTTGCATGTGCCCAGGTATCCGAAGGCCCCGAGGATCTGCAGGTTTCTGCACAACCGCACCCACCGGTAGTGTTTCAGAAAAGCATCGATGGAACCGCCCAGGAATTTCCGCGCGCCGTCCCAGTAGAGCCGGCACAGCACTTCCTGGAGCCTCGCGGGCAACGCCACGTAGGGATCGATCAACAGAGAAGCCAGATCGTAGGCGGGAGGCCCGAAGCGCATTCCCTGAAAGTCGACCAGGCCAAGCTTTCCTTTGCAGACCATCAGGTTCCGGCTCTGGAAGTCCCGATGGAATACGAACCGGTCCGACCCGGTCCCGGCGGCTTCGGCGATCCGCTCGAAATCGCTCCGCAGGTCTTCCCGGTCGATCTGCAACCGCATCAGGGAGACGAGGAAAGCGCTTCTGAAGTATTCCAGCTCGCGCTCGTACACGAATGCGGGGTCGTAGAACGCGCCGTCGAAGCAAAAGTCCGCTCTGAACCCGTCCCGCCCCTCCCTGTGAAGGCGCACCAGCACCTCAAGCGCCTTTCGGTAGACCGCCGTCACGTTGCTTCTGCCCCTCAGGACCTGTGCCTGGAGGTGCCGATCGCCGAAGTCCTCCAGGAGAAACCAGCCCCGGCCGGCATCCGCCCAGAAAATCCGGGGAACCGGGACGCCTCTTCGGCGCAGGTGTTCCCCGATCTTCAGATATGAGTCGTTTTCGTCCAGACCGTGGTGGTTCTTCCGAGGCGAGATCAAGGCGATGTAATGTTCGGCGCCACGGCGCACGCGAAAGAAGCGCCGATCGGAACCGTCGCCCGCAAGCGACGTCACGTCGGCCGAATCGAGGGTGAGTCGCAGCGCGCCGGCGGCGTGGTAAAGCATCGGGCGCAATTCCGGCAAAATGAACGCAGTCATGGCTCACCCCTGCCGCAGTCCGGTGAAGATCTCATCCTCATGAATGCCGCCCACAACGCTTCCGTCGGTGGCGATGCATCCGCGCAGGCGGCTGCCGGGTTCGACCGTCACGTGATCCCACAGGATCACGTCTTCGAGGATCGCGCCTTCCATGACGGTGCAGCCGTTGCCGACCGTCACCACGCCGCGCAACTCGGCGCGCGGATCGACGAAAGCGCGCGGATCGATCCGGACCCTGCTCCCGCAGTGCAGCGGCGGAAGGAAGTCTTCGGGCATTCCCGCAAGTTCCACGGTAAGGTCCCGGTAGGCGCGGATCGAACCCATTTCTCTCCAGAACACCCGGGGACGGTGGATCGCGCGAGGATGACGCCCTGCCCGGATCAATTCGCGGTAGAGGGCCAGGATATCCGAGAAACGATCGGGGGGAAGCGCGGAAAGGATGGACGGATCGATGCAATGGATGCCGGTGAAGGCGAGCAGCCTCACCTTCGGTAGGTTTCGCTTCAGCTCCGACGCTTCGGGGCCGAACCCGAGGATTCGATCGTTCTCATCCACGGCCACGTTGTTGAACCGAGGGCAGTCGTGCAGCAGGAGACTCACCGGTCCCCCGTGTGCGGCGTGCTTTCCCGGCAGTTCCCGCAGGGGAACGTCACAGACGATGTCCCCGTTGATGACGAGAGCCGGTTCCGTTCCGAGGAAGTCGAGGGCGTTTCGCAAGCCGCCTCCGGTGCCGAGCAGAACCGGCTCGAAGCGGCTTTCCAGCGGGATCGGCCAGGTATTTTCCGCGACGGTGGAAACGAGCTTTTCGCCCAGGTGATGGGCGTTGACGACGGCGGCACGGGCCCCGGCGTCCCGCAGTCGCCACATCCAGAAATCGAGGACCGCCGTCCCCATGAGGGGCACCAGGACTTTGGGACGAACCAAAGTCAGGGGGCGCAGCCGCGTACCGAGCCCCGCCGCCAGGATCATGGCGTTCATGCGGGACCGTCCGGGTCGGCGGACGCAATGCCGCGCCCCATTCGTGGAGAGAGGATTCCGATACGCACGGCGCCCGTGGTTAAAGCCTCAACAGCACGCCGGTCCCGACGGCGATCTGGTAAAGGACTGTCGTGAGGTCCTTGAAGTTTCGCATCCATGCGACCTTGTCCAGCTTGTCGGGAACGATGACCGTATCCCCCGGTTCCAACCTGCCGTTGGCCCCGGTCTGCCACCTGGCGGTCGCAACACACCAGAAGATGCCTCTCCCGGGCTGGACGGCGGACCCGTCGGCCTTGAGGATGAAGACGTTGCCCTTGTCCGCCGTCGGGGAATATCCGCCGGCCTGGTCGATGTAGTAGGAGTAGTTCCTGCCCGGCTCGTATACGAATGCGGTCTGGTTGTACACCGCCCCGATGACCTGAACCACTCGAGGATTGATGGGGATGTAAAGCTGATCGCCTTCTTCGACTTCGATGTCGAAGGGCGTCCCTTTGAGCTTCCGGGGCTCATCCAGCTGCACCACCACCCTCCCCTTCGCCTGGAGCGTCTTGAGGGTGTCGAGGAAAAGCTTCTGCTGCTTGGCCTGCGTGGCCTGGAATTCGGCTTCGCCGGGCGTCATCTCGCCCATCAGGTTGGCCGCGCTGTTGGCCAGCACCTGGCGCCCGAGCATATCGATGAGCTCCCCCATCTGCCGCTGCTGCAACTGCCTCACGCTCTCCCGGAAAAGGGAGGAACCGCGCTTATACGCCTTGTCCGTGAAGCCCCCGGCCCGCTCAAGCAGGGAGGACAGTTTCTCGCCCTTCTGAAGCGCGTAATCCCCGGGGTATTTGACTTCGCCGTAAATGGCCACCTTTCGATACAACTGCCAGTCCGGAACGCTTTTCACGGTGAGGTAGTCGTCGCGGTGCAGCAGAATGTCGAAGTCGGGATCACCGGACAGCGCCAGGGTGGGGTTGACCTGGATCTGCTCGGTCCTCGGCCCGGTCTCGGTCGGAACCACTCGGGTGATTTCCGCGTTATCGGCGGCCGCCGTCTTCTTCAATCCGCCGGACAGCTTGAGCAGATCGGAGAGCTTCATGTTTTCGCGGAACTCGAAATCACCCGGCCTGTTGACCGCGCCGCTGACCCTCACTCTTTCCCGTTCCTGCATTTCCCACTTGCTGTACACGGTGATCGTGTCATAGGGCTCCAGGAGGATGTTCTGGCTCCTGTCCGCCCCCGAGATCGCCTCCCTCAGGTTGAAAGTCCGGTATTCCTGGTGGTTGTCCGGTGCAACCAGCCTTTCCACGAGCGCATATTCCAGCATTGCGTCCGGGAGAAGCGCATCGAAATTCCGGATGATGTCCTTTACCCGCATCCCGTGCTTCCATTCGTACTCGCCCGGTCTGCGCACGTTCCCCTTGAGGATGATCCGGTTGGTGACGAACATGCTGATGGGGAAAACCTTGACGATGTCTCCGTCCTGCAGAACGATATCTTGCTTGCCCTTGACGCCCTGCATGTCCACGTCGAGAAAAATCTTGGCCTTGCGCTGGCTGACCCGTTCCACCTGGATGCGTTGCAGGTAGGCGTCCGCCGTGGGCCCACCCGCCATCTTTATGGCTTCGGAGAGTTTCGTCTTCCCTTTCATTTCGAATATGGCCGGGCGTTCCACGTTGCCCGCCACCCCCACCATCGATCCGATGGGCGGAATGTACAGAACGTCTTCGGCCATCAACTGCCGGTCCTTGGTTTTGTCACCCTTCAGGAGCAGTTCGTAGAGGTCGAACACGGCGATCGTCTCCCCGTTTCGCTTGAGCTCGATGTTGCGCATCGAACCCGCCTTGCTCGGGCCGCCCGCGGCGAGCAGACCGTTCACGATGCTCGACATGGACGTGACCAGGTAGGCGCCGGGATTGCGTGCGTTTCCTACCACGTAGACCCGGATGGTCTTGAGGGACCCCATGCTCACGTTCATCTGGAAGTCCTGGTAGTACTTGGAGAATTCATTCTTCAGGGTATCCTTGACCTCCTGGAAGGTCATGTTGGTGACGCCGATGATTCCGATCTTGGGAAGGGAGATGGTCCCGTCCCTGTCCACGATAACATCCCAGGTGCCTTCGACGCTCCCCCAGACGGCGATCCGGATTTCGTCGCCCGGTCCGATGACGTAGGAGGGGCTGACCGGAACATTGAGGATGGGCAGCCCGAACTGCGTGCTCATCGGGCCGGTATGCCCGGTTGTCCCGGGAATTCCGGGCATGCCCGGAATGGTCTGGACGGTTGCGCCGCCGAGCATACCCGGCACTCCGGTGGTGCCCGGCACGGCGGCGCCGCTGATGGGCGAACCAGTGATCAGCGGCGAACCGGAATTGATGAACAGATCGTAGCCGAACTGCTTGATGTCGAACGATATGTTTGCTGGAGTGGCCATGGATTTACCCGCGACGAATTCTTCGAAGGGAGAAAGCGGCTCAACCGGCAGAATGGGGGGGACCGCGAGCTCAGCGGGTTGCTGATACGGAACCTGACCCGCCGGATAGCCTCTCGAAGTGGGGGGCGCAGGCTGCGGGTAGCCCGGCTGAACGGGAACCATGGGCTGCTGCATGGGCATCTGCAGCGATACACCGGGCTGCAGGGATGGAACCTGGCCCGGAATTGCGGACGGCTGATACGGAACCTGGCCCGCGACGCCGGGCTGCGTCACGGGGGCGCCCTGAACCGGAACTCCCGGTTGCGGGTAGGGCACCTGGGTCGTCCCGACTCCAGGCTGGGTGACCGGAACCTGCCCCGCCACACCGGGAGCGGGCTGGTAGGGACCCTGGGCGGCCGTGCCCTGGGGCGGCTGATACGGAACCTGGCTCGGAATACCGGGCGCCTGGTACGGGACCTGTGTCGCCACGCCCGGCGGCTGATAGGGAATCTGTCCCGGCCCGCACGGCTGCAGATACGGGACTTGGCCCGCGGTGGAGGGCAAACCGGGAATGACCGGCGGTGTTCCGACCGGCGGAAGCTGACCGGGCAGGAGCGTTTCGCACGGAACCGGCATCATCGCCTGGGGAAGCGTCAGGGAAGGCAGACCCGGGATCCCGGGGATCGTCGTGGTGGTCGGGCTGGCCCCGGTGGTCGCACTGACCGGAGTGGATGTCGTGGCAAAAGGCGGAGCAAGCGGTGAGGGAATCTGCTGAAGCTGCTGTGCGCAAACGCTGTTCCAACAGAGAAGGAAGGACAGGAGAGTGGCGCAAAACATTTTCCTCTTGGATCTCATACATATGCTCCTGAGTTGCAGACCGCCGAGCCCCTACCGGGCATGATCCAAACACGCGCTCCAGCGGAGCCGTCCGCCGTATTTCCAAGGCAAAACGAGCACCTGGAGCGTCTTCGCAGGGTATCCGCCATCACTTGTACCGCTAAGAAGAAGCCGATTATCCTGGATACCCCTCCCGATGTCAAGCTCCTCGGAACTCACCCGCGCGCGAGCCGGGCGCAGGCGCTTCGAGCAACGGAATCTCGCTCTACGGGGCGAATATCAACAATGCCCGGGAGACGACCAAATCCGGAGCCCAGCGACCATGCCGTGCCGGACCGAAAGGGAGCGAGGCGATCACGACGGCATCCGCACCCAGCCCGTCGGTCGCACCCTTCTCCTGCCCCACCTCGCACCGAGCTCGAAACGACCTGCTTTCACCCGTCTACAATTGCCTTGACCTGCTCTGAGAGCGCATGATATAAGGCCAGACGTCTCAAGGGCCGGCGTAGCTCAGTGGTAGAGCAGCTGATTCGTAATCAGCAGGTCGCGGGTTCGAATCCCATCGCCGGCTCCACGTTTACAGGCATCCGATTTTTTGGGTGTGCATATAGTGTGCACGCGGGCAAGTTGAACGACTATTTTGCCGCCTTGCCGGTTCCATCAGAGTTTTTGTATAGTTGGAATGTTGCCACGGAACGTTTCCGGACGCTTTAGAGGGGGACTTCTGAATGCGCGCAAGCACGTCAGAAGGTGCATTGCTCGCCGTGGCATCTCCAGGGCGGCCTTTGGCCGCCTTCCTCTTTGATGGTCCCGAGGACTTGTAAAGAAACAATTTGAGCTCGGCTGGGGAGAGGAAGCTCCCGGTGCATTTCCAGATCGGCCTGGATAGTAACTCAGCAGCGCCCGTCAGTAATTGATTTCCTCTGGTGGTATCACCAGATCCGGTTCGCCCACGTCCAAGCGATTGCCGGTCTCGGTACCGATTCCCAGAAGCTTCCGTCTAGTCAACCTCGTCCAATGCCATCCTCAATTTTGTCAGTGCAGGTTCAGCGAGAATTAGACGGATAAAGTTCATAACGTCCGGAGACTGCGTTCTCCCCGAGAGGATCTCATCGAACGAAGCAATGACTTCTTTGCCCGCTTCGTAGAGTTCAACTGCTACAGGCCGCGGGATAATAACTTCCTTCTTTCCTGCCTCTTCATCTACCATCTTCCTGTGAATCTTTGTGAGCTCGGCGATCTTCTCGCGCATTGTGTCCAGGCTGATGTATCCGTCACCGATGCTCACAAGACGGAAGATCGTTCTTTTCCGCAGAAGGGAGAGACGGACGACAAGAGTGTTCCTTACCTTGCGGGTGTCCATCTCGATCACATCGTTTATCACAGCATCGAACAGGCGCAGTTCAATCTTGAACTCATCCTGAAGTTGGAGGGCCATTTCCCTGGAAAAGTCGCTCAGTCTCCTTTCGCCTGGCGGAAAGAAAAATTCTTCCATTGCTCACCCCTCTACTGGGGTTGATTGATTCGGTCCAGATTACAAGTCGGGACATCTGCAAGCAGACCAACCCCGGCGGACAGGAAGTGGCGTTAAGTTCCATTTCCTTAATCACGTTGCTTTTCGGCAGGCTTCGAACCTCTCGCTTACTGCCTCCACTTGAACATCCCATCCACTTGGAGGACGGCATTCGCCGAAATATGGCCCAAGGTCATTGGCCGAGAATTATTGCAGAACGATTCGATATACACTTTCAGCAGGCGGCTCTGGCGGAGGATATCCAGTTCTCCGGAAAGATGGTTGACCACCTCCTGCGTCACCAGTGTGATCAGCTTTGCCCTGGCGCGTGATGTCATTACATTGAACCGGTTAAGGCTCATCAGGAATTCGTCCTCGTCCTGAATGGCATCCTGGTCACCCAAGGCAAAGGACGCGATGATCACATCACGCTGCTGCCCTTGAAACCGCTCGACCGTGTCCACAGCGTCGCGGATAAGTTGATTCGATGCGCCTAATGGACCGAATACCTGCTGGAGCCTCGCGACGATCAATGCCTGTTGAGCCCGATGCGGGGTGACGATGCCAATCCCACAGCGCCAGAACTCATCCATCGTGTATGGGGTGTTCGAAGCGGCTATCACGGCACCGGATGCTGGGTCTCTTTCATTTAGGAGCTGGTTGCCGAGGCTGCCATACAGCAGCAAGGCCAGAGCTGCCACCGAATCAGCTTCAAAGGGATTCCATTGGCTGCTTCTGCCCTCGGGATACACAAAACAACTGACCGGAGCATCCGGATCAAGCAGGGATGACCACTCCGGTGTCCAGAATAGAGACTGCGGCCATCCTGTGGGCATCGCCACAGTCGGGAATGGCGTGACTATATCGATTCGCATGTTCGGCGAGAAACTTGTCAGAGCCCTGTCGTAACCGGCCTCATGGGCGAGCTCAACGATTACGCGACTGGACCGGTAATTCTCTTCCAGAATGGCGGGTTGAACTTGATGGAGCTGTTCAAAGAAGACATAGACAGAGCCGACCATGCCTTCGAGTCCGACTGGTGCTTTTGCTTGATGGATTGGCGGCAACTGCTTCGGATCGCCGGCGACAACCACGATGCCATTTGTAGCCAAGGAAGCGAACGGCAGGATTGAGTGACCGACATCCACCTGCGATGCTTCATCGAGAATGATGCAGTCGAAGAATTCCTGACGGGCGGCTGCGTTTCCAGTCACCAGAAGGTTGTGCGTCTGCTCCGGGGTAGCACCCACCACCGTGATGCCCGTGCTGTTCTGCAGGCGCTGCCGTAACTGCTGTACCGCAATAGAGGGATTCCATTTGTTCAATTCCAGATCGAGACCGGCAGGAATATTCTGGTCGATTGGCCGGTAACTGGAACGGATGCGCACGCACCGCAGATCAGGATGCTGAACCATCTGACCGATGGCTGTGACAGATTCCAACAACACATTATCAAGGGCGTTGTATGTGGGAGCGCAGACCAGAAGGCGCAAAGGAATGTTGCGCTGCACCGCATCAACAACCGCGCCGACCACTACCACACGGAGTGTCCGGCTCTTCCCTGTTCCAGGAGGACCCCAAACAGTTTGAAGCCGGTGGCTTAGCGATGCATCCCACGCCGCCCATTGGGATTGGTTGAGAGATACTCCATTTTGTTCAAGGTGTTGCCTGATCCCCAGCAGGTTTCTGGCTACAGCCGTGTTCGCCAGCGTGCTGCCCGACCACAATAGGTCTGCCGCAGGACTTCCAGGAGTCTGCCGGCCACTGCGCCTTGTGGTCAGGCCCACCGCTCTACGCACAAGGGCGTTGTTCCGAGCATTCGGAGGATTGCCGATGGCATGCAACGTTTCCCGCAACTTCTTTGTAAAGGTGTCAACCCACACAGGATCGAGAACAACGTCTTGATTGAAATCCGCCAGTCCTTGTTGCTCCAGATCGTCAAGCATCGTTGGATAGCGGTTGTTGGGAAGGACAGCGATCAGGCCAGCGTCGCGGTCGATACCAACGATTCGGACCCCTGTTGCGGTTTCCATGTATGTTCGCCATCCGGAGCCGTTGGGTGGCTCCAATGGAGTTCCTTGTGTTACCACCTGAAGCGACCTGTCGAGAAAGCCAGGCATGTTCTCCGGAGCCAGCGCAAAGCTGAAATCTCCATCGCGCGCCTTCACTTCCCTCGATTCCGGTCTCATCTCGTAAACGCGCATTCTTGGAAGCGCGGCAATCCCCAACTGGGCCAGCGCTGCCGCCTCTGCAGCCCCGGTAAGTCGACGGGTCAACCTTGCACTGCGATACCTGGCCTCACGCTCCTCTGGCGGCATGGCCCTGATCTGGTGCACCTCCAGTTCGCCAAGGGCGGCGTTGAGCCGTGCGAATCCATACCACAACTGCCCGTCAAAGCTGATTCCCGATTGTCGTTGTGGCGGCTCTATACGGATTTCTGGTGCGATCTGCTGGAGCGTAGGCCGAAGGTCCTCTTCGAGTCGCCTGGTGATCGCCTCGAGAGCGCCGAGTTGCTTGGTCACGGTTTCTCGCAGCGTCACAAGCTGATCGGACCATAGTCTGGGCCTTGTTACCCGCGCCCAGATTTCATGGGCACGTTCACTCGGAATCTGATCGCTCAGCGTGTCTTCAAACAGTGGGTGTACCGAGAATGCCGCCACCTGCTGGGGCAGAGAAGCCTGGTGGTAAACACGGGCCGTATGGAAGAGCGTGTAATAATGAGGAATCGGGGCGGCGAGCAAGGTCCGCACGACCTCCCGAACAATGGTGATCGGTGATCGCCGTGTTTCCATGGCAGCGTTGGGCAACAGTTCCTCTGGCGGAAACAGCCACGCGAGGTGTTGGATGGTTTGGTCCGCGAGGATAGCCTGCAAATGGCGGCCGATAATCCGCGTGAGATGCTTGTACTGGACTGAATCCCAGATGTAGAACTGGACGGTCGTTCCCGCGTTGCGGTTTCGGGCATCCGTTAAGATCGCGTTGATGTTGTTCAGGAAGGCCAAAAGTTCCCGGCGCTCAACGGGCAGGTCCTTCTGGTCAATCACGTGGGTGTGAGGTCCATAGGCATGGTTGGCTCTCTGGCCAACATATCCGAACGGCTGCGGCTCGACCCAGAATCCCTTCACGCCCAACGAAAACGTGATCGCGCTTCCCAAGTCGAAATCGACCGAGAGGTAAATGTGCAGGTCGGCGTACTTTGGCATGACCTCGGAGGTCCCGCTCTGTGGCGGTATGGCCGATTGCTGGGCTTGGAGGGATGCTGCTCTTCCGGCAACGACGTGGCGTGTCGCTCTGAGCGAGTAGTGGGCGTTGAAGGCCGCTGAGGTCGGCTGCAGTTGCGCCAATGCAGAAACGTCCGACACTCCTTGATCGGTCAAGGCTGCAGATGCCCCTCGGGAAATAAAAGCGACTCTGCTAAGATGATCCGTCTGCTGAGCGGTCGGCATGCAATGGAGGGCGTGAGCAGTCGGCTGGCCGTTTCGATCAATCCACGGGTAGCCAAGGTAATCACATCCTTTGCATCTGTTGTCTACGTGCCAGGGATGTTGCTGCCAGGGACATGCGAAAGCCCGGGGAAGATCGGCCATGAAGAAGTGCTTGACTCTCCCAACGAACACCTCGAAGGGTACTGCCTCGAGGTCTTCCTGCATCGCATCCCACATCTGTACGTATGTCGGAGTGCCTCCTTGATCCTCGATCTCCCGGCAAGTCCGCACCAGGCATGAAGCATCGTGCGAACCAGGCCAGATCGCGGCATCCGGAACGACCACGTAACGGTTGTCCAAGCCCTGATCAACGAGCCATCCGGCCAAGGCCATAGAGTAAAAAGTGACTTCCGCGAAATATGAAGGAGATGGCTCAGCCGTTAGTTTGATGTCGATGACCCGGAGTTTGATCCGGTGGTCGTCAGCGGCCAGCCACAGGACTGCGCCGGCCGGTGTGACATACCGGTCGATGTTCGAAGTGGGTGGCAGCACTTCAATTAGGTCGGGCCGTAGCCGGGAATAATTCAAGGCATAGTTCTGCCTGTATCCTGCGATCCCCAGTGCGCCCTCGAAAGCAGGTCCAACGTCAAACTGGGATTCAACAAGGAAGGAGCCCTGCGGAGCAGTAGTCAGGTGATTGACAAGTTCGATCTCCCGAAATCGTTCCTGGCCCGCCTGAGTCGTGTAGCGGTCGCCGATGACAACGGCGGTGCCGAAGGTGTCCGAGAGGTCCGCGATCTTCTCCGCCTGCCATTCCTCACCGGCTTGGGCCAGGTATTCAAGGCCAGGACGGGGGGGCTGTACGGGTGGCATGCCAGCAGCCGTTCTTTCCTGCTGGAAAGCCTGGGCATCAGGGCTCAGGTTCAGCCTGAGCAAACGAAGACATTCGGTTCTAATGAATTGCGATAGGGCCTCTTTTCCAACCTGTGGCATCTGTCAGCGTCCTCCAGAAGAGCTTGTTTTCAAAGCGTCCGAGAGTGGCATTAGATCGGGATGGGTTGGAGCGATAACAGTCGATGCCACGATCATGGCGCGTTCAAGGTTCAGGCGATCCGGGTCGCGGAAACCAATCTGTCGGGTCTTAGCCAGATCTTCGGCGTATGCGGATGCCTGCTGTTTGGCCTGTTTGATTGCGGTGCGCGGAACCGCCGCATTGTCCGAACTCGCTGACGGCACCTGACTGCCCTTACGACAGACAAACACGGCATCCCATTTGATGGTGCCGTCATAGGAATGTAGTCCACCCTGACCTTCGCCGCGCAGGGGCAAAACGGTCGCACACTTCAGCCCGGAACGAACAAGCGCGTCCCCGAGAGCACCCCAAGCCACGGGTGACTTGTGGTGATAGGTGAAGACCATAATGCCGTCCTTTTTAAGCACGCGGCGGCACTCACAGAAAATGCAGTACAAGCTGTTCCGGTAGACTTCGATAGAGTGGTCGCCGCGATCCGTCAGAGCGAGGTTCTCCTTAATCGGCGCTGCAATGGCCGGATTGTCGTAAGGAGGTTCGGCCATTCCGAGGGACTGGTGCCAGGCCAGGTAGAAGTCGGATAGTTCTGAGTAGCTCAGATTGTCGAAATACGGCGGATCAGTGAGGATGAGGTCGATACTGCCATCCGGAATCCCTTCGAGGCTTTCGGACGTCTTGGTGGAGATCGAAGCCCGGGATGATCCTCCCATTACGCTCCATGGGTGCGTTGAGACTTCTTTCGCGGCGGTTTGGCGATAGATCATCGCTGGTTTTCGCCCACCCTTTGGGTCCAGATTGGTGGGCGCTGTGGCGAACGCCACTGCCTTGGCAATCTTGCCGAGGACATTTGGGAAAGTGCCGCGTCCGATGCCGTCGAGCCATGGGTTGATTTCCACCGGCCTGGTGATGTGCCGGTACCCGTGGATTGAAAACATTGGGCTGATGCGCCGATACCCGAACGCATAGGCCGTATACATGCAGTTCGTTGTAAGGTGTTCGCTGAAGGCAATGGCCAGAAGCCTCCGCGACCTCGGGTCCTCAACTCTGGAGATGGCTTGGCCCAGCAATGACAGGTGGAGCAGTTGCCGGTCGTTAAAGAGATCGCGGTATCGGGTGAAGCCGTGGATCAGTGGCCTCGCGTCGGACCGACCGTCTGCCGGAATGGCGCGGCTGGGTGCGAAGCCACCGTCGGCCTTTTCAAAATCCTCCAGAAGACTGCGAGCCCGACCGTAGCGAATACGGTCGTCGTTGCTCGCCGTTTTGAAGTGGCGAGTGACACCGGTCCGTGTCTCTTCAAGATACTCCTGCGCAAAGAGTCGCCATTCAGGCCGCATTGACGCATCCTCACGCTCGCCGAGTCCCGACACGTCACCGCACCCTGGGCATCTGACCTTTCCCTGGTCAAGGGTTCCTTGTGCGATCCTGGTACACGTCCCGCATCCGCATCGGATTTCCTTGCGGGCAATCGGAATCTCCGAGACCTCATGGCAGCTTTTACAGAACACCCATTGGAGACCTTTTTCCTTGCTGTACGCCAACTGATAATGGGGATGAATTTCAAAGGTTGTTCCGCAGGCTTTGCAGGTTCGACGCTCGACCCAGAAATGATGGAGAACCACGCGTTCGCCTGTACCTGGAACGGTTGTCCGGTGAAAGGGGCTAATCTGTGCGGACACCGTTTCACAGAGAGCGGCAATCTCCGGTGACAAAGGATCGTAAGAAGCTGTTTCAAGTTCGAATCGCGTGATGAAGGTGGCAACCGGATCGATGTCGTACCCAATCACGCGGGCACCACAGCGCCCGGCCTCGACAAGGCTGGTGCCTCCGCCCACGAAGGGATCAAGCACGACCGCACCGTCAAGTGATAGGTCTCCGAGGTATAGGTCCCAGAACCGGTCGGCTTCCTCGGGTTTTAGGGATAAGCCAGTCAGGATGGCCCTGAATTGTGAGCCAAGACGCCGTGCAAACCAGCGATGGACCCGGTAGATCGGATTGGTGCATTGACCTTCACGAAGAGCGAGCTCGGCGATCTCGGCAATGGGGACCTTGCCCGCTTCAAGTAGAGTGGCTTTGGGAAAGGCCGCGAAAGTCGGATGTTGCCCAGGGTCGCCAGAAATCGGTTTGGTTTGAGAGGCGTACCGGACCATGTTCATGGTGCGCCTCCATTCGTCGTTTGCCTCCGCAGCATGACTAGGTCGTCGTCCAATCCGTGGCGAAGAACGTCGAGTCTCGATGACGCAGCTACAAGGCTTTCGGCGTGAATCGGCTTGATCCGAAACGGGAAGAAGCTCGGGCTATCGATCAGATCTTTCAGCGGAGCCGAGCCGTTGGCGCGGGCGTGGAGGGACGCTTCAGCCAGCCAGGCGATCAGTCGGGAATCATCAACGGCCAGCGTTGTCCCGGCGGAGTAGACGCCCTTTGCGCCGGTCTCCTGAAGCACGCCCCAGTCCAGGAATGAACGCAGCACGCGGCGGGCTGCTCGGGAAACAGTCTCCCGCTCGCCGTATTGCTCGCGGACCCGGCGCTGGACATGAGCCGCGGCGGCGGAACCCTGAAGCCTCAGGAGACGGCCGGTCTGGGTGGCTACACTCGACCAGAACGGGTAGACGGCCATGACCATCCCCCAGTGGATGACCAGATGATCGCGTCGAGGAACACGTTTGAGAAGTTCCAGGCCTTCGACACGCAACGACTCGAGGTCGCTCGGAACCGTCAGCCACGTCTTGAGGAGAATCGTGACGATTTTCTCGCGATTGCCACGCTCGGCCTGGCCACCCACGGACACCTTGTCCTTCAGCAGATCCTGCAAGGCATCGTTGACCGCAGCCTTCTCATTCCCTGCCAGGACCAGGTTGGCCGCCTGTTCAAGCCATTCCAGACGCACCCGCTGACTGAATCCGATCTGGTCGGTCCGTCTGGTCATCCGCCCCTCCTCCCTGCTTGCGCGCCGCGCGCAGGCAAGTCGATTTGGATCAGAGGGACGATGAGTTCCTCGACAGAAATGCCGCCGTGGCTCACGGTGCACTGCTTTTCTTGGACAAACGCCTGTCGAGCAGGGGCCAGGAGAGCGAGGTAATCCTCCGGGAGGCCAACGGTGCCCCATTCCAGCGCGGCTGGAAAGCGTTCCTTCACCTTGCGCCGAAGGGCCGCGTCGGTATAGATGCGGACTCGTTCGCCGCGCAGGTCCGCCACAGCCCCTTCGGAGGGACGACCGCAACCTTCCGCCTGGACGTTGCCATGGTCAGAAGTCAGATAGACACGGAAGCCCCGATCCAAGAGCAGATCGAGGAGTGTGTTCAGGTAAGGTTGTTTGGCCCACTGGCACACCTGGTTCTGCATCCCAGCGATACCCATTTCCATCCCGTGCATGATCTTGTCGACTTTGTCCACGACCAGCCCGGCGACCCTTGCTTTGGGATGAGAAAGCGCCTCTGAAACGATCTCCAAACTGGCGTCGCCCAACCCCTTGATGAAGACGATCTCGTTTGGCGTAAGGCCATGATCCGCCCAAAACTGCGCCCATAGAGCAGGTTCCTGGTCCGTGGTGTGGATGCTGTTCGGGAAAAAGATAGGAGCCTTGCCGGCGAAGGTAGCTTGGCGCGAGACGGAGGTGAGAGAGGGAATCCATGCAAAGACAGCCTGCTCCCGGAATCGCAGCCCGGGCTGCCTTGAGGCAAGTGCTTCCCGGACCACCAGCCATTGGTCCATGGCGAGGCCGTCCACCACGATCAGTGCGATCTTGAAGTTGCGGTCTTCTCCCATTTCCCGTGCAAGAAATCGTGGGAGGTGATGCAACATGACCGGGGGCACCGGTGGCAGGTTGACAAGCCCGGCATACCGCTTGAAGAGCCAGGCTGCAAAGCCGGTATCCACCTGTGCCTGCAAGTTCTTGATGCGTTCGCTCGTCGATTCGGGAATAGCCTCGACCTGATCGTTCGCCAGCAGGACCTTCTCCGCCCATCCACGGGCAAAGTGGAACCAGTCCGTGTGTTTCGCGTCCTCAGCCGGAATGGATGCATGCAGGCTGTCGATGAGCTTGCCCAGGCGACGAGACCTGTCCTCAATTGGGGCGGTTCGAACGCCGATGCCTACCCAGGTTCTGGACAAGGTGTCCGCATGCTCGTGTGGAACTGATTGCAGCAACCCCTCGACGAACAGATTGTCGATGTAGACCCGGATGTCATGGTGGTTGAAGGGTAGTTCGACGGGTGCCTGAATGGACAGACCGTAGGGCTTCTCATCCTCACGAACGCCGGACGTCCCTTTGGCTGCTTCACGGTCAAGAAAAATCGGCCAGCGCTCCTGGAGGAACGCGAAGAATGCCTCCCGGTCTGAAACAAGCGTCTCAAGCGGCCAGTCGTCGAAGGCGTTGTTCTGGCGCAGAAGCTGGATGAACCGCCCGTCGAGGTCAGCCGGGATTCGCTGTCCGCGGTAGTGACGGCGCAGCAGCACCCGCAGGAGGTCCGATGGCTGTTTGACCAGCTCAGGCGCGATTTCAAAGACGTGCCGGAGGACGAACTCCTTAGTGGCGTTGTCGCCCAACTGGCCGGGTGCATGTCTCTTCTGCGCCTCATACAGGGCATCGAGGTCTCCGCGATCCAGAGCTGTGACGACAGGATAGCTGAGGTTCGGAAAGATGTCGCCAAGGTTGAAGGAGAGTCTGCGACCGGCATGGAAAAGATCATAGGGCAACCCACTGAGGTCGCTAGCTTGGGAACGCAATACGACGACAAGGTCCGTGTGCTCGCCCCGGTCCCAGCAGGAGCGGAACTTCGACTCGTAGGCGTAACGGAACGCGAGGTGGTCTTCAAACGGGATCAGCTCGAATCCACGCTCGCCGACGCCTTCGAGAATCCCTTCTTCGAGGAGGAGTCCGTCCGGGTCGGCCACCAGGGTGAGCCGGGCGACCTTCGGGGTGAATTCCTTCAGGATTTGATCGCGCCAACTACTCATGGCCACCGCCCTCCACCCGGATGACAAGCAGCGGCACCATTTCGGGATAGGCATGGGCCTTCTGGTCAAGCTGTTCCTGGAAGCTTCTCTCCTCCAGGACCAGGAGGTTCAAACGATAGTTGCGGACCTGGGGCAGACCGATTCGTTCGACGGTCCTGCGGCGGGCGGCAAAGGCGTAGTCGGCCTTCTCGCGCTCGCGTGCGATGCGTGCCCGGTGCTCCTGCACGAGTGCATCATATATGGGCTTTCCGTGTTCCTCCGCGGCGTTCTGCAGTTTCGAGAGGACGGCTTGGGAGACTGCGGCGTCAAGAATGGACCGCACCTGTGTGCTTGCCGCGAGGAGCTGGTCCCATACGTGTCTGGCCGTCGGCATGTAGACCATGCCGTTGTCAGCCAGGAAGAGAGGCATGATTCTTCGACGGTTCCAGTCCATGGCGGCAATCGCGATTCGCCACAAGGACCAGACGCCCCGGACTTCCCCGGAGAGACCCGGGATCGATACGATGGGGACCGGCTGGCCCGGCGCAAAACGAGGAAGCCGCATGGCCAAGCCGCGGACCTTCGGCTCTTCCAGGGTAAGGTGCCGGGCGGCCGGAAGCCTCTCGGCTTCCTTGCCCGTGAAGACCACATTCTCGTAGGTTTCACCGTCTGGCCAGGTGAGGTTCCAGCTTTGGCCTCTCTTCTCGGCTTGGCCGCCATGCGCCTTGAGGTAGCTCACGGTCATCCGCTCGACCCAATGTGGCAAGGGGTGGGTCAGCAGCCGCTGGGCTTCGCCAGGTTCCAGGTCCTCGGTCGCGCCGAGCACGGATGCAGTCGTGCGCGCCTCACGCGCCTGCTCTTGCAAGCGGGCGATCACGCTCTCGATAGAATCATCCACCTTGTCGGGGTTGAGAATCGCTTCGACGTACATTTCGTCGAACATGCGGCCTGCCTGGGCAGAGTCGAGGACGTCGCCGGTCTTGTCAATGCCGAACTCCTCGAGAATGATGGCGAGCTTCTGCTCCAATACCTCACGAACCCGGTGCTCGACTGAGCCCTCGAAAACGAAGTTGACCGCGCGAACCGCATGGGCCTGGCCGATACGATCCACCCGGCCGATCCGCTGTTCGAGACGCATCGGGTTCCAGGGGATGTCGTAGTTGATGACCACGTGGCAGAATTGGAGGTTCAAACCCTCCCCGCCGGCGTCGGTGGAGATGAGAATGCGGGCATCCTTGGCGAATGCCTCCTGGACTCGCTTACGTTCTTCCATGTCCATGGAGCCGTTCAGACAGACGACCGAGAACCCGCGCTCGGTCAGGAATCGACGCAGCATCTCCTGGGTGGGAACGAACTCGGTGAACACGAGCGCCTTGAGCTCCGGATCGCTCTCCTCTGACTGAAGGCGGTAGAGCCAATCGAGCAACGCCTCGGCCTTGGCATCCGGTCCGATCTGCTCGCAGCGGGCCGCGGCTTCCAGCAACAGCTTGACCTCGGCGCGCTCGTTCTTGAGCGCCTTGAGGCGGGTGCGGAGCAGCATATCGATCTGCTCCTGGCCGTCCAGGTCCGCCCATTCCTCTTCAGTGGTGAGTGGGAATAATGTCAGTTGTTCCTGGGGTGCGGCGAGCGCCTCGAGCCGCCTTTCAAGCGTAGTGCGGATGGCGCTGGTGCTGGAGACGACCAGGCGCTGCATCAGGATCATCAGAAAGCCGATGTAGCTCCGCTTCTCCCGCATGGCCTGGTTGTAGCCTTCGCGGACGTATTCAGTGACCGCCTCGTAGAGGTGCTGCTGGTTGCGGTGCTGCTCTCCCCATGAGACCGGGCCAAGCTGCGTGCGCCTCGGTTTGAACAGGGGCTTTCCATCGGCATCGATAGCGCGGCGCTTCTCGGTGCGGATGACATGCGGCTGGACCCGCTCGCGGGTGACGCTACTGATGTCCGGGAACTCCTGGGCGTCGATCAGGGAAACCAGCCGATGAAAGGCGTCGGTCTTACCCTGGTGCGGGGTGGCCGAAAGCATCAGGAAATATGGCGCAGCCTCGGCCAGGCCCTGGCCCAGCTTGAATCGGGCTACTTGATCGGTGCTGCCGCCTAGACGGTGCGCTTCGTCCACGATGACCAGGTCCCAGCCGGCGGAGATCAGGTCCTCGAACCGCTCCCGGTTGTGCTCGCTCACCTGGGCCGCGCTCCAGCCGCGCCGCTTGTCCAGAGGCTTGACCGAGTCCATCGGCACGACCACCTGCGAGAACATCTGCCAGGCATTGGTGGGCAGAACCTCCAAGTCGGAAATGCCCTTTTCGCCGTTTCCCGGGCCCGTTACCGGGGCGATCCGTTTCAGGGTCTTGATGTCCTCGGGAAGCACGAGCTGGAAGGTCTCGCCGAAGTGGAAGCGCATCTCGCTGACCCATTGGCTCACCAATCCCTTCGGGGCGATGACCAGTGTCCGCTTGACCAGCCCGCGAAGCTTGAGCTCCCGCATGATGAGCCCGGCCTCGATGGTCTTGCCCAAGCCGACCTCGTCCGCCAGGAGGTAGCGGACCCGGTCGTTGGCGATGGCGCGGGACAGAGCACGAATCTGGTGCGGCAGCGGAATGACGGAAGACTCGATGGGCGCGAGCAGGACGTCCTGGGTCAGGGCGTCGGCTACCCGCGCGGCGGCAGCGATGTAGGCGATGTTGTCCGGCGAACCTGTGCCCGCGCTCTCCAGGGACTTGAGCCTGGAACCCGGGATGCGGACCACGGAGTCGCGGCCGGGCAGCCAGACGCGGCAGGTCGTCTCGCCCCAGAGCGTCTGGGCTTCGATGACCTGACAAAGCTGCCCGTGGTCCGGGCTGTAGTACCACGAATTGTCGCTTTGGAATTTCGATAGAGTCATGCCCTAGTTTCCGTTTCCAACCGATTGGTTTTGATGCCGGAACGTGACCAGTGCTGTTCAACCGATCGGATAAAGGCAGGACGAACCAACTTGGCTCTCTGAACCAGCCATTCGCCCTGGTCGAACCGAAGATAAAGACCCTCTGCTGGTTTATCGCTGAGTTGTGACTGCGATAGGAGTTCACTTAGTTCCTCAAGCGTGAAGTGACCGCGATCAACTTTTGGTACTTGAGAGATGTCAATCGTCCGAAAAATTTCGTCTCGGCGGGTGCAAGAGAAAAAACGAGCGGTGCTTTTATCGTAAATATCGAACCCCAGAAACCAGTCCGGCAACCGGTCATAGACGACCGAGTGCTGCGCATAGCACCATTCTCCGAAAAGAATGTAACGATCGGTCAGTTGTTGGAAAAACGCGTCGGTTCTTGGAGCCAGCCACTCAGCGAGCTTTTTCCACTGCCCGGTACTTGGAAGATGTAAGTATGCCCCTCTATTCTGGGCGCGGATATTTCCCTCCGCATCAAAAGAAATACCAAGATTCGCCCCATCTACCTTTTCTTCAACTACAAGTTCATGCCGAAGGAAATCATTCCGCACGGATTCCGACATCACTTTATCGCCCCTGACTTCGACATCACCAAGAAGCACCAGATGTGGAGTGGAGGGAAACTTGAAAAAATCGTCTTTCATCCGCCCATCTTCTCCACGTGCTTTGCCTTGATATAATCAGGACACAGGAAATGTACGGTAATCCCGACCTCGGCCAAGGCGTCTTTCCATCCCCACCACTTGCTATCTGTCGCCTGTAAGATCGGCGGTTTATCCGGATGGGCGTTCGAGACAGCGACGAACTTCCGATCAGAGTTATCGAACTGGGCCAAACCATCATGGTCAGGGAATTCCTCGTAGGACTCACTATTTTTCGTAATAGTAACGCGATCCGCATCGGGAAACTTCCAACGATTATCGTGAACCCATTTCATGAAGCCGTCGCCGACTCCAGGTTGGCCCTTCATACTGAGATTTTGACGGTATTCGTCAAAGATTTCATTCCGGGCATCCACAACCAACCCACCGTTCCTAACAAGACGTTCCACGGCCTCAACGCAAGCTAAGACACAACCAGTAAGTCCATGGGGGATATTGGCAGGATCGACGGCCAAATTCGCAGTTTTTGGTACATTGGTGTCCACCACGCATTTTTTCGGAAATTTAGACATCCCGCGCATCCTCCTCGGTAGTGCTTTGGCTCATGCGTTTTTTCATCGCCGCTTTTGCTTGTTCCGTGATGTCTCCCATCTCATCGCCGAAGAAGTTTTCCGGCCAGTTTCGGATGTTTCCAAATAGGTCAATTTGCAACGGTTCCAGAGTCGCGGGAGTCTTGGCGATGTTGGCAAAGTAGGCGGACACTTTTTCTTGTGGTACGACATCCTCGGCGATCCGCCGTTGCAGACGCCGCAAAAAATGCTCGGAGTGGGTCTCAATGATTAACTGGATGCGCCTGTTAGCACCGTCTTCTCTGGAGTTGACGACATCAACCATCACATCGGCCAACGCAGACTGGGCACTAGGGTGCAAATGGATTTCGGGCTGCTCCATGAGGATAATAGACCCCGCTGGAGCATAAAAGCACTGGACCAGTACAGGAAGGACTTGGGAGATTCCAAAACCGACATCCGGGAGGTCTACCCAATCCGTCGATCCTTTCGTTCGAACCTTGACTTCGTATTCCTGCCGCTTCGCCGAGATACGGTTGACCTTAAGCTCCTCGATTAACCCCATTCCCTTCAGCTTAAGAGCTATGATCTCTTCGAAAAGCTTGCCCGGAGACGCACGTTTTGCCTTCGGCTTGATCAAACTTATTCTTCTATCGCGCGCAGCCAGAACAGCGGCTATTGTGTTTTCACCCGCATAGCCGACACTCTCAGGATTGACGCCGCCCCATGAGTACAACCTTTCAGCTTTAGTGCGAAGTGGCCCGAGGTATGAAAGTGACTGAAACAGCTTCTCATGCCGAAGATTCAGCTCTTGGACAAAGTCGGCATTCTGATAATAAGCAACAACTTCGTCAGGAAATCCATAGAATCTGACTGCATCCTTAAGTGACCATGCTCGCCCTTGTTTTCGTACAAGATCGTACTTCTTCGCTTCTGCTTTGTATTCAGATTTGGCACCGGTTTTGCGCTCCAATGATACCGATAGTGTTTGCTCTCCATTCTCCATTAACTGGTATTCAAAATGTTCGACAATGAGCGAAACGCCTTGTTTGTCTCTCAGCCCAACTTCCGCCTGAAATGATACAAGGTCTCCCGAGTAGCTATTGCCGGTAATTCGGTCTTTTATTTGGAGAGCATCCTGAAGATCCCACTTGTATTCGAACGAAATCTTGTTTCTGGGATCGCGCTGAAAAACCATTCCCTGATAGGAGCCAAGTTGCACCGCCGAGTTTCTTCCGCCTGGATAGAAGACCGCTTTTCGGTCTGGGGATTCAACGGTCTGCTTCAGCATCATCAAAAACTGTCCGATGCTGGATTTGCCTGAGCTGTTCGCACCAAAGAACAAGGTAATTGGAGCCATGCGGATGTTCCCGGTGTCTTTCCATATTTTAAAATTCTGTATTCGCAACTGCCTTAGCATGTACTCACCTCCGGTTCTTGTTGCCGCCTTGTCGTACCAGATGAGGAACTCTGAAACCTCCTGCAAGACGCACGTGGGAATTACGCCGAAGACCGGTGATAATGGTAGTGCTGTCGTACCCTTAGCATTGTTCTTGGGCCGGAGCAGCTTACCGCACTAATAATCCATCCAGACGACTTCTATACCTCTTACGCCTCTGACTATTCCAGCAAGATCCCTCTCCGATGTTTTCTCATTTTTCTTTCCCAGGCTGACGGAGCTTCATCCTCTGCCGGCTCATAGTCTCAATGAGCCCTGCCGACTTCATAATACATTCCAGGCTTATGGACGGAACCTGTTCCTGTTTACCCATGTACCCGGAAAGATACTGTTCCGAGGGATTGTCGATGCCCAACCTGGAGCAAACCAGATAGGCCACGGACTCAGCCTCAAATTCCAGAACATCGCGCTTCAACCCGCGTCTGTCAGGCCACCATCGATCATCCGGGGTTCCAAGGTGTCCGCAGTAAAGATGCGCCAACTCATGAACTACGGTGGCGTATTGGGCTTCCATGCTCAGTTTTACATTGACGATAAGATCGTACCAGATCGGCACGTCGACAAAGACCGGATTCAGGTTTTTATCGAGACTTGTCTGGAACTTCTGCGATAATTCTGTGCCTTCCGCCGCTCGCCGAATTGAACCTGCAGATTGAGAACCTTCCGGGGAATTGACAACCCGGACCCCATCCCGCCTGGCATTGCCGGAGACCGAACGGAGTTCGCCGCCCACGCGGCCTTTTCGTACCTCGAATGGTCTTTCGACCTCCCGCGGCAAAGGTCCAGCGTCTTTCGTGGGTTCAGTATCACTCACATCAAAAACAAACATCACCGGACCCATTGGCTGCAAAATGACCAGCGGTCGCACTCCGGCTTTTATTCGCCGCCCATAATCACGTAGCCAGCGGTGGGGCGGAGCCACATATTTCGCTCCCGGCATTTGTATATGGATCAACATGGCGTTAAAGGGAGAATAGAACCTAAAACGCGCCACGAACTGCAGCAAATCGCGGTAGGATTCGGTAGCCCTGTACTGACGGGTGAGAGTAAAAAGCTCATCCAATGCGCGTTTTGTAACATTCTTCTCCCAAATCGCCGCCGGGGTTGCTGGTTGCGTCACGGCTTCTGCATTTGGCTCATTGCCGAAGAGAGATAACTGATGGGTTCCAGCCATAACTATCAGCCATCCCCCGAGCGGGTGAGCGCTTGGTCGTACCAGATCAGGAGCTTCGGGTCTTCCTGGAGGACGTTTTCGGGAACCTTGCGGGCCACAGTGATGATCGTGGTGTAGTCGCGCTCCTGCCAGGCCTTCTTGAACCCGGCTCGCACCGCCTCGAGGCGGAAGACTTTCAGGCGCTTCTGGCTGGAAGTCCGGTAGTCTTCGAACTCCTTGAGCAGCGAGCGCTCGCGCAGCTTCTCCAGGTCGCCGGCCTTGTTGGAGTCGGGTACGTACCAGCGGTCCTTTGCTTTAGCGCGGAGGCTTTCGTCATCCTTCGGCAGATTCCGAAGTTCTTTGAAATTCGTGGAGAGGTAACTGTGAATCTGATTCGGCACCTCGTCCTTGCCGTCGTAGCGCAGGAAGTTCTGTTCCAGTAGATCGGAAAGTTCCAGCGGCTTCTCGTGCTTCTGCCAGCCGCCGATCTCCTTGAGAAATTGCGGGTGAATTTCCTGAAATGTCTGAGGCTTCCTGCTTAGATGTTGCTTGAGCCATCGGATTGCCGAGGATTCGTCTGTGACAAAAAGCTGAAGTTGAAGGACTTCACGGACAGTCATGCGCTTTTTATCGTATTCAGCCACCTGATCGGAAAGGAAATACATTCCGTCTCTCTCACTAAACCTCTGATCAAGGCCAGCATAAAATTCTGCCGCAGACAAAGGCACGGTTTCTTCGCGCTGGACATGGAATGCCACCATGCGGTCAAATAGTAGGTAGTTCTGGCGCTCAGCAATGACTTCCGCTTGACTATCCTTAGAGACAAACACTGGCAGTTGTTTCAAGTGGGTACGAATAAAGTCCCAGACACCTTCCTCGCTTCCAGCTTCAAGTCTAAAGCGATCTTCAAGTCCATCGTTAGGCTTGTAGGCCGATATAGCCAAATCTTTATTTACTGATCCCCCTGCAGTTCTCTGTGTATGAGTCTTTATTTTTTTATCCAATATTCTAACATCAGCAATTACGAAACCGGCTCTCTGGAGCGCTTCTTGGATCGATGACCACACCGAGTTTTGTGAATTATGAAACTCGACGGTCATCCATCGCCCTGGCTTCAAAGTTCTGTAATACTCGCCAAAACACCTGCACATTAGTGTTTGATAATCAATTAATAATTTCTTCTGGGTCTTATTCGTTATTGCTTCCAGATTCGAATTGGTCCTAACTTTTAAGACAGATTCCCAAAGCAGATTCAATTCGGAATACATTATGTTTCCACCAAACGGCGGATCAGTAAAAATATAATCGACGAAATTATTTTGGATTCGATTCCTTGTGGTCGATGCTGTTTCAATAATATGGTTATCCTCAACGGGGCGTGCTTTTCTGAACGCCTTGAGTGACATTTTTAGTCTTTCTTTGATCAGCAGGAAAGGATTGAATTCAACTTGATTTGATGGAATGTATAGCGTTCCACGTCTATGTCCGGCAGTGGCTCCACCCTCACCTTCTTTAGGTCCTCCAATTCTGGAGATGGCTATTTGATGTTGTTTTGAAGCTCTTTGCATTACTCCAGTGACCAGCCATTTGCATAGAGATGAAGAAGACTTATTTAAGATAGAGGCGAGGGCAGACAGATTCCTCTTTGTGTAAAAATGGTGAACATGGCTAATTCCGATTCGCGTTGGCTCTCCAGTTTTATCACCGTTTGGGATCTCATCGGTTGGAAACCAGTATTTGGAAGCAACCTCTTCGATCTTGTTGAGAAGCTCAAAATCGAACTTATCTGGTACTTTATCGTATCCCTTCCCTCCCACAATGTAATTAATATGTACCATTACTTGCTTTGCTTGACGCACGGTCCGTTCGATGCGTGGATCATACGATGTGACCCAGGCCCGAGCCATTTTTCGCTTTGTTAAGAGTGCATGGCAGTTCGGGCATGAAAACTCGTCTCGAACCTTGCCAGCGTTCTTATCAACCGCCGCATACCAAAAGATAACCTCGTTAGAGCATTCGGGACAAAGAAAGACATCCGACCAAATTGTATAGTTAATGAAGCCCTTAGTTTTTCCATCAGAATGGAGCGTTTCGAACATCCAACCGCATTCGGTTTCGGCGTACTTCAAATTCGCCTTGGCTTCTCGCTCAAACTCAACTACATCAACAGGTGCGTTGTAGTTGTATGAAATAAACGTAGCAACCGGTGAAAGATCATTGAGAAGGACATATCTGGCTCCAAGCCTCGAAAATGGCCGCCAGACCATTTTTTCATTCTCGTCTGTAATCTCATGGAACACTGTGCCATTTCCATCCACCTTGTAGCCGAGTGACTCAACTGTTCCTCGATCTCCGCATAGGTGCGCAGCTACGCCGGTCATCCCAGTCCCGCAGAACCCGTCGAAGACCACATCCCCCGGCTCTGTGTAATGCAGGATGTACCGCATGATGGCCTTGTGCGGGACCTTGGTGTGGTAGGAGTGGGCGTTGTAGATGGGGTCGTTCTTGCCCTCGCTCACATCCGCGGCGAACGGTTCCCGGCTGTATGTCTTGCTCGGATCGTACGGCTTTCCGTAATGCTTGATGAAGTCCGCTATGCACGGGTTCGGGCAGGCGGTGTAGTATGGCGGATCGGACAGCGCCAGGATGTCTTCGTCCGAGCCTATGGGGAATCCCTCGATCTTGCGAAACTCGGGGTCCTTCAGCTTCTCGCGCAGGATGCCGAGGAAATGCTTACGCCGCTCTTCGTCGTTCGGGAACGTCATACCGAGACATTCAACAGGGCCACCTTTCTTGGTGGCAAGTGGTTTGCAAAGAAGCATTTGTTCATGGTGCTTCCGTTTCATGAGTACCTCTTATTTTGCTGCAACGCCGGTATTTGAATTCCAGTTAAAACCCGCATAGATCGTCAAGCTGCTTTTTGCCTTGTCGCGACAAAAGCAGAAAACTTTGTGGAGGAGAAAACCCATGCCGTGAATTAAGATAATCAAAATCAACTTCTTGATTTGCTCGCTGATATTTTCCCACCCAAAAAACGAATAAACCCTTGTAATTATTAGCGTATTGTACAAGTTCATCTTTTGCAATTGCACCGGCGGTTGTAAGGTGCAAACACTCAGTAACTGGCATTACCTCTAGCCTTTCCAAAGGCAAACGACCAACAATGGCCTTTATTGGCGTGCCGACATAAACATATATCCAGCGGGGTTCCATATGCTGAGGGCCACGTTTTCTAAAAACACAGTTAACAGCCCCTGCGGTGAGTAATGGGTGCCATTTCGCATGAAAGGAAACTATGATTCCATCCGATAATTCTTCTTTCTTTGTTGCCTTCAGCGTCATACCACACCTCACTCCAAAACTATCCGGACCTTTCCTGGCTCCTTGCCCTTGGTCAGTCCGTCCAGATATTCATCGAACCGCTTCCTCATCTCCGCCGGGGTGGCCGGTGAGCCGCCCGCAAGCAGGGCGTCGCGCAGGTCCGCAATCTTGACCGAGACCTTGGTGAGCCCGGAGAGCACCTCCTGCAAGGCATGGATGAACTCCTGGTCCAGGTCGTCCGGCAGGGCCCGTTTGTTGATGAAACCGTCTACCAGCTTGCGCGGCTCGGGCTTGAGCAGGCTCAGGTTGTCTTTGGTGGTCGGGTCTTCGAGGTTGGTGAGCAACGTCTGGGTCCAGTTCTCGACCAGTTTATCGAGCTCGCCGTCCAGAGCGTCGAGCATCGTCGCTGCGGGAGCCGCAGGCGGTTCCGCGGCCGGTTTGAAGTTGCAGTGCGGACAGACCGGCGATGCTTCCAGTTCCTGCTCGGTGAGCGCGAAGCAACTCCTCAGGCCAGCCAAGCGGTTCTGGAAATCCGAGAGGTGCTGTCGCGGCATCAAATCGATGGTGGAGAGCTTTTGCAGGTCCTTTAGCCGCTCGTCGTCGCCCATGAGCTGAGCCTTGCGCTTGTCCTCGTTCACGCCGAGACGCGCTTTGGCGTGCATTGAAAGGTAGGCCAGCAGGTAGGCCTTCTTGAGGTCGCCGAGCTTGCGCTGGGTCTGCTGGCGGAATGCCGCAGCACTCCGCTTGGCCGGGTCGCTGATCTGGGCGAGCACCTCGTCCCGCGCCGTCTTCATCTTGCCGATCCACTCGCCTGCCTGTGCGCCGCACGCAGACAGGTGGCCGGTGGGCAGGATCGCTTCGGCAGTGGAGAGGTACGATGCCGTGGACCCGAGGTCGACCACCAGTTCCTCAAGCGATTTGATGTCGGCAAGGGAGTTCAGCCCGTCCCGATGGGCCGTCACTTCCGATGCGTCGTATCTGAAGTTCTTGAGTTTGCCGGTCGTAGTGTAGGCTTGCAAGGATTCGAGGAAGGTCTTGGTCTCTTCCAGTTTGGCGCGTACTTTTTTGACTTCATCCTCGGCCAGGAGTCCGCGGCCCCAGAAGAATAGACCATCCTGAAGACTTTGCTGCACAAGTACCAGCCGCTCCACAGCCTTGGTAACAGCCTTCTGCAGCTCCTGAACCGGTTCGTCCTTGCCTTGGGTGACCAGTTGCGCCATGCCGGGTGTGAGGCCAAGCAGTTCAAACAGAGCCTCCAATGCTTCAACATTCCAATCCTTGGGCTTTTCAATATGTTTGAACTGGATCAAGCTGTCCAGGCTTGTCCCGGCCAGTTGGGGCAGTTTCATTGCATCGAATTTGTCACCTGGGACAGCGAGCACCAAGACACCCTTGTAGACTAAGGCGGCCAGCACCACCACGGCCCATTCGGGCTCCAGGCGGAACGATTGCGGCGCGAGGTATTCCACGCCGAGAACGTCCTGGATCAGCTCGGAGCGGTTGACCACCTGTCCGTGGCCCTTTTTCTTGGCGACGCCAAGGATGTGCTTGGCGTACTTGGACCGGTAGGGATCGAGCCGCTCACCGTCGAGAAGCTCCAGGGCATCAAGCACCGCGGTGGCCTGTCTGGTGCGGTTCTGTCCGCCTGCCTGCCGCGCTGCTCCGCTTTGCGGCGCAGGCAGGGCAATGGCGCGCAGGGCGTCCTGTGCGGCCTGGGCCCGGTTCGCTCCGGTGATCAGCACCGAGAAGAATGGGTATTCGGGAGCCTGGTCCTGGAATCTCGTTCCGAGGCAGATACCCGCGATAGTGTTCACCAGATCGCGGAAGTTTATGCGCTCATGAGAGCCGATGCCCGAAAGCTCGCGGATGGACTTTCCCTTGGCCCACTCAGTGAGCGACTTGGAACGCCCCTGATAGGTAACCTCGAAGGCCGTGGCCATGTTCTTCTGCAGCCATTGCACGAGGTCACGCAGGAAATTCGATGCCTTGGATTCGTAAGTGGATTTGGCGTGGCCAGAGGCGGTGGAGGCGAGGTCCAGAGCCGCTGCATAATTGCGGACCGCGGTGCGGAACTCCTCGCCTGCCTGCCGCGGCGCTCCGCTATGCGGCGCAGGCAGGTCGGTGTTCGCCAGGCGCATGAACAGCTCGTCGGGCTTTTTCTCGTCCTTGAAGTGCGGCGGGTCGAAGGGCTGGATAAAGTAGAGGTAGAAGTCCCGCGGCGGTACTGCCGTAGAACGTTCGTTGGGCGCGCCGAAGAACAGGTATCCTTGGCGCGCGGCCTTGCGTTCCAGCCATTCGAGCTCGTGCTGCCAGATCTTGTAGCCGGTGACATAAGTCTGATCGGTGCATTCCATCACCCGCCGGAGCGCCTCGTAGTAGTAGCGGTCGAGCTGAGAGGAGTCGAGACTTTCGGCTCGCTTCTCGATCAGTGCGTCGAAGTCATCGGTTTTCTTGAGGTCCAGGTAATATTGGCGATTGTCCGGGTTGGAGGAGATGAACTGACCGCTCACCGTCTTGTGAATCTCCCGCAGGACGGTCTCCACCTGGGAGAGCAGGTCGTCGGCCGGATCGCCGCCCAGTTCTTCGATGCCCGGCTGGAAGAGGCACAGGCCATCGCGCAGTTCCTCCGCCGTCGCGCCCAGGGTGGCGTAGATGTCTCCCGTTGTGAGCCGGTGGACGGAGAGCGCATGGATAAGCTGAGTCGCCATGGGTTTGTAGGCCGGACGGGTGAAGGCCTGCTGGATGCGCGATTCGAGTACCTGGCTGCAGTCTATGACCGCCTTGATGTCCGGCACCGCTCGGAACGACGGGTTCTCTCTCAGGGTAGTCCAGTAGCCATCATAGGCTATAACGGCCGGTCGGTCGTCGGGCACGTTTTGGTCAAGGCACTTCTTCATGGCCAGGGACAGGGTCTTGAGTATCTCGCGCTTTTCCACCGCAGTGACCCGCTCGAATGTGTCGATGTAGTCCGGATGCACGGGGAAGAGGCGCACGAACTCGTCCATGCGCTCGTTCATGCGCCCATAGAACTTGGCGAAGGGTGCCAGGTACTCCCGGATTTTCACCTGCTGGTCGGCAGTCTTCTTGAGCAGACGCTCGGCCACCACGAACTTGACGTCCTTGCGGGCGATGAGGATTTGCTCGAAGCGGTCCTTCACCCGGCGGATGCTGTCGGCCACAAAGGAAAAACGAGGGCTGTCGAAAATGGCTTCCTGGACACCGGCGATGAAGCGGAAACGCAGGTCCTTGCAGACCTCGCCGATCTCGCGCAGGAAGTTCAGGTCCAGGATCAGTTCCTGGTCCTTGCGCGTGCGCAGGTAGTCGAGCAGCTCGTCGACCACGAGAAGCAGACCGTGATCGGGAAACTCCTGGTGAAACGCGGTCATCATCTCTTCGAAGGAGCGCTTGTTGTTGGACACACTGTCTGCGGGCGGAAAGGAATAAGACACACCCATTGCGGCCAGGTGCTCCTCCAATTCGGCCACGAGGATGCCGCGCAGGGACATGGGAGTCGCGCCAATCTCGGTTCGGACCACCTTGAAGCGCCCGCTGATCTTGCCCGCGGCGCTGGCCACGCTCTTGTCGTTCAGATGCGTTGCGAGATCGCCGTTTTCAGCCAGGGCGGAGATCACGGACATGAGGTGAGACTTACCGGTGCCGTAGTTACCGACAACCAGCAGCCCCTTGTTGTCCATGGGCTGGTCGAATTGAAGCTGAGGAACGACCAGATTGATCAGCTTCTCGGCCATCTCCGAGGAGATGACATAGGTCTGGACAAGCTGTCGGGCAGCGGCGGCCTCGTCGGCGTCCCGTAGCTGGACCACGGACTCGATAGGCTCGAATTGGATCAGGTCTCCGTATTTCATCGCTTCTGCCCTCCTGCGCTTTCTTTCCTTGTCTTCATGCAACGGCCTCCGGGTTCACTACCAGGAAATCTCTTACGGGATATCGTCTGTATTCGGGATGGTCAGGCGTCGCATAGACCAGGCAAAGCGATGATGACGGAGTGCTGAGGACTGAGTCATCACCAGTCTCCAACTCAGTCCTCAGTCCTCGTCCCTCAGTCCTGATCTCGCCGCTCCAGGCCGCAACTACTGTCCTGTTCCGCGAGAGCCCTTGCAGCACCCGCAGCGGGTCTTGCTTGAGAGAGACATCGAAAAGAACCTCGATGTTGTCCAGCAGAACCACATCGGCTGAGGATGCGCCAAGGATCTCCGCCATGAGCCGGGGCAACTGCAGTGCCCGCTGGCGCTCGGTGAGGTCGAGCATGCGCCGAGACAGCTCGAGATTGACGTTGACCAGCGGGGCCCCTGTGCGCTCATGCACGTTTTGAAGAGCGGTGGTCTTGCCCGCACCGGCCGGGGCCACCAGCATGACAAGACGGTGGTACAGCAGGGTTGCCTGGCCTATCCTTTGTATGACCCCATCGGCAAGTGGTTCCGCCATCACCGATCTCCTCCTGAGACCGGCTTGCTCGCCCGCGTTTCCTCTAGCCATAGGTCGATGGCTCCCTTCCGGAAACGCCAATGACGGCCGACTTTCTGGGAGGGGATCTTGCCTTCTCGAACCAGCTTATACAACGTCGACTTCGGGATCTTCAGGTAGGCAGCCAACTCAAGTATGGTCAGAACTTCTCCTTGGTATTCCACCATTGGGCAACCTCTTTGCGGCAGCAGGAGTAGATGCTAATTGGGACTTGTATTTCAAAGTACATTACAGTTAATGCGACTTGCTGTCAAAATTAGAATGGTACCCCGGTGGGACCACCCGATGATTTCGACCGAGAAAGCAGACCTGCGCGGCTTTGTGGATTATGGGAGAGCTTATTCTGGCGTGCAAAACCTGGCATCCACTCCCAGGCGGACTCGGAACGGAATAATCTGTTGTCTTTAATTCACTTATGAAAACATACGAGGAGGTTCCGCAGGCTCGCCACTTTTCTTGGAACTTCTCCGTTTGAGCAATACCACGACCAGCACGAAGTTGTCCCCTAATCAGGTACAGCGCCCCTAAGGCCGCCCGCTATTTCCGGAAGACATCCCAAAAGGCACCCAGTTCCGACTTCCTGTCAAGAACCGAGGGAGGGCTTTCAACCAAGGGGTCCAAGCGGTCTGCATATTTTTGGGCCCAGCTTAACCACTCGTCCAGTTCACTGCCGGGCTCAACGTGTCCTGACTCGGCGATTGCGGCATCTCTCACCGCATTCACATACGCCCTGATTTTTTGGCTCCTGTGCCATGAGGCAGCCTCTTCCTCCAGGTCCTTGATTTTCGATTCCTCTTCGCGAATTCTTGCGGCTAATTCTTCGCGCCGGCTCGCCCTCTCTGCCGCTTCGCGATCTCTTTCTTGTCTTTGCAGTCTATCGGCTTTGATCGCTTCTGCTGTCCTGATCAAGCCGATGATGAAGGAGTTGAGGCAATTCTCCACCTTCTGAGATGCACCGTCCGACCACATCTTTCGAACCCCCAGGTACATGTTGTCCATTATCCGCAAGCGGAGCTTTCCCGTTGGGGAATACGCATACATCGGCGTGCCGTAAAAATGAGGATATTCCATTTTGTTCTTCTTCTCCGCCGGCGTGAGCTCACGTTCATATCTCCTCGCCGTCTCTTCGATGCAAAACCTCAACTTCTCTCCATCGATTTCCACGCTTGTCGAATTCACTTCTTCCTTGGGTCCCACGGAAACCGAATAGCTTCTTGCCTCCAGCGCCTTGATCAGAGCATCCATCGCTCGCAGAGCTCGGTCGAGACTATTCGGGCTGACTCTTATGTCAAGGCACCTGCGGTTGCCCGGCCTCAAAATCCCTCTCTCATCCTTCTTGGCTGCTCTGAGTATGGATTCTGATCTGGTTACCAAGACATGCGGGGAGATAATCACCACAGGAACTCCAATCTGATTTTCCTCCAGTTTTTCGAATGTCACTCTGGGATCCGGATTACGCTCTTGCGCATCTCTTTTTCTCACCGATGTTTGCTCCGTGGTTGCGATCTCAATTTCGCTGCAGCCTTTGAAAGACGGCAAGGGGCTACGCTTCACCTTGTATCCGCTTTTCCTTTTCTGCCAGTAGCCCCTTCCGGGCATGGGAATCTGCATTTTCCTGCAAATCTTTGCCAACCCGACATCGGACAAGCCGTATTGCTCGGCCAATCGGCACATCGGCAGCGCCCATACCTGATCGTACAATTCTTCTCTCGTAAGACGCATGACTCCTCCAGCGCCGAATGACTTATGCAAGACAACAGGGCCTCACACCTATTCACCGGGACTTATTTTCAGGCGATGATTCTGGCTCCAGTGGTCCTTTTATGTCAATACTCCGGTTCTGTGTTCATGAGTGCGTCGAACTGTAAGCTGCGTTGTTGATGTTGATTCGGCCATAGGACCGCTTGGGGGCAATCGACTTGAGATCCTCTTCTGCAGAGGATTCGACCGACTTCACCAAGGTCTCTCCAGGAACTGGAAAAAAATTTTTCGGTAATTAAAAATATGGGACCATAAATTAGAAAACGGTTTTACCCCGCAAGTCATGGGTGGGGGCCCCGGGCACGGCCTCGATTCAATTTCGTGCCCCCCCCGGCCCCCTGCCTGAACGTAAAGAATGCTTTTTCAAAAACGGTTTACAGATCGCCGATTGATCGAGCACCCATGGCCAGGGGATGACCGAGGTCACAAAGTGCAGGATGATAGGCTAGATGTTGGGTAAGCAGGTAGATACATCGATGCACGACGGTTTCGACTCCGATCGATGCCTTGTGTGCGTCGGCGGATCGGTCGCTGCATCCAAACAGCCAGCCCGGCACCCCTATCTCTCAACCAAGAGCAAGGCTTGTACAGGGGCACACCAGGAAGGTCTGGGGCCGACGATCTCAAGTCAGGTCATTTAGATTCTTCATAGAAACGGGGCTGCCTGGATCGAAACCCTGACAACCCCATATTTGAAAGAGAAGAAGAAACCTGCCCTGTTCAAAGAACTTCCCGTAGCCAGCAAAGATGTCTGCCGATTCTAGAAAGAGCTGAGCTTATTTCCGCTTACATTACAAGTGACAACGCATGCCAAAACCGACAAGCCACATTTTTTTGAGAAGGATCAGGTGGAAACTTCTACTTCTGGCCCCGAGACACCCCATCTAACATCCCCTGCACCCCATTCTCTTTGATTCATCGATATTCAGATGTCCCCTAGATTCAAGGACCTGCGGCGCTTTCCCGTGTTCCCTTTTCCTGCCTCGATCCATATTCTTATCCAAGATTTGTGCGTTATGACCTGTTGTCGGAGATGTTCTATCGGAAAGCCATCCTCACGAATCAATCGCTGAACCGTGCGCGTGGAAACATGGAGGTGCGCTGCGATTTCGCCGGCAGTGACGAGCCATCCGTCAGGATCGGTTCCTCCGATTCCTCGAAGAGAATCAAGCCGATTTTGGCTGGGATCCCCTACAGGTCGGGGTTTGTACCAGGCAAGTGTCGCTTTGAATTCCTGCAGTTCCTCCGATAAGGTAGCCAATTCCGTCATCCTGCCTTGTAGGAAAGCCAAACAATTTCATTCAAAGATGAATGCAGTCAAACTAACACTGACGTCGAGGTCCCGAAATACTGCTCATACAGTCTGGTCGCCGTCTCCCGCTCCACCGTCACCGAAGACAAAACCGCAGTAGCTGAGACTGCCTTCCGATCAGTGCATCACACGCTCAAATGCCGGACACCCTGCGCCGTCAGTGGGGAGCCTCGTTTGCTTTTCGTCACTGGGACGAATACAGATGCCCGGCTCGCTCCGCGGGTTCACCGAGTTGGGCGCAAAGTTCACACAAGCATCACAGATGGCAGCTTCAACGGTTTGAATGGTTTTGACGGAGTTGTCTGTATCGTCATATAAATTTGTCATCTCTGAGATTTCCGGTGACATTTCCACGCGGCGTATATGGCCTTTCCGTTCACTCCGTCCATTCCGTTCCTCCGCGGTATCGGAAACGACCCAGACTGCACGGTCGGACCGGGACCCGGCTTTGGTAAAATACAGGCCGTCCACGATGCGTCTTGCCCGCACCTCGATCCAGCGTCCAAGTCGGCGCGAGTTGATTCGGCCGTGTTCGCCTGCTACCTCATCCAACGATTGATACAGTCTGCCATTCCTTTCGATGTCCGCTTTCTTGATTGCGTCGGCGACCCTGCCACCCGATGGCCCGAATGTTTCCCGCCATGCATGTAACAGCCGGCACAGCTTTTGAGATTCAGGGTCGAGCGCACAGGCCTCGACCAAGGTGTCAACCGGGTCCGCTACATCCAAGAAGGCCTTGGTTCCTATCCAATTCACCGCACTGCGAACCAGCGCAGACCATGCATCGAACGAGGCCAGCGGTTCCCGCGGATGTTCTCTATCCTGGGTAAAAGCCCGCAGGATCGTTAGGGCTGCATGGACGAGCTCTAAGCGGTTGTCGCGGACAAATGTGAGCGGATCGAACTTGAACTTGCGCAAAAACGGCTGTTCACATCTTGGGTCGATTTCGCAGCGCAATAGCCTACGGTTCAGATCGCCCACCACCGTCAACCCATTTCCAGTGACCAGCACGTTGAAGTTGGTTGGAATCGAGAGGGTGATCGTAGCCCCCAACACGCGGTCGGAATAGTGCTGGGAGGTCAGAAAGGCGCACAGAGCATCGGATTTGAATGTTCCGGAAATGTTGTCGATGATTACTGTACGGGCACCTTCCCGTGCTACGGCGAGCAAGCGTTTCCTCAACTCTGTGTCGTCTTCGGTGGGCGGCATGACCACAGGTTCTTGTCCCCCCAGAGCCGCGACACACAGTGCCAAGAGGGTCTTACCGGAGCCCGCCGCCGGTGCTGTGTAGCCGGTTCCCGGTGCAGTTGGCAATAAAGAACGCACCGCTGCTGTCAAAAGAGCCGCCAAATGAACACCGCGACTTGCGGCGTCCACAAATGGAAATTGCCGAAATGGTTTCCACAGGTTTTCGACGGCATCCTTAACCAGGTCGATAGATGGGCTTGGATTGATGCCAGGCCATTTTGCCGAGTCCGGAAAGTCGAGATAGAGTTTGGTTTCTGTGTCAAAACCATCTGCATCAATCACTCTTCCCTCTGGTGTGATCGACGGCGCGGATATTATGCCTGTGAGCCGTGGCAGATTCCAAATACCAGTCATGGAACAGATGGTTTTTGCCAAGGCGGGAGGACAGTCAATCGCGTGCCACTCACCAGAGCGCCTGTCGAGCTTCTCGAGGCGCGAGAGTCCAGTGATGTGAAGTGCCAGCCACTCAGGGCTGACCGGGTATATTCGGCCTCCGGCGATTCTGACCATCTCTCCCCCACGATCAAACACTTCGCCCGTTATCTTGAGGAGTTCCAAGACAAGACTCGCAATTTGTGGCAGTTCCCCTCCCTTGATCCTGATCGTCTGCAGGGTCCTGTGAAGAGTGAACCGCTGGCCTCCATGCGCGTGGCTGTAAAGGTAGGGGCTTCCCGCGCAGCGAAGGTTGACAACGGCGATTCTCCTGTCGCCGCAGTAATCCGGCTCAAGAGGGTCGGCAAAACGCTCACCATCGAACTTGTCTGGATTGTCCAGGATCTGGCCAACCGACACGGGACCGTGTTTTTGAGAATGCAAAATGAAGTCAGCCAGCAGACGCTTCTCATCCACAGCGCGCCTAAATTTCTCCTCCGCGTGCACCCGGGCAGTGTTTCGCTGATCTGCGGGCAAATTCTCAAGAACCTGTTCGATTCGCTCAGCGATCCACTCTGCTTGCCTCTGTTTTCTCTCCGGCCTCTTCGCCCTCTGGGCTGCAAGCTGCAATTCCTGAATTTCCAGCTTGTCCCCGTCGGGAAGCTCCGGGAGGGTAGCGCGTGTGTCGATAAATGGAGCGTCCGCGTTGAAGGCAATAGGTTCTGGCCGTCGCTGCTCAAGTCCTGGTCCGCAGTGTGCGCCCCCCGCGAAGTCGAGCCGCTCCGGCTGCCACACTGCTTGGTCGATGATGCTTCGCTCGAGCAATGCTCCCGACTTTGAGATATCATAACGGCCAAAACCAGATAACCATAGGCGTTGAAAAAGGTTGAAGCCTGCCCTTGGGATGTCGCAAGCATCTTTTACGGGGACATAAAGTCGTTGTCCCATGATGCCACGCAACTCCTCTCCTGTATCAGAGCGATGAATGCAGCTTGAAGCCGATGCTGCCCAAATATGGGGATGGACTTTCAACTCAGGCCAGACGCTGTACAGAGCTTGGAGGAGTTCATCGCGTTTCAGTGGTGGCACTCCGTGTTCTGGATCGTAATCTATCATTAGCGATGCAGGCGTTTGGGGCCAAGAGAAATGCTCCCGGTCTCGAGCGATGATAGGCAGTTTGGACTTTGAGGTCGCTGCCCCCCGCAGTTTCCTCTGAGGTACGATCAAGGCAGTTTCATGATTGGCTGTGCCATAAATGAGAGCTTGATCGGGTTTTAGGGACTTCAACGCCTCGCAGAATTGATGGATCGAAGGCCGAAGCATTTGAGCAATGCCGCTTACCAGACTTCCCCCGGACCTCTTTTCGAAACTCCCATCCTCCTTCAGGTAAAAGCTCTTCGAGAGGACGGGAGGTTTGCGCGCACTGATGAGTGTGATCGTGACTCTCGCCGTCTCCGTGCTTCTGGTTTCGTTGGATTCTGTGACGAGGCTTGTTTGGCTGCTGCTCATCGGAGGCGGCCCTTTTCCATAAGTTCCTGGAACCTGTCTAGATCCACGAACAAGGCCGCCCCAACCTTAAACAATAAATTCGGATACTTATGGAGGTGAGCCATCTTATAGACCCAGCTCTTCGACATTGGGAAATTCTCCCCCCGTTTGATTTCACAAACTCTGATAGAACGCATAAGCTAATCTCCAGTTTCTTGATTATCCCTGCCATTTGCTCCGGTTACACACTTTTGCCCTTAATGGCGAAATGTGAGGGAACGGCAGGTTGATCCTGGAAATATTTTTTATATTATTGTATTTGAAGGAGAAAAAAGGATGGAATGATCAAAACGGAAGCTCCATCTTCCGTTTTTCCGTTATCGAGGAGTCTGATCACATTGTGAGTACCGCTCGGGCCCGTGGTCTCGTTCGTCACAAATCGTGAACTTCGTCTGGTAACAGCGACTTTTTTTGTAATGGGCCTTATAGATGCTGTCATCTATTCCGAACATTCTATTGAGGTGCTTATTTAAGCGCCTTGTTCCATCGGTAAGATTCCTGTCGTACTTGGTGTTGGCACTTGAAATTTCACCCTTGAGCTGTGCAAAAAGGAGAAACAAAGGCCAGATTGTTCCTTTTGGCCTGTCCCCGCTCCTCCTGTCCGCAAAACCAAGCTGATGATAGCTCACTCTTGCTCTCCCATGAGGTGTTTGTACAAAGACCAAGTCATCAGCCTTGACCGTGAAGATGATCTCATTCCACTTTGTTCCAGGGGCGCAGGGAAAAGGCAGCTTGTTCCCACTCTCCGTTGGGTCGCTTTGGGAAGCGTTAGCGTTCTTTATCACACTTTTGTCTGGCCAAGCCGCGGACTCGGATTCTTCCGGAAACAATAGACTTGGAAGCGGAATTCTCACTCTGCATGCCCGCTCGGCCACCTTCATGCGAGCCATGAATTCGTCCAATCTGATGTATTGGCCAAGCTCCACATAAGGCTTCCTTTCGACCGGGATGTAATTGTGAGTGGCCCAGTCAAAATTATAAGGTTGCAGCGATTTGACCGGTTCAGCATCCCGCCTCATTTTGCTGCTGTCCCAAAAGCCGACAAGCCGATAGATTATCCAGCGCCAGATGTCTTCTGGCCTCAGTGCTGCTATGTCGGGTGGTGCACTAGGCATCGTCCTGCAATCAAAATAATCCCACAATTCACTCAAGGTACAAAGCGGGGCAGCTTCCTTTGCCATTAACATGATAAGGTGATCAAACCGAATGAACCCATTGTCCTGAGCGCGTTTTGCATTCTTTTCAGTGACTAGAGGATCCACAAAGAGAACGCCCTCAACATCAAGACCGAAATCGATTTCGATGGAGTTGCCGTTTGTGGTGAATTCCTTGGGGTTGTCATCTGTCACTATCGCGCCTCCTAACGTATTCGCGTGTAGTTTCCCACGGGAGGTTTGGCTTTAGTCCCAAGCTTGCTGGCCTACGCAGATCGGATGGCATCTATTCCGGAATAAACGCCAGCCGCCGCAGAGCTATCAGATGGAAGCGTAAAGTCTACACCTTAGGCTGAGCGCCCGGCAGACCTTCAAAAGCGTGAGCACGTTGCAGTTCGCCCCGTTTTCCACCTTCGAAACCTGCTGCTGCGTGACTTGGGCGCGTTTGGCGAGGTCAGCCTGGCTGATTCCAAGCTTCGCCCTGGCCTCCGCTACTTCGATGCCGATCCGGACAAGTTCCTTTTCTTCATCGAAGAGATCCCTGAATCCTTTGTCCTGCAGTTTTTCCTGAAGGTGATCCCTGAATGTTCTCATCAGACAAGCTCCCTGAGCTTCTTCTCATCCACCCTCGCAAGGAAGTCGCCTCGGCACCTCTTGGCCTCTCGGACATCGGATGCCGGCACTTTGGCGGTGGTCTTGATCAGCGCATTTGTCAGCACAATGAAATCCCTGTAACAGAAAAAGTATAGAACCCGAACCTGACTGCCGGACAACTTGACCCGAAGCTCGTGAATCCCATCTTCCAGCAGGTCCGCGAACGGTCTCGGTAGAGTCGGCCCCCTCTCTTCAAGAGCCTCGATGACGGCAAGGATCTTCGCCTGGTTCCTTTCGTCCCGCGAGTCAATGAATTCTCTCACCGGGCAAGCCCCATCAGAAGTCTCGTAGTAGATCACATGCCACATCGACCACACTCCAAAAATACATCACAAAAGATGTAAGTTCAAGCCATTTTCCCATTTCCCGCAAGCTCGACGTCTTCTTCCTTCTTGTCCTTCGGCGTGATCACTTCCGCGCTCTTCTCCACGGCCCGGCGCATGGCCTCGTCGCTCAAATGCGCGTACCGTTGCGTGGTGACAGCTTGTTTGTGGGTAAGCAACCGCCCGACGGTATAGAGATCGACCCCGGATGAAACGAGTTTCGAAGCGAACGAGTGCCGCAGCCCGTGAAAACGGAACGACGCGGGGAGTTTGGCTTCCTTCCTGACCCTCTCCCACGGTCCCTTGAAATCGGTCAGCATGGCGCCTTCCCTGCCGGGAAACACATATTCACTCTTTCGAGGCAATTCCGCAATCGCCGAAAGCGCCGCGTCGCTCAACGGGATGGTCTCAGTCTTACCGCCCTTCGGCGCCCGGAGGGTCAAGAGCTTCCGCTCAACGTCGACATCTCCCCACTTCATTTTGAATAGCTCCCCGCGCCTGCAGCCCGTGAACATCGCAAACCGGATGAACGCTGCCGTCTGCTTGAACGGCCAGGCATCCAGGACCTTGAGGAGCCGCTCTGTTTCCTCTTCGGTCAGGTACTCGGTGATCTTGTTGTCGAGCTTCGGCAGTTCCACGTTTGCGCAAGGGTTCGCCCCTTTGTGAATCCTCCACCTGCCGGCCAGGTTAAACAGTCTCTTGAGGAGCACGACCACGTGTTTGATGGTCGCCGGGGTGAACGGCCGCCCCTGTTTGTTCTTGGCCTTCTTCATGGCGAGCTTCATCCTGTCAATCTCGAAGGCGCTGATTTCCTCCAGCGTCTTGCCCCCGAATCGGGGCTTCAGATGACTGTCGAAGAGGTACTTGTCGTTCCGCCAAGTCCTCTTGTGTTCCTTGGCCCAGGGCAGGAAATGGTTGTCGAAGAACAGGTTGAGCGTGACTTTCTCCGCGGCCTTATGGTCGGCGATGTCATATTCATCACGTACCAGGTCCCCTTTGATGGCCCCCTCCACTTCCCGTGCCATGGTCAGGTTGTCCACCACCCTTGTATGCCGTCTGCCTCTGTTCGACACGCTCACGCGGTATTTTTTTGAACGTCCGAAAGGTTTTCCGCACTTCGAGCACTTGTCCGCATCCAGACCGTTGCTCGTTTTGCAGTTGTTACAAAATATATGGATTGCCATGGTCCCCTGCCCTTCCTCGTGCCCGGCACCATCCGCAAACCCGCATTCCACGGTGTGCATATAGTGTGCACGAAAACATCACAACGCGTCAAAAACGATCCTACCCGATGAAACGAGAATACGACTAAACCATTGAATATGTCAAGGAAAATGACTAACGATGAAAAGGCGGGAAAAGCATATTAAACTGATTCGTAATCAGCAGGTCGCGGGTTCGAATCCCATCGCCGGCTCCAGAAAATCAATGGGTTAACGGGTTAACCGTTAACCCCTTTTGCTTTAGGGATAACTCAGGGATAACCACCGTGTGGGGATGACTGGTGGAGGGGGAAAGATAGAATGAGAATCATGCTGGGCCTCATTCGGGCAGGACGAATATGGGACGAATGCGAGACGTTCTAGATACTTGGGCGCGGTGGCCTGGTCGTTATAACTTGTTTTTGAAGAATGAGAAATTTGGCTCCATTTTGGCCTTTCGTGATAAATTCTAAAAGATAAAATGAGAATTTCAATCATCAGATTTTGGTTCATCCGTGGACTCTACCATCCGAAAAAGCTTCCGTTTCGTTTCCCAGGGAAGACAGTCTTGAGCGACTTTACCCAATCCATAGTGTAGCAAAACAAGCTCTGCCTTTTTGGTAGCCCCAAGCTTTTTTCCGTATTCTTCCTCAATCCTTTCGACATCCTCAATTATCTGGCGAAGCAAGAGTTGCATACCGTCCAGATCCAACCCCCACATGCTCCCGTTGCCGGTAACGATCCATGTAGGATCGATCCCGAACTGATCATGAATCACCCGTAGAACGTCCACCTGGGGAAAGGCATGACCGAGCTCCCAACGGGAAACCGTATTCCTCGTTACCCCAAGTTTGATAGCAAATCCAGCTTGGTCCAAGCCGATCGCTTCTCTTGCAGTTTTTAGGCGTTTCCCGATGTCCTTCATGCCGCCTCCCCATGAACAAAAATACCCTCTGACTTTCATCTGTTTCGACAAGGTGTGGACAAAAAACCTAACATCTGGATTATATTGATCTTCTACATCTTTAATGAAATATGACTTTTACTGCATTAATTTGCTTGACTATTCATGTCAAATGATGAAAATAGACCAAGTGGCAAACAATGTCACGGAATCACGATATCTCATGCTGAGCGTTGAGGTCAACGTCCGAATTCTAAGTCAATTCGGACGGTGCTCACTGAGTACTCGCATGGGGTTTTGGACAGGAGGAAGTGATGCCGATTCAACTCAGACTTTTCGACGCGGTCACCTTGAATTGCGAGGCCGAGTTGAAGAGGCTCATGTCCTCGACTTGCGAAAAATCTGGACTCTCACGGGCCGAGATTGTTTGCCGGATGAACGGCCTGGCACGACGTTACGGCATCCTACTTCTGAAGGGAAATGGGGGGGGCCTGACCGTCGCAACCTTCGAAAAATGGTTGAACCCGAACGATACCACTCACTTCCCCACCGTCAAGGCGCTTCTCGTTTTCTGTGGGGTGATGGGGGACGACGGGTTGCCAGTTCTCAATACTCTTGTGAAGCCCCTCGGTTTCCAGGTGATCGGGCCACAAGACGGCGCGTTGCTTGAATGGGCTCGCGAATATCGCCGGGTGAGCCAAGGCAAGCGGCGGCTTCGGAAGCTTTCGGCTGAGGTGGATTTGGAGAGGGGGAGAGGATGCGTGTAAGGAAGAGCAGCAGGTTTGGGAGAAATACCCTGGAGATTCGCATTTGGCTTATGCGGAACGGCATGACGATGAAAAGCGTGGCCGATGGAATGGGGTCTTGTTTTTCGATTGTGTCGGAGACCGTGAATGGCAGGCGCAATTCCAGGAGGGTGTTGCGTTATTTGCTTGGCCTCGGGTGCCCCAAGGACATTCTGTCTGTCCCGGATGACATGCGCGGAGCAGTGTGATGTCGGGGCCTGCTGGGCGGGTTTGAGGGGGAACCCGCCTGGCTTTTTCCTTACTTGATCAGCGGGCAGCGTGGGCCGATAGGATGGGCCGCTATGGAACGAAACGTGACGATTGTAGAGCTCATGATGGCTACAGGATTAAGCCGGTCCAAGATTTTACGCTCCCTGTCCGCATGCCCCATCACCGGCCAGAGCAACGCGGGCCTCGGCCGCCCCTCCAAGACGTTCAGCATTGCCTGGCTCGCGCGTGAAAAGCAGGAATTGCACCGCAGCCTGATGTCCTACCGAAAGCGCCAATTCATTGAGAAGGCATTGGCCGGAGCGGAAGTTACGGTGCCAGCCAAACATGATAGGGCCGTTCAACCACCGGCTGTCTTCAATAGGGCGATCGGTGAGGGCTTCTCCAATGAGGCGATTGACAAAGCCCTGGCCAGGGCGCTGCTCGTGAATCACTATCGGAAATTGGAATGCCGCCGTGTCAAGCACGGCCAAGTGAGCAGGGGAAAGCTGGATTTCATCACCGCCTACAATCTCGGTCCTGCGGGACTCTACCCCGATATTTTCAAAAAGGTCGGCAAGGTCAGCTACAAAACCATCCAGCGGTGGAAGTCTTTAGTGGATGCCTCGAACGGAAACGCCCTGGAGCTCCTTGACGCCAGGGGGAGGCACAGAATGGGCTCCAGTGTCGTTACCGACGAGGAAAGGAAGATCCTCATCGCTATCTATTTGCACCCCAATAAGCTCCAAGCCGCTGAAACCGTCCGACTTGCCCGCAAGAAGATGGGGGAGCAAGGGATAACACCATCCTGCTGTGACGGCACTTACTTGAATTTCCTCAAGACGTTCCGAGTCAACAACTATGCCGATTTCAATTTCTATCGCGGGGGCGAAAAGACTCTGAACGAAGAGTGCGCCTTCCACGTCGCCCGTGATTATGACCGGATTGAAGTCGGAGACGTTATCTTCTGCGACGGACATATCTGGAACCAGGAAGGCATCAACCCATACACCGGCAAGAAGTGCAGGCTAACCCTCATCACCTGGTTCGATATGAAGTCCTCTTATCCGCTTGGTTGGGAGATTTCGCCAACCGAGAACACCGAGGCCATTACGATGGCGCTCTACCGGGCGATCCTCCGCCTGGGCAAGCTGCCGAAACTGGCCTACCTGGATAACGGAAAAGCCTTCAGGTCCGCATTCTTTAATAAAACCAAAGACTTCAAGCAGTCGAAAATTGCCGGGCTTTTTCAGCTACTCGGCATGGACAAGATCTTTGCCTGGGCATATCACGGTGAATCGAAAACCGTGGAACGGTGGCACAAGACGCTAGGCGAGTGCGAGCGCAGAGCCCCCAGCTATGTTGGAACATCTATCCAGGGCAAGCCTCCCAGGCTTTTGCGCGGCGAGAAGATACACAGGAGGCTCTACGCCAAGGTTTACGGGGACAACCTCCCGACCGTTGAGGACATGCACCGGCAGCTTGCGTCCTGGGTAGACGAGTACGCGGCAAGACCGCAGCGCGGACATCTCAAAGGGCAGAGTCCGATAGACGTCTTCGAGTCGGGGATTGGACCGGGCTTTTCGGTGGAAGAAGCCGCCAGGCTCCGCATGCTCATGATGAGCATCGAGGTCAGGAAGATCCATAGGGACGGAATAAAGCTTCCAGGCTGTGAATCAAAATTCTATCATCCGGATCTCTACGGGCGCCAGCAGCAATCCGCGATTGTCCGCTACGATTCACAAGACCGCTCGGTGGCCTACGTCTACGACATGGAAAACCGCTTCATTTGCGCGGCAGAGGCAATGAACAAGGTTCACCCGGCAGCCTACCATCTCGGAACGGATGCGGATCGGGAAGAGCTCAAGCGCCAAATCGAGATGAAGAAAAGCAGTGAGAAAGAGACGGTTGGTCCGGCCAGGGCGTTCCTGGAAGCAAACGTGATGCCGAGCGTAGAGATTCGGCAGAATGCGCTTGAGGAGAAGAGACGGCTCGAAGCGGCGCGAACTTTATTGACTGGGGCCGATGAGCCAAAACAGCTACCGGAGCCCCTCACGCCGGATCAGGAGAGGGAGATTCAACGGGCGCTCGATGAGCACCAGGCGCGCGAAGAAGGTAAATACGGGGACACCCCGACCGTGAAAGTCACTCATTACCTTTCCAATGGATGCGCGGTCCACGAACGGCTTCCGCGAACCGCAGACATGGAACGGTACGAACGCCTTCAGATCCTTGAAGCCCGGGGGATCGAACTGGCCGAAAAAGACGCCGCCTGGATGAGCTTTTACGAAGGGACGCCTGAGTACGGGGCTGCGAAGAGCCATTTTGTATGGCACAAGGACCAGGCATTCATGTCGGGCTGGAGGGTGGTCCACGCATGAGAGAGTGCATCAAACCAAAACAGGAGAGCCCCGGAATTGAAGCTAAACCGCCAATTCAGCATCTCCGAGGCCCTTCATGGAACGGGAGGTGAATCACAGTCATGAGATTACAGGTCCAGCAGACTTTCGTCAAGGGGCTGAATTTTCGGAGCCTGAAGATTGCAGCCGAGGCCCTGACATTATCTGGTGGCGGATTCGGCAAGCTTTCGGGAACTCCTGGAATCGGGAAAAGCGTGACAGCCCAGGCCGTTGCGGCAAACATAGGCGGTGTTTATCTGCGGGTGGCTTCGATCTGGCGCAGGTCGGAGCTCGATTTCATCCAGGAGTTATGCCGTGAACTCGGAATAGATTCTCCGCCGGCCAGAAAGGGGCGATGCTACAACCTGGCCATTGAAAAGCTCATCGGAACCGACCGAGTTGTGTTCGTGGATGAGGCCGCCCGCCTGCCGAGGGATTTTCTCAATATTCTCCTCGATCTGTGCGACGTATCGGCCTGCCCGTTCGTTCTGGTCGGTGAACCTGAGCTCAAGTCGATGATGGAGGAAAACAAGCGCCTGTGGTCGCGCACGCACCGGGTGATCGAGTTCGAGCCGTTGTCACTCGCGGAAGTGGCCATGTATGCAAAGCAAGCGTCCGGGTTGGACCTTCCGCCTTCCGTGGTGAGCATTCTCCATGCTTCTTCCAGAGGAGACTGGCGGATATTGAAACGTGACCTGTTGGGCGTGGTCGGCATGTTGAATGCAAAAGGCGACGGTCACGGAGACCAGGTGCCCATAACCGCCGAAATCGCCAGGATCGCGGCCAGCATGGGCCTGCGCGGGGAGGCTGCAGCATGAGAGACACCTTTGCGGATAGGGTTCGGTCGGCAATTAGTGAACTCGGGGCCGAAGATGCCGAGTTCGACACGGGTACGCTCGCGGATCGCGTTGGGGTGCAAACCTATACGGACAAGAAGCGCGTCCACAGCACGTTGCGGGATTTTCGCAGATCGGGCGAAATCGAAAGCGTTCGGAAAGGGATCTACCGATGCCTCAAGCGGCGATCGATCCCCATCGAGAAACAACGGATCATGTGGGAATACTTCAGAATGAGGAAGAAGAACGGTGCCTCCGTTACAGTCGAAGAGCTTCAGGGTGTATCCGACGCAAGCGCCGATTATGTCCGCGAGTTCTTGAGGCTCCTCTTGAAGCTTGGCGTCGTGCGCGATCTGGGCGGGGGTCATTACCAACTCCTCAAGGACTCGGCGGGGATGCCCCGAAATGATGAGAAGGCCGAGCGACTGAGGAGGCTTAGGACAAGGGGAAGAAACGCTCTGGATGCCATCCATGCGGCCAGGGCAGCCATTGATAAGGCTGAACGGCTAGTCATGGCAATTTGCGAGGATTGAGGTCATGGAAAGCGCTGAACTTATCGGCAATAGGGAGAAGGCGCTCATTCACGTGGCCAAGCATCAGCTCGGGATCGATGACGACACATACCGGGCCATGCTTGAGAGCGTCGGGGTGAGCTCATCCAAGGAACTCGACTGCCAGCGATTCGATGAGGTCATGCAGATGCTGAGAAATGCCGGGTTTAAGCCCGTCCATGAATCGGCCAGAAAGTCGGGCATGCAGCATCGGCCCCCGAGGGACAGGTTGCGGATGCTCGCCTATGTCGAATCGATCCTGGCGGGTCTCGAGCTTCCCTGGAGCTATGCGGACGGGATAGCTCGAAAGATGTTCGGAATAGACCGCTTGAGATTCTGCGATGCGTCTCAAACCTATAAGATCTTGCAGGCGCTCATTATTTACCGGAAAAGGAAGGCCGGCAGGTAAACCGAAAAAGAGATGGATGCATCGGCTAGGCCGGCCCCCGAAAAGGCGTTGCTCGAACGCCCTGCCGATGCAGAAACCTTCGAGCTTGTCAGTCGGCGAGGGGCTGACGATCCGAGGAAGTAGCCGCTTCCGTTTTGGATCATCAGCCCCTCTTTTTTGAGGCGCGAACACTCGGAAACACCCCAGGACCAATCATAGCATATGGTCGGTCCGGAGCAAAAGGGAGACAGACAATGCAGAGCTTTTTTGATCCCCAAAATGATAGCGTGTTTGAGGGACTGGAGAAGGTTGTAGCTGTTCTAGATCTTGTTCACAGCTTCTTGTTTGAAATCGTTGATCACCCCGATACCTGGGAACTTAATAGGCAAGCATGCAAAGGGGTGGCACACGTCACCCTTGAGGTTCAGTGTGCAGCAAGGGAAATGATTGGTGTGCTTAGGAAAGAAATTTCGGAAGAAGTGGACTGAAAGTATGCGGAGAGGCGGCTGGCAAGGGAGAATGGAGAGCAACAAAGGTGAGGCCGATCAGGCTTCGTGGCATCCTGTGGCACGGGTGAATGATGTGCGGCCGCGACCAAGTCAGACCCCCGTACAAGGATAAACTTAGCTCATCCAGGCGCATTTTGCAATGAAAGGAGAGCAATGGAAAATAACCCGTCACCACAAGGAAATTTCGTTCCTTCAGAATTCCAGGTATTTCCCGCTGGAACCGTCCACATTCATGGCGGCGGCTCCTTTACCGTCAATGATTCCGTGATGAACCAAATCATTGAGCGGTTTAAATCACGTGGTCTTGATCTCGTCATTGATTACGAGCGCCAGACCGAAGGCAAGGCTGGACAATACGATTATTCATCCCCCGATGGCACGGCCCCAGCTGCCGGCTGGATAAAAAGGCTGGTCAATAAGGGCGCAAACGGCCTGTGGGCTGTTGTGGAGTGGACAGAGAAGGCAAAGAAGTTCCTTTCTAATAAGGAATATAGGTACTTCTCGCCCGTCTTTACCCTCTCAAAGAAAGATGGCCTAGTGGAGCTGCTGCGGGTTGCTCTGACCAATGCCCCCCGCCTGAACGATATCAAACCGATCATTGCCAACTACCACATCATTGATAATGACGGACCCGACGACAACCAGCGCGCAATCAACAAGCTTCTAGGCGTTTCAGACGAGGTTTGGGCGAAGCACAACCCCGATCGTTCCGAGCTGGGCTCCCGAGCCGGCATGGAAGGCATTCAGAAAGAGGTGAATCGTTTGGTCGGGCTCGATGATGAGACCTGGCACAAATACAACCCAGGGATAGGAGATTAAGAAATGGGCGATATCAGCAAGGCAAGGAGAAAAGACCTTCAAAACGATCTGCAGGTCTTCACCAGGATCAACGATTTTGGCGTTAATACGGTCACTTTCAACTGGGTGAAGGACTACCTAAAAGACCTTAAATGCCGAGAGGAAATCGAGGCGCTTCAGGGCCGGATTCGCGATACGAAACAGCTCCCGATCGCACGTGAAGAGCTCAGGGCCATGTTCCTGGCGAATCTCGAAGCCTTCAAGGTTGGTCGGCTGGACTTTCTTCGGAACCATCTAAAAAACGCTCAGAAGAACCAGGTGCAGGCTCTTTCTCCGGCAAACGGCTATGGCACGATCGCAAATGCCTGGCCGCACTTCCTGATCTATCTGGGCGACCTGACCGAGCAAGAAACGGAATCGCTTTTTTCGGGCCTCGAAGACGGCTACACCGTGCAGGAAAAGGGCGAGAAAATTTCCGCGCTGGAGGCCGAGATAAAGGCTCTCAACAAGACCATCGCAACCGAGCTGTCCCCACATGAAAGGTGGTTCTACACGCCGGCGGGGGCTCCGATCCTCTATCCCGTTGGGTGCAGGTGGACGCGCTACGTTAAGACCTGGCAGGAAGTGGCCTCCCGTCATCTCGGCCCCGTCGATATCGAGGGGTACAAAATCGTGAAGGACGCCGAGATGGAAGCCTACAATCTCCTGGGCCTCGAACGGGTCTTCAAGTTGCCGCCACTCCGGGAAGGCGCGGAGAGGGGAAGGCGTTAGACGGCATTATTCGTGCGGGAGCAGGCACAACTTGCCGAAGCTGCTCACGGGTTCCATCCCCGCTCCCCGCTTCGGCACAACATCTCACGGGCACACTTCGCTCTGGAAGGGTTTTGTTCAACATGGATGATCCAACGCACCGGCCGGTTCGTGCCCGGGCCGTTATTGATCCTGAAGAGGTCCAGCGGAATGTAATGTGCCGCCTCTATGATGGATGCCTTGATGTTGCCGTTAGAGAAGGTTGGGAGGGTTTTTCGTGCCGTAGGTGCAGTCTGTATCTGGAAACCAAGCGGAAGGGCGATTAACGCATGAGGTCTTCGCGGGGAATGCATAGGCAAGTCTTGTTGAATTCGATTTGCTGCTCCAGGTCTCTTCGGACCATCGGATCCGTGATCTCATCGAGCCTGTCCGCCGCCTCATCGAGGAGCAGCCGATCGATGAGCGCAATGATCCCATTCGCCCGCAGGGCATTGCCCTCCGGGTCCGGAGCTCCGCGCTTGCGAGCCAGGGCTATGTCGAAATCGTCGTATGCCATAGTGGATTTACGCTATGCATATCCGCGCGAAAAGTCAATGGTGATTTGTGGGCTCCCATGACGAAAGGCGGGAAGCGTGGTGCTTGAAAAGCAGATCGCCAAATACATAAGGGACAACCAGGGTGTGCCTCCGTGGCCTCTCGGTTATATCCGCATTTCCTCTGAAGCTGAAATCCTGGCACGCCTGCTGCCGTTTGAACAGCTAGTCTTGATCTCCCGGCACAACCCGGTCAAGATGGAACGCAACAGGGCGCTGAAGAAGCTGAACAAACAGTATGGCGTTCCCCAGGCCATATTGAAAGAACTGAGCGGGTTGGCGTTCTCGACAATCAAACGTGCGACTTTCAACTGTTATCCTGAAATCAAGGAAGAGGAGTGACGTAGCCCGTAATATGACATTGTCAGAGCATCTGTGATCTGTGCCCACGGTCCTGATGTCGGATCGTCTCTCGATCCATCTGCCAAATAGACCATAAAGCCCCTCCTCAAAAGCCCCAATATCCGGCTGCCAAGCAGCGCACTATAGGTTTGCCCGTCATCCTCCCAGGCCAAAATCGCCCCTCAAAATTCTCATTCTATTTTTTATAATTCTCATTCTATTTTTTTGTCTACAACTGGCCAGGGGACTCATGTTCTCATGCAGATGTCCGCGTCCGGGCAATCCCACTCTTGGCACAACCCTTGAATTCGGCTCAGGTTTGTGTCGCCGGCCACCGGCGCGGATCAGGAGCAAGCCAAAATCCGTTCACCGGACCCCATGATCCACGCGCCGTTCAATGGTCCCTGATCGCGGCATTCCTCAATATGTTCGGTTGGAATGCCGAACTCTCCCGAATTCGACATTCAGGAGAGTTGGTCTTCAATCCACCCTCCCGGCAAGCGGCGGCGAGACCGGCCGATCGAGTTCGAACCGGCGTCCGTGAGCTCATAAGAGATTCCCGGGTAGAGCCTGGATGAAGCCGGAAAGGATTGCACTCTCAGGCTGTTCACCCGACTACCGCTTCTCGCCGAACACGCTCGCCGCTGTCTTGACGGCTTCCAGCGCAGCGGGAAAACCGGCGTACACGGCCATTTGCAGAATAATCTCCAAGATTTCGTCACGGGTGCAGCCGACGTTCAGCGCTCCTCGGATATGCTCTTTCAACTCACCCTGCGGGTAGCCGAGGACGGTAAGGGCCGCGACCGTGAGCATCTCCCTCGTCTTCAAATCCAGGCCGGGGCGGGTGTAGATGTCCGCAAACGGGAATTCGACCAGGCAACGCGCCAGATCGGGACTGGTCGATGCGAGACCCTTCAACGCCGGTTCAATCCCCGGTCCGAAAATGGTTCGCATGGTGTCAAGCCCACAGTCATATCGAGATTCTTCCTGTGACATACCCAGCTACCTCCGATGCAATGGTCGAGGGCGGATGTTTACACCCCGTGATACTTCTGCAGCGGCTCTCGCACCGGCCAGCGGCTCGGCAGCAGCTTGCCCGCTGGTTCGGCGAAACGGCAGCGGAGGGTCCCGAGTCGCTCGAAAGTGATCGCAATCTCGGCGCCGGGGTCGATGAAATCGTCGTGGTCGAGGCCCGTACAGTCGGGGATGGTTCCGAAGCCCATCACGGAGCCGGGCTTGGGAGGAGCCATGAACCCCAGCCACGCGAACACGTCTTCGGCCTTGTGGCTGATCTCGGATGTCGATCCCTGGAACCTGACCTGTCCATTCACCATGACCGTCACCTTTAGGCTGTACGGATCGCCGACCTCATCGGGCGTGACCAGGCAAGGCCCGAGCTGGTTCCCCTTCGCCATGTCCTTCGTCAGGCAGAATCCTCCCACGAACTCCGTGGCCTGGACGTCGCGGGCCGAAATATCGTTGAAGATGCAAAAGCCCGCCACCGGTTGTTTTTCGTTCCCATACACGACGGCCAGTTCGGGCTCGACGTCCAGCCGCGACGTGTAAACCGGCCAGGGGACGGTTTCCCCGTCGCCGACTATGGCATTCATGTTGCACTTGTAATAGGACAGCGGCTCGGGCCGACCGGGAACGGGCTTGGGTTTCGGGGCCATGACGGCCTTGGCGAACGCCTGCAGCAGCGGCGCGGTCTGCGGGTTATCCTTCTCATACCTCATGAGGGTTTCGGCGGAGTTCTTGAGATGCCGCGGCGTCAGGCCGAAATCGAACAGGGCGGCGACCTCAACCGGCTCCAGCAGGCGTACTGCGTTGAGCGGGAATCGTTCGCCGTTACCGAGTTCTCCGAGGTGCTCTTCCCCCCAGGCAAGCAGACCCCCGGCCGCCCGCTCACTTTCGGGGAGATTGGCCAGGTAGGATCGACTGTCGGCCAGGTGGGGGGATGGCTTCCCCGCTTTGCTTTGCAGCACGGCAAACGAGACCGCCTGATCTCCGACAACGACGCCGAAACAAATCTTCGGCGAATCGGCAGTGGTGAAGCGGATCAGTTTCATGCCAGGGTTTCCTTTCTGTGTCCGGAATGGTTCAGTATTCGACTTCGATCCCTTTTGCCTTCGCCACCTGGCAGGTGGCGTCGAAAGTCGCTGTCATCATGGAATTCCCGCACCCGGAACAGCTACCTCAACAACACGGAAGGTCGCGCTCGGGTTTCGCTGGATTTCCGCCGGGTCGTGAGAACCCGACGCGCAGATGAAGAGGTGCCTCCGCTCCGGCCCGCCCAGCATCACCGCATAGGCGTGGGTGTCCACTCTGATCCGATCCGCAATCTCCCCGCCTTCGCGGACGCGCACCACACTGTCCTCACCCTCCGGATTGGCGCACCACACGCCCCCCTCGGCGTCGAGGCATATGCCATCAGGGCTAACGAACGAGGGCAACTGCGCCCAAACGCGCCGGTTGCCGAGGGAGCCGTCCGCCTGAATGTCGAAGGCGGTCAGGCGATGGCCGAGCGTCTCGCCGACGATGAGCGTTCGACCGTCCGGCGTGATCACCATGCCGTTCGGGAAGTAGAGCTTATCGGCGACGACGGACGCTCGGCCATCAGGCTGGACGAGGACGATCACACAGGTTTCGACAGGCTTGGCCGCCGGGTCCACGAAGTTATAGCCGATGTCCCCCACGTACAGACGGCCTTGGGCGTCTACGATGCCGTCGCTCAAGCAGAAGTTAGTGAATTCGCTGATGTCGGCCGCCTGTTGCAGGCCATCTCCGGCTTGGCGGTAAATCCGGCGCTCAAACGCATCACCAACCACGACAGTTCCCCCGGGAGTAAGCCCGAAACCGTTCGGGATGAAAGGGAGTTCCATTACCGTTGCGACAGAACCTGAGAGGTCCACCGTCTTGATCCGCTTGTCGTGAATGTCGAGGAACCACAGCTTCCCATTGTGCCAACGGGGACTCTCCGTGAACTTGAGGCCCTTTGTGGAATCAACCAGTGTCCTGATGTTTGTCGTCATGGCGTATTCTCTCCCTGGTGTTTGGATCCTGCCCGCGGATGTCTCACGATTTGGCCCGATTGACGAACGCCAGGATCAAGTCAGTGATCGCCCGAGTCACATGCCCCTTGCCGGTGAGGTCATCGCAGAAGAGCACCTCGCCGGTTCGGAATCTACGCGCTTCGCCGTCGCTGGCCACTACCTCTCCCTCGCCCGACAGGACGATGACGACGTAGGGTTGAGGGGCGTTGTGAGCGGGCGCCTCCGTCCCGGCGGGGAACGAGATGACGCACATGGTCGTGACAGCCCCGAAATCGTTCATCTGCCCAGTGGGGTTCGGCGGCGGCCCCACGGCAAGCTCACGATCCTGTATGTCCCGGACGCCGAAGTGCGTCTCGCCCCATTCGTCCGTAAGAATCATCGGGAATTTCATTACTGTTGTCCTCCTCGCGCATGGCGGCTTGAGTTCCTTGAGTGGCGTCAGTATTCGACTTCGATCCCTTTTGCCCTCGCCACCTTGTAGATGGCGTCGAAGGTGGCCGGCGTGTCCCAGGGCGCGTCGTGGGGGTCGTTGCGGAACTCGCGATACGCTCGTTCGACGTTCATGTAGAGCCGCGCCGGGGCGCGCCACTCACCGTAGGGGCCGAACTCGATTCGCTTGGCCGCGTCCAGGGAAGTGAGCTCGGCGTCGAAGCACCTCTTCGACTCGTCCCGGACGTACTGAAGGTACGCTTTCATCTCGGTGGCCCCTTCGATCCCGCAGAGCGGACCGTGGCCGGCGACGATGACTTCCGGGTTGAGCTGAACGAGCAGATCGATGCAACGCAACCACTTTTCGTAGGTTCCCGTCCAGCCCATCGGCGTACACTGCCGGAAAAGCACGTCTCCGGCAAACACCACGCGCTCCCTGGGTACATGGATGATCGTGTCCCCAACCTGGTGGCACGGGCCGACATAGATCAAGTGGACCTCCGTGCCGTCGAGGTCGAGCTCGTAGCCTGTGTCAAACAAGGTCGTCGGCAGAACCAGTTCGACACCGTCGAGGTTATAGTCTTCCAACAATTGCAGCCCTGCAGCCGCGACGCCGGGGTGGACCGCCTCGAGTGCCTGGCGCGTCGAGACATCGGCCACACCGTGCAGTAATTTCTGAGTCTCCTCCGGATTGGCCACGTGCTTCATCCGCTCCGGCACCGAGCGATGGGCGATGATCTCCGCGCCCTCGAAGAGTTGATTGCCCCAGACGTGGTCCCCATCCTCGTGCGTGTTGATGACGCGTTTGGGCATGGCGGGCCACACCTTGCTGAACATCTCGATCATCTGCCGCGCATGGGGAAGGTCCGACTGCGTGTCGATCACAACCCCTCCGCCCCGATTGATCAGGCCCGAGTTGGCGTCACACACCCGGTTCTTCTCGTTCAGGACCGCAAAACAGTTGTCGCTGACCTGTTTCATCTCCATATGGGTTCTCCATGTCTAATCAATGCCGGTCTCGATGTGGTGTCCAAGATCGCAAACGGTATCGCAGCCGCAATCACCGGGGTTGCCGGCGACATCCGACAGCCCTGCCTCCACGCTTCGACAGGGGAAAAAAGCTAATGCGATCGACATCAAACTCTTCATTTCAGGTCCCCTAGAAGCCGCTCAAACTCCCTTGACTGTTTGACAATCCTGTGTGCGGCGTCCTTCAGGTGGTCCACCTGTTCAGGCTCCAGGGCAAAGGAAGTCGGAAGCCGCTTGAGGGCGCTGCGCTCCCCATCGTCGTCCAGGGCGTCAAACCTCACCTGGATCAGGTAGAATTCGATGTCTCCGCAGCCACCGCGCACGGTTGAGATTGGATCGGAGCCGCAACGCCCCCGTCGGATTTCATCGGCCCAGCGGCCGAAGCTCTCACTCAGCAACGCCACCGTCTCCCTGTTGTATCGCTCGATCGCGATGGACGAGTACGAATCGAGCATGGCGCCAAAGGGGGGGATCTTTTCCCGCCGATCCCACTTGTTGTCGATTTCAGTCTCCGCATTCACCACCAAAAAGACGATCTTGTGTACGTTTTCCATCCCGTTGGCCTTCAAGGTGCTCCAGGGATCGCCCATCAGCGTGACGCGCTCCAGCAGCGCTCGAAGGCCCAGGTTGTCGGCAACGCCTCCGTCCACCAGATGGATGTATGGCTTCTGCTTGGAATCCAGAAACGGCAGCATGTTGTTGGCAAGGTCGAAACGGCGGGAGGTGGCGTCCCTGGGCGGGACCATGGCCTGTGCCAGCGCCGGCGGCATCCGGTAGCCACACTCGCCGGCGTGGTTGCGCAAGGTAATGGGACTCAACAACATGGGTACCGCCGAGGAAGCCGCGCAGGCTCGAGCCACGGGAAACGAGGAAAGGTCGGAACAGATCACGTCGAATATCTCCTGAACAAAGGAGAAGCGGGTACCATGGACCATGTCCGTGGCGTTGATCACGATCATCGGTTCTTTCCGGGTGAGGAGATCGCCGAACGTCTTTCCTTCGAAGACATGCTTGTCGTAGTAGTCCGCGGCCAGATCGCTGCGGTCATAGTATGCGGAGAAAAGCTTTCCCCAATTGATGGGGTTGAAGAGTGTGGCATGAGCAAGGTCGCCCTGGATGTTCTTCTTGAGAAACCGGGTTTCGAACTCCTCAAAAATCCGATCCCTGAAGAGGCCGTAGTAGGCCGCCGTGAAACTCCCACCGGACACTCCGGAGATCCAGTCCACTTCGTCGAGCAGGCGCCTTTGTCGTCCACGAACGGTGACGATTGTATCCCGCAATGTTTCGAGGACGCCGTATGAAAAGGCGGCAGCGCGGGTCCCCCCACCGGAAAAAGTGAGCATGAGCAGCAACTGGTCGTCATTGGCAGGATCAATGAGGTTTTTGCCCCGATAGCCCCCCTGAGGGTCGACCTGTTTCACGGCCTGATTGACGGGGTAGTGAGCGCAACCCGCCAGAGCAACGAGAAAGATGAACCCGCAAACCCACGGGCCCAACCGACCGCACACTTGAACAGCGGCACTCGCGAGCCCGGATGTTGCAGTAGCCTTACGCATTCTCGAACTCCTCGATCATAGAAGCGATTCCTGTTTTGAGCAAAAAATCTTCGTCACCCTGATTAGCAGCTCATTTCGCCGTCCATGCTCCATTCGGTCGTGAATTCGCGGACCGTCCCGTGGAGGCAACGGCCCGCGTAATTCATAGTTCCTGTTTCCCGTCTCGCGGGCTGCACCCGCGTGATGGATGCAGCCAACTGATACAATTTACCTAGAAAATAGACTGCCGTGTGAGTCTGTTTTCATGCCTTGTGGTGACGCCTGCGCCATGGGCAATTACCTAGAAAATAGACTGCCGTGTGAGTCTGTTTTCATGCCTTGTGGTGACGCCTGCGCCATGGGCAATTACCTAGAAAATAGACTGCCGTGTGAGTCTGTTTTCATGCCTTGTGGTGACGCCTGCGCCATGGGCAATTACGTTCAAGATGAGTGCATTGGGCGGGAGGGCATAAAGCCCTCCCCTTGTACGTCTGACGGGCACATCGGTCCGTAGGGGCGGGGTTTATCCCCGCCCGCGTCACCTCCCGACGGGCAGGTGTTGTGTCATCTTACCTAGAAAATAGACGCCCGTGTGAGTCTGTTTTCATGCCTTGTGGTGACGCCGGCGCCATGCGCAATTACCTAGAAAATAGACTGCCGTGTGAGTCTGTTTTCATGCCTTGTGGTGACGCCGGCGCCATGCGCAATTACGTTCAAGATGAGTGCATTGGGCGGGAGGGCATAAAGCCCTCCCCTTGTACGTCTGACGGGCACATCGGTCCGTAGGGGCGGGGTTTATCCCCGCCCGCGTCACCTCCCGACGGGCAGGTGTTGTGTCATCTTGAACGCACCTCGGTATGAGATGAGTGGCTATCTGTCGAGTGTAATGCTCTCGAGTTCATGGAGCCGCTTCAGTGCATCCGCGGCCTTGAGCGTATTGTAGTTGATGCCTGCCGCATTCAGGCTGCTGCCTTCCTGGAACGGATACTCCGGAATCGTGGTCAGGAACTTCTTGATGAAACCCTGCGCGGGAACAAAGGTCCACAGGTTGTCCCCATACCACCTGAGGTAACCCAGGGCCGCTTCGTTCGGACCTTTCTCATACGGATCAGCCCGCAGGTTCACAAGCAGCGGCCACCCGGGCACTGTTCGCGTGCCGGTGGCGATGTTGCCGACCTGCACTGCAAAATGGATCTTCCAGTCCTGTACGCGGAGTGCGTTCAGTTCGCCACCCTGGCTGAAGTAGTAGATTTCCTGTCTCGGCCCCTTGGCCACCTCGCCTTTGAAATAGGGCAGGAAGTTGTAACCGTCGGGATGAACACGCCAAGTCTTGCCGTTGGCCTTATAGCCTTCCTTGCTTTTGAGCTTCTCGACGACGTCCGGTACCCCGGCCGCCGCAAGAAGCGTGGGCATCCAGTCTTCCTGCGAGATGATGTCGTTGTAGATCGTGCCGGGCTTGATCACGCCCGGCCAGCGGACGAGCAGCGGCACGCGGAAGCCGCCTTCCCAGGTCGTGCCCTTCTCGCCGTGGAAGGGCGTCAGGCCGCCGTCGGGCCAGCTGAAAGTCTCTGCGCCGTTGTCGGTGGACCATACGACGATGGTGTCGTCAGCGATCCCGAGGTCGTCGAGTTGCTTGAGGACCGCCCCGGTAACGTCGTCGAGTTCCGTCATGCCGTCCGCATAGATGCCGATGCCGGTCTTACCGTAGGTTTCCTTCTTCAGGTGTGTCCAGACATGCATACGCGTAGTGTTCAGCCAGACGAAGAAGGGCTTATTGTCCTTGACCGCCTTGTCGATGAAGCCTTTGGCGGCCCCGTGGATTTCCTGGTCAACGGTCTCCATGCGCTTCATGGTCAACGGCCCCGTGTCCTCACACTTCTGGCCGCCCTTTCCGTCAGCGTAGCATTGCAGCACGCCGCGCGGGCCGTACTTCTTCTTGAACTCAGGGTCTCTTGGATAGTAATAGGTCTCCGGCTCTTCCTCGGCATTGAGGTGGTAGAGGTTGCCGAAGAACTCATCGAACCCATGCACCGTGGGCAGGTGCTTGTCCAGGTCGCCGAGGTGGTTCTTGCCGAACTGACCGGTGGTGTAACCCTGCTCCTTCAGCAGGTCCGCGATGGTAGGCGCCCAGTCGGGGATGCCTTGTGGCGAGCCGGGCATTCCGATGGTCAGCAGCCCTGTGCGGAACGGGTGCTGGCCGAGGATGAACGATGCGCGGCCCGCGGTACAGCTCTGCTGTGCATAGCTGTCGGTGAACATCGCCCCTTCCCTGGCCAATCGATCAATGTGCGGCGTCTTATAGCCCATGATGCCATGGTTGTAGACGCTGATGTTGTGCACGCCGATATCGTCGCCCCAGATGACCAGAATGTTGGGTTTCTTTTCCGCCGCAAATGCCGCGCATGCGGCGAAGGCCAGAACGACAACCATCAGAGCAGGAACAATTGCCGCCGTCTGCTTTCTTTGTGTCATGTGCTGTCCTCACTTAATATTGTCTCCCATGGAAAATCCGTGATCTCATTCTCGCCGGAGAATTCGACTTTCTTCATGGTTCATTCCCGCCCCTTCCGATTCTCCTCCTTTCAGAGCTCACCAGTGCCGCCGGAAATCTCTTTGAGGAGCATCTCGGCATCCCCGTAACCCGGATACCTCTCTATGATTGTCTTCAAGATCCTGGCCGCCTCGTCCCTGTCTCCCCTTTTATTGAGATAGAAAGCCAGTGTATAAGCATACTTGGGCGTTTGCGGCCTGAGTTCCACTGCCTTTCGACACCAACTCACAGCCTCGTTGATCCGCTCCTTTGAGGTAATGACACAAAGGTTATAGGCCGCCTGGGCCATCTGAGGATCGGCATCGAGCGCCTTCTTTAGATACTCCTCAGCCTGCCCGAGTTGATTCCTCTCTGCTTTCAGCAGGCCCATGTTAAAGTTTGCCGCAGCATTGCCGGGGGCCACATTCAAAGCTTTCGTGAGAGATTCATCGGCTTTCTTGTCCTCTCCCATGCGGGCATAGGCTATCGATTCGTTGACCAGAGCCAGGACAGCCCGCGGCTCGAGTTTCAGCGCCATGTCATACGAGACGACGGCTTGCTTGAAGTCCTTGCGATCCAGGTGATAATTGCCAAGATTATAGTGCGAGATCCACTGGTCCGGACGGGAGAGAATCGAGGCGAGGTACTCCTCTTGCGCAGCCGCGACAATCTTCTCCTGGGCATCAGTCAGGGGGAGGTTCCGATATCCCGCAAGGGACGCGGCAGCCCGGACGCGAACCAGGCGGTAGTCATCCCCTGTGGCCTCAACAAGCGATTGTACGGCTTCTTTCGTGGGTATGTTCTGCAGGGCAGCGGCAGCTGCGGAACGCACCAGGGGAGACGGGTCCCTGATGGCCCGGAGCAGCACCGGAGCGACCCGGGGATCCTCGGAAGACTGGACCAGGCGGATAAGAGATGCTGCAAAAATCTCATCACGGCCTTTGCCGGTAATGTAGTCAAGCATTGCCGGCAGTTGATTCCAGTCCCGCTTGCGGGCCCCTTCGATGAGAGCTGCCCGTTTCAGCACCGGCGCCTCATAATCCCGCGTGCGCCACTCGCGTGCATATTTGCGCGCCCAGGCGGCGTCCTTATCCGTATGGCAGAGATTGCACGCATTCGGGGACATGTGCTCGATGGTGGCCGAAGGTGTTGGCGGAAGCATTGAATGGTCGGTGCGCTTCATTCGGGCAAAGGAGGTCATGGGCATGTGACACGAGATGCACTTGTTCCCGCTGCTCCCCGACTGGTGGTGAGTGTGCGCCGTTGCGTTTTTCACATGGCTTTCATGACAGGGCATGCAGGCATCGTTGGCCTTATCCTCGGCCTTGAACCGGTAGCGACCGCTCGATGTGTGGCAGTGGATGCAGTCGAGCCTGCCCGACTTTACGCATGGGCTCATGAGCCACGAGGTGTACGTATAGTTCTCTCCCAGGTCGCGACCGTCGGGGTAGAAATCGGGGTCTTCCAGGGTCGTGAGATCGAAGTGGTCAAAAAAACGATCACCCGGGGCAAAGGTGGCGGTGACCGGGGACATCTTCGCATGGCAGTTCGAACACGCCGCGTTTTTTTGGTCGGTGGTGAAGTTCTTCCAGCTTAGGATTTTGATATCTTGGGGCTTCTGTCCTTTGGGCGTTTCCCGGCAAACACGGTTGTGCTCAGCAGACGGTCCGTGGCACGCCTCGCAATTGATTCCCGGTTCAGCCCAGGTCGTCTTGTAGGTGTCAGTCTTGGAATCATAGTTTAATGAGAGCTGGCTCACGTGACAACTATGGCAGGAGGTGTTGAAAGTGTAGGTCGGGTCTTTCCACTCGACCGGCGGCCCCGCCCGATCTCCAGGAAAGTGGCGAACACCGCTGGCAGCGGTGTCGAACCACTCTTTCCTGTGAACATCGTAGGCGACGGGAAGGGTTTGCAGGCGTCCCTTCCGCAACGGCGTCAGAAAATAATAGACGTTCTTTCCGCCCATGACGTGTTCAATCCGATATTTATTTTCCTTGCCCAGTCTCCGTTCTCGCACGAAACCTTTTGGGCCGGACATGTCGGCACGGTATGAGAACTTCCCGATTTGGATTTCGCTTCCCTGGGGTGTGAGCTCTTTGCGTGCAAATTCCGCCGTGAACGGCTGCATGGCCAGCCCGTGCCTGGAGGTGGACCAGAGCTGGTAGAACCGCTCGTGACATTCCCGACAGCTCGCTGAGCCGGCATACCCCTTGGCTTCCTCCCTCTGCCGGGGCTCAGCCCCAAAGGCAGAATACGGGCCCAAGTCGCGGAAGAACGACATACCTGCTGTCAGAGCCAGAAAGACAACGATCTTCAATTTCGACCTGGCGGACATTTGTCCCTCTTGGTCCCGTTCAATCAAAGGAAAGAGAACGATGCCCTTTCCTTCCTGATAAATGTATTTTACCTTAGTCCGACACTGCTTTCTTATGAGCTGCTTCCGCGCGGAGCTTGTTCTCCTCGGCTTTATCGGCCTGCTTCAATTCCTTCACGTCAATAATGACTTTGTCGATTTTTCCGGTGAATCTATAGGGCGCCGCAATGCCGTAATCCTCGGTGACCGGTGTCTCTCCATCCTCGCCGACATCAGCGCCTTCGTCACCCGAAAAAATATTGGGGTGAGTTCGTTCGATCCTCCCCTCGGCGACCTTCGCGCCATTGACGGAGATCGCACCCATACCACCCTTGGCCAGCCCGCCGCCGTCGTAGGCGAACTCGAAACGGATGGTCGCCTTCCCGGCAGGAACCGGCGTCGCGGCGGCAATGGTGAAACGCTGCAACCCGAGGAAGTTGTAATGGTAGGTCGGCCTGCCGTCCTTCAGATACAGGCTCCAGCCGCCAAACCGCCCGGCCTGGGCGAGGATCACGCCGTTGGCGCCGCCCTGGGGAATCCCCACCTCGGCCGTGATCGCGTGGGAACGGTTCTTGATGTTGATGAACACGTTCTCCGACATGCCGGTCATGCCCTCGTAGACCGTGAGGGACGTTCGGCCCGCCATCAGGTCGGGCCGCCCGACGAGGGCGGCATTCAGGCGCTCCAAACTGCGGTCATCGATGGGCAGCACGTTGTACTTGACCGCTTCCTTCATGAACAGTTCCTGCATCTCCTTGAGCTTCTCCGGGTTCTTTTTCGCCAGGTCGTTCGCCAGGCTGAAGTCGGCCCGGGTATCGTAAAGCTCCCAAATATCGTCTTCGAGGGCCGCCCGCGGCTTGAGCTCCCAGGGGGCCTTGTGCACGGTGCCCGCAAGCCAGCCATCGTGGTAGACGGCGCGGTTGCCGAACATTTCGAAGTATTGGGTCAGACGACGGTCCTTGGCCTGACCATCGTTAAAGGAATAAAGCATGCTCACCCCTTCGATCGGGGTCTGGGGAACACCGTTCACCATCTTCGGTTCCGGCAGGCCCGCGGCCTCCAGGATCGTGGGGGCAATATCGATCACGTGGTGCCACTGCGAGCGGAGCTCTCCTTTGCCCTTGATGCCCTTCGGCCAGTGGACCACCATGCCGTTTCGCGTTCCGCCATAGCTCGATGCGATCTGCTTGGTCCAGGTGAAGGGCACGTCCCCGGCGACAGCCCATCCCGCGGCATAGTGGCCGTATGTATTCGGGCCGCCAAGTTCGTCATAGTGCTTCAAGACGTCCTGGACCGTTTCCTCCACCCCGTTGAAGTAGCTCAACTCGTTGAAAGCACCACCCATGCCGCCTTCAGCGCTCGCCCCGTTGTCGCCCACGATGTAGAAGATCAGCGTGTTTTCGAGCTGTCCCATTTTTCCGATGGCGTCGACCAGCCGGCCGATCTCCGTGTCCGTGTATTCGCCAAATCCTGCAAACACCTCCATCTGGCGTGCAAAGAGCTTCTTCTCATCGGCGCTCAGCCTGTCCCAGTCCTTGATCGCCTCAGACTTTCGTGCGAGCTTCGTCCCCGGGGGCACGACGCCGAGCTTGATCTGGCGGGCGAGGGTCTCTTCCCGCAGCTTGTCCCACCCCTGGTCGAATTTGCCCCTGTACTTTTCGATCCATTCCCTTGGGACGTGGTGCGGCGCGTGGGTTGCCCCCGGCGCAAAATAGATGAAGAAGGGCTTGTCCGGCGTCAGGGACTTCACCGATTGCATCCACCGGATCGCCTGGTTCGTCATGTCGGTCATGAAGTGGTAGTTGGGATCCATTGGCAGCTCGACTTTAGTCATGCCGTCATAAATGGCCGGCGCCCACTGGTTGGTCTCGCCACCCATGAAGCCGTAGAACTTGTCGAAGCCGCTGCGGGTTGGCCAGCGGTCGGTGGGTCCGGACGGGCTGACTTCCCACACGGCCGTTTCATGGTTCTTGCCGAAATGCGCTGTCGTATAGCCGTTGTATCGCAGCATCATCGCCAGCGGCGCCACATTGTCGGGGCGTTGCGCGGTGTTGCCGGGGTAGGCTGTCGCCGTTTCCGTGATCGAGCCCATGTTGTTCATGTGGTGGTTGCGGCCGCTGAGCAACGCTACCCTTGTCGGCGCGCAGAGGGCGGTCGTGTGGAACTGGTTGTATCGGAGCCCGTTCTGGGCCAGACGGTCCACTGTGGGCATGGCGATGGGACCTCCGAAAGCGCCGGACTGACCGAACCCCATGTCATCGATCAACACGATGAGCACGTTCGGGGCGCCCGCAGGTGCCTTTACCTCGAACCGCGGCGGCGGCGGTGGCGCATTCCGGACATCGAGCACGGTGCCGTGCGGGTACCGGGGTTCGTGGATCGGCAGCGTGGTGCGATCCGGCAGCGTCTGCGCCAGGGTTGTCACCGCGCACACCGTGCTCAATATAAAGAAGATTGCGGCCGTTGCAGTTCCTTTCTTCATAAACCATCCCCCTTTCGTTCTCAATGGACTCCAATCCCGGTGAGTGGGTCGAGTCCCGGCGGTCGTCTTGCCGTAATCTCCCGCGCTATCTGAAAAAGATTTCTGTACAACTCGCAATAAGGATCTTTCCGAAAAATGTCGCCGTGGACCGTGAATGCCCGCACAGGGCAGCCTCCATGGCAAATGCTCAAATAGTCGCATTCCAGGCAGTCTTCTCTCCGGACCAGCCGAGAGGGTCGGGACTGGAGACTTCGCCGGACCGGACTCTCCTGAAGCAGGTCCGTTAGGCCTGCTGCGAAGAAAACATTGCCAAACCTCCATTCCGGGTAACTCGTCACCCAGCAGTCGCATTGAGCGATGTGACCCCTGGGGTCGATGCAGATGAACTCGTTGACGCAGTTATCCCGCCAGATACAGGCGAAATCCTTGTTCCCATGGAGGAAATAATCCACCAGCTTACTGAAAGGACTGATCCTGACACCATTCCGGAAGCCCCTTTCAAACCAGACCCTTCCGAGGTCCACAAGAAACCGGGTCAATCCATGATGGTGCAATGGAAAGCCTTTCTTCACATCGTTGAGTGATCCTCCCGGGAATGGGGTGTTGATCTGAAAATCCCGGATTCCCAGTTCATCGACGAAATAGGAGTAAAAGCGCTCTGCGCCAAGCTCAAGAGTCTTTTGGTTGGGGATTGAGATGACTCCAACTTCGAGGCCTGCATCCAAGGCCTCCCGTACATTCCGGGTCCAAATCCTGTCGTATTCCCTGGTGCCTCCGGTCTTGAGCTTTCTATGCAAATTGGGAAAATCCATGGACGAACCCACGCTGTTCCCGAACATTTCCGCGAGCACTCTGTTCCATTTTCGGTTGTATGCGATCATGTTGGACTGAAGGAAGTGGTCTACCTTTTTGCTTCTTTCATCCGCAATTTTCAGCAGGATTTGATTGGCCTCCTCAAGCCATTCGGGAGGCAGGGTCATGACCTCCCCCCCTTGCCAGTATATGGAAAACGACTCGATCTCGCTTCGATCCAGGTGATCCATGACCTTTTTGACAATTGCCGAGAATTCACCGAGGCTGAGGCGGTCTCGGGTCCTGGTCTCGAAGCAGTAGTCGCATTCGGCGTTGCAAGCCAGCGTGGGCAGCAGGATAAGAGAAAAATGCCCGGCCGTCATGACCACTCCTCTTTGCCCATGGGGTAGAATTCCGCGAGATCCCTTCGCAGTTCCTCCGCCGTGTCCTTTAGAGTTCGAAAGAGAGCCTTTACGCCGTCACATCGATACTCCGGATCGGGCCACTTGAAATAGCCCGAGCAAGGCCCAAGGAATTCGCAGCTTCGGCACTCACCCCCTTCGGAGATAAGATCATCTTTGAACCTTGAAACGAATGAGGAGACCTCACCCTTCAAATCGAGGCCGGCAAGCCGTTTGGAAAGGGTCTCCTTGCCATCGTCCGTGATGTACCGGGCATAGGAGGGGTCCTCTTCCTGGATGGCCCAGAGAGTTACAGGCTCTCCCCGATAGAAAGCCATGAACAGGCTGTGGAAATACTCGATTGGTTGAGCGACCGTGGCCTGGTGCAGGTACGAGTGCGCCACCCTTGACATTTCTTCAACGAGTGGCGAATCGGCCTGGGATACATCCAACTTGACCGCGAAATTTAACGAGACTGCCAGCTTCACCAACTTGCTGAACCCGGGAACGACGGGGACAGTCACACGAACCGGATGCCTGGCCAGCAGGGGCGAGCACTGATAAAGCAATGGGAGATCGCCATCCGGGTCTTCGACCACCAGGTCCACCGGGATGCCTTCTCCCCAGTTTATCAGACATTCGAGATCAGAACCAACGGAAAGCACCTGGACGTATGAAACCCGTGCCAGACCTTTCCCAGAGAGTCCCCCCACGATCTCTGAGGGATCGTGGGAACGGACAATCAGGTTTCGACCTGGAACCATTTCAACCATCGAAACCGGGATGTTGTATACGATCAGGTCCAACAAAGGCTTGCATCCTCCGCTAAAAACGGTTGGCCCAAACCGCGCCGCGATTGGCCCAGGCACCTCCCGCTCCTGCTCTATTGGCCCAGGCGCCACCACCGACAGCACGGTTGGCCCAAGCACCACCACCGCCGGCTCGGTTTGCCCAGGCACCACCACCGCCGGCTCGGTTTGCCCAGGCACCACCACCGCCGGCTCGGTTTGCCCAGGCACCACCACCGCCGGCTCGGTTTGCCCAGGCGCCTGCGGCATCCGTTTTCGGCTCGCCAACCAGTTGGACACCCCCAAGAAGGGCACCTCCGATTACAACCATTGACCATTTCTTCAGACTGACGAGAAACCCCCTTCGCCCCACGAACCCTCTTTCGTCATTAGCGGTTTCTTCGCTCTCTTGCACTCTGACATCCTCATCCATGCCCAACCTCCATTTTCTGCCCAGTCAACCCGGACAAGATGCTGTCTTCTGATCCCTCGCTCCCGCGGGAAAGAAACGGACGGTTTACTTTCTGAAGCTGCGACTCGCCTCGCCAATGTTGAGCTGGTTAAGCATCTTACTGCTGCTGCTCAGCGCCCAGCCTCGAGAAGTGCATGCCCACAAACCGCCATTTGCCTTTTACCTTTTGGAGGGTTCCGGACATGTTCAGTGCTCGTTCTCTTTTTTCATTTTTTACCGTGCCGCCGATGGTGGTTGTAACGGCAAACCAGGCGAAGTTGCCCGTGGAGGCGGCAAGAGCCCAGTCATAGCTGAAATTCAGGGTATTGGCGTCGAACCGGCCGAAGATCTGATCATAGGCCCCCCCAATGGCTTCATCTCCCACGTAAATCTCACCGGGCCCCGTGCCCATGAGCACCACGTCGAGACTGGATGCGTAGGTGTCCATGACTCCCTTGATGTCCTGTGCGCTGAGCGCCTTGTTGTGCTGTTCCACCACAGCCTTTACCTCTGCATCGATCTTGCTTTTCAGGGCCATAACCTCTCCTCTCCTTTCACTTCTGTGCCTTGTAGGTACGTCCACCACAAACGAACAGGAACGCTTGCCGGCACTTTTCCGCATCCGTTAAGGGCCACCCGATGCAGCTCCTGGTGCAGCCCCATCCAAGACCCATAAGCACGTTTCCTGCCCCTAGAAAGCCACCACCATTTTGAACCAGACGTGGTCGCCGCTGAGGCGGTTATTGACATCGAGCTCGGGGAGCCATTTCACTTCGGCCAGGATGGTGTGACCGCAAATCGGCGGGGAGACATAGGAGATAACAGGTCCAATGCCCTGGGTGCGACCCTCGAAGTCACCAAGCACGGCACCGGAGCCGCTGTCGCCGGTGAACTGGTCCCAGTAAAATGCGTTGAAGCCGATCCCGATGAGGCCGTACTTGGACAGGGGCAGGTGCTCGGCGACGGTCAAATCCACGTGAAAGACATCACCACTCCGATAGTCCGTGGCATCGTTTTTGGTATTGAAGTCCAGACCGGCATAGGCAGATATTTCCAGGCCGATTTTCGAGCTCAGGTAGCTGAACGATACGACCGGCTCGAAGGTCCAGTAGTTAAGACCCACGTTGGCCAGCCGGCCCTCGGTGTATTCACCTGTCGGGGCGTAAATGTCAAACCGCACATCCCATTTGAAATCGCCCTTGTTCCAGGCAAGCCAGAACGGTATGAGCGTCATGTCGCCGATACCGTCGGCCGTATCCTCTCGGGTGACAGTGCGGCCGATTCGGGGGAAGCGTCTCCTTCGGAGGTCAACTTGCGCTTTCACATCCACCCAGACGTAGGGCACGAGCACTGCGGCAATGAATTTGCCGTCGAGAATGCCAAATGGGGTCCGGTAGGCCAGGCCAAAAACATTGGCGTAGCTGGTCATGTCAAGATCAGCCGCTACAATGCCGCCCAACGGCAGTCGACTGGAACCACCGGCGCTCCCATTGTAATGATTGAAAAAGTTTATTACTGCCAATCCCGGGGGAGCAATGTCGACAAACGACGCCACGGCTCCCGGGGAATAGTGGCCTACTCCGCCCTCAGTGGCAAAGACGCTGCGGGGTTGCGCTAATGAAGCCAAGAGCACCCACGTCATGAAGATGACAATCATTACCCTTTTAATAAATTCCATATCTCTCTCCATCCCCATGCTGACCACGACGCCGACAATGGTTTAAAGCCCTCTCTCCTGGTTTTGGCAGTCGATGAACCCCCCTTCATTTTTCACATCCTCCAGGAGCTCTTCCTCGAGCTCATGAAGGAGTGCGGCAAACTCTTTCCGATAGGCGGGTGCCTCTTTTGCCATGGACTGGGACCACCGGAGGGAGCAGGACTCACGGCGAGCCCTGCCGCACCACATCCGGTAATACTCCGATCAGGCGCTATAGAAGCTTTTCCCGGATCCGCTCCTCCACTTTCCATCCCTTGGCTTCCAGGGCTTTGCGAGCCGCCGGGTCAACCTGCCCCGTGATCAAGAGTTCTTTTCCCGTAACGCCGGGCGTCTGCTTGATGGCCTTGGAAATCGCCTCTTCCTTTTGAGCGAAACCTGCGGTCAAGGCCACGTAATCCAGGGGAAACAGGGCGATGATCCTGCCGTTTTTCGTTTGAAGGACCGGAATCCCGTCGACATCCAGAAAACGCTGCAGTGAATGCGTTTTCGTGTTGTACTGTTCAATGAGCTGAGCGCGCGTGCGCTGAAACACTGCCACCGACTCCTCGTCGGCTTCGGCTGCCTTGGCGATGAACATGGAGCGGTCCTTCACGCCGGGCATGTTCGCCAGGGCGCCCACCAGGAGCGTCTGTTCGTGGGGATCGTAAACCGGGTTCATGATGAAGGACTGAACCAGGGGGTCGGGAACTCCCATGCTTCTGAGGCTGTTTTGATTGATCTGTGCGAGCTCAGCGGGCGTTTTGTCGCGCACCAGGGCGGTGAGCGACTGTGCGGAACTCGTCATTCCAACCACGAGGCCCGCTCCTCCCGGAATGGCAATGAAAGCGGCCTTTACCGTCAGTCCGCCGATCGCCGCCGTCCATGCGAGATCGTTCAATGCCTTCTGCAGGGGCTGATAGGTCGAGTAGGGGTCAACGCCGAATTCATAGGCATACGCCCGTTTGTACGATGCCTGCCCGAGAGCGGACTCGGCCACGTTTCCCTTGTGGGGGCTGTCGGACGTGACCGCGCTCGAGACCCTGCCGAAAGCCCGGCCGATGCCGCTCGCCACACCGCTCACGGTCCCCCCGGGGTCCTGGACCAGGCCCTTCGCGGTCTGGATGGGACCTGCCGCGACCTGCTTCGCCGCGTTCAGGTAAACGTCGGTGCCCTTCAGTTGCTCCATGCGCGAGAGCGCTTTGAGCTCGCCCACTCGTTTATACAGCAGTGCAGTGCTTTCCACCCGAAGCGGGCCGTACGAGGTGTCCAGATCGTAGGTGTTTACAAAGCCGTCGCTGACGACCGTCGCCTTGACCGTATAATTGGACCCGGTCACCACTTCAGCGGGGAGGACCTGCGAAGCCTGGAGCATGATGGGCGCCTTCCGGTAATCCTTCGATGCGGCCATGGTTGCAGGAGCAGTCAGCAACAGCGAGAGTAGCGCGATCGCGGACAGGACCATGGTTTCGTAACGTTGAAGCATGTTCGTTTCCTCCTCGAGAGGCTGAAATCAGCCATTGTTAAGAACACTCCCGAAAATCCAGGGGGAGCGGTGTCGATGAAAGAGGCCATGGCGCCGGGAGAGTAGTGGCCCATCCCTTTTTCCGCGCGGCGGCAACTTCGCTTCGAAGGTTTGCACTGTCGCAGACCGGAGCAATCATGCCAAACCAATGGAAATCTTTGCTTTTTTCATGAAATCATCCTTTCCCCGCCTCCGTGTTGAACCCCACGCCGACAATGGTTCAAGGCTCTGGCTTCTGAGCCCGGTAATCGATGAGCTCCCCTTCATTTTTCACATCCTCCAGGAGCTCTTCCTCAAGCTCATGAAGGAGGGCGGCAAACTCTTTCCGATAGGCGGGTGCATCCTCCGCCATGGACTGGGACCATGTTTCCAGAGCGGCGAGACATTCCCGGATATCATCACAAAGGGACCGAAATGACTCGCTCTTGACATATAGGTGCTCCAGCGATTCACGGTGCGCCGGGAAACGGGCCATGATGAGATCAAGTGACGATGCGCCGTCGCTCATTGATGCTCCCCTCTTGTCGTCATGCCGGGACTTCTCGAAAGCATCTCCCCGGTTATCCTGCAGTCGCATGGAAGCAATAATGATGAGCTTCCGGGACCGTCCCGCGGCGGATGGATCTCGACCGTGCGCATGAGGTCAGGGACGTCGGAGGGTCGAGCCGGACAGCATCACGACCGGTCACTCCTATTTTTGATTTGGCATTTCGGGCGGTAAAAGGATATATAATCAGTCCATCGATTCAAAGGTTACATAGGGTATGTAACGGTTACGTTGACCGAAAGATCTCGATCCGCACCTGCATGTGACAACATGTGACATACTGTGAAAACTCGACGGCTCAGCGTTTGTCCCGAGCAAGGATTGCCCATGAGCTCAGAGCGGTCAGGCCCCCCTTCAACCGTCGCTGCTCAAGACGTGGAGGGCTCCGAGGAAGCCATCAGAGGTCAGCTGGCAAAGCTTCTCTCAAGCCCGGAGTTTGCCAGGAGGCCTATCCTGCGAAATTTTCTCGCCTTTGTCGTGGAGAAAGTCCTGGCCGGGCAAGCTCATGAGGTCAAGGAATACACGGTGGCCATCGAAGTGTTCGGCAGGAGGAAGAGCTTCGACGCATCAAGAGACTCCATCGTACGCATCCAGGCGGGGCGACTTCGTCGGGCTCTGGAACGTTATTATGCGTCCTGTGGCAGCCACGATGCGGTAAGGATCGAAATACCCAAGGGAAGCTATGTGCCGACGTTTCGTAAGCTCAGTGCGATTGATCCCGGCAAAGCAAAATCCTGGCCCGAATGGGGAGGAGCCAGGCCCACGGAATCCCTTGGACCGACGGTGGCCGTCATGCCTCTCGTCAACATGACGAACGACCCGGGACAGGAATACTTCACCGACGGATTGACCGAGGAGTTGACCCATGAGCTTGCACGGTTCCAAGGCCTGAGTGTTGTGGCAAGTTACTCCACCATTCAGCTGAAGAATGAGAAAGCCGGCGTAAGGGAGATGGCTCGGAGGCTTGGAGTGCGGTTTCTCATAGAGGGGGGAGTGCGCAGGGACGTCGATACCATCAAGATTTCCGTTCGGTTGATCGACACGGCAACCGAGCTGCAAGTCTGGGGGGAGCAATACCGGCGCGAGCTCAAGACTGAAAGCCTCATCGCCTTGCAGGAAGAAATCGCCGGGAAAGTGGCGGGCAAGATCGGGGACTTGTTTGGAGTCATCTCTTCGCGTATGTCCACAGAATCTCAAAATAAACCTCCCGACAGTCTGAACACGTACGACGCATTCCTGCGATATTTTCATTATCATCTGTCCATGTCATCGGAGTCCTTCTCCGCGGCATTCAAAGCACTGGAAGAAGCGGTCTCCGAGGAGCCGGAAAATGGACTGGCCTGGTCCCTTCTCGCGCACCTTTACGCCAGCAATTATTCTTTGGAATACTCTCAGGCCAATACATCCCTTGAGACGGCTGCGGCCATGGCCCGCAAAGGCGTCTCTCTGGCTCCCGGAAACCAGTTGGCTCACCTCACCTTATCCTTTGTCTTCTTTTTGCAGAACGAAAGGGTCAGCTTCTTTCGAGAGACGGAGATATCCTTTGCCCTCAACCCCAACAATCCAGCCAGCATCTCTTGGATCGGATGGGCGAGGGCATTGTATGGAGACTGGGAACCCGGTCTCGCACTGCTGGCAAAAGGGATGCGGCTGAACCCCCATTGCCCGGGCTGGTATCATGCCGCACCGTATTTCGACTACTATCGAAGGGGGAGGTACGCGGAAGCTCTTGGAGCGGCCAGGCAATTCAACATGCCGCGGCTCTTCTGGGACCCTCTTCTGCTGGCCGCGGCTCTGGGCCGGATGGGGAAGGAAGCGGAGGCCCGAGCGGAGGTTGAGAGACTGGTCGCGTTGCGGCCGGATTTCCCCGCTCGCGCCTCCTACCTGATCGGCATGTATGTCAAGACCCCTTCCCTAATCGAAGCGATACTCGACGGATTGCGGAAAGGGGGCCTAAGGATTTGACCCGGCCCTTTCCCAATCGATCGTGCGTTCCGTCAGCCGCTCCCGGCCCGGAATGAATGGGCTGAGGGTCCAAAGGCGAGACAGGTCGCGGGTTCGAAACCCATCGCCTGCTCCGGATTTTCAAATGCTCACGTGGGCGCCGGAGAGCCGATTCCCCCTTCGGGAGGAATTCCGTGTGTGAAAACCTACTAATCTATAGCAGTTACAGTTGGTTATAAACTTATTGATTTCGCGATTCGCAATCTTGATTTGGCCTGGATGACAAACCCTGAGCATTTCACCTTCCTTTCGGCCAGGCAGGAATCACGGTTCATCGCCCCTTCCGCGCATCCCAGGCCGGCGGGAGCCCGATAGCGCCATGCGGGAGAAACCTCGATCTCCCGCCGCCCCTGCCGGACCTAGCGTTGCCGGGAGCCTTTGGGCAGTTCGTACCCGTACCGCGTCGGGTCGCTCAGGACCGCCTTGATCGCCAAAACCTTGAAGACGTAGCGCTCGGTCTCCGGCGGCAGCATCATCTTGTAAAAATCCGACTGTCCCTGCGCACGGGATTCGTCCATGATGCGCTTCTCACCGCAGCAGTAAGCCGCCAGTGCGAGAGCCCAACTCCTGAAGCTGCGGTGAAGATCCCCCAGATACTGGAGAGCGCTCTCGGGGGACCGTTCGAAGTCATTGCGCATCTCCGCCCATCTCTTCCTGTCGGCGGCGCTCAGCGGAGGCTCGCTTTCCGCAAGGGCCACATACTTCAGGTCTTCGGGCAGGTTGAGGCGCCGCAGGCGTTCCTCCATCCACTGGAAATAACCGTCCCTGCGCTTCAACCAACGGTAAACCTGCGCATGGCTGTAGACGACGAGGGTGAACTCCTTGTCGAATCGCTCCATGACCTCCTGGTTTTCCAGGGGGACGTGCTCCCCGCAAAAATCCATCCTGTCGGGCGGAGGATAGTAGGTGACCATGCCGGGACTCTGATACGCCGGACGCTGGACCTGAACGGGCACCGCCGTCCTTTCCGCCTGAACCGTCGCCTGAACGGGCGGACCAGCGGGGGCGCCGCTTTCCGCGGTTGCACAGCCAATCACGCCGGCCGCCATGAAAAGGGCCGTCACGAGGTAGACCAATCTCCGGGGTTTAGAGCAATCGTGCATAGGGTGCCTCCACTTCCGATGATTTCCTTGCGACTTATATCCCTGCGAGTTGGATATTGTTTACCGCACAAAAGGGCGCTCGTCCACCGCAACGCTCCAAATCGAGCGATTTCGGGCAGGTGGCGGGAAAATCAAAATTCATCACTGCGGGCCGGGATGTTCCTCAATACACTGTATGGGATTGGATTCTCCAGGCTGAAATTCGCCGCGGGCGGGGATGCCCCTGCAGGTCGTGGCGGTTCGCCCTGATGATCTGCCGCGATTCACCGCCGGCGGGGATCAACGCCGTCCCCGCGGCTCGCGGGATTCCAGAGGGAGCTTTCTGCGCTCCCGCCCGATGTGGAGGCTCGAAAGTAATGTCCATGTCTCGGGCCACACCCGGGAAGCCTGCGGACGGCTTCATCCGGGAATCCATTCTGCCAGGCGGACCGGAATGAAACAGGAAGCACCCGCGCATGTATTCGCATTCCGCCGGCCGGCATTCTGGAAAACAACGCCGGCTTTCATGCCGGCCGGCATCCCCACAACCCACTGATCACTCCATTGAACTTTGGAATAGCACTGTGCGCGACTATGGCCTATTGTTGCAGTGCCCTGCCGGAAAAGGCTGGAGCATGCCTGCGTGCATCCTGAGGACAGGGCAGGCCCCGGTATGTCGTAATTGGTGAAGGCTGTCGGGACACCGCGCGGCTGAACCGGCCTCAGAGGATGAACCGACGGTTTGCCGCTGCGCCGGGCCAATCGGCTGGGACAGGCCGATTCGCCACACCGGGTTGACCGGCTTCCCGGGGTGATCGGTCCACCGGACCCGGTGAGGACCGAAGAGGAACAACCGCTGCGTCGCCACTCTCGAGGTTCGCGCTGCCGCTAAAAAAAGGAGATCCCATGCAACTCGACCCCCGCCCCTCTTTTTTCGCTGTTGCGATCGTATCGCTGATTCTGCTTTTTGCCCCGACGCCCTTTTCCGCCGCCTCGGAAGAGAAAATCGTCGACATGACCTTCCCTTTTTCGGAAGAATCGATCTACTGGCCCACCGACAAGCCCTTCACCCCGACGGTCGTGTTCAAAGGGATTACGGACGGCGGCTGGTGGTATGCCTCGAATCAATATGCCGCCTCGGAACACGGCGGCACTCACGTCGATGCTCCGATTCACTTTCATGAGCACGGACGAACCATCGGCCAGGTTCCGCTCCAGGAATGGATCGGCCCCGCGGTCAAGATCGACGTCACCGGCAAGTCCCTGGCAAATCGCGATTACCCGTTGAGCGTGGAAGACCTGCTCGCGTGGGAGAAGAAACACGGACCCATCCCACGGGGGGCCTGGGTCATTATGCACAGCGGCATCGACGACCGTTTCTATCCGAACCGAAAAGAGGTGCTCGGGACCGACAAGACCGGCATGGACGCCGTCGCGGAGCTGCACTTTCCGGGATTTTCACCCGAAGCGGTCGCCTTTCTCCTCGCCAATCGGGCGATCACCGGCATCGCAGTGGATACGCCGAGCATCGATCCGGGGTCCTCGAAGGACTTCAAGGCGCATCGAGCGCTCTGCAAGGCCCAGAAGCTCGCCCTCGAGAATATCGCGAACCTGGACAAGATTCCGGAGTCCGGCGCGATGCTCTACGTGATCCCCATGTTCATCCAAAACGGGACCGGTGCCCCCGCTCGCGTGTTCGCGAAGCTGCCGTAGAACCCCGGGCCGGTCGACATCGGGCGGGAGGCCGCAAAGCCTTCCGCTCGCCTCAATTGCATGCATCGAGGCGAATTAGTCCCCGCTCACCTCAGTTTTCGTAGATTTCACATTGTGTATTCTTGCGCGCAATTCGGGGATTGAATGCGAATTGGTGTCCATCGATCCCGGTGACGCCCGTCATTCGGACGACGGGAGCTTTCCATGCCCCGGCCATGCGCTCCCCAGGGCGTCGGCTTTCAGGATGGCATCGGCAACCCGATCCGGGGAGACCTCGAAAGGCTCGTTATGAATGGATTCCCCCGTCCGGGTCGCTCTCACGGCGATTCTTTCCAACATCTCGCCGGACAGCTCTCTCAGCCCGATTTTAGCCAGGGTAACGGGCAACCCGACCTGCGCGCAAAATCCCATCACTTCATCGATCGCCGACCTCTCGCTCTTTTCGAGCACAAGCTGGACCAGCGTGCCGAAAGCCACTTTTTCGCCGTGGGTGAAAGCGCGGGTCTGCGGGGCCGCGGTGAGTCCGTTGTGAACGGAGTGGGCCGCGGCCAGGCCCGATGACTCGAAACCCAGCCCTGAAAGCAGCGTATTGGCCTCAACGATTCGCTCGAAGGCCGGGGTGACGGTCAGCGTCCTGGCAGCCTCCACGGCCTCCACGCCATCCTCGAGCAGGGTCCGGTAGCACAGCTCGGCAAGAGCCAGCGCACTGCGCGTCGAGCTTCCGCCCCGAAGATTGCGTGCCCCGGAAGCCGCGCAGGCCCTGGCTTCAAACCAGGTTGCAAGAGCGTCCCCCATGCCCGAAATCAGGAGCCTCGGAGGAGCCTGCACGATCACCCGGGTATCGACCAGCACCAGGACCGGGTTTCGCGGCAGAATGCGAACTTCCTCCACGGCGCCCGAGTCGCCGTACACGACGGAGACCGCGCTGCAGGGAGCATCCGTGGAAGCCAGGGTCGGGCAGCTCACAAAAGGCAGACCGAGCTCCGCTGCGCTTGCACGCGCCGCATCCAGGGCCTTTCCTCCTCCGGCTCCGATGATGACCCTTGCGGGGAGAGCTTCCGCCGCATGCCTGATGCGAAGTATTTCCGCCAGAGAGCATTCGCCTCCGAAGCGGTGTATGCAGTAGCTGCAACCCACCTCTCCCAGGGTTTGCCTCCAAGTTTCGGCGAGCTGTGCGAGTGCCGATCCGCCCGCAACGATGAGAGCCGGACCATCGATGCCCAGCCCGGCCATTTCCGCGCCGAGGATGCGGGTGGCGTCAAGGCCCTGTGTATACCGAGCCGGGGAGGAAAAGACGCTGAACATGCGAATGCGATCTCCTTGTCAGCGGGCAAGCGACTTGTCGAGCGGGCCGAAATGCCAGGGGCGCGCGCCGCCGATGCGAACGCCGACTTCAGCTCCCTGGTCGATGGCCTCGAACTCGCCCGCCTCCAGCGTGAACACCAGTCGATCGGTAGCGCCGGACGGGAAGTGCGACAGAGTGAAGGTCTTGTCACCCACAACGAGCGTAGGCAGCGCTCCACCCACCGGAAACGAACGGCTCGAAGCGACCTCGATCTCCACGGCCGGAACGCGCGCCGTCTCCGATACGCCGGCGGCCGCCCCGCCCGGGAGGCGGATGGCGACGATCTCGTTGCGCTCCGCTTGGGGTTCATCCCGCGCGCGGGCCTGCAACATGTTTTCGCTCCCGACTTGCGTTTGCGCATCCGATGCGAGGGCGCCGATTCCGGCGCGGGCCCTGGTCAGGCGCACATTCGCCAGGTAAATGGAAGATTTTGGACTGCGATCGAAAGTGAAACGAACGCCGCGGAAATTGGACAGATCGGCGCCCGTGAAATCGGACAACGGAATGCGAACGGTCTGGAACAACTCGTTATAGTTGACCCAGCTGCCGAGAAACGAACCGCCAGGGCGACGCACCACGGCCACGGATTTGAGAGACACCGGCTTGGAGAGGACGGCATCGGCATTGGCGATGGCTATCGAAAAATCGACGTCCCCGGTCGGATCGCCCGGCGAGCAGCAGAGCCTGTCGAAGCAGCGCAGCATCACGCGGAATTCGAGAGCATGGTAGTTGCCGACGTCCAGCCCCTCGCCCGCGGCGGCGGCGTTGACCTGGAGAAACCCGCCCGCTTTGCGCCAGTCGATCGCGGCGGCACGCTGCTTCGGATCCTGGTTCTTACCGGCCGTTCCATGTTCGTAGCCCGAAAGCCCCGAGGATTGATTGCCCACATTCCGACTCGAAAGCCCGGTCCGCCGGTTGAAATTGTCGATGACAAAATTCTCGTATCTGCGGGGGCTCCGCGTGAAACCCCGAGCGTATGACGTCTCGGAAGCCAGTCCCGACGGTATGGGGAAGCTGGGATCGAAACGCCTGGCCAGCCCTTCAACGGGCGCGGGCCCCAAATTGGAGCGGAAGAACGGAATCAGCGACCGCAGCGCCGTGCGGCGTTGAGACGCTGATCCTTTCAACTGTGGAAAGATCGGTGTCTGCCCGATGCATCCCATGGCGTCCGAAATCTGCCATTGCGTGTTGTAGAAATTGTGGTTTGCGCCGAAGACCTGAAAGGTGGATTTGCTCAGCGACTCCGCCTCCGCCGTGTCCTGGAGCATCCGGTCGAAGGGCCTCATCCCCTCGAGATCCGCGACGTCCCCGTCGCAGCCGGGCAGAAGGACGTTCCACACGAGACCCACAGGGTTCAGGGTGCGACTCGTCTGACCATCGACGGGGCCGATCTCGAACAGGGATCGGAATTTGAGCCCCGGGATACGTTTCGGCCATGGACTGTCGGGATCGTTGAACTGGGCCACCGCCGCGCGCATGCCCTCCCCGCCGCGCGAATGCCCCATCAGCCCGACCTGGGCGAAGTCGATGAAACCCTTGAGTTGAAAACCGAGCGAAGCGGGCGCGCCGCCTTCGACATTCCATTTCGCCAGTTCCTGCAGGTGGCGCAAAACAAGACGTCCGCGCCGCAGGTTGAGGCCGTAGTCGTCGGTTTCCGGCTTGGCTCCGTTGACGCCGCGGTTGGCATTGATGGAAACGACCACGTACCCGTACGACGCGAGAGGCCCCGCAAGATAGGCGTAACCGAGATGATTGGGGGTCACCACGTAGCCGGCCGGGCACTCGCCCGTCGTTGAATAATCGACGCGATCGTCTATGCGCACGCCCAGTTCACTGTCGTATCGCCCGCAGGTGGAGTGGTTCCCGTGAAGAAAAACCACCAACGGATAGAAACCGCGCGGGCGCGGGCGCCAGACATGAGCCCACAGTTCCGTCTTCACATCAGATGCCACCGAGGAATAGATTCTCGCGGGCAGCTTGTATTCCCCGTGTATGACTTCAAGGGTTGCCGCACCCGCCCATGAGGTTCCAAGCGCGATTGCCAGGACAATGACCGAAACGGCGATGGTTCTCTTCAAGGAATTCATAGCGTGTTCTTTCCTCGCTCGCGCTGTTGGAAACCCGTCCCCATACCCAAAGCCGGCCCCTCCCCTCCCATCAAGGGGCGAGGCAAGGATGAAACTCCCGACCATCGATAGAATCCCTGTGGGCCATTAGAATTCTGTCGCATTGCCGTTTCCGGATAGCAGGTACTCCGAAGATTGTCAACGAGCCCCGTGGAGAGAGCCTCGCGTCATTTTTCAGGCTGACGTGTGATTGGCAATGTGCGGTCAAGTGTTTGCATGAATTTGACCGTAAATATTAAAAATGAATGTGACGACCCACTTGTTCGTCGGAGATTCAAACGAAGGCATGCATCGCGGCACGGAAACGGGCCGGGAATTCCGGGCGTCCTTGTCGCCGGTCTTCCGCGTCGGCGGGGAAGGCAGCGGGTCTTTTCCCTGCGTCCTTTATATGTGTCCTTAATGTGTTGACGAATTTTGAGCTCGAATACATAATGCTCCCATTCGCTTTCCAGACGCAGGTTCTATTGGTGATTGAACCGGACCGCTCGATCTTCATATTCTCCGGGCGCACCTGAAAGGATTCCGTTCACCAGGCCTCGCCAATCCCCGTCATGCGACCCGTCGTAACGTCAGAAACCCGAACGAGGAGATGATTCAATGAATCCGCGGTACCTGATAGCCTTCCTGCGAATTTTGAAAGTGCCCGGTCTGTTTCCCCTCATGAAAGACTGGCAGGCATTGGTGAGAATGCATTTCATCCATGCCGCTTATGAATCGGGCCTGTTGAAAGCCCTGGCCGTTCCGTGTGAAAGGCAGGTGTTGATCGAGAAGCTTCAGGTGAAGCGACCGGAGTTGTTCGATGCTCTTTTGGACGTGGGACTGGCCACAAAAGAATTGGGAATGAAAAACGGGCAGTTTCTCATCAAAGGCAAACGGGCCCAAGCGGTCGTGGGTGCCAATGGGGATATGCTGGCCGCCATGGTCCAGGCCAACATCACCTATTACAGCGACGCCTATCGTCATGCGGCCGGTCGCCTTAGAGGGGACGAACTGGGAGACGACCTCCACTGGATGGGCGATCTCGTGGCCCGGTTTTCAAAACTGGCCGAACCGATCATGAAAGATTTTCTCGTGGGTCTCGTTTCCGGCAGGAACCCCATGCGTATTCTGGATGTGGGGTGCGGTTCCGGTGTCTTTCTGCATGCCGTCCACAGCGCCAACCGGAATGCCACGGGCGCGGGCCTCGATATCGATGAGGCAGCCGTCCGACAGGCAACGAACAACATCGCCCGATGGGGACTCGAGGACCGTTTCCGTATCTTTCACGGAGACATGCGTCATCCTCCCGGAGGCCTCGAAGGTCCCTTCGACTTCATCACCCTGTTCAATATCCTGTATTACTTCAATGAAGAGGATCGTATCGACCTGATTCACAATCTGCGCGCCATGCTTGCCCCTGGAGGCGTACTGGCGATCGCGACGACCTGCCACAGCATGGGAATGGATGTCGCCGCGGCACACCTGAATATGGTCAACTGTTCCCTTAAAGGACTGACACGACTTCCCCGCCTGGACGATATTCTATCGCTGCTGCATCGATGCGGGTTCAGCCGGATTGACACGCACCGTTTCATTCCGGGAGGAACACTCTATGGAATCGTCGCGGGCAATTGATGAATCCCGGCCCGGCTGCAAGACACGGCGCGAAGGGCTCAACCTCGCAAAGAAGCGCCGACAAGCCGACCGCGTGAGGTCTCTTTTGATGCGCGGCATGCCGTGCGCCGGTCAGACGTAGACGCAGGAAAGACCTTTATGCCCTCCCGCCCCATGCACCCCTCCTGAACGCACCCCCGCGTATCACTCACCGGCACGGAATGGTCAAAGGATATCGCGCAGCCTTGCGAACCGTTTGAACGCCGCATGCAAGCCGTTCGGCATCCGCCGCCTCCACCGTCCCGATCTGTTCGCTTGTTTGCTCAACGCGGCCTGTCCGAAAAACCTGCAACGAGCCCTGCGCCTCTCTTCGCCGGCCATACGTGTAAACGCCTCCCATACGCGTCGATGGACACAATTCCCCGGCGATGCTAGAATTGATCGAAAGCTGCCTGCCGGAGGCTTTCCGGCGAAAATCGGCGTGTTCGAGCGTTTTGTCCCGCAGCGGGGATTCATCAAATGCTCCGTTCCCGCTTCGAGATGCCACATCCCGGAGAACCGCATCGATGAAAAGAAAGTGGGCCTTCGCACTCCTCGCGGTGACGGCATTGATCCTGCTGTCCCTGCTGACTTTCATGATCAGCCACATCCTCGCCCTGTCGGAGATCCTGGGGAGAATACATCCCGCTCTCGGGCTCGTTTCCAACTGCCTGCTGCTGGGGCTGCTGGCCCTGTGTCTTTTCTGGCTCATCGGCGCCCACGTATTTCGTCAGAAGCCACTGACCATGCCCTCGAACCCGAGCGCCGCACAGAAAGAGCTGTATCTTGCGAAACTGTCCAAGAGGCTGGAATCCAACAAATACATCATCGCAGGCGGCCTTCCCGCTTCTTCCGTGGACCGGGTCCCCGAATTGACGGCTTACCTGGACGGCCTTGCCGTCCAGGAGATCAAGCTGGTCGGCAAGAGAGTATTCGTTGCAACGGCCATTTCGCAGAACGGACGGCTCGATTCGTTGATCGTCTTCTTTCAGGTGGCTTCCCTGGTTTGGAAGATATCGCGCATTTACAACCAGAGCCCGCACCCCATGGAACTCTGGAAGATATATACGAATGTTTTGACCGTTTCGCTCGTTTCCTACGGGCTTGACGAAGCGGATCTTGCCAACCAGATAGGCAGCATCATTTCCCCGATTCTCCCCCACGCCGTCTTTGACAAGGTTCCTTTCGTGGCCACCATTGCCAAGACGTTCTCTCACTCCATTTTCACCGGAGCGGCCAACGCCTCGCTGGCATGCAGGGTGGGAGTGGTGACGAAGAACTACATCGGCCTCAAAACCTGCCCGGATTCATCCGTGAAGCAGCGTCCATCCCTGGAAGCACTGCAGATACTGAACGAGATTGTCGCCGAATCTCTGCCGAAGGTCCTGGGTGCCCTGGGCGGATCGATCAAGAGTATTTCCGCCAGGGGCATGCGGAAAGCTTCCGGAGCGGTTGCGGACACCGCCAGCGGCTTTGCCGGCGGCCTGGGGAATGCCTGTCAGGCCGTGGGCAGAAAATCGAGCGATGCCTACAACTCGACGAAGCACGGCGCAAGGAAGGTTGCCGGAGCCGTCCGGTCCGTTTATGACGCCGTGGGAGACAAAGCCGGTGACGTTTTCGAGGCGACCGCCGGCGGAGTGAAGAAAGTCTCCTCCACGGCCGCCGGTGTCGCCGGGAAAGCCGTTGCGGGTCTCAAGAAGCCGGTGCGCAAGATTTCATCCTTCTTTTTCAGGAACAGTGAATAAGCTCCATCACGCCATGCCGCCGGGAATGGGCTTCAAGGCCGGCTGAAGCATCGCGGCCACCCGGTCCGCGGCACAAGGCTCCTCATTTGTTCCCGTCCACCCCGTTTCTTTGAACCATTCCGCTCTGCTTCCAGGCACGGGCAAAATGCTTCAACCGCCGCCGGCTCCACTCTGCCGATCGCCGGCAAGGCATTCCGGAACGCCGGGCAATTGACGGCTCTGCCGGGAAAGGCTCCGTTCCGGGCAGACCCCGTGGTTCGCCCGTGGAACGGCATCACCCGAAACCCGCCGCGTATTGAAAAACCTACCGCCCGGCATTAACTTCCTTGCACTCGCGCCATAGCGAGAAAGTGGAGCGGTCTGAAGCGGTTTCGGTGAGCTCCATTCCCGGGAAATCCCGCGGCGACGGGCTGTCCCAGCTCCATCCGGCGATGGCCCGCTCCGATGAAGACCCCTGGACACAAACGGTCGTGAGCGTCTGGAAATCCACGCCGGGAGACATGAAAGTTACGCCGGTCGGGACTGTGCCCTGCAACGGCCCGGCGGGGTTATACGCTTGCTCGCCCTCGACCGACAAAAGCCGCGGCAACGGCCGATCGTGAACAGCCCGCAAGGGTGTGGCGAGCGATGGCCTTTGCCGGCAGGCGGAATCGCAAGGACCCGTTGGCCTTTGCCAGAATTGCGCGATTCGGATACTCGGCGCACCGATTCGGGCGGGCTTGAAGCCCGCCTCATTTGTGAGAGACTGACCAACCCGTTGGGTTGGGGCGGAGCTTATCGCCGCCCTCGGTGAATCGTGTTCTTGCCACCCTGTGCGCGCAATTCCTTAATTTTGAGTCTATTTTCCAGGAGTACGCAGAAACCGGGATGATCCCGGTTTCCGGAAACGGCCCATGAGAAAATCGATAATCCTTTTCCTTGTTGTTGTGTTGGGGACCGCCTTGTTTTTTTCCTGCATGCACAATCCCGTGCCTTTCGATGAGGCGAAGTGGCGTCGGCAGGTCGACGGCCAGAGCGTCGAACAGCTCTACGCACCGCATTTCAACGACGGGCACTACTTCAACCCCTGGGCGCCCATGGACTACGGCGGATTCTGGCGCCTGGTGAAATGGAAGATGTCGAGCAAGGCGCACTATTCGGAGGAGGAAAAGAATCACCGGCCGAAATTCATCCCGGAGTTGAAGTCGCGGATTCAAGGGATGCCCGAGGGCGATTTCATCGCCTGGATCGGGCACAGCACGTTTCTGTTGAGAATAGGGGGGGACTACTGGATCACCGACCCGATGTTCTCGGAAAGAGCGTTTCTTCCCAGGCGAATCACTCCTCCGGCGATCACCGGCGAAGAACTGAAAGCCCTGGCGCCCTCCTTGAATGTGCTGATTTCCCATAACCACTACGATCATCTCGACGAGGAGAGCGTTCGTTCCCTGCCCCGGGCTTCACGGTTTTACGTTCCGCTCGGTCTCGGGAATCACGTGGCGTCACTTCACGAAGGCGCGGTTCAGGAGCTCGACTGGTGGCAGGAAATCGATTTGGGCGGTGGGAAAAAGCTCGTCTGCCTGCCGGCTCAACACTGGTCCAGGCGATTCGGTCAGGGGTTCAACGAAACCCTGTGGGCCGGTTTTCTCCTGATCACCCCGGAGATTTCCGTCTATTACGGGGCGGACAGCGGTTATTTCATCGGCTACAGGGAAATCGGAAGACGATACCCGAACATCGACTACGCTCTGCTGTCGACCACGGCGTACCATCCCCGATGGTTCATGCACTACGCGCACAAGAGCATCCCCGAAGCGCTGGACGCCTTCCATGATCTCGGGGCGCGGTATTTCATCCCCACTCAGTGGGGGACCTTCCCGCTGGGGGATGAACCTCCGGGTTATCCGGCCCTGGACCTCATGAGAACCATTCAGGAAAGGAAACTCGACCCATCCCGGTTTCTCATCCTGGACATCGGAGAGATCCGCCTTCTGCGTGGAGCGCGGGAGTGAGCCTTCGCCGGATATCGGCCGCTGTTTCCCGATCGTTTGGAAGACGCCGTCCCGACGGACTTCGTCATGGACGTTTGTTTTGATCTCACCCAGGAATAACAAGGAAGGATTCTCTCATGAAGAACCCCATCGACTGCAAACGGCATTACCTGAAGAACATCGCCGTCGCCGCCGTGTGCCTGTTGAGCTTCGCTTTTCCGGAAAGCTTCGCCGGCGGGGCCTCGATCAAGGACTCGGAGTCGGCGACCCACGGGAGTGAGGACGCTTTCCACCAGATCGTGGACACGTACAGGTTTCCCGGCTTCGAGGTGGTGCAGTTCAACCTGCCCGTCTTGAGCCACTATTCCTACCTGCTGGTTTCCGGGAAGGAGGCGCTCGTGGTTGATCCGGACAGGGACATCACCGCCTACCTCGACCATGCCAGGAAACACGGCCTGACCATCAAGGGCGTTTTTCTCACTCACTCCCACGCCGACTTCGTCGCCGGACACCTGGAACTGGTCCGTGCACTGAACGTCCCCGTCTATCAGAACGCGGCCAGTGGCACAAAATACAAGATCGAACCGCTGAAAGAAGGCTCGACGTTCAAGGTGGGCACCGCCACGGTGAAAGCCGTTGCGACTCCCGGCCACACGCCCGACGGCATGTGCGGCCTGGTTTTTTCGGAGGGGGATGACCAGCCGAAAATGATTTTCACAGGGGATACCCTGTTTGTCGGATCCGTCGGAAGACCGGATCTGCTCGAAGGGAAAATGACCGCCGCCACCCTGGCTTCCATGAGCTACGACACCTGGCACAATATCCTGTCCAAACTTCCGGACACGGTCGCGGTGCTGCCCGCGCACGGTGCGGGTTCATTGTGCGGCGCGCACCTGTCCGACGATCCTTCGTCGACCATCGGCAGGGAAAGGTCGTCCAATCCGTACATACGGCACAAGGGCCGTAGTGAGTTCATCTCGGCGGTGCTGGAAGGCCTGCCCGAGGCACCGCAGTACTTCAAGCACAACGCCGCGATGAACCGCGAAGGACCGCCCCTGGTGTCGTGGGACGCCGCGCCCGTCCAGGCGAAGGCGGATGAATCCATCACGCGGGAGGAAGACCTGTGGCTGGTCGACCTGCGGGATCCCAAGCCCTACTCTGAAGGGCATGTTCCGGGATCGGTGAACATCGGGCTGCGGGGCCGCCTGGAAACCTGGGTGGGCACGATCGTGCCTTGGAAGGCCCCGATGGTGCTCATCGGTTCTTCGGCGGAAATCAAGGAAGCCGTCCTGCGCCTGCGTCGAGTGGGTTATACGGGATCGGTGCTGCCGTTCGAGGCCTGGACCAGGGCCGGCCTGGCTCTCGCCCGGAGCGGGACCGTCAAGCCCGGCGAGCTTTACGCTCAAATGCAGGACGGCAGCGCTCCCATCATCGTGGACGTGCGCCTGCCCAATGAATGGATGGCCCTGCGCATCGGCACGGTGGTGAACCTGCCCCTCAATCACCTGGGTGAGCTTTCCCGCAAACTCGATCCCGCTCTGCCGGTGGTGGCGGTCTGCAACAGCGCGTACCGGTCGAGCCTGGCGGTGGGCATCCTGCAGCGCAAAGGATTCAAGCAGGTTTCAAGCCTCGAAGGGGGCAGCGCGGCGTGGATTGAAGCGGGCTACCCGGTATTCGGAAGCGAGAAGCAAGCCGCCGGCTCCTCCGCACCCAGGCGTCACGTTCATCTTGCGGAACGGATCTCCCCGGCGGATTTGAATCGGCTGCTGAAGGACTTGCCGGGGACGTTCGACCTGGTGGACATTCGCCCGCCGGAGGCCTTCCGGGATTATTCCCTGCCGGGATCGACCAATGCCGATCCGGCGGACGTCCTGTCGAACGCGGGGTACCTCACGGGCGCGGGACCATTGATCATCGTGGATCGCGACGGATCCCTGGCGATGATGATCGCCGGCATTCTTTCACAGAAGACCAAGAGACCGATCAAGGCCCTTCACGGCGGGCTCGATGCCTTCTGGGAGGAGACGGAGTTGAAGGCCGCCGTGCGGGCGGTGCCGCTTCCCGGCGCGGGACCGAAACTCCAGGGGCCCGCAGCCCCGGCCCCGGCTTTGGTTCCGCAGCCCGCGACTCCGGCGCCCGCTCCGTCCGCTCCCGGCACGCCCAAAAAGAAGTCGGCCGGCTGTTGAGTCGGTTCAGGGAAACAAAGCAATGCTTTTCAGCGCAGGGAGCAATGGCGACACAGGCTGATTGATTCGCGTGTCGTCACCGCCCTGTGAGAACCCCTATGGACAAAGCAACACGGAAATGGCTGCAAGTCGTTTTGTGCACTTGCGAGTCCCTTAGCGAAGAGGACAAGATCATGAATCCCGACCACTCCGTTCATTCAAACGGTCCCAGGCCATACATGAACCCCTATTTGGCCGGTTTGATCCTGGGCGCCGTGCTTCTTGCCGCTTTCCTGGTCCTGGGAACCGGTCTCGGAGCATCCGGGGGCATCGCCCGCGTGGGCGCCGCGGCGCAGGGCGCGCTGATGCCGCGGCATGTTGCGGCCAGTCCCTACTTCGGAGCCTGGGGAAGCAATCCGCTCAGTTACTACCTGGTCTTCATGTTTGCGGGCACCCTTCTGGGGGGCCTGGTGTCGGCCGTTGCGGCACGCCGGGTCCAGCCGCAGCTCGAGCGAGGGCCGACGGCCTCGCCCCGACGGCGCATCCTCATGGCTTTGTCGGGCGGAGTCCTGGCGGGCTTTGCCAGCCGCCTGGCTTCGGGCTGCACCTCGGGCCAGGCGCTCACAGGCGGAGCGATGCTGGTTACCGGCAGCCTGCTCTTTCTCGTATCCCTTTTTGCCGCCGGTTACGCCGCCGCGTGGTTCGCCAGGAGGCAATGGTCATGATCACAACCTTCTTCGGCAACGATGCCTTGGGAAGCAGCACGGCCATGGCGGTTTCGCTGCTGGTGGGCTTCGGTTTCGGATTTGCGCTCGAACGCGCGGGTTTCGGGAGTTCCAGGAAGCTGGGGGGAATATTCTACTTTCGGGACATGACGGTACTGAGAGTCATGTTCACGGCGATGATCACGGCGATGATCGGGCTGCACCTGGCGCTGTCGCTGGGGATCGTCGCTTCCGACCAGATCTACTTTCTTCCCACCGTGTACGGCGCGCAAATCGTCGGCGGCGTGCTGTTCGGTGTCGGGTTCGGCCTGGCCTGCTGGTGCCCGGGCACGGCGGCCGTGGGCGTGGCATCCGGACGCCTGGACGCGCTGATTTACCTTTTCGGTGCAGTCCTTGGAAGTATCCTGTTCAACGAGCTTTACGGCCTGCTGGAACCCCTGTACACGTGGGGCGAGAGCGGAGTGAAATTCGTCTGGGAGGCTCTGGGCGTGTCCGCTCCGTTTTTCGCCCTGGTCTTTTCGGGCCTCGGCGTGGCCGCGTTCTGGTTCGCGGAATGGATCGAGAGGCGAACGGCGGGTGCGGGTCCTTACTTCGGCAGTCCCTTCCTCAAAGCTTTCAGCGTGGCCGTCCTGGTCGCCGCTCTTGCCGTGGCGGTGCTTCCGTCGGCGGGCGTCGATCGCTCCGCCGTCTCCCGGCTCGAACCACCTTCCGAAACGGCCATACTACAGACCATGCAAGCCGGTGAAGACCACGTCGAGCCGGAAGCGCTCGCCGACCGCCTCATGACCGGCGACCCGTCGCTCCTGCTGGTGGACATCCGGACTCCGGGGGAATATTCCTCCTTTCACATCAAGGGCGCCTTGAACGTCGCCCCCGCCGACCTCCCTGAAACCCTCGCTCCCCGCAGGGACAGGGGGACCATCGTCCTCTATTCCAACGGGATGACCCATCCCGCTCAGGCACGAGATGCCCTGGCGCGCATGGGATTCAACAATGTCACCATCCTGACCGACGGTTTGCAGGGTTTCATGCACCGCGTGCTGAAACCCGTCTCACTGCGTGAAGCGCCGCTCACCGCCGAAATGACGGCCCAGGTGGAGGCGTGGCGAGGGTTTTTCCTGGGGACCGCGACCGCTCGGACCGATGATTCCCAAGGGAGCGCCGGCGGCATGCCCGGGCTGGTCGAAACGGCGTGGCTGAACGAGCACCTCGGGCGCGGCGACGTGCGCATCATCGAGACACGTTCCCAGCCCGCTTACAACGGCGGCCACCTGCCCGGCTCGGTGCGCATGGACCCGGAGCATTTCCGCGGGGTGGTCGGCGGGGTGTCGTCCGTGTTGCTGCCTGTCGATATGATTGTCCGGCACCTGGTGTTGCTGGGCATCAGGCCCGAGACAACGATCGTCGTCGTGCCGAGCGAAAAGATCATGGACGCAACACTCATCGGGACCGCCCTGGAACGGGCCGGGCACCGGCGCTATGCCATAGTCGACGGAGGCTGGGAAAAATGGCTGGCGGAACGACGCCCGGTGGATACTCTGCTGCCCGCCATCACCGAAACCGCCTATCCCGCGCCGCGAGAGGCAGACCGGTTCACCGTGGATTACCGGACCGTGCTGGAGCATGTGCATCGGCGGAGCGCGGTGCTGTTGGATGTGAGGCCCGCCGACTATTTTTCGGGGGCGAAGTCCGACGAAGCCCGTGCCGGGCATATTCCGGGAGCTGTCAACCGTCCTTTCGCCGACGACCTGGCGACAACCGACGGCATCACGCAGTTCAAGCCGCGGGCGGAGCTCGAGGAGGCCTACGCGCGCCTGATTCCCTCCAAGGACACCACGGTGGTGGTCTCCTGCCGCACGGGACATCAGGCCAGCCAGACGCGCTTCGTGCTCCAAAACATACTGGGGTATCGGAAGGTGTTCTGGTACGACGGCGGGTGGGCGGAGTGGTCCAGCCGGCCGGAACTGCCCGTGGAAACTTCCCCGTGAGCGGCAGCGGCAGCGGGGTCCTGTTTTCTCCCGCCGTGCTTTTCGATGGATGCCGCGTTCATGGTGAGGCCGGGGATCGGCCCCCCCGGCCTCGCCTGTCGGCGGGGACCTGTTTTCTCCCGGTGAAGGAGAATTTCGCATTGTTACAGCCCGGGATGGCGCGCCATGATCTTGACGGCGTGAGGTTTGTCGGTCACTCCGACCGGTTGCAGCCGTTTTGAAGAAAGGAAAAGGGCCGGATTGCCCGGCCCTATAGGTACCGACCCCAACCCAGCCCCCGCCGAATAGGGTCCGTCCTCCGTTATTACGCTTCAACTGCCTGATCTGCTGCCTGCCTTGAAATCAGCGTCGCGCTATCAACGACCGAATTTTGTTTGAGCAAGAAAAGTGCCAGAACCCGTTTCATAGCAGGCCGAAAGGTCCCCTCTTCCAAAGATCGTTTCTGTGCAAAGAAACAACGGCGATGCGTGCCGCGGCGCCTGGCGACGCCAACTCGGAGTGAGACGGCACAGCTGACAAAAATTGTCAGTTTCCTGGCATTTTGTTAACAAATCTTGTCATGCCCCGACTCGTTCCTCTCCCTGGATGATTCGAGCACACCCATTTTCATGCTCCGGCGTTGTGGCATGAGATAAGACAATCGCCTTGAAGACACTGCCGAGAATAAATGCCCCGAATCAATCCCAGATGTCGGGACGCGATACACCAGAATGAATCCAGCAGGTTCTGATGTGCTCTGGGCGAAGCCGCCGAAGGGATCGAAGATGGTTTCGGAGGCGGGCCGCATCCGTCACATAGTAGCCTTGTTTCCCGGGCGTATCTCGCTGATATCATTTTGAATAATTTTCCCCATATTTTCTTGCACCTAACCGCAAATTGCGATATTAAATAAAATTAATGTCTAACTGAAAAAAATGAATCCCTGCGGCCTCAAGACGAGACATGGAAGGCCCTAACGGCCGTACATTTGGGTGAATCTTACGAATCGGTTGTTTTTCAGGCAATAAGCATGAAGATCTCCATCGCTCGGGCTTGCTTCAGCCCTATCAATCATTTGCCTACTGCTTTGCGGTCAGCGCATGGCAGGGTGTGCTATCGGCAAGGATACTTCTGCTGGTCTTTCGGGAAATAAGGTCCTGCGAACCTGCCGGCAAAGTGGTTTGCTTGGGCAAGGCATGCCTGTTGGGACGATCATGACAGGCCTTTAAAGTAGTAAATCCAATGCCTTGGCCTGCTCAGCCATGAAGGGCTGTGTTGCAGCATACGCTACGCTGCCATGACATGGTCGAGTCCCGGTTTTCTTACATGCAGTAAAGCATCTTCGGCCTGCCCCCCGGAACCGGGGAAACTCCGCTCGGCAGAGGGTCCTGGTCAGTCCCTCTCCCGGGCTGCAAGCGTCCCGGCAACGGGGTGAACTTATTCACCGGACGAACCCAAGTCAGGGGGGCATTGCTTTCATCGGTTTCATTCTGATCAAGGAGGAGGACATGAGATTCGGTTGTTTGTTTGTTTGTCTGTCGGTTCTGTTGGCTGCATGCTCAAGCGTTCCAAGCCAATCCAACTTTCCACAAACATATCAGCCAAAAATGCAGGCAGCATACCATTGGCAGTGGCTTGCCGAAAAGGTGGCGCAAGAGCAAGTGCTGCCATTGTTCGTAAAACCAGGCAGCTCAAAACATCCAAAATCACCTATCGTGCGCGAACGCGTGCAACCAGTCTACATTCAGCAATCCGATCAATCTCCTTTTGGCACTGCATTCCGTACCTATATGACCATGGTCCTGCGGAACAAGGGAGTGCCGGTCGTTGATTCTCAAGATGGAGCCTTGAAGCTGGGTTGGAGTATTCAATTAATCAATCATAACCGTAGCGAAGTCAACCCGGCGCCACCCGGCGTCATCGCAACCGCTGGTGTCGTTCTCGGATGGCTTGTTGCGGGCGCAAGCCCGGGTCACTTCTGTGAATGGGTGCCCCATACGGAAATCATGATAACTTGCGAGATATCCCAAGGCGGTCTCACCAATTTATCGCAACAGACCTATACCTTTTATATTCCTGATGAAGATGCCAACAACTATTATGATTATAGCATGGTTACTTACTACGTAAGGCAAGGCTCTTTGGTGTGCCGTAGCCAGGATGCTCTTGTCAGGGCTTTGAAAGCAAAGGATGAAGGTGATTCGAAGCGACTCAATGCTATCATCGAATGTGATGATTGCAGGATAATGAGTAAAGATTATCCTATAAATATCTTAAATGATGATGGCAAATTTCTACTCATAAAACCACCAAATTATCCTTTGACCTTTGTCGCTGAGCGACAATCAGTTAAGGGCTATTGACAAAAATTATTCAATTATAAAAAAAGAATGTCTTTCAAGCAACACAAGTCAGGATATCTATCAGAAATACCTAATATATTTGTGGTGGATGCCCCTGACCCTTAAGACATTATAGAGTATCATTGTGGACATGGTCGAGAAACCACATAGTTGTTCAATCGGTGTCGAACGACAGGGTTTTTCCCATGTCCATTGTTTTTTTCCAACCTTCCTCTGGCTATTTCCGGGAAGATCCCGGCAACATGCCATAATTCCTCAGCAAACAAGAGCAAAATAGCGACTTGACACTACGACAGCCAACTTTCTCCAGAACGGCTCTCTACTTCATGTAGGTTTACAGCCGCAAGACGAGCGTTCACCGTTGAAGAGAAGTCAGACTTCCTGCACGCCTTGCCCGGCGTATCATTTCCTCACTTGCGAAAACTCCGCCACCTGCGCCGGGACTTTCACCATCTGTGCGAATACCTCGCCACCTATGCGAAAACTCCATCACCTCCACAAAAACTCCGCTGCCTCTTGATCGGATCGAACCGGTGCGTTAACCTGTCGGTGTCATTCGACAACGCGCGGTCGGTTCGCCAATGAGAGCCGAGGCTGTCCGAGTGCCTGTACGACCCTGTCATTCCCGCCTTGCGGACGAAAGACGCCGCGGGGAGGCGCATCCCGGATCCATCTGGAAAACCCCTGTCGACGGCGGGACGTTGTCGTACGGTGCGGCGGCGGCGAGCGGGCGAAGCACGGACGCTCGTTCATCCCGCGGATGATGTTCACGAACCCGGAGGTCATTTTCGTGGAAGAATACGTGCACGGATATTCCGAAACGGAGGCCGGACGGTTGCAGGACCAGGCGAGCACACTCGTGGAGCTCCTGCATCCGGCGGTTTCTTTTCCGGCCGGGAGCCGCATCCTTGAACCGGGCTGCGGCGTTGGTGCGCAGACTCTGTATCTTGCAGGGAAAAACCCCGCTTCCCGGATCACTGCCTTCGATATTTCGCCGGAGTCGGTCCGACGTGCGCGGGAGAAAGTGGCGCGGGCGGGATTGTCGAACGTCGCCGTGGATGTGGCGGACATCTTCAATCTGCCTTATGGTGCGGGAACGTTCGACCATCTGTTCGTGTGCTTTCTGCTCGAACATCTGCAGGACCCGGCAGGCGCGCTGCTGAGGCTCAAGGATATGCTGCGGGAGAATGGTTCGGTCACCGTGATCGAAGGGGACCACGGTTCCTACTACTGCCATCCGAGGAGCGAGCGGGCGGACCTGGTCGTCCGTTGCCTGGTCGAAATCCAGGCGCGAAAGCGCGGCAATTCGCTCATCGGACGGGAACTCTACCCCTTGCTCGCCCGGGCGGGCTTCAGGGAGGTGCAGGTTTCGCCGCGCATGGTCTACGTGGACCGGACCCTCCCTCAACTGGTCGAAGGATTCACCCGGAAGACATTCATCGCGATGATCGAAGGTGTGCGGGAAGAGGCTCTTTCCCTCGAGCTCACCGATGAAGAAACATGGGATGGGGGCATAGCGGATCTCTACCGGACGACCTGCGAGGACGGTACGTTCTGCTACACGTTTTTTACCGCTGTCGCGCTCAAGTGAGAGCCGCGCCGCCATGTCCGGGGCCGGGTGCGCCGTTGCCCCTTGGATGAACTCGGCCCGATTCCATCCGCGTTCCGACCGCCCGAACGCCGATTTCGGCCGTTCGTCCGGTCGGACTCAAACCGTTCAATACGGATTTGCGTTCAAAATGATCCTTTAAAAGCGTGGGGAACGTATCCCCCGCTCTTTTGTGCTTGAAAGATCCATCTTGAACGCAATTGCGCATGGCGCCTGCGCCACCACAAGGCATGAAAACAGACTCACACGGCAGTCTATTTTCTAGGTAACTTCGTATAAGAGGAACTTCGGATGCTCGATCGAAATTCACGATTTCTCCTTCTCGTCTGCCTTTTCGTTCCTTTCTTCGTTCCCCTCGCCGTCGCACAGGAGGCCAGGCTTCCGGACGGTTTCGTCTACGTGGATGAGGTCCTTCCAGGTGTGAGTGTTGAGCTGCGCTATCACACCGAACACAATTTCGTCGGCACGCCCATCGACGGATACCGGGGAGCCAGGTGCATTCTCACCCGGGAGGCCGCGGAGGCGCTCAAAGGTGTCCAGGAAGACCTCAAGCCCTTTGGTCTCGGGCTTAAAATCTATGACGGGTACAGGCCCCAGCGAGCGGTGAATCACTTCGTTCGATGGGCTCAGGATCTTTCGGACACGCGCATGAAGCAGGAATTCTATCCGAATGTGGACAAGGCGGACCTGTTCAAGGAAGGCTATATTGCCGAGAAATCGAGCCATTCGCGCGGCAGCACCGTGGACCTGACCATCGTGCCGCTGGAAGCGGCGGAATCCGGGGCTGAGCTGGATATGGGCGGCGCATTCGACTTTTTCGGCCCCGAATCCTGGCCCGATTGGCCCCTGTTGACTCCGAGCCTGCGCGCACACCGGATGCTGCTGCAGACCCTCATGCGAAACCACGGTTTTCAGCCGTATCCGAAGGAATGGTGGCATTTTACGTTGAGAAACGAACCATACCCGAACACCGTCTTCGACTTCCCGGTTCAATAACGGAGACCGGGCATGCGAGCTCCGGGTCCGGGAGAGCGATATGCGCGCCCGGCCGCACCCGGCACGCCGGGCGCGCTCATCCAAATCCATGAAGAAAGAAGGGCAAGATGATTCGATCGTTTGGAATGAAACCGTGGCTTTTCGCCGTGCTCCTTGCGGCGTGCCTGAACGGCGCGGGCCTGTGCGCCGTCGAGAACCCGGGACCCGCCCCGCTCCTTTGCTCCGAGCCCCAGGCCGGTCCCTGTGCCGAGCTTCTCGAGACCACCCACGACTTCGGCAAAATCGCCCTGGGCGACGTCTTGGAACATGAATTCAAGGTGGGAAATCCCGGGAACGATACACTGGTGATCGAAAACGTTCGCGTCGGATGAGGATGCTCGACCCGATTCGATCGGGACATCCCGCCGGGCGGCGAGGGAACCATCACCATCATTCTCGACACGAAACGCTGTCGGGGCATCAATAGGAAGTCGGTCCTCGTCTATGCCAACGATCCCCGAAACGCCTCCTTTTGGCTGAACCTGGCATGGGAATATGAAGACTGAAGTCCAACCACGTGCACAGGCGATGCGGGCAAGCCACCAGGAACAATAAGCCCGGGACCAAACACGACTACCATTAACGGCGTTCCGGGGAACGCCGCAAACCGGAGCACTCTACCCGCCACTTTCCCTGCCGCGGACTTCGGCCACGATCCCCCCGCGCAAGCGTTGTGCTCTCACCCTGACGGTTCGTCGCGGAGGCTCGACATCGTCGAAGGCGGGGAGCTCCATGCCGATGGAAAAGACCGTGGCTTGAGGCGCGTTAGAAACGGTAGATCCCCATCATTCCGATTCCGCCGTTGATCGAGTTACGTCCGATCCTTCCCAGCTGGAACTTCTCGTCAACGTCCAGTGCGAACAGGCTGGTGCCGTAGTTCGGATTGCTGAAGAGGAACTGAACCTCCGCCCTGGGCTCCACCTGGAGCAGACCCGAGTACGGATCACCGTAGAGCCAATTCTGATCGGGCATGGTGGCACACCCCATGACTCCGGCCAACACCGCGAGGACCAGAAGTATTCGCTTCATCTTCCATTCCTCCTTTTTCCCGTGTCCTGAAAAAAACCTAACCATCTTCCAGACAAGACGCAATCAGATCTCCCACAGGGTGAACCAAAGGAAAACGCGATCGGCTCCACCCATATTTCCCCTGAAAACAGGATGAGCCTGCCAGGAGCGCGGTGACCCGGATCATGGTCGAGGTGGCCTGAGAATTATGCTGATTGTATCTCAAGCATCTGATATTCTGCGGCAATCTGCCGGAACAAGGGGAAGTTCAACGCCCGCGCCTTGCGACATCGAAAGCGAGGCCGCCTGAGGCGTAATCAAGGACAGATCAAACCCGGGTGCACAGCATCATCATGGAGAAGCCTCGGCTTCTTCATGTCGCCCCGGGCCCGCCGGCCGAGATGCCGGATGCAAACCGGGAAGTCGCGCGCGCCCGGCCGTAACGGTGGGCCGAGTCCACGAGTGAAGGCCGTGGACGTCGGAACTTGGAGAGCGGACCTTCGGATTTGACCCTTTGGCCCCGAAAGGAATCGGACCATGGTTGCCACCGACAAGCCGGACCTCCGGCAACGCTTGTTCGACAAGCTTCGCACGCCATGGGTTGACAAGACCATCGCCGTTGCGGCGGCTCTCCCGTTTGCCCACGTTTTCCTTGCGGTAACGAAGCGAGGCGCACTGAGCCTTCCGCTCGTCGTGATCATGATCAATCATCTGGTCATCATCACGACCACCGTGCTGCGCACCTCCCCGGTTCGCATCACTCCCAATCCCTGGTACTGGCTGCTGGCGTTCGTGGCAACCTACGGAGGCCTTTTCGTGCCGGCCCTCGTCGCAGGAAAAGGAATCCCCCTCCTCCCTTCCGCGGTCAGCGACCTTCTTTCCCTGCTCTCCCTGGTCGTGCTCCTGTTTGCGCGCCTCAGCCTGGGACGGAGCATCGGATTCGTTCCGGCCCAGCGGGTTATCGTCACGGGAGGTGCGTACCGGATTGTCCGCCATCCGGTCTATACGGGCATCTTTCTTTCCTTCATCGCCTGGACGCTGCGGGACTACTCACCGCGGGTTCTGGCGATATCGGTTATCGGGTGCGGCCTCTTCGTTCTCAAAAGCTTCATCGAGGAGAGGTTTCTGCGGGAAGACCCGGAATACCGGGACTATCTCACCCGGGTCCGCTGGCGCTGGTTCCCAGGAATATGACGGGTTGAAAGACTCCGCCGGGCTCTTGCACAGACTGCACGGCCCCATCATTCGATCGCGTCCGTCGGCCGCACCCGCCCTGCACAAATCTCTTGAACTATAATCAAGAGGTTATAAAGTTGATCAAAGCAATGGGTATGTGGACGGTACCGACCATCAAATCTGAAAGGCGAGGTATGAAACGGCTTATTGCGGCAGTCTTCATTCCGGTCCTCCTGGCGGTGGGTTGTGCGCCCGTCGACTGGGTGAAGCCCGGGGCGACCCATGCCGAATTCGAACGAGACCGAATCGCGTGCGAACGCGAGTCGGGGTTTAGTTCTTCCGGAGCTTTCCGCCCTTTTGAAGAACCTCGAAACACCGGTATGAGCATGAAACACATTGGCCTGAACGAACAGAAATTTGAAATGTGCATGAAGGCCAGAGGTTGGCACAAATCCGCCGACTGAATTCCTGAAACCCTGAAGCTGGAATCTGCTGCGCGGCAGTAAGAGATTATATCATGGGGAAACTAAAATTTTTGTTGACTCATACTCCTTGATGATTGATTATCTTCTTACACGTTGCAGTGACTAGTTAGAAAAAGCCAAATCCACCGCAAGGTGGAGACGGAAAGCCGCGGGTCTCCTTCCCATTCGAGACGGCCGGGTTGCCTGATCAAGCCACCACACATTTGCTTGTAATACAGTATTGTCCGAGACCTTCGCAACAGTCATTTGAGACTGTGCGTTGCGAGGATGTGCAGAGGCGGATTCTGTCCGGCGCGGAGGGGAGCCGGGGTTGTACATGTTTGCATGGCGGAGCTTTTCGGGAATGATATGATCCCGATCCTATCGTTTCACGCCTACCCTAGGTGGAGTGGTTCAACAGGCGAAATCGTCCTTGGGCGAATTCCCGCCCGGGTGGGGATGACGACAGGAAGCGGAATCAAAAACTCAAACCAATCGTGGTTCCCGGATTCGGATATAGGCTGAATAATCAAGTGCATTGCTCACTGCGGGTACGGACGGGCAAACCTGACCCATCGAATATACATGGCGTACGCGGGGGAATTGTAGCCGAACCGATATTATTTCGGCGGGCACTCGAGAGATGTTTTTTTGCGAACGGGTGTAGACTCATTGTCCTTGGCCTGCATCATATATGGGTGTGAGCCGGGCCGCAAACCATCGTCTTCCCGTGATGGCCCAGGCGCTGGCCGTATCGGCGAAGGCAACGGGTTGTCGCGTCCGTCACTCTGTCGGAAAGCGGGAATGCAGTGGGCGTTTGGGCGGCACCCTTTTCCGTGGGTTGCCTCGTCCGAATTCCAGGCTTTTTCCTATTGATCGGCAGCCGCCGGGCAAGTCCGCCGCTACCGGTCGATCATGTTCTTGCAGGTGTTTCGAGTGGTTTTTCGATGCCGTTGGCGCGGGATGATTCTTGTCCATTTATGGCAATAATGGTCAAATAACAACTACAACAGCATATTTTTACAGATTCTGAGTATTTAACTCACAGTTACGGGCGTACGGGTTTGTCCGGGCAATGGAGAAAATATTCCAAGAATTGCCTTCTTCAAACTGCTGTCCCATGGAGACGTTTGTGAATTGATCGATGAATTAAGTTTTTTTGTCGAATGGGGAAAATCCGTCTATTTGTCCTTAAGAAAAGACGATATTTGCCGATCAGAATTGTAGAAAAAGTAAATAATACCTATTGCGGGTGCAGGTTTATTTTTGTTGGTTGTCGATTGGTCGATACTCCATTTCTATTTTTGCCATAGTACGAGAATCACTGTGGCACGGCTTATGGGATTTGATCATTGGTTCCTGTTTGTGCCCTAACATCACAGAGGAGGAAGAGAGTATGACAAAAAAGCTGCTTGATATCGCTGCCGAAATCATCCAGGCTCAGGCTTCCGTCGGCCAGATGACGCCGACCCAGATTGAAGAAGCACTCATCAAGACCTTCTCCACGTTGCAGAAGATGCAGAAAGCGGAAGAAAAAGGCCTCTTTCTGGACGTGGCGGCCATTGGAGAAGGCGTTGCGCTCGAGGGGGGAGCGTCATTGAAGCAGGACCCGAAAAGCTCCATTCAGGACGACAAGATCACCTGTCTGGAATGCGGGACACAAATGCGCCAGCTTACGGCAAGGCATCTGAGCGCTCACGGTCTCACCCCGAGAGAGTATAAGAAGAAATGGGGATTTTCGTTTAAGCAGCCGCTGTCGGCGAAGTCGCTGACCAAGGCGAGAAGCAAGGCGGCCAAGAAACGCGGATTGCCGGAAAACCTGGTGAAGTTCCTGGAACAGAAAAAGCAGGAAAAGGCTATGGCCGAGCAGGCATCGGCCCCCACCGAAGCGGGCACCGGTTCTTCCCCGAAACCGATCACGAAGCGGAGGCCTGCAAAGCAGGTTTGATTCCGGCGTCTCTCCGCGCGAGTCTGCCCCGGTGGCTTTTACGGTGGGCCCATGCGGAGAGGCGACCCCATACCGGGAGCGGCCTGGAACTGGGACAAGGTGGAGGGGACTCCCCCTGCGGGGGCCGCCATCCCGGGAATCGAACCGGAGAAACGACCGATCCCCGTGCCGATCGAAGTGCTTCCCGGCAATCCCGATGACGTCCGCAGCCGAGAGGACAGCGCTTCGAGAATCGCCGTCACTGTCGCCGACCTCAAATCAATCTGCGTGGACTGATCCTGCAGGCTCGACGTCATGTCGTACTGGCCGGTAAAATAGCTGTATTGCCCCGCCGTGCCCCCGAGGGCGCCGGTGACGGGGGCAAATCCGTATGCCCCGGGTTGAGGTCCGTAGGAGAGCGCGGCCATGCCCGACTGCAACGGCAGGGTGCCATACTGCCCCGGAAACGCGGAAATCGAGGTCAATTGCGGGGCTGCGACTGAAAGCGACAGGTCGTAAGTATATTGCCCCACGATGGCGGAACCCGGAGTGGTCGGCGGAAGAATCTGCCCGGTTGTCGGGAGCTGAAAGCGACCCGCCGACAGGCCTCCTGCCGCCGCGGTCCCTTGAAGTCCACTCAGGACGAGATCGGCCAAACCCGCATCCAAACCCGTCGGAAGACCCGAGAGGGTATTCGGGGCCCCCGGAATTCCACCGGGCGTTGTGGAGGCGAGCAGGTCGGACTGTCCGAAGATTGGCGCTCCCTGAGCGGTGCCTCCCTGCAAGGAACTCGACCTGGTCTGACCGATGCTCGGACCGTATTGGCTCAGCAGACTTCCGTACTGAGCGGCAAGACTACCGTAGTAAGACGCGGCGGGTCCGTACTGACCTGCGATCCCAGCGGGGCCAACCGACACGGCGGGTTGAGACGGTCTATATTTTGCCACCCGTGGCGCGGCGGCAGCGCCTTTCCCGCCGCCCCTGCCGCCGCCTTTGGCCAGAGCCGGCGCACCGCACCCGACGACAATAACGGCAAGAGCAACGAGTGCAAACAGCGTCTTCTTCATCAGGCATTCTCCTTCTCTTCCGGACAGGCTTCGTTGAACCATAAGTCACCGGGCTTTTCTTTTCAAGGCATTTCAACCCGACCTGTCCGTCCGGCGCATCCGCAACGGATATGCGCATTTTCCCGCACCCCCGTTGTGCTCCCCGGCAAATTTGTACAAGCATTATGCCGTGATGCGATCGAAATCACACTTTCCCCTTGTGCCTCGACGTCCCCCGGAGTATCTTCCACTGCCGTCGACTTTTAATACAATTTTCTAGAAAATAGACTCCCGTGTGAGTCTGTTTTCATGCCTTGTGGTGGCGCCGGCGCCATGGGCAATTGCGATCAAGATGAGTGCATTGGGCGGGAGGGCATTAAAGTCCTCTCCTACGTCTGACGGGCACTCGGTCCGTAGGGGCGGGGTTTATCCCCGCCCGCGTCACCTCCCGACGGGCAGGTGTTGTGTCATCTTGAACGCACCTCGGTATAACGCATTCGGGAGTAGCATCATGTCCATGCAGTCTCTCTCGCCCGTGCAGAAGGAAGCCGTTTCCCACGTGGAGACTCCGGCCATCGTCACGGCGGGCGCCGGCAGCGGCAAGACCAGAACCCTCACCAACAAGATCGCTTACCTGGTCAACGAACTCCACTACGACCCGGAACGCATCCTGGCCATCACCTTCACCAACAAAGCCGCCGACGAAATGAAGTCGCGGCTCGAGAAGATCACCGGCAGAAGCGCCGGCGATTTTCCGTGGGTCCGCACGTTCCACAGCGCCTGTTTCAAAATCCTCAAAGTCCATTGCGAACTGCTCGGTTACAGGAAGCCGCTGCTCATCCACGACGCCTCCCAGCAGAAGGCACACCTGAAAAAAGTCCTCGCCGAGCTCAATCTCGACCGCCACTACCTTTTCGCCGCGGCAAGCCTGATTTCCAAAGCCAAGAATTCGGCGGACCCCGTTCGCTATCTGGCGAGCGACGGTCGCGTGCCCAGGAGAAAAGAAGCCTACCGGATTTACAACGAGATGCTGGCTCAAAGCAATTCCGTCGATTTTGACGACATCTTGCTCCTCACGCGCGATTTGCTGCAAAAATATCCCGAGATAAGAAAGGCTTACCGCGACCGCTTCGATTACATCCTGGTGGATGAATTCCAGGATTCCAATGAAATCCAAAACCAGATCATCGATCTGCTTCTCAAAGACGGGCGCCTGACGGTAGTGGGTGACGACTACCAGAGCATTTACCAGTTTCGGGGCGCCAATCCATTTCATTTCATAAACTTTCCGAAAAAATACGCCAAGGCCAAGGTCTTCCGGCTTGAGGAGAACTTCCGTTCGACCCGGCAGATCGTCGCCGCATCCGACCGCCTGATCGCGCACAATCGGCAGCGCATCGAGAAACAGTGCTTCAGCCGCAGGGACGGACAACCGGTGGCGGTCGAAACATTCTACAACGAGCAGATGGAAGCCGAATGGGTGGCCGATCGGTGCCGGGAGCTTTTCAATGACGAGAATATCGCCTACAAGGAAATCGCCATACTCTACCGGACGAAATTCACGTCCCTGCCCTTCGAGCGCGCGTTGCGCTCGGCCGGGGTTCCCTACACCATGGTCGGGGCCCAGGGCTTCTTCCAGCGGCGGGAAGTGCAGGACATCAATGCCTACCTGATCTGTGCCGTGAACCCGAGCGACGACATTTCCTTCGAACGGATCGTCAACGTTCCCCGCAGAGGGATCGGCCCGGGAGCCTTGAAGAAGATTTACGGCTGCAAGGAAAGGAACATGTCCCTGCGCGACGCCGCCCGCAAGGCGATCGACGGCAGGATCATTCCCAAGAAGGCCGCCGCCGAACTGGACAAGCTTCTCTCCCTGCTCGAATCCATCGCGGAGGAGAAGCCCGACGCGGCCATGCACAGGGTCATGAAGGAAACCGATTACTTCGCCCATTTGAGTACCCTCTCGGACGAAGGGGACGACCTCGAAACCCGGTTGGAGAACATCAAATCCATGATCTACGACGCCGCCGGGAAAACCACGATCCCCGAGTACCTCGAGGATGCGGCACTCATCCGGGACGATCAGGACGAGACCGACAACGGGAATGGAGTACGCCTTTCCACCATCCATGCCGCCAAGGGGCTCGAATTCAAGGCCGTTTTCGTTGTGGCCGTCGAGGAAGGCATTCTGCCCCACCGCAAATCGATTGAGACCGAAAGCGAGATCGATCTCGAAAGGGGAATGGAGGAGGAACGGCGACTCATGTACGTGGCCATGACCAGGGCCTCCGAGCTGTTGCATCTCAGCGCCGCCGCCACCAGGCGGGGAGAGCCCGCCAGGCCTAGCCCCTTTCTGGCGGAAACCGGGTTGTAGGAACGCGCAATGCACCCCGGGGGCGCCGCTTGTGTGATGATGCCCTAGGCTCGGCGCATTCATATTGTTCGTTGTGAGCCATCGGAGCATGGAGGTTCGAGCGGGAATACTCCCGGGACCGGCGATTTTCGTGCTTCGTTGAGAGCCTCCCGCTCGTGGAGACTTGTGAAGAATATAGGTGAACCCGAGGCGACGGAGATTTGTGAAAAGTGTAGGTTTGACCCTGAAGACTTGGCTACCCGGTCAATCCGGATAACGTGTTCGTCGGCTTGTACATCTTGTGGCTGCTGGTGGAGACACCGGTTGCGGGAAGGGATGCCGACACCGAAGGAAAAAAAACGTCGGACTCCGCAACGTGCCTGGTCTATGGTACCGCCCAGGCCTTGACGTTCCTCTCCGCACTGTGGTTTCCTTCCGCATGGCAGGCGCCGGGCATTGTACATTTCTTCGGCATGGGTCTCTTCGTGGCCGGCGGTTGTTGCCGACTGTGGGCGATCCGAACGTTGGGAAAGTTCTATTCGCACCTGGTTCGCACAACAGCCCGGCACACAATAGTGGATTCCGGCCCCTATCGCTTCGTCAGGCACCCCGCCTACGCCGGAATGATCATCGCCAATACGGGGATAAGCCTTTACTTTCTCAACGCGGTGACGTCCTGTATTTTTCTTTTTGCTCTTGTGCCTGCAATCCATCTGCGAATCAGGATCGAGGAACGGGTGCTCTTCGGAACCGAGGGCTATTTCGATTTCGCAAAGAACAGAAAAAGGCTGTTCCCGGGGATATGGTAACAAGCGAACACGGCAGCGCGACGAAAAAGCTCCGAAGCCGGCCGCACGCCGGACCCGGAGTGTGCGAGCCGGGCCGAATTGTCCCTCCCACCCGGTACAACCCCCTTGTAACCACGTGCGCTCTTGGTGCATAATTGGCGCCCATTCGAAACGGCCCATGCGGTCATTTCGAGCGAAGTGAGCGAGCCGTCGCCCGCCGCAACAGGAGAGGACAGCCCCCTTTCTCCGGAACGACTGCGGAACGCCGTGAATCATGATGGACCGCCGATTCCGGACGGATGCGGACCGACTCCGATGCGACGGGAACGGACGGGTTATGCGAAACGGCGGCATTCTTGAACTCCAAACTACAAGGAGAATACATGCGCGACGACCTCCAACAGACGCTGGTCCTGATCAAACCGGATGCCCTTAAGAACTCTTTGACCGGGTACGTGCTCTCGCAGTTTTCCGAGTTTCACACCGGCTTGACCTTCGCCGGAACCAAAGTGGTGCACGTGACCAGAATGCTCGCAGAGGAGCACTATGCGGAACACCGCGGCAAGGTCTTTTTCCCGGCGCTGATCGAGATGATCACGGGGCACCTTCATTATCCCGGGGAACCGGACAAACAGCGGGTCATCGCCATTGTATACAAGGGACCGGATGTCATACGAAAGGTGCGCGAGATCTGCGGCCCCACGAATCCGCATGTGGCCAGAGACGAAAAGCCCGGATGCGTTCGATCCCTGGGAACGGTTGTCGCCCTCAAAGATCCGCAGGGTAACGTTGTCGGGGATAGAATGGACAATCTCATCCATGCCTCGGCCACGCCGGAGGAAGCGGAACGCGAAATCAAGCTGTGGTTCAGACCGGATGATATTCCCCCTGCAATAAGAGCTTTCCCCACGGTTCATAGCGAAGCGTGTTTCTACTACAAGGACGGACGCCTTTTCGAGAACTATGAACCCGGCACCGTTTGTGTGCTCGCCCCGGGGGATGTCGCATGGGAATCGGACCTGAATACGCTCAAGGCCTTTGCCGAGGGCATTCCCACCGACTCATCGCTCCAGGGGGTTGTGGCCAAGTACCTGTTGAATCGTAAAGTGTCCCTGACCTGGTGACCGTCAGGCGGGGTTGATTTCGAGCTGTAGACCGGAAGTCGGATTTTCACCTTTGTCGGGCATTTTCAGGTACGTCCGAAAAGGAAGGGGGCAGGCGCCCGAATCGCCCGCCCCCTTCCTTTTCGCGAAGGGATGAGCCGATCGGTGCCCCCCCCCAACGTTGCGCCGTTGCGCGAGACCGCTCTTAGCTCAAGACCGATATCCCCCGATCCCGCCAACCCCCGTCTCCCCCATCATTCCCTCCCGCTCACCCCGTTCCACAACCCCCCACAACCCCAACGTTGCGTCGTCGCGCCGTTGCGCGAGACCGCTCTTAGCTCAAGACCGATATCCCCCGATCCGGCCAACCTCCGTCTCCCCCATCATTCCCTCCCGTCTCCCCGTTCCACACCCCCAACGTTGCGTCGCCGCGTGAGCCGGGATCTTGCCTTTTCCCGCGCCGATTCGCATCCTCGCGAGAATCGCGCCACACCCCAAAGCCCGAAAGTGCGGGATTTTGGCGGGATTTAATGCGCATGGCGGGATTAAGGCGCCTTAAATGAGCCAACAATCACGCCATAGCGACCGATCGATTCCGTCCCGGAGCGGGAATTCCAGGCTGAAAAACGGTTGGCATCGTTCTTGCTTATTAACATGGGCAAGCAAGAGAAAACTCTTTCCTCCTCTGAAGCCGGCCCGTCTGCCCCACGGATCGGCTTTTTTTTGTTCGTTGATCGCGTACAAAGCCGAAACCCGTGTGATCGCGTTTGCCCGCTTCGCAGGGAGCGCCAAGAAACCCGGGAATGACTGCCTCTCAGTTCTTTCTTCGCGAAACCAGCTCGGCGAGGATTTCGGCCTTCAGGGTGTCGCACGTGAAATAATCCGCGTCGAGATTCACGGCGAGCCGGTGCGCCAGGTCCAGTCGCATGATGCCGGACTTGTCTTCCGTGTCGACCACGATGAAGTCCGTGTTTTTCATGCCTTTGAGGAGCGCGGCACATCTTTCGACCTCCTCGCGCACGGGAATGCCGGTGATGCCCTGATTGGCCCGCCCATCGCTCACCACGGCCGCGACGATTCTGAGAGCCGGCTCCTTTATGAGCACTCGCCTGATGAGGTTGTAAATCGCAACCAGAGCGGCCGGGAGCGGGGTTTTCCCTCCGACGGGAATTTCCGCGAGCCTCCTGGATGCCAGTTCGACACTGGAGGTCGGCGGCAGGACGACCTCGGCCCCGTCCTTGCGGAATGCGATCAGGGACACCTTGTCCCGCTTGTGATAGCAGTCGGTCAGCATCGAAAGAACCGCCCCCTTGGTCTCGACCATCCTCCTCCTGGCCCCCATGGAACCGGAACAATCCACGGCGAAGATCACCAGGTGCCCCATTTTCTTTTCACGCCGTTTGAACCGCAGGTCTTCGCGCGAAACGATGAGGTTTCCCGTGCGGCCTCTCAGGGTCTGCCAGGGCGCTGCCGCACGCAAAGTGGCATCGACTGCGACGTCGAACTTTTTCGCCCGGAGGATGCTCCCGACGTACCGCCCCGCCTTGCCCGAGAATCGCGTGTTCGTTCTTCTCCCGGAAGCATTCCGTTCGATCCTGTCCTTCCCGAAGCGCATTCTCTTCACCTTGAAGGAATCGCCAACCGGGAAAACCTCTTCCCGGGAGTGCCCTTCCCGGGACTTCGGAGACGAATGGGCCTGACTCCCGTCTCCATCCGCGGGCGCTTCCCGGGCCTCGGCCCCGCCGCGGCTCGAATCCCCCGCCTGTTCGCGTTCCTCGGCCCGCGGTTCCCGCGACTGCTGTTCCCGCATCTCCTCTTCCCTCGCAGGAGCGGCGCTTCGCCTTCTGTGGATCAACGCCAGGGGAACGACCCTCTTGACATGTTTCGCCGACACGCCACGAGCGCCGCAAAAGGCGGCATAAGCCCGCGCGGCCCTGAGCAGGGCGATATCCCCGCGGTGTCCCTCGATACCGGCTTCGATGCACGCCTCCACGGCGAGTGCCCGTATTTCGGAAGGCACGGCCACCTGTCCGAGCAGCCCCCGCGCTCGTTCGATTCTTTGCTTCACTTTCGCCTCAATCCGGCGCAAGCGCCGATCGAGGGCCTCGTCCGGCCGGTTGTGCGCCAGCGCCCTCGTCTTCGTGCCTTGTTTTTCCGGCGTCTCGAAGACGGCACACAGGCCGAAATGATCGATCGTTGCGGCCGAAACCGCTCCCTCCTCGGGATTCATGCCGGCAAAGAGGCAGAGCCGTCGAGAGATCGAGCCTTCCTCCGTTGCGCCAACGATTCCGTCTCCGTCCCGATTGTTGAGGATGAGGCTCAAGATGTCCTGGTTCAGCAGGTTGACATCGTCTATGTGGAGCACTCCTCCGAGCGAGCGCCGGAGGAGGCCGGCCCGCATGGACCGCTCCCCCGTCCGGACGGCATCCTCGAGGTCGATGCCTCCCAACAGGGCGTCTTCGGTGACGTTCAACGGCACTTCCACGAAGGGTGCGCCTTCAGGAAGGAGATTCCTCGCCGAACGCGCCAGAGTGGATTTCCCCGTCCCCTTGTGCCCAAGGAAGAGAACGCCTCCGATGCCGGGGTCGATCAGGTTGAGGATGAGAGCCAATTTCGCCCTCGCGTGACTGACTATCCTTGCGAATGACATGATGGGTTCCTTGAAGACCAAACCGGCCTCACGCTACGACGCAATGCCAGATTTCGGGACGAAGCTGCGCACAGGAGACGGCCTGCGGGGATTGCCCACACTAATGCCGGCTCACGGTTTGCGGAAGCTCCACAGGCCGATCGCCGCCTCGTTATTGTTGAAGAAAAGAACCAAAATGGTCTCACGCCACGGCGCCACGACGCAACGCCGGCCTTTGTGACGATGCTGTGCGCGGGAGACGGCCTGCGGGGATTGCCCACACTAATGCCGGCGTGGAACTTGCGGAACCTTGACGACGGGCCGCACCTCGTCATTGTTGAAGAAAAAACCAAAACGGTCTCACGCCACGGCGCCACGACGCAACGCCGGGCTTCGAAACGACGCTGTGCGCGGACGGACGCCCCCTGTTGTTACGGATTCGCAGCGTTGTCACTCCGGCCCAACTTCTCGATCACCGCTTCCATTTTGCCTGCCCCCGATCCGATCTCCTCGAACGGGGCCCGCTTGAGCCTGTGGTTCAGTGCCGGGCGAACGATGTCCTTGATATCTTCCGTTTCGATGCGCTCCCGCCCCTTCAAGGCGGCGAGCGCTCTCGCTCCTCTGAGAATCACGATGTCCGAACGGTGACCGTCCACATGGACCGCCGAGGTGACCTCGACCACCTTTTCCAGGATTTCGTCCGGCATCTTGATGTCCTGGAGGTTTCGCCTCGCCAAAACGATCCTCTCCGACAAGGATCGCTGATCCGCGTCGACTTTCTCGAGAAAAGCACAGGGATCCGCATCGAACTCGAAGCGTCTCCTGAGGATTTCCATGCGGGGCTCCCTTTCTCGAATGGACCGTACGTAGACACAGAGACCGAACCGGTCCAGAAGCTGGGGCCTGAGGTCGCCTTCCTCTGGGTTCATCGTGCCCACGAGGATGAAGCGGGCGGGATGCGTGAAGGAAACTCCTTCCCGCTCGACGAAATTCCGCCCCATGGCTGCGGAATCGAGCAACAAATCGATGATGTGGTCTTCGAGCAGGTTGACTTCGTCCACGTAAAGGAAGTTTCGGTTTGCATCCGCGAGAATCCCCGGTTCAAATCGCTTTGCCCCGTGTTTGAGGGCATGCTCGATATCGAGCGTTCCGACGAGCCTGTCCTCCGTGATGCCGAGAGGGAGCTCGATCACTTTCATCTTTTTCGTCTCGCTCTCCAGCGGGCGACCCGGCGACGCTTTTTCCGCGCACGACGTGCACAGGTTCTTGCCGTCGGGATCGCAATTGAACGCGCAACCCCCGACAACGGCGATTTCGGGGAGCAGATCCGCGAGGGCCCGCACCGCGGTGCTTTTCCCCGTCCCTTTCTCGCCCATGATGAGGAGTCCCCCGATGGTGGGGTCTATGACGTTCAGAATAAGCCCCAGCTTCATCTGATCCTGACCGACAATGGCCGTGAAAGGAAAAATCATCCCCTAACCCTTTCGTCCCAGAGTCTCATCCATTTTCCCCTTCCAACTCTCCACTTCGCGTGAAGTGATGATGTCGATCGAGCCGCCTTGAAAGTCGCCTTCCATTTCTCCGGCCTTTTCCTCGATCCATCCCTCGATCTCGACATAGATTTCCTTGAGTGCGTCCCGCACATCGGCGGACGGAGCCCAAAGCCCCCGTTCGGCCGCTTCGATCAGTCTTCGGGCGGTCTCCTCGAGGGCGTACGGGTTGTTCTCCTCGAAGAACTTCCGATTCCCCTCGTCCATGAGGAAGGTTCGGGCAATGTCGTCAAAGATCCAGTCATCCACTTCCCTGCTCGTGGCTTCCCAGCCGTAGACCCTGCCCACCCGCTTGCTGATCTCTCCCGCGCCCTTGTAGCCGTGTTCCTTCATTCCTTCGATCCATTTCGGATTGAGCAGCTTCGTCCTCACGATCCTGCGGATTTCATCGGCAAGATCCCTGACCCGGACCTCGCCCATTTCCCTCGTGTCGCCGTAATACGTCTTGATGTCCTTGCCCGAAACGACTTTTGCGGCGTTGATGAGCCCGCCGTGAGTGCCGAAATGGCAGCAGCATCCGAGAAGGTCGTATTCGTCGGTGACCGCCTTGGCAAAAGTCAGCTCCACCGTTTCGAGGCTCCTGGACAAATGCCGGTGGGCGGGCTCGCCGAACACTCCCTTGCCGTAAGCGTACCCGTTCCAGTAAAGAAACACGTCCGAGAGATCCTTTTCGTCCTTCCAGGCGGACGCGTACACGGCAAGCTGGGTCCCCGCCTGGTAGACCCCGGGCATGCTCGAGAACAGCCGGAAGGTCCCTTTTCTGAACGCTTCCGCTTCATCCTCAACCGCCCCGCTCTCCTCCATGTGCGCCAAAAGATGCCCGCGAACGAAATTCCGGTCCGGCGGCTCATCGAGCGCGGCCACGGCCTGAACCGCCTGGTCGATCAGTTCGATGACCGAGGCGAAATTGTCCCGCGTGATGCCCGACACCCGCACCGTGATATCGATCCTGGGGCGCCCGAGTTCCTCGAGGGGAATGATTTCAAACGACGTCACCCTGCCGTTTGCCTGCCACACGGGCCGCACGCCGAGCAAATACATCATCTGGGCCATTCCTTCCCCGTCCGACCACATGATGTCCGTGCACTGCCAATAGAAAGCGATGTTCTCGGGGTACTTCCCCTCCTCGTCCAGGAATTTTTCAATCGTCAGGTCCGCGAGTTGCACTCCCACCTCCCACCCTGCGCGGGACGGCACCTTGTGAGGATCGAGCGAGTAGAAGTTGCGTCCCGTGGGGAGGATATCCGGCCTTCCCCGCGTAACGATTCCGGAAGGCCCGGGCGGAACATATCCGCCCGCCGCCCCGTTCAGAAGCGCGGACATCTCGTCGGTGAGCGACACCCGTTTTCGAACGTCGTCGATCTTTTCCTGTACGCAGGCGATCGCGGATTCGAACCGGGAGACATCGTCGAAGTGCGATTGCATGACGCGCGCAAGGGGTGCTTCTCCCTCGAGACAGGCCGCGCAGATCGCTCTCGCTTCTTCATCCACGAGGTCCTTGCCGGCCGTCTCATCGAGGGACCGGAACCCCTCGTCCCTTTCCATCAGCATCCTCACAACCCCCCGCAGCGATTCGGGGGTATTCTCGTACCTCACGACCGCGTAAATGAACTCGGACAGCCTCTCGCCCTCGGGGATGCTTCCGAACACGTGCATGCCTTTGGGGATGTAGGTGTTTCTGAGCAGCGAAAGCGCCTCATGGGCCGCCTGCAGCACCTCGTCGAAGGGCGCGTCGTGGGCGATCTTCATCCCCTGCAGCAGGTTCCCTGCCTCGAGCCGCGCCTCGATCATGTGCCGCAGCGTGTGAGCCTTGCCCGGTTCGAGAAGCTTGATCTTGTCGTATTCGGACATGAGCCGCTCGAGCTCGTCCAGGTCCCCGTAGAGCTCCCCCCTGACCATTACCGCCTGCATGTGATCCACGAGCACGGCGCAGCTGCGGCGTTTCGCCGTGGTCCCCTCGGGTGGGTTGTCCGCGTTGTAGATGTAGAGATTCGGCATCTCATCGATACCGATATCCGGAAAGCAGCCGCTGGACAGTCCCGTGCCCTTCCCGGGCAGGAATTCGAGATTCCCGTGCGTTCCGACATGAACGATCGCATCCGCGCCGAAATCCCGCGAAAGCCACTTGTAGGTGGCCACGTACTGGTGCGGCGGCGGCACGTTCGGATCGTGCAGAATCCTGCAGACCTGCCCGTCGCAACGCGCACCCGCGCAGCCCCTCTTCGGCTGGACGCAGACCACGGCGTTGCCGTACCGCACCCCCGTGACGAGGATTTTCCCTTCATGGACCATCGCCGCCGGCACGCCGTCCTTTTCCTCGCCGGGCGGGCGTCCCCATGCTTCGATCATTCTGTTGCAGGTCGCCTCGGGCAATTCGTCGAACCAGCGCGAATAGCCCGCGACGTCGAGTTGCGCCAGGCAGCCCCCGCGCGCAACGATTTCCCCGGTCGTGGTCCACCGGAATTCGGAAATCGCCTTTCGCTCGAGGATTTCATCGATGAGCGCCTTCCCATTTTCCGGAGGCGTCACCGCGTATCCCTCGTCTTTCATTCGATGCAGGACCCGGGCAACGCTCTCCAGCGTATCCAGGTGCGCTCCGCCGCCGACCGTGGCTTCAACGGACGCGCACGGGTTGTTGTGAAGGATGAAGGCGATCTTCTTCAGGCGGTTGGGCGTGCGCCGCAACCGGACCCACCTGGAAATCCGGCGGGCCAGGCGGTCGATCCTGTCCGGAATGGCTTCGTACATTTCCTCCTCGGGATTGCTCACCCCTTTGCTCGCACCCACCACGAGCGGTACGACGACCCCCTCGAACTCCGGAAGCGCGATGCTCCAGGCGACCTGCTGCCCGAGGCCCGCCGGGTCGTCAAGCCATTGCGCCCGGTCCTTGTAGTAGGAGATGACGGGGTTCACGAGGGGAACATTCAAGGCTTTGAGGAGACCGACGCCGGATTCCGCCTGCGACTCGGATGAATTCCTTTTTTTCTGCCCGAGGAAGAACACCGTGAGTTTCACGACCGCCTCGACGAGGGGGCTGCCGTCTTCCGCCAGGAGGAACCCGCGGACCACGTCCTCGCCCCCCAGGTTGCCCAGGTTGGCGTCCTTGACGGAATAGAAGAAAACGGGCAACACGCCCAGTCCCTGCTCTTCGATGGCCGCGATGGTGCGGCTTTCCACCTCCATGTTCCCGGACACCCAATTGGAACGGGAAAAGAGCACGCCCACGAGCGGCCAATCCCTGTGGGGATAGATTTCGAGGTATTCCCGAGAGGTAGGGAAAGGTCCCCCCCATTCCGGGTGGAAAACCCCCTCCCACGCCGTCTCTTTCGGGGGCGCATAGGGAATCTCGATGGAAAAAACCGCCGCCGCGAGGTACTTCAGCATCTCCCTGAAATTGTCCTCGCCGTTGAACAGGAGGTAGCGGTACACGTTCGCAACGATTTCGGGATTCACGTTGGAGAGCTTCCAGGAGGCGACGTCCGGCCCCACCGTCACGACCGGAATCCGGCCGCGGCAATCCTTCAACTCATCTTCCAGTTCGTCCCAGAACGACTCGGTCGTCCTGTAGAACAGGATCAGGTCGGCGCTCTTTATTTCCTTCCTGCATTCCCGCAGTTTTAGAGGGTCGAGGTTCAACTGCTTGTTCGAGTACGCTTTCAGATCGAACGTTCCGGTGGCCGCGGCGGCCTGCTTGAGGAGCGGAACATAATTCGACCACATGATGGACAGGAGCTTCATGCGTCTCTCCTTGCCGAGTCTAGGATCCGGCGGTTTTCAGATTCTCGGGCATATCATCCGCAATCCGCTGCCCGTGAGGAACTCGACTTCCAGCCCGTAAACGTCCCAAAGATTCTTCCGGGTGATCGCATCGTCGGGCGTTCCGCGCGCGATGAGGCGCCCCTGCTTCAAGAGGAGCACCTGGTCGGAAAACATGAGGGCCATATTGGGATCGTGAAGGTTCATGATGACCGTCAAGCCTCTTTCCCGCACGATCTGTTTCACTTTGGCCAGGATCAGGTTCTGATTCCTGAAATCGAGGTGAGCCGAAGGTTCGTCGAGGAGCATCACCGGCGCGTTCTGAGCCAGGCAGCGGGCCACGAGCACCATCTGTCGTTCCCCGCCGCTCACCCTGGTGTACGGGCGGGAGGCCAGGTGATGAATGCCGAGGGTTTCCATCGCCTCGTGGGCCAGGTCCGAGTCCTTTTCCCCCGGCGACGAAAACACGCCCACGTGGGCCGTTCTCCCCATGAGCACAATGTCGAAGCAGGTGTAGGGGAACGGGGGCTCGTGCTCCTGGGGCACCGAGGAGATTCTTCTCGCGATTTCCACTCGCTTTAAATGCCTGACCGATTCCCCCTCGAACAGGACGTCCCCTTCCTGAAATTTCCAGATCCCCAGCAGGCATTGGAAAAGCGTCGTCTTCCCGGAGCCGTTGGGACCGAGAACCGCCGTGACTTCACCTCCGCGGGCAAGAAGATCGATCTCGCGCAGGACCGTCTCCCGCGACCCGTTGTGAGAAAAGGTGAGTCCCCTGACTTCGATCATTTGCCCCAGCTCTCCTTTGCGCCCCGTTTCATCAGGTAGACGAAGAACGGCGTGCCGCTCAGCGTCGTGATGATCCCGACGGGGAGGTCGAACGCCGTGAGGTTCCTCGCCAGGGTGTCGGCGAAGATCATGAAAGCCGCCCCCACGGCGAGGGAAAAGGGCACGAGCACCCTGTGGTCCGGCCCGACGAGCATTCTCGTGAGGTGGGGCACCATCAGGCCCACCCACCCGATGATGCCGCTGACGGACACGGCGCTCCCGACGGCAAGCGAGGCGGCGCCGATGAACAGGAGCCTGTCCCGCTCGACGGGTATTCCGAGCGCCCGGGCCTCGTCCTCCCCCATGGACAGGGCGTTGAGGCGCCACCGCATCAGGATCAGGGGGAAACTCACCGCAAGCATGGAGAGCGACACGACGCCCACGGCCCGCCAATCCGCAAGCGAAAAGCTTCCGAGGAGCCAGTAGACGATGCTCACCAGTTTGTGCGGATCCACCAGGAACTTGAGTATCGAAACCAACGCGCTGAAGAATGCCGAAACCACTATGCCGGACAGCACGAGGTGCAGGCGCGACACCTCTCCCTGGGTTCGCGCGAGCAGGTAGGTGGAAAAGGAAGCGAGCAGGCTGAACAGAAACGCCGCGACCTGGATCGGAAACTGTGGGAAGACGGCCACGGACAGGGCACAGCCGAATGCGGCCCCGGACGACAATCCGAGAATGAACGGATCGACCAGGGGATTGCGGAAGATTCCCTGGAGAGCGACCCCCGCCCCGGACAGGGCCGCGCCGACCACGCCCGAGAGAACCACCCGCGGGAGCCTGATTTCCCACACGATGGAAAGCTCCGGCGCGGGGGCCGCATCGAGGAAGAATACTTTGGACAGCAGGATCTTCGCCGTCAGGAGCGGGGAAATGCCGTATGCCCCCCAGAAGAGCGACAGGCCGCCAAAAAGCAGCGGCGACATCCCCAGTGAAAACTTCAGCCATTTCCTGTTCACGAAACCCATCCGATTTAGTCGAGAGCCAGTCCTTCCAGTGGAGCCCCGAAACATTTCATGTGAAACTCCCGGATCGCCTCCAGGGCTTCCGTTCGATCGAAGCATCCGGGATGCGCCTTGTCAGCCATCCAAAGCGCGAGCGTGCAGACGGCGGGCGACCATGTGGACAAGGCGGGAGCCTTGTAAACGCGCCCGTTCCTGACCGCTCCGACGGACTTCCACTGACGGTTCGACGCGAGATCCCCGGGACCGTACCGAGCGCTCCCCCAGATGAAGATCACGTCGGGGTCCCACGCAATGATCCATTCCAGCGAAACGTCCGCCTGCTTCGACGGTATGTGTTCCGCGGGGTTGACCGCCCCGATCAGGCGAATGAGATCCTGTTGGAGGCCGATACCGCCGCTGACCGTTGTGGGCTTTGTCCAGATCCACAGCACCTTCGGACGTTTCTCCGGCGAGGTCTTCGACACTTTCGACGCCGTGGCCGCCAGACTGTTCTCCATCAAGGACCGAACCTCGCGTGCCCGGTCCTCCTTCTTGAAAATTCTCCCGTACAGATCGATCACCTGGTAGAGCTCGCGGAGACTTTCCGGCCACACGGAGATGACCTTGAGTCCCTTTTCGACCAGGAAAGCCGTGACCTCCGGCTTGTAGGACCAGGTGATCACCAGGTCCGGGTGCAGGGACAGCAGGGTCTCGACGTTCAACGAATCCGCCGTGCCCACCGAAGGGCATGCCTTAAGCTCGGGGAACCCCTTGAGCACCGGGCTGTCGAAGGCCCACCGGTTTATTCCCGCCGCGCGGTCCCATATGCCGAACACCGGGATGAGATCGTAGAGCGAGAGAAAGACGACCCTTCTCACGGGGAGCGCAATCTCGACGTCCTTTCCCGCCGCGTCCTTCACGGTAAGCGCGTGGGCCGACGCCGCGCCGGCGCCGGCCGCCACGAACAGGACAAGTTGAAACCAGACCAGAATTACCGCCATCAGAATCTCGCCGTCACCCCTCCGAAGAACTGCCTCCCGGGGGCCTTGTAATAGCTGTAGTAGCTGTTGTCGAAGATGTTGTTCACCGCGAAATCGATCGTCGCCCAATCCGTCAGCTTGTATCTTGCCGCGAATTCGCCCACGAAATACGCATCGTAGGAACCGTACACCCCGGAGACGGTGTCCAGGTTCTGATCGCTGCTGTACTGCTTGCTGACGTAGCGCCCGATGGCGGTGAAAGAAAGCCTGCGGTATTTTACCTCGCCCCCGGCGCTGAACATGTACCGGGGGACCCCGGGAAGCTGCTTGCCTTCCGTGAGCGGATTCGCGGGGTTGTCCAGCATCTCGCTGTGCGTGTACGTGAAGCTGGTGAAAAGCTTCAGGCATTCCCACGGCCTGGTTTCCGCTTCCAGCTCGAAACCGTCGGTTTCGGCCTTTCCGGCGTTCGTCTGGACGAGAAGCGTGGGGGTCACGGTTCTGAAGTATATGAAGTCATCGATGGTGTTGTTGAAATAGGTGAGCTTGAGCACGGTGCTCCGCCCGATTTTCTGCTCCACCCCGATGTCCCACGAGAAGCTGTTCTCGGGATCGAGTTCCGGGTTGCCCTGGTAGACCGTGCCGTAACTGGTGACCCACGTTCGATACAGCTCGTACACGTTGGGGGGCCGAAACGCCGTCCCGATGGAAGCCCTGAACGTCGTCCCGTCCAGCGGCTTGTAGACGACGGAGCCCTTGGGATTGACCGAAAACTCCCCCTTTGAATCGTAGTACTGCGGATAGCCCGCCACGCCGACCTGGTTGGCCATGCCGTCGAAAGTTTCCCAGTAGTCGCCGCGCAGCCCGGCGTAGAGGGTGACGTCCCTGAAGAGCGCTATTTCGGCTTGCGAGTAGAATGAAAAAATGTTGTCCACCCCCTTGGCCTCATAAGTCAGGTCCGCCTTGGACCCGGTATCGGTCCAGTCGGTCAGGGCGTGTTCCTGGTTGTTGGCCTCGTCGTGGCGGAACGCCGTTCCCACGATGAGCATATGCTTCTCGAGCACGGGAATGGACAGCTGTGCGTCCGCGTGGTAGGCCCGAGTGGGGGTTTCGCTGATCGTGCCGATCCCGCCCGACCGGGTGGCGGTTGACGACGATGGGGTGACATACCAGTTCGTCGGCATGTCGATGAGCCCCCCGGAGATCTTCAGCACGGAATCTCCGAACAGGCGGGTTTCGAGGCCCCCGTTATACAGGTTCTGGAGGATGCTGCCGCCGCCGCTGAGAAAAGATCCTTCGGTGAAGCTCAAGGTATTGCCCCTGAAGTTGACGGGACCGGACCAGATGGCATCCCCCAGGGCGTTCGCCAGGTAACTGTTGGGATTGTCGTAGCCGTAGCCGTACTGGTTGTTTCGGTATGAAAAGAACACCTTCGCATCCTCACAGACGTCGTAAGACAGCTTGAGCCCGCCGGATTGCGTCCACCAGCTGTTGTCGCCCGTATCGCCGATGATGAAGGCCGGGGCCCCGTAACTGTCCGTCGTGGGAACGGCTCCCCGGGCGGGGGTCCCTCCCGATCCGCTCGGCTTTTTCACGACAAGGCCGCTGGGGTACCCGTCGCTGGACTTGTATCCGAAGCTGGCGAGCAGCCTCAGACGGTCGAACAGCTTGTCGCCGTAGGATCCGTAGGTGCTCCAGTAATTTTCGCTGCCGTACCCTCCTTTTACGGTGACTTCCCGCTTCTCGGGCATGCGGGTGATGATGTTGACCACGCCGCCCATGGCGTTTCCACCGTAGAGGGAGGAAAACGGCCCGCGAGCGACTTCGATCTGTTGCACGTCTTCCGGGTTGATCGAATTCCAGTCCACATGACCCGTATAGCCGTTGTTCAACGGCTGGCCGTCCAGCAGGACGAGGGTTCTCTTCTGGTCCGGCAGTCCCCGCAACGTCACGCGCCCCGTGGTGTCGAGCCCCTTGGCGCGCTTGTCGAACAGCCCGGGAACCAGGTTCATGGCCTCGTCCACCTTCTGGATGTTCCGGCTTTCGATGTCTTCCCTGGTGACGACCGACGTGGCGGCGGGCACGTCGGCGATGGATTTTTCCGTCCGAGTCGCCGTCACCACGATGGGATCGAGCTGATGGTCCTTCTTTGCCGTCTCATCAGCAGGCCTTTGTACGGGCGCGCCTTCGGCGCCGGTGTAACCGATCCCGGGACTTCCGGTCCGGGATTCCGCCGGCGCGACCTTTTCCGCGGCGTCCGCCGCAACCGCGACCGCCGGAAGGAGAAGGCCGGGCAGCATCAACAGGAACATGACCAGGAAGCTCGCGGCAATTCCAGGTCGTGCATTCGCTTGAACCGAATGCGAACGTGAACGTGACAATGCGACAAACCTTCGGACGATTCCTCTCGATTCCATGAAATACCCCTCCCTTGTCCGACGCCTTTCGCTGTGCTAGAAAAGGCGTGTGAATGGGTCTCCACTCATTCCGGGGAGCAGGTCCCGCCTCGGCCAAAGGACCGGGACCTGCTCCATTCCTCCTCTTCCAGGGGATGGCTCTTCCATGCCCCTTCATCCCCGTGTTCAATCCGATTTCAAAGCCCCGCAGCTCCGTCACGGGAGCGCATGAGCGTCGTTCCCCGCTTCCCGTGCCAAGCTTCACCCCCTCTCCTTCTTCCCCTTCGCATACAATTACCTAGAAAATAGACTCCCGTGTGAGTCTGTTTTTATGCCTTGTGGTGACGCAGGCGCCATGCGCAATTGCGTTCAAGACGAGTGCGTTGGACGGGAGGGCACGAAGCCCTTCCCCTGTATACGCCTGCCCGGCACATCGGTCCGTGGCAACGGTGTTGTTCAGTAGGGTGGGATGCGCGACAGCGCAGCCCACGGTCCCAATACCCTTGCCCCAGCGCTTCGCGCCATGAACGATCCGGAGCCGACGCGTGGAATGCCCACATTGAAAAGGCTTGTGGCCGCACGCTCTCGCAGCGATCATGACGAGTGCGGGTGCACGAGAGGCCCGGCCTGATCGTGGGCACGCTGTTCCCTCCCGGCCATACCATCGGCCCGATGGGGAAGCTCCCGGCCGGACCGTGGGCACGGAGGAACCGTGCCCACCCTGCGAATCCGCACGGTCCCCGGGGTTTATCCCCGCCCGCGTCACCTCCCGACCGCGTCTGACGGGCACATCGGACCGTAGGGGCGGGCTTTATGCCCGCCCGCATGACCTCCCGACAGGCAAATGTTGTGCCGTCTTGAAGCGCCTCAATGTCGCTCCCGCGCATTCCTACCCCGAATTCGTGAGCGTGAACCGGATGGGGAGCACAGCCCTCGACTTGACGACGTGTCCGTTCAACCTGGCCGGAATGAAAGTGGATTCCTTCACCGCCAGGATCGCCTCCTCCTCGAAACCGGAGCCCGCCCGGGTCAAGACTTCAACGTGGATCGCGCGCCCCTTTTCATCGATCGTCACCCGCAGCACGACCGTGCCCTCTTTCCCCAGCTGCCGTGCAACACTGGGGTACCTCGGTTTCACCAGGCGATGGAACTTGGGACCGTTCGCGGCTCCGAACCGGGCGTCCACGACCCCTCCGCCCGGTCCACCCGGCCTGCCGGATCCCGAGTCCGCATCCGCGGCGGAACCACCGGACGGAGTCCCCGAAGCAAAGGTGCCGGGCCCGATGGAGGCGTGCGACCCCGCTGCCGCCAGACCTTCCCCCGAGGAGGATTCCACGGACTCCGCAGGCCGTTGCGCATCGGCGCGGCTGGCCGCGAGCGGCTCCACCCGGGAAGCACCCTTCGGTTTCGCCGGGGGTTTTTCCTTCTTTGCGGACCGGTTCCGCACGGGCGGCCGGAGCTTCGGCTCCTCGGGCCGCTGTTCGGAAGGGGGCGGTTGCTCCACCGCGCAGACGTCCCTGGGCGCGGCATGGATGTTGTCGTCCGCAGCGAGGCCGGCTTCCCCGGTTCCGTTTCCGTCGCCCGGAGTCTCGGCCCGGCCGTAGAAGTCCGCCGGGGATATGAGTCGGATTTCCATGCACGGTGGCGGCCTGTAGATCGCAAGAGGCGTGGCCCAAAGGACGCACGCAATCCCGAGGTGACCCAGGATGGATACGGTGAGGTTTTGCCAAAGCCGCATGACTCGAAAACCGACCGGGCTGAAGGTAAAAAAAGAAAAAGGCCGCAAAAGCACTCCCCCCCCGCCTACGGCGGAAGACAAGGCTTTCACGGCCTCATTGGACGAAATCGGAATACGGATATGTCTCCGGTCGCGACCCCTCGACCGGGCTTACAGGCAGGCGGCCCCGCACCTTCTTGATGCGTTCGTTATCCACCGGGCCGATTGCCGGCTCATTGCCCCTAAGTATCCATTAGACAGGATCCCGTGTCAATCGATTTTGCCCGAAACCTAAACCGATCAAGGCAAAAGGTCGGAGGCTGAGACGGTACCGATCACCAAAAACGAATCCACGGATACAGCTACCGCGTTGCCGCTTTTCTCATCTTTTGCGGGCCTGCTTTCTCAACCTCCCCGGATTCCTTTCTTGCAGCTTTACTCCGAATGCCGATGCTCAGCTTCGGCAATTTGCAGAAGGGTTTTGAGCGTGACATTGGAACCGTTGTTCAGAAGCCTGGAGACCGAGGCTTTGCTCACTCCGAGCGAGTCGGCAAGCTGTTTTCGATTCATGTCCCTGCGCTCCATGGCTTCCAGGATTCTTTCCGTGACCTCGATTTTGAGCGCCGCAAGCTTGAATTCGAAGCTGTCCCGCGCTTCGTCGCGGACTTCCTTGAACCACCCGTAGGCCTTCACTTCATGCTCCTGGTATGTTCCCTCACTTCGCGTGACCGCGGGTCCGTCATTGCAGGAATGAGAGAAGATGCGTGATTCATTCCTGACGGAAAGACAGACATAAACGGTCGGATGAGCTCCCCGGCGGTCGAAAGACACGCTCCCGCAGCCGGCTCCCTGTCCGCCCACGGCGGCGAAGTCCGGTCATGCGCCCTTCGTCGCTCCGCAAACAGCCGCCCTTCGGCGTTTCTTACACTCCCCCGCCCTTCACCCCCACAGCCGGGCGGCGCCGCGCACTCCGCTGGAGTCGCCGAACCGCGGGGGGACCAGGCGCGTGTCCACCCGGTCGGAAAAGACATAGGCGTCCCACAGCCGGGGGACGTTGCGGTAGAGTCGCCGGATATTGGACATGCCCCCGCCCAGCACGATGACGTCGGGGTCCAGGATGTTGATGACATGCGCCAGCGAGCGGGCCATGCGGTCTTCGTAGCGCAGCAGGGCGTGCTCGCACGAGGGATCTCCCTCCTCCGCCCGGGCGACGATTTCCCCCGGCGGGAGCAGGTCCCCCGTGGACAGTGCATGCAGGGCCGCCATGCCCGGCCCGGAAAGGAACGTCTCGATGCACCCGCAGCGGCCGCAATAGCACCGCGGCCCCGGCCGCTCGTCGTCCTTCGGCCAGGGAAGCGGATTGTGTCCCCATTCTCCTGCGATGGCGTTGACGCCCTCCAGCATCTCGCCTCCAACCACGATCCCCGCGCCCGTGCCCGTTCCGACGATCGCTCCGAAGACCACCCGCGCTCCGCGGGCCGCTCCGTCCCGGTATTCCGAAAGGGCAAAGCAGTTGGCGTCGTTGGCGATGCGAACGGGGCGGCCCAGCACGGTTTCCAGGTCCCGCGCGACGGGTTTCCCGTTGAGACACACGGAATTGGAGTTTCTGAGCAGGCCGGTGGCCCTGGAAACGGCCCCGGGAGTGCCGATCCCGACGGTTCCCCGCTCCCCGCCGAGCTCGGTCTCGATTTTCGAAACCAGACGGCCCACGGCCTCGAGGGTGGACCGATAATCGCCCCGCGGAGTGGCTTCGCGAAGGCGCGCAAGCTCGTTGCCGCCATCGTCCATGGCGATGATCTCGATTTTCGTCCCCCCAAGATCGACCCCCAGTCTGAGCATTGTCCCCTCTCCTCCCGATCCGTTCCCGGTCATCCGGCCGCCGCCGCAGACGCCGCGCGGGCACGGCATCGCGACGATTGCGGAGCCGTCTCCCGGAATGCCGCGCCGGGGCGTCGGCGCGAAAGACTTTCGACACTCATGGAAACCTCGTCTCGGCTCCTCGGGCCGTGCCGCGTCGCTGTCGCCACCCGACGCCGCGCCGCTCGGCCTACGTCGCGTCCAGGAATTCGACCGCGCGCCGCTCGGACCAGTACCGGCCGTCCTTTGCGAAGGACACGAAGCCGACGTGCCCGCCGCTCCCCGGCAGCTCCAGGAAAAAGAACGGGCTTCGGCGCGCTTGTTCCACGGGACGGCATTCCGGGGTCAGGAAGGGATCGTCGAGGGCGTTCACCAGCAGCGCCGGAACCCTGATTCTCTCGAGATACGGCTTACAGCTCGCCCTTCGCCAGTAGTCTTCGGCGTCTGTGAAACCGAAAAAGCGCGCCGTGTATCGATCGTCGAACTCCTTGAAGGTCTTGATCCGGTCATAGTCGCGATCGTCGATCTCACCGGGCATGAGCTCCATTTTCCGCCGGATTTTTTCATGCAGCAGCTTCAGGAAACGCCGTAGGTACAACCGGTTGCCCGGATGGGCCAGCCGACGGGCGCTCGCTCCGAGGTCGCACGGCACGGAAAAGGCCGCCGCCCCGCAGACGGGCATCGCCAGGCCGTCCCCCCGTTCGCCCAGGTATTTCAGGACGATGTTCCCGCCCGCGCTGAACCCGATCAGCGCAACCTTCTCGTAGGCGCCGGAGGCCACCGCGTGAGCGATAACCGTGCCGAGATCCCCGGTTTCCCCGCTGTGATAGAACCGCAGCCGCCGGTTGGTCTCTCCGCTGCAGCCGCGATAGTTCCAGGCAAGCGCGTCCCACCCCGCGCCGTTGAGCGCCCTGACCATGCCCATGACGTACGCGCGCGTCGAATCCCCCTCCAGGCCGTGGCAAACGACGCCCAGCCGCCGAGCCCCCGTCCTCGACCAGTCCAGGTCCAGGAAATCCTCATCGGGGGTGGCGATCCGCTCCCTATGGTAAAAGACCCCGTCCACCTTTCGCAACAGGGCAGGAAAGATCGTCTGGATATGCCCGTTGGAAAACAGGGCGGGAGGCACGTACGATGAAGGATCGATCAGCGGCATGTCTCTCCGTACCGGGTTTCGAGGAAAGGTCCCAGGTTACTCCCATCGGTCGCCGTCTTTTTTCTTCAAGTCGATGATTCCGCCGCTTTCCCGGTCATCGATGAAGGCCGACAGCACCCAGCCGACTACGCTGATCACCAGCGCTCCGAAAACGGCGGCCCAAAACCCCTCCACGTGGAAGCCGGGAATCACCGAAGAAGCCATCTTCAGCATCAGGGCATTGATGACGAAGGTGAACAAACCGAACGTGAGCACGTTGATCGGCAAGGTCAGGATGAGGATCAGCGGCCGGAGGAAGACGTTCAGGACACCCAGCGTCGCGGCGGCGAACAATGCCGAGAAGAAACCGCTCACGCGGATACCCTCGATGAGATACGATGCGCATACGATTGCGAAGGTCACAACGAGCCACCGCAAAGCCAAGCCCCTCATCCACAGCCCTCCGTTCAGCCCCGTCTCGACCGCGCCGAATCACTTCCAATCATGCCCTCGAACATTCCGACGCGTTCAATCTAGCCCAAATCGGGCGCTTTGAAAACACCGTTTCCCCCGGTGCGCCGGCGCAATTCCAATTTGGGAATCACAGCGCGTCCGGGGCTCGTTTTGGATGGACAGGAGGCGGATACTGAGGTAAAGGTTTCGGACGAGGAAGCATTGCCCGGGGCCCCGGGACATGATGAATCTACACAATCAGATTTGATTTGCCGGAAGCTTTAGGACTGATGAGCCTTGTCCATGGAAGGGACTTTGTCCGTCGCCAGGCCGGACGGAGTCCGCCGGGACCTGCTCGGAGAGGTCGTCTGAGGGCTCGAACGGGCGAGGATGAGAACCGCGAAAAAGCGGCCCGGCAGCCCCCTCCCGGCATGGACCCGAGACATGGAGGGAAGATGCGGGGCGTTCCGAGACATCGACGCCCCTCCCGGTGCCCGCCCGAGACAATCGGAGTGAACGCGGCGTTCCGTGCGCCCCCCCGACACCACCCGCATGGAGGATGGGTGCTTCTTCAACGGCTTGGAAACATCGTTATCGAATCAGAAAGGTCCCAGAGAACGAGGTTTGAACATGTTGAATCGAATCGGTTTCAGAGGCGTCGCTCCCGCCGTGCTCGGCATCCTGCTGTCCATCGCCTGCTCGGGCTGTACCACCACCCCGCAGCCATCCCCGAGCGCCTCCCCTCAGTCTCAGCCCCCGGCCGCCAGGGAACCCGTTCACGTTGCGCCGCAGGCCGCGCCCGTATCCTGTGCCGCCACGTTTCCATATTACCCGCCCCCCGACCGGCTGGATCTCTGCGGGGAGCCGGTTCCGTTGCAGCACGAATCCGTGAGGGAACGCTTCGACCGTGAGTTCACCACGGTGGTCTATAACCATGCCCAGGTCTACCTCTGGTTGAAGCGCATGGATCGCTATTTCCCGCAAATCGAGGAACGCCTGAAGTCCATGGGACTCCCGGACGACCTGAAGTACGTGGCGATCGTGGAAAGCGACCTGGTGCCGAATGTGGTTTCCCCAAAGGGAGCGGCCGGCCCCTGGCAGTTCATGCCCGCCACCGGATCCGCCTACGGCCTGCATCAGCAGGGTTCCATCGACAAGCGATACGATTTCGAGCGATCGACGATCAGCGCTTTCCGATACCTCAGCGATCTGAATCGGAAATACAACAACTGGGCCCTGGCAATCGCCGCGTACAACTGCGGCGAAAAGCGGATCCTGGACGAATCCCGGGCACAGGGAACAAGGGACTATTACCACCTGAAGCTTCCGTCGGAGACGGAGCGCTACGTGATGCGAATCCTCGCGGTCAAGGCGGTCCTCGGCAATCCGACCCGATACGGATACTGCCTTCCCAAGGGAATGGGCTATGGTGAGCTGAAGGTGGACCGCGTGACCATGAACCTGTCCTGTTCCACCCCCATCCACACCGTTGCCGCATGCGCGGGCACCACGTACCGGGAATTCAAGCGGCTCAACCCGGAGTTCCGTGCCGACGTCATCCCTTCCGGCTGCCACGAGGTCAAATTCCCCGCCGGATGCGGTCCGGCCTTCGAACAGAATTTCAGCGCGAGCCGGGCGTCCGTGTCCTCCTCCGTTCCGGAGCCATCGTCGGATGAGGCTCCAAGGGAACCGGCCCAGGTGCGTCAGCCAAAACCCTCGCCCCTCAAGGCCAAGTCCCGACAGCCCGCGGAGACTTTCCACACGGTCAGGAAAGGAGACACCCTGTTCAGCATAGCCAGGCATTACAGGGTGAACGCGCAGGACATCAAGAAGGCCAATCGCCTCAGGGGCAACGACATCGTTCCGGGACAGAAGCTGAAGATCCCCTGAGCCTGTATGCTCGTCGTCCTTCCGGATGATCGCTTGTCCGAAGGCGGCGATCCGTCCCCGACGTTCCGCCTCTCCTTCCACGGGACGGGAGGCGGAATCCCGCGATCAGCTCCGCCGCCGCGCCGGTTTGCGTTTTCCCGGGAATGGCGCCATCGCCTCGCGGGCGTCGTCGGCCATGCGGTTCATACCCATGAGGTCTTCGTCATGATCGCAGGCGGGCCGCTCATCGAGGTCGATGGTCCCGTGGAAGGCCCCACCGACGTCGTACCGCTCAGGCCGGCATCTCCGCCGGGCCGTCCAGCCAGAACAGAAGCGCTCTTTTCAGCTCGTCGATCTGCTCGGGATCGGTGACTTTCTCTCCCTGATGGGTCCTGACATAGAAGACGTCCGCGACCTGGTCGATCTTGGTCGTGATCTTTGCCACGGTTATGCGGATCCCAAGCTCGAACAGGGTCCTGCCGATCGTATAGAGCAGCCCCACCCGATCCACCGTGTAGACCTCCAGGATGGTGTACATCGCCGATGATTGGTTATCCACCAGGACCTGGCTCGGCGCGGTCCGCATCGGGGCCTGGGAGGCCGGCCGCCGCCGGGCATGCTCGGCAATGCGGTAGTCGAGCGCCATCTTGCCCAGCAGCAGGCGTTCCACATCCAGCCGAACCGCGCTCCAATCCATCCCGCCTCCCGCACCGCTCGGCAGGCGGCACTGGAAGATCAGCAGAATCAATCCGTTGTGCATGGTAAACACCTGCGCTCCCAGGATGTTCATGCTGTGAAGCGTCAGGAGGCCGGCACACCGGGAGAGCAGTCCCGGCTTTTCCCAGCTCACGATGGTGATTTCCGCGGTATCGCCCGAAGACTCGACCTCCCACACGAAGGGCGCATCGGAGGACTGAAGATGGCGCCACATGCGCAGGTGCCTGGCAACGGCTTTCGGCTGCATCGAAAGAAGGTATCGCGGAACCAGTTGGGAGAAATACGAGTCCAGCTGTGCCTCGTCCACCAGGTCGAGCACTTCGTTGCGGACCTGGTTTCGCAACCGTTCGATTCTTTCCGTGATGGCCCGGGCGCTCGGTTCTCCTTTCTCGAGCAAGTGCCGGATGCTGTTGTAGAGGGCAAGAACCGGCGTGTCCCTCCATTTCTGCCGGGCCCTGGGTCCGGTGGACAGCATGTCCGCGTAGCTCAGCAGAACGAGCAGATCGAGCAGTTCGGGACTGCCCACCGCAGCCGCGCATCCGGCCAGCATCTCCTGGTCCGCAAGGTCTCTGAGGGAGGCGCTGTCCATGAGCAACAGGTGCTGGGCCACAAGAAACCGGACCTTGGAGGTTTCCTCGGGTTCCAGGCCCAGGCGGCGCGCAATGGCCGGAATCATTTCTCCGCCTTTGGCCGCGTGCCCTCTTCCCGAGCTCTTCCCGATATCGTGCAGCAATCCGGCCAGGTAAAGCCAGACGGGGTCCTCGATGCCCCGGGCGATCTGGGTGAGCTCGGGTTCGACCGCCGAATAGAAGCCGGCCAGTATCTTCTTCAATTCGCTCAACGTGCGCAGATGATGCTCATGAAGGGGATACAGGTGAAACGCGTCATGCTGCGCCAGCCCGTAGACCGCGGCAAGCTCCGGTATCAATGCGGTGAACAGGCCGTTGTCGCAGAATCGTCGGAATGCGGGAAGCTCTTGCGAATCCGCCCGGATCAGTGCGAACAGTTCCTCTTTGACCAGCGGATCTCCGGAAGACGAATTCAGCGCGTTGCGATGATGGTGGACCCATTGCCGCGTGACGTTGGCGAACCCGAGGCCGCCTTCAGCCGCGAGGCGGAACAGGTGGACGAGGTGACCGGGGGTCGCGGGGTATCGGTCCGTTTGAATGTGGATCTTCCCGTTCAACACGAAAAGGCCCTCTTCCAGGGGCTCACCCCGCATTTCCCCGGCAGCGGGACGGCTTTCCCGGCTCTCCCTCAGGCGCTCCCAAAACTCCGCGGAGACCACCCCCACCCCGTGAAACAGCTGGAACACCTCCTGCATCAGGTTTTCCACCGGGAGGTAACCGGCCCTTTCGGCATAGCCGAGCTTGTCCGCCAGCAGTCCCTGCTCGTCGAAATGAAGCACGCCGGACGACTTCTCCGACAGGCTCCGCAGCAGGCCCAGCAGGCGCATGTACGATTTTTCCGCATGCCGGATGAAATCCACCTCCCGGCGAACCAGGTATCCCATGAAAATGGCATCATCCAGGCTCCGGATATTGGATGCGATACGGCAGGCCAGCCGTATCGCCACGATGTCGGAAAGGGCGCCCGGATTGTCCTGCAAATCGGGCTCGAGCCAACTCTCGGGTTTCTGCAGCCTCCCCTCCCTGGCTTTGACCGTGCCGTAGAGGCGGGAAAGCAATTCCTCGCGCCGCGCTTCGATAAATCCCTCGATGCCCTTCTCAGCCTGCTCAAGCAATTGGCGATTCCCGGAGACATACCTCATTTCGAGCAACTCCAGGAATGCGTCAAAATCGCCTTCGAGCGCGGCCGTCAACGAATCGAGAGTCTCCCGGCGCAAATCCACGGTCCAGCCCGCCTCGGTCAGGGGCACGGTGATTTCGTCCAGCCAGCTTGCATTCCACAACGCGGAATCCGTCATCAGGAAAAGGATGCGCACCGGCTGACCGGGGCCGATGACTCCGCGCGCGAAACCGTCCAGGCCGATCACCGCGGCGCTGGACCGGAAATGCTCCGTATCCTGGCTGAGCCTGTTCACGAGCCGGTTGTAGAGGGAGATGATGGCGATTTCCAGAAGACTCGTGTGCCGGATGAGGGCATCCTCGCTGCTGTCGCTCAGGACTTGCTCCCGCTGTTTTCTCAATGACTCTGAAATAGAATGCATCTCGGGTTACCTTTCCTTGGAAGTCATTGCGCAGAACCCACGATGAATATTAAGCCATCGCCCGTCAATTTGCATTCCCGAAGCAGTTTTTCGCTACGCGCTTCACGAGTGGCGGTGGGAACCGAATCGACGTCGCACCGCTCGCCACGCCGCTCCACGGCCCGCGGCCTTGACCGGGTGCCTCGTTCCGACTATTTTAGTTGAAAAATATTTTGAGGACACACCACGTCGGAGGAGCACGCAGTGATCGCAATTCTGGACTACCGGGCCGGCAACCTGACCAGCGTTGAAAGAGCATTGAATTTTCTGGGATTCCCTTGCCGCATTACGCACTCGCACGACGAAATCAGGGACGCCGACCGTATCATCTTCCCGGGTGTCGGGGCCGCGGGCAAATCCATGGCGGATTTACGGGAGCTCGGCCTGGATGAGCTCCTCCGGGAACGCCGGGCCTCGGGCATACCCATCCTGGGGATCTGTGTCGGAATGCAGGTCCTGTTCGACCACAGCGAGGAAAACGACACCGTTTGCCTCGGGATTCTGCCCGGCGCAGTGCGCCGTTTCCCGAACGATCTCACGGACACGAAAGGGGAAAGGCTGAAGATACCGCACATGGGCTGGAATTCCGTGGCGTTCGACAAGGCGCATCCCGTTTTTGCCGACGTCCGGGAAGGCAATGAATTCTATTTCGTGCATGCTTATTTCCCGGATCCGCGCGACAGCGATCACGTTGTCGGCCGGACCTTGTACGGAATCCGTTTTGCCTCCGCAGTCGCCCACGACAGCCTCGTCGCGGTTCAGTTTCACCCCGAAAAGAGCGGACCTCCGGGATTGCGTATCCTGGCCAATTTCTGCCGGTGGGACGGCCGAGTGTCCCGGTAGCGAGGAGAGAGAATGCTGAGCAAACGGATCATTCCCTGTCTCGACGTTCGCGACGGGCGGACAACCAAGGGGATAAAATTCAGGAACAACGTCGACATCGGCGACCCGGTGGACATGGGACGATTCTACTACGAGGAGGGCGCCGACGAGATCGTATTCTACGACATCACCGCGTCGAGCGATCGTCGCGGCATCATGCTGGACGTGGTAAAAAGGGTTGCCGAGACCATCTTCATCCCCTTTTCCGTCGGCGGAGGGATCAGGACCCTCGAGGACATGCGGGACGTGCTCCTTGCGGGTGCCGAGAAGGTCAGCGTGAATTCCGCCGCGGTGCTCAACCCCGATATCATAAGCCAGGGCGCGGAAGCGTTCGGGAGCCAGTGCATCGTCGTGGGGATGGACGTCAAACACGTCGCGCCGTCCACCAAAATTCCTTCCGGCTACGAGATCGTGATCAACGGGGGCCGTACGACCACCGGCTTCGATGCGCTCTGGTGGTCATTGGAGGCGGAGCGCCTGGGAGCGGGAGAGATATGCCTCAACTCGATCGACGCCGACGGTACCCGCGACGGCTACGAGCTGAGGTTGACGCGGCTGATTTCCACCAGCGTGCGGATCCCGGTCATCGCATCGGGCGGGGCCGGAACTCCGAATCATCTGGCCGACGTGCTCAAGGAAGGCCGGGCGGACGCCGCGCTCATCGCCTCCATGGTCCACTACGGCACCTACAGCATCCGCGGGATCAAGCAGTTTCTGGACGACAACGGCATAAGGGTGCGGAAAACCTGGTGAGAACACCGTCCGCGGAGCACCGCGCCAAACGGTGAGAGCGAGTTGCCGAAGGGATTGTCCCTCCGACACCCCCCTCTTTTCCCGGCACGCGCGGGAATGGTGACAGTCATTACTCTCGGTGCCTCCCATCGGCTCATCTTCCCTCGTCACGCGCGGGAATAGCCGGGCACTGCAGCGCCGCCCCGTTCACGTCCTATTTCTTCAACTCCCGGATCATCTCCTCGACTTCTTCGGCGCCTTTCTTGTAGAAGCTTTCCTCTTCGGGCGCCAGTTCCTTCAACAGCCTCAGGAATTCCCCCGCATGGACGATCTCTTCTTCGGCGATGTCCCTGAGCACCGTCGCGGCAAGCTCGTTGTCGATCGATTCCGCAAGCTGCACATAGAGCTGCACGGCCTCATACTCGGCCGCAACCATGAACCGGATCGCCCTGATCAGCTCCTCGTGCGTCAGTTTTCTTTTCTCCAGCGCCAAACCCGAAAAAGCAGTCCCGAAATCCGGCATGATTTCCTCCTTTGATCGAAGTCGGGGTCCAGACATGACATGCGGGTCGTTCCCGCCCTTCACGGCGAAAACATTGCGAGCGCGCTCCCGGGCCCGTCGAAGACCCCGGCCGGCAGCGAGACGACGCTCTCCCGCCCACGAAACAGCTGTGCAAAACCCAAGCTAATGTGCCCCGCGGGCGGGGTCAATGGCTTGCGCCTGTTCTGTTGAACGACCGTCGTCGCGCGCCATGCCGAACGCGGAGGCGCACTCCGCCTCCTCGGCGCATTCGGGGGAGAGCCGCCGTTCGGAACGAATTGCGGTCAACGGTTCATGATCGCGTGGAGCGTCTCTTCCACCAGGTTGCGGATCGCCTCCAGGCGTTCGGGGGAGTCGGCCTCGTATCGAAGCACCAGAACGGGTTGAGTGTTGGATGCGCGCACGAGCCCCCAGCCGTCGGGAAATACGATGCGCGCGCCGTCCACATCGACGATCCGGAACTGTCTTTCTGTAAACGATCGCCTGGCCTGTTCCACCACCTCGAATTTCGTATCGTCGGGACAGGGGATCCTGATTTCGGGAGTGCTGAAGGTCGGCGGCACGCCTTCCAGCAGCTCGGGAATGGTCTTCCCGGTAGCCGCCAGGATTTCGATAAGGCGGCAGGCGGAATAGATTCCGTCGTCGAAACCGAAGAACCGATCCTTGAAAAAGACGTGGCCGCTCATTTCTCCGGCCAGAACCGCGTCGACTTCCCTCATCTTGGCCTTTATCAAAGAATGCCCCGCCTTCCACATGATTGCCCGGCCGCCGTTGCGCTCGATATCGTCATAGAGCGTCTTCGAGCATTTCACCTCGGAGATGAACAGCGAACCCGGACGACGGGACAGAATTTCGCGGGCGAACAGGATCATCAGCTTGTCTCCGAAAACGACTTCGCCCCGGTGATCGATGACCCCCAGCCGGTCACAGTCTCCGTCAAGCGCAATGCCGACATCCAGGTTCTCCTTCACAACCAGTTCCTGGAGATCCCGCATGTTCTCCATGACCGTGGGGTCGGGCTCGTGATTGGGGAAGGTGCCGTCCATTTCGCAGTAGAGCGGGTAGACCCGGCATCCCAGGTCGCGGAGCAAGGGGAGAGCGACGGGCCCCCCGGTGGCGTTCCCGGCGTCCAGGCCGATTCGCAGGCTCCGCTTCGGGCGCACGCTTTGGAGCACGTAGTCGATGTAAGGCTCCTGAATGGCGAACTGCCTGATTTCTCCCCTTCCGCCCGCAAAATCCCTTGACTCCATGAGTTCCCGAATTCGCTGGATTTCAGCTCCCGAGATGGTGTCGACGCCGTTGCAGATCTTGAAGCCGTTGTATTCCGGGGGGTTGTGGCTGGCGGTGATCATCACGCCGCCCTCCCGCTTCAGGTGATGCAGTGCAAAATAGAGGAGCGGAGTGGGACAAACGCCGAGGTCGACGATATCGAGCTCCGTTTCCAGCATCCCTTCCACGAGCAAATCCCGGAACCGATCCGAGCTCAGACGACAGTCCCTTCCCACGACCACGCGGGATTTTCCCTGGCGGACCATGTAGGTGCCGAAGGTTTTGCCCAGCAGGTAGACGTCACGGTCCTCGATTTCAGAACCGACAATACCCCTGATATCGTATTCTCGAAAGACGTTCGGATCCACGAAGATCAGCTCCTTTACTCGGCATGGCGGCCACGCAGGCACAATAGCTTGGGAATGCGGACGGCAAAACGACAACCGGCCCGCCCGATAAAGGCAGGCCGTGGCGGCGGTGCTCTGCCGGGCTCACCGAGGATCGTCTTCTCAGCCCGTCAGGCCATGATGGTGGAACGATGCGGGATGCAGCTCAAAGCTGGCGGCAGGGCGGACTCAGTGGTGCCCGCTTTCCTCGCCGCCCTTCATGCGCTTGATCGTCAGGATTACGCTCGCCACGAGGCCGATCCCGATCACCGAAAGCGCGCCGTACAACGCCGCGAAGAAGACGGTGTGGCTGGGATCGTACCAGGGTATGTCCATGGGCAACATACTGGAGACACTGCGTTTCAGTTCCGCACACAACAACTCGCCTACACCAAACATGATACCCCCTCATTGCGTATAAGCAGGCTTTTCAGCTGGACAAAACCATTCAAAACTCGTGAAACCTTTAGCAAACATTTCTTTGCGGGTCAATTACAAAAACGCTCCGAAAAAAATCCGCCCGCCTGCACCGTTCCGCCCGAACGCATGTCCCGGAAAACCGAGCGTGGCGCGCGCGCGCGAACCACCCGCCTCATGGCGCGCCGTGCAACTTTCTGAGCTTCTCGCACACCAGGCGGTCGGTCGGGAAGGCAAGATCTTCGGGCAACTCGTCCAGGGCGAAGAACCGTGCATCGGAGGCATCCGATCCGGGGCGAAGCGTTCCTTCGCAACGCGTCCCGAGGAACCATACGCCCACCGTGTGTTGCCGCGGGTCATGAAAATTCGAATGAACCTCAAAAACCTCGCCCGCGCTCACTTTCAGGCCCGTCTCCTCGAAGAACTCCCGCTCGGCGGCGCGCCGCACATCCTCGTGCCATTCGACGTGCCCGCACGGAATGCACCACATGCCTTCGTACGTACCGGAACGTTTTACAAGGAGCAGACTGCCTTCTTCAACCAGGATCACGGCGGCGCCCACCGTCGGGTTGCGGTAATGGATGACGTTGCAGCTTGAACAGTGGAGTCGCGGGTGAGCGCCTTCGAGCCTGATCCCGAGCGCCGCCCCGCAATACGGACAATATCGCGGCTCCCAAGGCTTCCCTTTCAGAGCCGCGCAGCACTCTTTCCCGGTTTCCCGACAAGACATGCCCGATTCCCTCCCTCCCGGTCGTTCACCGCCCGAAACCGCGAATCGGAAACCGCTGCCGTGCATCGGATTCAATCGGTTCCGGAGGCCTCCGCCGCCTACCCCCTGCAGCGCTCGACCGGGATGCTCGGCGTTGCAAAACCGCTCGCGGCTTCAGGCCCCGAGAACAGCAGCTCTCCGCAGAGACATTCATAGGCGCAGCGCTCTTCGCACGGCTGCAAGACCCACAACGGCGCCAATTGGCCGCGCCTTGCAGCGTCGATCTTCTCCGCAAGGACCGATTCCCACTGCGACAGGAAGGATTCCAGCCGCTCATCGGCTTCGATCACAAGGCAATGATTCAATTTGCGGACGGACTGAAGGGCGATGTACCCGGCGGCCAGCGGCATCCGGCGGTCTCCGATCGCGGGGACCAGGCCCTTGCGAACGGCCAGCAGGTAGAGCGGAAGTTGCGGGGCTTTGAAGTCTTCGAGCACTTCCTTCATGCCCGGCGCGGCACCGGTCTTGTAGTCCCAGCATATGCAGCCGAGCTCGGAATGAAGATCCAGCCTGTCGAGCCGCCCTTTGATCCCCACCGGGCAATCGCCGAGTCTCAGGTTGTCGAAGCTCGGTTCGAACGCCGCCCAACGCCACCCCTCCCCAAACCTGGAACACTCGAGTGCCAGCCATTCTTTGAGCAAGCCCGGCGCGCCTTCCGCTCCTCCCAGCAACCTCGCGAGTTCCACTCGCCAGTGCGCAACCCGCGCCTGCTCTCCCATGTCCTTGCGCACCATTTCGTCGAGCAGGCGGCACAATGCTTCGGACTCCCGCTCGTGGCCGCCCGGAATACCTCGGAGTCTTCTGCCGAAGCCGGCCAGGAGCGCGTGGATTTTCCGGCCCCGGACCGCCGCGTCAAGACCGCGCGTGGGGACGGGAAGCGCCTCGAGTCCCAGTATGACCTGCAGAAAGAACCGCCCGGCACAGGCCAGCAAGAGCTCCAGTTGGTTGACGGAAATCTCGGACGGAAACCGGAGACGCTCGGCCCGGTAAGGGTCGGGAGCCGGTTCGCTCCCCGCATGCGCCTTGCCGGCCGGATCCTTGCGATCCATGGCCGCGGCAATCCCTTCAAGGCCGTCTTTCACCCATCTTGCCCTCTGCATGACGGGCAGGTCATGGCGCCACGGGATCACGGGGTCCATCGTCTCTTCGGACGCCGGCCAGAACGGAGAGGGCAGGCAAGGTTCGCCCCCCTCGCCGAGCAACGGGCGGCTCACCACGATTTCCCGAGCCGCCGCCTGGATCTGGCCGAAGAGATGTGTCGCGAACTCAAACTGGCTTTCCGCCGTACCCCCGAGAACAAGCCTTCGCTCCCGTACGCTCAAAAACGGCAGAGACCTGGCAGGCTGCGGAATGACGCCGGAAAGAAAGCCGGGCACAAACAGCCTTTTGAAGGCCAGTCCCCGCAGTTCCAACTCGCCGATTACCTGGATGCCCGCGTCTTCGAAACCCGAAGGTTGAACCGGAGCCTTTTCTCCCGCCGCAGTGAGCCATACCGCAAATTCCACGGCACGCATGGAAGAATCGCCCAATTCGGTATCGAAGCGATCGAGCAGGCCGCTCAGCCGCTGCCAGGCGATCTGATCGCGCTCATTGGCGATGACCGGAAATTCCATTTGCTTCCAGAACGATCGAAGGCCTGCGCTCCACTCGGATGCGGCACGCATGCCGTCATCCGTGAGATCGCCGAGTCCTTCGGTCAGTTCCGCACCCCGCCGCGGCAGGACGTCTTCCCGCCCGCCCAGGGAACCCAGCAGGGCCGTCAGCCCCTTCTCGATTCCCTGCTCCCGCCAGACCCGGTCCCACTGCGAGAGCGCCCTGCCGCGGGCTCCAAAATAACCGTAGTATGGTGAACGCAACAGGCTGAACAGCTGCGTCCCGGATTCGCCGCCCAGGCAGAAATCCAGGGGCAGGAGCGCCGCCCTCCAGAGTGACTGGGAGGTCAGCACATCGCCGGCCAACAGGTTGTAGGCGGCATTCCCGCCTTCGAGCTGCGCTCCGAGAAGATCCTTCAAATGTTGTGACAGGATGGGCGCATACGTCCCGCGATCGAGGAGCACCACGGCAAGCTCCTGGAGACGGCCTTCCCCGGCTCCAAGAATCAGGTCGCCGAGCAGCCCGAAGACTTCCTGCTCCCGATCCGCGTAAACGACGGCGCGCGGTTTCGCCTTCACCTGTGGAAGCGGCAGGGCGAGGGCACCGCGCGTGTCGGCCAGCCGGGAGAAAAGCTTCTTCTCCCAGTACCCGGCAAACTCGAATCCGGCGATCACCGTTTTCGAGGGAGCCGCATCGGGGTTCAGGGACAGGAACGAACACAAACGTTCGGGAAGCGACGCGGGATGGAAAAGCAGCAACGCGCGGAGTGCGTCACGGTATTCTTTCCACACGCCGCGCCGCCATTCCACCAGCCGGTTGGCGGGATCTCCGTCGCCCGGGTCGATGCCGTAACGCAGACAGCCCGCAATGCTCTCGTCGACGGCGACGACAAGCGGGAGGTCCGCAAGAAGCGGTTCCGGGGGAGGGTTGTGCCGCAGGATTTCCCGGATCAGCCGCCATCTCGTGAAATCCGACGCGGGCCACTCGTTCGGCCATGAGTTCTCCCAGCAGTCCATCGCCCAGGCGTTGAACGTCCCCACCGCAACCCCATCCCAGCCAGGCGCGCCTTGCCTGAGGTACCGCCCGCGGGCACGCAGCCTCAACTGATTGGCAAACCGCTCCGTTTCCGTAAGCACCGTGTGCCCGTCGGTTATCAGGCTAAGAAGCTTCTCTTGATACTCGAGATTGGTCATGCGCAACCCAGCGATTACGGCCCCCGACTGCGCCGGGGGATCGGTCACCCTGCCGCCGGGCGATCCGGCGGGGCAGTCAATGGAAAGACTTTGACAAAAGTCAGTCAGGCTGAATATATAATCAAAACTGAGCGAATCCGCCCCGCGGAACGCGACGAAAGAAGGCGCTTTCCCCCTCGTTCGATACGTGGCCGATCGGGCTCACGCCCACAATCATCACCCGGGACGGGCTGCAATGCCGCTTCTTCGAGCCGGTGCGCCCGGGAATGAGCTCCGGCCCCGTGGAAAAACCGGGAAATCGGCCTCAGTATTAGTATCAGGTGTGGAACACGCTGGCAATTTCAAACTGCCGGAAGGTACGTCGTCCAACGGCAGGGGGCTCCATCACAGCGACTCATGACCCGGAAAAGGGAAGCTTGTCCGCGATGAAAACTGTCTTTTCAAACGTCCTTGAATCTATCGGCAACACGCCTCTGATCCGCATCAACCGGTTGAACCCGAACCCCGCGGTCACGCTGTATGCGAAACTGGAAGCGAAGAACCCCGGCGGTTCGATCAAGGACCGCACGGCGCTCTTCATGATTGAATCGGCCGAACGCGACGGCCTGCTGACTCACGAGAAGATCATCATCGAGGCCACGAGCGGCAACACGGGGATCGGCCTGGCGATTGTCGCCGCCGTGAAGGGGTACCGGCTGATGCTTGCCATGCCCGAGACGGCCAGTCTCGAGCGGCAGAAGATCCTCAAGGCGCTCGGCGCTGAAATTCTGCTCACTCCCGGAAACCTCGGCACGGACGGCGCCATTGAAAAGGTATACAGCCTGGTCCGGGAAAACCCCGACCGCTACTATATGCCCGACCAGTTCAACAACCCGGCGAACCCCGCGGCTCATCATTTCGGTACCGGCCCGGAGATCTTCGAACAGACCGAGGGCAAGGTCAATACGGTCGTGGTCACGCTGGGAACCACCGGGACGGCCATGGGTATTCTCCAGGCCATGAAGGAGCGGGATCCCGCCATCAGGGTTGTGGGGGTTGAGCCCTACCCCGGGCACCGCGTCCAGGGGCTCAAAAACATGAAAGAGTCCTATGTCCCGGGAATATTCGACCGGCACGCCCTGGATCAGATCATCCATATCAAGGACGAGGATGCTTTCGAAATGGCCAGGCGCCTCGCGCGGGAAGAAGGGATTTTCACCGGTATGAGCTCCGGGGCGGCCATGGCCATAGCCGTCAGAGTGGCCGAGGAAATGCGGGAGGGCATCGTCGTGGCCGTGCTGCCCGACGGCGGGGACCGGTATCTGAGCACCAACCTCTTCACCACGCTCCTGGAACCCGATTTTCATTTTTTCAACTTCCTCGAAAGAAAAAAAGTCATGTTCAAGCCCGTGGTCGAGGGTAAAGTGAGGATTTGCGTTACCGGCCCGCCCCTCGACAATCCCCTTACCCTCGGCGAATCGCGCCGGTTCCTGCTGGCGGATTTCCTGGCTCGATTTCTCACGGCGAAGAGCTTTTCGGTGGAACAGGTCGTCCAGGTTCCCGATCTCGACAGCCGCACGATCGGTGGGTCCCTCGCCGCAAGAATGCCGCTCTCCGCCTACACGCGGCAGCAGCTCGACCTGATTCTCGAGGACCTGGATCGACTCGCCGTCAAGAGAGCCTACCGCTATCCCCGTTCTTCGGAGCACATCAACGCCATTACGGAAGACACCAAGACCCTCGTCAACAAGGGGTTGGCTTACGACAAGCTCCGGTCCGTGTACTTCAACCTTTCCGGCAGCAAGGACTATGGAGCCCTCTCCAGGGTCAACCTGAAGAAGATCCGCATCGGCACCACGGTGGATCTCGACGCCTATGAAAAACTGAATCCCAGGGATTTCGCCCTGCTCAAACGCGCCACCCTCGCCGAGCTCAAGCGCGGGGTGTGCCTCAAGACCGATTGGGGAAACGTCGTCCCGACGTGGCACATCGCGGCGGCTTCCGTTGCTCTGCGCGAGCTGGGCGCGCCCATCGACATCCAGGTGAGCAGCGTGGACTTCCTGTTTCCGCACCTCGAGAACGTGCGCGAGATCGGTCATGCCCTCACGGGAAAACCGTTCGCCAATGTCTGGATGCTGAGCGAGCGCATGTGGTCCGGCGCGGACGTCAAACGGGAAGACGGACTGAGCGAGGAAACCCCCATTCGCGAGTTGAACAAGCTGGGGTATTCACCCATCGAAGTCCGATACTGGTTGCTGAGCAACCACTATCGGAAACCGATCCACGTCACCCCGGAGAATATCGACAATGCGCGGCGCGGATACCACCGCTTGAGAGAATTCATCCACCGCGTGCAGCACGCCCGGACAGCATCTCAAGATCACAAGCTGCTCCCCGAGATGATCTACGCCCTCGAGCAGGGGTTCTTCGATGCGCTCGCCGATGATCTGAACGTGCCCCGGGCCTTCGCATTCCTGTTTCGTTTCATCCGGCAGTTCAACCCGATTCTGGACCGCGAGGAGTTCAGCGAAGTCCAGCGCCGCCAGATCACGGACGTGTTCTACAAGATCAACGGAATCATGGGCATTTTCGACCTGGAGCTGCAGCCCTTGTCGGAAGACGACCAGGAATTGATCCACGCGCGTGAGAAAGCCCGCGGCTCAAGGGAGTGGGATACCGCGGATCGTATCAGGGAGACGTTGCTTCAGCGTGGGTTGAAGGTGATCGACACTCCTCTCGGGACTCGATGGGAAAGAGTCGAGCACTGATCCCGCAAGTCGATTCCCCCAAGGCCCTCGACCCGCTGCGCGGGGCAGAGCCGAGCCTCGCTCCACGCACGCCGCGGTCGGAGGCGTCAGCCCGGCCGGGGGCCGGATCGCCATCGGCCGCCACGCGGGCACATCAGCACCGCGCGCAGGCTCACCCGCCCAGGACAGGAGTCCGCTCACGCCGTTGAAGCGAGGAACGGGACCGTTCGGAAGGCGTTTCTCACATTCCAGGGGCAACGTCCGACCGTATCGTTCTTTCATAGCTCCTTTTTTCCCGGTCCTCCCGATGACGACAACGTCGGGTAGCGAGCCGGTCGAAGAACCTCTGTTGAAGGAAACACATCCCGGCGCGGGAAGATATGTCCGGCCGCCCTCAAAGGGGACCCGCGTTCTTGTCTTATGGGCAATCACCGGTTAAAGTGCGAAGCAAGCGTATTTAGGCCCCGTTGTCGGAAACCCGGGTCGTGCGGCCCGCGAGTTCGGCGGCGCTCTGTCGCCGCCGATGCATGGGCAATGACGCGGTCCGGGGCCGGGAGGTAATGCACCCGTTGGATATTGCGGACATCGTTTCACGGAAAGATCAACTGCGAACGAGCTTTTTGTCTGCCGCGGGCCAATCTACGGTACTACCGCCCGAAGGTGCGCAGGGAAAAGCGGCCGAGCGCCTGAGACATCTTCCTCGTTACAGGGAAGCGCAATCGGTGATGATCTCTCCGGCCTTATCCCTTTACCAAGTCAGGTTGAACGCGATCACCGACAGGAAGAGGCTCGTCATGCCGACTCCGGGACTCCACAAGGGTTTTGTCGTCGTCGAGCCCGGGTTCATTCCGCCCAGACAGAGGCGCTCCGCCGTTCAGCCGGGTTCGGAAAACCCCTTCGCGATGCGCATGTCCTACCGGGAATCGCCGGGGTTTCTCATCGACTTGATAGTGGCCGAAAGTCTGATGGTAGGCCGCGATGGCGGGCGGCTCGGGGACGGTTCGGGCCATCTGGATTTGCAGTGCGCGATTCTGAGCTCCCTCGGGTGGCTCCACCGGGCCTTTGAAGTGGTCGGCATCGTGGAGGATAGCCGGGTTGTGCCTTCCGTTCCCATGAAGCCCGGCGACGTGGAGATCCATTGGATTGTGACGCCCAGCCGCACGGAACGCACGCCGGCTGCGGCGCCGGCCCGTATCGGGATTCAATGGGACAGGCTGTCGTTGAAGCAGATAAAGCGCAACGATGCGCTGTTTTTTCTCTATCGCGCGAGAAGTTGACCGTCGTTGACCCGAAAGCCGGGCTCTTTCGAGAAAATTCTTGATCTGGCCGCCCATAGTCTCTATTGTACGGCGCATCTTGACAGGCATCACAAGCTTACTTAATTAACAGGGAATCGGACCATGAAGAACCGGGCTCTCTTGTTTCTGCAACTCCTGATCGCAATTTCGCTTTTTGTTTCCCCACCCGCTCATGCCGACGAAGAAGAGGACGAGGTATTCACAGCGACGCTCACCCGGTACAATTACCGCATCCCCGACTTGACGGTAGTGGGAGAACCTTCATGGTGCACTGTGAAACCCAAGGATACCCTGCTCGACATCGCGAGGCGCTATGGCCTGGGATACAATGAAGTCGATCTTTTGTTCCCGCGCATGGACGCATGGATACCCCCGGCGGGCAAGCGTATTGCAGTCCCCACGTTTTGGGTGTTGCCCCCGACGCAGCATCGGCAAATGGTGATCAATGTTCCGGAACTGAGGATTTATTTTTTTGACAAATCCGGCAATACGGTGCAAACCTATCCCATCGGAATCGGCGACGAGGGATGGGAAAGCCCGATCGGAACGTTCAGCATCACCGAGAAGCGCCCCAACCCGACTTGGTATATCCCGGCGTCCCTGCAGGAAAAGTATGGAATGGCGCAGATGCCTCCGGGCCCGGAGAATCCGTTGGGGGAATTCATGATGAAGTTCTCCGCCGGAGCCTACGGAGTGCACGGCACGGCGATGCCCTGGGGGGTGGGCAGATTGGTGAGTCACGGTTGCATCAGGTGCTATCCGGAACACATCCGGATACTCTACCCGCAGGTTCCGGTGGGATACAAGCTGGAGATGGTCTATGAGCCCATCAAGTTCGGGCAGAAGAACGGGCAGGTTTTCGTGGAGGCTCATCCCGACGTGTACCGGAAGATTCCCGACTACATTCAGTACGGCTTTGACAAACTTGCTCAATATCCTCTGGAAAAGCAAGTAGATCGAAAGAAATTTACGATGGCTCTGACACTGCAAAATGGTGTCCCTACGAATGTAACGCGATTGTCGCCTGAGGATAATTCGCTAAAACTTGTTGAATTTTCTCAGGAATAAATCGTCCCAGTCCTGGCGCGAGATGGGGAACATCCTTGTCCCGGGAAGAAAAATTTCTTGATTTTATAAAAGTTCTGACGTAGCATTTGTTCGTTTTCTTGAAAATACTCGTGGAAGTAGCGTAAGGAATGTGGACAATTACTGGCAATTCTCGAGCGAAGAGAGGGGGTGAGAGGACAAGCAGCCCTAATCGTTTAGTGTGGTACAGAGGAGAGGTGGTTCAGTTTTTGGTTTCGATTGGTTTCTTAAGGAGGAAAGAGTTATGAAGAGAATAATGGCAGTTTTGTTTGTAGTGGCTTTGGCTTTTACCATGATTTCCGGCTGTTGCGCCACGACCGATTGCAAGAAGTGCGCCGATCTTTGCCAGGCAGCTCTCGACAAGGCTCAGGCTATTGAGCAGTCCTGCACCGCCAGCGCCAGGGCCGCTGAAGCAGCCGCTCAGAAGGCCGAGGCAGCCGCTCGCAGGGCCGAAGCCGCCGCCGACAAGTGCGAACAGATGCTGATGAGAAAGATGAAGAAGTAAGTTCGCAGACTCATCATGCTTTGTAAAGCCGGCGGAAAACCCGCCGGCTTTTCTTTTTTCTTCTTCATTGGCTTCTTCTTCATTGGCTTCATTGCGTCTATCGCTTTCGTTTCTCGCTTTCGTTTGCGGGAAACGGGCTATCGCAGCGCGCCGTCGTCCTGTTTGCCTTCCCCGCCCTGCCCTTTGGGCTGCTCCACACTGCCGAACACGAACCTGCCCAGCAGGTTTTCGATATCGAGCGGCGGCTGAGTGTCTCTTATGACGCCGCCCGGCTTGATGTGCTGGTCGGAGGCCCCCGCGGTGACGGACACGTATTTGTCGCCGATGAGCCCCGACGTCTTGATACTGGCGATGACGTCATCTTCCAGCTTGACGTCCTTTTTGATGGAGAGCGTAACCACCGCCTCTCCATCTTTCAGGCCGATGCTCTTCACCTCGCCGATGGCCACGCCGGCCATGAACACCTTGGCTTTGTCCTTCAGCCCGGCCACCGTGGAGAATTTTGCCGTGACCGGATAGTCCGACCCTCCCCACAGATTCAGATGGCCGAGCTTGAACGACAGGTACCCCAGGCAAGCCAAACCGACCAGTAGAAACAATCCGACACCGAATTCCAGCCCTCTTCGCTCCATCGTATCAACCCCTGCTCACAGCAACACCGACGTCACGACATAGTCGCAGACGAGAATGGAAATCGACGAAAGCACCACGGCGTTGGTCGTGGCGCGACTCACCTGCTCCGGACCGAAGTTATTTTCATCGACCCCCGCATAATAACCTTTATAGGTACAGATCCAGATGATCAGGACCCCGAAGCAGATCGATTTCACAATCCCCATGTAAACGTCCTTCCAGACCACGCTTGATTCCATGCTGTCCAAGTAGGCGCCTGCATTCACCCCCAGGAGATTGACGCCGACCAGGTATCCGCCGATGATCCCGACCACGTCGCAAAACGCCGTCAACAGCGGCAGGGCGATCAGCGCTGCCAGGAGCCTGGGGGTGATCAGGTAGGAATGAGGGTCTATCGCCATGCACTCGATGGCGTCGATCTGCTCGTCAATCCTCATGATGCCGATTTCCGCGCACATGGCGGAGCCTGCGCGGCCCGTAACCATAAGGGCCGTCAGCACAGGCCCCAGCTCGCGGATCAGGCTCAAAGAGACCGCCTTGCCGAGCCACCCCTCCGATCCCACGCTGGCCAGGGCGTAATATCCCTGCAGCGCCAGTACCATCCCCGTGAATATCGCGGTGAAGCCGATCACGAGGAACGACCTGGTCCCGATGAACTGAATCTGCTTAACGACGGAAAGGAATTTTCCGGGAGGCCTGGTTATGCCCGCGAGCATTCGGCCCAGAAAGAGGCCGAGACGGCCGAGAAATCCCACTTGGACGACCGTGTAGGCACCGAGGGAACGGATCATTTCGAACACCGCGCCCTCCTCGCCCCGCCTTCATCCCTTCCGGTATCGAACATGCCTCGATTTCTCCTCATGAATACAGTCAAAAACAACAGGCATTTCGCGCTCGGGACCTTCCCCTCCCGATACCCCCCGCGCGTCACCCCAACAGGCTGGAAAGATAGTTCTCGATCCCGGTCTGTCCCGAATCCGCCCGCCTTTGCAGGAACTGCACGACCCGCTCATCCGTGTTCGCCCTGATCGCTTCAGGGGTGCCGGACGCCAGGAGACGCCCCTGGTCCATCACGATGATCTGGTCGGCAATCTGAAACGCGCTTTCCAACTCGTGAGTAACCACCACGATGGTCATCCCCAGAGCCTCGCGCAAGTCCAGGATCAGCCTGTCCAATCCGGCGGCCGTGATCGGATCGAGGCCGGAGGAAGGCTCATCCACGAACAGAATTTCGGGATCCATCGCCAGCGCCCTCGCCATCCCCGCCCGCTTCTTCATGCCGCCGCTCAACTGCGAGGGCATGAAGTCGCAAAAATCGGACAGTCCGACCATGTTCAGCTTGATCAGGGCCATGAGGCGGATCGTCTCGTGCGCCAGGCGGGTATGAACCTTCAAAGGAACGGCGATGTTCTCGGCGACGGTCATGGAATTGAACAAGGCTCCACTCTGGAACAGGATTCCGACCCTGCGCCGGTAGTCCTCCAACTGCCGTCCGTCGAAAGACCCCAAATCCTCCCCTTCGATGAAGATCCTGCCCGGATCCGTGCGCTTGAGTCCCACCAGGTGGCGCAACAGGGTGGTCTTGCCGCACCCGCTCACCCCCATGATCACCGTCACTCGGCTCCCGGGAATGGTGAGACTCACATCGTAGAGCACCTGGTGCCCGCGGTAACGGCTGTTCAGTCGATCGACGACGATCATGTCGGAAGAATGCATTTCCAGTTCCCGTGCCCAACGCCTCGTTTGAAAGGTTTTGTCGAACCTCTTTTTTCCATCCCCACGAACAGCCGTCAGCTCACCCGCGAGAATCGCGCACTGCCTGCCCTGCGCCGGAGGCGGCCCATGCTCCCGAGGCGCCCTGCTCGAAGACCCCGTTGAGGCGCGCCAGTCGGATCATCCGCGTGGCGGCTTCGCTCGGGTTGGTCAAGTGCACTTTCCCCTTCCTTGCCGAAAGGACCCTTAAAACCTCCACCAGCATGGCGACACCGGAAGTGTCCATCCTGTCGACTTCCGCCAGGTCGATCCGCAAGTCCTTGATCCCTTTTGCCTTCACCAGGCGCAACAGGACCTTCCTGATGCCGGGGACCGACTCGCGGTCGAGAACTCCCCCCAGTTCCACAACAGGCCTGTGCTCATCCCAATACACCTCGAGACTCACTCTTGCCCTCCTGCAGCAACCGCCCGAAACGCCCCCCCTTTCAGGTCACAACCCGCCGAACCCCTCTGGCTATTCAATACGAATCGGTCCGGCGATCCGAAAATGAACGGCGCTTCAGTCAAGAATTTGCAATTATATTTGACAAAGGCTCTTTTGTGTATCCCAAAACACCTTATCAGTGTAAGAAATGCTTTTTATTGGGTTTTGTGCACCTTGCTTGACCTGAGCGCGTCTTCGTCACTATACTGCTTTTTACTGTTTGCGAGCCTATGTGCCGTGTTTTCGGTGCAGACCGTTTATTGAGCCGCAAGAACATGGAGGTCCCGCAGTGAGTGGGGTTACGACTGAAACGGATACGATCCGGACAATACTTGCCCGCCGCAGCGTCCGGCAATTCACGGATGCCGCCGTCGACCGCAGGTTGATCGTGGAAGCTTTGCGAGCCGCTTCGTGGGCACCCTCCGGTCTGAACAACCAGCCATGGCGTTTCGCACTCGTGTGGGAACCCGTGCTGAAAGACAAGATCGCCGCCTTGACTCGATATGCGACGGTTCTCAGGTCTTGCGCGGTATTGATTCCCGTGTTCATGGACAAAGAGAGCTCCTATGACTACGTGAAGGACTGCCAGGCTGTCGGCGCGTGCATCCAGAACCTGCTGCTCGCGCTCCACTCGCTTGAGCTCGGGGCGGTCTGGATCGGAGAGATACTCAAGAACAAGGAGAAAATCCTTGAAGTACTGGAACTGCCCGAACGCCTCGAGCTCATGGCGGCAGTCGCGGTCGGCGTGCCGGCCCACCGGAACCAGGCTTCCCACCGGCGCCCGCTCGAAGAGCTCATCATACTCGAAAGGTAGGTTGCGATGCCGTCCCGCGATTTCCGGATCGTCCTCGAACATCTTCCGGTGGGCATGTTCCGGACAAACTGCTATGTCCTCGGCGAAACACGCTCTCATCGAGCCGTGGTCATCGACCCGGGGGCGGAAGGAGAGCGTATTGCCGGGCGCATCGGGGCACTCGGGCTTCAGCCGGTCGCCATTTTGATCACACACGCTCATATCGACCACATTATGGGAGCCTGGAGCCTGAAGGAGGAGCTCGGCGGGGAGATCTTCCTCCACCCGAAGGATCGGCCGCTCCTCGACGACCACATGATCTGCCTGGACGACCTTGCATGTGCGCACGTCCCGCGGTTCGCGGCGGACCGCACCATGGAGGAAGGCGATGTGCTGGACTTCGGTCCGATCCGTTTGTCGGTGATCGAGACCCCCGGTCACACGCCGGGACACGTATCCGTGTATTTCCCTGAAACGAAAATCATTTTCGTCGGCGACACATTATTCGCCGGCTCCATCGGCAGAACCGACTTCCCGGGCGGTTCGCACGATCGGCTGATCCGGTCGGTAAAGGAAAGAATTTTCACGCTGCCCGGCGACACGCGTGTTTATCCCGGACACGGTCCCGGGACCACAATAGAACGGGAGGTAAGGACAAACCCGTTTTTTCGCTGAATCCCGTTCGGATGAGAACGCTTCCGACGTTCCCCATGTCGGGCGCGACTTGTTTTCCGGGACAGGCTCGCCTGCCGGGAAGGCAGGCCCGGTCGCCTGCATGGACCGGTCGGGGGAACGGGGTCCGGAAATCCGGGCCGAATCCGGCGTTTTGGTGCAGGGGTGGTTTTCCCTCACCCGGGGATTGTCCGATCCGGTCTTATGGATATCGAGCCCGCGGGACACCATTGAAAGACTCGCAGACCAAGGATACGGAGGCAAGAGAATGAAGATGCCGAAGCACTACCGAATGATGATCGTCATTGGCGCAGCCATCCTCATCATCTCCCTTGGGGGGTGCGGCAGTCTTGGAGTAGGCCAGTCGAGCCCTCCCCCCAACCCCGTCGCTCAGTCGTCCGAACCGGACGCTCCGCCCGGCGAGCCTCCGGCGAGTGCTCCCCCGGCGAGTACGCCCGTGGCAAGCGCGCCCCCGGCAGCCGCTCCTCCAAGCCCTCCACCTCCGACTCCGACTCCGCCGCGGCCCCAGTTCTACGATTTTCAGGACATTCCGATCCCGTCCGAACTGGACTTGGTGTCCAAGGACTCATATGTGTTTCAGGCGGGTGCGCTCAAAGCCGGTTTGTTGACCCTGAGGGGGCGGGTCGACGTCAACTCGCTCATCAACTTTTTCCAGATGGCATTGCCCCGGGAGCACTGGAAACTCAAGGGCGGTTTCCGTTACAAGCGCTCCGTTCTCATTTTTGACAAGCCGGACAGAACCTGTATCATTAACCTGTATGAAAAAGTGTTTTATACGTACGTGGAGATATTGGTCGCGCCGGCCGGAAGTCAAGTCTGAATCGATCGAATCCGCGTCCGGCCCGCTCGTCCGTGTGGTGGAGGCGACCGGCGGCGCGGCACAAGCCGGAAGGCCGATGTTTACACGGGGACACCCGCTTGCGCGCAAGTGAGAACGGCCGTTTCCGTGCCCCGCCGCGGCGCTTCCGATCACGACGGTTCGATGGCCGTGAAACCGCAGATCGCACAAACGGGTGATGCGTTCCCGACGCCGGGCGGGATGACATTGGCGCATTGATGCAGGCAGGCCGGCAAGCCGTCGGGTTTCACTGGGACGGCGCATCCCTGAACCGCTTCAGCCCGCGCTCTTCGAGGCGTACTAAGGGCAACGGTCCAACAGGTGGGACACGCGAAGGGATTTCATGCTCAAGGACAAGTCGATTCTACTGGGCGTCAGCGGCGGCATCGCGGCGTACAAGGCCGCAGAGATCGTACGCTGCTTCGTGAAGGCGCAGGCAGCGGTACAAGCGGTGATGACGGCGAATGCCCGGGAATTCATCACGCCGCTCACTCTTCAGGCCTTGTCGGGCCGGCCCGTTCTCACCAACTTGTTCGACCTGGAACACGAATCTCGAATCGGCCATATCGAAGCGGCCCGCAGGGCGGATCTGGTCGTCCTGGCTCCGGCCACCGCCAACCTGATGGCCAAGATGGCTTCCGGAATCGCCGACGATTTCCTCACCACGATACTGCTCGCCACGACGGCGCCGGTGCTCGTTTGCCCCGCGATGAACGCGAAGATGTTCGAACATCCGGCAACGCAACGCAACCTCTCCACATTGCGGGAACTGGGCTGCCATGTATTGCCTCCCGCGGTGGGAAGCCTTGCGTGCAAGGAAGAAGGAACGGGCCGCCTGGCCGATATTTCCGACATCCTCGAGGCTTCCAGGCGTCTGCTCACCGCTCCGAGCCTCGCCGGAAGGCGGCTCCTGGTCAGTGCGGGCCCCACCTGGGAGCCGTTCGACCCTGTTCGATTCATCAGCAATCCATCCACCGGAAAGATGGGATATGCGCTCGCCACGGTTGCTGCCAGACGCTCGGGCGAGGTGCACCTGGTCTCCGGTCCCAGCACGCTTGCCGCGCCCCAGGGTGTGCGACTCAGCAAGGTGGTTACCGCGCGCGAAATGCAGGAATCCGTGCTTGCCCTCGCGCCGGGGATGGACGCCATCGTGATGGCCGCGGCGGTCAGCGATTTTCGCCCGACGGAGGAAGCGCCGCAGAAGATCAAGAAGATCGCCGGCGAGGAAGCCGTCCGGCTGACCAGGAATCCGGACATCCTCGCGGCGCTCGGGCGGTCGCGACCCGGCGGCAGACACCAGGTATTGGTGGGCTTTGCGGCGGAAACCGAGAACCTGATCGAAAATGCCCGAGAGAAGCTCATCGAGAAGAACCTGGACTTCATCGTGGCCAACAATCTTACCCAGTCCGGCTCCGGATTCGGCTCCGATACGAACCAGGTCAAGATCCTCGACCGCGACGGCACCATCACCGAACTGCCCTGCCTGACCAAGGAGGAAGTAGCCGAAATGGTTATGGATCGCGTGGAGCAACAGCTTGGAAAGCGGGAACCCGATGACGCCGTCCGGGAAAACTGAGCGAGATATTGCAGAAACGTTGCGTCAATTGCGACTGGTGATGACCGGTCTGCGGGGTACCGGTATCGAGGATTGGGCGGCGGCTTGGAGCGATCCCGCCGTTGGCTTGCCGGAGCCCGAAAAGGCGATCGAGCAGGAGTCGGACCCGGCGCGCGGCCTGACCGTGATTGCCGGGGAGTTGGAGGGTTGCCGCCGTTGCCGGCTCCACTCGGAGAGGACTCGAATCGTTTTCGGAGAAGGTTCGGCGCACGCCCCGCTGGTTTTCGTGGGAGAAGGACCCGGTTTGGAGGAGGATCGGCAGGGACGGCCCTTCGTCGGCAGGGCGGGCAGATTGCTCGACCAGATGATCAAGGCCCTCGGATTTCGCAGGGAGGCAGTCTATATCTGTAACGTGGTCAAATGCCGTCCTCCGAAGAATCGGACTCCCGAGTCCGAGGAAATCGCCGTATGCGGGCCTTTTCTGATCAGGCAGATCGAAGCGATTCGACCGCGCGTTATTTGTGCTTTGGGCGCGTGTGCTGCTCAGACGCTGGTCGGTACCGGCAGCAGCATTTCCAGGCTGAGAGGGAGCGTGCACTACTGGCGGGGAATTCCGCTGATTTGCACGTTCCACCCCGCATACCTGTTGCGCACGCCGGCGCAGAAGGCCGCAGCCTGGGAGGACCTGATCCTGGTGCGCGACATTTTGAGAACCGGTTGCGTTCAAGATGGTGGCATTGGGCGGGAGGGCATAAAATCCTCCCCTGCGTCTGACCGGCACACCGGTCCCTAGCAAGGGGCGGCGTTTATCCCAGCCCGCGCCGACTCCCGTTGGGCAGGTGTTGTGTGATCTTGAACGCGTCCTGATGGGGGAGCATCGTTAGAGCCCGGCTCCTCGCCGTCCGGCAGTACGGATTGAGCTCCACCCGCCGAGGGCCTTTGCTGAAGGACCCGCACCCGTCAATGCGCGTCCCTTTCAGCCCGGCGAGTGCGTTGCCGACGGCACGGCGCCCCCGCCCGCGGGTTTCGATGCCCGGGGCGCCGGCTTCCGCGGGACCTTTTCGGCAGGTCCGGTATTTGTACCATTCAGGGTGAAGCGCGTACGATGGCTTTGAGCAGACATCCCCGGGGAGGTTTTGAAATGCTGAAATCCCTTTATGCCGGAATCCCGTTTCATGCCGCATGGCTTCTTGTTGTCGGCGCCCTCGTCCTCTTCCCCTTCAACGCTTGCATTGCCGGTTCCGATCACGTCAACATTGTCGAAATTCAGGACACGATCAACCCGGGCGTCGAGGACTTCGTCAGGTATGCCGTCGCCACATCCGAGGAGGATGGCGCTCAGTTTCTGGTGATTCTGCTCGATACCCCCGGGGGGCTTCTCACTTCGACCCGGGGCATCGCCCAGGCTATCCTCAACGCGAAGGTCCCGATCGTGGTCTACGTGTACCCCAGCGGAGCACAAGCGGCGTCGGCGGGAGTGTTCATCACGGCGGCGGCCGACATCGCGGCCATGGCGCCCGGAACGAACATCGGCGCGGCGCATCCCGTGATGGGCGGAGGAGAGAATGTCCCCAGCACCATGGATGAAAAGGTTCTCAACGACACGCTGGCGTTTTCCAGGAGTATCGCCACCCAGAGGGGGCGCAATGCGGAATGGCTGGAACAGAGCATTCGCCGGAGCGTTTCCGCCACCGCCGAAGAGGCCTTCAAGGAGAACGTCATCGACTTGGTGGCCGACGACTTGCCCGCGTTGATGAAGAAGCTGGACGGATGGACCCTTTCCAAGGGGGGGAAGTCTGTCGTGCTGCAGACCCGGGCAGTCGAGCAGCGCACCCTGACGCCCAGTTGGCAGCACCGGGTACTGCGGGGAATCGCCAACCCGAATCTGGCCTATATTCTGCTCATGATCGGCTTGGCCGGGCTCTACTTCGAACTGTCCCAGCCGGGAGCGATTTTTCCCGGCGTCATCGGGGGCATCTCGCTTATCCTCGCCCTGTACTCGCTTCAGACGCTTTCCGTAAATTACGCCGGCTTTCTGATCATTCTCCTGGCGGTGATTTTCTTCATCCTGGAAATCAAGGTGGCCTCACACGGGATGCTCAGCATCGCGGGAGTGCTTTGCCTGGTTCTCGGTTCCCTCATGCTTTTCCGGGCTCCGGGCAGCACCACGGCCCTGGCCATGTCCGTATTCATTCCAACGGTCCTGACGGTATCGGCGTTTTTCGTGACCGTGGCCAGTCTCGCCTTTCGCGCCCAGATCAGCAGGCCGCAGATCGGCGTGGAGGCGTTCGAGGGGCTCGTCGGGGAAGCACACACCGATCTGCGACCCGCGGGGAAGGTGTTTGTGAACGGCGAACTGTGGAATGCAGAAGCGGATGAAGAAATTCTTATGGGAGAACAGGTCCAAGTCGTCTCGATGCATAATTTAAAGTTGAAAGTAAGGAAAATCAGTGGTAGATAGTGAAAATTGTTTCTAGCCCACTCTAAAAGGGGTGCGGGGTTCCAAGGAGGAGGAAATGCCCATCGGCGTGTACATTGTGGTTGTGCTGGCCGTGCTGTTTCTCGCAACTGCCATTCGCGTTTTGAACGAATACGAGAGGGGCGTGATTTTTCGGCTGGGCCGGGTGATACGGGCGAAGGGGCCGGGCCTGATTATATTGATCCCGATGATCGACCGCATGCAGAAGGTCAGTCTGCGTCTCGTGGCCGCGGATGTGCCCGCCCAGGACGTCATCACTCGCGACAACGTTTCGGTCAAGGTCAGCGCGGTGATCTATTTCAGGGTTGTGGACCCGGTGAAGGCGGTCATTTCCGCGGAGAATTATCTTTACGCCACCAGTCAGCTGGCTCAGACCACATTGCGAAGCGTCTGCGGCCAGGGAGAACTGGACGATCTTCTTGCGGAAAGAGACAAGATCAATTCGCACATCCAGGAGATACTCGACCGTCATACCGAGCCTTGGGGCGTGAAGGTGTCCGTTGTCGAGCTCAAGCACATCGACCTGCCCCAGGAAATGCAGCGGGCCATGGCGAAGCAGGCGGAAGCCGAGCGTGAACGCCGCGCCAAGATCATCGGGGCGGAAGGTGAATTCCAGGCGGCGTCCCGGCTGTCGGAAGCGGCGAAGATCATCCAGGAACATCCCGTGGCGATCCAGCTCCGGTACCTGCAGACCTTGAGGGAGATTTCGTCCGAAAACAATTCCACCACGATCTTCCCGATCCCCATCGACCTTTTCAGGCCGTTCATACGCCTGGCCGAACTCTACGACAGGAAACAGGAAAAGGAGCAACCAATTGGGTAAGCAAAAGGACAAGACCACCAAGGAGAAACCTCTCGACAAAATGACCGCGAAGGAACTCCGGGAGCTCGCCATGACTCTCGAGGGGATCGTCGGAGTTCATGCGATGAACAAGAACGAGCTGATTGCCGCCATAAAAGAGGCGAAAGGCATCGTGGACGATAAATCCAAGAAGAGCTCCGTCGACGTTCGCGGCATCAAGGTGAAGATCCGGGAGCTCAAGGAGAGAAGGGAAAAAGCCAAGGAGGAGGGCAATCGCAAACTGGCCGACGCGTTTCGACGCAGGATCAGCAATCTCAAGAAGAGGAGCAGGCGAGCGGCCTGATCGCAAGATATCTTTCGGATCCCGGCATTGTTCAGTTGCAACCGATTCGGTTTTGATCTTAGAATAGGACTACGAGATAAAATTCACATAGTCGGGGGGATCAATCTTCACCTTCTTTGTGAAGGTTTGAATAGCGCCGGTGGAATTCGCGGTGCCGGAAATCGGCGGCGATGATTTTCAGCGGTGGCCTGCTGGAGTGGAAACGGCGCGAGAAGCGGAAACGGTGGCACTTGATGAGGAGGGAATACATGCAAGAAAAGAAGAAGGTGGTTGCGGCTATTGCTACAGCATTGGCTTACTATATGCAAGCCGAAGAACAAGCCATGCTTGCGCTCCAGCAGCAAAGGGCTGCACAAGGACCGCGCCAGCTCTTTAATCCGTACGCCCTGGCGGGCAGAACCGCCGCGATGGATGTCCGGTGGACCTGGCAGATGCGTTTGGCTCGGTAGTGGCAAGCACGCCCGCCGGCGAGGAGGCAGCGTTCTGTCGAGAACCCGGGTGGGTGCCATAACATTTCAATCATGGCCTTGAGCCATGCGATCTTAGGATATCCTGAGGGTTTGCGCGGTTGTTGGAGGCAAACCTCTCCGGGGTACGGTTCCCGATGTTGAAGTCTGATGCTGAGGTGAGCTGAGGCGGAGTGAGTACAATCTCTCGAATGGAAAAAGGAGACACAAGGATGGAGAACAAACATCTGCACGGCACGTCATTGATCGCGAAGCTGCAGGACGATCCAAAAGTGAAAGTGGACAACCCGATCAAAATCGGAGACCTTACTTTCCGTGACGGACATCAATCGCTCTTCGCCACCCGCGGAAGAACGGAAGACCTTTTGCCGATCGCCGAGGAAATGAACAAAGTCGGATACTGGTCGATGGAAGTCTGGGGCGGAGCGACTTTCGATACGATGCACCGTTTTCTCAATGAAGATCCCTGGGAAAGACCGCGCCAGTTGAAGAAGTATCTCAAGGACACCCCCATGATGATGCTGCTTCGCGGCCAGAATCTCGTCGGATACCGCAACTACGCCGACGACATGGCCGAAGCCTTCGTCGACCGGGCCTGCATCAACGGCATCGACGTTTTCCGCACTTTCGACGCGGTCAACGACTTCCGGAATTTCGAAACCGTTATCAAGCCCATCAAGAAACACAAGAAGCACTTTCAGGGAACCATTTGCTACTCCCTGACCGAACCCCGCATGGGCGGCCCGGTGTACAACCTGGACTATTACGTGAAGAAAGCCAAGCAGTTGGAAGATATGGGCGCGGACACCGTCTGTATCAAGGACATGGCCGGTTTGATCGCCCCTTACGACGCCTACTACCTGGTCAAGGCCTTGAAAGAAAACGTCAAGGTCCCCATTCATCTTCACAGCCATTTCACCTCCGGCATGGCCGACCTGGCGCTGCTCAAGGCGATCGAAGCCGGTGTCGATATCGTCGATACCTGTCTCGCTCCGTGGGCGTATCGCAGCTCCCATCCGGCCATCGAGCCCCTGGTCATGACCCTCAGGCACACCAGCAGAGACACGGGTTTCGACCTCCATCAGCTTGCAAAGTGCAGTACGCACTTCGAGAAAGTGTCCCCGAAGTACCGACATCTTCTCGATGACCGTATGGCCACGATCGACATCGGCGTTCTGCTGCATCAGACGCCGGGCGGCATGCTGTCCAACCTGATCAACCAGCTGCGCGACATGGGCGCCTCCGACAAATTGGACGCCGTGTTCAAGGCGCTGCCGGAGGTCCGCAAGGAAATGGGCCAGGTGCCCCTGGTGACCCCGACCAGCCAGATCGTCGGCATCCAGGCCGTGAACAACGTTCTTTTCGATACCCCGCAAGAGCGTTACAAGATGATCTCCGCGCAGAGCAAGGACCTGTTCTACGGTCTTTACGGCGAAACCCCGGTTCCCGTGGATCCGGAAATTCAGAAGAAGGCGCTCAAAGGCTATCCTCGCGGTGAAACCCCGACGACCGCCCGCCCCGCCGACGTGCTGGAACCGGAAATGGAAAAGAACTGGAAGGATATGGAAGGTCTTGCCAAGGACATCGACGATGTTCTGATCTACGGCATGTACCCCATGACCGGCAAGCGCTTCCTCAACTGGAAATACGGCAAGGAGCCGGTGCCCAAGGAAGTCATGCCCAAGACTCTCGAAGATTGCGCAAAAGAGGCGGATCTGGTCAAGAAAGCCAAGGCCGGCCTCCTCGTCGAGAAGCCGACCAAGGTCGCGCCCGAGAAGGGGCCCGGTCTGCGCACCTTCAGCGTGTTTGTGGATGAGGAGTTCTTCGAGGTCGGTGTCGAGCAGATCGGCGGCGCTCCCGCCATCACTTCCATCACCCCCATGGTTGCTCCCGTAGCGGCTCCCGCCGCGGCCCCCGCAGCAGCTCCCAAGCCCGCGGCCGCACCCGCCGCAGCTCCCAAGCCCGCGGCCGCTCCGGTCGAGGGTGGGACCAAGCTGGAAGCTCCCATGCCGGGCATGGTCATTCGCTACGAGGTGAAGGAAGGCGATTCGGTCAAAGAGGGCGACGTCGTGATGATCCTCGAGGCCATGAAGATGGAAAACTCCATTACGGCCCCCGCTGCCGGCGTCATCAAGCAGATTTGCTGCAAAGACGGCCAGAGCGTGCAGAAGGGTGACGTGCTGGCGGTCATCGGCTAGCGGATATCGAATCGAACTCAAGCGAGAGAGGAGAATGTCGAAATGGCGAAAAAGCCTGTTCGTGTCACTGTAACCGGAGCCGCCGGCCAGATCGGCTACGCTCTGTTGTTCCGCGTAGCCAGCGGCCAGATGCTGGGCCCGGACCAGCCGATTATCCTCCAGATGTTGGAACTGCCGATCGACAAAGTCCAGGCGGCGCTCAAAGGCGTCATGATGGAACTGGAAGACTGCGCATTCCCCCTGTTGGCGGACATGATCGGTACGGGCGATCCCAAGGTTGCCTTCAAGGATTCCGATTATGCGTTGCTGGTCGGCGCCAGGCCTCGTGGTCCCGGAATGGAGCGCAAGGATCTGCTGCTCGAGAACGCCAAGATCTTCATCGAGCAGGGCAAGGCGATGAATGCGGTGGCCTCCCGCGACATTCGGGTTATCGTGGTCGGAAACCCCGCCAACACCAATGCCTGGATCGCCATGAAGTCGGCCCCGGATCTGCCGAAGGGCAATTTCACCGCGATGCTGCGCCTGGACCATAACCGTGCGAAGTCGCAGCTTGCCACCAGAACCGGCAAGCCCGTGGCCAGCGTTGAAAAGATGATCGTGTGGGGCAACCATTCGCCCACCATGTATCCGGACATCCGGTTCTGCACCGTCGACGGTCAGCCCGCGGTCAAACTGGTGAATGACGAAGCCTGGTATCGCAATGAGTACATCCCGAAGGTCGGCAAGCGCGGCGCGGCGATCATCGAGGCCAGAGGCTTGTCCTCCGCGGCTTCGGCGGCCAACGCGGCCATCGACCATATGCACGACTGGGCGTTGGGCACCAATGGCAAGTGGGTCACCATGGGACTTCCGTCCGACGGTTCCTACGGCATTCCGGAAGGCACGATGTACGGCGTGCCGGTCACCTGCACCCCGGGCAAATATGAGCGGGTAAAGGGGCTGGAGATCGATGCCTTCTCGCGTGAGAAGATGGACTTCACGCTGAAGGAACTCATGGAAGAGCAGGCCGGCGTGAAGGAAATGGTCAAATAGGGTCTCTTCAGGTTCTCACGGGGGAGGGAACCGGTCTGACGGACGGAACGCCCTTCCCCGTGGAACTGCTTGTCAGTGGAAACACAAAAGGCGGCGAAAGCCGCCTTTTGTGTTTCACGCAATTCATTCTGTTGTTCCGGGCTTGACGGACGGGCCCCCCCTGCCCTCCCCGCTCAATGCCGCTCGGCGCCGTATTTCAGGCGAAATTCCTTGATGTTTCGTTCGTCATATCTCAGGATCGCATCCTGGAAGGCATGCAACCGGGCGCAATCCCTGCTGCATTCATCCTTGTTGAGATGCACATTCTCACAGGTCCGACAGGGACTCTCGACAGTCTTCACAAACGGAACAGCCATTTTTTCCCATCCTCCGGAGTAGAGACACCTGAAAGCCGAAGCCATATCGAGTGACGAATTCGGTCCAGATATAGAACAATTTTTCACAATGTGTCAAGAGTAATTATGCTTTCGCATCCACTGTCGGATAGGTGCCCCCTCCCCGGCCTCTCGCTCAACGCACGGGAGAAAGCCCCTCTTTTTTCCGCACGGCTTCCTTCTTCAGCCGGTTGACCGTTGTCTCGAACACCGGGAAAACGTTCTCCCTGATGTCCCCAGCCACAGCCACCAGCATCACGTCGTCTCCCACTTGTCGGCGGCCGGTGAAGAGGTGAGCCTCAACCGCGGAGATCCCGGGAGCCTGACGCATTTCGGCGAGTATCCCGCGCCAGGCATCCCAGTCTGCATCGATTTCGAGGAACTCGGCCTTCTCCCCGGCGCGGGTGGTACCCCTCATCACGCCGTTGTGGCATACGATCATGCCCACCTTGTCGGGATCCGTCTCCCTTTTGATTTTTGCGACGAGCGCGTTCAAGTCGGTCACGATTCCATCCTTTCCGGGTTTGTTGTTCTTTCTTGGCATGTTTGCTTTTTCGAGCCGAACCGGGCAAACGATTGTACCATATTTACCAAATTCTACGCTCGAACCATTGATTCATGTTGATTCTTAGCGGCCTTGCTGCTATAGACTTTACGGGATAGTCTACTTGTTCCCGTGGGGTCTTCCGTACGTCTGTTGGACAGAGGCCGGGTGCGCTATTGTATCCCATCAATCCACACCAAATCACTCTTTTTTGCCCGGGACCGGTCCCTTCTCGATTCGGTGGAGGCTGGTCCGCGAACGCTCGAACGCTTTCCGGTTCGTGCTTTTTTTAACAGAGTCCGTTGGGAGTGATCGAACGGGCAGCATCATGTGGAAATCGTGTTGAGGAGGGTAAGCATGTTTGACGAAAAAGCACTACAGAAAATCAAAGCTGGCAAGGACAAGTGGGAACAGGGAACTGTCGCCAAGACACTCGCCAAATCACCCGAGAGCAAGAAGGAATTCACCACCATCTCAGGCGCTCCCGTGGAACGGCTGTACACCCCTGCCGATGTCGCCGGGATCGACTACGAAAAGCACATCGGCTTCCCCGGCGAATTTCCCTTCACCCGCGGTGTCCAGCCGACCATGTATCGGGGCCGTTACTGGACCATGCGGCAGTACGCAGGGTTCGGCAGCGCCAAGGACACCAACGCCCGCTACCGTTACCTGCTGCAGCAGGGCCAGACCGGTCTGAGCGTTGCTTTCCATCTGCCCACCCAGGCCGGATACGACAGCGACCATCCCCTGTCCATGGGTGAAGTCGGAAAGGTGGGCGTGGCCATCGATTCGATCGAGGATTTGAAGGTGCTCTTCAACGGCATCCCCCTCGACAAGGTGACCACCTCCATGACCATCAATGCGGCCGCCACCGTGCTTCTCGGCATGTACCTGGCCATCGCCGAAGAGCAGGGAGTGCCTTACGACAAAGTGGGCGGAACCGTGCAGAACGACGTGCTCAAGGAAATCATCTGCCGCGGTCAGTACATTTATCCTCCCAAGCCCACCATGCGGTTGACCGTCGACCTGATCGAGTTCGCCCAGAAGTTCGTGCCCCGCTGGAACTCCATCAGCATCAGCGGCTACCACATCAGGGAATCCGGCTCGACGGCCGCCCAGGAGATCGCGTTCACCCTCGCGGACGGCATCGCCTACGCGCAGGCGTGCGTGGATCGGGGCATCCCCGTCGATGCATTCGCAGGGCGTTTGAGCTTCTTCTTCAACGCTTTCACCAACGTGCTCGAGGAAGTGGCGAAGTTCCGCGCGGCCCGCAGGTGCTGGGCGAAGATCATGAAGGAACGTTTCGGTGCAAAGGATCCGCGCAGCATGATGTTGCGTTACCATGTGCAGACCGGCGGCGTGACGCTGACCGCTCAGCAGCCGCTCAACAACATCGTCCGTGTCGGCCTCCAGACCTATGCCACCGCCCTCGGCGGAGCACAGTCGCTGCACACCAACTCGTACGACGAAGCCCTGTGTCTGCCGACCCAGCAGGCCGTTACCGTGGCTCTGCGCACTCAGCAGATCGTCGCCGAAGAGAGCGGCGCCACCGACACGGTCGATCCATTGGCCGGCTGCTACTATGTCGAGGCGATGACGGACAAGATCGAGGCGGAAGTCCACGAGTACATCAAGAAGATCGACGCCATTGGCGGGACCCTGGCCGCCATCGAGCAAGGGTACATCCAGAAGGAAATCCAGAACAGCTCCTACCGCTTCCAGAAAGAAATCGAAGGTAATGAGCGGGTATACGTGGGCATCAACAAGTACACCATGGAAGAACCGCCTCCCGAGGGTCTCTTGAAGGTGGATATGTCCGTTGGCGAAGTCGAAGCCGCCAAGCTCAAGAAACTCCGTGCCACCAGAGATCAGGCCAAGTGGAAAGCTGCGTTGGACAAGCTGAAGAAAGTCTCCCAGACAGACGAGAACGTCATGCCGACCGTCATCGAGGCGGTGAAGGCCAAGGCCACCGTCGGAGAAATCTGCGACGTATGGCGGGAAGTTTTCGGCGAGTATCGTCCAAAAGAATTCGTCTAAGAGATTTGACCACATACGGGATCATCAACTGTAATTAGCGGAGGAAATTTCATGGCTAGTAAGATCAAAATAATCGTCGCAAAACCCGGTCTTGACGGGCACGACCGGGGTGCCAAACTGTTGGCGAGAATATTTGCCGAAGCTGGAATGGAAGTGGTCTACACCGGCCTGCGCCAGACCCCCGAAATGATCGTCAACGCCGCTCTGCAGGAAGATGCCGACGTGGTTGGTCTCAGCAGCCTTTCCGGTGTTCACAACTACTTCTTCCCCAGGGTGGTGCAACTGATGAGAGAGAAGGGACTGAAGGACGTTCTGATCGTCGGCGGCGGAATCATTCCCCAGGAAGATTACGAACCGTTGAAGAAAGCCGGCGTCCAGGGCGTTTTCGGTCCCGGCACGCCGACGACTGAAATCGTGAAGTTCATTCAGGACAACGTTCGCGCCAAGAAGTAGTCGAGATCAAGACGAGCCCCCGGGAAGCCGAACGGCTACCGCCCGGTTTGTTCCCGGGGCGCTCGATGCGCTCCGATCAAACGCCCCTCCCCCGCATTTCCGGGGGGAGGGAAACGAACGAGGTTGCGGGCGCAGGATTGCCTTCCCCCGTGTCTCTCCAGCGGGAGGGACTTGCTTCGAGGACCTCGGAAGAGGGTGGTGAGGTGATGAAGTTATCCGGCTCGCGATGATTCCACGTTCTTTCATTCCACTCACCTCGCCGATGAATCGCCCGATTGATGGAAAAGCACGAGAAGAATTCCACTTCTTCTCCGGGATACTGATCTCCGAATCTTTGCGGTACCGAAAAACGAATACGGTCGCAGTTTAGGTCGCAGGCAGCGCAGTGAAAGGAAAGACATTGTAATGGCAACGGATTACGTCAAGGAAATCCTTGAAGGCACCCATCGGTACGCGGCACGACTGATCACTTGGCTGGAAGATGAAGACCCAAGGGGTCACGAAGTCATGGAACGGCTCTACCCTCATACGGGAAAAGCTTATATCATAGGGATTACCGGTTCACCGGGTGCGGGAAAGAGCACTCTGACGGACAAGCTCACCCGCGTGATTCGCCAACAGGGGCTCACTGTGGGGATTGTCGCTGTCGATCCGTCCAGTCCGTTCACCGGCGGAGCGATCCTCGGGGACCGCGTCCGGATGAGCGAGCTCAGCGAGGATTCGGGAGTGTATATCCGGAGCATGGCCACTCGAGGCTTCCTGGGCGGAATGGCAAAAGCGACCGGAGATGTGGTGAAGGTCCTTGACGCTTTCGGCCAGGACATTATCATCATTGAAACGGTTGGTGTGGGTCAGGACGAAGTGGATGTCATCGGCATTGCGGACACGACGTGTCTGATCCTGGTTCCCGGCCTGGGAGATGCCATTCAGAGCATGAAGGCGGGGATCATGGAGATTGCCGATGTCTTCGTGGTCAACAAGGCTGATCGGCCGGGAGCCGATCAGCTCGCGGCGGAGGTCTGTCATCGGGTGGAGCAGGACGCGCACATCAAGCCGACGGATTGGAATCCTCCCGTCACCAGGACCGTTGCCGTCAACGACGAGGGAACCACCGAGCTTTGGCAGTCCATCCAACGTCACCGGCAGTTCTTGCACGAGAGCGGCAAGTTCATCGAGAAGCGCCGTCAGCACACCTGCGACGAGACCTTGCGGATGATCCACAATGAGCTCTTCCGCATCGTCAGGAGCCAGCTCGAAACCAGTGGACAGCTTGACCACCTCGTGGAAGACATCCTGGATCGCAAACGCGATCCGTACAGCATCATGCGGCAAATCGTCAACAAGTGGCTATCCATCCCACAAAAGCACAAGGAGGCTTCATGAAGGTTCTCAAACTGGATCATATCGGTATCGCGGTGAACAGCATCGAGGAATGCAAGAAGCTCTATGCAGACATCCTCGGGCTGCTCCATGCCGGCAGTGAGACCGTCGCCGAGCAGAAAGTGACCACGGCGTTTTTCCCGGTGGGTGACACCGAAATCGAGCTCCTCGAGTCCACCGCCCCCGACGGCCCCATCGCCAAGTATCTCGAGAAAAAGGGCGAGGGCGTTCAGCACCTCGCTTTCCGCGTGGACAACATCGAGGCGGCCCTGGCTGAGCTCAAGGCCAAAGGCATCAGGCTGATCGATGAAGTGCCGCGCCGCGGCGCCGGAGGAGCCAAGATCGCTTTCCTCCATCCCAAGTCCACCTTCGGCGTTCTTGTCGAAATATCTCAGAGGGATTAGCAGCAGAAACACCAAGGGGGCATGGTTAACGCCATGCCCCCTTTTCGTTTGTGCTTTCCCGGAAAACCACGGCACAACCGGCTTCCGAATCCGCAACGAGGAGTTTCCTATTCCCCCTCCGAGGAAGACGCCATCGCTTTCCGTCTCCTGGCGCCGATTCTTGCCCTGACGAACCACGCGGCGCCTGCCAGCAGCGCAAGCACCACCACGATATCCACCTGGTGTGAATAGGTCTGCACGACCGACCAGTGTTCGCGAAGGACCATGCCGCAACCCAGCAGAAAAGAGTTCCAAAGGGTCGCGCCGGCGAGGGTGGCGATCAGGAAGCGACCCATCGGCATTTTGCCGGTGCCTGCGGGAATCGAAATCAGGTGCCGCACGACGGGAACAAACCGGCTGACAAAAATGGTCAGAGTGCCGCTCCGCCGGTTGAAAAACGACTCCGTTCTCTCCAGGTCGTGCTCATCGAGCAGCAGGTATTTCCCAACCTTCAGCACCAATGGCTTGCCTCCGTGATAGCCCATCAGGTAAGAGGCAAGGGAACCGATGATGGAACCGGCGCTGGTGGCGAGCACGGCAAGCCAGAGATTCCATTTCCCATCGGCCACCAGGAACCCCACGAAAGGCATGACCGCCTCGCTCGGGATGGGGGCGATCATGCTCTCCATCGCCATGAGAAAGGCGGCACCAAGGTACCCGGTGGTTTCAAGGCACCGGATCGCGAAATTCGAAACCATTTCCGTCAGCAAGGCAGTGTCTCCTGTCGTAGATCAAAGAAAGCCCGTGATTCGCTCCTCACCTCTCGCAGTCACGCGATCGGGCGGAGATTCGCCGTGCCCCGCACTCGCGGCAGAGATCCACCCTGCGCGGGCAGACGATGCCGATGGCTCGGCAGTGCGTTTAATTCCCATCCCGCAACGGGAATGAAACTCTCTGCCCTGAGGCTGCATCTGAGCGGCACATCGGTCCATAGCAGAGGGCGAGGTTCATCCCCTTCCACGTCATCTCCCGACGGGCAGGTGTTGTGTCATCTTGAACGCACCTCGGTATCAGGTCGAAAAGCGCTTCCGAAACCAATCGATGCTCAGCCTCAGGGCGAGCCGCCGCCATTCGGGATCGAGGATGCGGTGTTCGGCCGTTCTCAGGAGCACCAGCTTCCTGGGTTCTCCCAAGCGTCGATAGATGTCCGTTGCCTGCCCCCAGTGGACCAGGTCATCCTCCTGTCCGTGGATCACCAGTGCCCCCGGAATCGGCCCAAGCGATGCGAGCGTTTGCGGGTGTCCGAGCTTGAATCCCGCGGGGAAGACGTGCGCCAGCTCATCACCGTCTTCGAGAGCGGCCCTGATTCTTTCCAGTCGGAAGGGCGTCGACCAGCAGACCAGCGCGTTGACGGGATGCCTGCCGGAATCCCTCATGAGCAGCGAGACGTACCCTCCCATGCTGGAGCCGAGCAGTCCCAGCGGACCGGCCATCCAGGTCCGGGCTCTCACATACCCCAGGACCGCATCCAGGTCCCTCAACCACGACTCCAACAGGTTGGGACCGAGCGGCGCGGTACATTCGCCGGCCCCGGAAAAATCGAAGCGAACGGCCGCAATGCCCACGGCCCTGAGTTCCTCGGCGATGGCGAGGTACTTGGTGCTGTCCTTGGAGCTCAACAGACCGTGGCAACACACGACAGCGGGAGAAGGCAGCTTGTCCGGCAGATGAATTTCACAGGCCAGGGCGCCGGCTCCCACCGGGATCATGACTCGGCTCACCGGATTCATCAGGCTCCGCCCCCGTTCGCGCACGCAGAGGAATCCACCCCGGATTCCTCGTGGACACTCCGCTTGCGACGTATGGCATAGAGGCATATCTTCTCGGCTTCCCCGCAGCTTCGAACCTCCTGCACTTTTTCCTTGAACTCGAAGTACCTGGTCAGCTCTTCGAAAAACCTCGGAGCATGCAATCCCTGGTTCTTTGCCAGAAAGATCATTCCGTCGGGCGCGACGGCCCTGCGCAGGAACCGGACCAGAAGAGGATACGACTTCCGGTCGTAGATCACTTCGGACCCGAAAACGATATCGTAGGGCTCGAAAGGAGAGGGGTCGTTCCAGTCGAGCTTCAGGATGTTCATTTCCGTCAGCCCGTTCAGCCGGGCGTTCGCCCTGGCAAAAAGAAGCGCGTCTTCGTTGATGTCGCTGAGAGTGACCCGGTGTCCGCAAAGAGCTGCATAGAGACCGACCACTCCCATGCCCGCTCCTATCTCGAGCAGCCGCCGACCGGGCACCACGGGCTGCTTGCCGAGAAACCAGGCGAGCAGAAAACTCGAATCCCAGACCTTGGCCCAGAAGGGCAGATCCATGATGCCCACGCCGCCCGAGTCCACGAGTCGTTCAATGTATGCTTCGAAATCCGTCAATTGCAGGAGTCGCAGGGTTTTATCCCCGATCTTGAGGGGCACCACCTCGACTTCATACTTCTGCCGGATGAGATCCATCAATGTGTCAAGCTCGTCCACCGTCTCCGTCCCTGCCTGTTTTGAAACAATCCAACGACAAGCCCCGCCCACAGCCCCTGCGGTTCCCCCGGATCGATACGCCGTCACCGCCGGAGGCGAACCGCTCCACTGCGAGACGCACTTCGGTGCCTCACAACGCCGACGTTTTCCGCCGCGGCCTCTCCATGACTTCGCTCCCAACGGCTTCCGGCGTCGCTTTGCGGGCGGCCCGCTTGAAAACCCTTCTCAGCATTTCCTGGAACGACTCCATGTACAAATAGACGACCGGCGTGATGTAAAGCGTCAGGAGTTGCGAGAGCACCAGGCCTCCGACAACCGCCAGACCGAGAGGCTGCCTGGCTTCAGCTCCCGCACCGATCCCGAGCGCAATCGGCAGCGTCCCCATCAGCGCCGCCATGGTGGTCATCATGATCGGTCTGAACCGGAGGATACATCCCTCATAAATGGCTTCAGCCGGTGATTTCCCGTACTCTCGCTGAGCGCTCAGGGCGAAGTCGATCATCATGATCGCATTCTTCTTGACGATCCCGACCAGCATGATGATTCCCACAAAGGCGTAGATGCTGAGATCCACGCGGAAGATCATCAGGGTGAGCAGCGCTCCCACGCCCGCCGACGGAAGCCCTGAAAGGATGGTCACGGGGTGGATGAAGCTTTCGTAAAGGATTCCCAGCACCATGTAGATGACCATGATGGCAACGATCAAGAGGACCCACATGCCTTTCATGGACTGCTGAAACTGCTGGGCGGTCCCCTGGAAGCTGCTGCTCAACGTCGCCGGCAGCCTCAGTTCCCGAACGGCCTTCTCGATCTGGTTCACGGCCTCGCCGAGCGCGACCCCGGGCTTCAGATTGAAGGAGACGGTGACGGATGCAAACTGTCCCGTGTGGTTTACCGTCATGGGACCGACATTCTGCCTGATCTTCGCCACGGCCTCGGTGGGCACCAGTCGTCCGCTGCTCGATCGCACATAGAGCATGGACAGAGCGGCAGGATCCTCCTGGTACTTTGGATCGACCTCGAGAATAACCTGGTACTGGTTGATCGGGGTGTAGATCGTGGAGACCTGCCGCGCGCCGTAGGCGCTGTAGAGCGCATTCTCGATCTGTTCAGCCGAAACGCCCAGGGACTGCGCCTTGTCACGGTCAATATCGACGACCACCTGAGGATTCGTGATCTGCAGATCGCTCACCACGTCCTGCAGTCCGGGCAGTTCCCTGAATTTTTCCTCGAGCGCGGGCGCCCACTGGTAGAGCTCCTTCGTGTCCGGTCCCTGGAGGGTGTATTGATACTGGCTCTTGGTTGCCCTCCCCCCGATCTGAATCGCCGGCGGGTTCTGGAAATAGACATTGATTCCCGGAACCGCCGCCACCTCCCCGCGCAGCCGGGCAATCACCTCGGTCACGTTCGATTCGCGCTCGGATCGCGGTTTCAACCGCATGAACAAGCGGCCGCTGTTCCCGGTGGGGGTCCCTCCCGTGGCTCCGGCGCCCGACATGAAACCGGCGACGTCCGGATCCTTGTTGATGATCGCGGCCACCGCTTTCTGGCGTTCGACCATGGCCGCGAAGGAAATGCCCTGCCTGGCCTCGGTGAAACCCTGCACCTGTCCCGTATCCTGGCTGGGAATGAAATCCTTCGGGATTGCCCAGAAAAGGTATCCGGTAGCGATCAGCAAGACCGCTGAAAGGAGCATCATGGAAGCCTTGTGCCTGAGAACGAGTTTCAGGCTCCAGTCGTACGCGCCGAGCATTCCCTGGAAGAACCGTTCGGCAGTGTTGTAGAACGCGCCGTGCCGTTCGGCGCCGGGAGCTTTCAGAAACCTGCTGCACAGCATCGGCGAGAGGGTCAGGGACACGACCCCGGAAACGAGGATGGCCGCCCCGATGGTGACCGCGAATTCATGGAAAAGCCTTCCCAGGATGCCCCCCATGAACAGGAGGGGAATGAATACGGCAGCCAGGGACAAAGTCATGGACAAAATGGTGAAACCGATTTCCCTGGAGCCGTCGAGTGCGGCCTGGAGTTTGCTCTTGCCCATCTCCAGGTGCCGGACGATGTTTTCAAGCATGACGATGGCGTCGTCGACGACGAACCCCACCGAGAGGGTCAGCGCCATGAGCGACAGGTTGTCGAGGCTGTAGCCCAGCATGTACATCACCGCGAATGTTCCCACGATGGACAGGGGCAGCGCAAGGGAAGGGATGATGGTCGCGGACACGTTTCTCAGAAAAAGAAAAATCACCAGCACGACAAGGCACATGCTCAAGTATAGCGTGAACTTGACGTCCTCGATGGAATGGCTGATCGATTCGGAACGATCGTAGAGGATATCCAGTTTGACCGATTCCGGAATCTGCATCCGGAACATCGGCAGGAGTCCCTTGATGCGGTCGGCGACCTGGACGGTGTTGGTCCCGGGCTGCCTCTGGATGGCCAGAATAATCGCCCGCGACGTGTTTCCCCCGCTGTTGAACCACCCGGCCACCTTGTCGTTCTCGACGCCGTCGATGACTTTCCCCAGGTCCTGGAGACGGACCGGAGAGCCGTTGCGGTAGGCCACGATCACCGGCTTGTAGGAAGCGGCGTTGACAAGCTGTCCCGTGGCCTGAACCGTGAATGCCCGGTTTTGACCGTAGAGCGTTCCGGTCGGCAGGTTCACGTTGCTTTTGGCGATCGCCTGCTCGACTTCGTCGATTCCGATGCCAAGCGAGGTGAGCGCATTGGGGTTGACCTGCACGCGAACGGCATATTTCTGCGACCCGAAGACCAGCACCTGGGCCACGCCGCCGAGCATCGAAATCCTCTGGGCGACGAGCGTCTGGGCGTACTCGTCCACCGTGGAAAGCGGGAGTATGGGGGATGCCAGCGCCAGGTACAGGATGGGCTGGTCCGCGGGGTTCACTTTGCGGAACCAGGGGGGCGTGGGAAGCTCCGGCGGCAGGAGACGCTGGGACTTGGCGATGGCGGTCTGGACATCCTGGGCCGCGGCGTCAATGTCCCGATCGAGCGAGAACTGCAGCGTGATCCGGGTGATCCCCAGGGCATTGACCGAGGTCATCGAATCCAGCCCCGCGATAGTGGAAAACTCCCGTTCGAGCGGGGTCGCCACCGACGCGGCCATGGTCTCGGGGTTCGACCCGGGCAGGTTGGATGAAACCTCGATGGTGGGATAGTCCACGTTGGGCAACTCGCTCACCGGGAGCGACCGGTATCCCATCAGGCCGAAGAGCAGGATCGCCAGCATCACCAGCGTCGTCGCAACGGGCCGTCGGATGAACAGTTCGGTGATATTCATCGAGCCTTTTCCCCGGTGGCGGCATCCCCCTCCTCGACGACCCTCACCTGGGAACCCTGCGCAAGCCTGAGCTGCCCGTCGGTGACGACCTTCTCCCCGACGGCGATCCCTTTTTCGATCACGAGTTCCCCGTCCACGTCCCGCCCCACCGTCACGCGCCGATATTCAACCGTGGAATCGGGCTTGACCACAAAGGTGTACTGTCCCTCCTGGCCGGTCTGAACCGCGTGCGAAGGCACGACAATCGCGCCGCTCCGAGTGGTCAGGGTCAACACGACATTGACGTACTGGCCCGGCCAGAGGAACTTGTCCTTATTGGCGAATGTGGCTTTGAGCTGAATTGTCCCCGTGGCGGGATCGACTGTGTTGTCGATGAAGGACAATTCCCCTTTCACAACGTCCCGCTCGTTGCCGGAGACCGTCGCGAGGACTTCGAGTTTCCCCGCCGCCATGTGCTTTTTCACCTCGGGGAGGTTCTGTTCGGGCACGGAAAAGGACGCGTAGATCGGACTGATCTGATTGATCACGACCATCGGGTTGGCATCGTCGTTGTCCTTGACCAGGTTCCCCAGGTCGACCTTGGTTTCACCCGTCACCCCGTCGATGGGCGAAGAAATGTGGCAGTACCTGAGCATCAGCCGCGCGCTTTCGAGGACCGCTTCGTCGGCCCGCACGGCGGCTTCCAGGGCGGTCGCATTGGTGAGCACCTGGTCGTGCAGCTCCTGGGAAACATATCCTTTGTGCGCCACCTCACCGTAGCGCCGGGTCTGCCTTCGAGCGTTCTCCAACTGGGCCCTGTTCTTGGCCAGGTTCGCCTCGGCCTTCTTCACTTCCGCTTCGAAGGGCCTCGGGTCGATGGTGAACAACCGGTCGCCCTTCTTTACCTCCCGCCCCTCGGTGAAATGGACGCCCACCAGTTCTCCCGTCACCTGCGCGCGGATCGCCACCGTATTGTAAGGCTGCACTTTGCCGATGGCCTTCAATTGCACGGGAATGGTCTTCTCCACGGCGGCGCTCACGGTCACGGGCACAACCACCGCTCTTTTCCCGCCTCCGCCCCGACCCTGCCCGGAAACGTTCTCCGAGCAAGCCGAAACGGACAGAAACACCCAAAGGATCCCCATCGTCCACAAGAAACGTTTGGACCACATGGCCATCGTCGACTTTAAAGACCTCATCCTTTCGAGGACCTCGATTCCCCGCCTCACGAAGTCAACCATCGGTTCCTCAAACCGGCGAACGAAGCGATAAGCGGGCCTTCTCCAACCACCCGCCAACCGGAGCCTCACAACCCGTCATGAAAGTCATCGTCATTCCCGCCGAATGCCATGAGCGGGGAGTCGCCCGCGAAGCGGGCAACGCCATTTTGCGTTTCGGTATCAGTCATTTCCGGAGCTTTTCGTGCGACGCCCGCACTCCCGGATTATAATTGACCCGACCGGGCACGGGAAGAGGCGCCCCGCAAACACGCCTCACCCTCGACGAGCCGGCCGGGAGGTTCCGCCTTCGGTGGCCGCGGCGTGCCCCGCGGGAGGGTGAAGCCGCCCCCGGGCAGGTCGCCCCCCTCGCCTTCCTCCGCTTCTACCGGGCGAGCAGTCGCACATTCAATACGCGCCGTGAGCCCGGCGCAAGACTCATACAATTTTCACGGCAAAATGAGCGCATTGGACGGGATGGCATAAAGTCCTTTCCCTTGCTGCCTCTGATCGGCACATCGGTTCGTAGCAAGGGGGGGGTTATCCCCGCCCGACGGCTCATCCTCCATACCGGACCAATATCGAGGCCATCCGGTAGGTCCGCCAGCCCGCATTCCGTCAATGCGCATGAGTTCGCGGCTCACCCCAGGCGTCCTATCGCCTCACGCAACGACGCCACGGCGCAACGAAAGCCTCCTGCTTGCCTCGGCCGACTTCCGCCGGCAGCCGCAAAGCCCCTCGACCTGACGGTCTCCCCCCGTTGCGCGCGGAGCCACGACGCCACTCTTTTCCACCAACTCATCCGTTGCGGCGTTGCGACGTGGCGTGAGACCGGGCTGCGTTGAAAATGGCAGCATTGGACGGGATGGCATAAAGTCCTTTCCCTTGTATGTTGGCTATGACGGCAGGGGCAAGGATATTGGGACCGTTGGCTGCGCTGCCGTGCACCCCACCCTTGTACGTTTGATCGGCATCACAGTCCGTAGGGACGGGATTTTATCCCCGTCCGTATCCACCCTCCCGACGGGCAGGTGTTGTGTCATTTTGAACGCGCCTCTCTATCATACGATGCTTTCCACCGCCCTTACCAGGTCGTGCTCGTCCGGAATGTAGAACGCTTCGAGCGGCGGGCTGAAAGGCACGGGGATGTCCGGGCCGGTCACCCGTCGGAAAGGCGCTACGAGACTGTCCAGCGCTTCTTCGGCAACCAGGGCGCAGATTTCTCCGGCAAACCCGCCCGTTCGCGTGGCCTCGTGGAGCACCACCAGCCGGCCGGTCTTTCTCACGGAATCGAGAATCGCGTCCTTATCGAGCGGCGCGAGGGTGCGCAGATCGATCACCTCGGCCGATACACCCTTTTGTTCCAGCAGCGCGGCGCCCTTCATGGCCGCTCCCAGCATCTTGGACCAGGTCACGATGGTGACGTCGGAACCCTGCCGTTTGACGTCGGCCTTTCCTATGGGAAGCAGGTATTCCTCTTCGGGAACCGGTCCGGGCACGAAGTAGAGCAGCATGTCTTCGATGAACACCACGGGATTGTCGTCCCGTATGGCGGACTTGAGCAGGCCCTTGGCATCCGCCGGGGTTGAGGGCATCACCACCCTGATTCCCGGACAGTGCGTGAGCCAGGCTTCCAGGTTATGAGAATGTTGGCATCCCGCTTTGAACCCGGCCCCGCTCTTTATCCTCACCACCATGGGGAAGGTGCTCTTCCCGCCCGACAGGTACCGGAGCTTTGCGGCATGATTGACGATCATGTCCGAAGCGAGGGTCACGAAAGGATTGAACATGATTTCCACCACCGGCCTCAATCCCATCACGGAGGCACCGACCGCCAATCCGGCGATGGCCGCCTCCGAAACCGGCGTATCCTTCACCCGATCCGGGCCGAATTCCTCCAGCAGTCCGAAGGTGGGAAGGACCGGAGCTGCGTGAATGCTCACCCCGACGCCCTCACCCGCGACAAAAACATTCGGGTCTCGAAGCATTTCCTCTCTGAGCGCCTGGTTCACCGCCTGTCCCATGGTCAGTTGCTGCATGATTCACCTCCCGCGCGATCCGTGATTGGTCTCCGTTATACGTACACGTCCGACAGGGCATCTTCCGGATCGGGCCAGGGGCTTTCCTCGGCAAAACGCACCGCGTCTTCGACAATCCTCGAAATTTCGTCCTCCATCGACTTCAGCGCTTTCTCATCGAGCAATTCCTGCTCCAGCAGCTCATCCCGCAGCCTCGGGAGCGGGCAGCGCTCTTTCCACGAGGCGATTTCCTCCGGCGGCTGATACAGTTGGTGATCGCTCTCGCCGTGGCCGCGGCAGCGATACGTCTTGCATTCGATCAGGCTGGGACCTTCACCCGCAACGGCCCTCGCCCTCGCTCTTTCCGCAGCCGCGTAGACCACCCTGGCGTCGTTGCCGTCCACCACCACTCCCGGAATGCCGTAAGCGACCGCCCGGTCGGCCATGTCCCTGATCTTCGTGTGCTCCTCGTAGCGCTGCGCCCCCGCATACAGGTTGTTCTCACACACGAAAAGAACCGGAAGGTCCCACAGCGCGGCCAGGTTCAATGCCTCATGAAAGGAGCCCTCATCGGCGGCCCCGTCGCCGAAGAAGCAGACCGTGACGTTCTTCTCCTTCCTGTAATTCTGAGCGAAGGCAACGCCGGCGGCTATGGGAATGCCGCCTCCGACCACCGTGGTGGTACAGAGCGCATTCACCTCGGGCACCGCCACATGCAGGGTACCGCTCTTGCCCTTGTTGAACCCGGTGCGTTTGCCGAAACACTCGGCCATGAGGGCGTTGGGATCGGCTCCCCTGGCCAGCAGGTGCCCGTGGCTGCGATGATTGGGCACGATCACGTCCTGCGGCTCGAGCGCGGCGCACACGCCGGCCGCAACCGCTTCCTGGCCGGTGCACAGAATCATCATGCCGGGCACCTTGCCCTCGATTTGGCAGAGCTCCGTGAGTTTCTCCTCGAAACGGCGCGTGAGGAGCATGGAACGAAACATCTCCAGCAATTTCTCTTTTGTAGGCGGCATTGCGATCCGTCTCCCGTTCTCATGAAATGGCGATGGGCATTATTGCCCCTGGCCGACCGGGTTCTCGGGCACATTCCGAGCCACCGGACGGACGGCTGCTTCGGGCGGCACATCCCATCCGCCCCCGAGGGCCTTGTAAAGGGCCACGAGATCGGCGGACACCCGAAGGGTACTTTGAGCGTACTGATCCTGCGTGACAAAGAGGTTGCGCTGGGCGTCGAGCACGTTGAGGAAGTCCACGAGTCCCTTTGCATACAGTTCATAGGAAATGTCGTAGGCGCGCTGGTTCGAATCCACCGCAAGCTTGAGGGCCTCCCGGGTATCCTGTTCCTTGGAATACGCGATCAGGGCATCCTCGACATCTTTCAGAGCCACGAGAATCGTCTTTTCGTACGTGTGGAAAGCCTGCTCCTGGCGGGCGTCCTGCACCTTGATGTTCCACCGGATTCTGCCGGCATCCAATATCGCCCAACTCACCGAAGGACCGATGCTGAAATAGTTACTGCCGGGCGTAAACCATTTCGATGAAAACATGCTCTGCTGTCCCACCGTGCCGGTCAGGCTGAATTGCGGAAAAAGCTGCGCCGTGGCCACGCCGATGCTTGCGGTTGCCGCCGCAAGCTGCCTTTCGGAGGCGCGGATGTCGGGCCGCTGCCGCAGCAGGTCGGAAGGCAACCCGGCGGGCACGCCGGGCGGCACGGGCGGTATCGGCTCCTCCTCGAGAAGCTCTTCGAGCAGCAATTCCGGCTTGCCGCCGAGGAGCACGCCGAGTTGGTGGATGGCCTGCCGCATGCCGCTCTCAAAGGCCGGAACCGTGGCTTCGGTGGCCGCGAGCTGCGCCTTCTGCTGCGCTACGGCCAGTTCGCTGCTCAAGCCCGCCTCAAATCGCGCCTCGGTCAACTCCAGGGTCTGCCGCTGGGACGCGATGTTGTTCCGGGCGATCCCCAGGCGGAGTTGAAAGCCGCGAACCTGCATGTAGTTCACCGCAACGTCGGAAACCAGCGTCACCAAAACGCCCCGGAGGTTTTCCACGCTGGCTGCGAGATTGGCGTCCGCGGCTTCCACCGCGCGCCGCGTGCCCCCCCACAGGTCCAGTTCCCAGCCGGCGTCGAACCCGACCTGGAAAAGGTTGGTCGAACCGGTTGAGACTCCGCCGACGGTCGCCGCGGGGCTGCTTCCCGAGGACACGAGCGGCGGATTCGTGGTGGTCAGGCTCTTCTGGCTGTACACGTAACTCCCGTCCGCGTTCACCGTGGGGAAAAGATCCGCCGCGGTCACGCCCCGCTGGGCCCGGGCTTCCCGGACCCGGGCCGCTGCGATTTTCAGATCCTTGTTCGCGCGGACCGCCCGTTCGATGAGGTCGTTCAGCTTCGGGTCCTCAAAAAGGGTCCACCATCGCGAAATGTCCGGCGCCGCGGCGACTTCGACCCCCTTGGGCTCCTCGCTCCACTGCCCGGGCATCTCCGAGGGCGGCGTCCGGTAATTCGGGCCCACCATGCATCCGCCGACTGCGGCGACCAGCCCCAATATCAGGCTCCGGGTCCATCGAAACCGCTTCATTCCCTGAAGGTCAATCATCGCCTGGCTCCATTTGCCCTCCCCTGCCCGGTGGGCCATTCGGGTCAATTCAGCCTTCTTTTCACGCGGCGTGCTCGCCCCGCCCCCCCCCGCCCGCGACGGGCAGCCTGTCGCGGATCGATCACCGTCCGGCGCTGGGCAATCCGGGAAATCTCCCGGCAGGGGTCACTCGTACCGCAGCTTTTCCCTACTCTGCGTTTCCGGCGCTTCAACCCGCGCGCGGATTGTTCGCCTTTGTCTGCAATACCCTCAACCCCTCCAGGGAAAAGCGCGTGATGTGCGCCGCCAGCCGTTCGATCTCGGGAACGTCGAAAGACTGGGCATACAGTGCCTTGAGCACCGGCCGGCACAGGTGATAGTACAGGCACTGGCCGAGGATGCTCATCGCGCAAAGCCGGATTTGCTCCTCGTCCCCGCCCGCCCCCGCAAGCGCCCGGACGATGGCTATCAGGCTCCTGTGCAGCGGGCCGAACCCCGTCGCCACCATTTCGTCGAGCGCTTTCGTAGGCTGTGCGATTTCCCTGATCATCAGTTTGCCGTGCCACGCCGGCCGCCCCTCATCCGTGACCCGGTAGAGCATGGAACGGATGAACGCGCAAAGCCTCTCCTCGGCTGACGCGCCGGCTTCGAGGCCCAAATCGGGCGGGTATTTATTCAGCGCCGAGTCCAGCGTGTACTTGAGGACCTCCGAATAGAGTCCTTCCTTGTCCCCGAAGTAGTAATTCACCGCGGCGACGTTCACCCCGGCCCGCCGTGAGATCTCCCGCACCGTGGCGCCGCGGAATCCGCACGCCGCAAACGTCTCACCGGCCGCTTCGAGCAGCCGTTCCCTGGTGTCTGCACTCCTGCCGCCGCCTTTCAGCATGCCCATGACGTCACCCGGTTGATAACCCCCTGCCGCGAAGATGTCCGAATTCAAACGAATCCCGAATTCAAACGAATGCTTAAAATATTGGGATCATGGTGTCAATGGTTTTCGGAGGGCATGGTTTTCGGAGGGTCGTTTGTGGGAAGGCTTACCCTCGAAGGCGGAAACCCCGGGGGGAGCGGGTCCGCACGAGCGACAAGTACTGAAGGCGCTCGCCCGTCGTCTCCGGCTCCTCGTGGAACCGCATGAACGGCCGGTGATTCGAGTCAAAAGACACGTGACGCGGGCGCGCGCGATTCGAACTGGTTTGGAGAGATTCGCCCCACAGAGGATAATCATCACGCCACACAAGCGCACGCGATCCGAACTGGCTGCGGGGCATTGTGAAAGGCGCAGTGAACCGCCCACGGCGGATGCACGGAGAGACCGAAATGGTCAATTGTGTGGGTTTGACCCCTCCTCTTCTCGACCGCCAAGTTCAACATTTGGTTAGCTCCCGCGGCATTGTCCACGCCTCAGGCGAGCTGAATACAGCTCACGGAGCACCACACTGACCTTTTGACCGAAGTCCTCAAGATCGAGGTCGAGATCGTCCGGGCAACCATGATGAAGAATTTGGCTTCGAACAGTGTATGCATCATCGACAGTTCCGTGAGCGTCAGTCGTTGCCGGAAGAGTTTCCCGCGCCACGCGCAGAATGCCTTGGCGAATCGATTCCGCTCGCAAGTGCCGCAAACGCCCACGAATTGACTCGCGCGCTGTCGTGGAGACCGAAAGCTCTTGGTCTAGACGGGCAATACAGGAATCCACGAACGCACTCACCTCAGGCCCGGGTGAACGGCCCTCACTCAACGGTTCGAGGGCAGACACTATTGCCAGAAATCGGGCGCGCTGGCTGCTTTCGAGACGTGAACCTGTGAAGAGCTCCATCGACAGCATGAGAGAAGGATCAGGCTCTGCTAGTTCGGCGTATGATTCGGACAACTCGCGGAGGACATGGTCAAGACACCAGCCAGACGTAGCGAAAGCTTCTATTCCTATGCCATCGGAGTGGGTGCGATCAAAAATGGCCACCGGTTCGTACGTGTTGTACTCAAATCGCAGGGCAAAGCCCATTCTGACGGCCGTCCACAGCAGCGCCTGAACAAGTCTCAGTCCGCCAGTCTCCGCAGATCTCGCAGTAGGAAACCCTTAAAGAGTCAGCGAGAACTTATCCCCTCCCTCCCAAGGCGCCTTATTGTCTGGCCTAATCGTTACAAATGCACCGCTGTCGAGCAAGAGAGATACTCCTCCCGTATTGCCGAGCGAAGCAGCTGTCTGCAAATACACGCGAACGCGCGCACCGTATGGCCGCTTGGCAGGAAGGTGTATGATGATCGCACGCTCTTCTCCAGGTGGTTTCGTCTTGACCAAAGGGTGCCCTCCTCTCTGGGCCAGGATAACGTCCAGCGTTAGGGGAAGTGAGGACACGATCCACTTCACGCCATTGTCAATGATTCACATAATCGCCTTTAGCTCATGCCCAACTCATCCAGAGCAACTACAAACTCTACAGTACTTACCCGTTTTGGGATCATAGTACCGGTGCCGGAAGGATCGACGACCGTGGTGAGGTGTCCCTTGCCATTGGCCCGCTGGTCGTAGGTGTAGTTCACCGTGTAGGCGCCAAGGCCTCCCGCGGCCGGCTAGCTCGCCTCCTTGATCCGGTAGAGGAGATCGGTGGTGTAGTCGGTGCGGATCCCTCTTGCATCGATTCTCCACACCAGGGCCCCTTCCGCTCGATACCCGTAGGTGGTGGTCCCCGAATCCGGAGAGCTCGTTCCGATCAGCCGGCCCATGTCGTCGTAGGTGTACGTGGTGGTGTGCCCGAGGGCGGGATTTACCGGATCGCCCGGCCAGGGGGAATTCACCATGGCCGTCACGCGCTTTCCGCCGGCAACCGTTGCGACGGCAATGGCGTAGGATCGCACCCAATTACAGGGATCCGTCACGTCCACATGACTGTCGCTCAGGAAACTCACAGTGAACAGACCCTTCGCGGGCCGGAAAGAATGTCGGTCTTTCCGGGGCAGCCAAGAATTGCAGTATGCGCAGGACCGACAGTCACCCCCCCCCGACACTTCCGGTGGTCGATTCAAGCGCATTTCTGAAAAGTGAAAAGTGTAGGTTTGACCCCGTAATCCATAGAAAAATCACTTCTTGGACGACGGCCTGTTCTTTTGGGTAGATTTACTCTTAGCAAGAATATCTTTGAACATAGAATAGCAAGTATCATTCTTGGTCGATAAGATTGGCTTCCATTTACGTGGATCCTTTTCCTTATATATGTATATCATGCTCAGATAAGCACCTACTATTGCTATCAAGATAGAACATCCAATTATTATCAGTTTGAACATTACATCATCCCCAAGCAAGTCATTATTTAATACAGCTATATCCTACTCATTACAATTATCTTTCCAGCCTTCAGTAATGAGTTCACTTCCGAATTTTATATTTAGAAGCGATGTTGCAATAATTGCTCCACCGGCTCCTATTGTATGCGGACCAATAATAATTCCTGGCATATTGCCTAGTGCTATTTCGGAATAACCAATACTTATGATCCAGACTCCAACATACGCTTCAGCAACACTCCCAACAACGACCAAGGTGCCACCTACCACCATTCCCCAATCCTTCAAACCATCCGGGTCTATCCGGTTTGCAGGATCGTTCGACGCGTAAGCATAAGGATTTATCCTAAATAGGAACTGCGGGAATCGATCGGCGTATCGATGGCGATTTGTGCTCATAAAGGGTTTTCCGACACTGTTAGCATAACTGTAAGGATTCATCCCAACAAAAGCTTTCCCCACACTATCCCCATAAACATACGAATTAATCCCACCTGCAAGCCCTATCGGATCAGGGGTCAAGTACCTTCCCGTCTTAGGATCATAGTACCGGTGCAGGTTGTAATGCAAGCCCGTCTCGGCATCGTAGTACTGGCCCGGGAAGCGGAAGTTGTTGACGACGGTGGAGGCGGGATGGATCGTCGCTTCGCCGAAGGCGTCGTAGGCGGCTTCCCAGACCGCGGTGTTCGTGGAATCGGTCATGAGCTCGGGCGTTCCCAGGAGGT